>BNJT01002799.1_pt1 | contig 237753 bp, 363 predicted proteins | sample 8540491 | NCBI WGS metagenome assembly BNJT01 (sample SAMD00202455, study PRJDB9452) | human saliva metagenome | host: Homo sapiens | reverse complement strand
ATTTCAAACTCAATTAACATCATCAAAATATGGATGACTTTTAATATGAATCCTGAATACGGCTCGGCATAACGGGAAGTGGCGGTGCTGACGGATTTCTCCATCATCGGCAAAGCCCGGCCATAGCTAGCGCCGTCTCTACCGGCGGTGATCGCTTTCACGCTTTTCGGCTTTTCGCCGCGTCAATAGGCATCCAACACGCGTAGAACGACCGGAGGTGGATAACGAACAACGCATCGCCCTTTTTGCCCACACTGGCTTTCCAGCATAACGTGGCGCAAAGACATACCGTAAACCAAATCAACAACACAGCTTACGGCTTACCTCGAAACAACATCTGATACCCCGGCGATTTTCACGATAACCCACGGTTAACCCTCCAAAATACCGCATCGCAGTGAACTCCAAGACAACACCTTTCCGCCTTGTTTGAAACGCAAACAACAACGCCCTGTTGAACCAATTAATATTGCTGTCACAGATAAAAATTTGTTTAAACACTGCCGCCCAGTGAGTTCGGAGCTATGGATTTGATTTACATTGGTGCTCTTTCCTAGATATTTTGTGAACGCTTTTTCCGATGGTAAGTTCTCGCTCTTCTTTGCTGCAGAAGGCAGCCAAAATGCACTTCCTGGCTTCAGGCTTCTCTTTCCAAGATGGATGAATGAGCCAAATATCGCTGCTATGCGCTTATTTGGCATCATTTTTCTAAAAAATGTCCTGTGTTTGGGTCAACTCAGAGGGCAGGTATGGCTTTGGCCAGTAAAAGCAAAGTTTTTCTGAGCAAGTTTTAGAACTTGTAGCCAACCACTAGTAGAAACCGAATTTCTCCAGTACTTCTTTTTCCGTGAGTGAAACATCATTTTTCAATCGTAAAATATGGTTTTTGTCAATAAAGATTTCATCTCCGGTGCAGTTTACGGCAGATAATAAAGCCGCTTAGAAACTTCATAACTTTGAAAGTAGATGATAACAAGATGCGAAACCACGCCCAGCCCATTCGGCGACGGATATCGGTGTTGTTCATCACCTTCAACCCACTCGGTAAAGCAATGAAGCGATCCGTCTCGTAATACCAGACACAGGCTGTACTGCAGCAGGCGTAACGTTTTCACTGAAAAGCGGAGATAGAAAACCGTTCCAAGCATTGACCTTTCAGTAGATACTTTCCTTATAGCTGAAAATATAACTAATTGGCTAGAGGTCAGTCTGGCAAATGCACAACCCGTCAAAATTCCAACCGCACTGGTGTTGTTCTAATGGAATGGTTAAATTCGAATTTAGTCGGTCCGTCGAATTTAAATACGGCGGGTTGGCGTCGATTAAATTATGAACTCATCGGTCCAAATTGCGTCGCAACACCCGATAACCGCCCGCAATGTCCCGCTCTGATCTTTGATGTGATCTTAAGTGCTTTTGGCAACAGGCGCAGCTCGGCGGATTCAGGTGCAGGTTTTGTGGCTCAGTTACCGATGTTCCACTTTCAAATCCAGTGCGTTTTATTTGCACCGGCAATGCGTTTGTAGAATGATGACGGTAGCGCAATACCGAGATAGTCTTCCGCAAGGCCGGCGCGGGCGGCTATCAAATCAATTTACTTGTTGCGTTAGTTCTCTAGTGATGGCGTCCACGTCCTTCTTTGAGTAGCATTGAATTTCGCCCAACAGTTCCATATGTTGCGGAGAAGCCGATATTGATTTGTCCTGCTTTGTTCTTGAGCTGCCAGTTCACCTGCCCTCGGATTTCCAAATCGAGTAGCCAAAATAAAAACCGGCCCGAGGTTGTTCATAGGGCTTCTGGAAGCTTCTAAATCCGGCTTTTGTGCATCCCCGTCATCAGTTTGCGGCGGCGGCGGCCGCAAGGATAGCCGATGTGAACGACTCATCGCCACGAATCGATACCGCGCCAACCCGAAATTGTCATGCGCTCGATAATAACGTATTGGCGGTCGGCACGTCTATACCGGTCGATAATGGTGGAACACACCAGCACGTTATAACGCTGATGATAAAATCTGACATCACGCGTTCCAACTCCCCGTTCGCGCATTTGTCCGTGTTCCCACAATCACGCGCGCTTCCGGTACAAGTGGCGGCTGTTTTCGCCGGTATTTCACGCTTACATCGTTAACCACCGGCACAGCCGCAAGTCCCTTGATCAATACCGGCTTCTTTACAGAAATCGAAATAGGCTTCCCAGGCACGTTTGCAACTTTTTGCCTTCTTAACTGTCATTTTGCCTCCTTCGTTTTATTTTCTTTTTAAATTGTTAAAGATTGTTATCATAAAAGGACAGCATGCAGCCATTTCTTCACTTCCTACGACAATCTAACCATATTTTCTTATTCAGGTCTCCGGCTCGTGCAATAATCTGCCAGCAACAAAGGGAAAGGCGCTTCACCCTGCCGATGTGATTAAACGCCGAGTCTGACGGCAAGCGGAAGATAACGCGGCAGGATCGGCAAAATCGAGTTAACAATGGTGCCAATCCGAACTATCAGCGTCCAATCTATTTCCTGTTCGAGCAAACTGTGTCGCCAGCGGATGCTGAAGAGGGCAAATTGCGCGTTGAAATTTGTTTTTCCGCCCGTTGCACGAATGCTGCCGCCTTCCTCACTCCGAGGTTGACGCCACGCCACAGAATAGCTGGCCACTACTAGCTTCTTTGCTTTCGCTTCAAAATGCACCAAAATAAAACCGCACTTTTGCCAGAACTGCGACCCGGTTCCGGCGTGTAACCGAAACGACGGAAGAAAATCCACCGCGCCCTGTTGTTTCATCTCTGCGCAAATTAAACGTTGCCGAAGCCCCTGCTGTTGCCAGTTGGGTTGCACGGCAATACGGGAAATGCGCAGAGACCTGGTCAGCACGCCTCTTCCAATCCTGCTTTGAAACACAGCATTTGCGCCACCAGTGCCACGCGGGCGACGTTCTACTTGGCGAAATTTGGCGGAATTAACGTTTTTGTCCGCCAGCCCACCTTCCGGCACCGCCCATACACAGCGAGCAAAATCCCGTGTGTGAGCAAACGGGAATTGCATGCTGTGGTGCATCAGACGAGCGTAAATCCAAAGGCGAGGTTCGATAATGCGCCAAGGTCAGCGAGCCGTAAACAGATTCGAATTTCATCATGGGGAATCCGTTCACAATGCGAAATTTGGATCTGCGCCGCATAAGCGCCACATCATAAGGCGGCTGTGGCAGACGATCTTCGCAATCGCACGGCAACAGGTCGTCAGTAAACGCTTCGGTTTGTCATCTGCCTGCCAACGTAGCGGCGTAAACGGTTCAACATGGCGCAAAAGTGCGGTCGGTTTCGCCATAAATTTTTAATAAAAGCCTCTGCCCGTGCCTAGCCCATAGCTGTGGATGGTAGTCGATCAACACAACCCGTTTAAAGCGCTCAGGCAGACGAAATAAGATGTCTGGCGGAATCATCGCCCGCTTCGTCCACAAACAACCAATGGTTGAGTGAGGCTTGTTGTGGCGCGTCGCTGAGGACTGGCTAAGACATCGGAAGGCGGCATAAAGGCGATTTCCGCGGCAAATTCATTGAAAAGCCATTGACCGCACTTTTATTCCGGTGCAGTGAGGAATCACCGGCTGGTTTTGTACCACTTGGCTGTTTGCAGCGAGCGCCAACGCCGATTTTCCGCGTCCACGTTTGCCGTGATGATTAAAATCGCTTCACTCGCTTCCGCCATTTGTTGTCGTGACCGCTGTTCTAAGGTTGGCTGACAATATGTTGACGGTCTTTTGAGGCGTCAGCCGAAGCAAGCGTTAACGGCGTGCTTTGATAAACAGGGAAAACCGTATTGCGCGATCCTGCAAAAAGGCGATAAAGTGCGGTGATGTTATGCCATGCGTGTTTTTCGCCACGACCGCGCAGGCTGTCGCCAGTCGTTGGGTTGGCTAGAAATCTGCCCAATGATTCCAACAACAATAATAGCTGACCACCGTCCTGCAACGTACCTGCCGTCATGGCGAGGGGCATCAAAGTGAATACCTTGTCGTGCGTCATAAATGATGGCAGGAAATTCACTACCGAGCAGATTTTCGTTTTGCTAAAAGGAAGAGAAGAAAATAGGATTGGGTGGCAAAGATGCGGCGGCAACATCGCCAGTCAGACCGCATTTTAGGGCGAAAGGTTGTGCCAGTTTAATTGGTGGGCGAGAAAATCATCCTCGCCCACTAAAATGAGGAGTTCTCGGCTCTCATTTCTCGCTCAAATGCGGATCTCGCAAAGCCTAGCCCGTCATGATTTGGGTTTCCAGGCTTTCCATTTTCGTTTCACGTCCATCATCTGTACTAATGTGATCATAGCAAAGCAGGCTGCAAACTGCCGTGCTACTCATATGCGCGCCAATGCAGACACATAAAGAGAGGTTTGTCTTGTTCCTGCGCTTCACGCTCTACCGCGGCGGCAAATCACTGCGTCGCCGATGACAGCAGTTTCGCTTCATCAGGGCGTTCAAAGGAAAGAGACAACGGCATTGGTCGGGCGATCTTTGCCACGATAATTCAAATTCAAGGGCATGGCTTTCCGCTTCATCCACAATACGCACGGTCATTTCCGCTTCATCGCTCTGCGGTTGTACTGCGCTGTTGCCCATTGTTCCGAATTTAGTTTCTACGGTTTGGCAAAGCCGCTTTCTTGTTCACCAAGCAATTTGTAAATCAATGATCATCTCACATTCTATTCTCCTAAATTCATTTGTAATGTTCTGACCGCATAACTTGATATCTACCATCCTACTTTATTTTAAACAATAAGGGTAAAATGAATACAGAACACTTATAATTTCCGTAATTGGTTTTATCGCTGGTATCGGCGGTATTATGTTTATGCTCACCGAGGGTGAAAGTTCAGAAACGCAACAAATTACTATTCAACCGGTATCTCAACTGCACCTCAACCGAGAAAAACCGGAACAAGTGACTCTTATTGTTGACCAGAAATACACCTTGACAGCGTCAACTATTACAGGCTGATGGGACTTGCGTATTAAGCGAAGTATCCGTCACTGAAGATAGCTCATTGTTAAACAACAACTTAAAAATGTTGTTGTACAATGGTATTCATATTTACAAGGTTATCTTATGCTGAAAACATGAAAACCGGTTCTCGGTCCTCGATAAAACCATTATCGGTCCATCGACCCAAGGTTCTTACCTTAGCTTCCTGATCCCAAACCAAGAAGTAGCTTATAGAATCTTATTAAAACCAGGTGATGATTATATTCTTTAACACTATCCATGGCGGTGACTATAAGAAATTATTTAGAAAATCATCAAGTTGGTGAACGACCTCCGCAATACTTACGACCCCAAAGAATTAGTCAAGGTATCCGGTAAAACTTAGTTTTGCAAGCCAAGTCTTTTTGCCGAAGCATACAAAAATCCTGACGCTGAAAAAATCTTCTGATGGAATTCCTAAAATAACGAATATGTAGGTTATGTCGCCTTAAAAGTTACCGGCGAACAAGCGAAAAAATTTATTCATTAGATCAAGGTTCAAAACTTGTTTATGTTACCCGCAGAAGATAATGATCAAAAATATCGGATTCAATGCGGTGTATTTATTAGAAAATTAAGAGGTCAATAAGATGCCAACTTGGAAACACGTACTTAGCAAAAACAATTACTGTGTTACGCCGTGATCGGGGCAATGTTCGTTAAACGTTTATAAAACTTCTTTTGGAAAAAGGTGCGACACAATTAATCCAACAAAGAGAAAATTGATTATTTTTGTATCCTCTCCAAATGTTGCTTATCACGAAATTTTAGATGACAACATTTCCTTTATCATTTATGCCAAAGATGAAGGTAAAGCAGAAGTCGCTCGCCTTTGCGCCGATGACGTCCCTCGACTTCAGATCCGTCACGTGGGATAATGCTGTTGCAGGCATCACAGACACAAATAAACAACTTGAAGCCTGAGTTTCCTGTAAATACCGACCTCTGTGAAGAAAGTCGGTAAAGCCTATGTAATCGAAGGTAAGGTTCGCACTCAGAAGTGAAAAGCGATGAAGTTCAAGCCGTATCGTAGGTGAGGGCTAGGAAAAACGGCCGAAAAGTAACCGAAACAAAATAAAAAAACCAGATGGTGGGGACGAACATTTACCATTTCTTGATACAAATATCAATATGATGGAGTAATTGATTCAACAAACGTCAGAGTATGACAACAAATTAATGCAAACTGACCGTTGCTTTAGCGAATAAAAACCTACTGACCGCACTAGGATTAACTGGAGCCACGTAGCAGGCACCGGACCAGCGAGTGTAACTTAGTGGTAAACAAGCGGTAGCTTCCGCTTTGGTGGCGGTTTTACCGGTAACACAAGGTGTTTTAAGTATTACAGCACCAGGACTTGCAACATTCATACCTTAGATAACCAAGCAAACGGTAAGATTCCTTAGCTGAACCAAATATTTCTATGTTATCCGGTGAACTGCCGATATTTTAGTCGGTGGCGAGATCCCTTTTGCACAACGAGATAAAGAAGGTTCTCCAACCATTATCTATAAAGAGTTCGCGTAAACTATTGGTTGGCGCCAATTACAAAAAGAATAACCGTATTCGCTTAGCGTGATCAAACAGTGAGTACCATCGCCGGTAACTATAACTTTGGGGCCTGTGTGCATTCTTATTTTATAATACACGGCACAAATCGTTATTTGAAGTCGCTAACGGTGAAAGTTTTATCATTGGTGGTTTATTTAGTTCAAATGATATTGAAGGAATCAATAGGCGCCATTTTAGGAGATATTCTTAGTTTTGGGATTTTTCTTCCGTAATGCATCTACCGATCGCATAAAAAGAATTGCCCATAACGGTGAACGTTAAACCGGTAAATGAAAAGATGTCGTTTATCCTGACTTTGAACAAACCGAACAATGGAGAGACCATAACACCATTAAAAAATGTTTATCACAAACATTGTTCATAACTTAAAAATAAAGTCGATTCAAGAGAACAGCGGCTCGGCCACCATTGCTTGGCCTCAATTACGGCTCCGGCAACTACATCTGCAATAAAATGAACTAGTTAAAGATACAAGTGGTCCAACAAAAAATGTAGTGAGTTTAATCGCACCAATTAGTTAATCAAGTCACACGCCACTGGTTCACTCCAATGTAAGTTACAACAATGTATCGTCAATTGTAATTCGCATATTGGTAGCAAACCTATAAAAACAGGTAAATATTGTTTCTGGCGTGACGTTACAGCCAAAAGCTGCCGCAAAATTCGAGCAAAACTCATCAAAATACACGGAAAGCTTATTTTTTATTGAGGCAAAGCGCATAAGACCCCAGAGTTAGATCCAACCCCATTAGTTGCAATAAATTGGTGGCCAAAACAACACACAGGGTTCGGTGATAGTTGTATTTTGAATTCCAATGAAATCTCCCAGCAATCAAAAGCAATCAACGTGTTCAACAAATATTAATAGAAGGTATTTGTATGTTATTACCGATCAAGAAACTATTACGGTTGACAGTGCACGTACCATCGTTGTTGTTTCAAACCGAAGAAACTAATCAAAGCTGCACAAATATTATACCGTGGATTAGAAAATGCTGAATATCAAAAGATTTTTTGCTTCATCAGATGAAATTTCATTTTCAGCAGAAGATTCTCATTGGTGTCATTATTGATATTATTAATGGTCGCATCGTAAAACGATTGATTGAACGTATTTAGTTCTGTACCAAAATGTATGGTGTTGTTTAATTGGGGATAGCGACTCTATTTTATCCCAAAAATTATTAGATGAAGGCATTCTTTACTTTAACTCACACACGCATTAAGCTCAGATGGTGGAAAATTATCTCGGTGTAAATATTCCTCGATGAGAAACCAGTAAAAATTGCTGTATTGGTTGTAAAGGTGGTATTGAGGAGTTTAATCAGTTTCACATATTGCCAATGAAATTGTTACAAATATTCTGTGTTATTAGCACAAGGCAGTAATGGTTCACAAGATTTAGATCTATTATTTGATAAAAAGTTGTCTGCCGGAGTAGTGAGAATATACGTCTAACTTAGATTTATTTAATGGTGACTTAGGTATATTACCACCTGCAACAACTGAAAAATATAATTTTATTATTTATGATCAACCTATTTATAACGTCAAAAAGATAATTTTCTCAGCTTTTAGAGAGTTATAGTAGCTTTTGTAATAGTTTTTGAAAGAAAATTGGTTCACTACGATTAGCAAAAACAGTTCTTAGATGAATGTGAACGTATTCGTAGACATTAGTAAACCTATCCGTACCTTTATTTGTATTTCTGATAGTAGATTAGAAACATCTAAATTAATGGCTAAAATGATATTGAAACATTATTGGCTCATCTGTAGATGCAGTAATTCCATATATCAAAAATACTCATGCTAAAACGGTATTAGGGTTAATCTTAGGACGTAACGGCAAGAGTGAAATTAACTCATTAATGATGAAAGTGATTAAAGCAGTGTCTCGTAGTAGCAAACCCAAAAGAAAAACAAAGTTCAACTTTCTCATTCTTTTGCCAGACTCATTAAACAGTAGTGACTCATGCTAACCAAAGAACAACAAATATTCTTTAGAACTGAAAGTAGTAATGCAATCTTGATATTGAAAAGATCGAGTGAACTTCAAAGCAGAAAAGAAACTTGCACTAAGTAAACGAACTGGTTCAGATTTGATTAATCATGATTTGACCAGTAAAAGCGGTACTTTATTTGAGCTTCTCAGCATACATATTAGTAATGGCAGAAATCGTTGCTGATAAGAGAATTGAAGCGTTATGGTCCAGTACGTGATTTAGTCATGGCTGATGATGCTGTCAACGATATTTTAGTAAAATGGGACCAGACAATATCTGGATTGAACGCCAGCAGCATACATGGAAAAACCAGGCAACAGAAATTTGTTAGTAACGAACTAATTAGCAGATATTGCTAAACGCTTAGATTTGACGTGTTGGTCGCCGTATTGATGAGATGGAAGCCCTCTGGTAGACTCCACGCCGCTACCTAGATGGAAGCCGTTTAAATGTAGTTATCGCACCGATTGCACTAGATGGAACATCTCTTTCAATTCGTAAATTTAGTAAGAATAAAAGAGACCTTGGCAAGCGAGCTATGTCAATTTTCAGCTCAATGACCCGTGAGATGGCAAATTTCTTGATTATTGCCGTGCTCGTTCTCGAGTAAAATATCATTTGATGTCAGGTGGTACAGGTTCCGGTAAAACAACTTTACTAAATGCCTTATCTAACTACATCTCACACTCTGAGCCTGTAATGCTACCTGGAGGATACAGCCATTGAGTTGCATTGGAACAACCTCATGTTGTACGTTTGAAACCCGTTTAGCCGGCGTTGAACGTACAGAGAAAGCGGCATACAAGCACCCAGTAATCAATGCACTTCGTGTGCGTCCTGGGCGCATTATCGTTTGCATGAATGTCGGTGGTGGTAGAGCCTTCCAAATGCTGCAAGCAATGAATACGAGCCATGACGGTTCAATGTCCACACTGCATGCTGCGTTAATAGCTCGCGATGCAACTTCTCGTTTAGAAAGTATGGTAATGATGTCAAATGCATCTCTTCCATTAGAAGCACTCGTCCGTAATATTATTGCCTCTGCAGTAAATATTATTGTGCAAAGCCCTCCCGCATAAATGATGCTCAAGAAAATTATGAACATCACAGGAGTTATGGGATGGAGAATGGGCCGATTGTACTACAAGATATTTTCTCATATAAAGCAAGCTAAATATCGTGATAAGAATAGCAAAACTCATAGAATGTAATAACCATGGCTTGCCAACCTGTCTAGTATGCCTACCAAATGCAAGTATTTAATCCTCAGTGCAGAATTACAAAGGCATTTTGGAGAAGTTCAATAATGACATACTCCTATTATGCTATTTTAGCCTTTGAGTGTAGGCTTACTTTTTATATACAGCTAGAAGTTGGTTTTCCACTAAAAGAGAAAATTAACGAGATACGAGTGTATCTGAGAGTAAATTATCTCTTTTCTCAGAACAGCAAAAGCTGAAAATAGGTTTATGCGGCAGTACACTACAGCTGGAGATAAAGAATCTACCTGCATAGTATTATCATAGCTGTGTTTGTCTTTTTACACTCTTTATTTGATGAAATGTGCGTATGTATAATAAATGACGAGCTGTCTTTCAGTGCCTTATTCCTTTTGAGTGTTTATCATATTCGTGTGGAAACTAGGGCAGGACGTAACCAAAAAGATTTTTAATACAATGTTTCCTGAAGTTATCGGATCTAAATGCAGCAGCAACCTCTGGCGCAGGTTTATTGCAAGCATTAGAACGTTGTGGTAGAGACCTTACAGGGCAGTGGGGTGAAGAATTTAAAAGTATTCATAAGCGCTTGGCTATTGGAGAAGGACCAATGACTGTATTTGAAGATGGTGCTGGTCATTATCCATATAAAGAGTTCCTATTTCTTCATTACAATTATTCGTACCGAATTCAACTAAGGGTGGTCAAATTAGAGTTATCTCCCGTTTAGGTCAGTTATTGCCATTAGTAGATGGACCAAAAGAAAAAGAGCAATGACATCTGAAGCACGTATGCTCCGCTATGATTGTCGCCTGTTTCCCAATTGCTTTCTTTTTATTCATGCATTTACTGCTGCACAATGCTTTGGTTCTTAATTATTGATCTAATGGCCGATACATACTTTACTATATATTTTTTGGTGGCAATTATTTGGAATGGGAATCATTTGGTGGCTGATGGGGAAATCAACATGATATACAAGTTATTCTTATTTTGTACGCTAATAGCAATCTTGGGACATATGTTTGTGCCCTCTCTGCGAGAGAAAAAATTACAGCACAGTAAAGAAATTATCTCAGGCGGGCAGCCTAGGACTAAAATACTGAAGAAATTCAAAGCACAAAACAAGAGCAACAAATTGAGCTTGAATTATTGTTGATTAATAAACAATCCTATCTTAAAGTTTTAGAGTATTATTGACAAAATATCAAAGTTAAATTGCTCATTTTTAATGTCGTTATGTAGGCTTATAATACTTACTCATTAAAGTAATGGTCAACAGATAGCTTTCATTTATTAGTTGGCTTCTATTAATAATGTTTCTTTGATAATTATTCCGGGAATATTAAATTATTATTTTTAAAAGTAAAATCAAAAAAAATCATGAATGATTTAGCTGGTTTTAATGATTTGGTTGCAGTGATGCATCAAACCCATGTAATCGTATTGAGGCGCATTAAAGCAGTTGCTGCGATTTTAGCTAAATCCTGAGTTTAGCTTATGTCATGTTACGTATTCATAAATCGCAGTAAAGTACCGGTATGTCTCGGGCGTTACAGGATCTTTGCAATCTCTTTACCAGCAACAGAAATTAGAATGTTCTGTACGGTAATGCAACAAAGTTTAAACTTCGGTTCTTCTATTTATCATCAATTGATTCAGTTTATCATCTGATATTGAGAGCACAATTACTAGCAATAGAAGAAAAACTCGGAACTCTTTCTGCAAGAAATGAGTGTCCTTTGATTCTATTTATTATGTTTCCAATTATCATCTTAATCTTAGCACCAGGTGTACGACAGAGGTATTTCCACATGTATTCTAGATCTCTTAAAAATGTTCTACTTTTGTGGCATGATTCTATCTGTTACAGCTTGTTCAGCAGTATTAAATAAGAAACCATTGAGCGCAGATAAAGTGACGAGCAAAGAAACTCTTTATCAAAGTACTAATAACCGCGATGCAGTGATGTGCCATGTATCGTGATGTATTAAAACTAAAGACGAGTCAGTGACTCGTTTTTAAGTTATCACAGGGTCTATTATAGAGGTGACGCAACTCTTCTCTATTATATTTAAAAGCCATTATTAACAAATGGTGGCAACTAGCAGAAGGCTAAAATCCTGACAAAGCAAGAAACTTGAATCGAATTACAAAACGTTATCAAGAAGCCTTGGAGAGTTTGAGAAATAGCACCTGTAAGCTACATCACCATAGCAGCAGTCTATAATATGCGACGTTAACTTATGCATTAATGAATAACCCAAATAAAAGCGAATAGAGGAACATTAAGCCAGCACGTGAGTATTTCTTAAATGATGCAGTGGCTGTAAACAGCTTAGCAGTGCTAAGCGTATAACAGGGATTACGGCAGTGCGGTTTCATTAATACTGCCTCAATATTTAAATGAGCGTGAAAGAACAGCGTTTAGTGCACAACCTCGTTTTGCTCTGAGTGAAAATAATGATATGCAGTTACGCAAGTATTATTGTTAAGAAAATATTAGTCATCACCCTGATGACTTAATTTAACTTGCATTGAAAAACCGAACGTGTACGCTAACAACATCATGAGATAAATAGGTTTTATAATGAGATTCCTATCAGAGGAGAAAGGAGTATCAACCGTCGAGTTCGCCTTCCAGCGGTTACGTGCATTTTCTATTCTTTGTTGTACGCGTTTTAATTTGGAATTTTGTCGCATTTCTCTAACTACTAGCGTACTGGGACATGGCCATCACAGAAAGTGTGCGAGAGGCAAAAGAATCAAAGCGGCGGCAGAGGCTGATTATAAAACAGCTTTTGAAAAAGCATTACAAAATCAAAAATAACGCAAAGATAATTCTCCAATGGGTTTCTCGCCTTATCTTCCATACTTACGATGTAGTAAAATATCATGCAGATTGTCTACAAGGTAGAAACTGTATAAAAAGCCTTACTTGCAGATAAATATAGATGAAACCGGATCCAACGGATCACTAAAAGCAAGTTTTATCTAATGAGTGGGACAGTAAGCCACATTGTGGCGGTTTATACGATAGAGCTTTAAATATAACTGATTCTCACTACCATTTTGTCAACAGCACTCGGTTGATCAGTTAATCAGCGTGAATTTATTACTGTACAAGAACAAAATGAGATCACTAATTCCAATTCAATAACCAAAACAATCAACTGGTCACTGTTTGTTTTGAGAGCTGTTATAGTTAATAAAAATGAAAGAGAGTCTCTTATCAAAAATTAAAGATTTTACCAAATAAACGTGGTTCGGTAACAATCGAATTCATTTTTATATTAATACTTTTGACCTTTATTTTTGCCTTCTTGGCTGATTTTGTTGTGATACGGTCCTTACACAGGTGGAGTAGATAATGCCTCTTGTTCGTTGGTTAATGTTTTACGTGAACGTATACAACTAGTTTGGAGATAACGGTACAGCAACTCTAACGGATTGATGATCATGCATGATTTGAAAAGTCGCTCGTGGGTTTATTATGCGGCGATAAAATGGCGATAATCAAAAAGTCTTTATTGTCCTAGAACGCACTTTTGGAGAGGCCGGGATCTACAAGTAATACGAATGTGAGAGACTGGGCTCCTCAGGTGAAAACAACCGAGCCCTATCCGAAAAATTGAAGGAGTTAGTTCATTTTATCACCAGACTCTGAGGTGGCATGAAGGAAGAAAAATTCCACTTTGACCAAGTTGCAGCTTCTGCGCGAGAAGCAAATAGTCAAAAGCCTGTACCTTAGCAAAGAAAATCAGTCCTTGAGTCTAATTCGTTTCTTCTTCATTAGCCGTTTCACGATAACCCATAGGTAATTTTATGAAAGAAAAGAATACAAATGCAAGCCGATATGTTATCGTCAATTTTAAACACTTTTATTTAAACCAAAACGGAGTTTATGCCGTAATGACGGCATTATTGGCTTTCCTTTACTCTTTTGAAAATTGCATTTCACAGTTGATGGTACTGGGAATGTTATTAGATACGCACGTTTTGCTCAAGCAACTGATCAGCCGCGTTGGCTATTGGTTGCGAGGAATAATGCATATAGAAAAGGTGAAGATCACAACGACCTCAAGCGTCAATCTGTGCATCGAAGATGAACTTGATGCGCATAAACGTAGAATCTCATCTGATGAGAAAGCCTACGTAGTGCAAATGACCGTAATCAAGAATTAGTTCAGAATGGTTAAACTCTACTTACGTTCTGATGATAGTAATGGTCAACGCAATAACACACGCAATTACTATCCCAAAGGACCCACAATAGTATGCATGAGAGTAGAAAGCAAGACTCGGACTAATGGTGAAGCAAAGTAGAGGTTGCGTGTAAAGAGTTGAGGAGATGTTGAACGTGAAATTCTTTGCTACCTTGGAAGTCATACACTAACCAGTACCTAATCAAGATACAGCACTATTGGTTCAGGTGTATCTTATGCAGTCAAGAAAAAGACATTGCAGTACCAATTGACGTATGTGTAGATAGTGACTTCGCAGGTTCTATGACAGATAGCCTTCAAGGACACAACCGTAAAAATTGATATTCTTAAGGATGTGGTTGGGCATATTGCCGGACAGGTGATTAAAAGGACCTCCCTGAAAATATTCAGCAAAATATAACCGCATCAGGTTTGTTTTTCTTTTGCGCATGGAGCACAACAATTTGGTAATGATTATAGCGGATGTGTGTTGCCGTTTGGTGGCAACGCAGATGCTAGAATAAAAGTAAAGGTAGCTCACTGGGAACATCCTAGTGAGTGGTAGACCTCCCTACGAAGGTACTGCATATGGAATTCCTCAGGAAATCAGTTTAATCATAAAAACAGTGACTATAATATGCCTTTTAATCCTATGAACATAACGATAGTTATGTATATTGAAGATAATGCTGTCAAACTTTCTTCTGCATTCTTAGCAGATTGGGTGAGACAATACTATTGCTTACTCAGAGTATGAGAGCCTGAACATCCTATAGAAACTGTATAAAGTATTTTTGATATGACTTTAAACAGATTGATAAATTTGATGGTTCTTCTCAAGGAAATATGATATTACTTTTAATGAGCTCAGCCTTGCTTGAAAGCTAGACAGGCAGGCGATATTCAAAATACGACAAATATTTGGTTTTACCAAAGGAGAAAGTGAAAAATAGAAAATGGAAATGAAGCTCAGCTTAAACCGGAAGGGTGGTTGTTAGCAAGCTCAGGGTCTTAATTGGTGCAAATCTGTTAATGGATAAAAACAAAATCCAGAAACAGATCCGACAAAATTAAGAACAAACACTCAACGGATCGCTATGTATATTATCAGATGGTGAAGACAGAGCTTACATCGCCTAACAAGAGAGAGTAATTGAGGAAGGAATGTGCTTAGCAGAATTAAAAGCCGCTTAGATACACTACAAGACCAGGGATACACTGCAATTTACCAGCACATCGCACATTCACGTTGCGTTTGGTTATAAGCAGACCGACAATTAAGAGCTCATGGAAAAATTGCGGGTGGAAATGATAGTACTATCAAGCAGATGCCAGATACCCTGTTAAAGTCTTCAAAACAAATCGGTGGGTTAGAAAGAAGAAGTTGGTCGCTCATCTACCTTTGCACGCAGACCTATTTCAAACAATACATCACTTGCACCGTCTTTGTCTCCCGGGCGGTTTTCTTTATCTAAAGTGCGGTGGATTTTCCATGTGCTACATGCGACGCGAGCAAAAAGACGCACCGCACTGCGCGAAAACTAAATAAAGAGGCGAACCCTCAAAGATTCGCCTTTTGCGATAATAGAATATTATTTTAGCTTCAGGAAAAGCATCTTCAGAACACCCGTCACTCGGCTGGGATTGTCCTGCAGTGCGGGAAGCATGCGCATCATCATCGGGTTGATTGGCTTCAATCACTGCCCAAGATTGCAGGCTCGGCTCGGCGGGTTTGGTTAAATCAGGGAATGAATTAAATCCGCCACACACAGCGGCGCCCATGGCTTTAGTGATGCCGACCGCCAAAGGCTTTTATAGCGGTGCATTTGGTCGGTCATGTCAACTCGAATCGCTTCACCGGTGCTGATGTTGGAATATGGCACGCTGCACCAGCTGATCTTTCGCCGGTACGCTATCAACGGTTAAAGCCCTGCTCTTTTCAACTGTAACTGATCGATATCACCCAACGCAATTTTCTTCAATGGCGTACGGCTTCCATCGCCACGCAACGGATGATCGTTTTCTCGCGCCACCAATTCAGCCACCGTATACGCGCCGTCGCCAATCCATTCGCCGGCACGCGCACAACTTACAGCAAGCGTTTCATCACCCTGGCACGAAGAAACGATATTCCGTGCCGGTGAGGGTAATCTTCCACCATCACTTCTTTATCTTCACGGACAATTTCAATAGCTGGCAAAATCCTCACGATCATGCTGCACACTACCCTGTTGGAAAATACTGATGCCATTCAAACCGTGAAGTGGATGGTTCGGTTTTAATCACACGACAACACGTCTACACAAAGTCATGATGTGAGCCACCGCTTGTTTCCACACTGGTAAATTCCACGCTTTGCGGCACGTTAAAACCGGCTGTCGCCAGACTTTTTGTCACCACTTTATTTTTCCATGATGAGGTGGCGTCTATAGCTGTCATGGGAGGTCATGTTGCCGTTTTTCACATATTTCCAAGTGGTCGCCGAATTGCAGACTTAAGGGCTGAATCCCTCGTCTAAAATCTCCATTTCCAGCCTTTTGAATGGCATCAAACATCAGGGCTTGACGTAGAAGCTCCATGTTGTCGAAAGCAGACAAGCATAAAACGTTCCGGGCATGCGTTGCTTATAACGAATCGCCGGTTCAGCACCCGGTTTTTGGTAACCACCATGCGCTTCGATGGCATTGACCAAACGGGCACCTAGAGTTTGACTCGGATCAGCCAAACTGAGCCAGTTTATCGCGGCGATCCTTCAATTTCCACGTCAGCATTAATTTCCCGTCAACATCGCCAGCAATTTGCTGTAAATGCGCTCCCTTCCCGCTTGGAAAGCCATTTGCCGACAGCGGATTTTCCCACGCTACTTGGGCTAATTTTTACTTTGCCTCACTCCACGCACTTGCCAAAGATTCTTCATCCAACCCGCCATTAATAAAATAAAATAATGCACGAATTTGGCGTCATTTTATTGCGATATCCATAAGCCTCCAAAAGGGTTTTGAGATCGAACAGACGGAATTCCAAATAGTAGAATGCCGTTTTGCTTGTGATTCACGAGCATGTTTCGCACCACGTCAAACGCACGTTGGAATAAAATTCTTTTTCGGCAATAAAGCTGTCCACTACTGACGCGTGTTCAACGTATTCACATAATCGTTTTAGGCTGTCATAGAACACTGACACTCAGGTCATTCACGTAACCATATTGACTGAATCTGCAAACTACATACATATGCCCGCTTTTGGTGGTGTGCCATATGCGGAAATAATTGGCATCAACCGTTGGGTGGCGGCTAATAAATAGACGAGAATCCATTGGTAACGTAAAGGATTGCGGGCAACTTTTAAATATAAATCGTTCTGAAAAATCCACCCGCACTTTTGATATGTGTTTTGCCTGCGAAAGCTGTTGAATAAAGGTTGGATCGAGTTGGAAATTATAGTGAATGCCGCTGACCATTTTGTTTTGTTTATGCCATAAAGATGCCACTAAATGCTCGCGGATGACTACATCTGCCGGATTTTCCAGTTGTGCCGCTGATTTGATCTTCCGATGGCAAACCAGCCAGCATGCTCAACAGGGAAAAATAAACTCATCTTCCGGCGAGGGCGTAACACCACTTCATGATAGCGGATAACCAGCGCAGGCTATCTTCAATCTATTTGGCGGGGTGATTAACTCAAGTTGGCTCAGCAAATCTGTTTTGAATGTAAGGGATGATAGAACGGCTGCCAAAACCACTTTTGGGTGCTCAGTAACCACAATAGACCCGTCTGCGTGCACGCGCTGGCTTTCTTTTTAATACCGAATGAGCCTTGTTGGAACCAGCTCCAAAGCGATTTTCTTTTATAACCTGCTGAATATTCATAATATTTCCTTTTAACCATGAGAAATTACGCCATTTTAATCATTCCTACTTGCATCCATTTCTCAAAAATAGCCACATTATCAAAAGTGTTGGGCTTAAATGCAAATAAAAATCGCATCTCTCACATAATGAACGGTTATAACCTAATGTATTTGTATTAGAAATACTTCATTTTAGGGAACAAAGAGACTAAAATTTTGCCTTTATACATAACCAGTAAACTAGATATCCTCAGCTATCTCGCATTCTCTATCACAATTTCACTTTTGTTTTCTGTGTGAGCTTTGCTTTCCTTTCTCACATTACATTGAATTTTGGATAATTATCTCACCAACGCGTTAAGCATTTTGGCATTGGGATTACTGCTTTTACTTTAAAAACACAGCAATAAATTCTTTCTGATTACGTTGAGTTTTTGTTTTGTTATCGCCTTTGGTTACATCCCTTCAGGCATATTATATGGCCCGGCATCTGTGGCATCATTGCCTCCGTCTATAGAAACCAACTGGCGAAACCTTGAGCTTCTTTCGCGCAATGCATGATATCCATTATATTTTCTTTCTTTTATCTTCTTTTTATTTATTGTTTTGTTGTTTATCAACCGCCATATCACACCAAGTAAAAAGCATAAATCGGCGTATTATCTTATTTATTTTATTCTTCTTACATTTTGCTTTATATCAACCTATTTCATCACCAATACGGACAAAGAAAAAGAATTTAGCACGACTTTTTAAAGCCTCTGATTTTATCCTGTCAGTTTTATTGCGAACACACACTGGATTAATCATACCTATTTAACCCAACGGGATTTAGTAAACGACGCGGTAGCAAAACACCGGAGATGGAATATCCTTTCCGTTGAGCCCAAATATCAAAATTGTGGTAATTGTCGGCGAAAGTATGCGTCGTGATTACACGTCATTATGAGTTTATCCACAAAACACCGCCGTTTTTGGAACAGAGTGAATGGCCGATTTTAATCTTTACGTCGCCGCCACTGATACACAACCGTCTTTACAACGCACGCTTTACCGCTCTATCAATAATAACGAGACACAGTTTACACAGATAATCTGATTTCTCTCCTTACTTGCCATTACAAAACCCTATTGGCTCTCCAGCCAAAGGTAAAGTCGGCGAATGGGACTTTCAGTAATCATCGTATCGGCATTCAGGCAGATAGAATATTTCTTTACCAAAAAGGTGGGCTATGATTCGGGCAACACCGGACACCGCATTGTCGAAAGCCGTTAAAACAGCTATTGGCAGAAGACGAGATCAAACAAATTGTTGTTTACATTTTAAATCGGCTCCATCAGACATTTTGTGCGCATTTAAATGGCAAAGAGCCGAAATTCCATTTAGTCAGCCAAGAAATGTCGTGTTATTTGGAACACCTTAAAACAAACGGACACATTATTGTCGGAGATTAATACGATTCTGAAAGAACAAAAGCAAAAAGCTATTCCGTCATTTGTCGGATCATGGTTTGGCCCATTTAGGCGAAGGATCTTTTCCATGTTAAATAATAAAGAATACCAAAACAAAAGTTACGAAGTGCCGTTTGTTCGTTTTTCCAGCGATGATAAGAAAAGAACGATGATTAAAAATCCATAAGCGCTTTTTAACTTTATTCACGGTTTTTGCACAATGGTTTGAGGCATTAAAGAAAGCCATTTTAAGCCAAGAGGATTTTTCAACCCGAAAAACAACCGGTTAAAGTGTTTAACTGGCGCGGGCTGGTTGGCTCTAACACACGTAAAAGATGATCCGGCTAAAAAGTAGTGCGTACAATAACATCAGCCCAGAACATTTTACGTCTAGTGCGGTCATTTTTCAAACAATGCAAAGGATGATCGCCCTATTATTTTCTGTCCGAATATCAGCAAAGGTAAATTTTCAGGTAGAGTCATTCTTGGCGAAACCTCGTGGTTTCCTAGCGGTACTATTCAGCAAAATCAGCGCGCGCACACGTTTTGCTTTTAACCGCACTTTTTCACCTATCAGCTAAAATTTGAAGACACGCCTGAGTGCTGTGATTCATGGTCACGTTGACGAAACTTCCGCATGGCGAACGCGCTGTGATGTTGATTCCCGTCTAATGACTAAAGATCGCGTCATTTTCCTAAAGCGGTGAAGTACCAGAGACAATATGGCCAACTTGATTGTGGCACGACTGCTTTCTACACTGTGAATCAGGAAAGATCCCGATAAAGACGGCGTAATTTATATATCCAGCAATTCACCGGGCAGCGCTCCGTCACTGCGGGGATGGCTGAAGCTACGACACCATGCAATTCCTCACAGCCGGATAATGTCTGCGCCTTTGTATTGCATCAGACCAAGCCTGTTCCATGGGGGCTTTCTTATTAGCCAGTGGCGCGGCGGGCAAACGTGGCGCATTGCCTCATGCTCGTGTAATGATTCATCAGCCTCTCGGCGGACTTTCACGCGGACAGCATCGGATGATGCAAATTCCTTGCCGCACCAGAAATCGCGAAAATCAAAAGCACATTAAATGAGACGGCGGCTTTCCACACCGGGCAACCAATTGAGACTAATGAGACACTGACCGCGACAACTTCATGTCTGCCGAAGAGGCCAAAAATTACGGCTTGGTCGATGAAGTGTTCACAGACGTCAGAGTAAAAATGGCAAAAGATAAAGAATTGCTTATTGTTCTTTCTGTACGCAAAGAGGAAACAAGACAGAAGTCAACTCAAATTAATCGCCGGCACGTCCGGTTACATTTCGCAGCGATGACAGAATTATGTCGCGATGTGTTGCTCAATGAAGAACATAGCAGAAGAGCACGAAGCGCTGAAGCGAAACGCGCCAAAAGGCAGAGTTACCGACACGCCTCCACAAAATCCGCGCGTTTGGGCGATTATGTTATCGGCCAAGATTGCATGCAACAAAAGATCGTGGCGGGTGGCAGATGTAGACTCGCCACAAACGTCTGCGCGCAAACGTCGCCGATGATGTGGAGTTGGGTAAAAAGTAATATTTTACTTATCGGCCCAGCCGGTGGCGGTAAAACCCTGTGCTGCTGGCGGGAAACCAGACGCGCGTATTAAGCGATACGCTTTTGCCGCGCAGATGCCCACCACCTTGACCGGAAGCCGGTTACGTGGGCGCACGTGAAAACGTGTTACAAAATTGCTGCAAAACTGTGATTGCGACATCCAGACGCGCGCAGAACAAGGGTATTATCTATATTGACGAAATCAGTGACAAAATCACCCGCACGTCAGAATCCGTCCATCGCCCGTGATGTCTCCGGTTGAGAGAGTGTACAACAAGCACTGTTAAAAACTGATTGAAGGCACTTTGGTTTGCTTCCATTCCACCACAAGGCGGACGCAAGCACCCACAACAGGAAATGCCTGCAACTGTCCTCACATTCCTGTTTGTTGTGGTGGTGACTTTTGACCAGCTTGGATAAAGTCAAATGAAAAACGCACCAGCGTCGCCACTGCGATTGGTTTACCGGTGCCGAGATCAAAAGTGAAAGAATACGAAAGCCACGTTGACCGACTTGTTCAAACAGGTGGGACGGACGATTCTAATATGATAGCTGGCTTAATCCGGAATTTATCGGACGTTTACCGGTGGTTTGCGCCGTTAAGCGGCGAAGTTTAGATGAAAGAGAGCCCTTGTGCGCGATACGACCGAACCGAAAAACGCGCGTGTAAACAATATCAAGCGATTGTTTTGGGTTTGGAAAGACGTAGACTGGAATTACACCAGACGCTATGCAATCGCCATGGCGAAAAAGCCCTTGCGCAGACCGGCGGCGGCGTGGCACGCTCCATCATCAGGCGCATCTCGTACACACCATGTACGACTTGCTGGCCTTCTTTTAGAGAAGGGTTGGAAAAGTGGTGGTCAGCAGAAAGCGGCCATCAGCGACAATCGATCCTCGGAATTGAATTGTGGCAACGACTAGTGCGGTCAAAATTCATTTGTGTTGCGTGACGCGCACTATTTTCTTTCAATCGCGACACTGAATCGTATGCTGCTGTTTGAGATTTGCCACGACGGTAAATGCGTGTCATGACGACCAATAACGCACAAGCCGCTCCACTATGCTCACATGCGCCAAAGACCAGGCGCCGATTTGATTTGGATGGCGCCAAATGCTGCAATCAGCGTGCTGAATTCTCCGCTAACACAAAATAAAGCACCAATCGACATAAGGCAGTAACACGGCATGCGGCGTTTATCATAAAGATATGAAATAACGCACGCGGTGCGGGCGTAAAAGCCCAATGCGAACGCCATAAATATACCGATAGTCACCAATGTAATGATGGGTGATTTAGATAAATGAGAACCGCGGTCGGTGTCGGTAAAACAGCAAGGCGGATGACTGCGGAATAGCAAACCAGGCCGACGCCACGCCTGAATAATATAACTGCACCTACCGCGGCATGCGCAAATCCCTGTGAACAAAAGGCACACCGAAGATTTTAGTGTAAGCAAAATCGGGATACGCTTCCAAAGATTGAATGGAAGTGAGGTTTTGAACAGATTCGAAAGCAAAAGCACGAGGGTGAAACACAGGTGATAATTTGATTTCATCTAATGTTTCCAGCTTGAAATGAAAACGTCAGATATTGCACCACTAACGCATTAACAATAAATCGTAGCGAACGCCAGCAATACCGTTTTTCGGCATGACCAAGTGACCACACACCGGCAAATAGAGCAGGCTCGAGGCTATCGTCAAACCGGCAGGGCGCAGACCCACACGTTTGATTCCTTTCAGCAGCTGAGGATTAGGCTGATGATTCGTCAGCCATAAATCAATTTTATTCAACATGGCTGTATTCTGCTTATTGCATCACAAATGATGCTGTATGCCAGAAGTTCCTCCGAGTGAATATGACGCCTGCCTATGTGATTTTCGTGCTTTTTCAAAGCGTAACGCATTGCTTAATACATCGAACTCTATCGCCATCGCGCGCCGGCGCCACCGGGCTGAACACCCCAATGCAGCTAACGGAATGCCCAACACGTTATAAATAAACGCATAAATTTTTGTTTAATGTAGCGTCGCGCGCGAAATCAGTAAGGCATCCACCAACTGATTGACGGAATGCTGCATCAGGGTTGCCGACGCACTGTGTTGCGCCACATCCACCATCATGCATGGCGAAACTCATTCGCCAGCGCAATGCCGGCGCGTCATTCACCCATCCCCACCATGGCGACCACGTTGCCATTTTCTTGAGAAGTTTGACCGCACTTGCTTTTATCTCGCGGCGACATATTGCCCTGCGCATGTTGAATCAGCTGATTGTAATGTGTTGCACCACGTTCGGATTATCGCCGCTCTGCGCCATATACCATCGATATTGTGCTCTTTCAAGCGCTGAAATCGCCTTTGACTATCTGCTTTTAAAGGGTATCCTGGGAACGAGGCGTAACGGGGCTGCTCGTTTGCAGCAACTGCCACAATGCTGGCGATCTGCCACACCGGATCAAGATCAGTCGGTAACATCAAACCGCAATAGACGGGTTTCCCCCACTTTGCACCGTGCCGAGATGTTCAATCTCGCCTTGAATCTGCCCTCATCTGCCTATATGTTGCACCGCAGTGCAAGGCGCCACGATTTTTAGCCATCGCGGCTTGCAAGGGGCTTTTGCTAGCGGATGTGTCGCACTTTGTTCAATGGCGGCCGCCAACGCCATTTCATCTTCAGAATAGACCGCACTTTGCGCCTGCCAGCGACTGCGCGGTTTGCCTTCTGTGAGCGTGCCGGTTTATCCAACACCACCCGCGTTCATGGGCAGCTTCTTCCATGGCGGCGGCATCTTTTAAACCAAATGCCCTGCTTCATGAGCTTTGCCCAGCACCCTGCCATCACCGCCGCAGGCGCTCGCTCAAGCAACGCACAAGGGCAGGCAATCACCAACACCGCAACCCATGAATCAACGCCCTTACCACATCTTGTTGAAGCCACCAAGTAAGTAAAAACGTCAACGAAAATGCCGATCACCATTGGCGCAAAACTGCCGCCACTTTGTCGGCAAAACGGGCAATGGGTGCTGTGTCCTGCGCTTCAGAAAGGCATTCATCATATCGCCGAGCAACGTTTGGCTACCGAGCTGTTGTGTGCACGATAAACCAAACTGCCGTCCGTCGCCATCGCCCCTGCCAACACATGGCTTTCCCGATTTTTCATTTCAGGCAGCGATTCGCCAGCGGTTAAATGGCCTTCATCCACCAACCCGAACCCTCTTCCACCACGCCATCCGCCGCAATGCGCTCGCCTTGGTTAGCACGCAACAGCTCACCCACTTGGATTTGATTTAACGGCACGGTTTTGCCATTCGCCGTTGCGTTTGCACCGCACACCTGTTTTGGCGTCAGCTGTAACAATAAAGCCCGAGGCTATTTAGGGCTGTGCTTTTTGGTGCGATCTTCTGAGAATTTTCCCAAACTCACAAACCCAATACCGCGACGGACGCTAAAATAAACATTCGCCGAGCCGTGTTCATGGGGCATGTGCGGCATATAAAACAGCATAAAGACGGAATAAAAATAAATGGTTAAGGTGCCAAGGCTGACCAATACATCCATGATTTCGCCAAAGCCACCTTTAATGCTACCAAGCGCTTTTTGAGAAGAGATCGCCAGCCGAAGTGCACAATCGTGGCTAATACCATTTGCACATCGGCGGCAACATCAATCATGCCGCCCTCAGCATCATGCCGATACATACCGATTAAAAACGGCACGTTAATCAGCCACAATAAAATCAACCGCCACGAAATGTTACGTTCTTGTGGCAACTCTGCCTGTTCTTGCTTGAGCTGTGCCGAGAAACCGGTCTTTTGAATAATTTGGATCGAGCTGTTCAACGGAAGTTTGCTTTTTCATCAAAAGTAAACTCTGCGCTTCTTCACTGGCAAAATTCACGCCCGCCTGCTGCACGAAATCGCTTTTTATTCAACACCTTTTTCAATCCGACTGGCGCACGACTGACGTCATGCCGCCAATTTGAATGGAGACTTTTGCATAATATCCTCTTTTATTTCTCTTTCACGGAAAAAGTGCGGTGGGTTTCAACTCGTTTAGCGCTAGTCAAATAAGACAGTGTTTTTAATCACGCGTTAACAAGCCAGAAAAATTCACCACTTCGGCATCAAACCCGGCATCTTCCACGGCATCCACCAACGCAGCCGGTTGCACTTTATTTTCATCAAAAACTTACGACCGCTTGCGCTTTTCCAAACTGACGTCAGCTTGCGCCACACCGTCCAATTCGCTCAATACGCGGGTCACGCTTTTCACGTAACCACCACAGGTCATGCCATCAATTTTTTGAGTTGCGTTTTGCATTATTTGCTCCTTTATTAAGTTAAACCTTGCCGAGCTTTAGTCGGCGAGGTTACTATAAACTAACGATGGGTAAGGTCAAACACTTTATGAATATCAGTCAAGCGGCCAGACTCACCGGCTTATCGGCCAAAGACAAATCCAGCGATTACGAAAAATGCGAGGCTTACTCAAAGCCGGCACACGCACCTGCTAGTTATCGCTACTATGAAGAAAAACGATCTCTCCCGTTTGCGTTTTTATCCGCCACTCACGAGACGTGGGCTTTCCTGCAACAAATCGCCCAATTACTTGCAAATTACAAGACAACCCGCATCGCAACAGCCGTGAAGTGAAAACAACTTACGGCACAACATATCGAAACCCTCAACGCGCAAATTCAGGCACTACAAAAATGGTGGCTGAACTCCAACGCTGGCACGACAGCTGCCAAGGCAACGACTGCCGGAATGCTCGATTTTGGCGGGGTTGAGTGAATAAAGAAAGCGTGAAAAAGTCCGGTGAAAATTTAAAATATTTTCTCATCAGAAATACACTTCAAAAATTCGCATGATTAATCTTCCTGATGATTTACTAAGGTTTCAATTTGCACGATTTCCGCCACATCCACCGTATCCGCTTTAATCCGCCATTTCACATTCAAGTCTACAACAAAATGCCGTAAAGGCGGTCGGTGGTTTTGCCTTGTTGATAGGCGGGGCGGGGTCTTGTTGGATAACTTCAATAAAAACGTTGTAAGTGCGGTCGATTTTTACTGTGTTTTTGATCCCGCACTTTCCGCTTCCAAAGTAAAATTCCACCTGTAACAACGGTTTGGGGCTCGCTTTGGGCGAAACCTGAAATTGCGCTAGGTTCACTGTCCGCGTAGGCAAGATAAGGTTTGATGTCGAGAATCGGTGTGCCGTCCACTAAATCTACGGCACCGAGATGTAACAAACACGCTTGCCGTTTTTACATTCTACGTGGCGCAATTCCACTTTGGATAAACCAATGGATTCGGGCGATGTGTGAGCGCGAGGCGAAACACCCAACCCGCTGATTGCCGCCCTAAGCGTGGCGGGCGCACGGTAGGATCGCCATTTGCCTTGCGGATTTGATCAAATTGAAAAATCAGCAAAGCGTGGCTGGATTGCTCTAAACCACGGACGGCTTCGGCTGGTTATGGGGCGGCAACAATTCAACAATGACCGGTGCCATCCTGGACCAAATTGGGTTGACGCGGTATCGAAAATTTTTCTTTGTAAGGCGTGTGAATCACAGCAACGGGCTGCAATGTGAGAGAATCGGACATATTTTCCTTAAAACAGTTAAAATCTGCAGAATAACCTTGTAGAATAGCGCCTATTTTTAGCTAAAAAGTGCGGTGAAAAATCGCTTTTCGTTATTTGCGCGTGAAATTATGACCAAAAATACAATAAAAATGTGGATTGAGACGGCACGGCCGAAAACCTTGCCTTTGGCGTTGGCGACGATTCTAACAGGATCGGCGTTGGCTTACCGGGCGGGACATTTCCATTGGGGCATCACAATATTGTGTTTATTAACCACCTTATTTCTGCAAGTTCTCTCCAACTTCGCCAATGATTACGGCGATCATCAAAAAGGCTCCGACACGGCAGAACGTATCGGACCCCTACGTGGCATTCAACAAGGCGCGATTTCTGCGGCACAGTTAAAAAAGGGCTTTATGTGATGATCGCCTTGAGTTTCCTTTGTGGCGCATTATTGATCGGCATTGCCTACAAAATGTGAGCGACTTAATCGCTTTCTCGCTGCTTGGCGTGTTGGCTATTGTTGCCGCCATCACCTATACCGTGGGCAACAAACCCTATGGTTATTTAGGTTTGAGGCGATATTTCCGTGTTGATTTTCTTCGGATTATTGGGCATCGGCGGAACCTATTATCTGCAAGTGCATGACTTCTCCGCCGTCATTTTTACTTCCTGCCATTGCGAGCGGTTTACTCGCCACAGCTGTATTAAATATCAATAACTTGCGTGATATTGAACAAGATCGTAAAGCAGGCAAAAAGCTACCCTTGCAGTGCGCCTAGGCCCGCATAACGAGCGGATTTATCATTGTATTTTTACTTGCTGTTGCAGCATTGTTTTGTTGCTCTTTGCCTTGTTCAACTTACACCATCTGCTTGGCTTTATTTTTCTGTTAACTTATCCGCTTCTGCTTAAACATGCCCTGTTTGTGTATTCTCACAAAAGAGCCGACTGCCTTACGCCCAATGTTGGCGCAAATGTCGTTGATTGCGTTAGTTACCAATGCGTTATTTAGTTTAGGCTTGATCAGTTAACGATCGGACTATACTAGCCCGCAGTATTCATCTTAAAAATAGGGTCTTTTTATGTACATTGATACTTCAGAACTTTTGCGATATTTACCTTGATCAAGTGGATGTTGTTGAGCCCATTTTCTCCAGTTTTGGCGGACTAAGTTCGTTCCACGGCAAAAATCACCACGGTGAAATGTTTTCGAGAATAACGGATTAATCGCCGAGCTGTTGGAAGAAAACGGTGAAGGTCGGTGTTATTGGTCGATGGTGGCGGTGCTGTACGTCGTGCATTGATTGATGCGGAATTGGCACAATTGGCCGCCGATAATAACTGGGAAGGGGTTATCGTTTACGGTGCAGTGCGTCAAATTCAGCAATTGGAAAAATATCAATATCGGCGTTCAAGCCCTCGCACCGATTCCGGTAGGCGCAGACGAAAGTAGCCACGGAGAAAACGGATGTCCCGGTGAATTTTGGTGGTGTAACTTTCTTCCGGAAGATTATGTTTATGCAGATTTAACCGGCATTATTCTCGCAAAGAGCCATTAGATTTAGACGAACCGGAACAAGAATAACTTCGTGTTAAATGGGTTCCGACAAAGTGCGGTCGAAATTTTTATCATTTCAACCGCACTTTTTGCGCGACTTCACAAATCCGTAAAAAGGCATTGCTTTTTATCAATGTAATGATAATTTTTCTAACATATTGTTTACATAATTAGACAATATGTCGATCTTCTATTTTATTTAAAAGGACAAAACCATGAGCAACACAACCCTAAATAAAAATAGGATCAATAAAAAGCGTGATTATCTTAATTTCTGCGGTTATTCTGTTTTTGTTTTACTTTATACATTGCCTTTCGATCGGAATGCTAATAGCGGATTGGCATTATTGAGCCTGGTTGCCGTGTTATGGTTAACTGAAGCGTTACACGTTACCATCACCGCCTTAATCGTGCCGTTATTGGCGATTTTCTAGGGTTTGGTAAACACCAGCACGGCGCTCGCCACCTTTGCCGATCCGAACATTTTTCCTTTTCTTCGGCGGTTTCGCACTTGCCACAGCCTTCATATTCAGCAATTAGATAAAATGATTGCCGAATAAAATTATGGCATTAGCAAAGGAAAATTATCTGTTGCCATTATGTATTTATTCTCCGTCACGGCGTTTTTATCCATGTGGTGAGTAACACCGCCACCGCCGCCATGATGTTACCTCGCCATGGGTGTGTTAGGCCGTTTGAGATCGTAATACAGAACACTTAACACCTATGTTTTGTGCTCTTAGGGATTGCCTACAGCGCCAGCATCGGAGGTATGGGAACCTTGGTCGGTAGCCCGCCAAAATAACATCGTCGCAACACAATTACACCTCACCTTCGCCGACTGGTTATGGTATGGCTCGCCGATTATGTTAATCATATGCCATTAATGATCGGCACACTTTTCACATTGTGTTCAAACCGAGGCTAAACGTGCGTTTTGAACAAGAATTTTGAAAAAGTGGAAATGAACAAATCGCTGGATCACATTAGGTATCTTCGTATTCATCGCCTTAAGCTGGGTATTTAGCAGTCAAATCAATCCGATACTTTCCGGTCTGCTCGGTCTTAGCGGCAAAAATCGGTAGTTTTGATAGCGTTATTGCTTTAGCAGCGGCTGTGATTACTTTGTATCACCGGTGGGCCAACTGGAAACAAAATTCAGGACAACACCGACTGGGGTGTACTAATGCTATTCGGCGGTGGTTTAACCCTTAAGTGCGGTATTAAAAATTCCGGTGCCAGCAAAATCTTAGCCGACGGCATCGTATTCTTAAGTGAAGGAGGTCACTTCTATCTTATTGGCTTACTGGTTGCTACCTTCATCATTTTCTTAACAGAATTTACATCCAATACCGCCAGTGCAGCCTTATTAGAGTGCCGATACTCTTTATTTCCATCGCACAATCGTTAGGCATGCCGAAAATCGGTCTCGCCTTGATCATCGGCTAGGGGCATCTTGCGCCTTCGCTACCGGTTGCCACCGCCGAACGCTATTGTGTTTTCGGTACGGGCGAAGTGAAACAAAGCGAGATGGTGCGCGCCGGCTGTGTTGAATATCGTCTGCATTTTCGTTAGTGCAACCTTGGCTACTTTCTCTTCTGGTTACATTAATCCTGCCATAAAAATAGCCCCTAATAATGCGTTTATTAAGGGGCTAAATATCAGAATCTCGTTAATCTGTCACACGATTCCCTTTAAATATTGGAAAAATTTCTCGATAGGCTTTCGCGGGCTTACTTTTGCTCTTTTTCCTTAGCAGCACGAATGAGGATTGCGTAGCTGTTGACGATCCTTGCGGGTAATCGGTTAAGAACTGGTTAATGCATTGTCGCCCTGCTCGATCAAATTCATCACGCAATAATTCTAATTTATGTAACACAGCTTGTTGTTGCTGATGTTTGTTTTCGAGCTTATCTAAAACCTCTTGAATCGGATCTACATCAATGCTGCGCAACAACTTACCGATATATTGCAACTGACGGCGACGGGCTTCCTTTTTGCAAACGTTGCGCTAAATTAATCGCCTCTAGCAATGTGTCTTCAAAGAATTTGGTCTAACTGGGCTTTGGTTAAATCCACCAATTTTTCACCCACTTTTTAAGGCTTCCGCATCGCGTTTAATTTCGCTTTTGCTCACCCAAATAATCTCTTCCGTTCTTCATCCTGCCAATCAAAATCATCTTGTTTACGTTTTGCCATAATCTTTCCCATCTTGTATCTGCGTAAAAATGCGGGCATTTTAACAAAAGTCGAGGTTAGTCGCAAAAAGAAAAAATAGGCTAAAAATTGAGGGCATTTTAACCACGAGAAATCCATTTATGTCAGCAAAAACACTTGAAAATCAGACCGCACTTTTACAGCAACAAGAACAACAATTACGCGATGCGGTCAGTCTCGCCATTGAAATTGCACAAAAGGCCGGCGCAGCGCCGAAAGTAGGGGGTCACGAAATCCGGTGGATTATCGGTTTCTACCCGTTTAAAAAGAAATTGAAAAACGTTGAATTTAATAATGATGGGGCATTAGGCATTTCTGTTTATTTAGGGTCAACAAAAAGGCAACGCGTCCACCTCGATTTAAGCCCGAGGCCATTAAAATACCGTAGAAGCAGCCTTGGCGATCGCAAAATACACATCCCTGATGATTGCGCAGGCTTAGCCGATAAAAGATTAGTGGTTTGATGCCCCGAATTTAGATTTATACCACGCCGCCGATATTGATGTTGATCGCGCTGCCGTTGGCATTAGAAACAGAAAAGGCGGCATTGGAATTCGACAAACGCATTGTCAACAGTGAAGGGCTTCTTTCAATGCTCATACCGGCGTGCGTGTGTATGGCAATAGCCATGGAATGTTGCAAAGCTATTTATCCAGCCGCTATTCGTTGTCTTGCTCGGTCATTGCCGAACACGAAAATCAACTGGAACGGGATTATGAATACACGGTTTCCGTAATATCAATTCGTTAGAAAGTGCGCAATGGGTGGGGGAAAATGCAGCACAGAAAACTATTGCCCGTTTACAACCACAAAAAATTGCCACGCAGCAGGCCCCGGTTATTTTCTTAAATGACGTGGCGACAGGATTAATCAGTCATTTGGCGTCAGCCATTAGTGGTGGCAGTTTGTATCGTAAAGCCAGTTTCTTATTGGATCACCTCGGCAAACAAGTATTGCCCGATTGGTTTCATATTAGCGAAAAAACCTCATTTAATCGGTCGATTGGCCTCTACACCATTTGATAGCGAAGGCGTCAGAACGCAAGATCTGGAGGTTATTCACCAAGGAATTTTGCAAACCTATTTACTCACCAGTTATAGCGGTCGCAAGCTAGGTATGCAAAGCACAGGGCACGCAGGCGGCATTCATAACTGGTTGGTACAGCCCAATTCATCAGGAAAAGCTGACCGCACTTTACGCAAATGGGAGAGGATTATTGGTTACCGAAGTGATGGGGCAAGGTGTGAAATTTGGTCACGGGCGACTACTCACGCGGTGCCGCCGGATTTTGGGTGGAAAACGGTGAAATTCAATATCCGGTGGCAGAAATCACTATTGCGGAAGATTGCGGGACATGCTGCGTAATATTGTGGCGGTAGGTGATGATATTGAACATCGCTCAAATATCGAGACCGGTTCTATCCTGCTGGAAAATATGAAAATTTCCGGAAATTAAGAAATCTTCAATCAAATGATAATAATTCTTATTCGACAATAATAAAACTCTGATATAGATTAGCCCCATCTGTTAAGTATTGCAGTTGAGATGATGGGTAGTCATTTTTGAAGTTTGCATAGTACTCCATAACAGAGTGAGTAGAAAGTAAATTCGTTAGGGGTATTTAAAGACTGAAGTTTAAACTTCAGTCTTTTTACTAAAATATCCGCACGTTATATCGTTTAAAGGCAACCATTTTATGAAAAACACCATGTTGACATCTCATTTCAGAACAGGGATGTGCGTTCCGCATTACCGAATTAGGGCAAGAAATTACCTGTTTCTATCAACATAAAAATACTGATACGCCACTGGTTGTTGTAGGTTTACTGCGTGGTTCCTTCATGTTCATGGCGGATTTGGTACGTGAAATTAACCTGCCGGTGGAAATCGACTTCATGACCACATCAAGTTATGGAGACTCCATGAGTACCAGTCATGATGTGCGTATTCATAAAGATCTTGATGGCGACATTAAAGGCAAACACGTTTTGATCGTGGAAGATATTATTGATACAGGTTACACCTTACAAAAAGTACGTGAAATTCTAAATTTACGCGAACCTCTCTCACTGACGATTTGTACGTTATTGGACAAACCTTCACGCCGAGAAGTAGATGTTCCGGTAGATTGGGTGGGTTTCACCATTCCTGATGAATTCGTTGTGGGCTATGGCATTGACTACGCCCAACATCATCGTAATCTTGAGTTACATCGGCAAAGTCATTTTTAGAAGAATAGCTATCAGCATAACAAAAACAGCTTATCAAATGATAAGCCGTAAATTCATCCCAAAAATCAACCGCACTTTTGCACTAAAATGTGTCTTTTAACGCCAATAATCGAGGCAATATTTTTGCGCGCTTGACGTAAGATTCTCACGTCCTTGTTGTAGAATTTCTGACAAGTCGCCCAACTGGCGAATAATCAGGGAACACCGCATCAATGCCATGTTCGTACACCACCTCATAATCCTCACGCAAGCAACCCACTATGCAATCACCGGTTTATTAAACTGTTTTTGCCGTACGCGCCACACCAATAGGGGCTTTGCCTAAAATGCTTTGCGCGTCCATTCGTCCTTCGCCGGTAATCACCAAATCAGCCTCCCGCACGCTTTCCGCCAATTGCAAATTATCCAAACTACAATTTGCACACGGCTCAGTACTACATTTGGTAATAATAACAACCGCCGCCCATACCGCCCGCAGCACCGGCGCCGGCCTGCTCCTTAATATTTTTGCCACAATCCCGTTGGGCTATCTCGGCAAAAATGCGCTAATGCGGCATCAAAGCTGTGCCACCATTTGCGGCGTTGCACCTTTTGCGGTCGAAAATCGCTGAAGCGCCCCGTTCACCACAAGAAGGATTATTCACATCACACGCTACCTCAATATGCACTAGAGCCAAGCGGTTATCTAGCGCACCGGTATCAATTCGCTCAATTTCCGCTAACTGAGCTCCACCACCACCAATGTCTTGGTGTTGCTTATTGAGGAATCGGATACCTAAGGCCTGTAACATTCCACGCCGCCATCATTTGTCGCACTTCCGCCAATGCCAAGAATAATGTGTTGCACACCAGAGCCAATGCGCATTTAATTAATTCACCGGTGCCGTAACTGGTGGTATTTAACGGATTACGTTCATCCTTCGGCACTAAAGTGCAAACCGGAGGCTGCAGCCATTTCAATAATCGCAGTTTTTCCATCCCCGAAAGCCCAAAAGAAACTTTTCACGCGGTTACCCTGCGGCGCGATAACATCACATGCCACTAATTTACCGCCGGTGGCATCCACCAAGGATTGTACGGTGCCTTCTCCGCCGTCAGCCATAGGTAATTTGACATATTCCGCCTGCGGAAAAACTTTTTGAATCCGGTTTCAATGGCTCGGCAACTTCAACGCCGTTAAACTTTCCTTAAAAAGAATCGGGAGCAATTACAATTTTCATACTAACCTCCTGATGGTAATTATGTTGGGCAAAGACGCCGAAGATGAGGGTTGAAACAATAGTCATGAGTTAAACCGACCGCACTTTCATAAGAATAAGTTTTTAAGCGCTCTTTTAATATCCATGTTCACGCTGCCACCGGTGGCATGGAAGAAAGAACCATGCGGCATATGATCAAGATCGTGGCACCGGCATGAATCATCGCCGCCGCAGCCAATCACGCTAACGCCTAATTCTAATAAGGTGCCGCTAAACACATTAGATGCTACTGCCGTCCCTGCGGTAGTGGAGGAGGTAGCTAAGGACATTAAGGCACCGGAAATCGGCGCTAAGATATAAGAAGGTAAAACCGGAATGTTCCAAGCCTTGAATTAATACGTCTTTTAAAGCGAATTGGCAATAATGCCTGCTAATGCCCCAGTACCAAGTAACACGATAGCGACCGGCGCCATTTTCCCTAACCCGCTTACGGCACTAGCGATTGGCATGGCCTATTTTGCCCATGCATAGTGCACCGACCAAACCGCCAACCGGCAAGGCAATCAATGGATCGACTTTTAATATCAAATAGCGGGCGCAAGGCAAGTAACAAAAATGGCACAAAGAGGGCAATCATTGCTGTGCCGAAATGCGGTAAATCCTGCTATCTACCACGACGACCTCTTGTTCTGACACTCTACCTGCCTTTTTCACCAAACGCTTGGCAGGAAATAAGTTAAAAATCAAACCAAAAACAACAGGAATAATTCCCGCCATCATGACCGAGGTTAACGGTAAATGGAAAGTATCCGCGGCGGCAATGGCATTGGGGTTGGGAGAGTAATATTTCCGGCCTTCCACCACCAATCATTGCCAACAAAATCGCCGGTTTTGATAAATCGGTACGACAGGCAAGTGCCAACGCAATCAGGTGAAACCGTGATGACCGCCACATCAATAAACACGCCAACCGCCGTTAAAATGGGTGTAGCTAACGCCAATGCCAATAAGGCTCGGGGTTTCTCCTAACTTATTGGTGATGCTTTCGGCAATGGTATTCGCCGCGCCGAGGTCAATCAACACCCCAGCCACACACACCGGCAGCCAGAATACGCATTACTGCAGTAGTAATCACTCGCACGCACCACCAATCATCAGGGTGACGGTTTTGTGTTAAATCCGCGCCACCAATTAACCCGCCAATTAATGCGCCGGCTAACGCACACGCATAAACCGGTGACACTTTTTCAAAATTAGAAGATCGCGACCGCTAATGCAGTAATCGCGCCTAAGGCCAGATACTGTCGTCATGATGTTCTCCTCTGTTATGAAATAAACAGAACAGATTATTATGCTTTGATGAGAAAATTACTTTGACACAAAAATATACTTTTAGAAAACTTATTTTTGTAAATTAATACAATTTATTAGGCTAATACGGTGCTTAAATAGAGACTCAGTTTGTCTTCTATCTTATTGAAAGATAAATTAGTTACTTGCTCAATTTTTAGCCAGGCGATAACGCAACGTGTTGGGATGAATGAATAATTTCTGCGCAGTGAGAGCCAGATCACAATTTGACATAATACTGCAAGGTCTTAGCAGCTGGGCATCCTCTTGCTGAAATAACCCTTTTAAGGGTTTTAACAATCCTCTGCCCGCCAACTATCAGCAATGCCTGCCAGCAATACCGGCAGGCGATATTGTTCAAAAAGCATACAATGTTTTACGCGGATGAGTGCTTCAAGCCATAATACAAAGTGCCCATCGCAGCAGTATGATAAGATACCTTTAATTGTTCGTGAACAGGACGTTCAAGCTGAGCACCAATAGAAATTTTATAATCCTGTTACGAATAATGCTCCGGTAATAATTTTTAAGTTGTTTATCAAATTGTGAAAAATGCTGAAAGGCTGCAAAATAATAATTTGATCTAGTGATAAAAATGGCGACTTCTTGTTCAAATTGAGGTTGTTCTAAATAACTGACTAATTGCTGCAAAGAATCTATACTCGGTTTTTAATAATTTAATAATAATCACTACGCGCGGAATCGCTAAAGAAAAGAGAAGAATTTAGCACCGCTCCTCCATCTCTGTTAAAGATAAATTGCCTTTTACCAACTGCAAAATAAATTCTTCTTTGTAGCGTCGATTCCAACTTTCTTTTCTAATAAAACATGCTGCTCAACAATTAATTCGGCGGTCATTTTTACTAATTCCGCATAGGATTTTACCTGCTCAGGAACACCGGAAACACCAATAACGCCGTATATTATGTCCAAGATATTGAATCAGCACATTAATCCCTGGTTGAGCTTCAAAAATTCCATTTTCTGCTAATTTTTCATCCACTTCCACCACTCGTCCTTGTCGCAACGCCAGCACTGCACCGGTATGTAATTGATTTAGAACGGGCGGGATTGCCTGGGGCAATAATCACGCCACGATGATCCATGACATTCACTGAACAGTTAATAATGCTCATCGTTCTTTTTACAATATTTTGCGCATAACCTTATCTAACTGCATAATTTTTCACCATTCATTTTTATTTGTTAAAATTTATTAAAAATGACCGCACTTTTTGCTCTAAAAATAAGCTAACAGATTTGCCTTTATGAACTAAATAATTTACTATCTGTCTCAACTGCAAAAGTTATTCTAATCAACAGAAAAACGAATCAACATACATCGTCTTTTTATTGAATTTGGAGCACTCCCGCTATGCAGAAGATACTGGCGTCTCCTTCCCCCGAAAGTACCAAGAATCGCGTTTTATTCTCACGACACCATGGGACTAGGCCATATTCGCCGTAATATGTTACTGGCCCAATCAGTGCTAAAGCCTATCCCAATGCAGAAGTTTTATTGCTATCCGGAGTACGTGAATCCGGCGCGCCTACAAGTACCTAAAGGCGCGGATAGCGTGACTATACCAACCTGTTTTAAAACACCCCAGGGTAACTATATTCCTCGTTCGCTGGGTAATGAAATTCAGCGACTGGTGAAAATCAGGCGACGAGACAATTCATGCTGCACTAGATGCCTTTTGAGCCGGATATGTCGTTGACAATGTACCGCGCGGCGCAATGAATGAACTAGATAGCATATTACCCGTCTTAACTAATCGCGGAACCCACATTGTACCAGAGCTTGCGCGACATTATCGATGAACCTCCGTAGTTCTCCAGCAATGGACTACAAAATTTAGAAATTATTCGTTTATATTTTCATCTCTTTGGGTCTATGGTGATCCTAACCTCTTCGATTTCATTAAAGAATATAATTTAGATAGCGATATTGCCGATAAACTCAATTATGTTGGCTACTTGGATCAAAAATGCCGAGAAGAGCATCACGGTCCAAAGTAACTATGATATTGAAATTGAACAACCTTATGTACTTTTGTGTTATGGGCGGAGGGCAAGATGGTTTCAATTAGCCAAGGCCTCTATGCAAGCGAGTACCGAAAAATCATCAAGGTTTGTTAGTACTGGCGCATTAATGCCTGAAGCACAATGCGAGGAATTGCATGCTATGGATCAACAACGCGCAGACATTCATGTGTTGGTTTTTGTTACCGAACCGCTCAAACTGCTACAAAATGCAGAACGTATAATTTCGATGGGTGGTTACAACACAACAACCGAAAATCCTATCGTTTAATAAGCGCGCACTAATCGTACCCCGTATTACACCACGTAAAGAACAATGGATTCGTGCATCGATTGGCTGAAATGGGTGTAATAGATTGTATTCAATCCTAACGATCTAACACCACAAGCGTTAACTCATTGGTTACAGAAAAGAATTCACGATGAACGCGATACCCTAAATTTCAATGGGTTAGATAATGTGGTCAACCAAATCCGCCACATTTTACTCGGATAAACTTAACGACATAAACTCATACTTTAACGGATGACATTATGAATACACATTAAACTCCCAAAAGAACAAAACCCCAATGTATATTGGCTATATTGCTAACAAACGCTATCCACGTTTTTCCGAGAACCTTCGTGGTTAATGAAATCTTAGCTCATGAACAGTGCAGGTACCCAAATTGATATTTTTGCTCTTGGACCGGTGATGGAAACTCACTTCCAAGATGGAATTTCTGAAGTTCACGCACCGGTTAATCGGTTAATGGATAAACAACGTAATCCGGAAAATTTCTGGGCGTTGCTTCAACAAGGACTTTCAACGTTTACCAAATTTTGCTGAAAAATTAGACAGCGCAGGGAGATGTTCGTGAAATCGGACAAAGTATTATTTTAGCGTTAAAAGTATTGAGATAAAGGTATTCAACACTTACACGCCCATTTTAGGGTACACGAGCTACCACTGTTGCAAGACAGGCGGCAATTTTGCTGATGTTTGGCGTATACCTTTACCGCGCATGCTAAAGACATCTATTTTTCATATGAAAAATCTACCGCGCCGATCGCAAAATGCGTGATGCGGCAATGACGGTTACCGTTTCCGATTACAACTTAACTTACTTGCGTGAGCAATACGGCAATGACGCAGAAAAACCGTGCGAATTTATAATGGTATGGATTTACGCAAATTTCCTTACCATACAGGTGCTCGACAACCCTCACATATTTTTGGCTGTGGGCCGATTATGGTACCGAAAAAGGCTTTGGCGTATTGTTAAAGCAGTGGCAATATTAAAACGACGCAATGTATTTGTTGATTGCACCTTGGTAGGTGACGGAGCACTAAGAGAGGAATTAGAAGCCAAGATTAACGCCTTAGATATGTGCCGATCGCGTTCACGCTGGTCGGACCAATGCCACAACCTGAAATTATTGAATTAGTTCAAAAATGCCAAGATGTTAGTCGCACCATGCGTGATCAGTGAAGATGGTAGATCGTGACGGCTTACCTACAGTATTGCTTGAATCAATGGCACTAGGCACACCTGTAATTTCAACACAGTAGCAGGAATTCCAGAGTTAGTACAAAAATGAAAAATACCGGTTTATGTATTGCCACACAAACCCACAACCCGCCTCGCTTACGCCATAGAGATTATTAACTGACTATGTTGTGTCAAACCTTATCTACAAAATGCCCGAGCGTTAATTGAGCAGGGTGATGATAGATAAAAACGCTACATTGTTGAGAGAGGTATTTCGCCAAGCAATCACGCAACATTCAAATACTAACGGTACAAATTAAGGAGAAATCATGCAGTAGCTTATATTTGTGCGGACCCTGGCACTTCCGGTATTTGGAACCAAAGGCGCTTCAGTGCATGTGCAAGAAGTGATTAAAGGCATGTTACAACGCGGCTTGGATGTCACTCTATTTGCTCAACGTTTGGGCGGTGAACCACCATCTGAGTTAAAAAGAGATCAAAATTCATGCTTACCTGAATTACCTAATCATTCAGCCACCGAAGGGCAACAGCAGCCTTAGCTGCAAATAAGACAGTAGAACAAATGCTTGCCGAAGAGGCACCGTTTGATTTGATTTATGAGCGCTATTCACTGTGGAGTAATGCCGGTATGCATTTACTAAAACGCATCATTGCATCGGCATCTTAGAAGTCAATGCCCCACTCATTGAAGAACAGAAAAACATCGCGAACTGCCATTAGAAAATGAAGCGCAAGCCATTGCCGAATCGGTTTTCAGCCAAGCTGATGCAATGATCGCTGTTTCCCGGGTAAAACATTGTTAGAAACATTCCCACAAGCCCGTGGACGAGTTCATGTATACATTGCTAATGGCGTAGATTTAACCCGTTTTGCCATCACAGCTCAACACAATGCAGAGAAATTTCACAACCTATTGGAAAGTAAGACAAGTGAAATGCCAACCATCGGTTTTTAGGCACATTAAAACCTTGGCATGGCGTAGAAACAGCTTGTTCAAGCTTGGGCATTATTACATCAACAAGGACACAAAACTCGCTTATTAATTGTTGGAGACGGTCCACAATATGTGTCTTTACAGGCGGAAATTGCGCAGTTGGCTTATCGGAATACGTTCAATTTTAGTGGAGCTGTTGCGAGACAGTTCCACAATGGTTGAGGAGCAAATGCATATTGCGACTGCCTTACCCCAACTTAGCCGATTTCTATTTCTCCCGTTAAAAATCTATAGACACATGGCGGCCGGTTTACCAATTATTGCTACCCAAAGTGAGGTCATAGCTACGAGGTCATTGACGAAGGCCATAACGGCATTTTAGTGGAAGCGGAAAAATCCGCATGGCCGAAAGTTTAGCTGAATTGCTAAATTCTCCAATAAAATTACTGGAACTGGGACAAGCAGCCGTTTAACGGCAGAACAAAAACACAGTTGGTTGGCTGTGGTGGATCGCGTTTACAAATTGCAGAACAATGTAAAAGCCCACGCATAACTTAACGGGCAAAATCAATGAGTAAAAATGCATGGTGGTCGGTAGCTTACCGACTGAGAGACTATATTCGACCGAACGCATGATTGTCATCGGATCGTTAGTGGCATTATTGCTTTCTACGGCAATGCGTCTACTTAAACCTCTCCCTTAGCTTTTTGTAGTGGACCATGTGTTGACTCGATGGCGTCAAATTATCAGCTGATGAAGTATCTCGATGCGGCAACACAACAAACACCGGCACACAAGATTTAATTGATACGTTATTAGCTTCCGTGAGATACCACATATTTATTATGAAAATGTGCTGCTGCCGTTATTGTCATAGCCTTACTCATGGCCGCAGCCAGCTATTTTCAGCACAGTTGGATTAGCCTTAGCCGGCAGTCATATATTAAGTCACGTGCGTAAAGATTTGTTGCGCATTTTACAGCGTCTTTCTTTGCGATTCCACTCTGCAAGCCCGCACCGGCGATTTAACCATGCGATTAATCAATGACATCGCAATGTTAAGGGGAAGCCGTGATTACCGCCTTATGCCAATGTTGGCGAATATTTTTATTCTGTTGGGCATGTTCGGTACGATGTTGTACCTCAACTGGCGCCCTAACTTCTCTGGCTTTATTGGCTATTCCTCTGATGTGGTGGAGTACCACCCGTGCCAGCCGAAAAATCCATGAAGTCAGCCGTGCACAACGCAAACGGGAAGGCTCCATGGCCTCTAAAGCGGCAGAATATATTGCCTCAATTCGCACTGTACAATCTCTTTTCCTTGAACATGAGACAATGCGTAGCTTGCCGGTGATGATGCAGAAAGCCGTAAACAAAACGTACAATCCAAGCGTCTTTTCTGCCGGTTTAGAACGTCGCGTTGATGTAATCATCGCCGTTATTTCTGCATTAGTCTTGATTAAATGGCTCTATTCCGTTTTGCACGGAGATATGTCCACAGGCGATCTGATTATTTTTATGTCTTACTTAAATAACTCTTTCCGCCCTGTGCGTGAGTATGCCAAATACACCGGTAGATTATCAAAGCCTTGGCAGCCGGGGAGACGCGTGGTAAATTTATTAGACGAACAACCAGATATTCACGATAAAGCCAAATGCTGAAGTATTAACTTCTGCGAGAGGTGAGTCGTTTTAATCACGTCAAATTCAGCTATAACATGCAAGATGAAGAACCTTTAGCCGTATTAAAGGACATAGATTTCCTCATCAAACCGAGCGATTGCCGTTGTCGGCCCTTCCGGTGCAGGAAAAATCAACTACCAGCCTCTTATTAAGGCTCTATGAACCTAAAGAAGGCTGCGTTTGCCTAGAATGGTAAAACATTCAAGATTACACCATCGCTCGAGCCTACGCTCTCAAATTGCTATTGTGCCACCAAAGACAATTTGTTATTTGATCTTAGTGTACGTAGAAAACATCGCGTTAGAGTGCCGTTAATCAGGCTGAGAAAATTACCGATGAAGAAATCATTCAAAGCCGCAAAATTAGCTAACGCACATGATTTCATCACAGCTTTACCACAAGGCTACGACACTATTCTTAGTGAACAGGGGCGGCTCGCTTTCCGGTGGACAGCGTCAGCGTATTGCTGTGCTCGTGCAGCAATGAATAAAAAGTGCGGTATTAATTTTCGGATGAACCAACTGTTGGCTTAGACCAAGAAAAATGAGGCGCATGTCATTAGCGCCTGTGGAAAACCTTATGCAAAATCGTACGACATTAATGATTACCGCCATGATTTAGCGTTAGCCGCCAAAACCGATCGTATTTTGTTCATCAACAACGGAACGATTGAAGAACAAAGGCGACCATCAACAATTGTTGGCACAAGGTGGTAACTACGCTAATTGGTGGAAATTACAACTGAGTTAATAGCCCAAATCAGATTTGAATGAATAGAAGGATGGACAATAGCTAACCTCACGCTGACAAACAAATTATTGCCAGTGATATGGCATTGCCCGGCTTGGCTGCATTGCTCGATTCCGACTTGCTGTTAAGCAAATTGCAACAGCTACCGCGCCTACAAAGTGCGGTCAAAAATTCAAGTTAAATATTTGCGCTACAAACCTGCCAATAGTTGCGCTTGTACATTAAAGGTACAACTGGCTGATGGCTCTATGCAATATTATTTTACCCAAAAGCCCTAACGCCTGAACGCTTCGCCGAATCTTGGAACAATCCCAAGCGTCAAAAGCTAATTCAAGAGAAGAATCCGAATGCACCCGTTGGCCTTGTTTGATCTCTACATTGTGTTGTTACACCCAGCTCACGATCGCAGCATCCGTTGTTTGGATTGGTTAGTTGATCCACAAGCACGCGGACAAATTCTACAGTTATGCGGTTTAGAAAAATCAAAAGTGATGCTGTGGATATTAATATCTTACGTTACAAACCGGAACGCCGATTAGTAGCGGGTGTTCGTTATAACAATCGTTACGTGGCGGTAGTGCGTTGCATTCACCCGAAAAAGATTTTCGGAAAAATATTAAGTGCCTCCGCATTTGGCATAGCACAAAATGAATTACAGCTACTTAGTGTAGATGGTACAAATTGTACCTTAGCAACCCGTTGGTTAGAGGGGCGTAGTCTATGTCACGGAAGAGCAGGCTAGTCGCCTCAGATGACATACTTGCACTAATTGGCAAATAAGCTCTATCAGGTGCACCATAGCAGCTATCAACCACCGATAAAATATGGTATTGCTAAGGAAATTCAGTCAGATCGCAAGGCGTGTTGTTGACGTTTAATGCCATTTGCCTCAACAAGCCACATGGTTTGCTGAATTAATGGAACAAACTGTGCAAGGATTACAGCGCCAAAAGATGTTTTCCAATTAATTCACGATTTTTCTTTAGATCAAAGTTGTCGAAAATCAGGGCAAATTGCATCTTCTCGATTGGGATCGCTGTGCAGCAGGAAATCCGTTGATGGATTTAGCTACTTTCATCATAAGACTAGAATTTCAAGATTTATTGAGGGATTTTTACCAGGCTGGCAAGACCAATAGATTGGTACAGACTTTTCTTTTTACCACTATCAACAAAACGCCCATGGCAATTTAAGCGGTCTAACCCTATTTTGTCGCCTCTGCACTATTACGATTAGCAACAGAACCGTTCCGGCAAACTGTACATCACAATGGGCAGAATATACCTTTACAACTATTACAACGGGTAAGTTGTTTGCTCAACGAAAAAGATCCTTCGTATTTATCCCTAGAGACTTCTAGAAACGATCCACTACGCAGAGATCTCGCTCTATTTTGATCACATGCAAACTCGCCTAATGAAGGTTTTACCTCCGGCATATCAAGGGCTGTTAATCACGGCTGAGATACAACGTTACAAAACCACAGCGACGCGCCATGGTAGATTATGTTATCGAGACCAAAGAGTTGGGGGCAACAATGTATTATCGGTAAATACTCGTCGCAAAAGGGTTGGATTACCGCGCATTTAACATCCAACAATCTCTTTGGCAAGAAGGTTTTTAACGATCAAGCACATATCAGTGTTGCAGAGCCACTGAGCTGCTACCCGAACAACATGCTTGGCTACAACGAAGAGTGAATGGGCAGTCTCTTGGCAATTTGCTGTCACCAAATAATAAACGCCTTTTTAGGGCGAGTCTGTTGACTGGCATTGAATCAATTACATAAAGCAAAGTGGCACAGCAGTTGGGGTTACCTATTTGGACAATAGACGATGAACTAGCTATTTTTGCACGATCAGCTATTGAGGCACAAACCTTATTACCTGCCTTAGCCAGACGCATTGGCCGAGTGCTATCAGGCTGTGAAAAAACTCACCTAAAAATTTAGATGCGGCGCAAAATTCAGTGAATGACCGCACTTGAAACGGTGTCTGTACATCAGATTTCTATCAAGACCAGATTTTTAGAACGCAACGGTCGCCCAGGCAATATGGTTTTATGAGATCTCGATCTGCGCTTTGTCAAGGTCATGCGGCCTTTAGACGCAGGTAATTAGCTGGCACATATTATCGAATTCGCTATTCGTCGCTATGGCGATATTCACGTTACGGAAACAACATCAAGACGCATTTCTTTCTACATTTTTAACCTACAGTGCAACCGCCAACAAACAAAGTGTTGATATTTTTACACAACACTTTCTCTTGCTCGTCATATTTATCTAAGCACGCAATTTGCTGATCGTAAGCATACTACTGAAACCCTGCTTACGCTCTGTGAAGACCGCTTAGGGGGATTAATTAAATGAAATTTATTTTAGGTTAAACAAAAAGGAGGAATGTATGAAAATTACCGTCGTCGGCGCCGGTTTATGTTGGACTTTCTAATGCAATATTGATTGGCGCAGCAACATGGTGTGACCCTGCTGGACATTTCCCCTGAAAAGGGTACAACTGGTTAATAGCAAAGTATCGCCCATTCAAGACGTGGAAATCGGTGAATATTTAGCCAAGCCAGTCGCTGAATTTACGCCACCGATCAGACTCTACCGCCGCTTATGCCGACGCACGATTATATAGTTGGTGCGCAACCCCGACAGATTACGATCCGGAAACTAACTATTTTGATACAAGCTCTGTTGAAGCCGTATTAAAGCCGCGATAGCCCAAAATCCAATGCCCTATTTGGTAATTAAATCCACCATTCCGGTTGGCTTTACCCATGCGTAAAGAATTTTAATACGGAAAATCATTTCTCACCGGAATTCTTGCGAAAGCAAGGCGTTTGTAAGCGACAATCTCTATCCGTCGAATCGTGGTGAGGTGATCGTGGCGGCGGCACGAAAAATTTGCCGAAATGTTGCGCGATTGCAGCTCCGAAACCTGATGTTCAGATTGCTGACCGACTCAACAGAAGCAGAATCAATTAAATTATTTGCTAACACCCTGTTGGCACTCCGTGTTGCATTCTTCAATGAACTTGATTCTTTTTGCGGCTTCTCATAATTTGGATGCTGCACATATCATTGAAGGTATTTCATGGATCGCGCATCCGGGACGCATTACAACAACCCTTCTTTTTGGTTATGGTGGTTATTGCTTGCAAAGATACTAAACAATTGCTTTAGCCAATTACGAAAACGTACCGCAAAACTTAATCACTGCTTATCGTACAATCTAATGATACCCGAAAAGATTTCATTGCCGGTGAAGTGTTAAAAGAGAAACCATCCACTGTTGGTACTTATCGCTTGACCATGAAATCCGGCTCGATAATTTCCGTAGCTCCAGCATTCAATGCGTTATGCAAAAATTAAAAGAGCAGGGCGTAAAAGTGATTGTGTATGAACCGGAATACGGCGGACGAGAATTTCTTGAGTGTGAAAGGTTATCGACGACTTAAATCACTTTAAGCAACAATCCGATGTGATTTTAGCCAACCGCCTGACAACCGATATTGAGGATAGTGGCTGGAAAAGTTTATACCCGCGATCTCAAAGGAAACGATTTTGCAACCTTCCGCAAAAACGGCTTATCTAACGATAAGCCGTAAAGTCATCTGAAAAACGACCGTACTTCAAGTACGGTCTTTATTCTACTTTCCTAAACTCGCGTTTCTCTTTAAAAGTGCGGGTGAGATTTTTCTTTAAATTTACGATCACCCTTGAAGCATTTTTCTTCAAAACGACCTCCGTGACGTTTGGCACCGAAATGGTCACCACCACGCTCGCCTTTCGCTTCGGCGATAAAGGACATACGCATTTGTTTGTTCAACACACGGGTTTTTCGCAAATTGTTGTAACAATTTCTTTTCGGCATTCCTTGTGGTAGCTCGATGGTGGAATAATCGTCATACAATTTAATATGACCGATACTAGCGACTGTTAATATCGCCTTCATTGGCAATAGCACCGACAATGTGGCGTACTTCGACGCCACCGTCTGCACGCCCAACTTCGATGCGATATAAAATCCATCGGTTGCGGATTACCATAGCCTTTACGTTCGCCGCGACGTTCTGCCGAACGATAGTTTTTCACGAGCGATCACCGCGTTCACCACGATCACGACGAACTTTTTATCTACAATTGGATCCGGTGAAGAATCAATTTTTGTTTGCCTTGCAACAACATCATCATTGCAGCGGCAATGTCTTCTTGTGATTGATCGGCAGTAAACATATCTTCCAACAATTCACGATAAAGCTCTAAATCATGGTGTTCCAACTGCGTAGTAATTTTATCTTTGAATTTTTACGACGACAGGCTTGTAAGACTTCATGATTCGGCATCCCACCTCTTCAATATTTTTCTTGATCAGCTGTTCAACATTGCGCAACAAACGACGCTCACGCGGTTCAACGAACAATAAGGCACGACCGGGAACGCCCTGCACGGCCGGTACGACCGAAACTGATGCACATAGATTCTGCATCACGGAATGTCGTAGTTCACCATAAGGGCTAATACGTTTCGATATCAATACCACGCGCCGCCACGTCTGTCGCTACGACAATATCTAAACCACCTGCTACGCAAACGATCCAGGGTTTGTTCGCGTAACTGCTGAGTCATGTCACCCATTCAATGCCGCCGCACGAAACCATGTTTTTCTAATAATTCGGTCACGTCTAACGTGCCGGTTTTGAGTGCAGGTGAAAACAATTGCCGCATCAAAATCTTCCACTTCCAAGAAACATATAAGGCGTCATTTTACGGAAACCGTGGACATACCAACAACTTTTGCTTTGCAATATCCAGCGCACTTTGTTGCGGGTTCGCTTTAATTTTGACCTCTTTTGCGGTTCTTTTTCATAAAGCAGCATGTATTCCGACGAATCGGTTCCCGGCGTCGTGGCACGAAAACAGCGCAGTTTGGTGATGTTCCGGTGAATTCCGCCATCACAGTTTCCATTACATCTTCAATAAAGCCCATGCGCTGGCATTCTCATCTGCTTCGCGTCCTAATACGATCGCCTTCCAGTTCGGCAAAGGCTTAACGTACCGCGGCGCAGGTGATCCAAAATTCGTCCCCGGCGTTCCACCCACCACCTGTGCGCCCTGTTTTAATACGCACGCAACTGGATGTCAGCGTTGACCACCGCCTACGAAAGCGTAACGACATTGGCTACCTTTGGCATATTTCCATGAGTGTTCGCATGCATCGGCGGGCTGAATTGCGCAATTCGCGGGTCGGCGCCATCGCAATAATTGCGGGTGTTTTCAGCCGGATCAATTTTCGCCAAAATCGGTAAAGAAAAATGCAGCGAGTTTTTCCACTACCGGTTTTGCGCCATTGCCCAGTACGTCACGGCCTTCTAATGCGTGCGCGTGTATGCAAAATTTGTTGAATTGGAGAAGGTGTTTCCAAGCCAGAGATCAAACAGCATTAAGGATGAATTCAGCAAGCCCAAATCCGCGAAACGTCATCTGAGTTTCAGTCATTTTAAAATACTCAGATGTATAAAAGGAAAGCTCAACTCGAAGGCTTTCGAGGTGAGTACAATGTCGATTTTACGCTATACGACGTCTGGTTAAATCAACTAACCGTTATTCCGCTTGAGCCTGTTGTCCTAATTTTGCGCTCAGACACCGCAAAACGATACTCCACAAAGTTATACACCTGATTTGCAGCAGCCAGTTTGAATGATGGGCTCCGCCTCATCCAACCCGCCCCATATTGAGTTTTTGTTTTGCTAAGATAGAAGTAGGTTTTCAGTGAGACTCCGCATGTTGCGTAGAAGTCTGCGCTGCAAAATGTTGTGCTATATTTTGCAATTTCTGTACTGATAACTTGCCCAAATAATACTGGACAACATAGTACCCCAATCAATCATTAGAAAGCCCAATTGCACGCGTTGAGCCAGATGCGCTTCGGCAGGTTTTGAATTTCAAGATCATTCAAATAGAAAGCCCTGCACAAGACACGATGAGGACTCGGGATTTATTGCGTTGGCTAAAATTCTAAGAAACCTGACCAGCCAGGTTATATCGCTCCCACATACAGAAATTTAATGCTCGATTAAGGAAGGTACTTATTCATAAGTCCGGATCAAGGCTGAAAACCATGCATTAAAGGCCTCTACAGGCACTTCCATGCGTCTTCACTGTCAAGTACAAGAAGCCCTGAGATAGTTGCCACACTGCCGCCATTTTGGGTTTGACCAATGCAAGTGCTTGAGTAAAATCATAACGCGCCAAAGCCCAAAGCCCAAACTATCGTGTAAAGCACTCCTCTCGTTCAGAAATGGAGAGATGCACAGTTTCTTCACACTACTCATTTTCCCACAAGCAATATGTCTGGCTAATCTCGAACAATCATCACTTCCTGCTCAAAAATGCTGGCTTGGATGTTGCTCGGCTTCAATACCACTTTTATTTTTGAGCACCAAAAGCGTCACTCAAGCCTCACCAGCCCGATAACACAAAGACCGAAAAATAAAAATGTGAAGAAACCACTGCGAAATGAGACAACCCATTCACGTTGTACCCATTTCTTTGTGAAAGCCTTAAAGCAATCGAGTTGCTTGTTGAGAATAAATGTTACGCGGTACATAACATACCGTAACATTTTGAGATGAAATTATGCCTGTTCACCGCGTCATCAAAAGATTGTTAGACATGCTTTCTGCTTTTCGGTGCATAGCTCTTTCATGGTTAAGCGAATACGACCTGAGCGGTCGATTTCAGCCACTTTAACCGTGACTTCTTGCGCTTGTCGCGGGATCACCGACTTTTCTACTCAACTCGCTCTTCTGCAATTTCGCGAGATATGAACCAAGCGCTATGCGCTACTAGCCCTACTGATAGAAACAAAGCGCGAAATCAGCCAAGCGCAGGTGAGCTTTACTCTTTGTAAATGGCACCCGCTTCTACTTCAGCGGTGATGTCTTCAGCCGCGCCATCACATCTTGTGCTGCATTTTTATCCACAGCAGCGATTAATCCTGCACCATCGCCATCAATATCAATGGAGACAGTTGCTGAGTTGTCGGTCACGCACGAATAACCGCGCCACCTTTACCGATAACATCTTTTGATTTTCTTCGGATCAATTTTCATGGTATAAAATACGCGGAGCAAAATCGGAGAATATCTGCACGTGGTGCGATTGCTTGTTCCATAACACCAAGAATGTGCATGCACGCGCTTTTCGCTTGATTTAATGCAATTTTGCATGATTTTCAGCAGTGATCACCTTTCAATGTGATGTCCATTTGCAGTGCAGTCACACCCTTGACGGGTACCGGCCACTTCAAAGTCCATATCGCCTAGCGGTGCTTCATCACCAAGGAATATCGAGAGCACGACAAATTTGTCATCTTCTTTACGAGCTTCCATAGCTTGATACCTGCTACTGCCGCTTTAGTCGGCACACTAGCATCCATTAGAGCTAAAGAGGCACACACACACGGAAGCCATAGAAAGAAGAACCAGGTGGATTCGGTAATTTCAGATACCGCGTACCACATACAGGAATTCCGCTAAAGTTGGCATCACCTGCCGCCATTAACCACGTTTTTGCTAAACGACCGACGCGACCGACTTTACGACGTTTTGACGGACAAGATCCATACCGGTTTCACCCACGGAATACGCGGAAGTTATAATGGAATAAGGTATGATCTCGAAACGTTCCCGGTTAATTCATCAATGGTTGCGCATCGCGTTCAGTTCCTAAAGTGGCGGCACAGCGCATCTGCAGCTTTCACCACGGGTGAAAATCGCAGAACCGTGAGTACGTGGTAATACGCCAGTACGGAATATCTAATGCAGCACGGTATCCACGGTACGACCATCAATGCGCGGCTCGCCTGCGATAGCACGTCCACGCACGATTTGGCTTCTCAAGTGCGGTGAAAATATCAATGATTTTCCTTCGCTGCAACCTCTCTCGTCTTCAGCGGTACTCGTGCAATCACATCCGCTTTGATAGCTTATCGATCGTGCTCACAACGGGCATGTTTTCGGTAATACGATATGCGTCGCTCAAACGAAGCCTGCACGCTAAACTCACCTTTGTTGATTAAATCAGTATTTGGTCTCGAAATGCAATCCCAACGTGGCTTGCCAAAAGCTGCTTTTGCAAATTCTTTAATTGCTTCCACTCACCCACTTGTTGTTGCTGATGACCGAATACCACTGCCGCTAACATTTGTTCTTCGGTGAGGAATATCCGCTTCGGATTCCCACCATTAATACGTCGGCTTTGTCCAGTACCTGCAACGACCAAATCCAAACGGCTTTGTTTTGTGTCTACCGTTGATGGTTGAGGTTTAATACGAATTGATCGTTGATGAAACCGACACGCGCCGCACGCAATCAGGCCATTAAAAGGCACGCCGGATAAGGTTAATGCAGCAGAAGCACCAATCGCCAGCACTAAATCCGGGCTGATTTGCGGTTCACGGAAACAACCATGTAGCAACGCGAGATTTCATTGAAAACCTTCCGGGAATAATGGACAGAATCGGACGGTCGATTAAACGGGCAATTAAGGTTTCACTCCTTCGGACGGACTGACCTTCACCGTTTGAAGGAAACCGCCCACGATACGCACCGGCAGCGCGCGCGCTCTTGATGAGTTGGGCTGGTTAACGGAAAGAAATCTTGACCTTTCTTTAACTTGTCTTTTTGCCACCACGGTGGCGGATAGCCAGTGGTATCGTCCATATTTAGCCACTCACGGCAGCGGTTGCTTGACGCACATGGCGCCAGTTTCTAAGGTTTATCGGTATGTTGACCGTGTTTAAATTGTTTGGCAGTTGGATTCGCAATGTGTTTTCCTTTTTAAATGTGAATATTAATAACAATGTTTTAGGCTCCAATTTGCGATCATTAGCAAAAATAGTCAGAAAATGCATCGCACTTTATATCGCTTCGCGCACGGAAATCAATTTTATGATAGCCGTATCGCCTGATCCAGAAAATAGACGCGTATACAGGGCTTTTGTCTTGATGGGCAACGTGCTGCGTATTTCCAGGTTTGTACTACCTGATGAGGATGATGATAAAATCACCCAGTTTTCAGGAGGAGAAACTCATGCTAGTGGGAGAGTTGTGACCAAGTGTCGATTTCGAGCCTGACTACCAAAAAGTCATTACGCAAACCTGTGGTATTTGAAAAGGTTTTACGATTTGAAAAGATTAGATACTGGTCGTCATGATATCATCAGATCAAAATCGATAGGACGTGATGGAACCTGAATTGGCCAGACATTGATAGCACAAAGCGAGATTGTCGCCGATAAGTATGTTGGAAGTAAAGCTCAAGTGTTTGCAGTTCAAAGGGGTGGCGACCATTGAATTCGGTGACTTCAATCCTGGGTTTGACCAGAGAGGCCTGCGTCACCCATGAAGATGGGCGAGATCAACTCACACAAATTGAAAACAGAAAGCACCCTCACGCAGTGCCGAGATATGATTTGTCCTCTTCTATCCGTACTTTGAGCTGCACAGGCCTTTTGCTAGCTAATGTCGATGGTGAGTCCGCCAAAAGATCAGAGTGCGGTCAAAGTGCCCGTCGAGACTCGTCAAATAAACGCCAATACCTCGAGGTAACCCGCCAGTAATACTATATTCACACGCAAAGTATACCTGCTGTGAATATCTCTCTCAGTCCACAATAATCTGTCGAACTTTTGTTTTGGCATGAAATCTCATAGCAGACACTGCCAGATGGCATTTTGTTTTAAATCTTAAACAGAAAAACCGCCTGATACACTTTCTTATCCATTTCTTCGCTGTATGAACGAAATCATGTTTGACAAATAAACATCGTCATTTTCCATGATTTCGTGAGGATTATCTTTTCGACCGGTTTGTGGAGATTCAACTAGTGTTCGTGGATAAGCTGTGTTCTGTTATGAGATAACTCAAAATAAATGTGAGGCATTTTATCCCTTGACAAAATCGATATTTTCTTTGTTGGTCATTGAGATACTAAAACAAACGGCATTTTATAGGTATACCGGCAAAGTGCCGTTTTATGTTGTCTATTTAATTATTCAATTGCTATAACCGACCTAAATATGTTGCCCAATCAAAATACTGACCCGGGATCGAGTTTTCCGCTCCCGGCGAGACATCACAATGTCCGGACAGCCGTTCATGGTACTAACGGATGAGCCCGCATAATCTCCCGTGTGGCACGTGGCAGACGCGTATTGTTGCAGCCGTAAACGGCCGCTCATTGCTCCCTTCCAATTTCAATACCGATTGGCAAATCAGCGACGTCCCGCCCTCAAAACAACAGGAAATGCCCGCGCGCCCAGCACGATCCATTAAAATTACACATGTCGGGTTGTCTCTGCCCGCACGCTTAATCAAACAGCGCAGACGCGTGTAGTGTGCCGATCTCAGCAAAAGTGGCGATGACGATTTGGGATCGTGCCTTGAAAAATCATCAATGTACCCCACCGAGCTGCTCCCTGGCGGAAGGTTGATGCCGTGACCATCAATAAAGAGCATCTTTGGTGGATTGGGACGCGCATCAAAATGAACCACTTTCACGCACGTAGCTCATCAACCAGCTTATCGCTAGTGTTTTCTTATCATGAGAATTTTATGCGATCAGGATCCGCCAAAGTGCGGTGAAATTTCACTGCGTTTTCTTTTATCATCTGCCAAAATCTGCCAAATTTTGCCATTTTACTTTTTGTAACAAAGGTACTGAGCGACTCGGGTCGCATTTTTCTCGATGAAATCCGTTAGGATTTACATTAGTTGAATTAGTGATCGTGCAATTTGACAAATCGTCGCCACGCTGGCTACCGTCGCGATTCCATCTTACCAAAATATACACCAAAAAGCGGCGTAGCCTCAGTTGTTGCAAGCTCGGCTCCACTTCGTTTCCGAGTCAGAGACTGCATTTACGATACGGGCGGTGCTGATTAACTGCACCGAGCGGAAAACGGCGATTCGCTTATGCTGCCGACGCTACCTGCAAGGAAATATGTAGGAAGTCAACCGCAGTGAAAGCGGCATCATTGCAAACGTGGTCGGAAAAGGCAGCTTGGATAGAGTGTCTTTACACCCCAACCGCGGCGGGTTCTGCTGCGGCTGCTGGCGTCGCACGGACGGCCCCTTGCGGCATTAACGCCGACATCTTCCCGGCCGGCTTCTGTTCGCAACTCAGCCGGATAAAAGGACGGTGATTTGATGCAACATTCGATGGAAACGGCACATGGCTATCTCAGGCCACCAGGGCGACATATATTTACGATTACGCGAGCTAGGCAACGAAAACCAACAACAGCAACAAAACGTCCTTTGGAAATGTGTTTGGCGCCACCTAATAAAAGAAGAACCGCAGAAAATTATGGCTGGGATTGGATTCATCAATCACAACCTTGCCGCTGTGAAGCGTGTTTTCGCTTTTAACGAGGGAAAATATCCAGCCGATGGTCACTGAAAAGTGCCGTGTTAAAAGGCGGCACTGCAAGATTTAACCGCCACATCAGAGAAAACTCGATGAAAATCAACCGCTCTTTTGTTCCGCTCGCGCCTCAGGACGCCACAAGCATCGTAATCCTCCGATGAGCCGACGATTCACTGTTGTAACCAAATTTTTGGAAACGCTACAACAAACAAAAGCCTCCTGAGTATTCATTTGGAGACCGCCAGCGGATGATGTCCGTTTTCGTAGTGCACGGCGTATTGCAAGACACACAATATTGCGCAGGCGCTGCTGATCGACTGATTTCCCGTTTGAAATTACTGGCCTAAATTAGACATCAGCGAAACCACGCCTGCCTGCGAGACGGACGGTTTCAGTTTAAAACGACGTTTTCCGATAATATTTTGGATTTTCGCTTATCCACACTTCGCCACGCATTTTTGGCGAAAAAGCTGCGTGCGTTTACGGCAGGACCGCGTGCAGCTGGCTTTTAGCGAGACTGCGGGTATGACGGAACAACAGCAACAAACGTTTCGTCATGCGCTCAGCCAAACCCGCAGGGCTGCAGTTTGAGTCACTGGCACACGGAAGTGTGCAAAAGTATCTTTATACGGCATTGCAATGAAAGCTCAGCTACCGATGCAAACGTATTATGACGGCGGAAGATCCTATTGAAATTCAATTACCGGGCATTATCCAAAGCCAGGCCGTCCTCAAATCGGCTTTAGATTTCAGCGTTATCACACTATACTTTGCGTCAAGAACCCGAGCGGTACATGTTGTGATTCGTGACAGAAGAATTACTTCAACCTGAGCGGCGCAAACCAGGCATTGCGTATTATCGACACCGCCACCAGTAGTGCGCCTCGAAGCCATCTCACGCCTACAACAGCGGCGGCATTCAACAACACTGAAAATCGACGCGGTCTACGGCTGGATTTATCGCCCAACGCTTGAATTGCGTAAACGATGCCAAAAGTGCCAGGTGATTCCACGCGTTTTTGCGGTGTCATCAAGGTTACAAAGGTCTAGATCGCGTTTATCAGTTCCTTCCGCCTGATGTGTCCTGCGAAAACCAAAGGGTTATCAATCGATGTTTCAGAATTTATATGCCAGCGCATTAGAAAGAGTATGAAGTCGCAAGCACGGATTTCCAGCAGCGAAATGTGGTATTGGGGCCACTCAGATCGCGGCAAACGTGGAAATTGTTAACTGGCACGTTAACCGGGTCTCACCAGCAAAAGCAGAAAGAGCACTATCGCGTGCGGAAAGCGCCGTATTAGCACAAACAGCAGCTGATGTCACGCGGTTTTACGGCACATTAAACTCGCCAGCAAAACAGCGATCAAACAGCAAACCTAAAACGCGGAAGTCTGTGCATTGCTTTCTCAGTTGGCGACCTGACTAAGGCGGCGGTTCCGTTATAGTCTACGGTGCAAATTTTGTTACAACATTGCACTTAATGTGCGGCCAAACGCTTGGTGCGCCAACACTAAGGGATAATGACAGAAAGCAGTTTAGCCTTTCTAAGCCTTAGAAAGAAAAACAAAACGTAGAAAAACAAAATCAATATTTGACCTATCAAGATCGCCAATTAATTAAAGTCGGTGAAATGACGGGCAGAGGTTACCCACCGTGCCATGAAATCGCCACCAACTAAAACAGCAGGCATTGGCGGCGCGTTTTGGCACAAGATTGAAAAAATTACTTTGCAGTGTTGGTACTTGCGGCATCGCTGATTTAACCGCACTTTACTGCTATTTATCGTGCCACCATTCGCGCGATGTATGACAATAGCGCAACTCCCGGCACCACTGAGGTTGCCTGCACTGTCACCGGGGATTACAGGATTATTGGCTGCATCTGTTGGTTTGTATGGCGTGAGCTACCTATTTATTCGCGTCACGCCTGGCACTCCCCTTGGGATTTAATCTGGCAAAAATTCGATTAATCAATGCCATGCCTGTACTGAATCGCATCGTGCAACTTTTTAATTTGGTGGGATTTAGCCGCAGATTTATTTTAATGTTACGAGCGGGCGTGATGCCGCTGGATCAGAGCTTGCAGTCGTTTTACCGCCGAAAGTCAGAGTTGGCAGGAATCGCCAAACATTGATAAGGTGATTGGCACCTTTAATCGAAGAAACCCGCAATCCATTTACACTGGCTACAACAAGGTTATACCACCTTCTCGCCAGTATGAGCAATCCTCATCCACCGTTAGCAGCTTTCCGTACTACAAGTGGGCGAACAAAGTAATCAGCTCCCAAAATGTTGCAGTTTATCGCCAACGACCATCAACACTTTAACAATTGGACTATCGGATCGATCTGCTGTCACAAATGCTGGAGCCGCTGTTGATGGTCATTATCGGTCAGCTTATCGGCACGTATGCTCCGGGAATAGCCATTTGCCGATTTTCAATATCGGGCGCGTTAAGTGACGGTGATGAGACGCCATGGCGACTGTATTCCGCAGGCTGGCTTATAGGGCGCGCGTGAGTTTGTGGCTATGCCATCCGCTTTCGCCTTCGTCCAAAGCCAAGAAATTCATGCCGCCTATGTTGAAATTACAGAAAGACCACCGCACTTTGCGCCGGAGAAATCCATGTGACGCCTATGCAAAGCCAAGATTTTCCAACGCAATAACCGCCTCTTTTCGCCTTGTTATTTGCGCTTTGTTGTTGGCCTAAATGAGGAACATTCTAACGGCGATATGTTGGGCCGTATGTTTTGCATGGTTTATTATTCGCCATCTCCGGTGGTGGAATCGGGTATTACCGCCAAAATTTCCTCCGCCCTATGCAGCCTGTTTGCCTGCCCTCGGGTTAGGCGCAGCCTCGGCCGTAAGCGTCACCCCCTCACACTGGAACACAGCCTGCAAAGGGTACGTCATTTCGCCGTTTGGTGCTCTTATCCTGCGGCGCCAAAGTGGGTAACATTACAAACACGAAGCCTTCAGGCGCGTGGCGATTGCTGGCTCGCCTTGCGGGATTAGGCGCGTTTTCCCTTATGAGCAGTGCCGCCGCGCATGTGCGCTTTGCCTGCCTTTCGGGCTTGGTTTATACGCTTTACGGCACAGCCATGTTAAACAAACGCCATAACGACCATTCCTTTCGGCCCGTTTCTTTCCTTGTCCGGCGTGACACTGTGTCGGTTTGCTTAGTGAGGCCATGGCGCCGCCAGTGATCTGCACATTCTCAATAGGCTTTTCAGGAAATCAACATGACTTGTAGCATGGTGGGACTCACGGGGAGATCGGTAGCGCCAGCAGCACCATCGCCAAATTATTCGCCCGAGCTTGGTGTGCCGGTTGTGACGCCGATATCGTGGCGCGTCCAAGAAGTGGTGAGGCTCGCCAGCGTTACAGCAAATCGATTGCACGCTGGCACGGAAATGCTGTCGGTGAGAAAAGCGGCGCACTCAATCGCGCCGCCTTGCGGGAAAAGGTGTTTAATCACGAAACCGAAAAGCAATGGCTGAGTCAGTGTACACCCCCGCCATTCATTGTTTCAGAGATGCATGTAACCAACTGGCACAACAGCGTGCGCCTATGTGCATTTTATGGTGCCTCTATTAATAGAAAATAAACTGACCGCACTTTGCCAGCAGGTGTTGGTAGTGGATGTGAGCGAACAAACCCGGCGACGCGGAGCAAGTCGGCGCGATAGCAATCAATTGGCGTTAATCAAAAATATCCTGCTGATCACCAAGTCGAGTCGCTCCGGAACGCCCACCACAGCACGCCGATGATGTCATCAATAACGAGTGCGGATTTCAAGCGAAAAGCCTGCCGCAGATTAAAGCAAAAGAGGTGTGGAGCTTGCGTCATTGTTACAACGCGCAGAAATTTAATGACGACGAAATCTTTAGCGTGCCTTGCCCGATTTAGCTCATAAACAGGTTAAATGGTCGGAACAGAGCCTCTACCGGCACATTTTGCGGCAAACGCTGCCAGTTAATTGATTTGGGCGAATGGGCGGCGGAAGAGCGATTCCTTGTGATACCGCCGATTTTGCCGAAAAGCGGTTTTATTAAATGAAGACAGCGATTAGGGTGAAAACACTAGTGCAAATTCAACATAGAAGAAATCGCGCGCAAAGGCGCCTTACTGACTTTTGGATGATCAGCAGCAACGTGTTGCGGAGTTAACCTATTATTTTATCGATGACGATTCATGCTAAATCATACTTATGTGTCCGAAACCTTGCGCGGACAAGGTGTGGCGGATAAGATTATATCGAAAGCGGTAGTCCGCTATTCAGAAAATCAACTGAAAATTAGTGCCAGCAGTTGCAGTTATAGTTTGCGAAGCGGCAGCCGGGATAACCCGTGATTGAGATTTTGACATTTATCTTTGCTAAGTCCACCGTACTTTATAGTGCAAACATAAATTGTTCCGGATGAAGCAGCTGGAGAGCGAATTGACGCACGCGGTGAGAATGACATCGCAGGCGCGATGGCAGGGACTGTTACCGGACGAACCCGCGAGGATCCGTGTGCAACATTTAGCGCTCACGGACGCCGAGAGGCTGCAAAACCGTATGCAAGGCTTTCTCAAACGCTCGACCAAAAGGACAGGGCAGGAGATTTCGGTTGGCATAACTCCAGTTGCAGCCCAGTTTATTTTCTTTAATGTCTATCCACCAAAATGCTGCTCGCCTCTCCCTTGTAGTCAGGGTTGTTGACGAGGAGCCTCAAATGTCATTCAGAACATCGTGCAATCAGTCGGCTTACATTCTACGTGTAGCCCCGCCCTACTTATTTTATTCTCCGGCACGGGATTATGTTTAACGCTACGATTTGGGTTTCTATTTCAAATCACACAGTTACCGCGCGCATTGCGTTATTTAATCAAGCGAGATTCCGGTCTTCAGCAAAAAGATGTGTCACTCATTTCGCCGCCTTGTGTACCGCCACTCGCCGCCACTGTGAGCACGGGGAATATCAGTGGGGTTGCCACAGACCGTGCAGCCGGTGGTCCGGAAGGCGCTCATTTTCTGGATGTGGTTGGTCGCATTACTCCGGCATAAGCGGCAAACCGACCTGCGGAATGTTTACTGGCGGTGAAATATCGGCATTGCGTGACAAAACTGGCTATGGCGGGCGGTCGATGTAATACATCACGACGCGGTCTCGGCAGGCTGGTTAAGCCAGTGTTTGCCCTCTTCGGCGTAGTCTGGTGGCTTTTTCGGCATCAGCGCACGCTTCCGCTGGGTCAACGCCGATTACTCACGCCATAGACGACGCGTTCAACGTACCGATAGGAAATGACTGCCGCCATCATTACACGCTTGTCGGGTTAATCATTCTTGGTGGTCGTGAAGCGCGGTGCCGTTTGGTGTCATCTTATATCGTACCGTTTATGGCGGTATTTTATGTGGCGACATCCATCGTCATCATTCTGTTTAAATTTAGATAAAATTCCGAGCCGCGCGGCCTGATTTTACACAGCGCGGAACAACCCTCCAGGCTGCGTTGGGCGGTGCACTGGAGTTTCACGGTGGCCAAAGCTGTTCAGATCCGGACGTGGCTAGCGCGGTTTTCTCCAATGAGATCCGGCTTGGGAAGCGCACCGATCGCCGCTGCCGCCGCGCATACTATAGAAACCGGTGCGTCGAGGACTAATTTCTACGCGACAGCGACGTTCCTTGTGATACCATCATCGTCTGCACCATGGCGGCAGAAAGTCGTAGTTAAAACTACACCGCGCGCGGCAGCATTTCGGGCATGGAAGGGCGCCGCTGTGACGGGCTGTCTCTTTCTCTGCGGGTTTACGGGTCATCTGGCCAGGTGCTACCATTGTCACCGATCGGTTTGTCAGTATTCTTCGCGCTGCACGCACGATACCTGGGATGATTGTTCCCAGCCCGCGGTGAACGCTGTTTCCGATGATGTGTTGGATTTGGCATCAAAGGCATTAGGTTTCTATCGCATAGCATTTATCATTTTGAGTCGGCTTTGGTTCATTTCATTAGCAAACCCAGGAATTTGGATTTTGGCGGACATTGAGCGGCCTAATGGCGATTCCTAACTTAATCGCGTTAATTGGCCTGAGAAAGATCATTATTGAAGAAACTCAAGGACTATTTTCACCACTTGAGCTTCGACAAAGTCGGATCGTTGATGCGAGTAAAGCAGCTGCATGAAAGATAAAAGGCTGGATATTTAATGCAATATCCGCTTTATCATAGCAATTTTCTTTTACCAAGTTTCTCGATTTTCAGACTTGGATCGTATAACTTTTTCTTATCAATCCTCTGACCTCTTGAAGTACATCAATATAACTATGTTGTAACTGGGAGTTTCAACCAGGTCGCTCAGACTATTCACAATAAAGAGGTACGTGCATGACATTACATCATCACCCAGCAAACAAATGGATATCACCCACTGCAATTTCGTGCTCACGTTGAAAGATCGCCTATGCCAGTCAGTCAAATGGCAAACCAATTAATTAGTAATCCCCACTTTGTTTCGTAAATAAAACACCGAAAGGTTTTCCGTGGAGGCCTCGATCCGGCACGCCAGACGGCAGTTTGCTTGCCGGTGCAGAATCGGAAGATATGTATAAAACCATTAACGATGTGGAGAAGTTAGAAAGACAACGCTGGACAAACTACAACATAAAGGCGAAGCCCGCCCGTGCGAGACGAACGGCACAGACTCATTTAAAGACTAAAAGACGTAGCAGGGTCAGCCGCCAAAATGCTATGACCGCACTAGGGTGCGGTCATTTCGACTGAGATCAAGCGTAATTATTTTGGGTCAGCCACTATTTCGGTAGTACGCTTGAGATTATAAATCCAATATAATTACTCAGGTATTTTACTGAAATCATAAAACTCTGCTTTTATGCCACTTTGCATATCTTACTTTTAATACTTCTGTAGGAATAATCTCTTCACGTTATCTAACTATCTCATTAGTTCCTATTCTAGATCATGTAATGCACGTAAATTTCCACGTAATACCTAATCTATTTCAATAATCTAGGAGTGATAAAAATGGGACAGTATAAAAAGTTCTGAGTTCCTGGTGAGTTGCCGTGTTAATAGGAGCATTCTCTATTCTCAGTTTACTACGGGTTTTGAAATCTATCGTGAGCTCCGCCGATTCCGAAACAATATGTGACGGAAAACAAAGGCGAACCGGTTATCACACATGACAATATTTACACGGTCAAACCGCTTGGCAAACCACCGGTGGTATGCAGTTAGAGGTTCCGTTTGGGGCCATAGCGCATATCAAGCGCCGGACTGGACCGCAGACTGGCTGCACGTGAATTAACCAACTGGTTAGAACGTTGTTGCAAATCGAGAATACGGCACAAAAACTTCGCCAGATTTAAAATGATGATCAACAAACCATCCTAAAAAGCCGTTTAACCAGAATACCGCGGCAGTAAAGTTGATGAAAATGCAGCACCGTAGCGTGCTTTCGCCAACCGTTTAGCGGCAATCGATAAAACTGCACAATATTATATTTCTTTATATGGTGATCCTGCGAGCCGAGCGACGCGTGAACACTGCCATGAAGACAATGACCCACTTTTGCCGAGCTTACGAAGCCGTCAAGTTGGCGAAAATTCTTCTTCTGGACAGCATGGACTGCTCAGGCCGTCCGAATACCCACGCCACTTACACAACAACTGGCCGCATGAGCCGTTAATCAATAACGTGCCGACACCGGAAAACGTCTGCTGGTCTATCGCCGGTATCGTCTTCCTCATTGCCGGTATTGGTTTCGTGGTGTGGATTTGGTCATTTTTAAACGTCGTGAAGATGAAAAAGACCCGATTTCCCCGGAAGTTGACCCACTACGCAAAATTTGCATTAACGCCATCACAAAAAGCCTTAGGTAAATATTTGTTTACCTGTACTTGCGCTTTTCTTCGTACAAGTGAACTTTTCAGAGTGCCGTTGTGGCGCACTCACGGTTGAAGGTCATCAGGAATTCGGCGGTTTGGATGTTTTCCCAATATCTGCATAGTACTTTGGTACCGGCTGTAGCACATCCAAGCAGCGTTATTCTACCAGATCGCCATAGCATTCTTGGCCGGCGGTTTATTCCTTGCATTTTCCGATTATAGACGCGGTAAAGATCCGAAATACCAAAACTTTAAGGCGTGGAATGTTCTCTCTTCTTGGGCGTTGGTCGTGTCTTGGTGGTAGGCTCCTTCACCGGTAGCTTAGTTTTGGCCATCGCGCGCATCATCCCTGAAGAATGGAGCTTCTGAAACGGCTCAAGGTTGGTGAGATTCATCGACTTAGGTCAGTTTTCACAGCAAGCCGTGAAATTCGCACGGTATCTTGTTCTGGTTGGTCTTAATGCTTCCGCGCGGCACCGTCGAATGCGTTCAAACAGCGGGCGACACTTTACTTGCCTTGTTCTTTCTGCCTCCGCTATCGCTTTATCGAAAGCATTCTTGGTCCGGCGTGTTCCACGGCGAACACACTCACGCGCCGTGATGGGAATACTGTAGCGTTGGTGGGTGGTTCACCTTTGCGTGAAAGGCTGCTTTCGAAGTATTCTCCGTGGCACGGCACTTTCCTTCATCTTTCATGCAAGTTTCGGGTTTAGTTTCGTCGCACTTTTGGCACGACCGTAGCGACCATCACCGAAGCGGCATTGTTCTTAATCAGCGGCGGTCTCCGGGAACCTACCACCATATGAGGCTTCGCCGGTGCGAGGCCAACGCAATTATCGCTGTAGGTGCGCTCCTTCTCCGCGCTTGAAGTTGTGCCATTAGTTTTACTTGGCCACGAAGGCCTGGGAACACTGGGAAATGAAACAAAAGCTACCGTGGATGGATCGCTTAAAATGGCCTGTCTACTGCTTCGCTGCTGTTGCCTTCTGGAATATATGTTGGGTGCAGGTGTATTTGGTTTCAACAATCAACCCACTGATTTCCCTCTACTACATCCAAGGCCTAGATCACCGCAGTAGCTGCACGCCCACGCGCATTTGATTCAGGGTATATGGTTTCTTGGCATTGGGTTTCCGTGTGCTTCTTAATCTCACGCATCGTTGACTGGCGTCCAAACCACACCATTCAACGACAACGATGAAATGGGGCTTGCAGTTTGGCAACGGCGGGTTGGCTCATCGCTGATTGTCGCCAGCCTGATTACCAATCGGTATCATTCAAGCTACGCGAGTATCTCTGAAGGCTTATGGTATGCCCGCAGCGAAGGAATTTCAGTGCAACAACCGTTATTCAGGCACCCTTGCGGCACAGGTGCGTTTGGTCCCGTGACGTCGTGTTCATCTTCGGTGCGCTTGCATTCTTCAGCGCAAATTTTCACTGCATGGTTTTCTTTCCAGGCCCAAACACGCCTTGGTCATTCAATTAAAGCTAGGAATTGAGCAAAACAGCAAAGAACTGCCGGTTTTAATCGGCAACACTATGAAAAAACGCACAAAAAAAATCACACTTTTTGCTCATCTCAAACAAATTACATAAATCGTCGGCTTGTGCTAGAATAAGCGCCAATTTTTCGTTATAGACCGGCCAAAGGTTTAACAATATTGAAAAAAATTATTTTATCAGGTGCCGTGTTGTTGATGGCGGGAGTTTTCCTACTTTTCGGCTGGAAACAATCCGATTCGGCAGAATACGCTCAAACGGATTACTTATTATCTGATGCAGATGCACAGCGTTGGGTTTTTCACTTGATAAACAGGCGGGCAATGTATCTGCACCAGGCACTGCCATGTTTTGCATATGCCCCGAAAGATGCTTATATTCATTCTCATGCATTTCTTCCTATCTACCGTTAGGAAAACATCATCGGTAAGGAAATATGCCCAGAAAATTATCAAAGGATGAAAAATCCATGAGTTACGCCATATCAGTGAAATTCCATTGGGACAAAGTGGAAGACATGGATAAAGCCCAATGTGATATTTTAGAAAAAATGCCTCAGATGATCTTGCCGTCGTAAAGGCCAATACAGAAACAGCACATGATTGATACAGAAAAGTCTGTTGGCTCTACCAAAAGCACTGACAGCGTGGCCACCAATCAAAAGATAAATTCTTCTTCGACATCATCAAATGAGGGTTCCGCATTACTACTCTAATGCCGAGCGAAATCTCAAATCAAAGCGCACCATAATTCATTTATTAAGTGCACTCTTCTACTGAAATATCCTGCTGAATCCATATTGCTTGTGTCACACAAACCGATATAATTCGCCGAGCGTTTATCACAGAAACCTCATGATCATTTGTTCATTATTTGCTCTTTCTGCTAGCACTGCTGTCGCGCAAGTAGAATATTAAAATCTTAGGCACGTCCGATGTACACTTGGTCGCATTGTGCCTTGGAGTTATCGACGCGGACGTGGAAGATCGTTTCCGGTTCTTACGCCCAAATCGCTACCTATGTTAACGACGTGCGCAAAAACAATAAAAACGTGGTATTGAGTTGATGTGGGTGACGCCATTCAAGACAACCAAGTAGATGTCTTTCGCGAAAGATGAAAAATATTACAAAAGACCACCCGGTAGCGAAAAGTCTTAAACGCTATGGACTACGATATTTTCGTGTTAGGTAATCACGAATTTAACTTCGAGTATGACCGCGTTAGATGAAATCTTAAAAGATATCAAAGCGCAAAAATTAACCGCTAACTTCTACTACGCCAAGATGGTAAACGCTAGCATCGAGCCAACCACCATCATTGAAAAGACGGTGTGAAACTTGGGCATTATCGAGCCTCACTACGCCATATGTCCGCCAAATTTGAAGAAGACACCAGCAACTTAAAAAGACATGAAAATTCACTTCACCAAGTGAAGAAGCTAAAGCGCAAGTCGCCGCGTTAAAAGCCAAGGGTAGATGTCATTATCGCCATGAGCCATATGGGTATCGACAATGAAAACAATATTCCGGACACGCGGTATGCGTGATGTGATTAACGCCGTGGACGGCATTGATGTGGTCATCGCCGGTCATATGCACAAAAACGTGCCGAGCGAAGCCATCAAAGATACCTTAATCACCGAACCGCACCGTTACGGCACTGTGGTTTTCCGAAGTGGATTTAATGTTTTGATATCAACGATAAAAAGAGTGAAATTGCTGAAAAAGCCAGAAAACCGTACCGGTTAAAGATTTCGGCTTCCGATGAAAAATCGTGAAATCTACAAACCATATCACGAAAATTACGTGAATTAAATAACGTAGTGATCGGTCAAGCGGAGAAAGTGAAATGGTGCCACAAGGCTAAAAACATGGCGCAGCCATTGCCTTCACCGAAAGATACCGGTCTGTCTTCTTTCATCCACGATGTGGAACGTCATTACAGCAATGCGCGACGTTGTGTCTTTCTCTTTGACCACCAAAAACGCCCGCATGGATAAAGGTGACATCAAGAGACATTATCTTTAACTATCGCTATGCCGGCGGTGATGTGACCGTTTATGAAATGACGGGCAAACAGCTCAAACAATACATGGAATGGTCGGCGGATTATTTCGACACCGTTCAAGCGGGTGACACCGATTATCGCTATAACGCAGAGCACAAAAATCCAAGTATGTCACCTACGATCTATTCGGCGGCGTGAAATACAAAATTGATTTACGCAAACCAAGTGGACAAAAATCGTGGATTTAACCTTAGCCAATGGCAAACCGATCACCAATGACATGAAATTGAAAGTAGGTATGAACTCCTACCGCTTCAACCAACTCCACAGCAAAGGGTGGTATCTTTGAAGGACGAGACATTCCTGTGGTGTGGGAATCCAAAAGTGGCGATGGGACGCGAAAAAGGCGCCATCAAAACATGATGATCGACTACATCACCAACGTGAAAAAGGCGAAAATCCAAGGCCTTTCCCACAACAGCTGGGGAAATTATCGGCTTAGAATAAGATAGTCTCAAACCGAAGAAAAATACCGATGGCAAAAACCATCGGTATTTTATATGTGAAAAACGTCGCTAAAAACGACCGCACTTTTTGCTAAATATTTCGTAATGTGTGGGGAGTACAACGCAAACTTAGGGTATCGTTGTATAGCGCTGCTGCGTCTCTGACGCGTACCGATCAATACAGTAAAAGACAAGCACGCGTCAGGAGACCACAGGTGTTCGAAACATTGTAATGTATTGATTTAACTTAATTAAATTGGACTTCTATAAAGTTGCTTTTAGGAAAATTCAATTTATGAAATTCTTCAAAATCATAAAAATACCCAATTTAATTTGAGATTTTTCATTACAAAAATTCTTAAAAATAGCAATCTTTAGCTACTTGTATATTTTAAGTTTTCTATAAAAGACTTATTTTTATAAAAAGAGTCATTTTATAACCAATTAATTGAAAACATTAATATTTTCAATGTTTCGAACAGCTGTGGTCAGGAGACGCGCTATCATTGTGCAAAATCCAAAGGCCTTTCCCACAATAACTGGGAAATTATCGGCTTCGAATAAGATAACCTAAACCGAAAGAAAAATACCGATGGCAAAAATCATCGGTATTTTATATATGAAAAAGCTATCGCTAAAACGACCGCACTTTTGGCTAAATATTCCCGTAATTTATTGAGATACAACACCAAGCACAGCGCAATCACCATAATCAAAATTGCCCGGCGAACAAAAATCGTATCTACCGAGCTCTCATGGTTCACGATAATCAAAACGCAACATCGCGGTAATCCCCGCATAAATAAAATAGCGTAACGGGAAGTGATAACCACTTTTAAAATATTGCACGATTAAACCGATAAACCCGAAATACAAGAAAAACATCACCGCTTGCTCGCAGCATCATGGGCACCACAGATGATGTGTTCAGCACCATCATCGCTAACGAGATATGTCACCTTTTACTAACGCAATAATCAACACCATCCTTAGGGCAATCAATGCCGTGCTTAACACGATTTTCAATACACCCGTTACCACTCGTGGCAATTTTTCCAACTCTTGAGATTCTTCCATTCTTCGTTCCTAATATAATGAAATTAATGCAGGGCGTATTCTAATGCAAGTTTTGGGATGGGTAAAATAGGGTGCAGCCTGGAAAAACGTTTTGGATTTTTGACCGCACTTTTTAGCTAAGAACATCAATGTCTAAAAACAGGATCAACCACTGCTGCCAATAGTTTTTTCGCACTGCTATATTTCCAATCCTGCGGCTCAGACACAAATCCGCTTACCATTGGATTTTGATGAATGTACTCTAGCTTTTTCGTTGAAAAATTTATCGGAATGAATTTCGATGGGTTGGTTGTGGTGTTGCCAGAATTGATAGTGAGTGACATTGGAGCTTTTTGTTCCTGCCCTTTTTGAATATCCACAACAACCATTCTTTTTACGGCTTTTCTTGTTGATTATCATGAATTAAATTCACCAGATTCGTTGCTGTAAATTTTTAAATCTCTTATCGCGTCGATGGATTCTCTTTCTTCTAGCTGAAATAATAAATGAACATGGCTAGGCATTATGCAATATCCATAAATCAGCATTCCACATTCTTTTCACGAAAAATGATAACGCTTGAATCATCAGTTCAAAAATAGGATTCTCGAATAAAAACATCAATCCAATATACGGTTGCAAACACAAAATAGATTCCTTCTTATATTATTAAATTTATATTTTCTGCTCATCACTACACCTCAAAATTGGTAAAACATAATTAGCAGATAGTAAAATTCTACAATTGAACTCTCATTTTGGAACTCAGATCACAAAACAAAATTAATTTCTATAAACAAGGCACATTCTATATCTCGCCGGAATAACGCTGGCGCGCGTCTCCGACGCGTGCCTGGGGTCAAAAGCATAAAGAAAGCACGCGTCAGGAGCGCGCGCTATCGTCGCGGACAGGCTAGCAACGAAACAAGGGTTACGTACAGAGAGCAAGTTAAAACTCAGAGACGACCGCACTTTTTGGCTGCATCACACCTGCCCGATTTAACCCTAAATAAAATTCAACAATGAAACGCATGTTGGGGAACTCAGGCTACAAAAATAAAATTAATTTCTCGTAAACAAGAATGACACATTCTATACTGCCGGAATAAGCGCTGGCGCGCGCGTCTCCCGACGCGTGCCCAAAATTCAGAGCATAAAAAGCGCGTCAGGAGACCACAGCTGTTCCGAAAACCTTAACTTGGAACCCAAGAAGGTCAACACCACTTGGGTCTCCGCCACAAGTAAAACTATCTCTTTAATTAAAAAGGCTTTCAATTTCAATGGCTAATTTAACTTCGCCATCTTATAACCGGATAAACCGTTCTCTTTCTTATAAACAATTAATAAAAATCGCCGTAATTAACGTCGTATACATCTCCACTTTCATGCCGTTTTCATTACGTGAAAAGTAAATAGCTAAAAGTCTAAATGTTTGCTATCAAATTTGAAAAACTTCGATTTCCCAACGTCCTTATATAACTCAGCCACCTCCGTTGCCGAATAATTTACATGATTTGTCAGAAAATAAATCTCTTCATCCTTCTCTTTTTAATCTCGCGATAATTAATCCAGAAAAATATGCCGGGTTTCTTTATTTTTCCTTATTAAATAATCTGACATTATAATCCGATTGTATAACCATACTTGCCGTCTCCCGGTTTCTATCGGATTTTCACTCATGACCCGATAACGCGCTATCTCACGAATCCGGGTCACAAAGGTAAAATGTTTATCGGTAAATTCATCAAACGTATTTCTTGACTGAATTCCCATATCAAACAATAAGATATTATCCCGGCTCAACGGACATTCCACAATTAGCTCTTTGAGCGCAACACTCTTCGAGGAATAAACCCGTTGCGTAAACGGTTTTGAGTTTACCGGTACGCTGGAAAACGCCACACTGAACTTGATTCCGTTTACACCCTGATAGCTCCCTACTTTCATTCCCGTTTTTAATAACTACTTGACAGCGTCACGATTCAGTGGAATCAAAAGCGATAATGTTATCTTTCGGTTTTTAAATAACTATCACTATATCGACTTAATACCGACTCGAAAAATTGCTTTAAAATAATCCGCATTAATGGTTTCTTAACCGGTCGCTAATCGAATTATATTTTGCATGCTTTATCGGTTTATCAAATAATCCGGTAAAGGTTGGGGAACTATAAAAATTGCTCTAATGTTCTTAAGCTGTTATGTCGTACATTTAATGATGAAAATAGCAGTAAATAAAACATGACTTCACCACTTAATCACTTGACGGTCAACTTGATATTCCAATGCAAACATTCTTAACTGTTCTTTCGGAATATAGCTTAAGATTTCTCTGAGTTTCATCACTCACCTCACTCTCTGTTAATAAGGTGATTTTACCTTTTTCTCAGGTTTCGAACAGCTGTGGTCGGGAACGCGCGCGCTATCGTGCTATCGTCAGAGGATTTTTGATCGTGCTGCTGGCGGAGCACATCAATATCTAAAGCAGGATCAGCGCCTGCCAGTAGTCGCACTGCTATATTTCCAATCCTGCGGCTCAGATGCAAACCCACTCACCACTGATGATGAGATATAATCTAACCTTTCGTCATTTATTGGAATGGATTTCGATAGGCTGGTTGTGGTGTTGCCAGGGTGAGGCTATGCGAGCGACACTAATGGAAATACGCAGTAAAGCCAGCTAATGACGTTTTGGCATAGTATAAATAAAGGGTTTCAAATATGCAAATTTAGAGTCCTATATAAGTTCAACCAATTTAGAGATATAAAAGGCCAACTTTGTTTCTCTTTGCTGCAGCTACTAGAAAGAAGTGCTGTTTGACTATACAATAGATACTGTATCAAACGTTCTATACTTAACATTCAATCTCTTAATTGAAGAAGCAAAACAGGGCAATTAAAGAAGTAGGAAGTAGAAATCTCCAGACACTATCTCATGTATTATGTAGATTAATTCATAACTTTAAAAAGATATTATAGCTACAGAAATGGTTAATACATCAAAGATGATCATAGAGCATTTTGAGAGAATGAGCCCTGCATGAAAATTATGGATTCATCATATAACATTAGGCATAATGGGATCATCTCTTGAGAAAAGGAAGATACAAAGGAATTATTAGAATCAATCTGTGAAAATCATAAATAAAGAAGAGAAGTTTTTCAGTGTTAAAGAATCCACTTTCTCGTAGTTACAGACTTTTCGTAATAGCAAGCAGAGATACTTCTTATAGCCGACAGAGAATGTCAGATGGGATGTAATAGCTTTGTCTTCTTCAACAGATGACATAAAATTATTCACTCAATATCATTTAGTTATAGTGAATATGAAGTTTTCTTTATTGCAGATAAAATTCTCGTCACACCTATGACGCTACCATAGCCAGTATGAAAAACTAAATCAAGTACTCAGCCTGAAAGTGATATCATAATTAAAGATAAGAAATAAAATAGAGTCATGATAAAGATTTCCTATTCTATAAAAGAAAAGGAGCTGGATCCAAACATCATCGAGAGAGACTATGAAGTAGCTCTAAGACTACTTTTCAAACATGATAGTATATTCGTCATAGAAATATTCAATGGGAAAATAAATTTCACATCTTTGCAGCGAAAACAATGAAATAATCGTAAATAGCATAGAATCAATGAAGAAATGCATTGACTTACCCGAGCAGAAGTCACTACAAAATTTGCCAACATCGTTTGATCTAGAAGAAGATGATTCATTTAACTAAGTTTCATCTAATCGCGTTAGATTACATTCAATAGCGCTGTACCTAGCTCTACAAACTCTGTCAGAAAACCAGTCTTCAAATTTATGGGTGGCTCTAGAATCTGTAGACCAGAAGACAATAGAGTAGTAATGATTCAAATATTGAGCATATTATTAACTCCCAGTTCTTTGGGCATACTTAATATATATTTTGTGAATCCTTAGCCGAAATTAACAAGATCTAATAAGGTGCTGGGATCTTAGAGTCAGAGAAGATATTATGTTGAAGGCTCTGATTTCATTGTGAGTATGGCTAATTTAGTCTCAGATAGAAAAGTATTCGTGGGGAAATTTAATAATTTTAATATCTAGACAAAAAGACTTTTGTTTACTGAGCGATAGATTCCGTTACTTTGAAAATTTATTTTTATCCAAAGAGAATATTCAAAATGCCATTTAATTCTCAGCTGCAAGGTTAGAATGGCCAGCTGACAGAAGGATGTACAGGCAAGAGTTTAATCAGTTCATGCAGGGATAGCTCAGCACATACTCCAGTACTTATAGAACATACACGCACAGTTACTTAGATATTATTTTATCAATACTTATCAAGTTATCGTCCTTACAGAGGATAACTTCTGTGGGACAGGGATTCAGTGTTGATCACTATTATATAATGAGTTATAGAAAATCTGAAAGAAAAGCAGGCAGTCCTATCTAAAGATGATAGTAATGAATATTTAGATGCATTAACTAGAAAATCAATAATTAGATAGCTTCTTATAAGAGGCTATCTGCATATTGGATGACGCGCTGTTACACACTTTGGCCCTCGCATAGACCTAAAAGATTCGCATCAAGCTTCTCTTAAACACTCTTCGGATGCCATGAGTTGCTCACGGTGCGGAAGACGCGTTCCGGGTGTGGCATCATGATGGCGACGCGGCCGTCCGTGTTGGAAAGGGCGGTGATGCCGAGGGCGGAGCCGTTCGGGCTTCGCCGGGTACACTTCTGTCGGGTTGAGGTTGTTGTCGATGTATTGCGCCACAATCAAGTTTTTGTGCTTGAAGTGCGGTTAAATTTTCAGGCGTTTTGAATTCCACTCTGCCCTCGCCGTGGGAAACGGCAATTGGCATGTGAGAACCTGCCATGCCTTGGAACCACAGGGAGTTGCTTTCGTTAATGCGAACCAAGGCGGCGCGGGCTTCAAAACGTTCGGATTTATTGCGCACGAAACGCGGCCAGTTTTTCCGTGCCCGGGGATGATTTCCGCCAAGGTGGAAAGCATTTGGCAGCCGTTACAAAATGCCAAGTGCGAGCGTGTCTTCACGTTCAAAGAATTGGCTGAATTGATCCCGTAAGTGCGGGTTAAATAAAATGGATTTTCGCCCAACCGCCACCGGCGCCGAGCACGTCGCCGTAAGAGAAGCCGCCGCACGCCACCAAAGGCATTGAAGTGTTGCAAAGTCATAACGGCGATTGTGCAAGTCGCTCATGCTGAACGTCGATAGCCTCAAAGCCGGCGCGGTCAAATGCCGCCGCCATTTCAACATGGCTGTTGACGCCTTGCTCACGCAATACCGCCACTTTCGGGACGTTTTCCGGTAGCAATATAAGGCGCGGCAATGTCTTCGCTCGGGTCGTAGGTTAAATGGGCGGAGAAAGCCTTTGTCCTGCGGATTTTCTTCGCCGCAAATTCTTGGTCGGCACATTCCGGGTTGTCGCGTAAGCGTTGCATTTTGATGGGTCAATCCCGCCCAAATGCCGCGCAAGTCGGAGCGTTTTTCATTGAGTAACACTTTGTTGCCACGGGTGATTTCGATTTCGTCGTCTTCAGTCACGGCGCCCAATTCTTTCACTAAGTGCAACACATTGTGTTTGGCAAAGACATCGCGCACGAGACTCAAATCGCTGTCGCGCACTTGAATCACTGCGCCCAATTCTTCGTTAAATAACACGCGCTAAATCGTTGTCGCCTAAGGCGCTGATATCCACTGCCACGCCACAATGTCCGGCAAATGCCATTTCCGCCAAGGTGACGATTAAACCCGCCGTCGGAACGGTCGTGGTATGCCAATAATTTTTCTTGCGCCACCAAGTCCTGCATGGCGTTAAAGAAGTTTTTCAATGTGTCGGCGTTGACCACATCCGCCGGTTTATCGCCAAGTTGGCATACACCTGCGCTAACGCCGTAGCGCCCAAGCGGTTGTTGCCTTCGCCCAAATCCACCAACAACAAGCGGGATTGTCCCTTTGTCGGTGCGTAATTGCGGGTGACGGTTTTGCGCACGTCTTCCACGCGGGCGAAGGCGCTGATAATCAAGGAAAGCGGTGAGGTCACGCTTTTTGCTCGCCATTTTCCTGCCAAGTGGTTTTCATGGACATGGAGTCTTTGCCCACCGGAATGGTTAAGCCTAATTGCGGGCAAAGCTCTTCACCCACGGCTTTCACCGCGGCGTATAAGCCAGCGTCTTCGCCCTTTGTGAGCCTGCGGCGGACATCCAGTTAGCAGACAATTTAATGCGTTTAATGTCGCCGATATTCGTGGCGGCAATGTTGGTTAAGGATTCTGCCACGGCTAAACGGGCAGAAGCGGCGAAATCGAGCAATGCCACCGGCGTACGTTCGCCCATGGACATGGCTTCGCCGTAGTAGCTATCTAATGTCGCCGTGGTCACTGCGCAGTCGGCCACCGGCACTTGCCACAGGGCCGACCATTTGATCACGCGCCACCATGCCGGTCACCGTGCGGTCACCGATGGTGATTAAGAAGGTTTTTCCGCCACCGCAGGCGAAACGAAGTACGCGATGTAACGCTTCTTTTAATTGAATTTGGCTTTGTTCAAGCGGTTCGCCGTTAACGCTTGCCGTTTGCACGTCGCGGGTCATTTTCGGGGTTTTGCCGAGCAACACACCCATCGGTAAATCAATCGGATCGTTGTTGAAAATGCTCGTCATGTAAGGTTAAGTGTTCTTTCTTCCGTGGCTTCGCCGATCACCGCATAAGGCGCGCGTTCACGACGGCAGAGTTCCTCAAAGTGCGGTAGTTTTTCCGGATGAATTGCGAGCACATAACGCTCTTGTGATTCGTTACACCAAATTTCCAACGGGCTCATTTCGCGCTCGTCGCTTAAGATTTTACGGAGTTCAAATTTACCGCCACGGCCGCCGTCATGCACCAATTCCGGCATAGCGTTGGATAAACCGCCCGCGCCCACGTCGTGAATAAAAGGCAATCGGGTTGTCGTCGCCCTAACTGCCAGCAACGGTCGATCACTTCTTGGCAGCGACGTTCCATTTCAGGTTGTCCCGTTGTACGGAGGCGAAAATCCAAGTTTTCTTTGGATTTACCGGACGCCATAGAAGACGCTGCGCCACCACCCAAGCCGATGTTCATGGCAGGGGCCGCCAAGCACAACCAGTTTTGCGCCCACCGGAATGTCGCCTTTTTGCACGTGTTCGGCACGAATGTTGCCGATACCGCCCGCCAACATGATCGGTTTGTAGGTAGCCACGCACTTCTTCGCCATTGAAGCTATTCACTTTTTGTTCGTAAGTACGGAAATAGCCGAGCAATGCAGGGCGACCAAATTCGTTGTTAAACGCCGCGCCACCTAAGGGGCCTTCCAGCATAATATCTAAAGGCGGAAGCAATACGGTTCGGTTTCGAAAGCGGCGCTTCCCAAGGTTGTTCAAAGTTTGGAATGCATAAGTTGGACACAGAGAAGCCCACCAAACCCTGCTTTTCGGTTTTGCGCCACGACCGGTCGCGCCTTCGTCACGGATTTCCCCACCGGAGCCGGTTGCCGCGCCCGGGAACGGGAGAAATCGCAGTTGGGTGGTTGTGGGTTTCCACTTTCATCAAAAATGTGAGTGTCTTCATTGTGATAACGGTAAATGCCGTCTTGATCCGGGGAAGAAACGTCCCGCTTTGGAGCCTTCCATCACCGCTGCATTGTCTTTATACGCGGAAAGCACAGAAATCAGGGGTTTTCTCAAAGGTATTTTGATCATTTTGAACAGGGATTTGTCCTGTTTTTGCCGTCGATAATCCAGTCGGCATTGAAAAATTTTGTGGCGGCAGTGTTCCGAGTTGGCTTGCGCGAACATATACAGCTCAATGTCGTGCGGGTTGCGTCCAAGTGCGGTGAAATTTTCCATCAAATAATCGATTTCATCTTCCGCCAATGCCAAAGCCCGAGTTCTACGTTGGCACTTTCTAAAGGCACTGCGTCCGCCGTTTAAAAATATCCACGGTTTTGAACGGCTTCGGTTCTTGTTGACGGAACAACACTTCAGCATCGTCAGCCTTGCGTACGACGGTTTCCATCATGCGGTCGCGTAAAAGTGCGGTCAGTTTTTCCGTTGTTTTTCATCTAACGGCTGTGTCAATTCAAAGTAATACGCCAAACCACGCTCAATGACGTTCCACTTCGTTTCAAACCACAGTTATGGAGCGATGTCGGTGGCTTTAGACGACCAAGAGGAAATGGTACCGACCCGCGGAATCACAATGAAAACTTTCCCCTTTGGCTTCATGTTCGGCAAGGGTTGGGACCGTAATGCAACAAAGGCTTTCAGTTTTGGCTTCCTGTTCAGCAGAAAGTGCGGCGTTTAATGCCACAAAATGCACATACTCCGCATACACGGATTTTCACCGGTAATTGTTGCTGTTGGAATTTTTTGCATTAAAGCTCATTAATACGAAATTCGGAAAGGGCAGGTGAGCCACGGAAAGTTTGGAACATGAGGATTACCTTTGAGGTTGAATTGAAACAAAAATTGCGGGCTATTATAAAGGAAAATAGGACGAAAACGTTTGCGCAAGAAAAATCAAGCGAGAAAATGTAGTGATCAGAAACCTAAAAATTACGTTTACTGAGACGATTAAAGAGTGAATCATTTCAGTCTGTTGAGTAGCACAAAGATTGATGCCTAGACAAGCTCAACAACTGTTTTTGTAAAAATCTACATGATGCCAGAGCATAAAAACCCTTGCCAAAACGACAAGGGCGATGGTCAAAAATGAGTTAAAAACTAACCCATACCGTATAGTTTTTACGCAAGGTGCCACAGTTGATGCCGAGCATTGTTGCGGCGCGGGTTTGATTACTACGAGTATATTGCATAACCATATCCAACATTGGGTGTTCGACTTCTGCCAATACCAATTCATACAGATCATTCACATCTTGACCGTCTAATTGGGATAAATAATTTCTTAACGCTTGTTTTACAGAGTCGCGCAATGGTTTGTTGGTTACTTGAGATTGAGAATTCAGCACTGAAACAGTTAATGCTTCCGCCGGATTACGTTGTTCTAACATTTTTCTATCCATTAAATTAAATTAAAAATTGTTCTAATGCGACTAATTGTGCCGAAGCAGAGGTTATCGCATTAAAATTTTGTTTAAAAACAGAATCGGGTTGAATGTCCTGTAAATACCAAGCAATATGCTTACGTGCAATTCAGTAGCCTTTTTCTTCTCCGTAAAAAGCGATGCAATTCTGAATATGCTGCAGAATAACACTACATTTTTCTTCTGGACTCGGCTCCTGAATAATCGAGTCATGCTCCACCAGCCCAACCACAGATTGAAATAACCAAGGCCGACCTAATGCGCCACGTCCGATCATAATGCCATCAGCACCCGTGTAATCGAGCACCGCTTTGGCTTTTGGGCGAAGTAATATCGCCGTTAGCAATCACCGGAATGGCAACCTGCTGTTTCACCAAACGAATATGTTCATATTCCGCATCGCCTTCAAATTTACAGGCTCGGGTACGACCATGAATGGTTAACGCTGAATACCGCTTTGTTCCGCGATTTTGGCAATTTCTACACAATTTCGATTTTCCAAATCCCAACCTGTACGAATTTTTAAGGTTACCGGAACCTCAACTGATTTCACTACAGTCTCAAGAATTTGTCGGACAAGCTGGGGATATTGTAAAAGTGCGGATCCCGCCATTTTACGATTCACCTTCTTTGCCGGACAGCCCATATTAATATCAATAATCTGAGCACCATATTCAACATTTACTTGAGCGGCTTGCGCCATTTCATCAGGATCTGCCCCGCAATTTGTACTGGCATTAATACCTGCTTCTTGGTGATGAGCCAAACGCAGTTTAGATTTTTCAGTATGCCACACCTGCGGGTTGGTGGACATCATTTCTGAAAAAGGTCAAACCTGCGCCATAAGTTGCACAAATTCGACGAAAAAGGTTGATCGGTAATTCCTGCCATGGGCGCCAGCAAAATGCGATTTTTAATTGATAAAAACCAATATACACTCACGACTCCACCACATTTTCAATTACCTAACCAGTTCCCTTGCCAACTGACAAGGCGTGCTATCATACGCACTTTTAATGCGTTTTGAAGCGTGTTTTTATACAAATTTGTATGATTCATTTAATTTTGTCAAATTTATGTTAAAAATAGAAATTACCCTTGACATTATCCATAAAATTTTTATGGATTTTCGTTAATTCTTGCATAAGAAATCAGTGCGGTGAAAAAACAAAATATTTTTCCACCCGCACTAATTAACTTTCATTGATTAAATTATTAAGATTTAAGTTCTCCGGTAATTCGACACCATTCTTCCCGTTCTGCTACAGGCTCTAAATCAAAACTTTCAGCATAGGCATCACACACGGACTGTGCTTGAGTCGCTAAAAATACCGGACAGCCCTAACACGCCATTTGGCTTAACTAATTGACTAATCACAGGATAAAGTTCTTTTAATGGGCCCGCCAAAATATTTCGCCACCACCACATCCGCCTTTAAATTAGACGGTTTTTCATCAGACAAAAACAGCTGCAAACGATCGGCTACACCCGTTTCTGCTCCGGCATTGTTTAGCGACTGGCTAAAAGTAACGCGGATCAATATCAATGCCTACTGCACTTTTCGCGCAAGCTTTAACGCCGCAATGGCGAGGATACCCTGAGCCACAACCCGAAATCGATCACCGTCTTATCTTTTAAATCCAAACTGTCGAGCCATTTCAAGCAAAGGGCGGTTGTCGGGTGTGTCCGGTACCAAACGCCAGCCGGGATCCAACATCACATTGACCGCATTCGGTTCCGGCACTTCACGCCAACTCGGACAAATCACGGGCGCTTGCCAAATTGCATTGGATGGAGATTATCCATCCACTCAGCGTTCCCAATCTTTGTCTTCGATTTGTTCGATTTTATAGGCGGAATTTTCAGTAAATGCTTTCGCTTGTTTAAGTGCATCCACGATTACATTCATATCGGTTTCCGCATCAAACAAGGCAATCACATCAGTGTTACCCCAAAGCCGTGTTTCTCCGGTAGAGGTTCAAAAATCGGCGTATCTTGGCTGTCCATAAAGGTAACCGACACTCGAGCCGATCTCTTCTAAAAATCACTGATTTGTTCTGCCTTTTCATTCAGTACTGTTCAGGCGAATTTGAATCCAAGCCATATTTATTCCTACTGTTTTTATTACGAGTGGCGTTTTTCGCCAATTTTATTCCCAATCAAAAATGCCGCTCAGCCAAATACTAACGCCGGTGCAATTGGATTTGAAGCCCAAGAGTTTAATGCCAAATTGGGTGAGTAAAATAAAAGGAGATTAACCTGACCAACATGGAGCTTATCGCGCCGTAAGCGTTGGCTTTATCCCAGTACGGTCTAATACGATAACCCATAAAATGCAGCTTCCAAACCACCAAAAGGCAAACAAATTCAGCCAAATGATCATATCCGGCGGATTGAGAGAAGCGAAAATTAAAAGTGCGGTCAAAAATTAATGTAATTACTGAAGAGATTCGACCGATACGTTTTTGGTTTTTGCACCGCCTGCGGTTTTGCCGCCAAATACAAGTCTTTCACAAAAATAGAAGACGATTGAATGAGCTGGGCATCCACCGTGGACATAATCAGCCGACATTGGTGCTGCAGGAAAATCCCCGCCACAATTGGTGGCAACACTTGCAGCATCAGGCTGGAATCACCTTATCTGATACTGTTAAATCCGGCACGATAGCGCGCCCCAATGCGCCCGCCAAGTGCATACCGAACATGATAATAGTTAACACGATCGTGCCAATAAGCATGCCGTTATGCGGAGCTTTGCTGTCTTTAAACGCCATGCAACGCACGACGCTGTGTGCAACAAACCAACTACACCGAAGCAAACCAAAATCCAGAAAAGACGCCATAAATTGGAAATCCAACATCTCATTCGGCGTACGGACTGACGAGGCTAGGGGTCAATTTCAGTTAATTGACCGCACTTTCCACACCGCCTACCTGATAAATCACGCCGACCAGAGCACAACTGTGCCTAGAATCATCACGGTACCTTGGATCGTGTCCGTTAACACCACAGCACGGAAACCACCGATGAAGGTATAAATCCCCACGGTTAAAGCGAAAATTAGCAAGGCCTGAGTGTAAGGAATGCCGATGGTCGTTTCAACAAACGGGCACCACCGATAAATTGACGGTCATCGCGGCAAAGAACGCGATCAACAACGCAACACAGGCAATCCATACCAAATATTTGTTTTTATAGCGATAAAGTAATAAATCGTTGATGGTCAACGCATTGGTCTCACGGGAAAGCAAAGCAAATCCCTAACGCACCCAAACGCCAACCACACCGCCGGCACTTGGATCATGGCAAGCAAGAGCCAGCTAATCCGTATTTATACGCCGCACCGGGACCACCAATAAAAGGAACTGGCACTGGCATAGGTAGAGGCGGTCGTCATGGCGAGCACGAAACCCGTCGTGGAACGGTTGCCCACATAATATTCGGAAAGAAAAATCACCGTCTCTTTGGCGTTTTCACATAAGCATAAATCGCCGCGCCGAACACGAATGCCAAATAGATGATCGGAGGGAAAAATAATCCCTAGGTTCATTGGTGACGCTCCGTTGTCGAAATGTTGTTTTTCCTGTTCCACATCCAGCGGAATATCCTGAAACACAATTTTAATCAGCCAATATGCCACCACAATAAACAGAATAGGTAAATAAATACGAGGCGAGTTCAAACCAGAGCGGAAGCGAATTGGCCCTTGCGTCTCTTTTGGCAAATAAGCACACAAGCGCCAACCAATTACATAAAGCAAAGTTAAGCCCAATGCCCAACGGGCTTCTTTTGGTTGCTTTGCCGATAGCGTTGTTGTAACTTCATGATATGTTTGCCTTAATCCATGATTAGAAAGTTTTACTCATTTCTAAATAAATCCGATTTTTATCATAGCGATAAAATGGATGATTGCTGTCGTGGGTCACGACCAGGTAAGTTTTCGGCGTAATGCCCCAGAAATAAACGATTACGATGCCATAAGTGACATTGGTTTGATATTCGTTATGACGAATACCAAGCAAATCTACATCTTTATAAGTTCGTCTTGCATAAGCCACCGAAAGACGACTGGAAATACCGAAGGCCATTCTTGACAACCTAAACGCACATTTTTACGCTGATAGGCATTATCAAGATCACGTGTATTTTCACGATTATAATCCGCGCCTACAAACCAATATTGTCCGCTGTAAGGCAAAATAACAGGGTATTCGACCATAAATAATTATTGCCGTTTTAAATGCTTGCAGGAGACATAACGCTGTTCGCCATATTCAAGTGCGGTGGAAATTTGCCGCGATTTTATTGAGCCAATGACTTATATCAACGCGTACACCTGAATTTTTAGAAAATTGTTTCATGGCATCAATGCCTGAAGAGCCACCGGAGATACCAACGTCGTTCAGTGAAAGGGAGAAGGGAAAATTCGCTATGTTGCTGTTTGATGGCCAAGGCCGGCACCAATTCTGGGCGTTAAATTCATTATATTTTTGTTATCCCAATAATATTTGCCTTGTCCATCCAAAAATGAATTTCGCAAATAACTGATTTGGCAACGACCATTTTTTCTCCGCGCCAAAATAGTAAGAAAGTCCATGGGCCTGTTCCCGATCCCAGGCTTTCCACCCACCTATACTAGTGCCGGCTTTTGGGGGCATTATTGATATTAGATTCATTTAAAAACTAATACCGCCGTTGATTTTCCACTGATCACGTTGGTTAGTAGCTGTCAAATACTGATCGATCATTTGTTGCGATGGAACATCGTGACTTCTGCTCGAGAGTTTTTGGAACTGATCTTTTGCCGCCTCATTATCGTTATTTAAAAAATAATGCCTGGGCTAATTGATAACGTAATTGCAAAATATCCGGATGCTGTGCAATAATTCGGTATTGTTGTACTGCAGACGCATAATTGCCTTGACTGGCCGCCAACATAGCCTCGCCCCAAGCCAATAAAAAGGATCTTGATTCGCCTGTTGCTTATATAATGGAAGCAACAATGCCACTAGCCTCTAAATTGTTTTGCGATAAATGCAGGAATCAATCCACGAATAATCAAATCCGGACGTTTTGCCAGCTCATCTTTGGTCATGGTAGGGTGTGTTTGTTATCACCGCCTCTTTCACCTCTGGTGGTGGCGGTAATTATGGTTTGCAGGATTTGAATACGCTCTTCGGGTAAATTATTTTTAGGCTGCATCGTCTCTTCAGCGCCCGCCGTTGCGGTCAGCCAGGTTGCCCAAAATAAAAGCATGATGTGTTCGTTTCATGATAAGTTATCTAAATTTAAAGGAATAAAACTGCTGTCAAATTAAACAAGAATGCGGCCGATTCTAGCATGATTTTTAGGATTCGGAAAAATGATCATCGATACTATGGTGTTGAAATTAAGGGAATAATAGATTTTAAACAAATTTTTCTATGCTGCTTTGCCAAAGAGCGTCGGCAATGACATCCGCAGGCTCATTTCTTAACTCACATAAAACGCGAAACACCTGCGCCATGCGCTCAGGTCGATTAGGTTGCCCCTGAAAACCAAATACCGGCATGTCGGGCGAATCCGTTTCAACAGCAAGGCATCAAGCGGCAATTTAGCGATGGTTTGACGGGTTTTATTGGCACGTTCATAGGTAATCGTGCCCCCACACCAATGTGATACTCTAAATCCACAAAACGTTTTGCCTGATCATAACTGCCTGCAAAACCATGTACGACACCACGTTTCGGCACCTCAATGCGTTTAAGAAAAAGAAAACAGTTGATCGTGCGACTTACGGGAATGCATATTCACCGGCAAATCGTGCTTTTTCGCCAAATACAGTTGCGCTTCAAAAAGTCACATTGCTTGCGCCATAATGCCTCGCTTAATCAATTCCGGTACGGCACGTTCTAAGCCGATTTCCGCTACTGCTGTGCAATTTGCCGAACGCGTTGCCAATGCCTGCTCCAATAACGCCAAATCCTGCGCTTGGTGTTCTTTTGATGCACAACGGATGTAGCCCCAAGCCGTAATACAAGTGTTCAGGATAAAGTGCGGTCATCAATCGTTTTAAAAATCACGTTGTAATACCGCGACAATCAGCATTTTTGTACGCCAGCTGTCACGCGCATTTTTGCATAAGCTGTGCTAACGGCTCACCGGTGGCTTGCTGCAAATAATCGAGGTGGGTGCGTGTCGAAAAAGGAATACATATCATCTAAAAATCAGGCAACTCAATGAGTTGCCCTATATCTTATTCGTCAACGGTAACAGAGGTAATTACTACATCGTCATTCGGCACGTCTTGGTGGAAACCTTTGTTGCCGGTTTTCACACCTTGATTTTATCCACAACGTCCATGCCTTCAACGACTTCGCCGAATACCGCATAGCCCCATTCTTGTACCACTTCACGACCATACAATTTCTTTCGCGCGGTAATCCAAGAAAGTGTTATCCGCAACGTTAATGAAGAATTGCGCGGTCAGCCGAATGCGGATCGGAAGTACGTGCCATGGCGATGGTGCCGCGTTTGTTGCTTAAAACGATTGTTGGCTTCATTTTTAATCGGCGCGTTAGTGGCTTTTTCGCGCATACCGCTTTCCATGCCGCCACCCTGAATCATAAAACCGTCAATCACACGGTGGAAAATTGTGTTATCATAAAAAGCCGTTTTTACAATAAGTTAAGAAGTTTTCTGCCGTTATCCGGTGCTTTTCGTGATTTAAGGCAATTTTAATGTCGCCAAAATTGGTGTAGTGTAATCATTGTACTTTTCCTATACGAATTAAAGAGCGTCATTATTTCACAATCCGCCCCAAATCGCCATAAAGTGCGGTGCGTTTTCAAAAAGATTTGGATCCTAATATGTTTAAAACTTTTCAATACCCTCACCCGCGAAAAAGAGAATTTTTAAAACCGATTCACGTAGGCAAAATCGGTATGTATGTTGCGGGTGTCACCGTTTACGATCTCGCCATATCGGGCACGGACGAACCTTTGTGTGTTTCGATACGTGATTGCCCGTTACTTACGCTATTTAGGTTACGATTTAACCTATGTGCGCAACATCACCGACGTGGACGACAAAATCATTAAACGCGCCTTGGAAAACAAAAGAAACCTGTGATCAATTGGTCGGATCGCATGGTCGTGGAAATGTACAAGGATTTTGATGCCCTGAACATTTTGCGTCCTGACTCTTGAACCGCGTGCGACCCATCACATTCCTGAAACTATTGCTATTGTAGAAAAACTGATTCAACGCAGACATGCTTATGTGGCGGACAATGGCGATGTGATGTTTGATGTGGAAAGCTTCAAAGAGTACGGCAAAATTATCCCGCCAAGATTTAGAACAATTACAAGCGGGCGCGCGTATAGAAATCAATGAAATCAAGAAAAACCCAATGGATTTCGTGTTGTGGAAAATGTCCAGAACCAAATGAACCAGTTGGGATTCGCCTTGGGGCAAAAGGCCGTCAGGGTTGGCACATTGAATGTTCCGCCATGAACAGCAAACAACTTGGCGAACATTTTGACATTCACGGTGGCGGCTCCTGACCCTGATGTTCCCGCACCACGAAAAACGAAATCGCTCAATCTTGCTGCGCTCACGGTAACCAGTCATGTAAACCACTGGCTGCATTCCGGCATGATCATGGTGGATAAAGAAAAATGTCGAAATCCCTCGGCAACTTTCTTCACGATTCGCGATGTATTAAATCACTACGATGCGGAAAGCGTGCGCTACTTCCTGCTCACCGCCCATTACCGTAGCCAATTAAATTACAGCGAAGAAAAACCTCAATCTGGCTCATGGCGCATTAGAACGCCTCTACACCGCATTGCGCGGCACCGATAAAAAGTGCGGTGGCTTTTGGCGGTGAAAATTTTGTGGACGCCTTCCGTGATGCGATGGACGATGATTTCAATACGCCAAATGCCCTTTCTGTGCTATTTGAAATAGCACGCGAATTGAACAAACTGAAAACCGAAGACATGGGACAAAGCTAACGGACTTGCGCGCGCGTTTACGTGAGCTTGCCGGCATTCTCGGTTTGCTTCAACTCGATCCTGAACAATTTTCTACAAGCCGGTTCCGATGATGACGAAGTCGCCAAAATCGAAGGACTCATCAAACAACGCAACGAAGCCCGCGCGGCAAAAGACTGGCCAGCTGCTGATGCGGCACGCAACGCCTTAACCCAGACGGGCATTGTGTTAGAAGACGGCCCGAACGGCACCACTTGGCGGAAACAATAAGCCGATAAGTTAAAAACAAAAAGGAAAGTTACTCACAACTTTCCTCTTATTGGGTGTCATAAAGTGCGGTTGTTTCAGCAACGTCACCTTGAAAAATACCAGTGAAAAACGACCGCACTTTTCAGATTATTTCACTAATCCACCGCCTGCTTGTAAATCGGCGTGGTAGGAAGAACGTACGAATGGACCGCAAGCTGCATGTCTCAAAAGCCCATGAAAAGCTTGTGCTTTTTCGCGGAACATATCAAATTCAGTCGGCGGCAATAGCGGGCAACCGGTAAATGGTGTCGGCTTGGTTGTAAATATTGGCCAACAGTGAGCATTGTCACACCGTGATCACGCAAATCCTGCATAACTTCCAAGATTTCTTCGTTGGTTTCGCCTAAGCCTACCATTAATCCTGATTTAGTCGGAATATTCGGGAACATCGCTAGAATTCTTTCAGCAAGCGCAACGACCACTGATAATCCGCGACCGGACGAATTTCACGATATAAACGTGGTACATTTTCCAAGTTGTGGTTAAACACATCCGGCGGATTGTCTTTAATTTTTCCAACGCCAATTCAATGCGTCCACGGAAATCCGGCACCAAAATCTCAATTTTAATATGTTCGATTTAACGCACGAACTTCTCGCACACAATCGGCAAAATGCCCGGCACCGCGATCAGGTAAGTCGTCACGGTCAACGAAAGTGATCACCACATAACGTAACTTCATATCCTGAATAGTTTCCGCCAATTGACGTGGCTCATCCGGATTCGGTGCTAGCGGTTTTGCCGTGGCGACGTCACAGAACGGGACAACGGCGGGACAAATCGCCCCAAGAATCATAAAGGTTGCCGTACCATGATTAAAAGACATTCGTGCAGGGTTCGGACAAGAAGCCTCTTCACAGACGGAATGCAATCCGTGACGACGCATACCGGATTTAATGCTTTGAATTCGCGCCCGTTAGCGGGAATTTTGATTTTCATCCATTCCGGTTTTTCAGTAATTCCTGTTCAGGATCGATATTTTTACCGGAATAATAGACGTTTTCGCGGCATCACGATATTTAACGCCGCGCTCCATCTTAAAGGTGTTCCCATTGAAATTCCTTATGTAGCGAGTAAATGGCAAGGGTAACGAGATTAAACGGTGATTAACTGAGAGTGTTAATGATTTGTTACATTATACCTAACAGCGTGGAAAAATGCTTAACTAATTGTAGAGAAACTTTGTGGCAATCCGCCTGTTCGTTGCCAACAAAATCCGCCAGCTGGCACATTTCTAGCCCCGCATAGCCGCAAGGATTAATTTGATGGAAAGGCGCCAAATCCATATTGATATTAAACGCTAAAACCGTGAAAAGAACGACCATGACGAATACGCAAACCAAGAGAACAAATTTTTCTGCCATCAATATACACACCGGCGCATCCGGTTTCGGGTAGCCTTCAATGCCATAATCCGCCAGCGTTTTCACCACCGATTGTTCAAGTGCGGTCACTAATTGACGCACATTTAAATCTCTCATGGCGCTTAATATCAATCAGCACGTACATAATTTGCTGCCCCAAACCATGATAGGTAATTTGTCCGCCACGATCCGATTGTACCACCGGAATATCCGTATGCTGTAACAAATGCTCCGGCTTGCCTGCTTGGCCTTGGGTAAAATACCGACGGGATGTTGCACCAACCAAATTTCATCGGTGGTATCTTCCGTACGATTATCGGTAAACGCCTGCATTTCGTGCCAAACGCCTCTCGTAATCACGGAATACCCAAGTTGGCGTACAATTAGTTCGGGTGCATGATAATTTCCTAAAAACGTTGTGGTGGACCGTACTTTGGTGATTATATCACCATGCGCACACCTTTAATTTCCGCCAGTTCCTTATACAGAGTTTCGATTTGTTCGATATTTTCTGCACGGACATTGATAGACACGGAATGATAGGTGCCTTTACCACTTTCCTTGGTTGTCGGCGTATAATCGCCTTTGATGGTTTTAGTGAACGGTCTGAACCACATCGTCCACTAAATCAGAACGTGCGGCGCCTACTACTTTAAAAAGTGAAATTACACGGGAATTCAAGTAGATCTTTTAATTTTTATCATGTGCAAGGTCGGTTAAATTTACCGTTTTTTTATCAGTCATTGTTTTTTCCTAAAAATTTAACCGTACTTTCCTAGAAAAGTGCGGTCGGTTTTAAATGTGTTTTTTAGAGACTAGTCAAACAAACTTTTGATGGTAAGCACCAACCAGTCCCCAAATTCTTGCCGAAAAATGCCGCCTCTTTCACTTCTTTGCATAACTTGTAAGTTTACGCTGGCAACATCTTTTGCCCTCTAATTGATAAATGACTTTACCATGACTTGGCCTTTGGCAAGCGGGGCTTCCAGATATTTTTCTCTCAATTCATAACGGGCTTTCAGCTCGCTACTTTTGCCTTTCGGAATGGTGAAATAAACGCATCCTGTAATACACCTAACTGAATGTTGCTTTCATCACCGTAATAAACCCGTTGCTCGGAAATAGATTTGCCCGTCTTGCCCGGCCTCAAAGGTTTTAAAGGTTTCAAAATTAGCAAAGCCCCATTGTAATAATTTTTGCTTTCCACTTCGCGGCCTTTGTAAGTCGGCACGCCCATAACCACGGAAATCAAACGTATATTATCTCGGATTGGTGGCAGAAGCTACAAGGTTATAACGGCTTTGTCCGTATGACTGGTTTTCATGCCATCAACATTAATGGTTTTATCCCATAACAAGCCATTGCGATTCGGTTGTTTAATTTTATTAAAGGTAAAATCTTTTTCCGCGTAAATTTTAGTATTCTTCCGGCAAATCACGAATAATATGCGCACCGATAATTTGCCATGTCTCGGGCAGAAGAATATTGCCTTCTTCATCTAAACCATGCACGGTGGTAAAACGGGTGTTTTTAAACCAAACTGTTCTACGTATTTATTCATGGCATCCACAAAGTTCATTACTGTGCCGGGAAACATGTTCTGCCATAGCAACACAGGCATCATTACCGGAAACAATAATAATCCCGCGATTTAAATCCGCCACGGAAACCTGTTGATTTAAGTTTAGGAACATTTTAGATGAGCCCGGGAAATTTTGTCCCTCATGCACTTTCCCCTGATTGTAACCTATATCGGTGTTGTGGATTTTGCCTTGTTTTAGCGCCTGCCCCACCACATAACTGGTCATCATTTTTGTTAGGGACGCAGGATATTGACGCTGATCGGGATTCAACGAAGCCAACACGGCACCGGAATTGTAATCCATTAAAAACGTAGGTTTGTGCGTTAATTTGCGGCGCGGCAATATTAAACTGAGCATCCTCAGCCATCGAACCAAAAAGGCATGGCGAAAAGAGCGGCAACTAATGCAATTTTTGCTGTTTTTACGACTTTGATTACAAACATAACAGTGAATATCCTAAAATGATGTATTGTTATTTATTATAAGAATACACAATTAGCGGTTCGGGATGATTTAAACGTCTTAATTGTGTTTTCAATTCTGTACTCGGCTTTTGAATTAAACGGTCCCAAATGGATATTATATTTTTACCATGTGCGGCAATTTCCGCTTTCACGTTTTCCAATGCCAATCCTTTAATAATTTGTTCGGCATTTTGACGACTCGCGATATTCACCATTTTAATTTCATAACGTTCGGCATTCGCCGCGTTTGAGCCATGAATAAATTTCTGTATTGGTTTTTGAAGAATCCGATGTGAAAGTAGAGGCTTCCTGAATTATCTTTTAGACGTCGTAAGCCTTCTTCCGTTTTGCTCGATTTGCGCTAACGTGGAGCACCGGCGCGGATAACTCACCTTTAGCATCTACTATGCAAGGCTTCGACTTTCACCAAACCCATACCGTAATTTATAATGCCGATTTCTTTTGCCGCAGCATGATAAGTCAATAATACGATCTTTTAGCGAATGGACCACGGTCATTAATGCGAATCAATCACTTTGCGCTGATTATACATATTGGTCACAACAGCATAAGAATTCAACGGCAAGGTCTTTTGTGCGCTGCGGTGTATAACGTAGAATCATAAATATCGCCGTTGGAGGTTTTGCGTCCATTAAACTTATGATGGTAATAACTGGCAATACCTTGTTTAGAATAATTTTTTAGCCGTTTGATGAGGTCTTGTCGTGTAGTTTCACCTTTTCACATTATAGGTTTGCGATGTAGCCGACATTGGGCGATAAGTTAATGAAGGCCCCTCAATTCCATATAATTTTTTGTTTCAGCTTGTACAGAAAGTGCGATGCAAAACGAAAAACAAAATTATTATGTAGTTTACAGTTTGCTTTTAAATTCATTAGGTTTTTCCCCCTCTGCCGAATCACCAATTAAGAAAAACTGAAAACTTAATTAGTTCCCTTCAGAAAGTGTTCTCTGTGAGTATGAATTGACATCACTAAACCAAAAACCAGCCATGATAGCAACATAGGAGGTTCCGCCATAACTCACTAGTGGTAACGGCACGCCTACAACAGGCAAAAATACCACCACCATTCCAATATTAACAAAGACATAAACGATTAACGTTAATGCTCCAACTAAAATACGCCCAAATGCAGTCTGCGCACTGACACCAATCATCAAACCGCGGGCAATAATAAACAACAAATAGCTAATAAAATCAAGAAACTGATCATGCCATATTCTTCACTTAATACGGCAAAGATAAAATCCGTATGCGGTCCGGTAAAAACTCAATTGGGATTGCGTACCTGCATCCAGCCCTTGCTCCCACAAACCGCCTGAGCCAATGGCACTTTTGACTGCCAAATGTGGTATCCTGCACCCAATAAATCCTTTTCCGGATCAAATAGGGTTAATACACGGGTGCGTTGATAATCGTGCATTAAATAAAACCACATAATGGGGATAAAACCCAGCAAGCCCTGACGATTGCTGCTAAAATCAGCCACCAGCTCATGCCGGCTAAAAATACTACAAATAAGCCTGAACCGCTAACTTTCAAAATCGCTGTACCTAAATCCGGCTGAATCGCCACAAGCAAGGTTGGCACAATAATAATGATTAATGCAACAAATGTTTCTTTTTATTTTAATCGGTTGCGGACACTACCCAAATATACCGCCACCATCAGGTACTGCCAATTTAACGATTTCCGATGGCTGAAAACGCACAATGCCCAAATCTAGCCATCGTTGCGCACCTTTACTGGTGGTTCCAATCATATCCACCTAAGACCAAATATAATAATCCCGATACCAAATAAATAAGGGGCAATACGCTGATAAAATTTTGGAGGAACTGTGCCATCACCAAGAGAACAAAAATCCTAAAGCAACCTGTATAATACGGCTCTGAAAACATAGCTTCGTTTGCACCGGATGCGCTTATATAGTACAAACATACCATAGCCGGTAACCATCACCAATCCAATAAACAGCCATAAATCAATATGTAAACGACGCCACAATTCCAGCCAAATATTACGATCATTCATTTTCATTTGGCTCTCCTGTGGTCGGCTCGATTAACGGTTCTTCCGTACTTTGTTCTATTGGTAACGGCGGTTTTGTTTAAAAGTAATAATCCATAATTTGTCTCAACAATCGGCGCCGCATTACTGGAACCGCCGCCTGCATTCTCCAAAATCATCGATACGACAATTTGCGGGTTGTCATAGGGGCAAATGCAGTAAACCAAGCATGGTCGTAATTCTCAAAGCGCCTGCGTTATAACTTTGGTTCTCTTTCAAACTAAACACCTGCGCCGTACCGGATTTTCCCGCGACACGATAAGACGTACCAATAAAAAGCTTTACGCCCGTTCCGCCAGCACCGTTCACCACGTTATACATGCCGCGTTTTCGCCCTCATCCCAGAAATATTGCTTCGGTTCGGTAATATCTTCATACAGCAACGGATCTTTATAAGGTTCCACCACAGCCCTCCACGCTCTTCATCAAGTGCGGTGTGTTTACCTTTCCGTTATTCACTAGAATACCGGTGGCTTTTCGTTAACTCGCAACGGCAGTCGCCGTCCAACTAGCCTTGCCCGATACCCACAGAAATAGTATCGCCCTGTACCCAGGCTTTTTATAGCGTTTTTCGTTTCCATTCACGGGTCGGCATGTTGGCGCCGGTTTCCTCTGATATCAATCCGGTCGGCACACACTAAACCCAAAACCGTTTCATCCAAGCTGACAAACGGTCAATCCCCATGTTATAGGCAGTTTGATAAAAATAGTATCGGAAGATTCGGTAATGGCTTTATTTAAATTTGGTCTATACTATGCCCACCTTTCCGCCAGTCACGGAAACGCTTGGTGCTATTTGGCAGACTCCAAACTAACCCGGATCATAAAATGGTCATGTTCGGGGTAATCACATTTTCCTGCAAAGCAGACACCGCAATAAACGGTTTCACCGTAGATGCCGGCGGTAAGCCCTCGTGTCACACGGCTATAAAGCGGTCGATTCGGGTCATTTAACAAACGGCTATAGGCCTCGCCGAAATGCCATCCACAAATAAATTATTGTCATACTCGGTACGGAAACTATGGCCAAAATGCTGTTATCTTTCGGATCCAGCACACCACGGCGCCTTTATGTCCCGCCAACAGTTCCGTGACATAAAGTTGTAAATTCAAATCAATCGTCAAAATGAATGCTTTTTCCTGCAATGGCAGGCTGTCTCGCGTAGCTTACGAATCACTTTACCACGACTATTAACTTCCACCTCTTCAAACCCAGTGGGCGCCGTGCAGAATCTTCATAATAACGCTCAATCCCGAGCTTACCTAAATCGTGAGTACCGGAATAATTCGCGAATTTTTCCTCTTTTTCAGGCGTTCCACGTCACGATCATTAATTTTGACACATAACCCTAAGATGTGGGTCAGCGGTTCACCAGTAAAGATAATGGCGTTTAAAAATAAGGACGAATATCTAAACTTGGGAAATTGTATTGATTTACCGCAAAACGGGCGATTTGTTCTTCCGTTAAATCTCGGTTTTAACATAATCGGTGTGTAACGGGTTGAACGACGGCGTTCTTTCTTAAAAATTTTCAATATCCGTATCGGTCAGCCCTACCAACACTTTTTAATTCCTCAAAAGTGCGGTCTAAATTTTCCACTTTTTCCGGCACCACATATAATCCGAAAAAGGTTAAATTCTTCTGCCAACACCGCCCATTGCGATCGTAAATCAAGCCTCGGGTCGGTGGTAATCGGCAACAGTTTAATGCGGTTGCCGTTAGAACGGGTTTTGATAGCTGTCGTAATTCACCACCTGCAAATCATATAGATTCAGAATCAACACTGCGGATAACACCAAAACGCCGATAAATGACACCAGAGCCACGACGGGCAAAACAAATTGCGCTCGGCTTTTTTTATCACGAATCGGATCGTATTGCGGTTGTGACAGAAGTTTTTAGATTCATTATTCTCGGTGATATGGATGATTAGTCGTCAATGACCACGCGCGATAGAGGCTTTTCGGCTACCACCACTCGCACCAGGATGTGGCAGAGTAAGCGGTGAAAGCGACCAACTTTGCTCGGCGGCGGCTTTGCATTCGGGAGACAGGCCTCCGGTCCGCCAATCAGCAAACACAGATCGCGCCCGTCATTTTTCCAACTTTCTAATTGTTGGAGCAAGCTTGTTTGGTAGTCCAAGGTTTGCCGGAATGTCCAACGTCACGATTTTTGCCCTTTTCCGGCAGCTGTCAACATGACTTTGCCTTCCTGTTCCAAAATACGCTTAATGTCGGCGTTTTTCCCTCGTTTACCGGCAGGAATTTTCGATCAGCTCAAAAAGGCAATTCCTTCGGAAAACGACGTTGATATTCTCAAAGCCTGTGGTTACCCACGAAGGCATTTTGGTTCCAACGGCAATTAACTGAATTTTCACCTTAGCTCCTCAAAAACGTCATGAAAAACGACTGCACTTTTATAGGCCTCTATGCCCAAAGTTTTTCTAATTGATACATCTCGCGGCTATCCGCCTGCATGATATGCACAATGGTTTCGCCTAAATCCACCACGACCCAATCAGCAGTCTCTTTGCCTTCATCGCCAAATACGTCAATACCTGCAAAGTTTGCATTCGCTAATGAGCTTTTTAGTGCCAATGAGGACACATGACGGGAAGACGTGCCAGTACATAAAATCATGGTGTCGGTGATGGAAGATTTTTCCTTTCACATTTAACGGTAAAATGTCGGTGGCTTTTAAATCGTCTAATTTATTCACTACAAAAATCGACTAACGACATACTTGTTCCTCAATTCAAAAACGGCAAATTTTAGCATTGAATAAAAATCAACGCTAATCTTTATCACCGGCTTATCGCTTACCTTGAAACGGTTTACGACGATTATTGTTGCTTATACGGTGAGTACTTGTGGCGCGTTTCATTCGATAAGGCTTCGGAATGTCCTGTAACAACGCATCTCGAATCATATTGACTCACCGGAATGCTATGCCCAATATATTTCTTCGATAGCCGGTAAATTCATGGCATATTGCTCACAAGCAAAGCTGATGGAAATCCCACTTTCCCCGCACGGCCGGTACGTCCGATACGATGCACATAATCTCTCCTGATCATCAGGCAAGTCGTAGTTAAAGACATGCGTCACTTCCGCAATGTGCAAACCACGCGCCGCCACGTCTGTTGCCACTAAAAATATCCAATTCCCCGTCGGTAAACTGTTTCAACAAAGAAAGGCGTTTTTCTGTGCCACATCACCGGTCAACAAACCCACACGATGTCCGTCCGCTGCCAAATAGCCCCAAATTTCCTCACATTGATGTTTGGTATTGGCGAAGATATGCAACGCTCCGGCCATTCCTCTTCCAATAACGTCAATAATAAGCGGATTTTTGTCTTGATTAGACGGATAAAACAGTTCTTCTTTAATTTGTCGGCCGGTTTTTGCTCCGGCGCAATTTCCACATACTCGGATCGTTCATATCCTCAAATGCCAATTCACGCACTTTGTAAGACAAGGTCGCGAGAGAACAACATGGTCAAGCGCTGTTGTGGGGACGGGCATTTGCGCAATAAATAACGGATATCACGAATAAAGCCTCAAATCGAACATCTCGATCCGCTTCATCCAACACCACCACTTGAATACGATCCAAACGGGATAATGCCTTTGTTTTACATAATCAATCACCCGCCCTGTGGTACCAATAAGCACATCAACCCTGTTCTCAATAGCTTTAAGCTGCTTATCATAACCATCACCACCGTAAGCAAGTGCGGTCTTAAATTGAGTTGTTTTTAAGAAAATCTGCGCATCATGCTCAATTTGCACGGCCAGCTCACGGGTTGGCGCAACGCAAAGCGCGCGGTTGATTTTTATCGGTTTCAGTTGGATGGGTTAATAAATGGTGAAAAAGTGCGGTTAAAAACGCGATTGTTTTTCCGGTGCCGGTTTGTGCCTGTCCCGCCACATCTTTGCCTTGTAATGTCACCGGCAAGGATAACGCCTGAATTGGGGTACAAAAATCAAATCCTTTCGTTGTTAATGCTTGTAGCACCAAAGGATGTAAGGTAAATCGGCAAAACGTGCCGAACTTAAATAATTCTCTTGCATAGTCATAAATTCATCATAAAAATCAGCGCTACATAGCATGAACAGGGCGAATCCCTCAAAAATTCCACACGATTAATTATGAGAATTTTGTAAACAAAACTTAAAGAAACAACGCTAAAAACACGCCGAAATCAGATCGCACTTTCCCTAAGTACAAGGATTTAGCACGATAAAATATCAGCTAAAAAACTAGACAGTGTGAAAAATTTAATGCTAATTTACGCACCAATTTCAAAAATCACTCCCATCTCATTTATATCTAAAACATCAAATCTAAACAAACTTCAAATTAAATTATGCATCTTACAGAACTTAAAAATATGCCTGTTTCCGATCCCGTGAAACTCGGCGAAGACCAAATGGGCTTTAGATTTAGCCCGTTTACGCAAAAGCAAGATATTGTTTTTGCGATTTTTGAAGCAGCACGCCAAAGGTGGGGAAGATATTTTCGGTGGCGGCGTCTTGGAAATTTTTACCGGACGGTTTTGGATTTCTACGTTCGGCGGACAGTTCCTATTTAGCCGGTCCTGATGATATCTATGTTTCCCCAAGCCAAATTCGTCGTTTCAATTTGCAAACCGGGGACAAAATCGAAGGTAAAATTCGACCGCCGAAAGAAGGCGAACGCTACTTTGCCCTCCTCAAAGTTGACCAAGTCAATGACGACAAACCGGAAGTTTCCCGCAGCAAAATCCTTTTTCGAAAACTTAACCCCATTACACGCCAACTCCCGTTTAAGAATGGAACGCGGCAACGGCTCTACCTGAAGATTTAACCGCCCGTATTTTAGATTTAGCCTCCCCAATCGGGAAAGGTCAGCGCGGCTTTGATCGTGGCGCCACCGAAAGCGGGTAAAACCATGTTGTTGCAAAAATATCGCGCAAAGCATTACCCATAACTATCCTGATGTCGAACTTATCGTATTACTGATCGATGAACGTCCGGAAGAAGTAACGGAAATGCAGCGCCCGTAAAAGGCGAAGTGATTGCCTCCACCTTGACGAACCAGCAACCCGTCACGTCCAAGTGGCAGAAAATGGTTATTGAAAAAGCCAAACGTTCTGTAGAGCACAAAAAGATGTGGTGATTTTTGCTCGATTCCATCACCCGTTTAGCCCGCGCATACAATACCGTGACACCGGCATCCGGTAAAATTTTATCCGGTGGTGTAGACGCCAACGCATTACACCGTCCAAAACGTTTCTTCGGTGCAGCACGTAACGTGGAAGAAGGCGGTAGCTTTAACCATTATCGCAACGGCGTTAGTAGATACGGGCTCCAAAATGGACGAAGCAATCTTCGAAGAATTTAAAAGGCACCGGTAACATGGAATTGCATCTTTCCTGTAAAATTGCGGAAAACGCGTATTCCCTGCTATCGACTTCAAACCGTTCAGGCACCCGTAAAGAAGACTTGCTTACTACCCCTGACGAGCTGCAAAAATGTGGATCCTACGCAAAACTTTAACCCAATGGGCGAAGTGGAAGCGATGGAATTCCTTATCGACAAACTCGCCGTGGCGAAAAACCAACGAAGAGTTTTTGAGATTATGAAACGCTCATAATTTCCACCGCATCTTTCAACAGAAAACTCGCTTTTGATAATACCAAAAGCGGCTTTTTGTTTTTCACCGCTTTATCAAGATGAGAAAAAGTGCGGTGAAAAACACTTTATTTTTAAACCGCACTTCTCATCGCATTAATGTAGCTCTTTGCCTTTTTAATTCCGGCACCAAACACACCGTTGCCAGCATATCAATGACATAAATCACCGCTAAAAAGGCAATAGCGGTTTGGAAGGAAATACGCGGAAACCACAGCCCCCACGGCTACCGGGCCAAAGCCACCGACAGCACGCCCTAAATTAAACAATACGTTTTGCGCGGTAGCACGTGCTTGAGTTGATAGGCTTCGCCATTGAAAGCACCATAACCGCCCATCATGCCGTTAACAAACATCCCTAAGAATGCCCCGGCAATTAACATGGTATTCGGCTCCGTTAATTGAGGAATAGGCGATGATACTAACCACCGCACCTGCCTGGAACAATAAAAGAAACTAGGGCTTGCGCCCAATCCGATCGGCCAAGCGCCCAAAAATCCAAAATGCCGGCCATCATGCCGCAAACGGTCACTGCCGTCCATACGCCGGATTTCGTCAAGCTAAAGCCAAGTTGTTTAGAGAAAAATTCGGCATCCAAACTCATAATGCCGTAATAACCGAAGTTCTTTGTACCGAAGTAAGGATCACAACGCCCAAACTGACTTTGGCTGTGGCTTTGTCTTTCACTAATAACTTGAATGATTCCAATTTAGACGACCAACGGCTTGTTGTTTTTGGAAGTGCGGTCTGTTTTTGTACAAAAATTTCAGGTTCATGCAAATGGGCGCGTAAATACCAAGCGACAAATGCCGGGAAGATGCCCACCACAAACATGCGCCACGCCAACCAATTTGCGGCAATAGTAACGGAGTTAACAATGCTGCCCCCAACACGCCGACCTGCCAACCAAGCGCCACATAGGAAGTTGCCTGGCACGATGGCGCGCAGGCCAAGCTTCCGCGGCTAACGCCATGCCGATCCCAAATTCTCCGCCTCAAAACCGATACCGGCAATAGTGCGATAAATCAGCAAATCCCAACAACCTTGCGCCAATGCACATAAACCGGTGAATACGGCAAAAAGAATGATCGTCCAAGTCAACATCGCACACGACCGTATTTATCACTTAACGCGCCAAATACGATACCGCCGAAAACGCGCCGACCAATGTCCAAGTGACTAAAGAGCCGCCTTGTGCAGGGTTAAGCCTCAAGTCGGCAGAAATGGCCGCTAACATGAAACCAAGAATGAGAAGATCGAAAACCGTCCATCGCATAGCCGACGGCAGAGCCTAGCAAGGCTTTCCAGCCATAGCTATTTACTTTTGTAGTCATTTTGAATTGTCCTTCTGTTACCAGCGGGTAACATTTAAAGTTAGTAGAGAAGATAGATTGCGTAAAACAAGGCTAAAAATTGTGCGCTAGTTTACTGCTTTTTCGAAAAAATTCAATAAGTCAGAAAGATAAGTGCGGTGAGTTTTTAAGGTATTTTTATGGTAAAAATATGAAATCAGAGAAATTTAGGCGAGTTATAAGAACCGCCCAAATTGAGAATCAGAGATTATTGATTGTTTTGAACGTAATCAATCGCTGACTGAACAGTTGTGATTTTTCAGCTTCTTCATCTGGAATTTCGATATCGAATTCTTCTTCTAAAGCCATAACCAATTCAACAGTATCTAAAGAATCCGCACCTAAATCTTCAACGAAAGACGCTTCAGGTTTTACATCTTCTTCTTTCACGCCTAATTGTTCAACGATGATTTTACGCGTTCTTCAATGCTCATTTTGTTTCTTCCTATGTTTAAGTTTCTCGCCCATTGCGATAGTTAAGTAGTGTATGTATTTTACAAAAATACTTTCGCAAGATTTCTTGTTAGAGGTCAAACCTCAAAAAGAGTTCAGAATTTTTTGCAACCACATACAGTTTAAAAATAGTTATGTCTTTCACAGACATTGAAATGACGTAACCAAGTGACAGTCGCAGCAGTGGGATTTCTAACATTAACCAAATTAATTTGCACGCATTTATCCAATTTATCCGTAACCTTCACTTGCTACATTAGCTCATGTACATGCCGCCGTTAACGTGTAACGTTGTACCGTTAATATAAGCTGCATCGTCAGATGCTAGGAATGCCACCGCTTTGGCGATATCTTTCGGCTCACCTAAACGCCCGGCCGGGAATTTGAGTTAATAGGTTATTTTTAATTCTTCGCTTAACACTTCCGTCATGTCGGTAGCAATAAAACCGGGAGCAACTACAGTTTTACGGTAATACCACGTGAAGCCACTTCTTTCGCCAAGGCTTTACTAAAACCAATTAAACCTGCTTTTGCGGCACAATAATTGTTTGCCCGCATTTCCCCATGGAACCCACCACAGAACCAATGTGTAATAATACGCCCGAAAACGTTTTTCATCATGGTACGCAGCATCGCTTTAGAAAGATGATAAACAGAACTCAAAGTTAGTTTGTAAAATATCAAACCATTCTTCATCTTTCATGCGCATTAACAAGTTATCACGGGTAATGCCCGGCGTTATTCACTAAAAATATCAATGTCGCCGAATTCTTGTTTGATGTGTTCCAATACCGCGTCAATAGAAGCTTGATCAGCAACATTTAATACCAAACCTCGGCCTTTCTCACCTAAATAGGCAGAAATGCTTTCAGCGCCTTTTTCAGAAGTCGCTCGTGCCGATAACAAAAGCGCCTCTTGATCAATTCTTCAGCTACTGCACGCCCGATACCGCGGGTTGCACCTGTAACTAATGCAATTTTGCCTTGCATATAGGTTCTACTCCTTTTATCAATGCTTATGCTAATAATTCATTCACTGCGTCTAATGATTTCACATCATTTTGACCGATGAACGCTTGTAAAGAATCCACGATACGTTTGGTTAAACCGTTTAACACTTTACCCGGACCGATTTCCACCAACACTTCTACGCCGCTATGTCGACATTTTTCTACGGTTTCTGTCCAACGCACCGGACTGTAAAGTTGGCGAACAAGTGCGTTACGAATCGCTTCCGCATCAGTTTTTCGCTTTTTACATCCACGTTATTTATTACTGCAGAAACGATCGGCGCTTTTCAACTGTAATGCTTTCTAAAGGAAAACAGATAATTGATCCGCCGCCGGTTTCATTAATGCACAATGGGAAGGATACACTTACCGCTAACGGTAATGCACGTTTTGGCTCCGGCTTCTTTACATAATGCCGCCGCACGTTCTACCGCAGCTTTCGCACCGGCAATCACGACTTGTCCCGGTGAATTGAAAGTTCACGGCAGAAACCACTTCGCCCTGTTCCGCTTGTTTGCAAGCGTTTAATAATGGCGTCATTATCCAAACCAATAATCGCATACATAGCGCCTGTACCTTCCGGCACGGCTTGTTGCATTAAGTTTACCGCGCACTCCACCAATTTAACTGGGCATCTTGGAAAATCTAACAGCACCGGCACACACCAACGCAGAATATTCACCCAAACTATGGCCGCCATCACCTCCGGTTTTAATTCCGGATATTTTTGTTGCCATACGCGATAAACAGCAACAGACGCAGTTAACAACGCAGGCTGTGTTTGCCATGTTTTTGTTTAATTCTTCAGCAGGACCTTCCTGCACTAATTGCCTAAATCATAAACCCAACGTACTTCAGACGCCTGTTTAAAGGTTTCTTGTACAATCGGGTAGTCGCCGGCTAATTCAGCTAACATTCCCACTGTTTGTGAACCTTGTCCCGGGAAAAACCATTGCAAATTTTTCATGTGTTTCACCTATATTAAAGAAATAAATCAATTTTTCCGATACTGTATTTAAGTCGAAAAGTGCGGTCAAAAATAACCGCACTTTTTATCGAATAATAACAGATTATCTAAAAATCTCACCAAGCTGAACCCTAAGTCCAACCACCGCCAAACGCTTCCAAAAGAAGCAATTGACCGTGTTGAATACGTCCGTCACGCACTGCTTCATCCAATGCGACCGGCACGGTTGCCGCGCTGATTATTTGCATAACGATCCAGTGTGACCACCACTTGCGATCATATCCATATCTAATTTTTCGCAGTTGCCGCAAATAATACGTAAATTTGGCTTGATGAGGCACCAACCAATCAATATCTTTTTTTATCTAAATTATTAGCGGCAAGGGTTTCTTCCACAACATTGGAAAGCTCACGCACAGCCAGTTTAAAGGTTTCATTACCCTGCATTTCAATATAGCTGATTTTGCCACACACGATCAGGTTGAGGAAGTATCAACGCACTATCTTTATCTGCCTGACGCATGCAAATGGGTCGAAATAATTCCTTCTTGTTCGGATGCTTCAAAACAACAGCACCTGCGCCATCACCAAATAAACACGACAGTGCTACGATCCTGTTTCGTCTAACTTACGTGAATTTAAATCTAGAACCGATGACGAGCGCTTTTTCACTTTTACCGGTACGGATAAATTGGTCGGCAACACCTAAGGCATATACAAAGCCGGTACAAGCGGCCGCTAAATCAAAAAGCAATAGCATCGTCAATCTCCAACATACCTTGAATTTGGCAGGCTGCACTTGGATAAGCGTGAGAATTACTGGTTGTCGCCACTAAAATAAGATCAATTTCCTGCGGATTAATGTTTGCTGCTTCAATGGCTTTTTGGCAGCTTCGAAACCCATTGTAGACACCGTTTCATCAGGTGCAGCGATACGACGTTCACGAATACCGGAACGGGTAACAATCCATTCATCCGAGGTATCTACCATTTTTTCTAAATCGGAATTGGTGCGAATATGTTGGGGTAAATAGCTACCTGTCGATAAAATTTTGCTAAACATAGTTATCTCGTTACAATAGCGAGGAGGCTCACTAATTCATTGATATTTGATTCTTTATTTAAACCAGCCAAAAATTTTCTGCGGAATTTGACATCGGGCTTGCAACGCTGCATCGGCAATAGCATGGGCAAACGAGTCTATATTTGCACTACCATGACTTTTTAACCACAACTGAAGTTAAACCGATAAGCGATGCGCCATTATATTGATCCGGGTTGATTTTTTTTAATCGTTGGTATTTATCTTTGAAGAGACATTTAATTAAAACAAACTAAAAACGCGGCTTAATATACTATTTTTCTTATCACTTTTCAGTAGAGAAATCACATTCTTTCGCCGCACCTTCCAAGGTTTTTCAGCGCAACATTGCCGGCAAAACCGTCACTCACAATCACATCCGCTTTGCCGTTAAGTAAAAATTACCTTCAAGGAACCCAATGTAATTAAGTGCGGTGTCTTTTTCAGTAAATCCGCTGCATCCCGAATAGATTTATACCCTTTTCACCGCTTCAATACCGATATTTCAGTATGCAATGCGTGGATAAAACCAAATTGAGGGTATTTTCTGCAAAAATCGCACCCATCAAAGCAAATTGATACAAATTTTCTGCATCACATTCAATATTCGCCCCCAAGATCCAACATAATCGTGCGCTCGCCTGTCACTGTCGGAATAGTGAAATCAGTGCAGGTCGGTGGATACCTCAAAGGTTGCAATAAAATTTTGCGATAATCCCATCAAAGCGCCGTATCACCCCGCACTGACACAGCCTGTGCATCGCCTTTTTGTACAGCTTCAATCGCCAAACGCATAGAAGTATCTTTGCTATGACGCAATGCATAGGAAATTCCCCTGTCGATTATCAATCACACGAGCACAATGAACAATTTCACAACGTTGACGAATAGCGTTAGGAGCTGAAGATAAAAAGCGGAAGAATTTGTTGGCGATCGCCAAACAATAAGAGAGAAAGCGCTGATCTCGTTCCAAGGCTAAAATGGATGCTGGGATAGTAATACGGGGACCAATGTCCCCGCCCATCGCATCTAACGCAAGGGTTAGACGACTCAAGTGATTACCTTTATGTAATTGGATAATTACTTGTTAATCACTTTACGACCACGGTAGTAACCGTCTGCGGTTACATGGTGACGTAAATGAGTTTCACCACTTGCTTTATCAACGGATACTGCAGCAGTTGTTAACGCATCGTGAGAACGACGCATATCACGACGTGAACGGGATTTTTTTATTTTGTTGAACAGCCATTGGCTATACTCCCTAAATTATTTTTGCTTTAAATTAGCTAATACAGCGAACGGGTTCGGTTTTTGCCAATTCTTCAGGCAATTCGCCAAAAACCTGTTCAGCCACGGACACTTCACAGTGTTCAGATGAATGCATTGGCACAATCGGCAGACTTAAAATGAATTCGTCTTCAATCGCACCAAGTAAATCTATTTCACCGAATTCATTGAATTCAATTGGCTCATAGATTTCCGGCAATACATCAATTTGATCCAAATTAGCCACCGGACTGTAACAAAATTCACAATGAACGGTTTGAATAAAGAGGTTCACCACAACGCTGACAATTTAACTCAACATCAACGTTTAGCATGGCCTTTCATGACAACCAATTTTTGCGGATCAATAAAAGAACGATAATGTAACCTGTGCATCGCTGAGCACTTTACCAACCGATTCGGTAAGACGACTTAATTGATTAACCGAGTAATAACCCTGATAATCCAATCTTCGTTGGGCATCTTTAACCGGATCGACAGTGAGGGGTAGTTTTTACCTTTTGCATAGGGCGTGAATATTACCCTCAGAAAATTAAAATAGTCAAAGGAAATTATTGCGCAGAACATGAAAATCAATGCTAAAAATCGATTTTATCCATCAACATAAATTTTGTCGTCGGAAAGCGTTTAGCTAGTAACCACGCAGATATTGTTGCGTATCTTGCGTAATCAATTCATCCGCCGGCGGATAAAGATTGTAAATCAATGCCTCTACGCTAATTTTTCGCTGAGCGCACGCCTCAAGACCGAGTAACGTGGTTAATGCTGCCTAATCTGCCGGAAGTCACCAGAATTAACGGATACCATGCGCCCGCAAGGTAATCCAACGGTTTTCTCCTCGGAATAAGGCACCATCAGGCCGCCCGCGCCTTCTAGCAAAAACATAATCGTAGTTTTGCGTCAAAAGTGCGGTGGATTTTTCAATTGTTTTTCATCAATGCAAGTCTGTTGCAAACGTGCGGCCATGTGAGGAGAGCAAGGGATAATCAAACAAATAAGGACATGTACTGCCCTGACGATCTTCCCTCAGTTAACGCAATGCCTTGAATTTTTCGGTGAACGACAATGTCCGTCGATATATCCTGACAGCCCGTTTGCACCATTTTTCTGTGTAATCACCGAATATCCCTGCTGCATTAAATGCTTAGCGTAATACCTTTCGTCGCGATAGATTTACCAATGTCCGTATCAATTCCAGAAACGAATAATACCTTTCCCATCATCTTTCCTCTTTTTCTGCGCCAACATTAAAATCGGCACATAAGTTAACGAGACATTCCCCTGCTCGTCGGGCATACTGTTGTCGATATTGCTCACAAAAATTGGGCAACTTTTCTTGTAGTGCCAAATTTGATTATTGGTGGCCGTCACACCGGTCTCTTTTCTAAAATGTTTAAGCACTCGATAACGGCGAATCAAATTTCAACTGAATTTCTTTTTGCTCCAAATGCAACACGGAAAAAAATCTGACGTTAATGTCTCCTGCCATTGTGCTAAATCGGGGTAATCCAAACCGACGCCCGTTAATGCTCTGACTTCGTGCAAATTGGTCGGTGCAAAGGTGCCGAATAAAATCATGCCATGAGGTGTTAAATAATTTGAACAACGTTGAAGAAACGTCAGCGGATCAGCAAACCACTGAATGGTCGAGGCAGAAGCAATCAAATCATATTGATGCGCAAAAATCGAGATGCTCGCCACACCCTTGATAAAAACGATAATTTTTCTGTGGCAAATTACGTGCCAAGTGGTTGGGTAACATCGCACAAATCGTTGCAAATCCCAATGTGTTGCGTTAATATGTTGTATGAGCAAACGGGTAAAATTGCCGGTACCTACAACCAATCTCTAACACACGCTGAAATTGATTGCAGCCCTTTTCTAATGGCAACCGTAACAAACCTCGGTGATTTGCTTTTTGAGCAATGGCATTTTGTCTCGTAGGTTGGTGAGGCGGCACTAAAACATTTCATCACCCGTTGTTGTGTTACTGCCATAGCTGTTCCCCAGTTTTGCAGCAACGGGAAAAAGGTAATGCCCTCCAACCATTTCACTCCACCTCACAGCGTTCATGCCAATAATTTCGCTGATTTTGTGCAGGGAAAATCGATCTTGTGTACCAATAATCGCTTTCGTCCACGGTAACCCTTGTATGTTGATGTTCCGCCGATAACGCATCATAAAGTGCGGTCAATTCCTGCGTGTATTTCTTCCATTGAGCGCCGCCCTTCCAAAGATTGATATTGCTGCAACAACTGTTTGTCACCACACATACGACGCTCAAATTTGCCTTGATTGACTTCATCTAGCGTATCCAACGTGCCTTGAAAAACGGCGCATGGAATGCCGTAGTCATCATGCATGGGCAAGCCTGTGCCATTTATCGCGATTGCAGAAAGCAAAGGGATTTGTCTCATCACTCGTTCAGCTACCCAAACGCCCATCGACCACGCTACCAAACGCACATTTTCATAACGGAAAAATCAAACTCCAACGAAAAATCCCGATAGTCAGTAACACGCAACAGATCATACGCCGGTGGAATAGCTAAATGTTGCACGACAGAAGGCGGTGTGCCCCAACCGGCAAAAATAAACAATTAAATTCCGGCTCGGTGTATTTTTGGCTAATTAATTGATATTGCATAAAAATAACTGTTCTATAAATTGCTCAAGTTCATCATGTGTGATGTCGGCAGTGAGAGACAAACGAATGCGCGAAGTGCCCACGGGTACTGTCGGCGGACGAATCGGTAAGCAGTAATATCCTTGCTGTTGCAAGCGTTGCGCCGTTTGCACGGTGCGTTGGTTGTCACCAAGAATAAACGGCACGATATGGCTTTCACTTGGCATTGGCATATTTAACTTTTCTGCCACGATGTGCCGTAAGCGCGCACTTAATTGCATAAGATGTTGCCGTTTTGCCTGAAAGTGCGGTCGTTTTTCAAAGAGAAATTCTGTCCACGCCACATTAAACGGAGGTAATGCAGTGCTGAAAATCAACGGGCGCATGGTGTTAATCAAATAGTCTTTGATCACTTGATCGCAAAGCCACATAAGCCCCCATCGACGCCATTGCTTTGCCGAATGTGCCTACCAAGAAATCAATGTACGGAAGGCACTCATCTGCTCGGCAACACCTAACCCCTGTTCACCGTAAACCCCAATACCGTGCGCTTCATCCACATACAACATAACATTGTCAAATTGCCGTTTAAAATGCAACTAATTGAGGCAAAATCAGCAAAATCGCCGTCCATGCTAAACAGGCTTTCCGTCACCACAATAATGCGTTCATAGTTGAGATGCTGTTTTTGCAAAATCTCGTGCAAATGGGCGTAATCATTGTGGCGATACCGCACAAACGGCGCATCGCTCAAACGAATGCCGTCAATAATACTGGCATGCACCAACTTATCCGCCACGATCAACGTTTGTTTATTGGCTACCGCCGGTAAAATACCGATGTTGGCGTGATAGCCGCTGTTAAATAACAAACAGGCTTCACGCTGAAATGCCTCCGCCATTCGTTGCTCAAGACTTTCGTATTCAGGAAAATTACCGGTTAATAAACGGGAGGAGGATGAGGTAAAGTGCGATCGTTTTTCCACGAGTTTTTCGAGAAATGCTTGCTGCAATGCATCGTCATTAGCCAGCCCGAGATAATCATTGGAAGCCAGATTCAGCATTGACCGTCCGTTTTGCTCCACAAACTTGCCCTTATGCACAATTTGCGGAAAGCGACGATATTGTTCTTTTTGACGGAGTTTTTCCAATTGCACTGCAAAAATAATCTGACTTAATCATGGTATTCCTCTTTAATCGCCGCCAGCATACCTGCCGTTAACGCAGATAATTGGGTGGGAGTGATAATGAAGGGCGGCATGATATAAACGAGCTTGCCGAAAGGACGTACCCAAAACGCCATGTGCTACTAAACGTGCTTGCAAACTCGCCACCTACCGCTTCGTGCATTTCCAATACACCGATGGCGCCTAGAACGCGCACTTCTTTTGACGGATTTAAAACTTGCCGCGATTCGTAACTCGGCTTTCAGTTGGGCTTCGATCCGTTGGACATTGCCCTGCCAATCACTTTCCAACAACACATCAATGGATTCGGTGGCAATAGCACAAGCCAACGGATTCGCCATAAAAGGTCGGGCCGTGCATAAAACAATGCGCTTCGCCCTGGCAAATAGTTTGTGCAATGGTGCGCGTGGTGATGGTGGCAGACAGGGTTAACAACCGCCTGTAAGTGCTTTGCCGATACACATAATATCCGGCGAAATGCCGGCATATTCGGCGGCAAACAATTTGCCCGTGCGTCCAAAACCGGTGGCAATTTCATCAAAAATCAGCAATACGCCGTATTGTTCGCACAGCTGCTTGCGCGCATCAAATACATCGGCGAATAGAAATACATTCCCCCGCCCTTGTACCACCGGTTCCAAAATAAGTGCGGTCCAGTTCTGTGCCTTTTTCTAATAAATCTGCTAAGGGTTTAATATCGTCCTCGTTCCAAGGCTGCCCAAAAGGCGTTTGCGGCTGCGGGAGAAAATATTGCACCGGCAAACTTTTCGCAAACAGCCCATGCATGCCTGTCACCGGATCGCACACCGACATCGCATGCCAAGTGTCGCCATGATAACCGGAACGAATAGTGGCGAATTTATGCCGTTGTGTTTCGCCTTTGGCGTGTTGATATTGAATCGCCATTTTCATCGCTACTTCTACGGCAATGGAGCCGCTGTCGGCAAAGAAGATTTGTTCCAACCCCTGCGGCAATAAAGGCAATAATTTTTCGCCAATTTGACGGCGGGTTCGTGTGTTAAACCGCCAAACATAATGTGGCTCTATTTGTTCCAACTGTTTTTGTCGCTGCAGCATTCAAGCGTGGATGATTGTAGCCGTGCAACGCCGCCCACCAAGAGGACATTCCGTCAATCAGTTGGCGACCATCTTTCCAGCGTGATCATCACACCTTCGGCGCGTTCAACGGCATAAATCAGGGAGTGGTTGGTGGAAGGGCGGCATAAGGATGCCAAATATGCTCACGATCAAATTGTAATAACTGTTGTTGGTTCATAGAGTTAGATCTCAAAAATTGAGAGGTCGCAATTTTACCTTAGAAAATAAGGCAATCCTAAAACTTTGCACGCCTCCACCCAACTTTTTATGTATTTTTGGAGACATTTTTACCAAAAACCTATTCAGCTACGGACACTTCACCGTATTCAGATGAATGTATGGCACGATGAGCACTTTACCGACTCATTCGGGAAGACGACCGAACTGATTAACCGAGTAATAACCCTGATAATCTAATCTTCGTTGTACATCTTTAACCGGATCGGCAGTGAGAGGGGAGTAGCTTTACCTTTTGCATAGAGGGAGTATCACTCAGAAAATTAAATAGTCAAAGAAAACTATTGCTTTTTCTTCGCCAAGACAAAAATCGGCGAATACGTTAGAGACACTTTGCCCGAATAATCGGCATAGTGGCGACGATATTGAGTCACAAAATTGCACAATTTTTATTCCGGTTCCAAATTTGATTATTCGTTGAGGTGACACCGGTTTCCTTCAAATGTCTCAATACCAACAAGGGAGAATCAAATGTCAATTCAATCTCCGTTTGTTCCAAATGAGCTAAATGAAAATTATCAAGCAACCAATCATACCATTGACATAAATGGGGTAATTCAAAGCCAATACCGCTTAAGGTTCTGACTTCCGTCAAATTATTTGGTGTAAATGTACTAAATAACAACACGCCATTTGGCGCAAATGTTCCCAACAACGTTGAATAAATGCTTGTTGGTTCTCAAACCACTGCACCGTTGAGCAAGAAACAATCAAATCATATTGTTTATTGGTGAAGTCTAAATATTCGCCATCTGCTTGATAAAAAGAATAATTTTGATGAGGCAGATTATTTTTAACTGAGTGGAAACATCACACAAGTCATTTAAATCCCAACTTTTCGGGTGAATATTTTGCATTAACAGACGGGTAAAAAAATCCGGTCCCACAACCGATTTCCAGCACATTCTGAAAACCGCTTAACTGATTATTTAATAATATTTGAAGTAAATGCTGCCCAATTTTCTGCTGAGCCACAGAATTTTTGCTCATAACTTTCTAATGCCGCATGAAAGAATTGTGCAACACGTTGTTTATTAATCATCATGATTATTGTAATTAAAAATGTAGGAAGAATTTAAAAAGAGATACCCTCACAAAATGAGAGGTTCTTTAGGTATCGCATACCTAAATAAGTGATGGAAAAAAATCGGGCGTTATTGTAACGCAAAAATCCCTTGTTATTTCATGCATTTACAAGAATTTACAATAAATTACATAGGGTTACTCGAGGTTATACAGTATTGCACTCTGCTATAAAAAATAAAATCAACTCGCTAGTAACAATAACTGTATTCCTGTACCGTATAAAACATACTTCCACAACCTTAAAGCACCTTGCACGCGTTCGGCAATATTACGGTCGCCTTGTGGCATTTTTCAGTTTTAACACGCCAAGTGCCTTATCTAATTCTTCCGTAGTAATGTGCTGATGTGCCAAATCGCTAAATAGCATTTGATCAAAAATAAATCCGAATATGTAAATAGAGTAAGGCCGCGCAAAGTAAAATCTGTAAACAGAAGAAGCCTGAATCAGGGCGGAAAGACAACGCAAACACCACGAGATTCAATACACCGATGTAACGTGCCGTAGCAAGCAAATGAGAGGTTAAACGGGCTTGTGCAGACATAATTTCTCCTAAAAAGTGCGGTCAGTTTTTATCGCGTTTTTTGCAAGAGATAGATCGCCTCCAACACTTTTTGTTCCGTAGCTGCGGGCAATATCATATTGGGACGCGCAACACGTAGCTGTCGTTGGGCTTCGGTTAAATTATCACAACCTCCATAAACTGCCAACCAAAACCAGCATCGCAGCGGCACTGCGCCCATAACCCAAAGCACAACAGATAAATACTGATTGGTGGTTATTGTGCAAACGTTGCATTTCCTGCGCCGTCCGCACAAGCTCGGTAGATCTCGGGGGAAACCATATCCAACATTGGTATGAAAACATAATCCTTTGGGCGGATTTATACAGGATATTCGGCACACAGGTCTAACACGGCCTCAAAGTTTGCCGCCCTGCGTGACACTACCGATAAACACTCTAGGTAACACTTCCGACACTTTCGCTTGATGTCGTAACCAATAAAAATATTCAGTCTCACACCCTAACAGATAGGGCAAAAGCAATAGGGTGGCCGCCATGCTATGTCTGCCGTTCTGTTGTTTTTGAAATAACTTTTGCCCCTGACCATAGATAAGCATATACCACCAGCAACAATGCAATGCTAATCCAAATAAACCAAAGATACGTCCCGCCAAGAAAAGTCGGCAGAAGAAAAATGAGTGCGCCCGCTAAGTAATATCGCATGAGCTTAAGCCGAAATCTATCGGCTCTTGTACCATGTAACGGACTTGCTCCTTCATAAGGCAACGCCCATAAAATCAAACAGCCCACCAGAACACCGGTAGGAATATCAATAAAATGATGTTGGTAAGTCGTCAATACGGATAACGCAATTAATCCAAGCCAAATAATTAAAGGCAAACGCCAGATTTTCGGTAAATAACGCCAATAAAAATGTACCAACAATCATCGTCAGAATAATATGTAACGACGGCGCTTGGTTATAAGGTTGATCAAAAAGTCGCCAAGGAATCGAATAACAGCGCTGAAAAATCCGTCTGCAGGCGGCTTTTGCCAACTAAATTGCAGCGGAAATGAAGAAAACAACAGATGGCAATCAACTGCGCCAATAATAATTGTGCCACATAACGTCGTAATTCCCGCTTGTCACGAGCAAAAAAGAACGCCAACGCATACATGGCATTGAGCGACCAATAAGGTACGATTGTCCATGCTAGAAAAGGAATATGTTCTTCCCAAGCAAAAGACAATCTCCGCCACATTCTCCTGTTGTGCACTAAACCAATTACTAAAGCCGTAAGTTGCGTAGAACAGCACACCCACAGCAATTAAATAACCGAGACGATGTGACACCGCTTTTCTTTCATAGGCATACTATTTTTAATGCCAAACTCACGGTAAAAATGCCGTCTTCATCAATCCATTGATGGATTTTTCTCAAAACCCGCTTTTTCCACTAACTGATCCATTTCCCGCTGACTGCGACGACGCATTACTCCACTCCGGATTGCCCTCTTTATGACTGGTTAAACAACGGGCAATGAGCTCCAGCTGCGGATGCCAAGGTTGTCCGGTATAAATTAGATAACCGCCCTCTTCAATAGCATCTCCAAAGCCATATAAGGAATTCATAATCAAATCGTTGTCGGCAAATAGTTCATGTAAACCGGATACAATCCCCAGTGTCGGGCGGGGCCTGTTTTTTGATAATTATTTACGATCATAGGCGTTGATTTGCTCAAAAGTCACCACATCCCGCAACTGACGCTCTTCAATTAGCTTACGCCCTGCTTCCACGTTAATTGGGCTGTAATCGCGTAACCGCACGGAATCAGGCAACCTGTCGGCTGTTAACGCATCGAGCACATAGCGCCCATGGCCAGAGGCAATATCCAGCACATGTACGGGTTTGTCTGCTTAGTGCAATTTTTCCATCGCCAGTTGAATCGCCCCTGCCAATATTCACCTTACGCTGACGAATGCCCTCGCCAACCAATAGCATTCAAATAATTTTTATCCACTAACAGACCAAAATTTATTGGTTCCTTGTGGTTGGTGACGATATACATAATCCAGCGTACTACCGGAATCGTAACCGGTTTCTTTTGCCGATTTTCAGACCTTCGCTCCAGTTTGCACCAAGTTTCATCAATCGACGATAAGCGGCCCAAAAATGCACCAGCGAGGGCTGTAAAAGGAGAAAAGCGGCGTTGCCAGTTCATCGGCCTCAATACGGCTGGCACTATGAACTATGCGCCTGGGTAACATCTACCCGTTGTAACGGTTCGGCAAAACGCTGACGAATGAAACGGCGCATTTCTTTTAAACGCCACTTCTCGATTTTTCCTCCGCCTAATGTATCGTGATAAAAACCGTTTAAAATATGACGTTCTTTAATATGACTGCCTAGATGATTATAAAAATCATGCTGTGGCTTATGATGCTACGACCCAGTCACCGCCCGAAATGAGCAGCTGAATTGGTACGGTAATCGCCTGAGCGTCCGCCACCACACGATCCGCTGCCTCATATAAACCGAGCAAAATACGCACAGAAATCGCGCGAGCAATGAGTTTATCGTTATTGTAACTTTCTTGACGGGCTTTATTGTGAGTAAGGTAATGAGCTTTCACATAGCTGTTCACAAAGAAATTGCCACGCAGACGATACATCAGCTTTAACCCTGCGCGGGCAAAGGGACATAAAGTTTCACTTTAAAAGCAGGTGATGCTAACACCGCACAACGGATTTTTGGGCGCATAATCATGTAGCCAAGCAGAAACCAACACTGCACCGACACTTTTGCGCGATCACGCAGATATTTTCCGCCTTGATGCCATACTCCCGTTCAATATGCTGCATAAATGCCTGAATATCGGCAACGGAGGTGCCCAAACTCGGACTATCACCGCGTTCGCCTGGGCTTAAAACCATGCCCGCGCGCATCCCAAAGCAAAATAAGCAAAATCATCAAAAACCCAGTTCGTCAGCTACAAACATCATGCGTCCTGAATGTTCATGCCCGCGATGAAACAACACAATCGCCTTATCACAACTACCATCTTTTGCCGGGCGATAACGATAAAAAAGTTCGGTGTCATCGGCACTGCGAAAAATATTTTTCTTGTTCCATATTGGCTTCCTTCTTTAGGTTAAAAGTGCGGTAGAAATTTGGCATATTTTTCCCTCGATTATACTCAACATCACCATGATCAAACATTGCAAATGCAATTCATTTTTGTCGGATGTGTCACAAAATCGGAAAATTTTTCTCTTCAGCGACACCAAATGCACAAAAAGTGCTCGTCATTGCACAAGCCGAATAAGTTGTTATAATCACCCCTCATTCATTTAATCTTGTAGATAACCATTATGAATAAATTCACCTATTGGCAACGTCTGAAAGTTGCTTTTTCAATATGTTATGCCGCAACTGTATTTAACCCAACTGGCAGGCTGGTTTGCTAAGCAAGAATGGGGCTCGATAACGCATTTTGTGATCCAACTTTTAGCGAAGAAATACAACGTGGACATGAGTGAAGCCCAAAAAAGAACACTTCAGCGACTACAAAAAGTTTCAATCAATTTTTATTCGAGAGCTAAAAGAAGACGCGCGAAAAATAAATGAAAATCCAACCGCACTTTGCTTACCGGCTGATGGTCGTGTGAGCCTCAAATCGGCCATATTGACGACGACCTATTATTACGTCAGCGCATTTTTTCAGCCTATCCGATTTATTGGCGGGTGATGAAGAATTAATCATCACCTTCTAGAAACGGGGGAATTTACCACGATTTATTTATCCCCGCGCGATTATCACCGTGTCCACATGCCGTGCGATGCCACCCTGCGTAAAATGCTTTATGTGCCGGGGGATTTATTCTCGGTCAATCCGTTTTTAGCAGAACATGTGCCGAATTTATTTGCCCGCAATGAACGGGTAATTTGTGTATTTGATACGGACTTCGGCCCGATGGTGCAAATTTTAGTCGGCGCCACCATTACAGCCAGCATGAGCACTGTCTGGGCGGGTAGTCATTAATCCGCCGCGCTCTAGAGAAGTCAAAGTGTGGACATATCAAGGCGACAGCGCAATCGAATTACGCAAAGGTCAAGAAATGGGCGCCTTTCAACTAGGTTCAACGGTTATTAATCTATTTCCCTGCCGATAGTGTGAAAATTAGCGGAACATTTGCAGGTAGAAGTACCGGTAAGAATGGGTGAAATCCTCGCCACCATTAAATAGTTTTATCAACAAAAAGGAAAACAATATGACAGCAGAATTCTTCAGTCAAGTGAAATTAGACGATACCGAAGCCAAAGGCAGCACGGTATCGGTTTGCAAATCGGCCAACAATTATTGGACAGCCACTTGGCAGTGAAAGCCGAAGCCGTAGCAAAAAGGCATTTATGATGTCTTAAACCAACAAGCGCCAGCCTTAGATTTCAATGAAATCAGCCATGCGTTACAACAGTTACAACAACAAGCGGATGAAGCGCAAAAAGCACAATTTAAAGAAATCGACGCTGCCGGCAAAGCCTTCTTAGAGGCGAACAAACAAAAAGATGGCGGAAAGTGACGGATTCCGGCTTGCAATATGAAGTGTTGGTTGAAGGCAACGGCAGCGTACCATCCGCTACCGACACCGTACGAGTTCATTACACCGGCACATTACCCTGACGGTACCTGTATTTGATCAGTTCTGTCGCTCGTGGCCAACCGGCCGAATTTCCGGTTAACGGCGTGATCAAAGGCTGGATTGAAGCCCTTTCCATGATGCCGGTCGGTTCCAAAATGGCGCTTGGCTATTCCACATGAATTGGCCTCTATGGTGAACGTGGCGCTGGTGCAGCAATTCCGCCATTCAGCCCATTGGTATTCGAAGTGGAATTATTAGATATTATTTAATTAGCATTTATCTGCATAAAAACGGCGTCATCAAACGCCGTTTTTGTTTTTGAGCTAATTACAACACAATCATATCATCACGATGCACCGCCACCGCGCCATACTCATAACCTAAAATGTGTTCGATATCTTGCGAGTGTTTGCCTTTGATAAGCTCTAACGCATCGCTATTATAACGTGGCATGCCAGCGCAATATCCTTGCCTGATCGCGTGCGAATACGTACCACTTCGCCACGGGAGAAACGTCCGCTGACTTCGACAATACCTGCCGGCAATAGTGATTTATGCTGAATTAACACCGCACTTTCGGCGCCGTCATCCACCACCAACACCCCGGCCGATGGTGCCGCAAATAACCACTGTTTACGACTTTCCAGACGATCCGCCTGCACGGTGAATTTCGTACCAATCGCCTGCTCATACGCTAAATCCACAATCACATTGGCTTGCTGCTAGTGCAATATCGGTTTCAATGCCGGAGCGGGTCGCGACATCCGCAGCCGCAATTTTGGTGGACATTCCGCTCTGTGCCTAAATTCGTCCCGCTACCACCGGCAATAGAACGAATATGACGGTGATTTTATCAACCACAGGAATTAATTTCGCTTGCGGGTTTTACGCGGGTCGCTGTCAACAACCCTTGTTGATCCGTGAGCAAATAAAGCTGTTCTGCTTTGCACTCAAAAATCGCCACCAATGCCGATAAATTATCGTTATCCCCGACTTTAATTTCCGCCGTTGCCACCGCGTCGTTTTCATTGATGACCGGAATAATCTGATTGTCTCAACAGCGCCTGTAATGTATCGCGGGCATTCAAAAACGTTCGCGATCTTCAATATCGGCGCGCGGTTAGCAACATCTGTCCGATGTGAATGTCATAAATCGCAAATAATTTTTCCCAGGTTTGGATTAGCTGGCTCTGCCCCACTGCCGCCAATAATTGCTTTAGAGGCCACTGTCGGTGGCAATTGCGGATGATTCAACAATGACGCCCCGCCGCAATAGCGCCTGAGGTGACGATCACTAAGCGAAACTGGCTTGATGTAATTGCGCAAGTTGACGCACAATTTCCATCATATAAGCCAAATTCAATTTTTGGGGAACCTGGGTTAACGTGCTGGTGCCAAATTTCACTACAATAGTTTTATTATGATGTTGCATACTGACTCCTCATCGAAAAATGCGTTTTAAATTAGCATAAATCCCGAAATTTATCCAAAAATCAGACCCGCACTTTTTAAGCCTATTTCGGGGTATTTTATTGCTGTTTTTGTTCCAGCGAGAAAAAGTCTATAATGGCACTAATTAATTTTAGGTAGATTCATCATGAAAAAGGAAAACATCACGCCCGATGATCAACGGGAAGTCACGCGGTTATGCGTGCAAACGGCACTGTTATTGCTGCAACATGGTGCGGAAAGCACCGTCGTGGCGCAAAATGACACAAACGACTAGGCTTGGCATTAGGTGTAGAAAGCGTAGAATGCGCCCTCACCGCCAACGCCGTCATTATTACCACATTGGCAAACGATCATTGTATTACCACCGCCCGCAAAACACCGACAAAGGCATTAATATGCAAATGGTGACGGACGTTCAACGCATCGTGATTTCGCCGGAACATAAAATATACAACCTGCACATGGTCAGAAAGAAACTCCGCGCAACTCAAGCCATTAAAAATATAACCGTTATTTTTGTGCTCTTGATGATTGGCTTATCCTGCGCCTCTTTTGCCCATTTATCGGGCAGCGGCGATGCACTGATTCTCGCCTCATTACCTATAGCAGCATCTGCTGCCATGTTTGTGCGTCAGGAATTGTCCAAGCGACACTACAATCCGGTCATCGTCTTTGCCGTGACCCTTTTCGTTGCTTCCCTTCTTGCCGGTGTCAGCTTGAAATATCAGCTCGGTAACGATCCGCAAATTGCCTTAGCCCAGCGTGTTATTGCTGGTGCCCGGCTTTCCGCCAATCAATTCTGGCGGATATTTTAAAAGGTTATGTGAACTGATGGGAATCGACTGTTGGGCACGCCACCATTCTCACTTTCGGCGCTTGCCCTCGGCATTGTGTTTGCCTTTAAGCGTACTCAACATCACCACTTGGGGGCAAATTAAGATGGATTGGTTACTTCTATTATTGGACGATATGTTTTTGCCGCGATTCCAGCGGTAGGTTTCGCCTTTAGTGTTTAATGTGCCGCCGAAAGCGTTAAAATATTGCGCCCTACTCGGTGCCCTAGGACACGTTACCCGCACCATTCTCATTCATTGCGATATTCCTATTGTCTTCGCCACCTTGGTGGGCGCCGCATTAATCGGTTTTATCGGCGTGCATTTATCTCATCGTTATCTGGCACACCCAAAAGTATTTACTGTCGCCGCCATTATCCCCATGATTCCGGGCGTACAGGCATACAAAGCGATGATCGCCATCGTACAAATTCACCATTACGGCTTCTCCGACGCTTTATTTGAACAAATGATCGCCTCCTTTATTAACACTCACCTTTATTCTCGGCGCGTTGGTTTTCGGGCTTGGCATTACCAGGCTTACTGTTCTATCGGGAAAAACCTGTGGTATAGTAAACCTGCACTTTAACCCGTTAAATAAATTAGGAAAATAAATGAGCTTTAAGCCTGATTGTCGCCATGACCAAAAACCGCGTTATCGGTAAAGATAACCAAATGCCATGGCACTTGCCTGCAGATCTTGCTTGGTTTCGCCAAAAACACCACCGGCAAAACCCGTCATCATGGGGCGTAAAACCTTTGAAAGCATCGGTCGCCCTCTCCCGAAACGCACCAACATCGTTCCTGTCCCGCCAACCTTTTGAGTATGACGGCGTGATTTGGAAAGACAGCCTGGAAAGTGCGGTGGATTTTGTCCGTGATTCTGAAGAGATCATGCTTATCGCGTGCGGTCACATTATTCAACGAATATTTATCACAGTCGATCGCCCTCACTCACTGGAAATCCAAACGGAACTGGATGGCGACACTTTCTTCCCATCAATTAATTGGGACGAATGGCACATTGAATTTGAACAATATCGCCCTGCAGACGAGCAAAACTTATGATTGTCGATTTTTGATTTTGCTGAAAAGAAAATAATCTGGTGTATAAAAGCGCGGTAGATTTGGAGATTGTTTTTCATATTCTTCCCTCGCCCGTTTACGGAGAGGGAAAGAAAATTAACATTTTTGAAAGGCAGGAAAAATGCTTGGAAAAACGACTGCACTTTTCAATTCTTCTACCTCATCACAATTTACTCATAGTATTTATATTGATGAGTGATTTTTCGTTTTCACACACCATTTTTGTTATAAACCACTTCTTCAATCACATTACCGTGCGGGTCAAATTTATATTCCATCGTTACCCACTCAATAAGTTTATTCCCATTAAATATTTCTGCCTTTTAATAGACGATGATTTTTGTCAAACGTATTTTTACCAGATAACCCCAAAACCTGAAGAAGATGCGATAAAAACTATCGTCATCGGCATAATGATAGGTTTCGCATCTCGTTTTTCTGAACCGCTTTCTTTAACATCGCAAACTTTACTTAGCTTTCCATCTTTATACTCATATTTTTAATACGAGATGCCGTTTTACTTTGCGGATCATATTCTTTGACTGAGTAAAAAGACGTCTTTCTTTATCGAAAATTTTTCTCTGATATGGTTTTGTAAAAATCAGGTTTATCCACATATTCAACAAATTGCATCACGCCATTTCCTCTTCGTTTCTAACAACGATAGAATGCGCTAAAGAATTTCATTTCAGGGTTGGATGCCGTGACATTTTCATTTTGAATTTCAACAAACGATTTTTGTGAATCATATTTATAGTGTCGAATAACTATATTTTTCTTTATCAAAGAATTCTCCTTGTTCCTTTTCCTGAGTTAAGAAACCTTGTTCGTTATGGAGCATCTAAATAACTCACGCTATCATTGTCCGGCAATGCCGAAGGTTGCCTCTCGCTTTTGGTTTTACCAATTTCACTTTGCCCTGCAAATGATTTTTGCTCAATCGTTTTCCATTGGGAATAAGGCAAAGGCAGAAGTTGAGAACATAAAAATAAAATATAGAGAAAAAGTTTACGCATAAATTTCCGTAATATTGAGTGATAAGTAATTCAATACTAGCATAACAGTATCCTATATAAATAGTCGAAAAACATTACTCTATTTTAGAATTGTTGAAATACCAGTTATTCAAACCCAAACGGCAATAGAACAAGAGGCTGAACAAAACGCAGACAAAAACACTTTTTGCAAAAGCTATACCTACTGGGGAAAAAGATGATGAAAAAGTCTCTATTGGCTTCAAAAGTCGGTTTTGAAGGTAAAAATGTATTGGGCGATGTTAAGAAGAGATATCAGGATAGTTCCACTTTAGAAAGAAATGTTAGAACGTCAGGGAAAAAGAGGAAAAATGAAAGGCATGCTGAAAAATCATCGGCGCAATGTTGTTTTGAAAGTGATATAGGGCGGATTAAACGCCCTACCAACCTTTAATCCTTATTACCTCCGCAACATCCTTCCGAAAAGACACCATCAGTTGGTCAATTTTAAAATTCTCAGTGTCGATGATTTCAAATTTGTAGCGGTCGAACAACACGAAATCCGTTTTTCGGGATTTTGCGTAGCATATACATCGTAAAAACCGGCGATAGTTTCGTAGTTTTTCGTCATGCGGAAAGGCTTCAATATCCAAGGCACGCTTTTCACGTCGTTTAACGGAGTGGCGCCATCAATGAGCCAAGAGTCTTCATCACGGCGGATAATTTGTTCTTCTTCATTAGAAACCAATTCGCCCATCACAATGCTCATCACATCATTTAACGTCACAATGCTGCCGACAACCAGGAGCATATTCATTCACAATAATGGCAAAATCTTCACCGGTAGATTTGAACAGTTCCAACACTTCATATAAAGACAGCGTGTCCGGCACGAATAACGGTTTGCGCAATAAGCGATGGTCGGTCACCTGCACTTGTTCTTCTTTTAAGAACAACGTGAGCAAGCTGTGTGACTCTACATAGCCTAGAATATGATCTAAACCTTTGATCGCAAATAATTAATTTAGAGTGAGAATTTTTCGTGAGGGTATCCAGCACCTGTTGACGATTAAAAGTGCGGTCTAAAAAGACAATGTTTTCGCGAGTGGTCATCGTAGATGTCACCGTGCGCTGCCGCATATCAAAAATATTTTCAATCAACAATGCTCTTGCGCTTTCAGCACACCGGCTTCGGCACCGGCATCCACCACAGCCACAATGTCTTCCGGCGTCATGCTTTCTACCCGCACAGTGGAGATCTTGAAACAGACGGAAAAATCACGTTCGCCAAAGAGTCAAAAATCCACACAATCGGTTTTAACAGAATAATGCACAGTTGCATAATGCGCACAGTACGCAAAGCCACCACTTCGGGATTTATTAGCGCCGCGTTTTAGCATTAAATCCGCCAATAAAATAAAAAGAGGCCGTTACGATCGCAAACGCCAGCAAGAAGAGGCACTTTCCACCCAAGCGGCATCTGTGTATTGATTAACGAAGGCTTGTACATGGCACGCGAATCGTCGTTTCACCAATCACCCCGCCAAGCACGGCGACCATGTTCAAACCGATTTGCACCACGGTGATGAAACGCCCCGGTTGTTCTTGTAATTTTAATACCAACGCGGCCTTTGGCATTACCTCTCGTTCACCATGTTTTGCAATTTAATGCGAGCGCGCACCCGCCAAAGCAATTTCTGGCGGAGGACACAATAGCACTGATAATAATCAGTAGGATCGCAAAAGTAAAGTAGCTGATAATAAACTCATAATGTTCTCGATTTATTGGCTTAAACGGGGAAAAAGTGCGGTCGATTTTTAACGTGTTTTTGACCGCACGAAAGGAAAGAAAAAGAAAGGCTAATTTTCGCTATCAAACCAACCGCGAATAAATTGGACGGAGAAAAAGAGCGTAAAGAATAAAAACAATATAGAGAATATAAGAAAACAAATCGGATGGCTTGAGCGAATCCGCTTCGGTAATTTCTTTTACCGATAAAGCATTACGGAATTCATCAAACATCGTAATGCGCCAACCGTAATATGAATTTGGACGGTTTTTCTTCATTACCAAAGGCTTGCACTTGCGCCTGTAGATTTGCGGAACCGAATTTTGAAATAGAACGGAAAACCCCAACGGGTATCTTCGTTACGATAGACCATGACTTTGCTGTCCGATGCTGAGTGTTGATAAAAATACACGTCACGGGTCGGGCCGTCTGCCGGATTGGATTTGGTTATCGGGCCCGTCTTTATCCACCCGTTTGACTTCCACGCCGGTAACTTTCGTAACGTCATAGCTCGGCATAGAATAATTCACTCACGGCTGCCAAAAAGGTGAAAAACAAAAAGCACGCTTATAAAAATACTTTTTAGAAATTTTCTCATCATGTTGTCCTATTGAAATGAGATTGTTTAATCATTGTACATGAATTTTGAACAAACGCTCGAAATTTTCCGTGGTGATTCGCGCCATTTCTTCTATCGTAAGGCCTTTCAAAGCAGCCACATACTCGCACACCTTCGCGGGTGTAAGCCGGTTGATTTTGTTTGCCGCGATAAGGTACAGGCGCCAAATACGGCGAGTCGGTTTCCACCAACAAAACGATCTCAACGGTAACTTACGCACCACATTGCGAATTTCTTCGGCATTTTTAAAAAGTGACAATACCGGAAATAGAAATATAAAAACCCAAGTTCCAAGGCTTTTTTTGCCATATCTTCATTTTCGGTAAAACAATGGAAAACGCCACTCGCACTTTTTCTGCTGTGATTATCGCGCAATAAACGAATGGTATCTTCTCGCGCTTCACGGGTGTGAATAATCACAGGTTTATTTAGTTGATTCGCCACTTGAATTTGTGCAGCAAACACCGCTTGCTGCGCGGCCTTATTCTCTGAACTGTAATAATAATCCAGCCCGATTTTCACCAATGGCAACTCACTTTTTTGTCTTGCGCCAATCGTAGCAGACGTTCTTCATCGAAAGGCTCTTCCTCAAAATCTAACGGGTGTACGCCACAGGCCAAAAGAAATGTTATCAAATTTGCTTAACCCGATCATCAGCCTTTTTCAAAGCGGCTGAGTGTTACGCCGATAGCCAGTAAATGTTTCACTTCACGGGCATGGGCTTTGCCACGACATCGGTAATATTTTCATGTAATTTTTCATAATCCAATGCATCTAAATGGCAATGGGAATCCACAATAAGCATTTGTTATCCTTCAAATACTGTCAGTAATGAGACGGGTCAAACCGTCCAATAAAATTAATTCTGATTCACTGCATTAATCGTCTGCAAAATCCGACCGCACTTTTTGCACGATATTGCTGGCCTGCAATAATGCGGGGGCAGAAAGTCCCTTTGCGCAAATTGAATTACGCCCGTTCAATATCCTGACAAATCCAACCGCTTTTCACCTGCAATTTTTAGCTTTTTAGTGCATCGCTTAAAAAGCCAACAACCAATCCAGTTGCTGCAACGCCATGTCTTTTTCTTTGGCAAAAAGGGTAATAATCCAACGGTGAACGGCGACGATAAAATACCCAAAATTGACGCAAAATTCCCGTCGTTGTTCCAATTGGTTTTGCTGCAACATTGCAAGCGCCAACAGCGGGCGCCCATAGTTCACGCGAAGTGCAGTTAACATTTCGCGTGTTTCGGCAGAAACCTGCGATTGCAACCACTGCAACGCAACTTCCGTCTCCGGCGGCAACAGATTCCACACTTGGCAACGGCTATAAATGGTTGGTAACAAACGCGGTTTGCGATATCGCAATGCAAAAATGAAATAGGTGTTCGGGACGAGGTTCTTCCAACGTTTTTCAAAAATAGCATTGGCGGCCGCCCTCGGTCAAAGCGATGGGCCTGTTTCAATATAAATCACCTTTATTGCCATTTTTGTTGCGCATGCTGAATAGCCTGTTCATTCATGGCACGAATTTGATCAACGCCGATGTCCTTTATTCTCTATGAGGCGCAATATGTTGGAAATCGGGATGACTATTGGCCTGCATTAAATGACAAGAATGGCATTGACCACAAGCCTCGTCACCGTTTGGCGTAAGACACATTAAACGCTGTGCTAACGCCTCGCACATAATTGCGCCACGCCAAGGCCAACATCAGCACGGAGCAACAACGCATGATGCCCCAAGGCCTCATCAAAAGCCCCTGTGATTTTTATGATAGGTAGGCGCAAGAGGGTATAAGGAAATCATCTTGAAAGCGAAATCCACCACCTTTTCTGACCGCACTTTTGAATGTCGGCCTTCACTTGCTCAACGGGTTGTTCCGCATTGATAATCACTGCCTTGGGGTTGTCTTTCACTCAACGCCAAATAACGGCCCGAGTGCGGTGGAAAAATCCAAGTTTTGCTGTTCGATACGATCCAATCTCACCACGACCACGGGCGCGAGCCAACCCCACAGCCGGATCAATATCCAAATACAGCGTTAAATCCGGTTCAAAATTGCCTAAAATGGTTTCCTTTAAGGCTTTGAAGCAAACGTTGATCGAGTTGGCGACCGCCTCCTTGATAGGCTTTGGGACGACATATCATGACGATCACCCACCACCCATTTGCCCTGAGCTAAGGCGGGTTTAATGACATTTTCCACCAATTGAATACGGGCGGTATATAACATTAATAATTCGGCTTTGTCCGTGACCGGCCTCCTGTTTCATGTTTAATGAGGTGGCGCAATTTTTCTGCTAAACGCGTGCCGCCGGGCTCTGCGGGTAAACACCACATCATCAATGCCCAATTCTTTCAAAGCATCCACTACACATTGATGGGCAGTGGATTTGCCCGCGCCTTCCAAGCCTTCAATAACGATAAATTTGCCGACCATATTATTTCCTGTTTTTGTTCACGATACCAGCGCAAATAATCTTGTACCGCTTTATTGTGTTCATTGAGATTACGACTGAAATTTATGGCCGCCCGAACCGTCCGCCACGAAAATAATAAAATTCCGTTTGCGCCGGATGCGCTACTGCCTGCAAGGCCTCTTCGCTTGGCATTGCAATCAGGCGTTGGCGGCAAACCATCAATCACATAAGTATTGTAAGGGTGTCGGCATTTCTAAATCTTTTGCGAATATTGCCGTTGTAATTATCCCCCATGCCGTAGATCACCGTAGGATCGGTTTGCAATTTCATTTTAGCGTTTAAGCGATTGATAAACACCGATGCAATTTGTAGGGTCGTTCTGCCGCCACGCCCGATTCTTTTTTCCACAATCGAGGCCAAAATAAGCATTTCGTAAGGATCAGCTAACGGTAGAGTTATCCCGCCCACTCCATGCTTTATCCAAGGCTTTTTCATGCGTTCTGCAGAACGTTGCAATAAATCTAAATCGGTAGAATTGGGCGTGTAATTGTAAGTATCCGGGGTAATCCAACCGTCGATAATATGACTTTCAGTTAAATCTTTTATTGAGGTTGGTATCCATAGCAAGCAGACCAAAAACCTCGTCATTGGACTTGCCCTGCAAAGTTTGTTTTTAAGTGCGGTGCATTTTTCGAGACGTTTTTCGTATAGTTTTGAAAGGTTTCGCCTTCAACAAAGTTGTTAGTGAGAATTGCGCTTCTTTGCCGGAATTCAGCAATTTCAGTAAATCTTCCACGAGTTTTTACATCGTTCAGAGAATAGGTTCCCGCCTTCACTTTGCTGAGTTCGGGATGTAATTTTAACAACCAAGGCAACAGCGCGGCATTATCCAAAAATACGTTCTTTTTCCAACAAACTAACCAATTTATTGCCTGTTGTGCCACGTTCTATGGTCAATAATTGATCGTTTTGCACATTCAGCGGTTGCTGCATCGAATTGTTGTAAATGCTGAAATCCCCAAAATCCTGCGCCGGCTAAAACAACAAATCAAAAATAAAATAAATACACAAAATCATCAAATAAAAACCTAAGTTATTTGCTATTAAGGTGATAAAAAGTTGCAGAATTATAGCATAAGATTGAGATGATAAAGAAAAAGAGCCTTACAATTGAAGGCTCTCACAACACATTATTTATTAGAGGGAAGGCTTGATGAATCGCCCAACAGCACAGCATATTTTTGCCGTTGCAGGGCTTGCTTCTAAAGCGATTTTCAACGCCATGGTTAACGGCACGGAAAGCAACATCCCTACAGTACCCAATAACCATCCCCAAAACAATAAAGACACTACCAAAGTGGAAAAGACCGAGTTTTTACCCATTAAGCGAGGTTCAAAGGGCGCTGCCGATGCCAACGTTAATCACCACCACACCGACCAACACGCCCAAGCCGACAATAAAAACCGTTCAATAACAATGCCTGCACAATGATCGGCACAGCGGCAATAATGGATCCGATATTTGGAATATAGTTTAACAAGAAACTGAGTGTTGCCCACAAAATCGCATATTGCACGCCCGCCACTTCTAACAGCACCCAAACAAATGGCTGTCAGCAAGCTCATCATGGTTTTGACGCCAAGATAACTCATAATGCCGTTTAAAATACGATCCAAATAAAGTTCTTGTTGTCCCACATTATTCGGATCATCACTAAACGCCACAACAAATTTATGTTTGGCATAAGGCGCTTCCAACAACATGAAAAATCACCACTAACAATAACACGAAGGTATTGGTGACCACACCGGAGAAACTCAAAAATACACGTCGAACAAAATTCATGATCACACTCTGGATCAAAATTATCCATAATGCTTTTTCTGAAATATCTAACGGAATTTTCATCTCTGCGCCACTCTCACCAAGCTATTTACCCGTTCAGCCAATAACAGACGATATTGCGGAATAGATTGGCTAAATTCTTGAATCAGCTGTTAATTAACCGAAAAGGAAGAAAAAGATTACCAAAATTAACAATAACAATGATGTAATGGCTAACCAATAGAGCAATTTTTCTGACGTTAAATAATTCAGCAATGCGAACAACAATGGCGATAAATAAAGACAACAGAAACGGCACCGCACTTTCCGATGCGGCTTTAATACCCGCCAAAATAATGACGATGGCAGCCAAAGCCACCAAACCTTTGAATAATGAAGAGGGTTTTGTCATAAAGTTAAATCGCATCCTCATTTTTCTTCGCCGGTACGGATACGAATCACACGTTCTACCTCATATACAAAAATCTTACCATCGCCGATTTTTGCCTGTTTGCGCCGTATCAATAATCGCGTCTAAACATTGCTCCAACAACCTCATCCGGCACCACAATTTCCATTTTCACTTTTGGCAGAAAAATCCACCATATTCTGCGCCGCGATAAAGTTCCGTATGCCCTCTTCTGGCGCCCAAAGCCACGCACTTCCGTCACCGTCATGCCGGTAATCCCGATATCGGACAACGCCTCACGTACATCATCTAATTTAAAACGGTTTTAATAATCGCTTTGATCATGTTGACATCCTTAGAAATAATGGAATAAAACCCACCTCGGTTTCATGTGGCACATTGTAACAACAACCGCCTTCGGCACGCAAAAACACGTATAAAAATCGACCGCACTTTGGCAAAGATGCTCTAAAGTACGATCGATTTTTCTGTGCTTCGCTCTATACTACAAAACATCAACTTTCCATCACGCTCAAACCCAAAGGAAATCTTATGGCATATCAAGTGATCGCTTTTCGATCCGACGGCACATTATTAAACAGCCAAGGCAATATTCTCCTGCCAGCAAACGCGCCATGTCAACGATGCCTGGAACAGGGTATCAACGTGGTTTTCGTCACCGGACGCCACCACACTGCCGTAAAACCTTATTATCATCGAAGTGGATTTGGATACGCCGATTATTTGTTGCAGCGGCACTTATCTGTATTATCCGCAAACCGATGAAGCGAAAATTCGCCAACCCTTTCTTCGAACAATGCCATAAAGTCATTGATATCGCAGATAAAATTCGACACTCATTTGCTCATGTAGTAGCCGTGACGCGATGAACTATACCCGCTTAAATCCACATAAAAATTCACCAATGGGTGATGAATTGCTGGCGATGAGGTGCGCCCAAACGTGCGTTTAGTCACCGATTTCAGAGAAATATTGATAATCCCAAAGAGAACATTTGAAATTTGTCATCAGCTCACCCGATCGACAAGCCATGGAAAATGCAGTCAGCGCCTTACCTGACCCAGAATTCAGCTGCGAATGGTCCCTGGGTTGATCGCTTAGACGTCGCCAATATCGGCAACAGCAAAGGCGCGCGTCTGCTCGATTTGCTGAAGCTATGGAATGTTGGACCACAAAATGTCATTGCTTTTGGCGATAACCACAACGACATCAGTATGCTCACTGCGTGAATGGTCCCTGGCGTCGCATGGGTAATGCGGAAGAGGCGGGTGAAAGCGCAGGCCAAACGGGTTATCGGCGGCTCAAACGAGAGCGATTAGCATCGCCCGACTAATTGAAGAGATGCTTTGGCTAAAACGTGTATTCAGCCGCGGTGAATGAATGTACCGTTTTCGCTACTGGTGCTTTGTATACCGTCAAAATGACGCACTTTTTCTCTGCATTTCTAACTGCGGCGCGCAAATTCTCGGACGAAAACTGGCAATGATTTCCGGTCTGGTGTCGATATATAACCCGTTAATGAGTTGCAAACAGTCGCCAGGGCACAGCACTGAAAATCCCCTTCACCAACACGTTGCCGCTTTTCAATCTTTCACGCCTCCAACGTCTCCTTGATGGCTTTCGTTGCTGGTAAATCTTAAAATCAAACTCTTTGCGAATCACCGCCTACTTGACGGGAAAGAATGGAAGCCGTCGGCGCACAAAATGCAGGCTAACTTTGACGCATTTGCTCGCCGCCGAATCGGCATTTCACGATCAGCGACGGCAAAGTGCCGCGCATCTGGCGTAACATCCCGCCTTTTGCCGGCCCGAGAGCCGCTGGCAGGTGGTGAAGCACCAACATGGCAGTACTCATCCACCAACTCGCACAGTGCGTGTGCTCGATTTCCGGTTGCTCGTCCGGAATCAGGCGCTCTACCACCTCAAATGGATCCACTAACGCCTGTTTCCAACCAATAATTCCGGAAATGCCTTGATCCGGATAAACCCTTGCGATGCCCGATCAGAAACGGACGCAAACCAATCTTTTAGTGCGGTCATTTTTCTCTCGTAAGGTTTGCAAATAAACACACACAGTCTTGACCCGGAGCCGTTGGTCGTGTAACAGCAGCCCTAGGTCCAATAGTATCTGACAACATAGGAAGAAAATCGGCGCGGCAAAGCAAAGAGAATCCATACGATTCAGCATAGCCGCCGTGGCCACTAATCATATTTCCCCAGTCTTACGCCCATGCTGCGTTTCATCACGGACATCACTCAAAGCCGCCTAAAAAGCCCATGAGGCAGATTAATAAGCTCATTAACACCGCTTGATACCGGGTTAAACGGCGTAAGCCAATAGAGCAAGCCCCCAGCACACTGGCGCTGACGACACCGCCCACAAAAGCCTTCCACGGTTTTGGATGGCAGAGTTTTCAGCGCAATTTTGATGTTTGCTGAACAACTCTGCCCCATACGTATTGCAACACATCACTGGATTGCACCACTAAAATCAAGAAAATCATCAATAGCAGTTTTTATCTTCAAAACCTTCAATATCCAATGTCAGGATTGCCGGATGTGGGAAATGCAGAAGACGCTGATCATCACGCCCATTGCACTTTAGTAGAAACGATCTCAAAGAAATGCGCCGTGTCGCCCAACAAGGCGGAGAGGATTGGCAAAAACAGGAAAGCCATACACCGGAAATGAAGATGGTGAACATACTGAACCAGTCAATTGCGCTAAAAGTATTGAAGAGGCAGAATGACGTAGAAAAACAAGCGGCAAGTGCGAGATGATCGCCACGACGAATATAAAGCAACGATAAAAATTCACGCAATGCCATGAAGGAAAATCACAAAATAAACCTGATCACGCCATAAAACCCTAACACGTGCAGCGGCAAAGATAATTAAAGATCATCACCCACCAGGCATTAATGCGCGCGTTAAGATTATCAATTACCGCATGAGGTGTAGAAAAAGCCGACTTTTTGAATTTCAATCCATAACCGATTGATGACGCAATAATTATAGGTGATAATTAAACCCACCAAACAGTTGCCATATTTCCATTATGCTTTTCCTTTTCTCGGTTAAATTTAAACTTAATAGTGCCTGTTCGGCTCGGTTCAAGAAATCGGTCTTTGTCTTCCGTCTCACGGTAGAAGAGCGGCGCTCCCATGTATAAATCGCACAACAGCGGAATTGGCACCACAAAAGCCCTTCGGCAAAACATTATGCATATTACTAATCCATACCGGCACAAGTTCTGAATTGCGGGTTTTTGCTTTTGCGACGTAATACAAAACCACTTTTTGAAAGGTTGTAGCGCCACATCGTCATCCATTTTACGGGTGCCTTCAGGGAAAATAATCAGAGAATGATGTTGCAAGGCATCACTAATTTGTTCGGTAATGGCTTGCGGGTTATCGCCGCCCCGCTCAATCAGCAACATATTGAACACGTTTGTGCGCTAAGAAACGACGAATCGGACCCTTTGTCCAATAATCCGCGCCGGCAACCGGGCGGGTGTTTTTGCGCACTGGATACGGCAAAGAGACCCACAACAAAAATAAAAATCACCGTGGCTGTTATGGTTGGCAAAATACAAACGATGTTTATCCGCCGATTGCTGTTCAACATTTTTTGCGGGACGGACGCCGGTGATGAAAGGAGGTGAAGCGACATAAGAGAAAATCAATCAATTTGGCTAACATAGTCGCGTTCCTATTCGTTGCCGACTTCGGGCCAAAGCGGACCTCACACGATTGACACACGTGACAATTAACAGAAATCACGTCATAGCCCAAAGCCAGCCCATAGAGAAAATCAAGTAAACGTTGGGGACAAAAACATAAACCAAGCCCAACACGCCGAACAAAAACGCCCGATCGCTTTTTGCCCTAACGGACCGTCATACCGGCGGGTTTTACCCTGAACCTGCCTGCAAGTACGCCACAAAAATTCCGTCAACGCCGATAACCAAATGATCGCTCGATTTGATAACGCATCAAAAAGGATAGACAAAAGCGAAAAGGTAAGTATAACGCGGCATCGGATACGACATCGGTAATTTCATTTCATATCCGCCCAAACGGGATTTGTTTGGTTAAATTCACGCGCCAACATACCATCAATAGCATTAAGCGCCATACGCACGAACAACCAGATAGGAATCAGAAATAAAAAGCCACTCATAGTCAGAAAGTGCGGTCAAAATTAGTCCTAAAAATGACAGAAATCGCACAAGCCGCTAAAGTCACCTGGTTGGCGGTCACACCACGTCGCTTCCACTTTTATCACGAACGGACGCAACAAATTTTGGAATTTGGGTTTCAGTTCATAAATACTCATAACATTATCCTTAAAAGTTAAAAAGGGAAAAGAGTAAAGGAATAAGAAATATACTCACTAACATCACTAAAAATAGTGAACGGTACACCAACTTTGACAAAATCGGCAAATTTATAACCACTCGGGGCCGAAAACCATGGTGTTTTACCGGCGAAGACACCGGCGTCATAAACGCGCCGCTGAAGCAGCGATAGCCACAACCATCGCGAACGGCACCGAGATAAATTCAGCTGATTCGCCATCGTAATCGCGATCGGCGCGATAAGAATTGCCGTGGCGGTGTTGGAAATAAACAAACCAACCACCGCCGTGAGAATAAACAGGCTAATCAAGATCCAGTGTTTACCCATGCCACCCACCAAATCCAGCATTAAACTCGACAATCATCGCCACCCCGCCGGTTTTTCTGCAACGCGAGGGAGAAATGGCATCATGCCCACAATCAGTACAAGACTCGACCAATGAATGGATTCATAGGCGCTTTTTACTGTCCACACAACGGAAATAACCGAGCATTAAACAGGCAATTAAGGCGGCAAACAACGTTTGGCACGAGGCGTGTCACCATCAACAACACCATGACTAAAATACTTAATAAAGCATAAGGTGCTTGGCTTTGTGCAGGCACGGCACGGGTAATTTCGCTCGGATAGTTCAACACAAAGAAGTCTTTACTGTGAGTACGCATTTGCTGGATGAGTTTCCAATCACCCACGACTAATAGTAAATCCCCGCTTTATAAGGCATTTCCACAAAATGTCCGTCAAGCACTTCGCCGTCACGCTTAATACCGACAACGTTCAAACCGTATTTGGAACGGAAGTGCAATTCTTCGGCAGATTTTCCAATACAATCGGAATCCGGCACTAAAATCAATTCCGCCATACCGATGGAGCTGGCTTGTTCCGAAAAAAAGACTGCGCACGAATTTCCGCCCGTTCTAAATTATATTCCTGACAGAACTCAGCCAAATTGAGTTCGGGATCGCTGCTGTCCATCAATAAAAATATCTTTTTTTCACGCACTTCCGATGAGCCGAGCGCCGAAATAAATATCGGGCGAAAACGTTTCAACGCTCAATCGCCAAAACGTTCAAACCGAATTTGGAGCGTAAATGTAATTCATCTAAATGTTTACCGATAAGTGCAGAGCCTTTTTCACCACAAAACGCTGCGCACGCAATTGCAAAGCCGTATTCATAAATTAAATCGTTCATGGAACGTTTATCCGTGCTGTGCATCTCGCTTTTCTTTATCAGACTTCAACCAACGTCGTGCCACCAGCATATAACCGATGCCAAGCAAACAAAAATGGCTAATCCGATAGCGGGTAAAATCAAAAGAATTTTAAGCGCATATCGGTTTCGACGAACCAACTCGGCGTTCAACCACAAGTTCGGGCGCCGTAGCGATTAATGTCAACATACCGCTAATCAAGCCCGCCACACCTAACGGGCATCATCAGGCGTTTCGAGAGATATTCATTTGTTGACAAATCATCAGTACCACAGGAATAAAAATTGCCACAACACCGGTAGAACTCATGAACGCACCTAACCCCGCCACAGCCAACATCATGAAAATGAGTACGCGTGACTCGCTATTACGAGAAGCTTTCAACAACCACTCACTCACCTGATACGCTACGCCGGTGCGCACCAAAGCCTTCACCAACAATAAACAACAGTGCGATTAAGATAATATTCGATCACTAAAGCCGGCGAAGACTTCTTCCACCGTCAGGATACCGCTGAGACTAAACGACCAACATCACCAGCACGGCAACAATATCCATGCGGATGGTATTACGAATGAAGAGAATAACGGCGGCAGTGAGCAAACAAAATAACCCACAACCAAGGCTCCGGATGGAAGCATCAAACTAAATGAGCGAATTGGCTCATAGCCACTCTCTACAAATCAAGTGTGTTATTAGTGGTTAAATTATAACGATTTTAATAATTTTGATAGGTGCAAAACTACGACGATATTCCGGCAATACAGGCCAAATTCCGCTAATTTTTCCAAATGCAATTTAGTAGGGTAGCCTTTGTGTTTAGCAAAGGCATATTGGGGATATTTTTATCCAATTCCATCATTTCCTGATCACGCGCGACTTTTCGCCAAAATGGAAGCGGCACTAATTTCAGCCACCAACGCATCGCTTTTCACCACTGCCTGTGCAGGCATCCCTAAATTCGGTGGGATCCGATTGCCATCCACCAACACAAAGTGCGGTCGAATTTTCAAATGTTTTACCGCCCGTTCCATGGCAAGCATGGAGGCATGCAAAATATTTAACTCGTCGATCCTCGTGCGGTTCAGCCCCGACCGAGCGCCCACGCCAAGTGCTTTTTGCTTTAATGTCTTCCGCCAGCAAATGCACGTCCGATCAGTTTCTTAGAATCGGCAAGTCCCTCAATAGGATTGTTCGATCCAAAATCACTGCTGCTGTCACCACTGCACCGACCAAAGGTCCACGCCCCACTTCATCCACGCCGGCAATGAGTTCATAGCCTTGTGGGTAGGTAAAACCTATCATTTGTTTTCTCTCGCTAAATCTTTTTGATTCCAATCCAGCGCCACATCTCGCAACCATGGCACCATCAGGCATAGCATAACAACAGGCATAAAATAAGCTTACCTTTTTAAATTCAATATAGAATTGGACACCAACATATATGGATTTGGAAGCGCCAGCCTCTATCGACGTAGGGCAACCTAGCAAAGATGTTGGATTGTTCGTCAATCAGTAAAAATCGTCACCAGATAACTTAATATATATATCGATATCAGTACCAAACTTCCGGTTAAGATCCTGGCTGAAGGATTTATTCATTCCCTCCATGACATTGTATGCATATCCCTCTAATACTTTTCGGTGTGTAGGTTGCTTGATTGGCTCGACAATTTCTTTAAATTGCTTTATCGGTTAAAGGTTCATCACCTAACTCCTCATTTGTGACTGCATTTTGTGCAAGATAGCAGTTACGGATTAATTTTCGTTGCTCTTGTAAATCCGATAAATTGACATAATGTTTGAATGGTTTTTACTAACCCGTGGCTGGATTTCAACAATGTTTTCTTGTAAGGTGACATAAAACTCATACACCTTCCCCAATTCAGGTGTCACGTTGTTAAACCTTTCGGTGCAGGAACAGCAATATTTTGTATCGATAACCAAATAATCTCAGATGGATTTACTGATGTAGTTTTTGTTCTTCCTCCGAACATCCTAATAAACAAAAACACACTTAAAAGCAATAATATCATATTAACCTTCCTGAAGGGTTGTAGTTTCTAAAATTTCAATAACCGCCTGAGCTGCTTGTTTATCTGCATCACATTGAATTAACTGATGTAATTCAGTGAAAGCGTTGAGATCAAAACGTTGCGATCGACCGCGCTTTCCTCTCGCTTAGATAGGTAGCCAATTTTTCTGCCAAATTCGTAGGATTACAGTCTTCTTGAATTAATTCCCGGGCACCAACATTTCATCTGCTAACAAATTCGGCAGAGAAACATACTTGGGTTTTCACTAACTGTTTTGCCAAGAAATAGGTGAAAGGCTTTCGCGATATCCTACCACCATCGGTGATTTACATAACATGTGCTTCCAACGCGGCTGTACCGGATGCGAGCAACGTTGCTTCGGCGGCGGTCATAGCAGCCCGCGCATTTGCCGTCCAATAAAAATCATCTCCAATTCCGGTGCAACGCTGTTGTTTGATTTGTTCAAATTGCTGACGACGTTTTTGATTAATTAGCGGCACAAGAAATTTAATCATCCGGATAGCTTTGATGTAGCAGTTGAGCGCGTTTGCAAGAAAGGTTCACTCAGAAATTCCCACTTCGAACTCACGACTGCCCACTAACATCGCTACATAACGCTGCGTTGGAGTCTAAATTCAGTAATTGGCAGGCTTCATCACGATTTCGGTTTCAACGGAATAGCATCCGCCATGGTGTGTCCAATAAAACGACAAGGGCACATTGAAACGATCATAAAAGGCTTTTTCAAAGGCAAAGAGCAAGGACTAAATTCGTTGCCGCCGCAATTTTATATACCCGTTTCTGACGCCAAGCCCATACCGACGGACCACATAATGGATGGTTTTAATACCTCGTTGTTTGAGTTTCAGTTCTACATGCTCAAATTAAAATCCGGCGCGTCAATTCCGATGAAAACATCCGGTTTTAATGCTGATAACTGCTGAATAATACTACGACGGATTTTGAGCAAGCGCGGCAGATGTTTTACACTTCCACCAAGCCCATCACGGACAATTCTTCCATATCAAACAAGCTTTTCAAAAGCCTTCGGCAATCATACGTTCGCCGCCGATACCGATAAAATCGGGCGTGAGGATAACGACTTTTGAGGGCTTTAATGAGACCTGCGCCGAGAATATCCCGGACACTCTCGCCAGGCGATCAAGGCAATAAGCGGAGACTCGATTAGACGGGATTACATTTGACATAGTCAAAAACTCTGAAACGACCGCTCTTTTGGTTGCGAAAAAGAGCGGTCGGAAATGGTAGTATTGTTTACCAACAGGGTTAACGAATAATGCCGCGCTTGGAACGTTTGAAGAATTCGACGAAGAAACTGATCGCCGATTCCGCTTTGCGCAATCTGTTCAATTTCCGGCATCACTTCTTCTAGGGTTTTGCCGCTACGATAAATCATTTTGTAAACATTACGGATAGTGTGCATGGTTGGCTTTATCAAAACCACGGCGTTTTAACCCTTCAATATTAACACCGAATCGGTTGCGCGTGGTTGCCTTGCGCCATCACATACAGGGCGCAACATCTTGGCTCACCATGGAACCGCCACCAAAGCATCACGTGCGCGCCTACCACGACGAATTGATGAATTGCCGACATACCGCCGACAATAACGAAATCATCTAATTCCACATGACCTGCAAGGGTCGCATTGTTGGCTAAAAATACAACGGTTTTTGATGACACAATCGTGCGCCACATGGACGTTAATCATAAACAGGTTGTCATCACCGATTTTGGTTACGCCACCGCCTTGTACGGTACCGCGATGAATGGTCACACTTCGCGAATACGGTTACGATTACCAATAACGACGCGGGTTGGTTCGCCCTGATATTTAAAATCTTGGTTCACTTCACCAATGCTGGCAAATTGATAAATTTCTGTTATCTTCACCAATTTTGGTATTACCGTTAATCACCACATGAGAATGAACTACGGTGCCTTTGCTGATCCTCAACCCTCTTTGCAACAATAGTAAATGGTCCGATGACAACGTTTTCACCGATTTTTGGCACCATCTTCAACAATGGCTTGCGGGTGAACTTTTTGCGGTTGCGGGAATCATATTAGCCTTTATTTTAGTATTTATACGATGCGGATTATGCGACACGGCGAGCGCACATTAATTTGGCTTCGCACGCAATTTCACCATCAACGGTAGCTGTGGCTGTAAATGCAGTAATGCCGCGACGTTCTTTAATCACTTCAACGTGTAACACCATTTGATCACCAGGCACGATTGGGCGCTTCAGCGGGCTTCATCAACACCGGCAAAATAGAAAAATCTCACCGCCTGCCAACTCATGGGTTTTTAAACGCCAAAATGCCCATGGCTTCGCGCCAACGCCTCAAGAATTAATACGCCCGGTAAAAATCGGGTTTTCCGGAAAATGTCCGGTAAAACGAGTTCATTCACACTAATGTTTTTAATTGCTAGTCAGCCACTTTGCCTTCTTCAAAATTGATGACTCGATCCACCAACACGGATAGCGGTGTGGCAACAATTGCATGATTTCGTGAGCTTCGATAATTTCTTTGAGGTTTGTGTCAGTCACAGGGGTTACCTTTTATACTAAATAATGAGATAAAAATATGCGTGAAATTATACGTTATTTCACGCATTAAATGAACTGTATAACGTAAGCTCATCTTATTTTAATCTCAAGGGCTTTGACATGCGTTATGTTTAACCCATCGATGTCAAGGGTCAAGGCGGCAGTTTTACGCCATTCTTTATTAGTTTGTAGAGCGGAATACCCGAAGAATATACACCCGGTTCGGTAATCTGACGCATCACCATGCCCATGCCGGTAATGGTTACTTGATCGCAAATTTCCATATGCCCGTTAATTACGCTGGCGCCACCGATTAAACAATAACGACCAACGGTTAAACTACCCGCCATAATCACACCACCGGCAACTGCTGTTCCCCGTGCCGATATGCACGTCGTCGGCGATCTGGCAAAGATTGTCAATAATCACGTTATCTTCAATCACGGTGGCATCTAATGCGCCACGATCGATACAGGTGACAAGCGCCAATTTCCACATGATTGCTGATAATCACTTGGCCGACTTGCGGAATCTTTAATCCATTTTCGCGCTCATTAGCACAGCCAAAAGCCATCGCTCCAATGACTGCGCCTGGATTGAATTAAACAGTGCTGCACCAATTTGCAACATCGTGATAGACGGACACATTTGCCCAAAGTTGAGTATGGGCACCGATTTTGTGTATACCACAAAAGCAATTTGCGCCCGATAACCACGTTATCACCCAATTCCACGCCGCTTTCAATCAACAGCATTTGCACCTGATGGAACATTTTCACCTAAAAACATCGTCAGAAATGACCGTACTTTTTGGCAATGTCCGCTGCTGCTTTCGGGGTAGTGTCCATATATTGAGCTAATTTTGGCATAGGCAACATAAGGATCTTTTCACGATCAGCAAATTGCTTTCCGGCGAACAGAACTCCACATCCGCCTCAGAAAACACCAGAATTCCTGCACGGAATGGGCTAATCACGGAACTTTGGTATTAGAAATGAAATGTAAGTTGATGTTCGTCTCGCTTTATCCAGAGATGCGATATTACTTACATCAACATCGGCGTTACCACGAATGGTAGCGCTGACTTGTTGAGCTAATTCTGAAAAGAGAATAGCTTTTCATTATTTTGCCTGCATGCCGGAATTGCTTTTAAGACATCTTCAGTGATGTTTTTACCATCAGCAGCATACACTACAGAACGATCATCTAACACTAAAGTATAATTTTTGTTTTGCAACATTATTGGTTGCTGTTTGAATGCTAGCAACCAATTTTTGATGTTTCTTCATTTTCACGTTGCGCATAATTATCTTGAAATTCTTTTTGCTTTTTATCATGTTCTGCACTAACTTTATTAATAGCAGTTTGTTCATCATTAGCAAATTTATTAATCTCATCTTCACGTTTTTTTAATATCGGCAGAACGCAATTTCGGTGCATCTTTTTGTAATGCAGCCACTTTTCGCATCTACTTTTCTTTCTGCACGTCAGCAATTTTCGCATCACTTTGTTTCTTGTTTTTCTGCCAACTTATCCGCTGTTGGTTTGAACTCAGCTTTCTAATTTATCAGCGATAGCTTTTTACGATCAGGATGATTCTGGAAAAGATACTCAGCACTCACAAACGCAATATTTTCTTCTGCCATGGCTAGAGAAGAAAATGCTAAGAGCTAAAGAAAGTGCAGTTAATTTTTACTACTTTTTCATTTGTCTATTTTTCCTTTTGTGTTAAATATGAAATCTTTCTGTGCCAATTCACTTTGACACAGATATAGAGTGTATGTGACTATATAAGTTCATCCAAATTAGAAAGAACCACCAATGCTAAACTGAATTGCTCAATATCATCGTTCTCGTATTTCTTTCACTGGTTTAGCGTAAAGAAAACACTAAAGGACCGATTGGCGATTGCCATTGGAAAGCAATACCAGTAGAAGCACGAACACGTGAAGGATCGCCATAGTCAGGCAAATTCTAAAATTAGCAAATTTAGATTTTTCAGCTTTCCAGCGTGTATCCCAAACACTCGCTGCGTCCACAAATAATGAGTGTACGCACGGAGTTTGACTCTGCAACAAAACGGCGTTGGTACAATTAATTCCACACTGGCTGACGCCATAGCATTTCCGCCAACAATATCGCCATTTCACTAGTTATAACACGGAAGATTGCGTAGTGACGCTGGCACCACTACAAACATTTGGATTAATATAAATCGCTTGTGGCCCACTGCACCATATGCAAAACCACGTAAAGCTACCTATACCACCAGCAGTGTGGGTTTGATAGAACGGTAAACGTTTACCACTTAAACCGTTAGCATAGTTGCCCTAAAACGACCAAAACAAGACCCAAGTTTGGTCACGATTTAACGGATAGAAACCTTGCACATCGGCATTTAATTTATAGTACTTGTTGTCAGAACCTGGAATAGTTACTTTACCACCAATAGAGGCTTTAACGCCTTTCGTTGCAGAAACCACGATTTAAACTATTGTAGTTCCAACCGAAGGAGACATCATAATCATGAGATTTGAAATGTCCATGCATCATAGTTCATAGATGCTAGATACAATGCACGATTATATTCCGGCGTAATATTCTTTAATTTGTTATAGGCATAACCGGCACCAATGTAATACGCGTTATTTTCATTAACTGGAAACCTAATGTTAAATTACCACCGTAAGTCGTACGTGCATAAGAGGCTGATGTTGAATTTTTAGAGTTATCGTATTTTTCTAAAGAATACGTTCACCTAAGCTCACACCGTCTTTTGTGAAGTACGGCTCGTTATAACCTAAGTTAACACTGGTTCCGTAATCATTACGGGAGCCGGCTAAGCTAAGAGAAGAGCCCATTCCTAAGAAGTTATCCTGTTTAATGCTGGCTTGGTAACTTAAACCGCTTTCCGTACCATAACCCACACCAAAGTTGATACTACCGGTATTACGTTCTTTGACTTTGTATAAATGACATCTACTTCATCGTTACTGCCTTCTACCTGCTCTGTACGGCTTTCAACAGACTCAAAAAATCCTGCACGATCTCAACCGCACTTTACCTAACTCAACTAAATCAGTAGATAACCAGCTACCCTCTTGTTGTCGCATTTCTTGGACGTAGAGTACTGTCGGCACTTACAGTATTTCCTTCAAAAACGAATTTGACGTACGGAAAGACGTTTACCCGCATCAACTACGAAAACTTAAAACCAATGGTCTTCATCATTGAAGTCCGGTTGTACATTAACTTGCGCACTACCATAACCACGCTCACCCAAGGTTGATTTAATGCTGTCTTCAACAGCCTGAATATCGCTACGACGGAATTCTTCACCGATGTGAATTTGTTTTAGTAATGGAGCCAACTCATCCCTGCATACCACCTACATCACCGACGATACGGGCACTTTTTACCGTATATTTTTCACCTTCGGAAACATCTACGGTGACGCGCGCTTCGGTTTTTTCTATCGTTTAATTGCAGCATTGCTATTGACGATTCTAGCCTTAGCATAACCAGCGGTCCAAAATAATAATTTTGAATCGTTTCTAGATCTTTAGAAAATTGGGTTGAATCGAAATTTATTACCAAAAAGTTTCCACCATGCATCCGGCTGAAGCTCCATTTGTTCTTGTAATGTATCACTACTAAATACATTATTACCATTAAAAAGTAATGCTTTTTAATAATGCAACATCGTTTTCTTTAATTTGGAATTTGACTTCGGCACGATTGTTTGGAAGCGGATTAACGATAGTTTCCACTTTGGCGTTATAACGTCCAACACTATGGTAATGTTCTTCTAGACTTTCACGGAATGCTTCCAATTTCTCACGATTAAGCACATCGCCTTTTTGGAAACCGTTAGCATTTAAATTTTGTTTTAATGCTTCATCCGGAATAGTTTTATTACCGTCGAGCACTACATCAGAAATAATGGCTTTGGAATAACAGAAATAATTAATGTATTGCCTTGATGTGAGGCTTTCAAATATCTTCATATTGACCGCTTAGAAAATAGACTACGTACAATATTGGCAATATTGGAATCATTGACTTTTTGTCCGATTTTCACCGGTAGGGCTGGCAATAATCGTTACCTTCACTCCCCGGCTTGAACACCATCAACGCGAATATCCTGAACCACAAAAGAATCGGCTAAAAGGCTGCAGTTGAACCAAATAAGAGGCTTGCAATTAAGAGTTTTTCATCGTAAATTTTATCCTGTATAAAATACTCAATTAGTTATAAACGTAAAAATCATTAATCAGTCCAAATCCCATTAACATCAATAACAAGATCGCACCAATTGATAACTCACATTCTGCACATGCTCGGAAATCGGTTTTCCTTTAAACGCTTCCATTACCAAAAAGACTAAATGCCCACCATCTAGCACTCGGCAATGGAAATAAATTCATAATACCCAAATTAACGCTAATTAATGCCATAAAACTTAGGTAATAAATCAAGCCGATTTCAGAAGATGCCCGGCACCTTTTGCAATAGAAATCGACCACCTAAGTTATTCAAAGACAAATCACTGGTGATTAATTTTCCGATGACTTTAATCGTTAACCAAGAGAGTTGAAAGGTCTTTTCTCCCCCTTTTCTGTAAGGATTCGAGCATATCATACTTTTAATTCAGTACGATATTCATTAGCAACCGGATAAAAAGTGGGGAAATTCCTACAAACCATCGTTTTTTCATTGAGCTCTAGGCGTGATCGTTTTATCTAACCACACACCATTACGCTCAACTTTAAGATTTAACGGCTTACCCTCTTGAACCTTTTCAACAAATATTTGCCATTCAATATTACTGTTATCCGACCAGTAAAGTTTATCACCTTTCAACAATCCTTCTTTTTCTGCCGGTGAATTTTCGCTAACCTTAGATAACGTCATATCCGCTTTACTCGAATCGGTACAATACCTAACGAACCGAAGGCACTTTCTCTCTCAGGATCAAACGTCCAATTAGATAAATCCAAAGTCTTATGCTGTTCAATGTTGGAACCAAACTCAACCAAGGTCAAATCTACTTTACTATCACCTAACTTGTCGCTAACAACATATTGATAGTTTCCCAATCTGAGAGGCAACGACCATCAACTTCGGTAATTTGATATTCAGTTGCACTTGTGCTAACGCAGCAATGGATTGAGGTCGAACTTCATCGATCACCGGTTTGATACTGGAATCCCAATCGAATAAACGAGAAAATAAGCAAAAATAGCAAACAAGAAATTCGCTAACGGACCGGCAGCAATAATAAAAAGCACGTTGTGCTACGGTTTTATGATCAAAGGCTTGTGATTTTTAATGCTCTCAGGCACATCTCTCATTGCGCCTGTCCAACATTTTGACATAGCTCCCCTAGAGGAATTGCTGACACTGCAAATTCCGTACCTGTTTTATCAGTATGTGACCAGATGACTTTTGCCAAATCCAACAGAAAAACGATGGACTTTTTACACCGCACTTTCGGGCTGCCCACATGGCCATATTCATGCACAGCCACTAAAACGGCAATCACAATCAGAAATGAAACGGTTGACCATAAAAATGACTATGACTAATTCCTATAATACAAAGAAATAGAAAGTAGGCGAAGAACGGTACGGCAGCAGTTGCTGTCAATACGATCTAAAAATACCACCATGTCCCGGAATTAAATTGACTGCTGTCTTTGATACCACTTTGGCGTTTAAACATACTTTCGGTTAAATCGCCCAAAATAGAAATTGCAACTGTCGCCACAGACAAACCAATAAAGGCTTCCGGTGAAACAGTTGTAGTCAAACGTTGTTGCGCCAGATTAACAAAAATCGCAGCAACAATGCCTCGCCATCACCAAACCGCCAATAGCACCTTGCCAAGATTTTCCTGGGTGATACTTTCGGTGCCAATTTGTGCTTTACCAAATTTACGCCCCACAAAATAAGCGCCGGAATCCGCCACCCAAAACCAAAAATAAATACATATAACAACAGCATTATGCCGTGGTAAGGGTCTGTCACATAACGATCTAAACGTAGCAATAATACGCCGATTAAAAACGGAATAAGAGTGAAGAAACAGAAAAAGAATTGTAAGACGGAATGTTTGCTCCCAGATGGCACTACTTTTCGGGTAGAGTCACCACAAAAATAGTGCAACCAACCACCAAAGAATGGCACCGAATAGAAATTGGTTGGGCATAATGTTCAAAACACTCGTCCCGCATCCAAGTAATTGCCTTCACCATAAATCCAGAGGAATAAAAAGGCAGCACTTTAAGCCTGTAATGGCGTAGCGCCAAAAAAAGTCGGTTGTTTGAAATTAAAAGAACTGTCCATTCCCAAAATGCCCAACACCACAACCACGCCCAATGCAAGAGCAAAAATAATAAGGTGAAAATAAAAATAAAGCGGAAAAGACAATGGGCAATTAACACAATCGCCGAAATAACCCGTTGTTTAAGCACAATATATTCCTCTGTTATTCAGTCCCACCAAAACGGCGATGACGTTGTTGATAAGATAAAATCGCCTGATGAAATTCGACTTCATTAAAAATCCGGCCATAGCACATCGGAAAAAATACAGTTCCGCATAGGCTACTTGCCACAATAAGAAATTACTAATGCGTTGCTCACCACTGGTACGAATCAATAAATCCACTTCCGGCTGGTCTTTGGTGACCAAATGTTGTTGTAATAATGTTTCGTTAATATTTCACCGCAGTGAGCTGTTGCGTTTGTACCTGCTCTGCACTAAGTGTTGCACTGCCTGAACAATGTCCCAACGTCCACCATAATTAGCGGCAATATTTAAAGTAAGTGCGGTATTATTTTCCGTTAATTTTTCCGCTTTTTAATTTTTTTCCTGTAAGCCCTGCACTCAAAACGGGAAACATCACCAAGAATTTTCAAACGAATGTTATTTTTTTATGCAGTTTTTCACTTCAAAAATCGAGCGCTTGCATAAATAAATTCATCAGTGCGCTAACTTCCTGCTCAGGGCGACTCCAATTTTCACTGCTAAAGGCATATAAGAGTTAAATATTTCACCCCTGATTTTGCGGAGCATAAGATACGGCCTGACGCACTGCCGCCACGCCGTGTTTTATGATCCAAAAATCCGCATTTTTGCCTTGTTGTTTCGCCCAACGACCGTTGCCATCCATAATAATGGCAATATGTTGCGGAATATTGTTCGGGTCCAATTCTGTCATGTTCAATTTCTCAGTTGCGCAATCATCATGTAGACCAATGCGCAAGTTGCTTTTGGCACATTCACGAGCCACACGATCCACGCTCCAATACATCATCAATCTGTTTGATTAGCTGTGGCTGAATTTGTTCCACCACCGCCTGATTAAGTTTGGCAATATCGGTAAATTTAATTTGTCGATCTCAAAAACGCCTGCACCGCTATTTCATTCGCGGCATTCATTGCCGTGGTGGCGTACTGTCCCGCCGCAAAAGGCATCAATAGCGAGTTTTAAAACAAGGATAACGTTGATAATCAGGAGCAAGAAAATGTTAGCCATTGAGTTGGTAAAAATCTAATGGCGCCACACCGGAAATAGTACGCTCGGATACGCCATGGCTTCGGCAATCGGCGTACGCATATCGGGATTGCCCATTTGAGCAATCACGAACCATCAATATAACGCACCATGGAGTGAATAATAGATTGTGGGTGAATAATCACTTCTATTTCATCCGCTGTCGCATTAAACAACCAACGGGCTTCAATATATTCTAACCCCTTGTTCATCATCGTTGCGGAATCCACGGAGATTTTCTTACCCATAGACCAGTTCGGATGCGCCACCGCTTGTTCAGGCGTAATGCCGTCAAATTCACTTAAATCCGTATAACGGAAAGGTCCGCCGGAGCCTGTCAGCACGATTTTACTAATGCCCAGTTCCGCCAACGGACAAAAACCAATTTGTTGCTGTGCCTGTGGCGGCAAGGATTGGAAAAATCGCGTTATGTTCACTATCCACCGGCAATAATTGCGCGCCATGTTGCTTCACCGCATCAATAAAAATCTGACCGCAAGTCACCAAGGCTTCTTTATTCGCCAGCAACACTTTTTTTCCCGCTTGCACGGCCGATAACGTTGGTAATAAACCTGCCGCACCAACAATTGCCGCCATGACCATATCTGCATCGGGGATGTGCGCTTAATTCGCAAATGGCTTGTTGACCGGCCAACACTGGGTTGGAATTCTGATGAGCTATTAATTTTTCGCGCAATATTTTTGCGGCGTTTTCATCTGCTAATGCAGCAAAGTGCGGTCGAAATTTCACGCATTTTTCAAACATAGCGTCAACATTTGAACCGCCCACTAAGGCGAATGCCGCATATTGTTGCGGATTGTGCTCAATCACCGAAAGTGTGCTGTTGCCAATGGATCCTGTGGCACCGAGAATGACGACATTTTTGCTTATTTTTGCATAAAATTTTGACCGCACTTTTCCCTGTAGCAAATACAATCATCCTCAAATAGGGGCTCGTTTACATGAAGAAAAAGACGCAGTAAAGCACTGCGTCCGCATTAATTCGCTATTGATGATTAGAAATCAAGCAATTCTTTTTCTTTATCTGCCAACACGTCATCTACTTTTTGGATGAAACCGTCAGTTAATTTTTTGAATGACTTCTTCCGCTTTATGCTGATCGTTTTCGCTGATTTCTTTGTCTTTCAACAAGGCTTTGATTTTTATCGTTAGCATCGCGACGCACGTTACGAATCGCCACTTTACCTTGTTCACCTCGGCTTTCACAATTTTGATTAAATCACGGCGACGTTCTTCCGTTAATGGCGGAAGCGGTACTCGAATGGTTGTTCCCGCAGAAGACGGATTCAAACCCAAATCAGACGTTAAAATGGCTTTTTCTACCGCTTGAATCAATGAACGATCGAAACACAGTTACCGCTAAAGTACGCGCATCTTCTGCCACCACGTTGGCTAATTGACGTAACGGCGTTGCAGAACCGTAATAATCCACTTGAATGGCATCCAACAAAACTTTGGTTGCGCACGGCTGGTACGGATTTAGGTAATATGGCCTTTTTAAAGCTTCAAGGCTTTTTCCATACGTTCTTCGGCATCTTGTCTAATTTGATTAATCATTCGACTTTCCTTTTTCAGTAAATAAAGATAAAACAGTGTGATTTTACTGGATTTTTGTAAAAATTTTTGAATCTTTTTATTTTGAAATATGCTTTTCTCGATTGTGATAACTATCATTTTAAAATACAATTAGCTGATTCAATAACTTAGGGATTTAATATGTCTTTAGGACACGCGTTGCGCCTAAGCACGGTATTCGGTTCAATCACATTTTTATTTAGTTGTGCGATCTATGTTCATCCGGGCACAACATTGTATTGGTCTGGTAAAGATGTCAGCGAGTTTATGCTCGATAAAGGACTTACACCGGATACTAAAAAGATTTGTAAAGATAAGGACAAGCCATTTCTCGTTTATGGTTTCGCTAAACCAATTTACGAGGTATTTGATCGTGAAGTCGGACGTGCTTATAACAGTTATGGTGACACCACAATCTATGTTCAAAAAGAACATCAATTTACAGGTGATTACAAGTGGACTTTATATCTTTACCGATATCAACGGCAAAAATAACTTCCCATCGTTCTGACACTGGTTTTGGCAATATTGACAAAGAATTTAGCTGCCAAGATATGAATGAAGTGCTTAATGATGAAAATAAACTTATTTCACAGTTCTCAAGACAGAGCTTATGGATGAGTATTATCGGTTCACTAGATAACAACAAAATGCTATGTATCCAATAAAGCGCATACTTCTCAAAAAGATGCTGAAGAAGATGCTTTAAATCAATGTCGTAATGAAGGTAATACAGGTTGTAATGTTGTCATATCTTATAGCAATACTTGTTTATCAAGTGGCATTGGGATACGTAACGGATCTTACTTTGATGTATTCGGTTTTGGAATGAATAAACAGGGATGCAAATCGAGATTTAATTGAGCAGTGTGAGGCGAAAGGAGGCAGCGACTGCCGAACAGTAGCTGAAGGGATTATGCGCAACGTCTTGTGATATGCAAACTGATAAAAAGTTGTTTGTTGCAACCTCCACAAATACTTTCCCCTAATCAATAAATTTTTTTCTTAAAATAAAAACGGTAGAAATCATTTCTACCGTTTCTTTTTCGCTGCATTCAGCTTAACAAATCGTGGTGCCTTCATCAGTACCAAGAATCACTTGACGTAATGCACCGGGTTTACCCATATTGAAGACCCGAATCGGCAAGCCGTGGTCGCGGGCAAGGGTGAAAGCCGCTAAATCCATCACTTGCAATTCTTTCTCAATCACTTCTGCGTGTTAGATTTTTATACAGTTTGGCATCGACATTTTTAGCCGGATCGCAGTCATACACCCCATCCACCTTAGTGGCTTTTTAACACCACATCCGCTTCAATTTCAATCCCGCGTAAACAGGCAGCACAGAGTCGGTCGTAAAGAATGGGCTACCGGTGCCTGCAGAGAAAATTACGACACGTTTTTCACGCAACATTTTGATAGCTTCAGACCAGTTGTAGGTATCACAAATGCCATTTAACTGAACGGCAGACATTAATTTTGCATTTACATCTGCACGATGAAGAGCATCCCGCATCGCTAAACCGTTCATCACGGTAGCTAACATCCCCATGTGGTCACCTACCACGCGGTTCATACCGGCTTTAGCAAGTTTAGCGCCACGGAATAAATTACCGCCACCCAACACAACACCAACTTCACGCCCATTTCAATGAGCTCCTTAATTTCTAACGCCATTCTATCCAAAATGGAAGGATCAATACCGAATCCTTCTTCGCCCTGCAAGGCTTCACCACTCAGTTTTAACAGAATTCTTTTTATAAATCGGTTTGCTCATATTTTTCCCTTTTTGTGTTAACAAAAATCGGTTCATTTTTACTGGATCTTACCTATACTGTGAAGCGAATGACGGAAAATCATGAAAAAACGACCGCACTTTTACAGGACAAAAATTATTGACAAAGTAAAGTGCGGTCGATTTTAGCACATTTTTAACTACCAAAACTCCACAACAGCAACGCTAATAATTGCGGTGAAATGATCCTCAGGAACATAGCAAGTGGATATACCGTGGCATAGGGACACAACGCCGCCGCACCGCTTTCTTCTTTTTTATTGCATTGGCAAAAGCTAACGCCGGCGGATCGGTCATGGAAACCGGCCAGTACACCACACAGAGAAAGGTAATCTCAGTTTGCTGTATAAGGGCAATAAGACCCGTAACCAACAATGGCACCAAGGTGATAATCACACTCGTAGCCCATCCATTCTAAGCCGTCACCGTTTAATAATGTATCAAGGAAACTGCCGCCGGATTTTAACCCACTACAGCCAAAAACAGCACAATCCCCAATTCACGCAATGCAAGGTTGGTACTTGGCGGCATGAACCAATACAGTTTGCCCAAGGTACCGATACGCGCCAAAAACTAACGCAATGACTAACGGCCCACCGGCTAGAAACCTAATTTAATGCCACAGGAAGCCGGGGAATGTAAAACGGAATAGAACCGAACAACACACCCTAAACCAATACCGATAAATACCGGTAACATTTGTACTTGTTGCAATTTCTGCGCAGCATTACCGATAACAGAAATGGCGTTGTTCATGACATCGGTAGGTCCAACCATAGTGCAACACATCACCAAATTGAAGTGTGGTATTGGCAGTTGGCACCAACTCCACCCCCGCTCGGTTTAAACGGGAAATGACCACGCCGTATTTTTGGTGAATGCCCAGGGATTTAATACCCAAGACTTTTTCACTGGTCACCACCACCCGTTCAGCACGAATTTCACGACTGACCGTGGACGTTGGCACATCCATTTCATCACCGACGATTAAACGCATTTTTCAGCATTGATCTCGCCGACCAAATGCAAAATGTCATCTAAATAAATTTCCGTGTTGGCTTTCGGTACGCTAATGCTGTCTCCCTGTTTTAAACGGGAACTACCACATCTCCTTACCAAACCCCGCACATCAATTAAAACACAAGCCATCCAGATTTTTATTGGTGACTTTAATATCCATGGCGGTCAAAGATTCTTTGTCATGCCCGCTTTCTTGTTTAAAGTTGCGTTCTTCTTCATCAACGTTGACCTTAAAGAACAAACGTATCAACCACATGGTGAGCAAAAATACGCAAAATACCGAAAGGATAAGCCATGGCGTAGGCCATCCCCATGGTTTCTGTGGTGCTGTTCATGCCTAATTCGGACAGAATTTGTTGTCCCGCCCAAGGGAAGCGCGTATTGCTAACTGCACCGGAATAAACCCCCAAAAATAATATCTAATGGCACATCGGCGAATTTGTGGATGAATACCACCGTTATCCCACCAAGTAATACGATAAGAAACGCAAAACCGTTCAGCTTTAACCCTGAACGGCGCAAAGAAAGAAAAACCCAGCCCCACTTGAATCCTGGATGGTGTAAAACAAACAGGATCAAACCGAATTCTTGCACAAAAATGCAACGTATGAGTATCCAATTTTAGCCCTGTATTGATTGGTGAAATGCGCCACAATAATTCCACCGAACAACACGCCGCCGACACCGAATCCAACGCCTTTGATCTTCCAATGACCAATCCATAAACCTATCACTGCAACGAGTGCTAACAAACTAATCGTAATTGCAATGTCACTCATATTTACCTCAAATAAAATTAACTAAAAAGTATTATAACAAGTTGATTTTAACTTGCTTAGGAAAACCTCAAAAATGTTGCCTCTATCACATTTTTCCTTGCCTAATAAGAAAAATTTTTTAAAATGAACCGCACTTTTTCGTTATCGGATGACATGATGGACTATACTCAGGAAGTTATTACCTCTTTACTTTGGATTGCGTAAAAACTCTGGCGATCACCGCCGTTGTTTTCAGCTTCAGTATCTTTTTATTGCGTTTCACCAACTGGGGCAAACAATTTTGGATGTTTGCAGGCGGCTACCTTTCGCCAAAACGAAGCATCAAGCCGCTGTTATTTTTCATTTTGATCGTGACCCTAACCTTATTTAGCGTTCGTCTGGGGCTTTGTACATTCCACTTGGTATAACAACATACGTACACGGCGCTAGCAGGAGTTCAATCGTCCGGGTATTTTTGGGGAACAAATGATCCTCTCTTTGTTTTATTGCCGGTTTCTCCGTGCTCTCGGCACTTATCAGCTATTATGTCAGCCAACGTTTTTCGATTAACTGGATTGAATGGCTGAACAGCGAAATGCTGGAGAAATGGATGAACAACCGCGCCTATTACAAAAGCCAATACATGAGCAACAACCTCAGACAACCCGGATCAACGTATTCAACAAGACATACAATCTTATGTGAAAAACCACGCTTTCCCTCGGTACCGGCGTCATTGACGCAGTCACCTCCATGATTTCTTACACTATTTTATTATGGGGCTTGGCCGGGTCCAATGACCTTGCTTGGTGTGAAATTCCGCGTGCCATGGTCTATCTAGTGTTCGCTTATGTCATTTTCACCACGCTCATCGCTTTCTGGCTCGGTAGCCGTTAATTCGTCTTAATTTCTCGCTAACGAAAATTAAATCGCGAATTATCGTTACTCCTTAATTCGCGTAAAAGAATATGCGGAAAGCATCGCTTTCTACGCTGGTGAAAAAGTGGAAAACCTGCTATACAAACAGTTCCACGCGGTAATCCAGAATATGTGGGATATTGTGTTCCGGGCATTAAAAATTCTCCGGTTTTCAACTTGGTGGTGAGCCAAATTTCGGTGGTGTTCCATTATTAATTCAAGTGGACGCTATTTTGAAAAACAAATTAAACTGGGCGATCTGATGCAAACCTTGCAGGTATTCGGCAAAGTGCATTCCAACCTTTCTCTTCCGCAACACTTACGACAGTTTTGCCGAATACAAAGCGACCTTAGACCGTTTAACCGGCTTCCATTACAGTGTGGAATCCGCACAAAAACAAAGCAAAAACCAATATTACCGATCACCCAACGGACGTTATTTTCCAACATCTGCGTGAAATCGCGCTTGGTAAAACACTGATTAACGATCTCAACCTCACTCTGCCGCAAGGAGATTCGTTGCTGATTCAAGGGCAATCCGGTGTGGGTAAAACCACCTTATTACGTACCGTGGCCGGTTTATGGTCTTACGCGCAAGGGGAAAATCTTCTGCCTGCAACACAATACCCTGTTCTTGTCACAACGTCCTTATTTGCCACAAGGCAACCTGCTCACAGCGCTCTATTATCCCAGCTCTACAGAAAATGCCGATTTCGCCGAAATCAAGCAAGTGTTAGAACAGGTTCAATTGGCACATTTACAAGATCGTTTAGAACAGGAACAAGAGTGGACACGTATTCTTTCCCTCGGCGAACAACAACGTTTGGCTTTTTGCCCGTTTGTTATTACACAAACCGAAAGTCGCATTCCTTGATGAAGCCAGCGCCAGCTTGGACGAAGGCATGGAGCACGCTATGTATCGCTTAATTCGTGATAAATTACCAAACACCACGATTATCAGCGTGGGGCAACGTCTCTACCCTTATTCCATTACATCAACAGCAACTGGAATTGCGCGTAGATGGAGATTGGGTGTTAAACGCTCATTAGCTTTTGTGACTCAACTGTAAAGTGCGGTGGGTTTTTCAGATGCCTTTAAAAACATTTGAAAACTCACCGCACTTTTTATAGCTAAACCAAAAAGTGATCTTTTTAGTAAATAAATTTCTGTCAGAATAAAAATTGGCATCAAGTGGCAAAGTTAGAACATTTCTCTTTAAATAAGAAAAATTTCAAACATTGATACTGATTTAATTTCAAAAATCAGCAAAAACAGAGAGAAAATGCTGATTTATTATTTGACAGGCTTAATTAAATCCGTAATATGTGGAGCGTTCTATAGATTTTTAACTAGGATTTTTTTCATGTTTCACTCTGTTTCTTTTATCCCTCAACCTGCTGCTCACACATTTTTGTGCGGCTAAGTTGTGGATGAAAAACAGTCAAATGTAAAACCCTCAAGATTTAAACCCGCACTCTAATTTGCGGGTTTTTGTTTTAAAAATACCGTAAAAACGACCGCACTTTTGAGTGATAAAAGAAGGAAAATACTATGACAGATCGCGTTATTATTTTTGATACCACCTTGCGTGATGGCGAACAAGCGTTAAAAGCAAGCTTAACCGTTAAAGAGAAATTACAGATTGCTTTTAGCCCTTGAACGTCTAGGCGTGGATGTGATGGAAGTCGGTTTCCCGGTTTCTTCTCAAGGTGATTTTTGAATCCGTTCAAACCATTGCACGCCATATCAAAAATAGTCGTGTTGCGGCACTTTCCCGTGCGGTAATTAAAGATATTGATGCGGCAGCTGAAGCCTTAAAAGTGGCAGAAGCGTTTCGTATCCATACATTTATTGCAGTTTCAGCATTACACGTTGAAGCCAAATTAAAACGTACCTTTGACGATGTCGTTGAAATGGCTGTAGCAGCAGTAAAACATGCACGTAACTATACTGACGATGTAGAATTTTCTTGCGAAGATGCAGGCCGTACCGGTATCGACAATATTTGTCGTATTGTTGAAGCGGCAATTAATGCAGGTGCAACAACTGTAAATATTCCTGACACTGTTGGTTTCTGCTTACCTAATCAATTCGGCAATATTATTGCTGAAGTACGTAACCGCGTACCAAATATCGATAAAGCTGTGATTTCCGTACATTGTCACAATGACTTGGGTATGGCAACGGCTAACTCCTTAACCGCTGTACAAAATGGTGCACGCCAAATTGAATGTACTATCAACGGCATTGGTGAACGTGCGGCAATACCTCACTTGAAGAAGTGGTAATGGCAATGAAAGTGCGTCAAGAATTCATGGGCGTGGATACACGTATCAACACACAAGAAATTCATCGTGTCAGCCAAATGGTGAGCCAACTTTGTAATATGCCAATCCAACCGAATAAAGCGATTGTAGGTTCAAATGCTTTCGCACATTCATCCGGTATTCACCAAGATGGTATGTTAAAAAACCAAAATACCTACGAAATCATGTCACCAGAAACTATCGGCTTGAAGAAAGAGAATTGAACTTAACCGCACGTTCTGGTCGCGCAGCAGTAAAAGGTCATATGGCGGATATGGGTTACACCGAGCAAGATTACGATTTGGATAAATTGTATGAAGCCTTCTTAAAATTAGCAGATAAAAAAGGCCAAGTGTTCGATTATGACTTGGAAGCCTTGGCGTTCATTGATATGCAACAAGGCGATGAAGATCGTTTGGTGTTAGATAAACTTTCCGCTCACTCCACCAAAGAATATCCGGCGACCGCCTTTGTTCAATTACAATTAGACGGTGAGAAATTAAGCACTTCGTCAATCGGTGGTAACGGCCCGGTTGATGCGGTTTATAACGCCATCTTAAATTTGACCGGCTTTAGAGATCAAAATGTCTCACTATAACTTAACCGCCAAAGGTGAAGGCGCTGAAGCCTTAGGTCAGGTGGATATTGTGGTGGAACACGAAGGCCGTAAATTCCATGGTGTTGGTTTAGCAACAGATATCGTTGAATCTTCCGCCCTTGCCTTTAGTGCACGCCATCAATGCAATTTATCGGGCGCATAAAGGTAGCAGAATATTAAGAATCATAAACATCATTAATCTATCGAGTTCCCCTTTAGCAAAGAGGGGTTAGGGGAGATTTGGAAGTAACATCAACCTCAGTAGTGAATTTTTATATCGTTAAAAATCTCCCCAGCTCCCTCTTTACAAAAAGAGGGGAGAAAATTAACCGCACTTTTGTGTGAAAGAAATAGGAAAAACAATATGCAATCATACAACATCGCTGTTCTACCGGGAGACGGTATCGGTCCGAAGTCATGGCTGAAGCCATTAAAGTATTAAACAAAGTCCAAGAAAAAAATTTGGTTTTAAACTCAACTTCAACTGAGTTTTATGTGGGTGGTGCCGCAATTGATCACTGCTGGGTTGTCCGTTACCCGCAGAAACCTTAAAAGGTTGTGATGATGCTGATGCAATTTTGTTTTGGTTCTGTGGGTGGCCCTAAATGGACAAATTTACCGCCGGATCAACAACCAGAACGCGGTGCATTATTGCCATTACGTAAACACTTCAAATTATCTCTGTAACCTTCGCCCGGCAACTCTTTATAAAGGATTGGAAAAATTCTGTCCGTTACGATCAGACATCGCAGCGAAAGGGGTTTGATAGTGGTGGTTGTACGCGAATTAACAGGCGGGATTTATTTCGGTCAACCAAAAGGTCGCGAAGGCGAAGGTGCACAAACCAAAGCATTCGATACCGAAGTGTATTATAAATATGAAATTGAGCGTATTGCTCGCGCTGCTTTTTGATGCGGCAATGAAACGTCGTAAACACGTGACTTCTGTCGATAAAGCTAACGTATTACAAGCCTCATTTTATGGCGTGAAACCGTGACCGAAGTGGCGAAAGACTACCCCTGAAGTCACCTTAGATCACATTTATATCGACAACGCGACCATGCAGCTCATCAAAGCACCGGAGTCTTTTTGATGTACTCTCTGCTCTAATATTTTTCGGCGATATTATCTCTGATGAAGCGGCCATGATCACAGGTTCTATGGGGATGCTGCCATCTGCTAGCTTAAATGAAGAAGGTTTTCGGCTTATATGAACCGGCAGGCGGTTCTGCACCGGATATTGCAGGTAAAGGCATTTGCCAACCCAATCGCACAAATTCTTTCTGCAGCGATGATGTTAGCGTTACAGCTTCAACTTAAACGAAGCCGCAGATGCCATTGAAAATGCGGTACAAAAAGTCTTATCAAACGGTCACCGTACCAGTGATTTAGCCGATGACTCTGCCCCTGTTTCAACGGCAGAAATGGGCACATTGATCGCTAACGCAATCTAATAAAAATACAATGAAAGTGCGGTTTAAAACACTGTCAAATCTAACTGCACTTACTCTAACAAAGCCCCTAACGAATTGAGAAAAATTATGGCAAAAACTCTTTACGAAAAATTATTCGATGCCCACGGTGTACGAAGTGAAGGCGAAACGCCGATTTTTGTATATCAACCGTCATTTAATCCATGAAGTGACCAGTCCACAAGCCTTTGATGGGCTACAGTGTCGCGGGCCGTCAAGTGCGCCAAGTAAGCAAAACCTTCGGTACCATGGATCACAGTATTTCACGCAAGTCGTGATGGAATAAACTTGAAGGTCAAGGAAAATTCAAGTGTTGGAACTGGAAAAATACGAAAAGCGACCGGTATTCAATTGTTCGACATGACTACGAAAGAACAAGGTATCGTGCATGTGATGGGACCGGGCAAGGCTTAACTTTGCCAGGTATGACGATCGTCTGCGGTGACTCATACCGCTACCCACGGCGCCTTTGGTGCTTTGGCATTTGCTATCGGCACCTCCGAAGTAGAACACGTTTTAGCGACACAAACCTTAAAACAAGCCCGTGCAAAAAGCTATGAAAATTGAAGTGCGCGGCAAAGTGGCGCCTGGCATTACCGCCAAAGACATTAGTTCTTGCCATTATCGGTAAAACCACTCATGGCTGGCGGCACAGGCCATGTAGTGGAATTCTGTGGCGATAGTTTCATCTCGTGATCTTTTTCTATGGAAGGTCGTATGACCGTTTGTAATATGGCGATTGAAATGGGCGCGAAAGCCGGCTTAATCGCACCGGACGAAAACCACTTTCGACTATTTAAAAAGGCCGTCCACACGCGCCGAAAGGTAAGGATTGGGATGATGCAGTCGCTATTGGAAAAACTTTAAAAATCTGATGATGACGCGAAATTTGGACACGGTAGTGACTTTTAGATGCCAAAGATATCGCACCGCAAGTCACTTGGGCACGAATCCTGGGGCAAGTAATCGGTATCGATCAATTGAGTGCCAAATCCAACGGAAAGTGACCGATCCGCTAACTCGCGCCTCTGCTGAAAAAGTTTTGACTTATATTGGCTTAGAAGCTAACACCAATTTAAAAGATATTCCGGTAGATCAGGTATTTATCGGATCTTGTACTAATGCCCGTATCGAAGATTTGCGCAGCGGCGGCGGTGATGAAAGGCCGCAAAAAGCCGATAACGTAAAAACGCATTTTAGTGGTGCCAGGGCTCCGGTTTAGTAAAAAGAACAAGCGGAAAAAGAAGGCTTGATAAAATCTTTATTGAAGCCGGTGCCGAGTGGCGTAATCCGGCTGTTCCATGTTTAGGGATGAACGATGACCGCTTAGGTGAGTGGGAACGCTGTGCTTCTACTTCGGAACCGTAACTTTGAAGGTCGCCAAGGCCGTAACGGTCGCACTCACTTAGTAAGCTCTGCCATGGCTGCAGCAGCGGAATGTTCGGTAAATTCGTTGATATTCGTGGACGTGACATTAAATTAAGGCCCAAAGAAGAGGAAAAAGAAAGATGGCAGGATTCAAACAACTTTCTAGGCTTAGTAGTGCCATTGGATGCATCGCTGAATGTGGATCACAGATGCGATTATTCCAAAACACTTTTTATGCTTTCATTACTCGCGTAGGTTTCGGCAAACACTTATTCCACGAATGGCGTTATTTGGATGTGGAAGGCACCAAACTGAATCCGGAATTTCGAGCTGAATTACCCACAATATCAGGGGGGCGACTATTTTATTAGCATGTAAAAACCTCGGTTGTGGTTCTTCCGTGAACACGCCCCTGGGCTCTTAGCCGATTATGGTTTCAAAGTGATGATCGCACCAAGTTTTGCTGGATATTTTCTATAACAACAGCTTGAACAATCACATGTTACTGATTCGTTTAAGCGAAGAGGAAGTCGAAGAAATCTTCCAATGGGGTGTGGGCGCACGAAGGCAAAACAAATCCATGTGGATTTAGAAGCCATGACCGTGACCGTAGGCGACAAAGTTTATACCTTTGAACTGGATGAATTCTGCCGTCATTGTTTGTTAAACGGCTTGGATAATATCGGTTTAACCTTCAACACGAAGACAAAATCGCAGAATGCGTGCAAAAAATTCCGGGCATTCTTCGTTAACTTTTTCTTACTCGGAAAGCAGATATTCTCTCAGGTAAAAAGGCGGACAATTTGTCCGCCTTCTTTCATAAAAACACATCAAAAATGACTCGCCATCGAATCAAGTTCGATTGTTTGCCCTGATGGGGTCGTTGGCAAAGCCAACGTTCAAATCTGTTGGATTTTTGACCGCACTTTATGTGTCTCGCTCTTAACAAAACAACAACACCGGGCGATGTTGTAAATCTTTAAATTCATCCTGCCATTGTGGTTGGTCTGCAAGCATTGGCTCAGCCATTTGCTCTCAATGTGAAAACCGGCAGAAATCAAATTGTTGATGATGGTCGCCGTGGTGCGGTGATAGGCGTAAAAGGTTGCTTAAACCAGCTTCGTTAGCGTTCGCCTTCATCCCGATAGAAATTCAGACGATAGGCGAGTTGGCGTATGCCGTCTTTTTCCCAACGTTCGCCGCCTTGATAACAAGTCACAATGGGATGCTCTTGAGAGAAAATCAATTGTCCGTTTTGGCTCTAGTTTGGCATGAATTTTTGCTAATAAGGCGGAGAAATCCTGTGCATAATGAAAAGCAAAGGAACTGGTGATTAAATCAAAACCGCCCTCATTTAACTGATCTAAACGTTCCATGGGGGCTTGCTCCAGTAAAAAGTGCGGTCGAAATTCTGCGAGATTTTTTGCCGCCTGCTGCAACATGGCTTGGGACAAATCTATACCGGCAACAAATGCGGCGCCCCGTTCTAAATAGAGCTTGAGATGTTCTCCGCAACCACAGCCTAAATCTGAAATACGCTTGCCTGACACGCCACCGACTAAGCCCAACATCGTGGGCTTTTCAACGATTTCATTTAAGCTGTTCGGGTTGCTGCGTAGTTTCTGATACAGTTCGAAAAAACCGTCCTTGTCATACACGCTTTGCTTGTCTTGCATATTATCCTTTGAAGTCGCAATCCAACCGAACTGTAATGCCACTTGTGCGAAGATATTCAGTAACCCGAATAAAATCACGAAATACACCATGAAGTTGCCGCCGTGTACACGATAGGTGGCATTCTGGAATTTTTGCGGCTGGCTTTTTGCCAACAACGCCGGGCACGATGGCTGCCCAAATCGTAGCAGCTAGCCCCGCGTAACCACATGGCGATAACAAAGCCGAACGGGAATTGCAACTCAGCAATAACGGCGGCAGGAAAGTGACTAATGTCGTTTTAGTGCGTCCTAAGCGGCATCATCAAATTTACATAAGTCAGCGATGTAATCGAATAAGCCTAGGGGTTACACCCAAGCGAAAGAACTGGCGATGGCCATATAGGCAAAGAAATTCAAAACAATGCCGATATAACTCGGTTTGGATGTATTTATCTGCTTCTAATAAGCGCCGCTACATCACCGCCTTTGGCGATGACCGGTAAAATTCAGCGCGCGGTAAGTTACCTTGAACGGCAAGCTGCCACAAAATATAAATAATCAATGCCAAACCGGTACCGAGGAAAATAGATTTCATCACGCGGTTGCCGTCACGATCGTAATATTTCACCAAACTCGGTACGTTGCCGTGGAAACCGAACGACTACCAAACACACCGGAAGTGTGTCAAAATAAGGTAAATATTGTTGTTCACCCCTGTGCCACGGTGTTAAGCAACACATCGGCTTTCACCGAACTCAACAAACCGGAGGTGGAAAGGAAGAAGGAAAATAATCATCCCGGCAATTAACACCGTACTAAAACGGTCAACCGCTTTGGTGCAGAGAACCAGCACAAGCGCCGCCAACACAAAACAGAAAAATCAAAGAGCCTGCATTACGCCCCACTTCTACGTTTTCGCCTAATTGATTGAGGAAATTTTTCCGTAATGCTGCCGCCGGAGGTAATGTAAGCGTAGGTGAGAATATAAAGTACAAAGGCGACGGACAAGCTATTAATCAGGTTCCAGCCTTTTGCCTAATAAATCGGTCACAATCGTATCGGAAACTGGCACCGGTCGGATAATGCAAATTGGCTTCTAAAATCATTAAGCCTGACGTAGTCATACAAAAACCAAGTATAAAATAAGAACAGTAATAGAGCCGAAAAACCAAACACCAGCTGTAGATGTTGGTTGGCAAGCATGCTGGCACCAATTGCCGTACCTGCACAATCATCGCGCCACCGAGTAAGGAAGGGCGTTTTTGCATTGTCATTATAATGTCCTTTTTAGTAAAAATTTGGACTATTATAATAGTACAACTATAAAAACAACCGAATTTTGTTAGACAACTTTTCCCCTCAACCTCGACGAAGTGAGTCGATTACGGCTATAATTACGAGGTTTATTTAACTCACAAGAAGGAATCAACAAATGGGCTTAGAAAGCGTACCAGCAGGTAAAATTACCAGATGATATCTATGTTGTCATTGAAATCCCTGCAAACTCAGATCCAATCAAATATGAAGTGGATAAAGAAACCGGCACATTATTTGTAGACCGTTTCATGGCAACTGTTATGTTCTATCCGGCAAACTACGGTTATGTGAACAACACCTTATCTTCCGACGGTGACCCTGTTGATGTGTTAGTCCCTACACCGTATCCGTTACGAAACCAGGGTTCCGTCATTCGTTGCCGTCCTGTAGGCGTGTTGAAAATGACCGATGAAGCCGGTGGTGATGCTAAAGTAGTTGCGGTACCGCACACCAAGTTAACAAGAATACGACCACATCAAAGACGTGGGCGATTTACCGGAATTATTAAAAAGCACAAATTAAACACTTCTTCGAAAGTTATAAAGCATTAGAAGCAGGCAAATGGGTGAAAGTCGAAGGATGGGAAGGCGTTGATGCAGCACGCAAAGAAATCCTTGATTCATTTGAGCGTGCAAAAAAATAATAAAATATTGGCTTTTACGACCACTCTTTTTCGGAAGAGCGTTTTTTTACACACAACCTTCAATACTGAGAGGAAAAACTTATGTCTAAATTAGGGCAAAAACTTTTTGGTGTTGGTTTCAACCATCAGCATTTTAACTGCGTAGTGCTGATCTCCGCTTCTATTAACCAAGAAGCCGCAATGGGTTATCGTCAAATGATCAGTGAAGCAAAATCACACAATCAAATTGATAGCAAATCAAAAACCGCACAACGTGTACATAAAGTCTTCATGGTGCCATACGCTAATCAAGAAAACCAAACCGGTCAAGCGTTTGATTGGCAAATTGAAGTGATTAAATCTAAAGAGCTTAACGCATGGGCAATGCCGGGCGGTAAAAATGGCATTCTACACTGGTCTAGTTGACAGCTTGCGTTTAACTGATGATGAAATCGCTGCAGTAATGGGGCATGAAATGGCATCACGCCTTTAAAAAGAACATGGCAAGAAAAAGTAAATATGGGTACTCACCGATGTTGTTGCTGGCGTTGCACAAGAGGTATTGGCCGCTAAAATCGGTTCTGATGGCTAGTTCTATGGTGGTAGGTTTAGCAAAAAGATCAGCTTTTAGACAAAACCTTATTCCCGTAGCGCAGAAACCGAAGCGGACGAAGTGGGGCTTATTCTTAATGGCAAAAACTCGGTTATAACCCTGAAGCAGCTCCTGGCTTATGGGATAAAATGCAAAAAGCCTCTACCGGCTCACAAGGTATCTTAGACAAATTAAGTTCAACTCACCCAAGCGATAAAGATCGTCAGGAAAACTTATTACGTTTAATGCCTGAAGCTACTGCAATGTATAAACAAAGCAAAAACAAATAAGTTAATCTAATTAGACAATAAAAAGTGCGGTGACTTTCGAAAGAATAGTAAAACATATCAAAAAGCCTCCGCACTTTTTATTTATTGCTAAACAGCAACCAATTAATTTTAAAAACTGATCGGCACGGTAATAGAAGGCCCCATGCCCGCCGGACGAGGACCAATTGATCTGGCACTATTAACCGCACTTAATGCTGCATTGTCCAAAATCCTCTGCGCCCGAACTCTTCGCAATAGAGGCTCCACTAATAGAACCATCCGCACCGATGGAGAATGAAACCGTCACAATACCTTTGTTTACGCATCATTTTTAGCGCGAGCAGGATAACGTTTGTGTTTCTCAATTTCACGACGCAAAGGCAGAACGATAGGCATCAAGCTCACTACCACCGACACCGTTTCCTGCTAAGTTTGGATTCGTTGTGGTTGCCGGGCCTGTTGTCGCTGCTTCGGAATTTACCGAAGAATTGGATTCAACGGTTCTGTCACCGATCGGCACGTCCGCTTTGGTTTGACCTTCGGTTTTTCTTTTCGGCTTTTTGTTTAGGTTTTTCTTTCGGTTTTTCTTTTCGGTTTCTCTTTTGGCTTTTTCCGGTTCTTTTTGGTTTTTTTCAACCTTCGGCGGTTCCGGTTTTACGGTTGATCTTTCCAACGGTTTCCTGCTTTTTCCGGTTCCGGGTGCTTTTTCTTCCACCGGCGGCGGTTCGGCCTCCACCATAGCCATAATCATCTCCATGGAAATGCTGGTGGAAATTTCGCCGGTCGCACTGTTGGCGCTCGTATCCGTTTTGTACTCAAGTGGCTCCAAAAAGCAAAAATATAATGGTGGCATGAATAACAACAGATAACAGAAAACTCAAGAGTGAACGTTTTGCATTCTGCATTCATATTCTCCTACTTGCCAACATCGGCGGATTGTTCTGTAGGTTTTGCCACCTGAGGTTCAACCGATTTTTGAGCCTGTGGCTCAGTGGTTTTCTGTTTTTCACCGCCTTTATCTTTCGTTGCTACAATGGCCACATCTTTAATGTCGTTTTTTTGCCAATAAATCCGTTACAGAAACAAAATCTTGGAAAGTGGCATCGGCATCAATTTTTTAAGGTCACTTTTTGGGCTTTATCCCAACCGGCAATTTCGGTCTCCAAACTTTCAAGATTAGTCGGTTTGTCATTAAAAAAACAGTTCACCATTGGCCGTCACTGTTAATAATTTTGCCAACTCGCTAGATTTAAAATGCCACAGAAGCACTTGCTTTCGGGCACATTCACTTGGATTTTCCCTTGTGAAATAAAAGAGGCGGTAATCAAACACGATAGCCAACAACACCAACATAATATCAATGAAAGGGATAATGTTGATTTCATCAAACTTTTTTTCACGGACTATTCCTTGTGTTCGCTATCATCTTTATTTTTGAGAATTTAATACTTTCCACTTCAAACGGTTGACTTTCAACCTTACGTCCTAACGCGTTATAGAAAATCATCGATGGGATTGCCACTAAAAATACCAAGTGCGGTCGCTTTTAGGGCTAAAGATAAATGCATCATGATCTCGCCGGCATTGACTTCGCCGCCGGATTGACCGATTTGATAAAAAGGTTAAAAGAATACCGATAACAGTCCCCAACAAACCGACATAAGGCGCGTTGGCACCCACGGTTGAAATCACGGTGAGATTGCGGTTTAAATCAATTTCAAGTGCATGAATGGTGGAATACTGATTGACTTTAACTCAGGGCTAAAAATATAAAAACGTTCAATCACCATTGCGAGCATTAACACGCTCATAAAAATCAATAAACCAATAATAATGTAATCGCTATACTTTTGTAAAAAGTCAAAAATTTGCAGCATTTGTTTTTCCTTTGAAAGATGCTCTAAAAATAATTATAAAGAAGAATATGAATCATATCCTTTCTTTTAACTGATAATAAATCGCATTTATTATAAAGTTCTAACGCCGTTTGTAAATTAAAATTTCAACACAAAAAGCGATGAAATTGCTTCATCGCTCAGCAGGAATAAACCGAGTTATAGGCTAAAGTTTGATGACTTTCGCCTGTTTAATCATATTATCGCTTACTTCCAAAAATCGTGACTTGCAAGCCACTGACTTCGCACACACCGTGCCCTCTTGTGGGATTTCCTTCCAAATGTTCCAAAATGAGGCCGTTAAACGTGCGGACCTCTTCCGTATCCAAATTCCAATCAAACATTTTGTTTAAAATCACGCAAGTTTGTGGACCCTCAATAATGATGGATCCATCTGATTGTGGTACGACTTCTTCTTCGAGCGTAGGCGCATTCGAAGTAGTAAATTCACCAACGATTTCTTCTAAAATATCCTCTAAGGTTACCAACCCTTTAATATCGCCATATTCATCCACAACCAAACCAATACGCTCTTTTTTATTGCGGAAATTAGTCAACTGAGTCTTAAGTGCGGTACCTTCCGGAATAAAAATACACTTCATCTGCCGCACGAATTAGGGTCTCTTTGGTAAATTCATTTTTTCCAATAACAAACGGTAGGCTTCGCGTACCCGCAAAATACCCAACACGTTTTCGTCCATGCTACCTTTATACAACACGATTCGGTTATGCGCGGCATGATTTAATTGACGCATAATCGCTTTCCAATCGTCATCAATATCAATACCGCCGATTTCATTGCGTGGCACCATAATGTCATCCACCGTGACGGTTTCCATATCCAAAATCGACAATAACATCTGGGGATGTTGCTCATCTGGCGTGGCCTCCCTGCTTCGAAACAATACTGCGTAGCTCTTCACGGCTGATCACCTGTTTTTCAGATCCGGTTTTTAAACCCACCAAACGCATTAAAGATTTGGTAAAAAATATTCATTAACCAAAACCAAAGGAGAAAAACTTTAAGTAACGGCATTAATAAGTGACTGCTGGTCAATCCAACCTTCTCAGGATGCATTGCAGCCACGGTTTTCGGAAAAATTTCGGAAAAGATCAACATCACGAAAGTCAATGCGCCGGTCGCAATGGCTACTCCCGCATCGCCATATAAACGCATACCGATTACCGTTGCAATGGCGGAGGCGCTGATATTCACGAGATTATTAAAAATAAGAATAAAACCAAGTAAGGTATCCGGTTTGTGTAGCAGTTTTTCGGCTTTTTGCGCTCCTTTGTTGCCTTTGCGTGGCAAGAAAGCGCAAAACGGTATTGTTAAGGAAAGCAAACCGGTTTCCGAACCGGAGAAGTAGGCTGAAAGCACTAAGCAAATGATTAGAATAATAAATAACGTACTAAGGGGAATACTGTCCAAAGTGAAATCTTATATGTATTAAAAATAAAAAATGCGGCCAATTTTTACCGCACTTTTTTCTCTCATCCGTTGATTTTGACACAATCAAACGACTACCGAAGTAAGCGATAGTCAGCAAAATCATACCCGAAATAGCATAAATAATCATCTTTTTCCACGCCAACGGTATTGCTTATAGCCCCAAATCGCCAGACCAAAAACAAGCCAACCAAGCAAAGAAAACGCACCTTTGTGAATATTATCCGGTGTTATCGCCTGCATAAGATGGTAAGTACCTGAAATTAAAGTCATGGTAAGTAAAACTTCACCACTCACCAATAAACGGAAAAATGACGTTCTACTGTCATTAACGGCGGCATCATCGGTGAAAAATGGGGTTTCTTGGCTTTTTAAATGACGATCAATCCATACCAACTGAATAGCATATAAGGTTGCAATAGCACACACCGCATAAGCAAAAATGGATAAGCCGATGTGAAATAGCAGAAAAATCGTTTTGACTCAATAACTGAATAATATGACTTGGCAGGAAAGTAGCATAAATTAAATTAATAATGGAAAAGCAATACACAATAGGCAATACAAAACCACATGGTATTCACCTGCAACATGGCAACAGTGGCAAGGGCGGCAATCATCACGCTCATTAAAGAGGCCACTTCCATAATGCTGAATGTTTGCCTAGCAGCCAAATCCTGCAATAAAGGAAACGTACTCATGACATGGAAAATAATGGCGCAAAGTGCGGTCAGAAAAAGTGTTTTTCGGTTTCGTTTGCCCATCACCGACTTGTGCATTTAACAAGATCGGCGCAATTAACAACACACTGAATAAATAAAACACAATAGATAAAATGGCAAACCACATAATTATTTCCTGTTTACATTGAGACGTTTATTCTAGCCATATCCCGTTAAAATCGCTATAAATTTATTTCGCGCGTGAAAAATACGCGGAATTTCAGTATAATGACAGCAATTTTTAACCGCATTTTCCCTTCCGAGACAATACAGGAATCCACATGTTTGAAAATTTATCCAGATCGCCTAGCCAAAAACGTTACGTAACATCAGCGGACGTGGGCGTTTAACCGAAGATAACATCAAAGACACCCTACGCGAAGTGCGCATGGCATTACTGGAAGCCGATGTGGCGCTACCGGTCGTGCGTGATTTTCATCAATAAAGTAAAAGAACGCGCCATTGGCGTGGAAGTAAATAAAAGCCTCACACCGGGACAGGAATTCGTCAAAATCGTACAAGCCGAATTAGAAGCGGCGATGGGTGAAGCGAACGAAAGCCTAAATCTTGCGACCCAACCACCCTGCCGTGATTTTACTGGCCGGTCTGCAAGGGGCGGGAAAACCACCAGCGTGGGTAAACTAGCCAAAATTCCTGCGTGAACGTCATAAGAAAAAGTGCTTGTGGTGTCTGCCGACGTTTATCGTCCTGCGGCGATCAAACAACTAGAAACCCTTGCCCAAGCGGTTAACGTGGACTTTCTTCCCATCCGATGTGAAACAAAAACCCGGTGGATATTGCTAAAAACGGCATTGGCGGAAGCCAAAATTAAAATTTCTACGATGTGCTTATTGTGGATACCGCCGGTCGTTTTACACGTTGACGGTGAAATGATGAATGAAATCAAACAGATTCATGCCGCATTAAACCCAATTGAAACGCTATTCACCGTTGATGCCATGACCGGTCAGGATGCGGCGAATACCGCAAAAGCCTTCAATGAAGCATTGCCACTTAGTGGTGTCATTCTTACCAAAGTGGACGGTGATGCCCGTGGCGGTGCAGCGTTGTCTATTCGTCAAATCACCGGCAAGCCGATTAAATTCCTCGGGGTCGGTGAAAAACCGACGCGTTAGAGCCGTTTCCACCCGGATCGCGTGGCATCGCGTATTCTCGGCATGGGCGATGTACTTTCCTTAATTGAAGATTTAGAGCGTTCCGTTGACCGCGAAAAAGCGGAAAATGGCGCAAAAATTCAAGAAAGGGGACGATTTCACTTTTAGAAGATTTCCGTGAACAATTACGGGAAATGAAAATGGGCGGCATGATGTCCATGTTAGAAAAACTGCCGGGCGCGAAAAATCTGCTGATCATGTGAAAAATCAGGTGGATGACAAAATGTTCAACAAACTGGAAGCCATCATCAATTCCATGACCTTAAAAGAACGCGCTAATCCGGACATCATCAAAGGCTCCCGCCGTCGTCGCATCGCCCTTGGTTCCGGCACGCAGGTGCAAGATGTGAACAAGTTGCTCAAACAATTTGACGAAATGCAACGCATGATGAAGAAAAATGCGCAAAGGCGGCATGGCGAAAATGATGCGCGGCCTGCAAGGCCTAATGGGTGGCGGGCTCGGCGGCTTGGGCGGAATGTTTAGACGTTAGAAAAATAAAGTGCGGTTAAAAATGAAAGAGTTTTTAACCGCACTTTTTATTATCTAACGCTTTTAATATAATGAGGAAAATCAAATGAAAAACGAAAAAAATCTCTTATTATTAGGGTACGGTATTATCAATAACCGCTTGTTCAACGAGTGAACTGGGGTTGGGTAATGGTTCTCCAGATTGGCGCCCTTATAAAGATATTGATCAATCTACTCAATATATCTCTTTTATTAGTACAGAGACTGCATATGAGCAATCTCATCCAAATGAAGCTCGTGTAGATAGCGTGGGTAGAGCTTATCGAAAAAGCGCTAAAGACCAGGAAGATTTAATTGGGAATCTGTATTATATTTACGATGCTCACGCCAATAATATGGCAATATATTTTGGAACAGAAAACGCTAAAAGTTTAAACCCACACCAAAAAGAAGATATAAAGAAACTTGCAAAAAGCGATCGATTTCTATGAGTTTTGAAAAGGGACGACTTGCTCACGCCGAATTTACGGCAAATAAATCCATGTGTGCTGATTTTAATGGCAAAAAAATGGGGTAAAAAGTTAAAATGGCTAGTAACTATTACCAAGACTATAATAACTATTACACGAGTTTATTAAGCGCCACGATTTTCCAAGCATGATATTAAGGATGTGAATTATAAACCTCTAGTGACGGGTAGCCAGTCCTTTATTGCCGAAAGCAACATGCATGAAGCAAAGCACGGACAACAATTAGGATTAGCTAACTTAAAAAGAAAAAGCGACGCTCTTTACTAACATTATTTGTCGCTAGGGAAAACAAAAGTGCGGTCATTTTTAAAAACGTTTTTCAAGATGACCGCACTTTTTATTTAACAATTCTCGTCATGTTCATGCTCTTCCACTTTTGCCACCGCACCATTAATGGTTAGGCAAATTTCGGTGGAAATTAAGTGGGTTAAAATACTGGCCAATTCGTATAATTTTTCCGTATTGGCGGTGCCGCTTTTCATTGAAATAACCTTGCGCTTTTTAAGCTATTGGTAAATGCAGAGAAAACCGCTTTATCAAAAGAACTCCGGAGCATTGATACCATGTAACACAGACAAACGCTGTGCCACAGACTGACTCTCTTTTTCCCAAATTCGCATCGGGAAATCAATGGGTTATTTTGTAATAAATTGACGGTGATGTAATAGCGTTGCAGAATTTCACGCACGCCGGCCGACCAAAGTTGCAACATCCGAATATTCGGCTTGTTAATAGTCAGCATATTTTTCATTGTGCTTAATAATGTTTTGGCGTTGAAATTCTTGAATAATATGCTCTACTCGCTCAGCGATTTGACCCTCTTCATTAAAATGCAGAAATAATTCGCTACGCAAAAACGGATAAATTTTTCAACACGCCATCCAACACTAAATCTTTTTGAATGGCTTCATAATGCAGAACAATGCTTGCCACCAAGGAGGGTAACACGAATAGATGCTGAATATTATTGCGGTAATAGGTCATCAACACAGCCGAAGAACGTTCTAAACGCACGATTTCGCCAAAATTGTCTTTTTTCCAATAAGATGCCTACACGATCTAGACTTAATACATGATCGAGCATAATTTCTGGTTTGTTCCGTCGGGATCACTACATCATCGGAATAAGGCACATTTTTGTAAGAATTGCAGATAACTGGAAAGTTGCTCTAGCAACTGTTCACGAGATAATGCACGTTGACGGGAGGACAACAGTGCCGTTCCGGTGAGATTCATTGCATTCACTGCCGCCGCTTTATTAATATTCACCATCACTTGATGAGACACGGCATCTACAGCCTTATTAAACCATTGCGGACGATCTTCCAACGGTTCTTTCCATTCCGGGAAATGTTGATTCAGATAGTTGCTTAAAGTGATCGGTTCACCAAAGTTCACATAACCTTTGCCCAAATTGCGTAATTTCTTGATCACACGCAACACTAAACCGGCGTTTTCTTTTTCTTTTGCGGCGCCTCGCAATCCTTCGCATAAGTGTCCACCTCCAAAAACGTGCTCGTAGCCTACATATACCGGCACGATGGAAATCGGACGGGTTTGCTGTTGCTGCAACGCCTGTAATGTCATTGACATCATGCCGGTTTTTGGCGCTAATAAACGACCGGTGCGGGAACGCCCGCCTTCAATAAAATATTCCACAGAATAACCACGGTGGAACAATTCCGCCAAATATTCACGGAAAAATCGTGGAATACAGGCGATTACCTTTAAACGTACGACGAATAAAGAACGCACCACCACGGCGGAACATCCCTCCTACTGGCCAGAAATTAAGGTTAATTCCGGCAGCAATATGTGGCGGTACCAAACCTTGATGATACAAAAACATAAGAAAGTAATAGATAGTCGATATGACTACGATGGCACGGCACATACACGATTTCGTGGCCCTCTAGTGCCAATTTCCGTACGCGATCGGCATTTTCTACATCAATGCCTTGGTAGAGTTTATTCCATAACCAGCGCAAGAAACGATCTGCCACGCGTAAGCCTTCATAACTTACGTTTGCGGCAATTTCATCCAAAATTTTCTCAGCCTCTTTACGCGCCTTTTTCTTTACTTATGTTCTTACTTTTTGCCTCATCCTCAATGGCGGCTAAAATGACCGACAATTGCAACAATTTATTGAACATAGCCTGACGGTTCGGCAAGCGTGGGCCGGTAGCGGAAATACGCTGCTTGGCAAAGTGTATTTTTGCCACGCGAGCTAATTTCTGTGAAATTTTCTGATCGAAACCATGTTCGCGTGTCATATAACGTAAAGAAACCGCCTGGGAAAAGCGCACAAAAGTATCCCGCCCAAACCAAAGCGCTGCAGCGGTTTTTGCAAAGCCATTTAATAACCGTAAATTTGGCAACTTGATTTATCTTCATGCCCTGGTGCACGCCCCCATAAGACGGAAACAGGAATCAGTTGCACGTCTAATTCAGGCAAACTGCGGTGTAATTCTAAATATTTATTAAAAACCGCTATGGTTTCCTTCTTGGCGCCTTTCGATTTAAAAACGTCTCCCTTCATCTAAAAAAATACGAAACGCGGCAAGACACTACCATTAATTTCATTTTTGTTCTAGGGATCAGGTAAACCTACACTTAAACAGTTTTACGGAAAATAACAAAGTCGGTTTCGGAGGTATAAGGCAACACATAAACTACTGGTTGCGTAATGTTAAGTTCTAATTCTTCAATAGGATTATGTGGAATTGGATTATTCTTTTACTAAAATCGATAATGGCAATTCAAGCAATTTTTCGATAAGCATTAAGAAAACTAGCCATATAAATTTCCTTGTTATAACTTAATGTCACTGACAGTTTGTCAATTTTGCGCTAGTTTAGCATAAAAAATTTCACCGAATTAGTGACCTGCGACAATTCTAAGATAACGTAATAATTCGCTTTATCTTTCACCAAAGAAAAAGATTGCACCTAGCGTTTTTTCTGTATATAATACCAGTTAATTATGTATATATTAACAGGAGCGATATTATGAAACCACTGACAGCTCGCCAACAAGAAGTCTATGATTTTCTTAAACATCATCTTGAAAACCACCGGTATGCCACCAACGCGGGCAGAGATTTTCTAAAGAACTGGGTTTTCGCCTCCTAATGCGGCAGAAGAACACTTGAAGGCCCTTAGCCAAAAAGGGCGTAATTGAGATTGTTTCCGTGCATCACGCGGCATTCGTCTTTTATTAGAAGATAATAATGTAGAAGAAGAACCCGGCTTACCACTAATTGGTCGTGTAGCCGCCGGTGAACCGATTTTGGCTGAACAGCATATGAAGGCACTTTATCATGTTGATCCTACGATGTTTAAACCACAGGCTGATTTTTCTGCTAAAAGTTTATGGTCAATCCATGAAGGACATCGGTATTTTAGATGGCGACTTATTGGCAGTGCATAGCACCAAAGATGTGCGTAACGGTCAGGTTGTGGTCGCCCGTATTAAAAGATGAAGTCACGGTAAAACGCTTGGAACGCAAGGGGTCAATAATTTACTTACACGCCGAAAAACGAAGAGTTTGCACCAATTGTAGTGGATTTGACCCAATGTCCGCATTTTGAAATTGAGGGCATCGCAGTAGGCATTATTCGTAATAATGCTTTGGATGTAAAAACACTGATGACCGAACTTTTATTGCAAAAAGCCCTGATTCAGTGTATAATTTGCGCCCTCAGTCACGTCCTGAATTAGTTCCTTGCTTCCACAAGATTGGTGACTGGTCTTAACGTTGGAGGCTGATTAACCCGTAAGGAGCAGTAATGCGTCACTACGAAATCGTGTTTATGGTCCACCCGGATCAAAAGCGAGCAAGTACCAGGGATGATTGAACGTTATACCGGTTCTGTGAAAGAAGCCGGCGGTCAAATTCATCGCCTAGAAGATTGGGGTCGCCGTCAATTAGCATACCCAATTAACAAATTACATAAAGCACACTATGTGCTTATGAATGTAGAAGCGCCTCAACAAGTAATCGACGAGCTAGAAACAACTTTCCGTTATAACGACGCTGTATTGCGCAGCCTTGTTATTCACACTAAGCACGCCGTAACCGAAGCGTCCCCAATGGTTAAAGCAAAAGACGATCGTAAAGCTTTTAACTGAAGTTGAATCCAACGATTTTTGAGGATGCTGAAGAGTAATTTGAATATTGATAATCGTTTATCCATTATTGGTGATGTCGCCAATAACCCTAAAACGACACAAAAAGCCCGAACGGAATCGAACATTGTCCAATTTTTATTGGAACATCGTTCAACCAAGCAAGAAGCAAATTTAACGCGACAAGCATGGTGTAAAAATTCCCTGTTCAAATCAGTGGCAATCAATTAGTAGAAAAACTCAAGGCATTACGGTCGGCAGTAAAATATTAATTCAAGGTTTTTAACCATCACACCAACTCAATAATGGGTTGACACAATTAGTGTTACATGCCGAGCAAATCGAATTTATAGATTAGGAGACCAGCCAAATGGCACGTTATTTCCGTCGTCGTAAGTTCTGCTGTTTTCACAGCGGAAAATGTTGTTGAAATCGATTACAAAGATATCGCTACATTAAAGAACTATATTTCTGAAAGCGGCAAAATTGTACCAAGCCGCATTACCGGTACTCGTAGGAAGTACCAACGCCAATTAGCTCGTGCAATCAAACGCGCACGTTATTTAGCGTTATTACCTTACTCTGATCACATCATCACTAAGAAGGGGAAGGTCAAATGCAAGTAATTCTTTAGATAAAATTCGCACACTTAGGTAAAGTGGGCGATCAAGTAAATGTTAAATCCGAGTTTCGCACGTAACTACTTAATCCCCACAAGGTAAAGCAGTTATGGCAACCAAAAGCTAACATTGAATATTTTTGAAGCACGTCGTGCAGAATTAGAAGAGAAAGCAGCTCAGCATTAGCCGCTGCTGCTGACCGCGCAACACGTTTAGAAGCATTAGGCTCTGTTACCACTCGCAGCTAAAGCAGGTGATGAAGGTCGTCTATTCGGTTCTATCGGTACTCGTGACATCGCTGAAGCAATCACTGCTAAAGGTGTTGAAGTAGCGAAAAAGTGAAGTGCGTTTACCAAACGGTTTAATCCGTACTCTTGGTGAACATGAAGTGACTTTCCAATTCCACGGTGAAGTCTTCTCTCACTTAAACGTTGTTATCGTTGCTGAATAATTATCGCGATACAAAAACCCGGTTTTTATTACCGGGGTTTTTTATTGTTCTTTTATAGCACGTAAAAGTGTGGTCATAAAAATAACGTTTTTAAGCTATAAAAATTATTGCCCCAGTTCTGTTATTACTCTCCTATATCAGTTTCATTCTATTTTCTTCGTAAATTACGATCCCGATCGCAAAATTTGCTTTCATCAATATTCATCACTCGCTATTTGCCTATAATCCCGCGTTTTGAACAAGAGCGAGAAAACCATGAATAATCATCCGGAACTTCTATTACGTCTATTGTAAATTCCTCAAAACTGGGACCAACCACAATTCATAAAAATACTGGCTCAAGTAAATTTAACGGAATTGCAAAATTACGACGCTGTCGCTTTTCGTCAAATGGGATGGAACGCTCAACAAATACAAGCTTGGTTTCACCCTGAAATGCGTTATATCGAACCGGCATTATTATGGGGTGAAAAAGAAGGCAAACATAATTCTGGATTATTTCCACCCGAGCTATCCTGAACTACTCAAACAAATCGAAAGTGCGCCGCCTGTGTTATTTGTAAAAGGAAACTGTTCAGCACTATCACAACAACAAAATTGCCATTGTCGGAAGTCGCCAATGTTCTAACTATGGAGAATACTGGGCGAAAATATTTTGTCACCGAACTGACTACCAATGGCTTTATTATCACCAGTGGCTTAGCATTAGGCATTGACGGATTTTGTCATCAAGCAGCCGTAGATTTGAACCAACTGACTATTGCTGGTTTTAGGTAGCGGATTAGAAGAAATTTACCCCACCAAACACCGCAAGCTGGCACAAGAAATTATCGCCAACAATGGCGCATTAGTTTCCGAATTCTTCCCATTGCAACCACCGGTGGCAGAAAACTTTCCACGTCGCAACCGCATTATTAGCGGCTTATCTTTAGCCACGTTAATTATTGAAGCAACGGAACGAAGCGGCTCTTAATTTACACGCCCGTTACGCTTTTAGAAATCAGAATCGAAATTTTTGCCTTGCTCGGGAATATTCAAAAAGTCAATTTAGTCAAGGTTGCCATAAGTTAATAAAACAAGGGCAATGTTGGTCGAAAAATATTGAGGATATTTTTGAAAATTTATCACCATCTCCGATATGGAAAAACGTCCGCAAAACTTACCGCACTTTACCTCCCGCACAACACCCCACGCTCAGTTGCCGGAACCGGTTACGCCATCTCATCCGAAACTTTACGACACACCTAGTATAGTCCCATTAGCATTGATGATTTAGTAGCGAAACTGGGTTTATCGGTAGATCAGCTTCTCACCCAATTATTAGAATTGGAATTGCAGGATTTAATTATCAGTGAGAATGGATTGTATCGGCGATCTTAATTTCAGTTATCAAATCCAATTCCCATTGATAAACAAATACCATTCGATAATGAGATCAATATATTCCTAAGAAATAATGACCCTTTGTTTCCTTTAGATAAAAATGCGCTTAATTCTAAGCGCATTTTGGGGGTTTCAATAGGCTATTTATATTCCACTACCACATCGCCTTCGGTAATTGCATCACCGTAAATTGGCTGTAAGGTTTTTCGTAGGCTTGTTTTAACACACCTTGCTTGCCTAATTTTTTTCAATTTCGGCATTTAACCAATTTAACAATTCAACATCACCTTTTTACTGCCGGCGCAATGAAATCTTGATCACCTAAATTTGACGCCCACAGTGAATCCCGGATTTTCTTTTTGCCCAAGCGAATAATAGGGTATTGTCATGAGCAAGCGCATCACCGCGACCATCACGTAAAGCTTCAAAAAGTTTCGGTATTTTGCTCAAATTTCAACAGTTTGATGTCAGGATAATTTTTTAGTGAAATAAGCGTCTGCCGTGGTACCTTTTATTGATTAACAAGGTTTTTGCCTTTTAATTGATTCACATCGGTAATCACTGCGCCATCTTTCGAGACCACACCCAATGCCACTTTCATGTAAGGTTTAGCAAAATCCACCACTTCCGCACGCGCCGGGGTGACCGTGAAATTAGGAGAATATCTACTTTATTGGAAGTGAGATATTCCACGCGGTTGGCCGCTTCAACTAACACATATTCCGCTTTATTTTCATCGTCCAATAAATCTTTGGTGATGGCTTTGGCGATTTCTACGTCAAATCCTTGGCTTTTTGCCTTGACTGTCCACATAGCCGAATGGCGGTTTGTCGCTCGAATACGCCGATACGCACTTTGCCGACTTGTTTGAGTTGCTCAATCGTTGACGAGGTCGCCGATTCCGTTTTTGCCTTCTTTATCGTTACACGCGGTTAAGTCCTATCGCCAATAATACGGTGGCGAAAAGTGCGGTCACTTTTTAAATGTTTTGTTCATAATTAACTCCTCTCGGTTCGTAATTTAAGATATTAAGAAAGCTTTTTGCACGGTCGGTTTGAGGATTGGTGAAGAAACTCGATGGCGCCGCCTGCTCTACGATTTGCCCTTTATCCATAAACACAATGCGGTTCGCCACTTGACGGGCAAAAGGACATTTTCATGTGTCACAATCAGCATAGTCATGCCGTCTTTCGCTAAGCCCAAAATCACATCCAGCACTTCGCGCACCATTTCCGGGTCAAGTGCGGCAGTGACTTCGTCAAACAGCATAATGTCGGGATTCATGCACAAGGGAACGGACGATGGCAATACGTTGTTTCTGACCGCCTGATAATTCGCGCGGATAGGCATTTTTACGCTCAAACAACCCGACCCGTTTCAACAACATATCGGCTTGTGCTTCCACTTCGGCACGTTGGCGTTTCTGCACTTTGAGCGGACCAGAGCAAAATATTGTCGATGACCGACATATGTGGAAATAATTCATAGCTTTGGAACACCATGCCGATATGTTGACGAGCCTTCACCCAAGGTAAGTCTTTACCCAACTCACCTTCATTTTGCAAAATTAATTGACCGCTCTTATCTCTTCTAAAGCCGTTAATGCAACGTAGAAGGGTACTTTTTGCCACAGCCTGACGGGCCTAAAATCACCACCACTTCACCTTTTTAACGGATAAATTAATATCGTTTAATGCGAGGGTGTCGCCGTAATATTTCACTAAATTTTTAATTTCTAACAAGGGCATACACACCTTCTATTTTTTTCCCAATAAGTTTCCAAATAACGCGAAAGTAAGGATAACGGATAGCAAATTGCAAAATATAACAAGAAAATCACGCCATAAATCCACAAAGCGGCAGAGGGCTCGGTGAATAAGGAGGTCTCAATAATCTGTTGTCCCACTTTGATGACCTCCAACACACCGATTAACATGGCAAGAGAACTGGTTTTTACCATGCGGGTAAATAGTTGATCGACCCTTGGTGTGACACGTTTTTAAAACTTTGTGGCAATAAAATATAACGAAAAGTCTGTAGCGACGTTAAACCCAACGCGTAGGCGGATTCTACTTGATGTTTTTCAATAGAAGTTAACGCGCCACGCACTAAATCTCCCATTTCGCCGCTCCCCAAAAATGAAGACCCAAATACATACGGTAACGCCATCAATGTGCGTGTTGAACCATTTTGCCACACCAAAATAGGTTATAAAAAGTAAGACCAACAAAGGAATAATGCGGACAAATTCCAAATAAAAGCGGCAAAGGGCGCGAATGACCCGGTTCTTGTTTGTCATCAACAAACCGAGAATTACACCAAGAACACAAGCGAAAAACGGAAATAAAGGCAATTTTGGTCGTCACCCATAATCCGCCCAGTAATCGCTCAAAAGTTGCTCCCTTCAAATAACACATTAAGCCCCATATTTTGCTCTCCGTGTACGGCGTTCCAAATATGCAACAAATAAAGACACCGGCAATAAAATCATTAAATAAAACACAACCAATAAAAATAGAGCTTCATTCGTTTTGTAATCCATGCCGATAATTTCTTTTGCCATAAACATCAACTCAGCAATGGCAATCGCACTCACCACGGAAGTTTCTTTCATTAAAAATAAGCAATTAGCACCAATGGCAGGCGTAGCGATAGCAAAGGCTTGAGGAATAATACGTAACGAAAGGCCTGTACCGGCGTCAATCCTAAACTTAAAGCGGATTCCAACTGTCCACGAGAAATGGCTTCCAAGCCGCCACGAATGGCTTCCGCCATATAACTACCGCCTAAAAAGGCCAAACCGATGATCGCGCAAGTAAAACCATCCAGTTTGATCCCCACCTTAGATAAGCCAAAATACAAAAAGAAACCTGAATTAATAAAGGCGTATTACGGGAAAGTTCGATATAAAACTTCACCACGGGATTGAGCATCCCTAATTTTTGTAAGTTGTAACTACCGAGCAGAAAACCCACTAAAAAGCGATAGTACAATCGCCCAGAAAGAAAAGTTGTAAAAGTAATAAATGTTGCATCAACAAATCTGGGGATGACATTCCAAATATACTGCCAGTTCATGACCATTCCAAAAGACGTAAACGTTTACGCATTATAAAAAAATAAGATAATTTCAGATGGAAAGATCGAATTTTGTATATCTTATAACCTAAAGAAATTTAAACATCGCTTTTATCACATAAACTATGATCAAAAAGTGCGGTCGATTTTCGTCATGTTTTTTTCTTCTTTTTATTGTCAGCATCAGCAAGGTTGCAACTGTAGAATAAGTTGACAGAAAGCGGTTTGGAGATTAAAATCTGCGGTCTGTTCTTGTATGGACAGATTTTGTAAAAACACATTCTTTAATGAATTTTTATTAAACTGGAGTTTTTTTAATGGCAACAATCAACCAGCTAGTACGCAAACCGCGTGTGAAAAAGGTTGTAAAAAGTAACGTTCCTGCATTAGAGGCTTGCCCGCAGAAACGTGGTGTGTGCACGATGTATACACAACTACACCTAAAAAACCGAACTCAGCATTACGTAAAGTATGCCGTATTCGTTTAACCAATGGTTTCGAAGTAACCTCATACATCGGCGGTGAAGGTCACAACCTTCAAGAGCACAGTGTTGTGCTTATCCGTGGCGGTCGTGTTAAAGACTTACCGGGTGTGCGTTATCACACCGTACGCGGCGCATTAGACTGCGCAGGCGTGAAAGATCGTAAACAAGGTCGTTCTAAATACGGTGTTAAACGTCCTAAAGCTTAATGGTTCTCCGTTAAGTAAGGCCAAACGCTAAATTAGTAAAACTTATTTAAATCGCAAACTCCAGTATCTAATTAGCCCTTCAATAAAAAGTGCGGTTAATTTTTATCGAGTTTTGGGATACCCTGAAGATTATAAAAAACGGAGAAATTCGCAATGCCACGTCGTCGTAGTATTGAACAACGCAAGATTTTTACCGGATCCGAAATTCGGTTCAGAATTACTTGCTAAAATTTATTAATGTCATCATGGTAGATGGTAAAAAAAGTCTATCGCAGAATCTATCGTTTATAACGCGTTAGACACATTAGCTCAACGTACCGGTAAAGAAGCTTTAGAAGCTTTTGAAGCTGCGTTAGAAAAACGTACGTCCAACTGTGAAGTAAAAATCCCGTCGTGTTGGTGGTTCTACTTACCAAGTTCCGGTTGAAGTTCGCCCTGTGCGTCGTAACGCATTAGGTATGCGTTGGATCGTTGAAGCCGCTCGTAAACGCGGTGACAAATCCATGGCTTTACGTTTAGCTAACGAATTATCTGATGCATCTGAAAACAAAGGTGCCGCAGTTAAGAAACGTGAAGACGTTCACCGTATGGCTGAAGCTAAACAAAGCGTTTGCTCACTACCGTTGGTAATATTCGGTTAGCAGTTATGATTTTAGGGCTTCATCTCATATTTTTATGCGATGAAGCCTCATTCATTTATAAAATTTCGTATTTAATTTTAAATAAGAAATCGTCAAGGAAATAATAATGGCTCGTACAACCCCTATTGAAAGATATCGTAACATTGGTATCAGTGCGCATATTGATGCGGGTAAAACTACTACTACTGAGCGTATCTTGTTCTATACCGGCGTAAGTCACAAAAATCGGTGAAGTGCACGATGGTGCCGCAACCATGGACTGGATGGAACAGGAACAAGAACGTGGTATTACCATCACTTCTGCGGCAACCACCGCATTCTGGTCTGGTATGTCACAAACAATTCCCACAACATCGTATTAACGTTATCGATACCCCGGGACACGTTGACTTTACTGTTGAAGTAGAACGTTCTATGCGTGTTCTTGATGGTGCAGTAATGGTTTACTGTGCGGTTGGGTGGTGTTCAACCACAATCTGAAACTGTATGGCGTCAAGCGAACAAATATGAAGTTCCACGTATTGCATTTCGTTAACAAAATGGACCGTACCGGTGCAAACTTCCTACGCGTAGTTGATCAATTAAAAACCCGCTTTAGGGTGCAAACTGCAGTTCCTCTTCAACTACCTGTTGGTTCAGAAGAAAAACTTTACCGGTGTTGTTGATTTGATCAAAGATGAAAGCAATTAACTGGAATGAAGCTGACCAAGGTATGACCTTCACTTATGAAGATATTCCTGCAGATATGCGAAGCAGCTTGTGAAGAATGGCGTCAAAACCTTGTTGAAGCAGCTGCAGAAGCTTCCGAAGAGCTAATGGAAAAAAATATCTTGGGTGGTGAAGAATTAACTGAAGAAGAAATCAAAGCAGGTCTTCGTCAACGCGTATTAGCAGAATGAAATCATCTTGGTTACTTGTGGCTCCGCATTTCAAAAATAAAAGGTGTTCAAGCAATGCTTGATGCGGTTGTTGAATACTTTACCTGCTCCAACTGATATTCCTGCAATTAAAGGTATCAATCCCGGATGAAACAGAAGGTGAACGTCATGCAAGTGATGAAGAACCATTCTCTTCATTAGCATTCAAAATTGCAACTGACCCATTCGTAGGTAACTTGACTTTCTTCCGTGTATATTCCGGTGTAATTAACTCTGGTGATACCGTGTTGAACTCCGTACGTCAAAAAAACGTGAACGTTTCGGTCGTATCGTTCAAATGCATGCTAACAAACGTGAAGAAATTAAAGAAGTTCGCGCAGGTGATATTGCAGCTGCAATCGGCTTAAAAAGATGTAACCACTGGTGATACATTATGTGCTATAGATGCGCCAATTATCCTTGAGCGTATGGAATTCCCTGAGCCGGTAATTTCTGTTGCGGTAGAACCAAAAACAAAAGCAGACCAAGAAAAAATGGGTATTGCATTAGGACGTCTTGCGCAAGAAGACCCTTCATTCCGTGTTCATACTGATGAAGAATCCGGTGAAACCATTATCTCTGGTATGGGTGAGTTACACTTGGATATCATCGTTGACCGTATGAAACGTGAATTCAAAGTGGAAGCTAACATTGGTAAACCACAAGTATCTTACCGTGAAACAATCCGTACTCGTGTTAACGATGTCAAGGTAAACATGCGAAACAATCCGGTGGTCGCGGTCAATACGGTGATGTTGTTATCGACTTGTATCCATTAGAGCCGGAAGGCCCAGGTTACGAATTTGTTAACGAAATCAAAGGTGGTGTAATCCCTGGTGAGTACATCCCTGCTGTTGACAAAGGTATTCAAGAACAACTTAAATCCGGTCCGTTAGCGGGCTATCCGGTAGTTGATCTCGGTGTTCGTTTACACTTTCGGTTCATACCATGATGTGGACTCCTCCGAGTTGGCGTTTAAAACTTGCCAGCATCTTTAGCATTCAAAGCTGCGTTCGCAAAAAGCAAACCCTGTTCTACTTGAGCCAATCATGAAAGTTGAAGTAGAAACTCCGCCTGAGTACGTAGGTGACGTAATTGGTGACTTTAAGCCGTCGTCGCGCTATGGTGAACGGTCAAGAAGCAAATGAATTCGTTGTTAAAAATCGACGCCGAAGTTCCGCTTTCTGAAATGTTTGGTTATGCAACTGACTTACGTTCCCAGACTCAAGGTCGTGCTTCCTACTCAATGGAACCATTGAAATATGCTGAAGCACCGAAAAACGTGGCTGAAGCAGTTATCGAAGCTCGTAAAAAAATAATTTTTGTTTATCCAAATCCACAAAGCCATCCCGGCTTGTGGACTTATACATTGAGGAAACTTAATCGTGTCTAAAGAAAAAAATTTGAACGTACAAAACCGCACGTTAACGTGGGTACAATCGGCCACGTTGACCATGGTAAAACCACTTTAACAGCAGCTATCACAACCGTATTAGCAAAAACACTACGGTGGTGCGGCTCGTGCATTCGACCAAATCGATAACGCGCCTGAAGAAAAAGCGCGTGGTATCACCATCAACACATCCCACGTTGAATATGACACTCCAACACGTCACTATGCACACGTTGACTGTCCGGGACACGCCGACTATGTTAAAAACATGATTACCGGTGCGGCGCAAATGGATGGTGCTATCTTAGTAGTAGCGGCAACTGATGGTCCTATGCCACAAACTCGTGAGCACATCTTATTAGGTCGCCAAGTAGGTGTTCCTTACATCATCGTATTCTTAAACAAATGCGATATGGTAGATGACGAAGAGTTATTAGAATTAGTTGAAATGGAAGTTCGTGAACTTCTTTCTCAATATGACTTCCCGGGTGACGATACACCAATCGTACGTGGTTCTGCATTACAAGCATTAAACGGCGTTGCAGAATGGGAAGAAAAAATCCTTGAATTAGCTAACCACTTAGATTCTTACATTCCTGAGCCTGAGCGTGCTATCGACCAACCGTTCCTTCTTCCAATCGAAGACGTGTTCTCTATCTCCGGTCGTGGTACAGTAGTAACCGGTCGTGTTGAGCGTGGTATCATCCGTACTGGTGATGAAGTTGAAATCGTAGGTATCAAACCGACTGCGAAAAACTACCGTAACCGGTGTTGAAATGTTCCGTAAATTACTTGACGAAGGTCGTGCAGGTGAAAACATCGGTGCATTATTGCGTGGTACCAAACGTGAAGAAATCGAACGTGGTCAAGTATTGGCTAAACCGGGTTCAATTACTCCGCACACTGATTTCGAATCTGAAGTGTACGTATTATCCAAAGAAGAAGGTGGTCGTCATACTCCATTCTTCAAAGGTTACCGTCCACAATTCTATTTCCGTACAACTGACGTAACCGGTACTATCGAGTTACCGGAAGGTGTGGAAATGGTAATGCCTGGTGATAACATCAAAATGACCGTATCCTTAATCCACCCAATCGCGATGGACCAAGGTTTACGTTTCGCTATCCGTGAAGGTGGCCGTACAGTAGGCGCCGGTGTGGTAGCTAAAATTATCAAATAATTGATAATCAACCTGATAAGAAAGGCGTATCGAATGATACGCTTTTTCATCATGTTGATAAAACGAATCTGATGAAAACACAATAAAAAAATGACCGCACTTTTTATTGTATTTAAAGTGCAGTCATGATTTTAAATATTTTTACTGAACTAGAATCTGCTATTTCTTCCAATTCTTCAGCGCATCTGCAAAGGCATTGCCCATCGCATTATTTGCTCGCGGATTGCTACGGTCTTGGCGGGCATTATCAGAACGCGGTTTTGCGGATAAAGTGCGGTCAGATTTTCCGTCATTTTTCACCGCACTTTCATCTAAACGCATGGTTAATGCAATACGACGACGCGCCACATCCACTTCCAATACTTTCACTTTTACGACATCACCTGTTTTCACCACTTGATGCGGATCTTCCACAAATTTATCGCTGAGGGAAGAAATATGAACCAAGCCGTCTTGATGTACGCCAATATCCACAAAGGCACCAAAATTAGTCACGTTGGTTACCGTACCTTCTAAGATCATACCTGCTTTCAAATCTGTGATTTCTTCCACGCCCTCAGCGAAGGTGGCGGTTTTAAATTCACCGCGCGGGTCACGTCCCGGTTTTTCCAATTCTTTAAAAATATCCTGAACGGTCGGCAAACCAAATTGCTCATCGGTAAACTGTTTTGCATCAAGCTGGAGCACTAAGCCTGCATTGCCCATTAAATCCTGAATCGATTGTTCCGTCGCTTGTAGAATTTTTTCTACCACCGGATAGGCTTCCGGGTGTACACCAGAGGCATCTAACGGATTGTTGCCTGCAGCGATACGCATAAACCCGGCACATTGCTCGAAGGCTTTCGGACCTAAACGTGGTACTTTTTTCAGTTGCTCGCGACTGTCAAAACGCCCGTTTTCATCACGGTATGTCACAATATTTTGAGCAATCGTTTTGGTCATACCCGCCACACGAGCCAATAATGGCACAGAGGCGGTGTTTAGGTCCACGCCTACGGCGTTTACACAGTCTTCCACCACCGCATCCAATTTACGCGCTAATTGGCTTTGATTCACATCATGTTGATACTGCCCCACGCCAATGGCTTTTGGCTCGATTTTCACCAATTCCGCCAACGGATCCTGTAAACGACGGGCAATGGACACCGCACCACGCAAGGACACATCCAAATCCGGAAATTCCTGTGCCGCCAATACGGAAGCAGAATAGACGGAAGCACCCTGCTTTGCTCACCACCACTGTTTGTGGTTTATTTTCTTTAATTTCCTTGATCACATCTTTGGTGAAACGCTCTGTCTCACGAGAAGCTGTACCATTCCCGATAGCAATTAATTCTACGTTATGTTGTTTAATTAATTGGAAAATAGACAACATCGCGCGATCCATCTGCCCGGTATGGGGATAAATGGTATCCGTTGCCAACAGTTTACCGGTGTTATCCACCACGGCTACTTTCACACCGGTACGCAGACCAGGGTCTAACCCCATCGTGTTCTTGGCGCCTGCCGGGGCGGCCATTAAAAGTGGCGGTCAGATTTCGGCAAAAAACATCGATGGCTTCATCTTCCGCTTTCTCACGTAAGGTCGCCATGAGTTCCGTTTCTAAGTGCAAGGCCACTTTAATTTTTCCATGTCCAAGCAATCACTTGCTCACGCCATTTTATCGGCAGGTTGACCATTAAAACGAACCCCTAAATAATCACGAATAATCTCTTCACAATAGCTTTTGGCGACTGCCCTCTTCCGCTTCCGGGTCCGCATTCAAACTTAATTGTAAAATGCCTTCATTGCGACCACGGAACATCGCCAAAGCGCGGTGAGACGGCACATTTTTAAGCAGCTCTTGGTGATCAAAATAATCTTGGAATTTTGCGCCTTCCGTCTCTTTGCCCTCAATCACCTTAGAAACGATAAGTGCATTTTTGCTTAAATAATCCCGCACTTTTGCCAACAATCCTGCGTCTTCGGCAAAACGTTCCATCAAAAATATAACGGGCACCGTCTAATGCAGCCTTAACATCTGCCACGCCTTTCTCCGCATTCACATAATCAAGTGCGGTGGTTTCCGGGAACTGTTTTTGGCTCGTTCCAAAGTAAATCCGCCAATGGCTCAAGCCCAGCTTCAATGGCAATTTGACCTTTCGTACGGCGTTTCGGTTTTAAAACGGCAAATACAAATCTTCCAACTCGGTTTTTGCTTTGTGTAGCTTGGATTTTGTCACGTAATTCATCCGTTAATTTGCCTTGTTCTTCAATCGATTTCAGAATGGTTTGGCGACGGTCTTCCAACTCGCGTAAATAAATTAAGCGGGTTTCAAAATGACGTAATTGCGTATCATCCAAGCCTCCGGTGGCTTTCTTTGCGATAACGGGCAATAAAAAGGAATCGTGTTGCCATCGTCTAATAATTGAATGGCGGCAAGAATTTGGCTATCACGCACATTCAATTCCTGCGCGATAAGTTGACTGATTTGTTGATTTAACATTCTGTGTACTTTAGTGGTGAAAAACGGACATAGAATACTGTTTTTTTGGACGAGAGGCTCAAATGTTTGTTCCTTTTTCGGTATAATTTTGTGGCACTTGAGGAATTTAATATGGCAAAATCAAATTACATCACCCGTCAAGGCTGGAACGTACTTGACCAAGAATTAAAAATTTTTGTGGAAAGAAGAACGCCCTAAGGTGACGCAAGCGGTATCTGACGCGGCAGCACTAGGCGACCGCAGTGAAAAATGCAGAATATATTTACGGCAAACGTCGACTTACGCGAAATCGATCGTCGTGTGCGTTTTCTCACCAAGCGTTTGGAAGTCTTACAAATCGTGGATTATTCACCAAAACAAGAAGGTAAAATCTTTTTCGGCGCTTGGGTGGAGCTGGAAAACGAAGACGGCGAAGTTAAACAATATCGGCTGGTCGGTTGCGATGAGTTTGACCCGGCAAAGAATTGGATTTCGATTGATTCTCCGGTAGCGCGTGCTTTAATTGGCAAAGAGGAAGACGACGAAATTACCGTAGAAACACCTTCCGGCAAAAATTCAGCTGTATGTGAATCGCATTTGGTATGAAAAAGGTCTGAAATTAAAAAGTGCGGTCAAAATCCACCGCACTTTTTCTTGATTAGCTCTCCTTCCCCTCTTCCTGTGCTGAAAAAAATCCTGCATCATTTTATGCATTTCCTTACAATTTCGGGCAAAGGCACGACAATACGGACAAATCGCCAAGTGCATATAAACCTGACTGTTTTTGAGCAACGAAAGTGGCCTTTCTTGGTTTTCCGAGATTAATTTGGTGACATTTTGACATTTCATGATTCCACCTTATTTCTTATTATCAAACCAATTACGGGTTAAAACAGGCTTGCAACTGTAAACGGGCGCGATATAACAACACATGTAAATTTGACGTAGATAAATCGCACTCTTTGACAAATTTGTTCACTTTTCATTTCAAAATATTCAGCATCATAAAACACACGGGCTTGCTGAGCGGGCAAATGCTCCAAACAGGCTTCAAAAATTACCCAAAAATTCTTTTTGTACACCTGCTCAGACGGCTCTTGCCACGTTGTTGGCAGAAAATTATTACGATCCCAATGACCGGTCTGATCAAAAACACATTTGGATCCTCATCTTCATCACCATCATATACTTCCGACACAGTTAGCGTACGGCGTCGATAATTAATCAAATCAATAATTTGATTCTTTAAAATAGCAAAAACCAGGTTTTTAATGCCGCGGCACCTTTGAACGAATCGGCGTGTTGATAAGCCTTGGTTAAGGCTTCCTGAACCACATCTTCGGCTAAATCTTCATCGCGCAGTTGTAATACGGCAAACTTTTAACATTTGTTGTCGGATAGTTTGTATTTGCTGCGATGAAATATTTTTAAAAGAGAATTGCATGGTATAAGTCCATTTTATGCGACACAAATAATGCAGCTATCATAGCGTTAAGTATTAGGCAAATAAATGTAATAACACAAATTAAACCAATCCTTTGATTTAGTTAAAGTTTATAAGAATTATCACAAGCCCAAAACTTTTGGATATGCCCATTAGACGGAACAATGCCTCAATTTCTTACAAAATTTTAATTTTTTTAGAAGAGACATAAAAAGCAAAAATATCCCTGTGATTTGAAAGGAATTTTATAAAAGAAAGGAATAAAAAAAGTGCGGTGAATTTTGACCGCACTTTTGAAGTTAGGATAAAAACACATTCAAAAATCAAATGTATCTTATTTTTGCAAGATTAGAACGTAATATTAAGATTCGTCCAGAAACGACGCCCATCTTCTACCGTCCAGCTTCCGCCGTTGGTATCCACACGCTCGCCAATTTCATTACCAATATTTAATACCGCAAAGTTAAGGGAGACATTTGGATTAAATTTGTAAGTTGTACCAAAATCTACCGTCGTATATCCACCACGGGTACGATAAGTGTTTCGATTGTCTCCATTACGCGGATTTGCCCAAATTTGTTTGCCTTTATAAGCGACTCGAGTATAGGCGCTTAAGCTATCATTCACTATCCAATTAAGTTTTCCGCTAGCTGAATGCTTAGGCGTATTATCTAATGGCAATCCTCTTAAACTCACGCCTGAAGCCGAAATGTCTTCATCAGATTTACGTTTTTGAGTGCTGATATGTATAAGATAAATCGACGTTCCAATGCTCATTAAACGGAATGTGGGAACTTACCTCGACGCCTTTAATATTGGCTCGACCGACATTGCTGTATTCATAAAGTTTTGCGCCGGTAAGCGGATCCGGATTTCCGGTGTAATGGCTGGTGAGTTTATTTTTAAAAATCCGTATTAAACAAGGTTACCGTCGCATTGGCGCCGCTATCGTGATGATAAACAACACTAACCTCTTCGTTTACGCTGGTTTCCGGTTTTTAAGTTTGGATTACCGTAAATCACACCGGCACCCGCTTCTGTGGCGGTGACATAGCTTTCGCTTAATTCACGAATACTATGCGCGGAAAGCCTTAGCAATTCCCCTTTTACACTAAAGTTATCATTAATATGATAAACAGCGTAGGCTCTTGGGTTCCAATGCGTACCAAACTTTTGATGATGATCTAAACGTGTACCCAATGTTAATAAGAATTTATCCGAAAAATTAATTTCATCTTCAACGAAAAACGCATACTGATGAACTTTATTTTCTGTATTTTTGATAAATCGGTACCGAACGGGTTTGCGTTCTTCCATTCACCGTTCTTGTCACTCGGTTTACTTTGATAACGGAATCATCTTCCAATTTTGCATTTTTGATATTGCCCGCCAAACACAAAAAGTGATTTGCCACAGGTAACATGAACTTCGCATCAAATACGGTATTAGTAATTTCAGGTTTACGAGAATCCATCACCCCATTCGTGGTCACTTCACGTTTTGCTTTTTCTTGATATAAGCTCAATTCCGAACTCATCACATCCCAATCGGCCTGATGAGTCAAAGACCAATGATTTCTGCTGGCACGAGTTGAGCTCAGTTGATTTTGAGCCACACTGGTACCACGAGTTGTGGTAAGGGCTAAGGATTTTCCCGGAGTTTCATATTTTTCTAATAGATGGCGACCACCCTCTAAAATAAAAAGTTTGTTTATCTGTTGGAGTAAAAGGGAAAGTTTGGCATTGATATTGCGATTTTTATTACGATCGGAACCACCGATAATATCATCTTCAGGGCGATAGTCTGCACCGCCATAAACTTGAAGACCTAACTTATCTTGAACTAATGGACCTGAGACAAAGAAATTACCATGATGTCCATTACCAAAAGTGCTCTTATCATGTGCAGTAAAACCGACAGAAGCAGAGCCTGTCCACGCTTTTAGTGACATTTTTAGTAATAATGTTGACGACGCCGCCCATCGCATCAGAACCATACAGAGAAGACATCGGTCCGCGCACCACCTCAATACGCTCAATCGCATTCAGCGGCGGAATGAACGCGCCTTTCAAAACCACCATTACCATTTGGACGGGACTCACGGGTATTCTGGCGGCGACCATCCACCATAATCAATGTGTAATCAGCCGGTAAACCACGAATAGAAATATCCGATTTATTCACATTACTACCACTAACATTTACACCCGAATATCTTGTAGCGCCTCTTCCAAACGATTAGCCGGGTGCTGTTTAAGTTGTTCCTGATTGACTATACTGATACTGGCAGGAGCATCTTTTAAATCTTGGGATGTACCGGCTGCAGTGACCACAATCGGCGCCAAGGTTTCACTATTCATTTCTTCAGCTAAGACTTGAGTCGAGAAAGCAGAAAAGATAGCAAAGACTAATTGGAGAAAAATTTCATATACGATTTCATAAAAAGACCCATTTTGATATTAGTAATAATTCTCTTTTATAATATAAAAAGATACGATCTTTGAAGAGAGGCATATTTTCGATTTTAGAACATTTTTCATATCACCGATCTAGAGGTAATACTATTTTTCAGTTGAATTATTTTCTTGATGCAGTATCATTTGCGCCCTGCATTTTTGCAGAATCACATATTCACTGGGTTCCCTAACCCCTAATTTAAACTAAAAAGGTAAAACAAATGACACACTCATTTTCAATCTTTAATGATCAACAAAAACGTCGAGCGTTAGTTCTGCTCAGTTTCTTTCACATTTTTATCATTGCTCCAACAACTTCTTTCGTGCAAATTCCTTTTTGAAGTTCATGTACCACTGACACTATTCGGTGCGCAGGAAGACTTCATGTTTCACAGCACCTGGGGAACACTTACTTTCCCGTTTATCTTCTTAGCCACAGATTTAACCGTGCGGGTGTTCGGAGCGAAAGAAGCGCGTTGGATTATTTTTATTGTCATGATTCCCGCGTTAATTATCAGCTACTTGGTTTCCACTCTTTTTCCGATAGCCAATATCAGGGACTATCCGTATTAAGTGAGTTTAACTTGTTTGTTTTCCGTATTGCCCTATGCAAGCTTCTGCGCTTATGTATTTTGGTCAGTTATTGGATGTGTTGGTGTTTAACCGCTTACGCCAATTGAAAACTTGGTGGATTGCACCAACCAGCTCCATAGTATTCGGTTCAATGGCGGATACCTACTTGTTCTTCGCCATTGCATTCTATGCCAGCAGCGACCCATTTATGGCGGAACATTGGATGGAAATCGGTTTTGTGGATTACCTGTTCAAACTCTTTATCGGCTTATTATTCGTGCCGGCTTACGGTGTAGTACTAAACATAATACTCCGTAAAATTAAAAGCGCTGACGGCGTCCATGCAAAACAGAGCTAGAGTTGCCACAAAATCAACAAATCTAACGGATAAACAAATGCCCTGAACAATCAGGGCATTTTGCTTTTAAGGAAAGGTTATTTTTGTGCTAAAAAGTGCGGTCGGTTTTTCAGGTGTTTCTTCCGTTGTCAAATTAGGCATCGACATGGCAGACTTTAAACCTTCTTCACGTAATTGTTGCGCCGCCGCTTTATCACCCATTTGCTCAAATACATAAGAAGCCATCGTGATGTCATTCGGCTCTAATTGGTCTTTATTAGCAATCAGGTTTTTAAACACTTCATCCGCTTTTGGCAAAATCATTGTTACGCACATACAACAACCCAATGCACGATTGGCGAGGCATTGTGCCGTCAGGTTGGCATTTTTGCCCATTTGTTGACCACTTTCACCAATTTGCTATTGTCTTCCGCGTTGCAAACGGCCAATTTGCTTGAATAACTCTTGAGCTAACGGACTGTTGTCGTCATCATCCAATTTTTCACTAATTCCAGCGTTAATTCATAGGCCGATTCGCGATCATTAGCATCAATTAGACGACGAATTAACCCGAGTTTGACATAAGAGTCGTTGCGACGTTTGCGTGGTTGTTCATCCCACCAATCCAATAAACCGTCCACACCTTCCTCATTCATTTTTCATCTAACAAACCATCTTCCACCTGACGTTGCAACGTTTCAAACTCTTCAGCGGAATACAAACCGGATTTTTCCACTTGTTCAAGAATATTATCCAAGGCCTGATAGGCTTTTTGATTTCAAATAAATATCCACTGCAAGCTTCAACACTTCTTGTTACGACCGGCCATAATCAACAGACTATCTACTGAGCTACAGGGCGGTCCGGTAATTTATTTTGTTGCAACAAAATACGGGTGCAGAGCAATTTCTAAAATCAGACTGTCTGTGCCGGCGATTTCCGTGGCTTGAATCAAATAACGGTTGGCACTGAACTCATCACCGCGCTGTTGCGCCGCCTCAGCGGCTTTAATGAAGTTCAACACCGGCTCATCGGAATGTTTGGCATTCTTGCCAATGAGTTTTTCCGCTTTGGAATAATCGCCTTCATCCATGCGCATTAAAACCTTCCAAGGTTTGTTTCTGCGCTTTCACCCGCTTGCGGCGGGAGAAACCAACTGTAAGTATTATTACTTAGGCGGCAAAAACGACTGATCGCCGCCTCAATGCTATATACACCACCGCCATTGAAACGACGAAGAAAATCACTAAGGTAGTGAGAGACATCTCGACAATGTTATTGGCCGCTTTTCAATGCGAACATAACCTTTGTTTGCCTGATAACATAGGGCCCAGCAATTAACCCCGCAATAATACAACATTAAAAATAGCACTCTAATCATGGTCTATTTTCTCCTATTGTTGCTCGGTTTGGTTAGGGGACAGGTTCTGCGCCAGCATCATTTCCCTTCGCCTCGGCATGACCCCTTCGGCTTTATCTTCTGTATCCTTATTTTCTACCGCTTTTAGCATTTTCCGGATCTCAAATCTTTATCGGTGGAAAGGGTTATTCTTTGTATTTCTTGTGGCTGTTTATCTAACAACTTATCTAAGGCATTTAAACTGCTTAATTGTGTCAGCACATCCACATAAATAGATTGTTCCGCCAATTCATCCAGTTTTTCAGGAAGTTTTGCGCCACTTCCGTGCTGGTATCAAAATAGGTACGAATCCAAGACGCCACTGTTTCCAAAGGATTGCTTATACAAATCATCTTGCTGACGAGGCACGGCTAAAATGGCGATCTGTAAACGCAAACGAATGTTTTCCCGTAAGTAAATATCTTGATTCGGCGCCAATAACGCTTTGCTATCGGCTTTTTCGGCGTAATACGAATAAAATGATTTAAAAAAGAAACCGCACTTTTTCCGCATTTTCTTTCCAATCATCTAAAGAATCCGTGAGCTTGCCGCGATTTGGATCTTCATCAAAAATTCACATTGAGGACATTCAATTCATCAACATCATTAGCCAATTGAGACAACTGTTGCATAATGGCATTTTTGATCCACATTACTTTAGCGACAACAAGTTTTTTTAAGTCGGTATGAATGGCACTGCGCACCGCCGCGACCGCAGGCAATGCCACTTTAGACAGGGGTTTTCATCGGCAACTTTTAATAATGACACGCTGGTATCCACATCGTGATCCAACACCAATTTACGCAATGCATTGTTCAATAAGAAATCTGCTTCGGTGAGCAACCAATCATTCGGTTGCTCAGCTTTTGCTTTGGTTGGCTAAACGCTGAACTTGTTGTTGCAGTGCGGATAAATGCTGTTGTTTAGCAGCTAATTCTTGATTCAGAGCACTGATTTGGTTTGCGTTTGCCACTTGAGAAGATTCGACTAACTTCGCCAGCTGGCTTTTTCCGCATCAAAGTTCGGTATATCGATAGGCTCAACCACATTTTTTGCTGAAGTTGAGTTTGAAGTGCGGGTCAGTTTTTGCTGCATTTCGTCAACTTGTTGTTGTCCGAAATAATAACCGGCACCACCTAATCCAAGGGCAATCAAAATGGCTAACAAACCCAAAAGCCGAACCGGTTTTCTTCACAATAACGGTTTCTTTCGGTGTAACATCGGATTCTGAGGACCTTATATTCGCTTTCTCTTCATGTTGCATGGTTGCTACTTTATCCTCTGCATTGATTTCAACTCGTTCACTTTCTGTCGCGTCTTGTTTCTCTAAATCAAGATCCTCATTGACATCAATTTTGTGTTCAATTTCCGCGTTATTTTTCGGATGATGCGATTTCTTATTAGCCATATTGATTACCTATAAAAAGAGAAATGTTGGTTTAATGACATTGTAATAAAGTTTGTAGTAACGTCTGATTATCCGCACGAGGTGAAACCATCACATTCTGCCAACCTAACGCTTGGGCCAAATGGGAAATTCGTTCACTCCCTGTAATAAGTTGACAACTTTTTAACCAATTATGTTCATTTTGCGGCACAAAATCCACTAATTGTGTAGGGATTTCCGCGCTGGTGACCACAATGGTTTGAATCTCGCTCGCTTACTAAAAGACTGGTTTGCTCCACACTATTATAAACGATAGGTTCCCGTCGATAACATTCGACAATATCAACGTTGGCACCACGTTTCTGCGCCTGCTCGAGAACAACTCCGTCCACCGTTACCGCGTAAAATTAATACTGTTTTTACCTTGTAAATTTTGCATTGCGGCAAGCTGTAACAGCCCCTCGCTGTTTTTCTTGGGTTGTAGGATAATGCACCGCCAAGTTGTCGTCGCCGCAAAATGCTGTGCCGTGCTTTTGCCCAACGGTGAAATATTGCAAATCATCACGCCACGCAAAGCCGGTGTTTTAACGCCTTATCGGCAAAATCCACCGCACTTTTTGAGACGGCGAACACATAATCACCCGCTTTCAATTGTGCAAATCTGTTCGGAAATTCATTGAGTTCCGCACCGACCTCAATATTAAACAACGGCAAATGGATAGCAACCACTCCGACCTTTGCCAGCATATCCACCAACTGTTGCCCGCGTTCATCAGGGCGAGTCACCAAAACGGCCATACTGACGTCCAATACCTATGAGTAAATCGACTGCAAAATTTTTGTCGGCACCTTGTGCCAAAAGCTGTTCGGCAATTTGCACACCTAAAACGTCCGCATTTTCCACCGCACTTTGCCTTCCGCCCGAATAATTTGTGATCCGTCAACATCACCCACTAAGGCTCTTAAATACAATTGCCCTGTTGCAACACCGCATAACCGCCGATCGGCACTTGGCAACCACCTTGTAAACGATTGTTCATGGCGCGTTCCGCCAGCACACAACAAGTGGTTTCCGCATCAGCTAACGGTGCTAATAATTGTTTCACCTGCACATCATCGGTGCGACATTCAATCCCCACAGCGCCTTGCCCGGCAGCCGGTGGGATTGTTCGACTTCAATAAAAGAAGCGATGCGTTCTGCCAAACCTAAACGAATGAGGCCGCAGAAGCTAAAATAATCGCGTCATAATCGCCGTTATCTAACTTACTTAAACGCGTCCCCACATTGCCACGCAAAGAACGAATATCCAAATCGGGGCGTAAGGCTTTCAATTGACATTGGCGACGCAAACTCGATGTTCCTACCATGCGCCTTGCGGCAACTCAGCAAAAAGTGCGGTAGAATTAGAAACAAATGCATCACGCGGATCTTCACGTTTGCAAATTACCGCTAAGCTCAACCCTTCGAAATTGCATCGGCACATCTTTCATAGAGTGCACGGCAATATCCGCCTCTTTATTTAACAAGGCATTCTCTAACTCTTTTGACAAATAACCCTTTACCGCCAATTTTTGCTAACGGCGAATCCAAAATGACATCGCCTTTTCGTCACCATTGGTACCAATTCAACGGTTAAATCGGGATACAACTGTTGCAGAGAGTCTTTCACATAATTTGCCTGCCACAACGCCAACGGACTTTGACGGTGGCAATTTTCAAGGTTTTTTCAAGCATGATAACAACATATCAATCTTATCTAATAGGGCCTTATCCTATCATTGTTAGCTCCAAAAGTCAGTTTCCATTTAATTTTTGCTTTCCATTAACACTGGTGATAGAGTAGCCGCCAACTGGCATTACCGTCGTAAAAACAGGATGTTACTTGAAACTTGATCTCAATAAAAGCCAAAAACGCGTGGACTATTTAGATAAGTTGCGCATTCAGCGGGCTTTATGCGACACACCTGAATCCTTTCAACAGGTTTTCAAGCTCATCCCGTTGTTGCTCCATTTTAATCATCCCGATTTACCGGGCTATGTCCTCGTGCGCCAACCGGTATTGCTAATTTTTCATCCGAATAAAATTCCAACAGGAATACCTTTCGAATATTCTCGCTACCGAAAATATTAAAACTTTCTAAAAACACCGCACTTTTGAGTCTGGAAACCATCCTTGGCGTCTATGTCATGGGTAGCATTGCCTCCATTGCATCAAACACCACAATCCGATTTGGATATTTGGCTTTGTCATCAAGAAAACTTGAGCCTGTCGGCACGCGAACTCTTACAACAAAAACCGAATGTATTCAACAATGGGCAAAGCGATTTAACGTGAAATTAATTTCTATTTAATGGATCAAAAACGTTTCCGTTGCTTCCGTTATGCTGCGCCTATTAATAGTGAAAATTGCGGTTCGGCACAATACATGCTATTGCTCGATGAATTTTTGACCGTTCTGTGATTCGTCTTGCCGGTAAACCGTTATTATGGCTACACTTACTCATTGAAAATGAAGCGAACTACGAAGCGGAAATCGACACGCTAACGCAAACACAACAATTGGATTTAAACGATTGGGTTGATTTCGGCGGTTTAGGCTCATTATCCGCCAATGAATATTTCGGTGCGAGCTTATGGCAGTTATATAAAGGCATTGATTATCCTTATAAATCCTGCTCAAAATTTTTGTTATTGGAAACCTACTCTTGGCATTATCCGAACACCTATTTGATTTCCCGTGAATTCAAGCAAGCGCTACTGAACGGTGAATTAAAAGAGGAACATCAATTTGACCCGTATTTGGCTATGTTACAACGGGTAACGGCATATTTAACCGAACAAAAAGAATATAAGCGATTGGATTTCGTACGCTGTTGTTTTTATATCAAAGTCCATGAAAATGAAGTGGAACCGGGCAAACTAATTGGCGTTTGGATGCTTTACTCAAGCTCACTCAGCAATGGGGCTGGAATTGCGGACAATTAGAATTATTAAATCTCCGTCAAAACTGGAAAATTAAACAAACCAAAAATGCATAATGACTTAATTAAATTCCTGATGTTAAGTTATCGCAATTTGGTAAATTTTGCCCGCAAATACCAGGTAAATGTCAGCATTATGCCACAAGATATGAGCATATTAACCCGTAAACTTTATACCGCTTTTTGAAGAATTGCCGCAAAGTCACGTTGCTCAATCCGCAGCTTGCCGTAGATTTATCGGAACGATATCTTACCTTTATTGAAGTGCGTGAAATAACCGTCAATTTAAAGACGGTTGGTATGTGATTAACCAAACACCGGACATTCGTGGCTTTTAGCCGTTCACGCTATACTGGAATATAACGAAAGTCTCAATAAATTAATAGCTTGGGCTTATTTCAATCGTCTGCTTACCGCCAATACCGAGCTGTTTTGTTGCCAGTGAAAACGTTGAACTCAAAAACCCTACGTCAGTTTGTCACTGACCTACGTTTAACTTTTTCCCATCGAAACACAATTCGCCAGCACTCCGATCTCAGCCATCCTTGCGAAATTCGCAGTCTTGCGGTCATCATTAATTTGACCCAAGATCCAACCCAACATTTAACGGAAATTAAGCCGAGCATTCAATCCAGTGACTTATTCAGCTTCGGGCCAAATGAAGAAAAGTTTGGTCGGTAGCATTGATCTCACTTATCGCAATGTCTGGAATGAAGTGCGGACATTACATTTTGAAGGGCCAAATCGCCATTTTGTTGACGTTAAAAGTACTTTTCCAACAAAATTTATCGCGGAGCACCGCTACCGAAACAGGTGCAGGTGTTTTGCTATAGCCGTTATTATCGCCGTGCCTTACGTCGCATTGTGACCACCTAATCAATAAAATGCATCAGTATTCAAATCGGCGCCACCCAACCGCCAAAAATAATTTATTGCGCGTGGCGGGACTGGCAATTCTTCTTTGAAGAACGCGGTATTAGTCTGCAAGAAATTCATAATGCCCAGCTCACTAAAACGAGTCAACTTGACACCGCACTTAACCATAAAGTCAACGCCACTTACCCGGCCATGGTGAAACACCACAATACCCCCCATGAAATCGATATGTTTTTGCCAGCGGGATTTTTACAATTCTTTTTGAAGATAACCCGAACGGTAGCTTTAATGTGTATATTTTAGATGAGTTGAATCGTATCGAGATTTATCGCAACTGTGATGGCACAAAAGAGATTCACGAAATTAACCGAATTTATCAATCTTCAGGCTTGGATGAAAAATGAGAATCCGTATAAAATCGTGCAACGTGATTTCACATTATCCGCAATTTTTACCAACTGTTAACGACAAAAAGAAGGGTTCACCATCGTGCCGTTCCATAGATCGCCCTAGCCTTATCTTTAAGGGGTCCACATGAGTGATAAATTAAAAAGTATTAATTATTGATGACCATCCGTTAATGCGTCGAGGAATCAAAACAACTTGTTGAGTTGGAAGAAGGTTTTTGAAGTTGTCGGCGGTGCGGGAAACGGTAGCGAAGGCGTTGATTTAGTATTACAAACCGCCCCTGATCTGATTATTTTGGATCTGAATATGAAAGGGCTGTCCGGCCTGGATACTCGAAAGCGTTAAGAGCGGAAGGGTAGATGCACGTATTGTAATTTTAACCGTATCCGATGCCAAAAATGACATATTCATGTAATTGATGCCGGTGCCGACGGTTATTTATTAAAAGACACCGAGCCTGATACCTTGTTGTCCCAGCTTAAACGCATTGCGCAAGGTGAGGTAATTTTAAGCGACTCCATTAAAAAAACTTACTGCTTGAACGACAATCTTCACAAGAGCCGATTTACTCCTTAACGGATCGTGAAATGGATGTGTTGCAGCTTAATTGCCACCGGCCTTTCCAACAAACAAATTGCCGGTCAATTATTCATTTCGGAAGAAACCGTAAAGTACATATCCGCAATCTATTACGCAAACTTAATGTGCATTCCCGTGTGGCCGCCACCGTGTTGTATTTTTGAACATAAAAACGGATAGTGCCTTTCTCCATCGAAAAATAGCCGGCTTTTTATTGCCGGCTATTTTATTTAACAGATACCTTGACACCGACTTCAAGAAATTTTTCGGTATTATGTAGCAAATGTACAAAACACTTGCTGAGCTTGTCGAAGTGTAAGTTATTTCAGCTTTGTGCAACCGCCACATAATTTCGAAATTTTTGAAAATCCACCGCACTTTACATTTGCAGGACTTTAGCCTAAAAGGTACACTACTGACGTTTAGTTTTGGGGTACGTATGAAGCAATCAGGCGATAAAATAACGGGTTGGTTAGCCCGTACAGTAGTATTCTTTTGTCTCTTTTGGCAACCGTTCGCGTGGAGTGAGCATAGCGTAGATTTGCAAATTAACGGGATTAAAGACAAAAACTCGATGAAAACGTGCGCATTTATGCGAATGCCATTGAAAAAGAAGAAAGGGACGGCTCCGAACGCTATCAGGAGTTGGTTCGTCAGGCGGTGGACAAAGGCTTACGTGCCTTTGGTTATTATGAAAGCAGTATCAACTTTACATTAAAAAATCGCACCAAGCCTAATAAAGCCGCAACTGATTGCCCATGTCAATGTTGGTAAACCCAAAGTGAATTGCCGCCACCGACATCGTTATTGAGGGCGATGCCAAGAGCGATCCCGAATTCGTCAAATTAGAAAACTACAAGTACCGAAAGCCAACGCCATCCTTAATCACGAAACCCTACGACACATTACAAAAATAAAGCTGCAGCAACTAGCCTTAACCTCGAGGTTATTTCGATGCGGAATTTATCAATTCTACAATTACAAGTCATGCCTTCCACTTATCAGCATGGTGGAAACTCAATTTTGATAGCCGCAAGCGTTATCACTATGGCCAAATCAACTTCCTATATGCGCAAATTCGTGAAGAATATTTACGCAATATGTTGAATATTAAACCCGGTGAAGATTATTTATTGAGTGATCTTTCCACGCTCAACAACAACTATTCCTCCACCAACTGGTTTAGCTCTGTGTTATTGCAACCGCACCTTAAAGAGGAAACTAAAACAGTTGATTTAGACGTGCTATTGTATCCGCGCATATCATGAGTGTCGGGATTGGCTACTCTACCGATGTTGGCCCCCGCTTACAATGGAGTTGGACAAAGCCCTGGATTAACGATCGCGGACATAGCGTCAGAAGCAATATTCATCTTTCTTCACCGAAGCAAACCATTGAATTAACTTTGACAAACAACCGTTGTTAAAAATCCGTTGAACTGTATTATGAATATTCGACAGGTTTTGAACGCGAAAACAAAAACACGACACAAAAACTACCGCATCTACTTTAGCTGCCTTGCGTTATTGGAATCACCCTACCGGTTGGCAATATTCTCTCGGTTTACGGGTGCGTCATGATTCCTTTACGCAAGCCGGTATTCCGACAAAACCCCACTACTCTATCCAGCAGCGTCCTTAACCCGCACCCGTTTACGCGGCGCGTTTCCTGATTGGGGCGACTCACAACGGATTACCGTGGATTTAGGACGTAAACCGTGGTTATCGGACGTGGATTTCTTCAAAATTCAGGTTCTACCGCCTGGATCCGAACCTATGCGCAAAAACCACCGTTTTCTGACCCGTTTAGAAGTCGGCGTACTGAACACCGCCAATATCCACCGCATTCCACCCGCCTTACGTTTTCTTTTGCCGGCGGCGACCGTAGTGTACGTGGTTACGGATACAAAAATCTCACCGAAAGATCGTAACGGCAAACTCATAGGCGGTTCACGCTTGCTTTCACCGGATCCGTCGAGTATCAATATCAGGTTTATCAGGATTGGTGGTCTGGCCACATTTGTGGATAGCGGGTTGGCGGCTAATTCTTTTACTCGAACGAATTACGTTATGGTACCGGTGTTGGCGTGCGTTGGGCATCACCTGTCGAGAGCAATTAAATTTGATATTGCCACACCGGTGCACGACAAAGACAACAGTAAAAATATTCAATTTTATATCGGGCTTGGCGCCGAAATATAAACAGGCAAACGGATAACCTCAATGACAGAACATACGGAACAAGCACCTCAAACCGAAAACCAAAAACAAAGAAAAATCGCTTTGGCGTCGTGTTATATGCATCATAAGTGCGGTCATTTTTGCCCGTTTTTACGTTGCTTGGTCTGCTCGCTACGCAAAGCGGACAACATAAACTCATCCAATGGACTGATGCCTGCTTGATGAACTTTCTATTGAACAGGTAGAGGGAAAATTTGAGCGAAGGGCTAGATGTAAAGAATCTCCGTTTCCAAACGGCCGGTGATGGACACACAGGTGACGGAAGCGCGCCTACAAATGCAACTAAGCTGTTTATGGCATTTGGATCTTTGTATTGACGATGTCACCTTACAACAACCTACCATTCAAATTGACACAGCTTCATTGCCCCCTCGGAAGACAAGCCCTAACACTGAAAATGCACCGATGAAGCGGATTCAACTGCCTATCGGCATAGCCATTCATCAGCTTGCTATTCACGATCTGAGCCTCATCATTGATAAGCATAAAAATGACCTTGGGTACCTTTCAAACGGCAGCTTCTCTGAATAATGAAACCGGTTTAACGTTGGCACCAACAAACATTCACGATTTTGCTTTTATCAGCGCAACCGGTGATAACACAGAAAAACGAAACCAAGCCGCAACCCCAAAGCGGGATCAAGCAACCCCCATTGACTGGGCAAGCTTAGAACAAAACCCTTAGCCAACCGCTTCTTACCGATTTAGGACAAATCGAGTTGCCTTTTTGATATGCATATTCAAGGTATTCACGGCAAAAATTGGCAATACCAAGCCCTCAACACAAAAGGCGAAAGCGAATTAGCGATTCAAGTCACCTCCGCAGAACTCTTGGCGGATGCTACCGATGATAGGGTGCAATTGCAGACATTTGATGTGAAAAGTTCGCTTTGGCGATGTAAAGGCAAACGGGCAACTACAGCTTCAGGAAGACTTTCCACTACAACTGAAGCTCAACGCCGATTTGCAAACCTTAAAACAGAAGAATACGCTGTTGTTGCCGGCAAACCAAAATGAATTTAGAACTGTCAGGAATGTTAAAAACAGACCGCACTTTTGTTACAAACCCAAGGCGCGTTAGATGCTGAACTCCATGCAGAAGCCCAACTTGCCACCCCGAAAACGCCGTTAAACTTGAAATTAGCCATTGCTCGTGGGCAATATCCGTTTGAAGGGAAGGATCCGTTAAAAATAAAAAGACGTTAACTTAGCCATAAACGGCGATCTCATTAGCCTCTCAAATTCAGTTAAGCGGCGCTGTCAGCGGCATGGGCATTCCTGCCAACAGTCTTGATTTACAGGCAGTCGGCCATTTATCCAACATTAAAATAAACCATTTAAAACTCAATGCCTTAGATGGTTCAGCCGAACTTAAAGGCGATGTCAATTGGCGCGATGGTGTGGAGTGGGACAGTCACCCTACAATTAGCCAAAAATGAATCTAGGTACTTACTTATCAGCCTTCCCAGCAGTGTTATCCAGGCCAATTAAGCTCACAAGGCAAAGCTAACCAAAACGGCTGGCAAGTGGCTGTACCACAATTAGACATTCAAGGTACGCTTGCACAACGTTCGCTAAACTTGCAAGGTAATTTAACCGTCGGCGATCAGCAGGTTTTAAATACGCCTAATTTATCATTAACTTACGGTGAAAATAAGATTAATGCACAAGGTTATATCGGTAAACAATCGGATTTCACTTTGAACATTAACGCGCCCAATTTACGCGGGTTATGGGCAGATTTATCCGCGGGGCTGAGCGGTAAAATAAAATTAAACGGTGATATCACACATCCCTTGATTGATGTGGATCTCATCGGCAATCAGATTGCTTTTTCAGCATATGCATTTGAATCAAGCCGTAGCAAAGGACAAATCAACGGTGCGGAGCGCATTAAAGGTCAGTTGGATATTCATCTCAAATGGTTTTTAACTATAACGATATTAACGTCAACCAACTCAAACTTTCCGCCACGGGGATGAGCAAAAACATTCAGTACAACTGATTTCCGATGGAGATCCGGTAGCGGCAAACCTCAATTTAACCGGAAGTTTTGACCGCACTTTACAGCGTTGGCAAGGTACCTTAAGTCAATTCATGATTAAATCGGCGTTTGGAAATTTCCAAACCAATCAAAAATGTTGCAGTAACCTTTGATAATAAAAACCACGGAAACAACAATATCCTCGCACTGCTGGATGCACAGCAACACGGATGTCTGTTTTTCCACACGCCTTCAAAGTGGGTGTCAATGGCGATGTACCTTTTGAAATCAAACGTTTTTGACTTCGCGTTAGTGAATAAAAATCTTGGCGCAAGAGTTACTAACAGGCAATCTTACCGGCAAAGGACGGGTGGCTTGGTTTAGTGATAAGCCACTGTTGGCTGAATTACAACTGAAGGGAATCCTCTCTCTCTTACTCAAAAACTGAGATCGTCGCACAATCAAATTAGATTTTTCCGCAAATAAGCCTTAACGGAAATTTAGTCAATAATAACTTGGCTCTCAAATCGGAAGTGAACGTTCAAAAACCTGGGTAAAATCAGCACTGATTTAACATTACAAGATATCGCCAATGGACGTAAATTAGGTGGTTCTTTTCATATTCACAACTTAGATTTAAGCCTCGCCAATCAATTGCTAGCCAATGATGAAAGAGTCAACGGCGAACTCAAAAGCCAACCTGACATTAGGCGGTAACCTTAACGCGCCAACCTTAAACGGTAGCGTAAATTTAAATAAGCTCACGACAAAAATTCATTCACTGCCGTTCGACATTAAAGATAGCGAACTGGCATTACACTTTACCGGCACCAGCTCTACCTGCAAAAGGTTGCCCTACAAACGGAAGATAGCCGACTCAATCTTAGTGGCGATGCCAACTGGAAAAAAATATCAATGATTGGCGCACCCGCCTACACGCCCAAGCGGATCAATTTAAAGTGAATATTCCGTCCATGGCGAGATTAAAAATCAGCCCGGATGTAGAAATCAAGGCCTCGCCGAAATTATTAGAATTATCCGGCAACGTGGATATCCCATGGGCTCGAATTGCGATTGAAGCTTTACCTGAAAGTGCGGTGGAGGTAAGTTCCGACGAGGTTATTTTTAAATGGTAACGAGCCAAGAAAATTACCACAAACCATCCCTTCGGAAACGCGAAGCGGCATGGAAATTAGATCGGATTTGAAAATCAAGATTGGCGATGATGTGAGCCTGAACGCTTATGGCTAAAAACTCATCTGAACGGTTTATTATCCGTTAAGCAAGAAAAAAAGGCCATTTAGGATTATATGGTGAAGTTAATTTGAAAAAATGGTCGCTATGCCTCTTTCGGTCAAGATTTATTGATTCGCAAAGGGTAATCGGTTTTGTAGGGCCAACCATCACAACCTTCCTTAAACATTGAAGCTATTCGTAATCCGGAAGCTATGGAAGATAACAGTATTACCGCCGGTATCAAAGTCACCGGCATTGCCACGGCACCAAGCGTGACCATTTTTCAGAACCCGGTATGCCACAAGATCAGGCGCTCTCCTATATTTTAACGGGCCGTTCGTTGGAAAATAGCAGTGATTCTACTTCCAGCGGTTCCGTAGGCGCGGCTCTGTTAGGCATGGGCTTGGCAAAAACCGGTAATGTTGTCGGTGGCATTGGTAAGGCATTCGGTATCAACGATCTCAACCTTGATACACAAGGGGTTGGCGATAGCTCAAAAAGTGGTGGTGAGCGGTAATATTACCCCACGCTTGCAAATAAAATACGGTGTCAGCCTATTTGATGGCTTAGCCGAAGTGACATTGCGTTATCGCTTGTTACCGCAACTTTATGTACAATCTGTTTCAGGCGTCAATCAAGCCTTTGATTTACTCTATCAGTTTGAATTTTAGCAAATAACAATCTCCCGAATTATGAATAATGAAAACTTACTTAGCAAAGCCAATGAACTGCACGCCCGACGTGGTGAGGTGCGCGAAATTGCCGCCATCGATCTCGGTTCTAACAGCTTTCATATGATTGTTGCCCGCATCGTCAACGGCACGTTGCAAGTGTTATCACGTCTTAAGCAAAAAGTACAACTGGCGAAGGTTTGGATGAAAATCAAGTGTTAAGCCAAGCAGCCATTGAACGCGGGGTAAATTGCTTGGCATTGTTTGCCGAACGTTTGCAAGGCTTCCCTGTTGCTAATGTAAGTGTAGTCGGAACTTACACACTACGTCGTGCCATTAATAACGATGAGTTTTTGCGCCAAAGCCGCCAAGGTTTTCCCCTATCCCATTAATATCATTAGCAGAAACCGAAGCCAGAAAACCATTTACGCCGGCGTTTGCCACACTCAGCTGAAATAGGGCGAAAATTTGTCATTGATATTGGCGGTGGCTCCACAGAGATGATTATCGGTGATAATTTCACCCCTTTAATTTATGAAAGTCGCCACATGGGCTGTGTGAGTTTTGCTAAGAAATTCTTCCCTAACGGAGAGATTTCCGAAGAAAATTTCCGTTTAGCCAAGCAAAGTGCGCTTAATAAAAATTGAAGATCTGGCATGGGAATATCGCAATTTAGGGCTGGCAGTCGGTGCTTGGTTCATCGGGCACCATCAAAACCGTGCATCAAGTCATCTGTGAAAAATATCGATCCTAACGGCATCATTACTGCAGCGCGACTTGATCAGCTCATTAAACAAACCTTGCAGTTTTCTCATTTTGAACAACTGAAATTTAATGGTTTAAATCACGATCGCGCCGATGTGTTTGTCCCAGGCTTAGCGATTTTAAGAGCCATATTTGAAAAATTTCAAATCGAAAAATGCGTTATTCCGATGGCGCGCTGCGTGAAGGCGTCATGTATAGCCTGGAAAAATTTTTCAGGTGAATAACATTCGCGAGCGCACCGCATTAGGATTAGCAGAACAATTTAATATTGACCAAGCGCAGGCAGAACGAGTACACCAAACAACCTCTTTATTATTCGGTCAATATCCTCACTGGCAAAAGCCAAGAACTTATTGATGAAATGCAAGACGTTCTCTTTTTGGGCTGCACGTTTGCATGAGGTGGGCATTGTCATCAACCACAAAAATCTGCTAAAAACACTCTGCTTATATTTTTATATAATACGGAATTACCGGGTTTACGACAACGAGCAACATCGCCTTCTCTCCACGTTAGTACGTTATCACATGAGAATTTTTAAATTGCCGGAGATGTTCAAATTCTCCCGTTATCAGGAACAAGATGTGTTGGCGTTAATTCGGATTTTACGCTTAGCTATTATCCTCAACCGCTCCCGCCAGGCTACAGAAAAAGACGGAAAAATCACCTTAAAAATCGACCGCACTTTACACCATTGGACGTTGCAATTTACGGAAAAATTATTTGCAACATAATCCGCTCATCAAAAATGAGACTGACGTTTGAAAACCGCTTTTTACAAACGTTGGATCTGAGATTTATCCGCACTGTAAAACATTATGACCGCACTTTATTAAAGTGCGGTCTATTTATTATGTGTTTTTAACGTTGCTAATTACGCTTTGGACCTGCCGCAATTAATGCTCTACCTTCTGCATTTGTTGCATATTTTTCGAAGTTCTTCACGAAACGACCGGCAAGATCTTTCGCTTTAGCTTCCATTGCGCTTTGTCTGCGTAGGTGTCACGCGGATCTGGGTGCAGGATCCACGCCCGGTAAAGCTTTTTGGAATCGCTAAATCAAAGATTGGTAACTCGCCCATTTCAGCTTTTTCGATAGAACCGTCTAAGATCGCATCGATAATACCACGGGTATCTTTAATAGAGATACGTTTACCCGTACCGTTCCAACCGGTGTTCACCAAGTAGCTTCTGCACCTGCCGCTTGCATACGTTTAACTAACACTTCTGCATATTGAGTTGGGTGTAAGGTTAAGAATGCTGCACCGAAACAAGCTGAGAAGGTTGGTGTTGGTTCGGTAATACCGCGTTCTGTACCTGCTAATTTTTGCGGTAAAGCCTGATAAGAAGTAGTATTTGGTTTGTTCCGGAGTCAATTTAGAAACCGGTGGTAACACACCGAATGCGTCCGCGGTTAAGAAAATGACTTTTAGTTGCGTGGCCCGCACGGGAAACCGGTTTAACGATGTTATCGATGTGATAAATCGGATAAGACACACGAGTGTTTTTCTGTTTTGGAACCGTCATCAAAGTCAACAGAACCATCTGCACGCACAACTACGTTTTCTAATAACGCATCACGACGGATTGCGCGATAAATATCCGGTTCGTTTTTCTTCAGAAAGGTGAATGGTTTTCGCGTAGCAGCCACCTTCAAAGTTGAAGATACCCATATCATCCCAACCGTGTTCATCGTCACCGATTAATTCACGTTTCGGATCGGTAGAAAGGTAGTTTTACCGGTACCGGACAAGCCGAAGAATACAGCCACATCGCCATCTTTACCTACGTTAGCGGAACAGTGCATTGCACCAACACCTTTAAGCGGTAGGAAGTAGTTCATCATGGAGAACATACCTTTTCTTCATTTCACCGCCGTACCAAGTACCGCCGATTAATTGAACACGTTCAGTTGAGTTAAATGCAACGAAGTTCTCAGAGTTCAAACCTTGTTCTTTCCAGTTCGGGTTGGTGCATTTAGAACCATTCATTACCACGAAGCCAGGTTTAAAATCTTTTTAATTCAGCCTCTGTCGGACGGATAAACATGTTTTTCACGAAATGTGCTTGCCATGCGACTTCAGTCACGATACGTACTGCAATGCGGTCTTGCTCGCTAGCACCACAGAAACCATCAATTACGAATAGACGTTTGCCGGAAAGTTGTTTGGTCACAAGACCTTTCAAGCTTGCCCAAGTTTCTTGGGTCATTGGTTTTATTATCGTTTTCGCGCATCGATTCCACCAAACGGTGTCTTTTTGTGGTGTCATCAACACAATATATTTATCTTTAGGTGAACGACCTGTAAAGATACCGGTATCAACAGCCACGGCGCCGTGATTGTGGTCACAGTACCTTTTTCAAAAACCTTCTAAGCCCGGTTTGGTTTCTTCTTCAAATAATTGTTCATAACTTGGGTTATAAACAACTTCTTTGACATCGTGAATACCCAGTGCTTCAAGCTCTCTTAATAACTTTACTTAAGTCAGTCATAAGATTACCTCTTTAGTGTTAAAAGTGTTAAAAATAAAACTGGCTCCATTCCTATAAAATTTTCTACCTAAAAACTGTTAGCTTTGATCAAATATTTGAACATTACTTTATCACATTTTAAGGTAAATTATGACCGCACTTACCACGGGAACTTATCATTTTTGGTCTGTTCTAAGTAACACAATTCACTATACCACCTCAAAAAGGAACAACATGAAATCAATAAAAAGCCATTTTGTTGGCCGTTTTATTTTACATTCGGTGTTTAGCTGCCGACCCGGCAGACTTAAACATCAAATACAGTTCTAATTATTTAATGCCTGCCTCATGTACATTTTCGGTCAGACGGTTTTGAATATTCGATTAAAGCCAACATTAACGTGCCGTTATACAACATTCAGTTCACCTCCAGAGGCGCTCAAAGTAGCAATTTTTCAATATGTTAAGTTATAAAGACATGCGCAATGACAAACCTTATGCAGAAGCAAAAATTGCCAATCGCCTAAATTGAATACAGCAAAGTAAAAGATGGCATAAAACCGAACCTCTCACCTTTGCCAACCTACGATTTATTTACTGTCGCGTTTCCAACTCAGTTATTACGACAAACTGCCGAACAGCTTCAAAATCACCAATGGCAAAAACTCTATCCAATGGAGAATGTTACGCTAAACACAACCAAAAAGCAGATTAAATATAACAAACAGGACGTTACCGAAATTACCTATCAGTTTAAAACCGGCAATAAAGACATTGTGGTGAAAAACATGAAGGAGAAAAATTCCCACGTTTTATTTCTATAATCGTGACGGCGATGAATACGAGCTGACATTTAGTGAGTTTGTCAAAAATAAGATTCCCACAAAAATAAAAGCCACCTTTGCAGGTGGCTTTGTTACTAAAAGTGCGGTGGAAAAACAAATGTTTTTCTGACCGCACTTTAACCTAATAATATCGTATGAATTTTTCAACAATAGTACTGCTAGGATTATTACGATTATCAAACTCTTCAATTCTCACCACATTACCATGGTTATCCAACGTATTTTTCCAGATTTTTACGGAAGATACGCTACCATCACCAAATCCATAAGGTGGAAAAATCTTCAAATTGGATTTTTATTTCCATTGGTATCAAAAGTCGTCACCTCTCGCCCTCCATGTACGAATTGCGTTTGTTCAACTAATTTGCCATCAATATATTTGTTGATATATTTAAAAGGTTCACCACCAAAAATCTCATTTCGGGTTTTCAGAATATTTCCATGCTCATCATAATGATGGCTATATTTATTCATCCATTTTTCAAGTTTTTCGCAACCTTCTTCACAAGACTCATCTTCTGTTTTTCAATGAGTAACAACCCATTTTTGTCATAGGTATTTTTCAGATACAGATCCGTGTTGAGGGGCCTTCCATTTCAATGTCTGAATAACTGTTAACGTGTCATCCGGATTATTACGGTAATGATATTCGGTAAAAACATTGTCTCCTTCCTCAAAGATTTAACCAAGCGCCCTTGTTCATCATAAATAAAAGTGTAATACCTGTTAAAAACGCCCTCAAAATCTCTTGTTTGGTTTTAAATCCTGCGGATTAAAATAGGTAATCTCATGTTCATAAACCCTAGACCTATCAGTTCAATCAATTTCCTTTCCCATTTTTAATCGGGCCCTTGAGATTTAATAAGGCTAAATCAGTTTTTGGCTAGCAAAAAGTACAGTGGAAAACAGGGTTAAAAGGCATCCTAATAAAAAATGTGTCGCATAGAAGATCCGTTAGGTAAAGTAACTAAAAAGTGCGGTGGAAAAACAAATGTTTTTCTGACCGCACTAAATCTAATCTTATTATTTTTAATTGCTGTTCCAATAATGCCGCCACTAGACAAACTTCATTCAAATAGAACACGGCAGATTGACTCAGCGTGACCGCAATTTGCGGTTCGTCAAAAACTGACTTTAATGCTTTCGTCATCAATAGGTTCAATGATACAAAGGCACATCCGTTTGACGATAACGGGTTTTTCACCGTACAACGCAACGGTTCACGAATCGGTTGACGATCGACCCAATGCAATTGTTGCGCGATTAAGCCGGTAGAAAGTAAAGCCGAATGATCATGCCTTGCGCTACAATCAATTCATTATTCACCAGATCTTTTTCCACCACAGCACCAAGCGTCTTCGCTTGCGCCTTTTCACCGCCGATGCCCAAGCCTTTTGCGTTGCCCCAACGTGTGATACATCAAACCATCATGGCGACCAATAATATCACCATCTACTGTGCGAGATGTTGCCCGGTTGCGCCGGCAAATAACGCGCTAAAAATCCTTAAACTTGCGTTCGCCGATAAAAACAAATACCGGTAGAATCCTTCTTCTTCGCCGTTACCAAGCCTAAATCTTCAGCAATAGCACGTACAATCGGTTTTTCAATATCGCCCACCGAAACAGACTTTGTCCCACTTGCTTTCACTGCTCAATGTGTATAAAAAAATAGCTCTGATCTTTGTTGGCATCCAAACCGCGCAATAATTGCTGCGTTGTCATCTGCGCCGCGACGACGAACATAATGCCCGGTAGCGATATAGTTCGCGCCCTAAATCTTCCGCTGCGTATTCTAAAAAGGCTTTAAATTTAATTTCTTTGTTACACAGAATATCCGGATTCGGGTACGCCCGACCTTATATTCGTTAGGAAATGCTCAAAATACATTATCCCAATACTCTGCCGCAAAAATTGATTTTATGCAACTTAATCCCGAGCTTGTCACACGGCCTGCGCGTCCGCTAAGATCCGCGGCGGCTGTACAATAATCGGTATCGTCATCCTCTTCCCAATTCTTCGTAAACAGCCTTCCACTGGTAGCCTTGTTGTTGGAAGAATAAATGCAGAAAACCGAGAATCACTCCGCCGGACATGCCACAAATCACTTTTTCGTGGCATTTTGGGCGAGATTGCTCAACAGAGAGTTTCGGGAAATGTTTTTCGTAAGTTTGTGATTTCATAGTTTAGTAATAAACGTTCCACTAAATAAATAATTGGGCATTCTACCGCAAATCAAGTAAGAGTAAAAATGCCCGACAATTTCGAGCACTTTTCTGCCCAGGTTACGGCACTGATCACTTCATTGAACGTCGAGAGTTACCGTTTTCCCTCAATCCCCAGTTATCCATATCGACTTCGTCAATAACCACCACTGTCGTTTCAGGATTTTTTGTTTAACACTTTCTGTAATAAATGGGTGACACCTTCAATTAACTCTGCTTTTTGTTTAGCTGTCAGAGCTTCTGCGCCACAGTCACTTTAATATTGACATACGGCATACTGTTCTCTCATCACAATGTTAAATAGAACTACTTCACTTCGTAAAACTGAGCTTTCTCTTTTGGTGCGAATTTTTGTTTCATATTCTGCCTTGGCGTTTTTCATCGCCAGCATCAATTTAGATTGCAACGTATCAGCAAGGCTTATCGCAATCACAGAGCTTTCGCAATCCCTAAAGACGATAAACCGCCACAACTGCCTTTGAGGGCTTGACGCTTAACAATGTACCCCAATGCCATGGCTAAGATAATCAGAATAAAAATTCCGAAAGTTACTAAAAATAATTTCATAATCACTCCATAAATAGTCAAAAATTTCACCGCACTTTATGGCTAAAAACGCTATTAAAGTGCGGTCGTTTTTATATGGTGTTTATTGTTCAATAATTTTTAAACTCAGTAGACATTTCTGTACGATAGCCCTTGCCGTCCTTAATAATCATAAAAATCGGCAATTTTTCCTGCTCTGCCACTGCTAAAGCTTTCTGCTCACCTAATACGAATAAACCGGTGGAAAGCCCATCAGCCGTCATAGAAGACGGTGCTAACACGGTAATCGATGCCAACGCGTGCTGAATCGGATAGCCCGTTTTCGGATCAATTTCATGGGAAAAACGCACGCCGTCTTGTTCCAAAAAATAATTACGATAATCGCCTGAGGTTGCCATTGCCACATTATTTAAACCGATGATCTGTTGAGCGGCTTGCTTACCATCAAATGTCGGGCGTTCAATTGCAATTTGCCACAGTTTTATTTTCGGCATTTTCCTTTGAGTACGAATCTCACCGCCGATTTCCACCATGTGGTTTTGCACATTAATACTTTCTAAATAATCAGCCACCTGATCGACACCAAAGCCTTTGGCGATAGAAGAAAGATCCACGTAAAGTTGTGGCACGGCTTTTGTTAGAAGGATTTACCACCCTCTTCGGTGGTGACAACTTATCAATGCCCACCACGCGCCTGACGCTCGGCAATTTGCTCGGGCGTTGGCTGTTTATCAATGCGTTTTTCCGGTCCAAACCCCCAAAGATTCACTACCGGCCCGACCGATCACATCCAGTGAGCCTTGCGTAACTTTATTTAATCGAATGGCTTCTTTCACAACTTTAGCCAAATCGGCGGATACCTATCAGCGTATTGGTTTGTGTATTTTGCTGGTTAAGAGGCTGAGCTCGGAATCCCTGAATATAAGTGGACATTTTCGCATTCACATCTTTTAGAATGGCTTCAATCTCGTTCATGTACTTGCTGCGATGGAGCGGAAACATTGCCGTTACTCAAATATTTAATATGATAGGTGGTTCATGGTTTTTACCATTGAGGGGAAACAATTTCGATTTCATTTTTCGGCGCCTTCGCTTGCGGCGACTCCGCTTGTTGTGATGTGGTTGGTTGATCGCAGGCACTAATGCCAATGCCATGGATGCGAGGGCTAACCCGCGGGCGAGAGGGTTAAAGATTTGCACGATACTTTTCCTAATATTAAACGGATCACACGCAAACCAACTGAATCAATTAGTTTGCGTGTGATAAATTAAAATACAAAAACCTGGTAAATATTGACCGCACTTCGAAAAGTGCAGTCAATTTTAGTATGTTTTTAACCGAGAAAAGGTTAACCACCGAAGTCATCTAATAAGATATTTTCATCTTCAACACCGAGGTCTTTCAACATTTTTGATTACCGCAGCATTCATGACCGGAGGTCCACACATATAATATTCACAATCTTCCGGCGCTTCGTGATTTTTCAAATAGTTTTCATAAAGCACGTTGTGAATAAAGCCTGTGTAACCTGTCCAATTGTCTTCCCGGCAATGCATCTGAAAGCGCCACATGCCACTACGAAGTTTGGATTTTCGGCTTACAATTGGTCAAAGTCTTCTTGATAGAAGATTTCACGTTTAGAACGCGCACCATACCAGAATGACATTTTACGTTTAGAGTGTAAACGTTTTTAATTGGTCGAAGATATGGGGAACGCATTGGCGCCATACCCGCACCACCACCGATAAAGACCATTTCATTGTCGGTTTCTTTCGCGAAGAATTCACCGAATGGGCCGGAAATGATTACCTTATCACCGGCTTTTTAATGACCAAATGTAGGAAGACATTTGTCCCGGAGAGTGCATCAGGTTGACGTGGCGGAGGCGTTGCAATACGCACGTTAAAGCATCGATGATACCCTTCTCTTCGGATATGATGCCATTGAGTAGCACGAATAATATGATCATCCACTTTGGATACATAGCGCCATAAGTCGTATTTATCCCAGTCTTCATGGTACTCTTTCGGAATATCAAAATCTTTATAGTGAACCGTATGCGGTTCTGCTTCGATTTGGATATAACCACCGGCACGAGAATGGTACTTCTTCGCCTTCCGGAATAGCCAATTTGAGCTCTTTGATGAAAGTGGCTTTGTTATCGTTAGAAATAACGGTACATTCCCATTTTTCACACCAAAAATTTCTTCCGGCAATTCGATATCCATGCTGTTTTTACATTAACTTGGCAGGAAAGACGATAACCTTCTTTAGCTTCACGTTTGGTGATGTGAGACAACTCAGTCGGTAAAATTTCACCGCCGCCGCTTTTTCACTTTGACGATACATTGACCACAAGAGCCACCACCGCCACACGCGGAAGAGACGAAAATGCCTTTGCTGGCAAGCGCACCGAGTAACTTTACCACCGGCAGGTAAAGTAATGGCTTTGCTCGGGTCATCATTAATTTTAATGGTAATGTCGCCGGAATCCACCAATTTAGATTTAGCAAATAAAATAATGGCTACAAGCACTAAAACGATAGCAGTAAAAGCTGCAACACCGAGTACAAAATTGTTGTTTCGTTCATTTATGCACTCCTTATAACTGAATACCGAGAGAATGACATAAAGCCGAGCGCCATTAAGCCAGCAGAGATAAAGGTAATTCCCAAACCTCTTAAACCGGCAGGCACATCAGAATATTTCATTTTTCTCAGTTAAACCCGCTAATGCAACAATTGCCAGCATCCAACCTACACCTGCGCCGATACCACAAACGGCAGATTCAGCAAAAAGTATATTCACGTTGGATGGCAAAGGACACACCACCGAAGATCGCACAGTTTACGGCGATAAGCGGAAGGAAAATCCGAGTGCGTTATACAATGCCGGGAAGAATTTATCTAAGGTCATCTCAAGAATTTGAACAATACCCGCGATAATCCCGATGAAGGTAATAAAAGCTTAAGAAGACAAAGTCAACACCTTCTACTAATGCGCTATCTTTCAAAACGTGCTCATACACCAACTGGTTTGCCGGCACGGAAATCCCAAAGCACGACAATAACGGCAATTCCTAAACCGAAAGCCGTAGACACTTTCTTAGATACGGCAAGGAAAGTCACACATTCCTAAGAAGAAGAAAGCGCCATGTTTTCAATGAAGATCGCCTTCACAAATAGGCTAATATAATGTTCCATTGATTATTTCTCCTGTTGCTCAGGTTTCCACGTTCTTAAGCCCCCAAATGACGAAGCCGATAATAAAGAACGCGCTTGGTGCAAGAAGGAATAAACCGTTTGGTTGATACCAACCGCCATCTTGAATGGTTTGTAATACCGGGAAGCCAAACAAACGACCGGAACCGATTAATTCACGTAACGTGGCGACAATTAACAAAATGGCGCCGCAACCTAAAACCGTTACCGATACCGTCAACAAAGCTTTCAAGCGGACGGGATTTCATCGCAAAAGGCTTCCGCACGTCCCATAACGATACAGTTGGTAATAATCAAACCCACAAATACCGATAGCTGTTTGGATAAACCATAAGCAAAAGGCTTTTAACACTTGGTCAGCCAAGATTACCAAGAGGCGATAATCGCAAAGCTGCACAATGATACGAATACTGTTTGGAATGTAATTACGAATCATTGAGATGAACATACTGGAAAAACCGGTTACCAAACATACGGCAACTGCCATAACAATTACAGTTTGTAACTGTGTGGTTACCGCTAATGCAGAACAAATACCCAAAAATTTTGCAGTGCAATCGGGTTATTTTTGCGAGTTGGATCAAAGCAAAAGTGCTTTTTAAATTGCTTTTTGCATCAGCCATTATCTTGCCCCCGCTTTAAATTTTGCTAAGAATGGACCAGCCATTTTGGCTAAACCAATAATCAAATGAACCTTGAACACCATTTGAAAGTTAAAGTTGCACCTGATAATGCATCAACGCCGTGTTCTTTTATTAGAAGAAGCATTTTTAGCGACACGAATTGCTACATTTTGGTTATCATCAAACAGTTTTTATCTACGAAAAGCGCTTGCCAACGCGGATTTGCAATTTCTCCACCTAGACCGGCTGTTTCACCTTGATCATAGTAAGTGATACCTTTAATGGTATTCGCATCCGGTGCAACAGAAACAAAACCGTACATCGTTGACCATAAACCGCGACCATACATTGGTAATACCACTTGGCTGACATTGCCTTGTTCATCTTTTTACAAGATAAACACGTGCTTGATTGGCACGCACCTTGATACCTGCTTTATCTTGCTCAGCCGGAATTACTTGGCTAAGTACGGTCGATTTTTACCGCTGTTTTTGGGTCAAATTTCTCAACATCTTCTCTTGATGCTTGAATGAAAATCACCACTTTGTAAATCCACTAAGCGAGGTTCAATAAATTTGTTATAGGTATCTTTAATGACGGAAGCGCTATCTTCTTTCATTAGACAGAAACAGTTAAAATATTACGTTGAACGTCAAGCGCTTTTTGCTCATCTTGCTTGGCTTTAAGGGCAACTGCAGCACCAGAAACCACAATGGAACACACTAAGACTCAATAACACAACGACGGTTACGGTTCCCGCCAACGCTATCTTTATTAAATTTAGCCATTTTGTTCTTGCTCTCCGACGTTTGATATTTGCCTGAACAACGATATAGTCGAAAATCGGTGCGAATAAGTTAGCGAATAAAATAGCCAACATCATCCCTTCAGGATAAGCAGGATTTACCACTCGAATTAATACACATAAAGCCGATTAACGCACCATACCACCATTTACCTTTGTTGGTGAATGCCGCAGAACAGGATCGGTTGCCATAAAGGAACATACCTAACGCAAAACCGCCTAATACCAGAAGTGCCAATGCCAAGGCATGGAGAACATGTGGTTGGTGGCTGAACCGATAAGGTTAAATAAGGTAGAAGTGGCGATCATACCAATCATCACACCTGCAATAATGCGCAAGAAGCGATACGTGCAAATACAATAATTGCCGCACCAATAATTAACGCAATAGTAGAAACCTCACCGATTGAGACCGGAATATTTTCCCTAAGAACGCGTCCATCCAAGTGATTGGCTGACCGGTTACGGCGTGCTGTAACGCATTTTGACCACCGACAGACCACTGAGAAAGTGCGGTCGCACCGGAAAAACCGTCTGCTGCAGTCCACACCAAAGTCACCGGAAATTTGTGCCGGGTAAGCAAAGAATAAGAATGCACGACCTGCCAACGCCGGGTTCATAAAGTTCTTACCGACACCGCCAAAAATTTCTTTTTGCCACCACAACCCCGAAAGTGGTTGCTAACGCAGCTGCCATAATGGTAAAGTAGGCGGAACGATTAAGGCCAACAAGATAGAAGTAACAAAGAAACCTTCGTTAATTTCATGTTTACGAATCATCGCAAACAACACTTCCCAGAAACCACCCACTAAAAATACCACAAGGTAAATTGGTAGGGAAGAAAAAGTGAGCCAAAGCCTATTTTTAGATAACACGCCCAGCGTCTTGGGAAAGCCAACCTAACGCATTGGCTAATGCAAAGTGCAATCATTGCCACATTTTTGCAACATTTTGGCTAAAGACATCAGCCGCGCTAATTGACTAACGCAGTAAGTGATTGTGCACCAACGTTGTACATACCATAGAACATGCGCAGGAAATAACGCTAACCACACTAGCACCATCATACGTTTTGAATCTAAAGCATCACGAACGTGGGACGCTTTATGCGTAACTGTACCCGGTGTATATAAGAACGTATAGGTTGCTTCAAACAACGCATACCATTTCTCCAGTTTTTCCGCCGGGTAAAAACGCGGGTTCATTTTCTCAAAAAGATGTTTTAACCCCATTTTAACCTTCCTTCTCGATTTTTATCTAAGGCTGCGCGTAACAACGAACCATATTCATTTTTACCCGGACAAACGAAGGTGCAAAGCGCTAAATCTTCTTCATCTAATTCCAAAGCAACCCAGCGCCTGAGCGCTGTCTGTATCGCCCGCACTTAAATCACGTAATAATAAGGTTGGAATAATATCTAACGGCACAACACGCTCATACGCACCAATCGGCACCATCGCACGTTCGCCACCGTTAACTGCGGTAGTCATATTGAATAATTTTTCGCAAAAGTGACCCTAGGTCGTACGGGAAATCGAGAATTTATTGGAACCTAATGTAATCCAACCTAAAAATTCTTTTTCGCGACCTTCTTCTAGAACGGACACTTGCAATGCGCAACGACCTAAATAATCTACCGGACCTGCAGCTTTCATACGCATAATACGGAACCGGAAATCACACGGTTTTCTCCATCTTTTAGTTCATTCGCTGTTAATTGGGAAAGATTTGCCTCCCAAACAGGGTACGCACCAAACGAGGATTTTTTAACGTGGACCGCCAATTGCGACAACGCGTTCAACACTCAATTCGCCGGTAGTAAATAATCGACCGATAGCAATTACATCCTGATAATTAACATACCAAACGGTTTTTAGCCAATCCCTACAGGATCGATAAAGTGAATATGGGTCCCGCTTAATCCTGCCGGATGAGGACCTGCAATTCGTTAATCACCACATTACTCGCAGTGAGATGCCGGGATCTTATTTTCAGGCGCCTTACACAAATGAATATTTCCTTCATGTAAACGACTTAATACGGTTAAACCATTGACGAAATCTTTCTCATATTCGGAAATAATCACCGCAGGATCCGCCGCCAATGGTTGGTATCCATGGCATTTACAAAAATGGAAGAAGGTACGCCGTCTACAGCGGGAACCTTGCTGAACGGACGGGTACGAAATGCCGTCCACAAACCGGACTCTTGTAAATTTTTACGAACCTGCTCTGATGTTAAAGACGCTCTCGTTGGCAGCATGCTCGAGTGAAAGAAATGGATTCATCTCGCTTCAATACAATTACCACCGATTGCAACACACGCTTCTCACCGCGGTGAATTGCCGTGATAGTGCCACTCGCAGGTGCGGTAAAGATAACGCCTGGGTTCTTTTTGTCTTCAAAAAGAACCTGACCTTTTCACCACATCACCTTCGCGAACCTTCATAGAAGGGCGCATTCTCATACTCTTCACCAAGCAAAGCAACTTCGGTAACGGTGTTTCCGTCACGGATTACCTGCTCCCGGTTTTTCCCTGCAATAGGGAAGGATCAAGCCTAATCAGTAATCATACTGTTTGCACTACTTTTGTTAGATTAAAAATACAGCAATAACAAATAGCTTATACCTCGTCTTGAGTGATGATTGTTGAAATGACTAAGAGGAACTAAGGCAGAAACCACAAATGCCCCAAATAATCACTCTCAACCATTAAAAATAAAACTCAAATTCTGTTTTTACTTTTTAGAGCGAAATCAAAGAAAATCTAACGCCCATAAAAAGGTTAAAATATTGCTAAAATAAACGCCCTATTTTAACCAAATAATAACCTTCACGCCACTTTGAAAACGGCTTGTTTGCTTATTTTTCTTGAAAAAACCACAGATTCTTTGCAAAAGATCAATTTTTGATTTTTCACAACTAATCACAAAGAGGTAATCACTGACCAACACCAAGACAATTTGGTGATTTAGGAAAAACTCTGTCCTAACGCCAACCATTTCTTCTTTGGTATATAGGTGCAATGCCAACGCGTGAATACCGTTTTTGCAAATCTTGCGCTAAAAATTGATAGATTTTGCGATGACGTGCAACTTTACTCATCCCCTCAAACACATCACTGACAATCACCACTTTAAAAGTGTGAACTGTCACCACGCCCTGAACTATGCATGATGGCTTTCGTTCTCAATAGCCATAAAGTGCGGTCGAAATTCCAACGATAAGCGCGTTTCCAACTCTTGCTGTTTTTGACATATTAATCACTCCTAAAATCAATTATTAAGCAGCAAATACTATACAATCCACTATAAGTTTGTAAGAATAGTCTCATTCTGTTCAAACTCATCGAGATACTATGAAAAATTTAATGTTAAGACTCTAGCTATCAGCTCTATTTTTGCTTTCCGGCGTATTATTAACCGGCTGTCAAAGCGAACCGAATACACTTAGTTTTTACACCGGCAACACCGCAAGCCACCATGAATGTTAATCAATCTGCCGTCGTTTTTCGTTAGCACGCGCGATATGCGTCAAGCACCTGAAATTTCCAGCTACGTGGCTGACGGTAAAGTGGTTAAATTATCCGCTACACCAAGCGTAACCGAATTATTCCAACAGGTTGAACAACAAAACCTCATCAGTAAAGGCTTCCGTATCGGCATGCCAAACAACTCCAACGCGGCAGTAACTGTGGATGTACAAGAATTCTTTTGCCAAAAGTAAATCAAGGCAATTTGCGTTACGACATCGATAGCAAAAATTCAATTGGCGATTCATGTTCAAGGTCGCCGTGGTCAATTTACCAAAAATATCAAGGCCATCCCACAACCACTCCGGCGCCTTCTCTGCAAGAAGTGCCGAGATTCAAAAAGTGTTAGGTGAAACCTTTAACGAAGTGGTCCAATCTATTTACAAAGACCAAGAAATCACTAATGCAATTAACCAATTTGCAAATTAAAAACGCTGCTACAAAATGACCGCATTTTACCGATTTAAAGTGCGGTAAAAAGCACCCTGTATTTTTAATCAATTGGCTTTAACAGATAAAAATTACGCATAAATCTCCACCAAGATTTATGCGTAATTTTATTTATTTCTATCACTAATTATACCGGACATTAAAAGACGAAAGCCGCTAATTGCTTAGCGGCTCTCTAGGTAGCTCCTCCTGCTGGACTTGAACCAGCGACATATGGATTAACAGTCCACCGTTCTACCGACTGAACTAAGGAGGAATAGTGGTGCCTCGAGGCGGAATCGAACCACCGACACGGGGATTTTTCAATCCCCTGCTCTACCGACTGAGCTATCGAGGCAACTCATCAGTTGGTGCGTATTAAACGTTTTCGATTTCAAGTCAACATCTATTTTTAAAAATCCGAAATAATTAACTTGTTTGCACATTTAACAAAGCGAAACGTATATAAATGCTACATTTATCGAGAATTTTTATTTCCTATATAAAAACAAAGCCCGCTCAACATCCGTCAAGCGGGCACATTAATCTCACGAAAGATCTGGATTAACGTCTTACGCGATAGCTCTTTTTGTGCCTTATCCACTTTCACCAGATAATTACGAGCCTGCGCAGACGGATGGCTAGTAGTCAATATGCGATAAACCTGCTCAGGATACAGTTGATTAATTTGCATAATCGCTGCATCTTTATCGTCATTGAATACCCGCAACACGGCACCTGCACCACTGTTATAGGCTGAAATCATCGCAAAGCGTTTTTGATGTCGGATTGCTGATACCATCTAAATATTTATTTTGTAACAACCATAAATAAGCTGCCCCGGCATCAATGTTTTTTCTCCGGATCAAATAAATAACTCTTGCTCGGCTGACCACTTAACCCTTTCATTTTGGAAAAATATCACGTCCTGCGGTATGCGGCACCACTTGCATTAACCCCATGGCGTTAGCATAACTAATCGCATACGGGTTAAAACTGGATTCCGTTTGCATAATCCCGAGGATCAAACTTTCATCCAAGCCATAACGACGAGCCACTTTACGTACAATCGGAATATATTTTTGTGCACGCACTTCCACATGGTTGGCAATCATTGGAATCACTACAAATTGCACTTGATTACCGTTCGCTAAACGGCGGGTTTGCAATTTATTCTGAATTAAATAAGTGGCAAAATTGCTGGCCGTAAATTGATTGGCAATTGAACCGCCTAAATTATCAATGACCTGCCCAACCAAGAACGGACGATTACTAATCGGCACATCACCGGAAGCAAATAAATCGATCCCATTGGCATCGGAGCCCATTAACAATGTGTGCACGATAGAATTATGCAATCGATTCAAATCCGCTTGGGTTTCAATGGTAATCAAACCTTCGTCAAAACTCACATGGCTGCGGGTGTAATATTGATCGGTATATTTCACATAGTCTTTACGACTTGCTACCAATAATTCGTTTACCCCCAAATGCGGTCAATATTATTCCGCAAATTGCCCGGTTAAAAATATCCAAGCCGCGCGTATCTTTCGAAAAGGCCTCGTCATAATCTAACCCCTTGTGATGAGAACTTCCGCCACCACAAGCATACAAAAACGGAATTAACGCCAGAATTAAATACTTCTTCATCTTACTTCGCTTCAGGTGGGGTATAGCCTTCAATATGAACATCTTTGCCTTCAAACAGGAAAACTCACCATTTCTTGCTCTAACAATTTACGATGCTCTACGTTCATCATGTTTAATTTTTTTCTCGTTAACCAACATGGTTTGTTTTTCATCCATTCGCCCCACGCTTGTTTACTAATGGAATCGAAAATACGTTTACCCAACTCGCCCGGATATAATTGAAAATCCAAGCCTTCCGCTTCTTGTTTTAAACGTTCACAAAACACCATTCTTGCCATAACGATTCCTTACATACTGAGTTAACAAATTCTTCACCGGCGTGGCGAGGCCGATGGGTTCGGGATTTTGCGGATCATACCAATATTTGACCGCACTTAATAGCACGGATTGATATTGATTTTGCTTTTTCAGCCACTTTTTCCAATCGGAACGATCCACATCCTCGGGATTTGTTTGATCGTCAAATCGGGCATAAATCGGATAAATATCCAAATGAAAATGACTGAATGTATGGCGAAATGCCGCCCACTCTTGATATTGCAGAATTCCGTTTGATGCCAAATACGCCAACAACTCCTGCTTATCGGCAAATTGCGGAAAACAATATAACCCACCCACAAACCGGCATTTTTCCCTCTGTTCCAACGCGACTTTACCGTCTTTTTCAATAGCAAAAAATAACTTTCCCGCTCCGGCAACGCTTTCTTCGGTTTTTCCCGGATACGCCTGCCAATTTTGTTCGAGCATTCGCTCGGCAATTTGACTGCAATGGACAAAGACCACACTTCGGTTTTGGAACGGTGCACACCATCGCGCCAAGATCCATCATTGCCTGATTAAAATCCGCCACCTGAGTATTCGGCGTCACCTCGCCCGTCAGCTGCCATAGGCGATCTTCCGTTTTCTTCTCCCCCGCCAACCGTTCACCGCAAAATAACGGGACAACACCCGCTTCACGTTGCTGCGTCTAAAAATGGCATAAGGTGCATTTAAACAAGAAGACAAAATTGCACCTGCTGTACTTCGCCCCACGCCGGGCAAGGCTAACACCTGTTCAAATTCTGTCGGAAATTTGCCACAGTATTGATCACGCATCACTTGTGCCGCTTTATGTAAATTGCGCGCCCGTGCGTAATAGCCTAAGCCCGTCCATAAATGCAGCACTTCGTCCAACGGCGCATCGGCAAGTGCGGTCAAATTCGGGAACGTTTTTCACAAATCGCTCAAAATAAGGAATTACCGTCGCCACTTGCGTTTGCTGCAACATAACCTCCGACAACCAAACGCCATATAAAGTTTTATTTTGTTGCCAAGGTAAATGCTTACGCCCAAACTTGTCATACCAAGTCAGTACAGCCTGCGCAAAAGGCGCATTTAGAGTTGATTGTGCCAGCATAACTTCCTAATAATTCAATAAAAAGTGCGGTCGATTTTTGTTACGTTTTTCCAAAATCCCGCCAAATCAAAAATCGCCAAAGTTTAACACAAAGCCATCGGCTTGTTGATTCCTGCCGGCAAAATTGCCAAGGGTACGGAAACAGCCTCATAATCAGCCGCTACTTTTTAGGTACATTCTATTTTCTGTTATCCCATAAATCACAAAAATTTCATGTTAGAAAAACAATCTCAAGAACAGATTCCAAACGACCTTTTGCCGATCAAAAACGTAAAACCGTCGAATCTGCCGAATTCACCGCCGATGGTCGTTATAAAAGAAAAGTACGCAGTTTTGTGCTACGTACAGGCCGTTTAAGTGATTATCAAAAACGCCATGAACCAAAAACTGGGCAACATTAGGTTTTGGATTACCAACCACACCCGTTTGATTTCAAAAAGTATTTATGGAAACGATAATCCCGTTATTTTTGGAAATCGGCTTCGGTATGGGCAGTTCCCTTTGTGGAGATGGCTGCACAAAAATCCCGACAAAAATTACCTAGGTATTGAAGTGCATACGCCGGGCGTCGGTGCCTGTATTGCTTACGCGGTGGAAAAAGGCGTGACGAACCTGCGCGTGATTTGTCACGATGCCACCGAAATTCTACGTGACAGCATTGCCGACCAAAGCCTTGGCGGTTTGCAACTATTCTTTCCGGATCCGTGGCACAAAGCCAGACATCACAAACGTCGTATTGTGCAGCCGCACTTTATTAACCAGTCTATTGAATAAATTACACGCGGGAGCTTTCATCTCACATGGCGACCGATTGGCAAGATTACGCCGAACATATGTTGGAAGTGTTACAGCAATATCCGCAGTTGCGCAACACGTCTGCCAACAACGACTATATTCCACGTCCTGATTTTCGTCCGTTAACCAAGTTTGAACAACGCGGTCATCGCCTAGGACACGGCGTGTGGGATTTATATTTCATCAAACCTTAACAAAAGGAAACTCATCATGGCTATCAAACGTAACCAAAGACAACGCAAAAATGCACCTTGCCGAATTCCAAGAATTAGGCTTTTTAGTGAAATGGCAATTCGCCGAAGGCACGTCCGTTGAACAAATCGACAATACCGTTGACCGCTTCATCGCCGAAGTTATTAAACCTAACGGATTGGCCTACGAAGGCGGCGGCTATTTACACTGGGAAGGCTTGGTTTGCTTAGAAAAATTGGCAAATGTGATGCCAACCATCAAGAATTAGTGAAAAATTGGTTAAGCCAAAATGGCTTACAACAAATTGAAATCAGCGAATTATTTGATATTTGGTGGGAATACCCGGCCGGAGCATAATTCAAAGATGCTTTTCAATATGTTGTAAAAAGGGCGTGTGATTATACGCCCTTAAAAACTATTAAAAAACGACCGCACTTTATGCTTTTCAAATCAAAGTGCGGTCTTTTTTAATCCACATTCCCGCTAAGAAACCACCGCTTTGGTGTTGCCATAATTTGGCATAGAGACCATTTTGGGCGAGCAGTTCGGCATGGGTACCTTGCTCCACGATTTGTCCGTGATCCAACACAATCAGACGATCCATCGCGGCAATCGTGGATAAACGGTGAGCGATGGCGATAACGGTTTTGTTTTCCATCATTTTATCCAAACTTTCTTGAATCGCCGCTTCCACCTCGGAATCCAGCGCACTGGTGGCCTCGTCCAATAACAAAATCGGCGCATCTTTTAACATCACGCGGGCGATGGCGATACGCTGGCGTTGTCCGCCGGAGAGTTTCACGCCACGTTCGCCAACATGGGCATCATACCCTTTGCGTCCCTGGGCATCGCTTAAAAACGGAATAAAATCCGCCGCTTCGGCACGTTCCGCCGCATCAAACATTTCCTGCTCAGTGGCACTGGTCTGCCGTACACGATGTTATCACGCACGGAACGGTGCAATAACGACGTATCTTGCGTCACCAAAGCCGATTTGGCTGCGCAGGCTTTCCTGTTGCACGTCCATGATACGTTTTTGTCCATCAATGGTGATAGTGCCTTGCTGCGGTTCATAAAAAGCGTAAAAGCAAATTCACAATCGTGGATTTACCCGCGCCGGAACGCCCAATCAATCCCACTTTTTCACCCGGTTTAATGGTTAAATTAAAATGGCTCAACAAAGGTTTTTGCCGGATCATAGGCAAAGCTCAGGTCGTTAAATTTAATCTCGCCACGCGTAACATTTTAACGGTGGGCAATTTGGTTTTATCCAAAAATAGTTTGCGGCTTTTGGTCAGCGTATTCATACCGTCATTTACCGTACCGATATTTTCAAACAATCGTGCCGATTCCCACATAATCCAGCGCGATAAGCCACGAACGCGCAACGCCATTGCGGTGGACGTGGCAATGGCTCCGACACCCACCAGCCCTTTTGTTGCCATGCAGAACGCACACGATCGCCGTACTTAAAAATCAGCACGACATTATTGATGTAGGTTAAGCTGTCTAGCGAGGTTGCCAAACGCATTTGGGCGTGCACCGTGACCATAAATTCTTCCATGGAACGTTTGGCGTAACCTGCTTCACGGGCTCCATGGGAAAACAATTTTACGGTAGCAATATTGGAATAGGCATCGGTGATTCGCCCCTGTCATAGTGAACGGGCATCAGCCTGACGCTGAGCCGTTTTGGAAAGACGGGGAATTAACAAACGTAAAATGGTGATAAACAGCACAATCCAAACAAAGAAAGGCACGAGGAACCAACTATCTAATGAGGCTAATACTAGGCCTGAGGTCACAAAATACACCACCACATAAACCAACATATCAGCAATCGTCAACACCGTATCGCGTACGGCAAGAGCGGTTTGCATCACTTTGGCGGAAACCCGACCAGCAAAATTCGTCTTGGTAAAAACTTAAACTTTGCCCCAACATCAGACGATGAAAATTCCAACGCAGACGCATCGGAACACGCCTTGCAAGGTTTGCTGAAAACGCACGGAGGAGGCTAAAAACAACCAAATAATGCTGAAGACTAACAAGCCGCCCATTCCCCATGAGTCAAATGGCCTTTTTCCTGCCATAAGGTTGTCGGTGTATAAGCCCCTAACCAATCCACCAACAAGCCCATAAATTGGAACAACATGGCTTCCATCACGCCGTTTCAATCGTCAGTACCGCTAACAGCAAAATCCAACCTTTCATGCCCTCGATGCTCGACCAAATAAAGCGGAACAAACCGTTTTTCCGGCGTTTTCGGCGATTGATCGGGATAGGGGTTCAAGCGATTCTCAAACCAACTAAAAATTTTATTTAACATCCGTCTTTCCTTAAAAACAAAAAGCGCAACCGCGCTGTTGCCCTCAAATGGACGCGATTATAGCGTAAAAACCTCAACATCGCCTAAACCTGTTCGGCTTTTCGATATTGGCTTGGACTCAACGCCGTATAGTGCTTTAAAGGCTTTTGCTGAAAATGCGCCTCTGATTGATAGCCGACATCTAACGCCACCGACAACACGCTGTGTTTTGTTAATAATAACGCGGCTTCTTGCAAAGCGTAACTGGGTTAAAAATTTGCCTGGCGCCATGCCGATTTTTGTTGAAATACCCGCATAAAAATTCGCTCGCGACATCGCTGCCAACTCTGCCAATGCGTCCATATTCCACGCTTGCTGCGGCGCATTAAATAACTGTTGTAACACCTTGCCCTAAGCGCTTATCTTGAAAAAGCCGCCAATAATCCGCAATGAAAGCTAAAATTTTCCCTGCAATCCATGGCGCAAAATATAAATAAATAACACGGTGACCAAAGCATCAATCAGCGATTTTTGCTCCCTGTTGATGATTATCCGCCTCCTGTTGCATTAATTGAACGACCGATTGCACCAGGCGTGCCGTTAAGCGACAAATGCAAATATTCCGGCAAGGCATCAATTAGCAAGGAGAGGTTTGCTGTAATAAAACAAACCGCAGAACATTTTTCAAATCCGCCGAATTCTGCCCGATACTATACACTTTTAAACAACGTAGAAGCGTTGTCTTGTTGCTGCGGTACATTATTTTCCGGCAAATTTCTGAGCCTGCCCGGCGATTAAGTGCGGTCGATTTTTGCGGAAGAAAAAGATATCGCCCCGCCTGCAAATGAATTTGCCGTGTACCTAACGTGAGCCAGCATTCGCCCTTGTTCAATCAAGTGAAATGCGCCCACATATTGAGTTTTCGGTGATATTCGGTTGAATTTGCCACTGCCCTTGAAACAGGCAGCGAATATTCACTTCACCGCTTACCTGCGCCAGCTGAATGAGTTTATCTAAACAGTCCATAATGAGATTTTTACGCATAAAAATTAAGACGAATTGAGCAAGTATGATACACGAATTTGTCTATAATTTGTCTGCGAAATTTAAACCTATCCCCCAAACCTATTAAGGAGAAAAAAATCATGTTTGCAGATTGGAAAAATGATGTTGCCCACGTAAAAATCTTTCGGCGGGTGGGTAAAAATATCCGAAAATGTTACAGGCCTACGGCGCACTAGGCGCGAGCCGCTGCAGAAGGCAACGTGTTTAGATGCCGAAAACCCGTGAATTAATCGCGCTTGCTGTAGCTGTTACTACCCGTTGCGAGCTGTATCGGCGTACGCTGCAGATGCGGTAAAAGCCGGTGCAACGGAAGAAGAAGTGGCTGCCGCATTAGCTGATGTCTATCGCGTTAAACGCAGGCGCAGCTTATACTTATTCCCTTCGCGCGTTAGAAGCCTATAACGAGCAAAAATAATCACGCCTAACTTTAGTTAGGACTAGAAATACAATCGGCATCTTCCCGATGCCGATGGAAAAATATCGCCAAAACCCACCGCACTTTTTCCGGAAGATTTAAAGAACAGATTCAACGCCTTCATCTGTTCCACCACCTGCACCACCTCAATTTGCGCCATCAAATGTTTTCCCTTTAACTTCGCTGCCCAAGGGCAACTGCGCAGACGGTTTGCCAAATTCTTTTGCACATCATACACCGACACCACATTGGCAAGATTGCGATAAGGGCCGGTGACGCAACGGGTTGTGGTAAGCATATAAACCGATAACCGGCGTGCCTTGCGTCGTTGCAATATGCGCAGGGGCCGGAATCCGGTGAAAGCACCAATCCACCTGCCGGATTAATGCCGTAAGCTGTGGAAGCGTTAACGCCTGCGGCATTGGTTGGAGCAAAGTCACACAACCCTGAATTTGCTCAATCGATCGCCAGTTCACGCGGCGCGCGTAGACTGCACAAAATCACGTTGACATTATGTTGGTGGGCAATATTGGCTACTTCCGCATAACGTTCCACTAACCAGTCTTTTCGGGCTTACTGGAACAAGGAAATCAGCAAATTCTTACCACGGGTTGGATCAATATATTGGCGCGCCGTGATCAAATCATCCTCCGCTGCCGGCAAATCCCATTGCGGTTCCGTGCGAGGCACACCGATAGTCACAAAACGCCATAAGCCGTCTAACACATGAGGATTGCTCGGGTCTTGAATCTTACGATGTGTAAAACAACCACTGCCCTTCCCGCCCGTGTGTTTACCGAAACCAATACGATATTGCCTTATATGCAGGGATAAAATTGACGCACGAAATGCCGTTTGCATATTTAATAACGCATCAAATCGACGATCTTTCAACTGTCGCCTACAACAGCGCAACCCACGCCAGCCGCTTTTTGTCGCCACACACAAACTCCCCCGACACATGACAGAAACAACTGCGCTTCCGTCTTTCGATAACCCATGTTATTTGGGTGCTTGTCAATAACGCTGAATCTGTTGCACCGCCGCCAACGCATGGCAAACTATCGCCAATGGCGGACAAACGTAAAATACAAAGGATTGCGGAGGTTGGGTGAAAAGCGGCATAGATCTCGTTGATGTTGGAATTTGGAATTCGTTATTTTAAAGTAGAAATGCGCCCATCCGCTATCTCATTTTCAAGGGTCGCAAAATGCTTGAATATCAACTTAAAACGACTTTTTCTCTTTAATTTTGAACACCCGGAACCCCATCAGGAAGACTTTTTAACGCCGATTTTTGGCGCCGACAAAACCGCATTTTTAGGATCGGCGCAGGGACGCAGCACGCATGGTTTTTACAAACTGCGGATCTCTTCGGTGTAAAACACCGCTCTGCGTCATTATTACCGTGGTGACTTGGGCAAGTTCAGCAAAAGATCGTTACCGTTTTCAGCTACCAAAACACCCGCAGCATTGCTGAATTTAACTGTTAAATCAACTACATCAAGTCGACCTACCGGTGCCAAAACCCATTGGGGCTCGGGTTCGTAAAAGGCAACTGGGATTGTGTTATCAAAGCCGATTTGCTGAGCGATCGAAAATGCCCAAGATCCGACCGCGCTTTTGCAGACACAACGTCTTACCGCCGACCAATGGCGACAGTCGGCGGATTGATCCGTCAATTACACGATTTACAAATCTGTCACACCGATCTCGCGCGCACAACATCTCTGTGCCAACAACTGAAAGGCGGGACAAAAGTGTGGCTCAATGATTTTTGATAAAGTGCGGTGATCAGGAAGTTTTTGGAAGGAAGGCAGTTGCAACGATTACAACGTTCTTTAACAAAGAAGTGGAACGTATGCACATTCAATTTGACGGGCAGCATTGGCAGCACTTGATGGAAGGTTATTCAAGCCGATAAATGAAAGTGCGGTGGTTCTGCGATAAACACACCGCACTTTTATAACTAGTGACCAGCAATCGCCGCGTCGCCGCTACTTTTTCGCCGTTATCAAACATTAATGTCAACGGAAAACGTTCTCCAGCGCGCAAACGCCTTGGCGGAGTCAAACACCATAATATGCAAACCGCCCGGCTTTTCAGTTTGCACCTTACCTTTGGCAGGAATTTCAATACCGGTCCGTGGTGATCATTTTGCCGTTTTGCGTGCCGTGCAATACCCGCTAGATTCGCCAGCTGGCTACTGCACCATCGCCAGATTACACCGCTTCGTTGTCGCATCATTATGCAGCTCCATAAAAATCGCGCTCGGGTTCACCGGCTTGCTGGGTGGCAAAAATGGTTGGATTCGTCACGCGTGACTTTTGCCATGCGCCGAAGAGGCAAAAAGTGCGGTCATAAAAATAACGTTTTGTAAATGCGTTGCATCGTTTTCTCCTTTTTCGCTCTTTCTTTGAGTTTCGTCGGCTTGCCGATTGCCTTTCCACTATAGCAGAAAAATGCTATATTACCGCCCACTTTTTCGTATTCTTTTTATTCAATTCTCATTAAACCTCAATGGCAATTACTACGATATTACCCTGCGCTCGCCGGCGTTCTGCCAAGCAGCGAAAACTCGTGCAACAACCGCATTAAACGGCGAAGCGGACTCAAACCGCGTTGGAAACCAGTCTGAACAGCTTACTCAAGCCGCGCGAAACACCACACTCGATGTTTTTGGCGGTGAACGCGTCACCTGAGTGGGGTTAACCACCTTTTGCGAACAGCTCACGGCGGCGAACCGGAACTGAGCGTTATTGGATTGCAGTCTGTTAGCGTGGCGGCAAAACTCAACAAAACGCCACGAAGCCAAAGCAGGAGCTGGCACGCCGCATTCAATATTTGCCCAGCAGCTGGAGCATTACCAGCTGCTCGACGAACAGATGCTGTCTAATTTTGCCGGCATTTTATGTGGATGTCATCAGTCCCGTTAGGCCGCCGCATTCAAAGTCACGGTGCACTCAATATTTACAGCAGCTAGGCACACAAATCGCATTCGTGCTACGCGTTACTGGCCGGCATCCGTTCCGCGCGTTTTGTGCAGCAACAAGTGGGCGGCACTAAATGGCAACTGCTGTTTTTCCGCCGCAAAAATCGCCGCCACGGCACAACAAATTCTCTCTTCTCTTTACTATGGAGCTTTACATCTGCAACTCAGCGCGTTAACCGCACTTTCCCCGATTGATGGTCGTTATCAAGACAAAACCGCCCGTTTACGTGGCATCAGTGAATTCGGTCTATTAAAATTCCGTGTCACGGTGAGGATTCGTTGGCTACAAAAATTGGCGGCGACCGCACAAATCGCCGAAGTGTCTGCGTCGCAAAGAAGCAAACGATTACCTCAACCAAATTGTCGCCAATTTTGCTCTTGAAGATGCCGAGCGCATTAAAGAAATCGAAAGAACCACCAACCACGATGTGAAAGCGGTGGAATATTTCCTCAAGAAAAGCGCGCGCATTGCCTGAATTGGCGGCAATCAGCGAATTTATTCACTTTGCCTGTACCTCCGAGGACATCATACAACCTTTCCCACGCAGTAATGCTAAAAACCGCGCGCGAAGAAGTGTTGTTGCCGGAGTGGCAAAAATTTAATCGATCACCGCACTTGCGAGCAATATAAAAACCATTCCATTGCTTTTCCGTACGCACGGTCAGCCGGCATCGCCAACCACCGTGGGCAAAGAAATAGCCAACGTGGTGTATCGTTTAAGACGCCAATGCAAACAGTTTCAACACATTGATATTCTGGGCAAAATCAACGGTGCCGTGGGCAACTATAACGCTCATCTCCGCTTACCCAAATATTGATTGGCATACCTTCAGCGAAGAATTCGTGACTTCTTTAGGAATCACATGGAACCCGTACGACCAAATCGAACCCCATGACTACATCGCTGAATTGTTTGATTGCGTAGCACGTTTTAACATCGATTGTGATCGACTTCGACCGCGACCTGGGGTTACATCGCATTAAATCACTTCAAACAACGTACTATCGCCGGTGAAATCGGTTCTTCCACCATCACCAAAGTCAACCCAATCGACTTCGAAAACTCCGAAAAGCAACCTTGGTTTTGGCAGTACGCGTGATGGCACACTTAGGCAGTAAAGTGCCGATTTCCGCTGGCAGCGCGATTTAACGGATTCCACCGTAGTGTTGCGCAACCTGGCGTAGGTTTAGAGCTACTGCTTAATCGCCATGCGGCGACTCAAAAAGCATCAGCACCTAGAAGTAAACGAAAGCCCATTTGCGTGAAGAATTGGATCAAAACTGGAAGTGCTCGCCGAACCGATTCAAACCGTGATGCGTCGTTACGGCATTAGAAAACCGTACGAAACAGCTGAAAGAACTCACCCGCGGCCGCGCAATCGTACCCAAAGCTATGTTTGCGGTTTCATTGAGAAATGAGACGTTCCGGCAGAAGAGCCCGCTTGCAACAACTCACGGGCTATATCGGTGCCGCAGTACAGTTAGTGAGAAAACTATAACGTATACGGTCGTATCAAATGCGACCGTTTTCTTTATTCTTCTCTCTCCCAAATTCACACGATCTACCGCTACCTTTCACGCGGCAATTTAATATTGAGAATAATTTGCGTTTGTGAGAAATATTCTCTTAGAATAAACGCCGTTAAAATTTAACATTTGGGAAACAATCTATTTAAATCATCACATTTAAAAAGGAGCATTTTATGAAAGCAGCGCCACTAAAACCTTAACACTTGCCACCGCCGCATTGGCATTCTCTGATCGCCGCCTTCGCGAACGTCACTGTGTGTAATGGTCAACGCACAAAGCGGCCAAGCATCACCGAAGCAGTTTACCAAAACCGGTAGTAAAGTCACTTTAAACGGTGCTAAAAGCGGACAACTTGCCGGTCAGTGTTAAAGAAGAAGGCGACAAAGCGGCTGATGTATTCTGCATAGTAGGAACAAGTCGCCTCGCTTTGCCGGATTATCTGGCTCAGAGCCTACTCGAGACCACTCTCTGCCGACATCATCAAACGGACCCAATACAAAAGGCGTACCGGTAACGAAAAAGAGACTGGATTGCCTTAAGCGGTCGTTCCGGGTGGTGGTTTATGACAGCGTACGCTCTCGAAAAGACATACGGAAAAATACGTGTTGGAATTACGCCACGCCGAAGCCGAATAAAAATCGGTTGTGTGCTGCCAACCGGTGCATTCTTAGAACAAGTTGTCGCTATCACGCAAACTAAAGGCGAACAAGCGGCGTTAGACTGGACAAAGGCTTGAAGAAAATGGCAGACTCTACTGCGAAAAACGGTGTGGCATTACAAGCCGTTGAAAATGGCGAAGTACCGGCCGCGTTGATTAACAACTATTATTGGTATGCCTTAGCAAAAGAAAAAGGCGCGGATAACTAAACACCGCCTGTCTGCATTCGTCACCGGGCGGGTGCGTGAGTCACCTACTCCGGTGCTGCGTGTTAAAGGCTCTATAAAGAAGAAGCGATTCGTCGAATTCTTAGCTGTAGGCCAAGAAAGCCCTCGTTGCTGTTAGAGCAGAATACCCATTGCGCGCTGACGTGGTTTCTCCATTCAACATGGAACCTTACGCAGGTCAGAAGCCCTGAAGTCGCCGCAACAACGGCGGCGCAAGACAAAGAAAAAGCCAATAAATTTAGTTGAGCAAAGCAGGATTGAAATAATCTTGTCAGGCGGGCTTGTTATGCCAGTCTCAATAAATACTATTAATGGCACGCGCCCAAACGCGTGCATTTGTCATCAAAAGGACAACGCATGACACCGCAGCCTCCGTTTTGGCTGACCGCCTTGATTATTCTCATCAGTTTGCCGCTGATTTTGCCTTTTCTATGCGTCATTGTGAGAGCCATTGAGGTGGGTTGGGATCGCAGTATTGAGCTGCTTTGGCGACCGCGTATGTGGGAGCTGTTGCGCAACACGTTGCTGCTGATGGTTTGTGTGACGACCTTTAGCGCCATCATTCTCGGCACGGTTTGCGCCTTTTTATTGAACGCTATCGCTTTTTGGGGGTAAGCCCGTTTTTCAGGTGGCGATGACATTGCCGCTGTGTATTCCTGCCTTCGTCAGTTGCTTTCACCTGGATTAGCCTCACTTTTTCGCGTCGAAGGCTTTTTGGGGCACGATTGGCATTATGACCTTTAAGCTCCTTTCCGCTTGCCTATTTGCCTGTTGCCGCCACCTTAAAAACGACTGGATCGCTCATTAGAAGAAGTCAGCCTTTCTCTCGGCAAAAAGTCATCGTGACACCTTTTGGCACGCCATATTTCCGCAGTTAAAAACCCGCCATCGGCAGCAGTGTTTTTATTAATCGCATTACATATGTTGGTAGAATTCGGTGCCGTGTCGATTTTGAATTATCAAACCTTTCACCACCGCCATTTTTCCAAGAATATGAAATGGCCTTTTAATCAACAATACGGCGGCATTGTTGTCCGCCGTGTTAATGGCAATTTGTGCCTTTGATTGTATTCGGCGAAAGTTCTTCTTTCGTGGGCAACAAACCCTGTACAACAGTGGCAAAGGCGTGAGCCGCCCTATCCGGTAAAAATTTAACGGTTGGTAAACAAGGCTTGGTGGTCATCCTGACTATTTTTATTCTGCAGCATCGGTGCCGCTCACCATGTTGACTCACTGGATGATCTAGGGGACCTCCATTGAAAGTGCGGTGATTTTTCCGCCTTTTGAAGCCTTCAGCAACTCTTTTGTTGGTTTCCAGTTTAGGGCGCTGGGGCTCACCGTGCTTTTGCGCCCTGCCGCTCGTTTGGAGCGCAGTACGCTATCGTAGCCGCCTCTACCCTGTGGATTGATCGCCCTGCCGTATTTACTACACGCCGTGCCGGGCTTGCGTTATCGCACTGTCGCTGGTGTATTTCACCATTAACTGCGCGTATTCTTTCTACCAAACGTTCCTCATGGTGGTGGTCGCCTATTTCATGTTGTATTTGCCAATGGCGCAAACCACGTTGCGTAGCTCGTTGGAACAAATTTCCGACAATGTCAGAAAAAGTGGGCAAAGCCTTGGGCGTAGCTCATTTTTATATTTTCCGCACGCTCACTATTCCCGCCATGTTGCCGGGGATTGCCGCTGCCTTTGCGTTGGTGTTTCTAAACCCTGATGAAAGAACTCACCGCCACCTTATTACTCACCCGAACGACATCAAAACCTTATCTATCGCTGTCTGAGAATACGCAGTGATGCCCAATATGCCGCCCGCCACACCTTATGCCGTGATGTTGGTGCTATTTTTCCGGCATTCCCGGGTGTTTTTATTGAAAAATATGCATTTTAAATAATAGAGGTTAGCCCTTTGCGTAAATAAATCAACCTTTATTGCGACTTCATCACATCAATGATATTTCAACCAACCATGTTCTGCGTGATATTCCTTTGCAGCTAAACAGCGGCGAGATCTTGTTTTGTATTAGCGCATCAGGCTGTGGCAAAACCATCCTGTACGCGCACCATCGCGGGCTTTGAGACGGGCTGACCATGGCGATTCGGTTAAAGGCGGGCTTTAATTTTCGGCGCAAAATTGCAACGTGCCGACGCAACAGCGTCAGTTGGGTTATGTGGTGCAGGGAAGCGTATTATTTCACATGCAATGTATATCGCAACATTGCTTATAGGCTGGGGCGATGGCAAAGGTCGCTCCGCAGAAGGCGACAACGCATCGACGAAGTGCATGGCGCTCACCGCATATGTCCGCTTGCCGACCGTTTTTCCGACAACTTTCCGGCGGACAGCAACAACGCGGGATCGCCTTGGCACGCGCTATCGCGCGAAATCCAGACGATCTTACTGGACGAACCGTTCAGTGCCTTAGACGAGCACCGCGCCAACAAATTCGCCATGATATGTTGCAAGCACTCACGCCAAAGTGGTACTTCGTCGTTTTCGTCACCCACGATCGCGACGAAGCCTGCGTTATGCCGATAAAATCGCGGTGCTGCAAAATGGAGAAATCCTACAAATCCGCCGATCCACGCACGCTATTGGTCGCCAAAACACCTCAGCACAGCGACCTTTATCGGCGAAAGCATTGTGTTGCCGGCAACCTTAAATTCACCTTCAACGGCGCACTGTCAATTGGGCGACATTGCCGTCATAGACAAAAAGCCAGACAACAAACTGGCACGCTACTCCTCCGTCCCGGAACAATTCTGTTTGTCAAAAACACCGCAAAATTCGACCACGCTTTTTAACGCCATCGTCCGCCGTGGAATTCAAAGGCAAAAGTAACGGCGAGTTCGAATTGAAATAAATGAAGCTCTGAGGTGGAGTTGAGAAGAACACCATGGAATTGAGTTGTGCGTAGGAGATAGGGTTGACGTTATGTTGTATGGAACGGGATTGTTTTATGGGGAATGAGAACGGTTTTGCCTCGTGAGACCTTATACGGTCTCATTTTTAATCCATTTATTCCTGTTTACCAAGAACCAAATGATGAAATAGGTAAAAAGTGCGGTCGTTTTCCGTCGTTTTTATTTTGTGATTCTGATAACGGACAATGACGTATCTATAAAACAGGCTGACTTAAAATTTTACCTCACCTTGGTCATCTTCCCCATAATCAATCCCCGCTGACTAATACGCGGCAGCAAAAATAAAATTGCGCGGTGCCAATCCAACACACAATGATACTGGCGATAAGGAAACGGGAAAAAAGGCATCTTCAGGCTTCCTGCCATAAAAGGCGTGAACGGACGCCAGCCTGAAATTCTGGCAAAGCGCAGCGTAAGAGCGCGCTTTGCGTTGGTCTGCAAACGTCTTGCGTTGAGCGTTCAAACGCAACTTGGACGTTTTCTGGTAAGTCGATTCAACAGGCATCCCATAATGGCGACCGATCATGTAACTAATGCAGTCTTCCTATTGCCCACCAATAAATAAGCAGAATAATCCAATATTGCTCATGTAGCGCAACGGCTGTATACGACAAAATAACTCTCCCCAAATAAAAAGTGAAAGTGAGCAGGCATCGCAAATGAGCCAATGAGAAGAATAATCGGCAAATAGGGCGAATAGAAACATGCAGCCAACCATGCTGGCATTATTGTTTGTCCTTATAATGGCCAAACGGATAGTCGATTTCAAACATTCCGCAATTCACCTTTAAAAACGTCGGATATTGGCGCGCAAATACACTCCGCCAGATGGGCTTCATCTTGTTTTAAACGACGCGGATTGAACTCAAAATGAATCAGCAACATTCTAAGCGAAAAGTTTTACTGGCACGGTTAACATAATCACGGTCTTCGCAAAGCCGAATAGAAGATCAAATCCACCGATGGTACGATGAATTGGTTTTGTACCTTGGTGACTTAGTACAGGTAGGAAAAGAAAACTGAGTTAACACATAGTCCAATCAAAAATACCGATACCAAGGCATGTTAAAAACGCATTGTCACTGCTGTAATCACCGCGACCCTGCTTGATTTTTCAGCGGCCGAGATTTTTCAGGAAAATCAGGTTGTAACCGAACATCCATCCGAAACAACATTCATAACTGGCATTTCTGCGCCGGTGTTGCGCCCTGAACTCGTGCCACGCGCATCCATAACGATGGTTTTTAAATCAAGACGATCAGCAATTTTGTGCAGTTTCAACCGTGCATCGGTACTGCTGGCGCTATCAGCGATAACTGAAATCTTTGTGGCTCACGGCATAAATCATCAAGTAAATTGGCGATGTTCCGTTCTTCATTCAAGGCAATAATTACACTACACTATATTGGTTCTGTATCATGTTCTAATTAATGTTTGGTATTAGCGCCTTTCAAGGCAGGCTATTACCATTTTATTAAAATCTCACAAAATTTAGTACGGTAAAATGTCCTGTTGCTTCACAATCCATTAGTTACATTTCCTCCGAAAAATCGTTTGATTTCGATATTTTCAACATAATAATTAATATAAACTTAACGTGAAGATTGACTAATTCATTATTAAGCAAAAAATGTTATATGGTCTGGAGGTTTTTATAAATATAATTAAGAAGAACAGGTAAAACGTAGATTTCTCATCGAGAAAAACTCAGTTATATCAAATTAAATCAGCTTAAGTCATAATAATCTAAAGCCTTTTAACTCACTCCGTCATGACAACTTCACCACTTCAAACAGGCTCGAAGACCTCTGCATATTCACACTTTAAATACCGCAACCACATTTTAACCATACGCTACGGTAAAAACCGCTGTCGTGGCAATTTTCTAATGCGTATTTGCGCAGAATCAGCGGTAGCTGTTGGCTGCGCATCGTTATGTTTTAGCACACGGCTTAAATTAGGGCATAGTTAAGCGCCCCACGACCAACCATCAAATCCTCACAGCGGTTATTTCTAGAGCAGCGTTGCCCATCTTCCCAACGCCAAATTTCACCGTTGGCGATCACAGGAATATGGAGTTTTTGGCGGATTTCACCAATGCGCAAATTAATCCGATCGGCACGATAACCATCCGCTTTAGTGCGACCATGAATGGCAATTTCGCGTCGCGCCTTGTTGTACTGCATCCGCAATGTCGAAAGCAAAGTCGGTGGAATCCCAGCCTAAGCGCACTTGACGCTGACCGCCTGTTTTTGCGGTACGGCCTGACGGATGGCTTTGGTGGCTGGGTAGATAAGTTCCGGTTGTTTAACAAAGAAGCGCCACCGTTGCTGCCGTTGACGGTTTTCGACGGGCATGCCAATTTAAATCAACGCCGGAACCTAATTGAATGGCGAGTTCGGCGTTTTCCGCCAACCATTGAGGATGTTGTCCGAGCAGTTGCACCGCACCGGGAGTGCCGCTTGGCGTGCAGCCCTGTTGGTGTAATTCAGGGCAAAGGCGATAAAAGACTTTCGGTGGAGGCGTTGATCCACCACGCGACAAATTCGGAAATGCACAAATCGTAATCGTTCACTTCCGTTAATATACTGACGTACGAGAGGATCAAGCACGCCCTGCATCGGGCTACGACGCGCAAAGGTTATTTTCAACCTTTGGCTTTTGCAAATCAAAGTCGTACGCGGCTTGAATTTGCTCGGGTTTTCTCTTTCGCCATTTTCCATCATTTCCGGTGGCAACCCTTTTGCCACTAATTTATCGGATGATTTTCATTCATTAAACGACGATAGGCGCGTTTCACCGTGGGCTGATCGTCCGTCGCGCTGACCCTAAGCACCCTGATAGCACTCGTCTAAGGTCGGCGGAAGAGGATTGAGATTGCTGTTTGATAGCCACCTTGGGAGCCGGAATGTTGCTCGTAGCTAGCGCCTTGTTGATAAAAAGCCGCCGCGTGCAGCGACGCGCCGCCATTTCCATCGCCAACATTTGCTCAAATTGAACACGAGATAAAGCCCAGTTCTTCAGCAACAATAAACAGCACGTCTTTTTCATTATCATGTAAATGATCATCGGAAAAGGCGGCTTGAATTTGCACGGATAAAAATGCTCGTAACAAATCGGCACGTTGTCCGCAACCAAGACGAAATTCACGAATCACCTGACGAATCGAAATCTGTCTGTTTGCTACGATTAAATGCCTGCGCTAAACGACGACCGGCATGTCCAGTTGCATTTGATCCATTAAATGAGTTGCTAACAGAATGTCATTTTCCGTGACACGCCCTTTGCTTTTGCTTAAATGCCCAACACTGCAAAGGTGGGTTTGCATAAACAGTAGTTGACAGGGTAGTTTTCGTTTTGAAGAAAGAAGAATTGACTGTGCCAGCTCATACAGTGTCTGCGAGATGGCCAAGAAACACTGCCAACATGCCACCGCCCAGATCGAAAGCCGATTAAGGCACTTTAAAAATTTCCCAATAAAATTCATTGTCGCTCTGTAGGGTCAAAAAGTGCGGTGGATTTTTCTCAGCAAATTGAAAACGCGCTGGAAAACAACCGCACTTTCGCTTTATTTAATGCCGTATTGCTCACGATAAGCGCGCGTTGCCGGTAAATATTGCTGGTACTCCGGTTGAGTTTTCAATGAACGCCATCAAATCGGCAAAATCAATGATAGACACACACGTCGCATTGGTAATCGCGCTCGACTTCTTGAATAGCAGACAGCTCGCCGTTGCCACGCTCTTGACGGTTTCAAAGCAATTAACACCGCGCTTAATTGCGCCTCATTTGACTGAATAAATTTTGCATGGATTCACGAATTGCCGTACCGGCAGTGATCACATCATCCACCAACAACACCTTGCCACGCAACGGACTACCGATTAAATTGCCACCTTCGCCGTGATCTTTGGTTTCTTTGCGGTTAAAGCACACCGGTTTGTGATATCAAAGCGGTTGAATAACGCAATGGATACTGCAGTACGAACTCGGAATGCCTTTATGTGCGGGGCCAAAAATCACATCGTATTGCAAACCGGCATCTTGCACGAGCAGCCGCATAAAATTCACCTAAACGGCAAGATCGGCGCACCTTGGTTAAACAAACCGGCGTTAAAGAAAATAAGGGCTCACACGCCGGTTTCAAGGTGAACTCACTCAAATTTTAAAACCTGACGGGCAAGGGGCGAATTCAATAAACTGTTGTTTGTAGTTTTCCATCTTCCCTATCCTATTCGCCAATGCCGCACGTTGGGTTTGGAAAATGATCTCACAGCCTTGTTTAGCGAGATCTAATAGGTTAATAATTCTTCATGGCTGAACGGTTTCGCCTTCTGCGGTACCTTTGCACTTCAATCATGCGGCGTCTTCCATCATCACCACGTTCATGTCCGTTTCTGCGGCAGAATCTTCCACGTATTCCAAATCGCATACCGCTTCGCCGTTTACGATGCTGACAGAAATCGCCGCGTACCAAGCCTTTACAATGGATTTTGCTTAATGTGCCGTTTGCCACCAAGCCGTTCAACGCATCGCATAACGCCACGCAAGCCTCGGGTAATGGAAGCGGTGCGTGTGCCGCCGTCCGCTTGGATCACATCACATCAAGTGTTACATGCAGCGCTCGCCAAGCGCTTCTAAATCCACCACGCAGCGCGTAAGGAACGGGCAATTAAACGCTGAATTTCTAAAGTACGTCCGCCTTGCTTGCCTTTTTGCCGCTTCACGTTGCATACGGCTGTGGGTGAGAACAGTGGCAACATGCCGTATTCGCATGGTGACCCAACCTGTCCCAGTCCTTTAAAAGCGCGGCACGTCCTCTTCTACGGTGGCGAGTACACTAACACTTTGTATCGCCAAATTCCACCAGCACGGAACCTTCGCGTGTTTGGTATCATGCACGGTGATTTTAATCAGCGGGTCGGTTGTTGGCACGTTGATTCGGGCGCATGAAAAATTCCTCGTTAAGCAATATCGCGCCCATTTTAGCACGCAAGCGACAGAAAACGAAAATTTGGCAGTACAATAGCATGCAAATTTTAGCGCCTAAAAATGGAAGGAATTATTATGATTTATAGCATGACGGCACTTGCCAGTTTGAAATCAAAAAGACTGGGGAAACGCAGTTTGGGAAATCCGTTCGGTTAATCAACGTTATTTAGAAACCTTTTTCCGCCTGCCGGAACAATTCACCGTTTAGAAAACACTCCATGCGCGAAAACCCTGCGTCACTCACTCGTGGCAAAATCTGAATGCTCTGCGTATTGATAATAAAAGCAAAGCCGCCGACAGAATTACACATTAATCCAAGAACTCGCCACGCAAAGTGTTGCAATCTTACAATGGTCTAAAACAGCAAGCGGGCGAAGGTGACCTCAATTTAACCGATGTATTACGCTACCCGGGTGTAGTGGAAGTACCAGAACAGGATGTGGATTTAATCAGTCAAGATTTATTGGTCGGCATTTGAGCAGGGTCGTAAGTGAGTTTATCGCCATGCGCCAACGCGAAGGAGAAAAATCACGTTACTGACACAACGCCTCGAAGCCATCAATGAAGAACAGCAAAAGTGCGGTCCAAAAATGCCGGAGGTTTTACAATGGCAACGCGAGCGCATGTTGCAACGCTTTGAAGAAGTCCAACTACAGACCGGATCCACAACGTTTAGAACAAGAGCTGATTATGTTGGCACAACGCATTGATGTCGCCGAAGAATTGGATCGTTTGCAATTACACGTCAAAGAAACGCAAAACATTCTGCGCAAAGGCGGCGCAGTAGGACGCAAGCTGGATTTCATGATGCAAGAACTCAATCGTGAATCCAACACCTTGGCGTCCAAATCCATCAATGTCGATGTAACTAATTCCGCCATTGAGCTGAAAGTGTTAATTGAGCAAATGCGCGAACAAATTCAAAATCTTGAGTAATTGATTGATATTTTTGAGGAAAGTACGATGGATCATTCCCTTTTAACGGCACAACAAGATGACATTATTTGCCCGTTAACACACTACTCGCTGATTCAAAATTGAAGGCACGGAGGCGGAAAAATATTTGCAGGGGCAACTCACTTGCGATGTGACCAAATTGGCAGCCGGGTGAATCCACTCTACCGCCCATTGCGATCCGAAGGCAAAAATGAGTCTCACTGTTCCGTTTAATTCGTCAAGATGAACAGACCTTTATATGCTGTTAAAAGAGTGCATTATTGCCATCGGCGCTGGATCAACTGAAAAATATGCGTGTTTTCCAAAGTCACTTTTTACTTCGTTAGATTGGCAAATTCTCGGCGCAGCCGGCTACAAAACATCGAAAAGTGCGCGTCAACTTTTCTGCGCAAATTCGCATTGATGTAAATGTACAACAAGCGCGCGTGATTTTACTCAACCCGACCCGCTTAGCCCATCGAACCTACCGTTGAAGCAGAGGCTTGGGATTTATTGGATATTCAAGATGGCGTGCCTGGTTTA
>BNJT01000776.1_pt1 | contig 239475 bp, 424 predicted proteins | sample 8540491 | NCBI WGS metagenome assembly BNJT01 (sample SAMD00202455, study PRJDB9452) | human saliva metagenome | host: Homo sapiens | reverse complement strand
AGTCAAAGAGGTCTCAGGGTGTCGTGTGCGTAGGACGTACCCGATAATTGTACTCATTTTTACCCCACCCATGAGGCTAAGTTGGAAGGGCGACTGCTGCACCAGTGGCAAACCGATAACGAGGGGGCCTCTAGACGAAGCTCGCGCAGCGTCATCGACTGCGGGAAATGGGCCACTGGCACGGCGCCCGGGGAGGCGGAGAGCAGGTTGAACCCGATGCGGCCTCCGACCGGCTCCACCCCACGGCAGGCTGCAGGAAGACGCGCTGTGATGCCGATGCGCAGCGACACCTCCGCCGTGTGTCCTGCGCTGGAGTGTACCGCCACGTCGCTAACGGTTGTCCCCGCGCCGCCCGGATGGATGGCCGTCAGATCCGGTGCTAGTGGCGGCAGACGCCGACCTTCACGCCCAGGCGTAGGCGGTCGCCACCGACTTCGTCGTCTGGGCCTGCGCCCCGGTCATGCAGAGCATGGCCCAGAGCAGCGTGCCGATGGTCCGCAAAGGTCCGTCGCGCGCCTCGTCCGCCGTTCATCGAGCCGCTACTTCAGTACGATCTCGTCGCGGTGAATCTTATGCTTGCAGTAACGACACTGCACCGTGCCGCACCCTTGTCCGTGACGTAGAAGCGCGACTTCACTCGGTTCATTGTTCGTGATGCACCGGGTTGTTGCAACGAATAATGTCCGTCAGCCTCGTCGGGCAGCTCCACGCGACGTCCACCACTTCATAGTCGCGGATGGTGTTCAGCACCACATTGGGCGCCACTACGGCGATGCGGTTGATCTCATCCTCCTCAAAAATTTATCTGCGATCTTGATCACGCCCTTATGCCCCATCTTGGAGCTCTTTAGATTATTCCTGATCGTGATGCGATGGTCCATATGTTCAAGACCTCACAGTTGCGCCACCCTGAAAAGGTGCTCGATGGAATATGGTCGAGTACCGATCCGTTCTCGATCGCGGCCACTTGCAGTCTCGGTTCTTTTCTTCTGTTCAGACATGGGTCGTATGTATATTATAGATGTATAAGCGCGGTGGGGTGGGTTAGTCGTCTCACTTCGATGCCGAGCACGTCGCAGATGATCGCTCGCGGGTGAAGAGTCCGTTGCGGGCCTGCTGAATGGTAGGCCTTGGGACTGTCGTCCACGTCGTACGAGATCTCGTTCACGCGGGGCAGCGGGTGTAGCACGCGTAGGTTCTCCCGCGATCCGTCAAGCATGCGCCGATGCAGGATGGTAGACATTTTTACACGCTCATATTCCATAGGATCCGTGAAGCGCCCCGTTGCACACGGTCATATAGAGTATATCGGTCTGGTTGATGATCTCTCTGAGAACACGGTGTGCTCGTGAAACGCAATGTTGTGCGCCTGACAAAACTGCTTCTGCTCCTCCGGCATAGAGAGCTCGCGGGGCGCAACGAAGTGGAACGTGGGGTGGAAGTGCGACAGGCCGACGATCAGCGAGGACCGTGCGACCATACTCAGGTCGCCCACCATCGTCACGGTCAGGTTGTTCAACCTCCCTTGCGTTTTCTGGATCGAGTAGAGATCGAGCAGCGTCTGCGAGGGGTGCTGGTTGGCACCGTCGCCAGCGTTCGATTAGGGGCACATCCGTCACCTCCGAGGCGTAGCGCACGGCCCCCCAAATAGTGGCGCATGATGATGACGTCCGCGTAGTTACTGACCAGTGAGGATGGTGTCTTTGAGCGTCTCGCCCTTGGTGGAGCTGAGGGTCGATGCGTCTTGAAGCCAATGACGCGTCCGCCGAGGCCCTATTGACCGACGTCTCAAAGCTGAGCCGCGTGCGGGTGGAAGGCTCGAAGAAAGTGTAGGCAACGACGCGCCCACGCAGGGGTCGCGCGTTCGGACGTGCTTTCAAACCGGGCGGCATTGCCGATGATGCGCAGAATGTCTGCCTTCGTACATTGATCGATGGAAACTAAACTCTTATTCAGCATGACAGGGGTATCGTGCGGCAAAAAGTAGAAAAAGTGGCGGCCGTGGCGGATTCACATTTTTACCGACCTGTATGAAGTTGAACGTGGATCGAGTTGAGCAACAGGCCCCCGCGGTGTGATTTCCTTGAGCCGCGGCGGACGGAATTCTGCACCATGAACGCTGCTTTTGCACCGCGCAAAAACGCTCTATCTTTGCGCTGACAATTTGAGACGGCCCCTTCAGACCGTCCCAATGCGTTGAGAACCAAAATAAACTATACATCGTTATATGGGATCTGATAAAAGAGTTCATGAATTTGCCATGCGCGGCAACGTGCTCGACATGGCTACGTGGGTATCGTGGATCGGTGGAGCCTCTCGGAAGATCGTATCTTCGTTTGTGGAGGACATACTTATGCCGCCGATTGGTGTACTGTGTAAACTTCTCCGACCTGAAGATTGTCTTCAAACAGGCCGTGATGGACGGTGAGAACGTAGTCACACCGGAAGGGTCGCGTTGCGTTACGGCAACTTCATCCAAGTCATCTTCGACTCTCTGATCATCGCCTTTGCCATCTTCATGCTGCTCAAGGCGGTCAACAAGTTCAACAAGAAGAAGGAGGAAGCCCCCAGCGCCCGAGGCACCACCTGCTGATGTGCAACTGCATGACGGAGATCAGGGATTTATTGCAGAAGAAGAACTAATCGCAGAATGAAACCGGGGCCTTCATCCCGGTTTTGTCTATAGAGGTAACTCATTAGAGGTAAACACACGATAGACAGAATGATGCAGGAATTGGAAGCTGCTGATGGACGCTTAGCCGTCCTGATAGCGGGCGTGGGCGGAGCCGTATCCACCACGATGATTGCTGGTGTGATGGCCGCCCGACGTGGGCTGGCTAGCCGATTGGATCAGTGACGCAATGGGCCGTATGCGCAGGCAGGATGGTCGCGAGCAACTGATCAAAGAGATGGTCCCCATAGCAGGACTGGACAGCCTCGTCTTTGGCGGTGGACATCTTCCTGATAACGCCTCGAAGCCGCACGATGCGCCGAGGTGCTGAGCGAGAAGGATCTGAAGGGCGTGGCGACGAGCTGGCCGCCATCCGACCGATGGCCGCTGCCTTTGACCCGCGTTGGGCCAAGCGGCTGCGTGGCACACCACACGCTGCAGGGTGCTACGCGTCGGGAGATGATTGAACACCTGCGCGGTGACATCCGCCGTTTCCATGGCGGACAACAAATGCAGTCGCGCAGTCGTCCTCTGGGCCGCCAGCACAGAGATCTTCCTGCCCATGACCGACGAGCATCGCTCTGCCTGAGTCGCTCGACCGTGCCATCGATGCGAACAATACGGAGGTGATCTCGCCCCAGTATGTGCTACGCCTACGCCGCCCCGTCCGAGGGCGTACCTTCATCATGCGGCGCGCCGAATCTATGCGTCGACATTCCCGCCATGTGGAGTTGGCCGCGCAGAAACACGTGCCCATCGCCGGTAAGGACTTCAAGAGCGGGCAGACGCTGATGAAGACCGTCTTATGCCGATGTTCAAGACGCGCCTGCTGAGCGTCAGCGGATGGTTCTCCACCAACATCCTCGGCAACACTGCGATGAGGAGGTGCTGGACGATCCGACAACTTCAAAACGAAGGAGGTGAGCAAGCTCTCCGTCATCGGAAAGCATCCTGACGCCGATGAGCAGCCCGATCTTTATAAGGACATCATCACAAGGTGCGCATCAACTACTATCCGCCCTGCAAGGACAATAAGGAGGCATGGGACAACATCGACTCTTCGGTTGGATGGGGTATCCGATGGAGATCAAGGTGAACTTCCTCTGCCGCGACTCCATCCTGGCTGCGCCCATAGCCCTCGACCTGGTGCTCTTCAGCGATCTGGCCGCAAGCGGCTGGCATGAGTGGGATTCAGACGTGGCCTTGTTCTTTCCGCAAGAGCCCGATGCACGATTTCGACCATGTGCCTGAGCACGATCTCTTCGACTCAGTGGCGCATCGTCAAGCAGACGCTCCGCACTTTGGTGGGCGAGGAGGAACCGGACTACCTGAGCTGAGCTCCCGCCCGCAACTACAGGAAGAAGTCCTGCTCGGACGTGGGGTGGGGTGACGTGACACACCTCAGCACTCCCGTCGGCAGGACTTCTCGTTCAGCTCACTACGGCACACCCTTTCAGCTCACTGACAGTGGCCTGCTGTCGAACAGCGCCGCTCGGCCAGGCCTCGTACCGTGTGCCAGGTCGGCCGTAGGTGCAGAGGGTGGATGCTGATGCCCTCCGCGCGGCGTGAAGATTCCCCGCACTTCGATGTACTTCGGATCCATGAGCCGGATCAGATCCTTCATGATCAGGTTCACACAATCCTCGTGGAAGGCTCCGGTGCGTGAAGCTGAAGAGGTGAGAGCTTGAGGCTTTACTCGACCATCTTCACGTCCGGAATGTAGTCGATCGTGATCGTGGCGAAATCTGGCTGGCCCGTGATGGGGCAGAGGCTGGTGAACTCGGGGCAGTCGAAGTGCATCGCGGTAATCTACGCCCGGGTGGCGGTTGGTGAAGGCCTCCAGCACCTCGGGCGCATAATCTTGACGGTACTCCGTCTTCTTACCCAAGAGGGTCAATTTCGTTTTTCCATGCCGCAAAAGTATTTCAGCGAACATTTTGCCCGTTGCTCAGCCCGAACAGGCGCCCTCCTCTTTCAACCAAGAGCAGAGAAAACGTGTGCCCCACACGGATCGTGGGACACACGCTAAAGATGGTCGGAGCACGGGATTACTTCCCGTTTACTGCCTCGGTCAATCGGTCGAGCGCCGTCTGAAGCGTGGCACGCGGACAGCCGACGTTGAGTCGCATGAAGCCTGCACTCATGGCCAAACATGGCGCCATCATTGAGTGCCAGCCGTGCACGGTCGACAAAGAGCTGGATCAGTTCGTCGTGCGACAGTCCCAGTCCGCGGCAGTCAAGCCAGACGAGGAACGACGCTTGCGGTCGATAAACCTTCACCTTGGGCAATCGCTCCCGGAGGTAGGCTTCAACAAACGCCACGTTCTCCCACACGTAGGCTAGCATTTGTCGTCGCCATTCGGCGCCATCCTGGGTGTAGGCTGCCTTGGTAGCCTCGTAAGCGAAGATTGTCCCATGGTTGAACTCGCCCGCTTCGAGGAACGAATAGAAAGCCTGCCGCAGGCGGTCGTCTCGGTACGATGGCGTACGAGGAGACGATGCCGGCAATGTTGAACGTTTTTGCTCGGGGCTGTGAAGAGAATGCTGCACGCCGCCGCCTCGTCCGATACGGTCAGGAAGGGGTAATGGCGGAAGCCGGAAGGCCATTTCGGCGTGGATCTCGTCCGAGACGACCATCAGGTTGTGGCGCACGCAGATGGATGCCAGTCGCTGCAGCGTCTCCTTGGACCACACGATGCCCGCGGGGTTGTGCGGATTGGAGAGGATGAGCAGCTTGCAGCGATCGTCGATGATGGACTCAATTGCTCAAAAATCCATCTCATACACACCGTCAACCAGCCGCAGCGGGTTGGTGATCACCCGCGCTGCATGCCCTCAGGCACAAGGCGGAAGGGATGATAGACGGGCGGCTGAATGATGATACGGTCACCGGGCTTTGTGAAGTGATCGATCACGAAGGCAAAGCCCTTGACAATCCCCGGGATGTAAGAGATCCATTCGCGGCGGATGTCCCACCCATGCAGGTCGTGCACCCAGCGAATGATGGCGTCGTAGTACGCCGACGACGGAAACGTATACCCGAACACGAGGGTGCTCGCAGCGTCGGCGCAGCGCATCGAGGATGAAGTCCGGCGTTCGGAAGTCCATGTCAGCCACCCAAAGTGGCATCAGACCGTCTCGCCCGAAGTTCTCCGTCAGTGCGTCATGACTTAATAGAATCGGTGTTTGTTCTCTCGATAAACTCATTGAAAACTCATACTGTTTCATGGTGCATACTTTTCGGGAGGCAAATGCTAATAACTTTGCTCGACTTAATTAATCATAAATAGAAAAGAAAGAAATGATGAGAAAGAATTTGATCTACGGAGCACTGATCCTCGTGCATGGGGTTGCTCCTGGGCAGTTGCAGCAAGAATGACGACCCGAAAAACGAGCGAGTTAGCGGGCACATGGAAGCTGAAGGAGAAGGGCCATACAGAGGTTGTATGGGAAGCACCGAGCGACCTTACGCTGGAGATGATGGGGCGGAAATATCCCGCCAGTATGCTCTCTGGTTACCTCACACAGATGCTCAGCAACTTAATTGGCAATGCTCTGCAAGGCGTGACTTTTGACGTCCGATGGTAAGGTGAAAACCACCGTCTATACGGACGCGGCGAAGAAGACCACAGCCGTCTCTGAGGGCTATGCGCCACCTATGAGGACGAGGGGCAACGGTCGCCTGAAGCTCTACTTCACCGACAAGACTTTTTCTGAGTTGAAGAACGTCGATGCTCAGACGTTGACGCAGATCAGAGGCTGCGCTGAAGGACGGTGTCCCCGTGCGCTACGCTCTCAGTGGCAATAGCGCCCGTTTCTATCTCGACACCGAGACGATCAAGGCCATGCGCAACTACCTCCCCGCGCTCTTCTCGATGGCTGGCGGTATGCCTCCCCAGGTATTGAAAGGTCTACAGGCTGGGCTGGCTAATGTGGTGGAGAAGTCGACCAAGATAGAGCTCGCACTGAACGTAGAGCGATAAACCGCTCTCTCCGTTAAATAGAGAAATCCCCCCTTCTGCCGATGGTGGAAGGGGGGATTTCTGTTTGGTATGCGGGGGACGAGTCGCGGAGGTCAGAAGAGTGAGAAGCGCACGTAGCGTTTCGGGTTCTGCTTAAAGTCGATCAGCAGATTGTTGGCGCTCCCGACGGTTTGATTGAGGTTCTGATAGAGCGATGTGTCGTTGAGCAGCAGCCCCATCGAATTGTCCTTCGCGTTCAGCTTAGCCGTCGTCTGATTCAGGTTGCCGATGGTCTGATTGAGCGACTGCACGGTGCCGTTCAGATCCAGCGTGCGCAGATCGCCACTCAGGGCTGAGAAGTTGGCCGAGGCCGTGTTGAGGTTGCCCGCAATGGCCGGGCACATCCCTTTGCAACAGTCGGTTCAGCTGTCGAGACGATTGCTCTAGCCCAGCCGTCGTTCGCTCGATATTCTCCAGCGACCGTGTCAGCGCAGGATGGTTGACCAGCACTTGCAGTCCGGCCAGGATCGAATCCAGCTTGGGCAAGAGCGCCATCACCTGCGGCAGCATTTGATCCTGCACGGTCGACATCAGACTCTCCGGCTGACGTCCTCGATGGTGTCGCCTGATTGCAGGTATTCGTCCACATATTTATTGAGTTGGATATGCAGTTCAGCACCGCTGAGGAGGGTCTTTTCCAGCGATACGTAGCTGCCCCTGATTGATGCGCATACTCTTTTCGAGGTTAATCTCAACGAGTATCCGGTTCGTTGTCGAATAGTCGTAAAAAGATGTTTCTCACCAGTCCCACCTTGAAGCCCTCGACGTACAGGGCTGGAAATCGTCGTCCTTCACGTTCGTGCAGGGCCACGAAATAGCGGTTGACGGGGCGGAACAGGTTGATCCTTCAGGTAATTGACACCCTAGGTAAAGTCAATGTCAGGCTGATGATCGTCACAAGGCCGATCGTCACCTCTTTGGAAAACTTCATCTTCATATTTCTGTTATAGATCTGTCTCTCTCCGGTTATTTCAGCCGCTTTCCGTCCTTCATGCGGATAATGAAAGCGTTGGGGAAATCCTTCTGGAGTTCCCGATGGAGCCGCTGTATGTCTTTGAACTCCGTCGTCTCGCCACTACGTGTATTTATACTTGCCTCCCTCGCGGTAATAACTCGTGCGACGGCCCTTGGCAGGCTCGGGCATTGTCCGGTAGTGGTTTGTCAGAAGTCAAGATCTGCACCTTTGTAAACGACCCCGCTACTGCTTGCTGACGAATGGCGGCTCTCGCCCACCACGCTACGTGCCGGACCATCAAACTGCACCGACACACTCGACCGTGATGACGACGAGCTACGACTTGTGGGCGAGCTTTTCGGCTCCTCTTTCTTCTTTTCCGGAGCCTCTTTACGGCTTACGCCCTGGCCCTGCTTGCGTTCATAGTCGCGTTTGTAGCGTCCGGAACGCGTTATAAATGGCCCGCGCCAACTCTGTGCGCCCTTGTCGGAGGCCATGTAACTCTCCTCGTCAGGGGTTCGAGATGTAGCCCACTTCAACGAGCACACTGGGCATGCTGGTCGCCTTCAGCACCAAGAATCCGGCCTGCCGCACACCGCGATTTTTCCGCCCCGCTTGCTCGGAATCCACGCTGGATTTCAGTGGCCAGCGCAATGCTTTGCGCCATGTTTTTTTATTCTGAATCAGGTCGAACATGATGTACGACTCTGAGGAATTAGGGTTGAAGTTTTCGTAGCGTTTCTTGTAATTGTCCTCCAGTAGGATGGCGGAATTTTCCAGCATCGCCACGTCCAGATTCTCCTTCGTTTGCGCCAGTCCCAGGGTGTACGTTTCCGTGCCCCGGACAGAACCGCCGTGCTTCAGCGAATTGGTATGGATGGAAATAAAGAGGTTGGCGTTGTTGTGGTTGGCTATGTTGGCACGCGTCTCCAAGCCCACAAAACTTGTCGCCCTGTCCGCGTGTAGATCACCTTTGACATCCTTGGCCCATCGGCGATCATCTCGCCCAGCCTTTTGGCGACAGCCAAATTGATGTTCTTCTCGTTCGTTTTGCGCCCCCTGGCGCCGGGATCGCGTCCGCCATGTCCAGCGTCGATCACCACAGTGAATGTTTTCTTACTCGCCTGCAGCTGTGGAGCACACCACAACGTGCAGAGGATGGAGACGATAAGCACGCTCCACAGCTTTGTTTCTAATCGTTCCGTTTACCACCACTTTGTTTTTGCGCAGATTGTTTGAATGTGCATCCTTCAAAAAGAAAAAGGTCGATTGGCAACCGTATAGGCTCCCCCATTTGTTTCTGATAAGTGGGGGCTATCATGCTGATCGACGGGGGACAAAAGTAGGAAAAACTTTCAAGAGGCCTTTGTGGCGCGGCGGCTTCCACGGCTCATCCTGCGGCTCTGTCGCCCCGCGAAGCCTCCGCCGAAAACCTCCGCGAAGCTATTTTTGAACATGCGGACCTCTCGCCAGAACCTCCGTGGCCTCATTTCCAATCTGCGAAGGCATCAACCAAACCACTGTGGCCCCATTTCCGATCCGCGAAGCTTTCAACCAAACCGCCGCGAAGCCAAATTCAATCTGCAAAGGCATCAACCGGATTTTTACCCATATTTTTGTGATGTCACGAAGATGTGTGATGATATTCATGACACACATGCACGCATAAATTATAGGAGAATGCTATGTTTATTATAGCGTGTGGATGGAGTATAGATGATAAGTGAAAATTGATTGGTGTGTAATCACGAATAGTTATATACAATACGATTTATATTCCTGTGAACGCAGTAATCTGTATAAATTATATTCTCATGTATAGATGCATACAGAATAAAACTATGAGATATGATCATCTTTCATGTGATATCATGAAGACATGTATGATATGCTCATAATATGCACATGTGCGCATGAATTATAGAAGAATGATATATTTATAAGAGCGCGCGTGGATGAAGTATAGTAAGATAATTTGAATAAGATCATATGTAGTCATGGAGAATTACTTATAATGTAATCTATATTCTCATGAGCGCATGATGTCGTATATATTGTAAGATTAGATGCATGTGCGTGAGGATGAATTGCAGAAGATATTATTGTTCTTTGTGTGACATCACGAATTAGTGATTTCTTTGACAGTAGACACTTCACAGATTGAAAAATGGCTTCGCGGCGTTTGGGTTGGGAGCTTCGCGGGTTGAAAATGACGTTGTGGGAATGGCGATGAAGGCTTCGCCAGTTGAATCTGGAGCCGCCGGATTCGGTTTGGGGGCTTTGCGGGTTGAAAACAACGTTGCGGGAATGATGCGATGAAGGCTTCGCCAGTTGAATCTGGAGCCACCGGATTCGGTTTGAGAGCTTCGCGGGCTGAAAAATGGCGTTGTGGGAATGACGATGAAGGCTTCGCCAGTTGAATCTGGAGCCACTGGATTCCGGGTTTGGGGGCTTCGCAAAGTGGAAACGGCCTTGGTGGATTTCGTGGTGATGGCGTTGCGTCAGGAGGGGAGGGTGGCGGCGTTGTCGGTGGGTGTCATGCGCCGGGCAGGGAGGGTGCGGATCGGATTCAGGAGGCGAAGGGATGAAAACAAAAGGCTGCACCAGATGAACCAGTGCAGCCTTCGCTTTTTATCTATTCAATCGGAAGAAAATTGTTTCAGTGTGACCCCGGAGAGGCTCGAACTCTCGACCCAATGATTAAGAGTCATTTGCTCTACCAACTGAGCTACGGAGTCAAAAATCATCATTCCGTCGAACGATTACGGCTGCAAAAAGTAGTGCTTCGATTCACTTCTCCAAATCTCGACCCCTATTTTTCTCTGATTGTAGAAAAGCCCCCTCACTCTTTGGGGGAGAGGAGGCTGATGATTCCTTTGGAGGGCAGTTAGCTGCCAGCGGGAAGGTGAACGATATCAGGATGGACACAACGAGGGCGAGGATGGCGTAGAGCTCGGGAATACGGCCATAACCATCGTGGCGGCAAAGACGTTAGGCCGGCGCCGGTGGCGGCGATACCGTTGGCGCAAAACGTGCCTGACGGACGGATGAGTAGAAGCCGGCAAAGCTCTATGATCAGTCCGGGCACCGAAGATACTCGGGCGGCCGTCACCCAAGGCATGTCAGCAACGAGGAATTTTTGCACCATCATATAGGCTACGAAGCCGTAAAGTCCCTGCGAACTGGGCAGGGCGCTCAGGGCGATGTATGTACCCATTTTCTCTGGGGCTTTCTTCATCGCTCCCACTACGGCGTTACCGCAAATTGTCAATCCAAATGCACTGCCGATGCCGCTCAGGCCGACCATCAGTGCTACTCCTACATACGCCAATAATACTGGTCCCATAATTCTAAATACTTTGTTTTTGAGGGTTCTATTATTCTATTCATTGATTCATATTTTCCGGAAGGGAGCGTAGGCGGTCGCCGCCTTCAAATTCCGAGTTTTTGTAGTACTCCACGTAGATCAGACGCATGGGGTGAACCAGCGAGCTGACCATGCTCAGGCCGATGTTGAGGCATGGCCGACGAGCAGGATGAGGAGCATCGGTAGCCAGCGCACCCAGATGGGCATGGTGGCGGTCATATCGACGGCCATCGTTGAAGACACCACCCAGCAGGGATCCGGGTCAAGCCGATAGCGTAGAGTCGGATGTAGGAGAGGGTGTCGCCCAGAAGGCCGGATGCGGTGTTGTACGTCGCCCAAATGCCTGAACCGAAGTTGAGGAAGATGTTCTTCCCCGGCGAGTTGTAGAAGAAGGCGATGAGGGCGCTGAGGCCGGCCACGCCATAGAGGGCGTAAACAACGGGTTGCGGCAGGTGGATATTCATCATCGGCAGTCCGACGGCCAGCGCCAGCGCCAAGATGAGGAAGACCCATGCGAAGGCGGCGAGGCTGTACTTGAGTCCGCGCTGCACCTGACCTTCATCGCGGCCACAAACTTGCCGTAGAGCATATGGATGAAGCCGATGACGAGTGAGAGGGTCATGATGTTGTCGCTCGTCAGGAAGTAACGCTTGACGCTGGCCAGGGCGGGGATCTCGGCGATGTTGACGCCGAAGAAGGAGCCGGATAGGGTGCCCACGACTAACGTAGCGATACCAAAACACTGGAGGAGCGAGAGGATCGGTTTCATGTCGGCTTTGGCCTTCCGCTTCATCAGTGTGCCCAAGAGAAGGAGTAGGAGCCCTGCAGCCGCCGTCGCCGAAACAGATGCCGAAGAAGAGCATAAAGAAGGGGCGAAGAGGGGCGGAGTCGAACTCGTGGGCGTTGGGCAGGGAGTAAAGCCGGGTGATAGGTTCGAAGAGTCGGTTGAAGCGGTTGTTCTTCAGTTCGATGGGGATGTTGTCCCTCATCGCTGATCTCGAGCTTGCGAGTAGTAGTCGCCACGGTCGAGGGCCGACTCGAGCGACTGCGCCTCAGCCGTGGGGATCCACCCCTCGAGGAGCATGAGTCGGTCGTCAGCCTCGCGTTCGGTTTGCACCCTGGCGTTGTCCCATCGTGTACTCGTTTTCAAGCAGTCGGCCGTAGGCTTCGAGCGTGCGGTAGTCGTTGAGAGCGACAGCCAACAGCTCAGCGTTCAACCTCGCGCTGGCGACGCTGTGCCCTCGCGCAGGTCACGGAGGTCACGGAGGTCCTTCTCGAGTATACGCACCCGTTCGGCGTCGATCTCGATCGGGCTGCCTACGGGTGTAATGGTGATGAAGTAGGGTGGCCGATCTGTGCGGTGGCGATGGGAACGGCATAGAAGTCCGTCTCCCCAGGCTTCGTCGTAGCGTGCGGCGGGGCAGGAGAGAAGGTGACTTCGTGGCCTGTTTCGCGGAGGCGACGTAGGTTGGCGTAGTCGAACTCACCCCAGACTTGCATTGTGGAGAGATCTTTCTGTGGCCTGCCCGTGGCCTGAGCCTTTTTCGATCCGGTCGCGTAGGGTCGTCGATCCGGTCTAACAGGGCGGCGCCCTCGTCGGCCGTCACGGGTCGCTCAGGGGTGAGGGGCAGCGTGACTTTCGCCTTGTTACCGGTGGCTTTAGCGTCGGCCTTGAGGGGCTTCGAGGCGACTCTCCTGCGTGTAGCTTCAACTGGCGCAACTCGCTTTCGAGGCGTTTGCGCTCGGCCATGAGGCGTTGCAGCCCCGCGTCGTCTTTTCTCCGACTTTGTTTCCCGGATATGCACCACGCCTAAGGAGCGCAGCAGTTCCAGGAAGGCGTCATATTCTTTGCGGTACACCATGAAGGCGTACTTTGCTCATTTTTACAATCATGCTTCTGCCTCCTTCGCGTTACGTTTTTCTTGATTGCGCGCATAATCTTCTGCGACGATTTGGAGAGGCTTTCGTCTTCCATAAAGCGCTTGATCTTACGGATGGCGTCCTTGTAGCCGGGGATCTGCACCTTTTTCGAAGAGGTTCAGCTTCGTGTGGTGCGTCGGCGGGCACGTTCGAGCATGTCGAGTTTCAGGTTGGTGAACTCTGCTTCGATACCCGTTTCGGCCATTGTCTTGAGTAGCTCGATGCCGTCAGCGTACCACGAGGGGGCGCTGAAGAGGCTGTAGCGGGCGATGCGAAACTCTACGCCATCAAGCACCGGGATGGGTACGCCGGCGATCTTTCGGCCGACAGTCGGACGTCCTCCACGGAGATCAGGTCGGCCGAAACTCATTCCAGAGCGCCATCATGTACTCATAGTTCCGAATCTCGTTCTCAACCGATCCTCCAACGCCGCAGCCTCGCCTTCGTTCGTTTCACCTCCATACGCAGTGCGCTCTCCTTGCTTTTGATGGTTGGCAGGGCACGCCTGCGCACCTTCAGTTGCTTATCGAGGCCCTGAAGGGAGGTCTTGTTGTATTGAAATTTAATAGCCATGACAGTTCACTGCGAAGCGTTCGCTCATTTCGCCGTCGGCCAATACTTGTCCACAAGCGCCTGTTTGATGTTGACCTCCTCCTGCTTGAAATGTTTGGCAAAGAGGGTCCACGCCACGTCGAGCATTTCCGTCGTGTTGAGGTTGACGTCGATGGCAAGGAGCTTCTCGGAGTAGTCGCGGCGAAGGCCAGGGGCGCGGTTGTCGTGATCGCGTTAGGTCGAAACCGTTCTCCACCTCGTTTTGGCATCGGCGGCGTCGGCATAGAGTCGGACGGCGGCGTTCATCACCTGCGGGTGATCCTCACGCGTCTTCTTACCCGTCACCAACCGCTTCAGTCGGGAGAGTGAACGGAACGGGTCGACGACACCCTTGCCTACGTCGCTGTCACGTCGCAGGTAGAGCTGTCCCTCGGTGATGTAACCCGTGCTGTCGGGTACGGCATGTGTGATGTCGCCACCGGAGAGTGTGGTTACGGCGATGATGGTGATCGATCCGCCGTCGGGGAACTGCACGGCCTTCTCACAGATCTTGGCCAAGTCAGAGTAGAGCGAGCCCGGCATGGAGTCCTTTGATGGGATCTGATCCATACGGTTCGACACGATGGAGAGCGCGTCGGCATAGTTCGTCATGTCGGTCAGCAGCACCAAGACTTTCTCGTGCTTCTACGGCAAAATATTCCGCGGCTGCCAGCGCCATCGTCAGGCACGAGGATGCGCTCCACGGATGGGCTTCGGTCGTATTGATGAAGCTGACGATGCGGTCGAGTGCACCGGCATTGCTGAAGGTGACTCTTGAAAAGAGGTAGTCGTCGTTCGTCATGCCCATGCCACCGAGGACGATCTTATCCGACTGGGCACGCAAGGCCACCATTGCCATCACCTCGTTAAACGGGCTCGATCGGGATCGGCGAAGAAGGATCTTTGTCTCCGTCACGAGCGTATTGTTCAGGTCGATGCCGGCAATACCTGTAGCGATCACCCTGACGGTTGCTTACTGGCGTCGGGTTTACCGACGGTCCACCAATTCCACCTCACGCCCTCGGGTACGTGCCGCCGTCCACTGGGTCGCCATAGCACTGAAGAAACGTCCCGCCAGCTGGTCGCCCACTCTTTGAGCGACGGTGCCTTTTGCCCACGAACACCACTCTCGGCGTTCGTGCGAATGCCATCCGTGCCGGAGAACACTTGCAGCGTCACCTCGTCGCCGGCGATCTTCACCACCTGCGCCAGTTTTCCGTCCACCGAGGCCAGTTCGTCGTAGCCCACGCCCGTAGCCTTCAGCGAGCATGTCGCCTTGTGATCTGCGTGATCTCGTAAATATCTTTTTGAAATGCTTTTGTTGCCATATCTCACTTGATTCTTATTGTTTCGACTTGGCGGCCGCCTCCTGAAGGAGTGTCCGGCCTGCCGGCTGTACATCTCGAACTGTTCGCTGCGGAACCTGAATAGTTCATCTGCTTGAGCATGTTGATCAGTCGCTTGAAGTAGTCCGTTACCTCGCCAGTTATCGAAGGCGAAGTCTTGCGGCAGATGTCGATCACGCGCTTCATCATGTACTCCTGACGCTCGAGCGGGCGTTACCGAGTCGGTGGCGTCGAAGGCGTCCTGCTGCAGGATGACGAAGTCGATCAGCTCCGACTTCCAGAACGTCACGTGGTAATCCACCGGCACACCGTCGTCGCCCAAGATGTTGATCTGTCCGCGATTTCCTTGCCGCGCAGCATACGCGTCTTCACCTCGTTCACCATGCCGAGCCATCTCGGGCGAGATGTGTTCTGAGACATAGGCCCTCAAACTCGGGTACTCCAAGTATTTCGAGATAGCTGTCGATCGGGTTGACGGCCGGGTAACGCTTTGCGGTCGGCGCGTGCCTGCTCGAGGGCGTAGAAACAACGCGCCACCTTCTTTCGTGTTCTCCGTGACCGGCTCTTTCAGGTTACCACCCGCAGGCGACACCGTACCGATGAACGTCACCGAACCGGTCTTTCCATTATTCAACACCACCATGCCGGCGCGAGCGTAGAAGTTGGCCACGATCGCAGACAAGTCCATCGGAAGGCGTCCGGTCCCGGCAGCTCTTCAGGTCGGTTCGACATCTCGCGGAGTGCCCGTGCCCAGCGCGATGTGGAGTCGGCCATGAGCAACACCTGAGACCCATGCTTCGGTAATACTCCGCGATGGTCATGGCTGTAGACCGAAGCCTCACGCGCAGCTACCGGGCATGTTCGACGTGTTGGCGATGATGATCGTTCGCTCCATCAGCTTGCGGCCCGTGTGCGGGTCGACCAACTCGGGAACTCCACGAAGATTTCCACCACCTCGTTGGCGCGTTCGCCACAGGCAGCGATGATTACAATGTCTGCTTCCGCCTGCTTTCGAGATGGCGTGCTGAAGACCAGTCTTGCCCGTTCCGAACGGCCCGGGATGAAGCCCGTGCCACCCTCGACGATCGGGTTCACCGTGTCGATGATGCGCACGCCTGTTTCGAGCAACTTGTACGGCCGCGGCTTCTCCTTGTAACACGTGTTGGCGCGCTTCACCGGCCACTTTTTGGATCATCGTTATCTCATGCTCCGCACCCCTGTTCGTCCGTCAGTACGGGCGATGGTGTGCGTCACAGGGATACTTGCCCGCAGCTGCCACCGATTTCACCTTATATGTGCACCTCAAACTTGAACGGCACCATGATGCGGTGCGGCTGTGCGTTCTCTTCCACCTCGCCGAGCCATGCGCCGGCCTCGACCGTGTCGCCGGCCTTAGCCAGCGCTTGAAGTCCCACAGCCGGTCGTTGTCGAGCGGGTAGGTGTGTCTCGCCGCGTTTGAGGAAGACGCCGTCCATCTTGTCCAGATCGTTTTTGCAGCCCGTCGAAGTTGCGCGAGAGCATACCCGGCCCGGAGCGTCACCTCAACATATGGCCCATGAACTCCCGCCTCGTCGCCCACGCGCATGCCGCGTGTGCTCGAAGACCCGCACATAGGCGTTGCGCCCGATCACCTTGATCACCCCGGCCATCAGCAGACGCACGCCGCCCACGGTGATGTAGCATATTTCGTTTTGAGACACCGCCCGTCCACTTCCACAGTGACCAGGTTCGACACGATGCCCTTCACAGTTCCCTTTGTTGTCATTCTCCTGTAGTATCTATTTTTGTATGATTTCGTTTGAATTCGTCCAGCACCGCGGCGCTGCTTCTTGAGCGCGCCCACCATGCTGCGGAATGTCTTCTCGCCCGCGGCTGCGTCGAGCGTTGCCCACCGCCTCGAGCATCTCCAGGCGCAGCAGGTAAGCAAAGACGCTCTCGAAGTCGAACGTCTCGGAAGAACGTTCCTCCTCTAACCAGTTCCATTTCATCACGTCTAACCTCCGCTCGCGCATCAGCAAATCCGTCTCTTCGGCCACGCGCATCAGCTCCGGCAGGTAGTCCAGCGATTCGCCCAGCCCAAAGTCGCGCGCATTCGACGTGCGGAGCAGTTCGGCCGTCTCGCTGCTCCGGCACGACATACTCCGCGCGGTCCAAGCCACGCCTGACAGGTGATCGCCGTCAGCACGTTGGCGCATGTTCAGATTCAGCTCATACCATGCGCTCACGAACGCGTCTTTTCGAGCCCATCGCATGGCGGGAAATAGCGCGCCGAGAGTCGGTCTTGCCACACCACCGCGTCCATCTCCGCCCTCTTCTGCAAACCTGGAGATACTCCCGCATGAAGTCCACGAGATACGCCGGCAGCGACGTCCGCGGCAGGGCCTCCTCCGTCTTCAGGGCCGTCAGCACCGCCTCCGCGTCGTCACGAGTCACTGTTCTGCGCGTCCCATGCCGTCTCCGCGTGTTGCAGCATCGACAGTACGTTCCGTTGTCATATTGAAGGAAAAAGCAGGAAAACAGCGGGCGATCCGTGGCCGAAAGCATCGGCATCACCTCCGCCTTTGAAGTCCGCCACCGTGTAGGGGCGCCTTCCGTCGTCCAGAGCCACCTCGGGCAGCCCGCTGATCAGGTAATAGTATTTGCTCATTTCGAGAACAGCATCTCAACTCAGCTGCGGGCGCAGGAACTCCTTGAAATACTCCACGAACTCCGCCTCGCCGAACTGCACCTTGAACGATCCGTCGGCCGCGATGGCAAACGAAAGTCTTCAGGCCGTTCACCTCCTCGATCCGCACGCCGCCCTGGAGCAGCTCCGCAGCCTTAGCCTTGAAATAGGCTGACAGTTTGTCGGCGTCGGAGGTTTGGATGGTCATCTCGCCGTTTTTCGCCCATTCGCGAGCGATTTCGAGCATCATCTGCCGCATGAAGTCGGCGTCCCCGTGGCGGCCTTCACTTCCTTCCGCACCACGCGGTCGAGACGAGGTCGGCCACCTCCGTCTTGAGCGCCTCCACAGCCTGGGCGGCATACATCCGGAGTTCTGCCTCCGTGTTCTTTACGCAGTTCGTCGGCCTCACGGTGCGCCTGTTCTACGATAGCGTCGGCTCTCCGTGCGCGCCTCGCGCAGCATGCTCGCCTTCTTTCTCTTTGGCGTCAGCCACGATGCGCCCGGCCTCCTCGTTGCCTTTCTCCACGCCTCTCCCGATAAATTTTCTCGGTCAATTCCTGAATCTTACCATCCATAACGACGATATTTTTCTTGTTAGAGTGTATCTGTTTACTGTTTTGATGCCACAAAGTTACGGCAATTCCACCGACCGCTCGGAGCCGAAGCCCCTGTCCACGCCCCCGTGCCGACCCGTAGAACGCCGTAGCACTGTCATTATGGCACGAATCGTGGGCGGACGCTCTACATCTTCTGCTCTTTCATACGTCGCCGTTGCTTGACGACTCAGCTGGCACGCAGCGGCGCGAAAAAGTCGCTTGACGGCTTGCCGGCACGCAGGCTCTCCAAAAAGTCGCTTGACGGCCTGCTGGCACACAGCGGCGCTAAAAGTCGCTTGACGGCTCCACTAGCACGCAGCGACGCGAAAAAGTCGCTTGACGGCTCCGCTGGCACGCAGGCTCCTCAAAAATGTCGCATGACGGGGCCGCTGGCACGCAGGCCTCTCAAATGTCGCATGACGAGGGCCGCTGGCACGCAGGTCTCCAGAATGTCGCATGACGAGGCCGCTGGCACGCAGGCTCTCCAGAAATGTCGCATGACGAGGCCGCTGGCACGCAGGCTCCTCAAAATGTCGCATGACGGCCCGCTGGCACGCAGGCTTCTCAGAATGTCGCATGACGGGGCTGCTGGCACGCAGGTTTCTCCAGAATGTCGACGACGGACCCGCTGGCCCGCAGGCTCCTCAAAAATGCGGCATGACGGGGCCGCTGGCACGCAGGCTCTCCAAAATGCGGCATGACGGGCCCGCTGGCACGCAGGCTTTCCAAAATGTCGCATGACGAGGGCTGCCTTCGCACCCACGTGACCCGAAAATGTGGCGCGGTTGCTATACCCATTTATATGGGAAGGAGAAGCGAGGGTACCCCTGCTTTCTACATCCTTTTTCTGCCCGTGATGGGCGAGAAGTTTGCCGCCCATCGGCTACTTTTGGCGCCCGAATCATACATTTATATATACAGCAATGAGGAACAACCTGAGCTCACAGATTATCCCTGACACGCGTCCCGAGAAGTATTACAAACCGGAGAACGCCTATGAATACAGCCTCCTGACCCGATTTGAGAAGGTCCGGACGCATATCTACGCCACCATGGAGGAGGGCGCTGGAGAGTTGGCCCGCGAACTGGCCACCAGCATCCGCGAACGCCAACGCGAGGGCAAACAGTTTGTCCTGGCTGTGCCTGGACGGTCGCCGTACCCCATCTTCCGACAGCTGATCCGTATGCACCGCGAGGAGGGACTCAGCCTGCGCAACGGTCGTCTTCCTCATCTCACGAGTTTTACCCGCTCACGAACGAGGCATACAGCAACATGCACCTCCTGCGCGAGGTCTTTCTTGATCATGTCGACATCCCCTAGGGCAACGTCTACAGCCCCGACGGATTCATCGATAAGAACGACATCGCCGACTTCGCCGGCGCTACGAACAGCGCATCCGCGAGTGTGGCGGCATCGACTCGCACGCTGCTCTCGGCGTGGGCAGGCGGGGACGATCGGCGTGAATAGCGCCGGAACGTCCGTTAGCTCGCGCACACACCTCGTGCTCGACGGACGACACCGCGCAAGGAGTCAGCGCAGCTCTTCCGATCGATCGACAATGCCTGCGGGTGTGATCACGATGGGCCCGGCACGCTCATGGAGGCTGCCAAAGTGGTGCCGTGGCATGGGGAGAAACAAATCGCGGATCATCCGTGAGACGATCGAGGCCCCCGCGAGCGATGCCGTGCCGTCCACCCGTCTCACAACACCACCCGAACGCCAAGGTCAGATCGACCTTCCGGCTGCGGGTCAACTGACACGCATCAGTCACCCGTGGCTCGTCACGCCGTGCGTGTGGGATAATAAGCTGATTCGCCGCGCCATCGTTTGGCTCTGCGCGCAGACCGATAAGCCGATCCCGAAGCTCACCAACAAGGATTACAGGCGAGCACGGACTGGGCGAACTGCTGGCCCTCTACGGCTCGGCTACAATGTGAACATTCGCATCTTCAACGACATTCAGCACACCATCACGGGTTACGGCTGGGCGGCAAACCCAACGCCGACGACTCGAACCGTCCGGAGCGCGCCAAAGCCCCATCCGAAGCGGTGTCATCGTCGTTTCAGTCCGCACCCGGACGACGACGTGATCTCGATGGGCGGCACGCTGCGCCGACTCTGCGACCAACAGATGAGGTGCGCGGCTTACGAGACGTCGGGCAACATAGCCGTGGGCGACGACGAGGTGATCCGCACAGCGAGTATCTGCGCGACGTCAGCGAGCGCTACGCACCGGGCGAGATACCCATTCGTGAGAAGGCTTGAGAGATTATCCCGCTATTTGCGTTACGAAAAGAAGGAGGACGGACAGCCCGAGCGCCCTGATGTGCTCTTTCATGAGCGCACGATCCGCCGCGAGAGGCGCGCCACGGCTGCCGTTTATTCGGGCGTGAAGGACGAGTGCGTAACTTCTCGACCTGCCGTTCTACGAGACGGACTCGTGAGAAGAATCCGCTGGGCAGCGTGACGTGATATCGTCACAACTGCTGACGGAGATCAAGCCGCACACAGATGTTCGTAGTGCCGCGATTCTGGCTGATCCGCACGGCACGCACGAGTTCTGCCTCGACGCCGTCCTGGCCGCCGTGGACGAGATGAAGGGCGAGGAATGGCTGAAGGATTGCCGCATTTGGATGTACTGCGGTGCTGGGCCGTAGGAGATGGACCATATCGAGATGGCTGTGCCCATCGTCGTCCCGAGGAGCTGCGCTACGCGTAACGCCATCCTCAAACACCAGTCGCAGGCCGAGAGCGCGCCGTACCGCGACGACGAGCGACTCTTCTGGCAGCGCGCCGAGGATCGTAACCGCGCCACGGCCGAGATGTACAAGCACCTCGGCTGGCGGCTTTACGAAGCCATCGAGGCCTTCGTGCAATACATCCCATCGACTGAAAGGGCGCGGAGGATGCTGAAGTTTTTCAAAGACTGGATGCCTGCCGATCGCCATGTTGGCTGGTGCGCTGACCTATCCGTGGGTCAGCCGCCTGGCCTTCCTGACGCCGTACTTGATCTTCGCCATGCTGCTCTTCACCTTCAGCAAGATTGAGCCGGGCGACATCCGTTTGCGTCGTGAGCACGTGTGGCTGCTGCTTGTCCAACTGATGGGCAGCGGCGGCGCTCACCTGCTGTTGCGCCCCCGTCGACCGGATCATCGCCAGCGGCGCTTTGCTCGCTTATTGACGCCTACGGCCGCCTCCGCGCCTGTCGTCACGGGTATGTTGGGCGGCGATGTGGGCTTCCTCACTTCCTATGTCATCCTCTGCAACGTCACCGTGGCGCCCGTCGCTCCGTCTACTTCTCCCTGATCGGCATTTACGGTAGCGAAAACCCGTCTTTGTTCAGGCGCTCCTGTACGTCTGCAAACGCGTCTTCACCCTCCTCCTTTTTGCCTCTGCTCACGGCCTTCGCCATCCGTCGGTTTGCGCCCGGATTGCGGCGCGTCATGCGTTAGCGTGCCCCGCATGTCGTTTTTATCTGTGGGCCTTTTCGCTGTTCATCGTCACGTCGGTCACTGTTCGCTTCCTCATCGAGCACGGCGGCGAGAACTGAGGACGGTAGTGGGGCTGCTCCTCGTCTCGCTCTGTGCTGTGCGTGGCGCAGTTCCTCATCGGACGGTGCATCGGCCGTCGTTACGGTGATCCGATCTCGTCCGGCCAAGGCCTCGGGCAGAAGAATACGATCCTTGCCATTTGGATGGCCCAGACGTACCTCCATCCGCTGACGGCTGTCGCACCGTCTGGCTACATCCTCTGGCAGAACATCATCAACAGCTACCAGCTGGCGACACGGGAAGAGGTAGAACCAACGACGGAAAACTAAAATGACGAGTCCTGCTCGGTGGGGAAGAGACGCAAAAGCATACGCCATTTCTCCCGCCGGCAGGACTGTGTCTTTGTGGCAAGACTCCACGTCTTGCGCTCACTGGATGCCTATTCGTGAGCGATCAGTCTCGCGGCGCTGCTTCTCCCTTGTAACGGCTGAAGCGGTAGGTGAGGCGGAGCCTCGACGGAGCGACTGATCCCGCCGGTGTAGTCGTAGTCGCTCCACTGCGACTGATATCGGGTGCGGGTTGTCGGCTGGTGCTCTCGAAGAGACTGTTTTCACGTTCAGGCCGATCAGCAGCGATTCTCCTTTGAGCAGTGCTAATCGAGACCCGCATTGACGCCCCAGCTCTCGCCGATTTCTGTATGCCTTGTCGGCCGCCGGAGTAGTAATAGCCGTCGGTGATGAAGGTCAGGCGGGGACGGGAGAGGAGGCTGCAGCTGGCTGCTGACGTTCATACCGCCCGCCCAACCCGCGACGTCGAAGGGAAAGATCGTGCCAGTGCGCGTCCGGTAGTGCGCCTCGTGGAAGGCCGTGGGGGCGAAGGTCAGGAACCAGCGGCTGCCGATGGTGACCGGCACGGAAGCCGACAGCACCCAGACATGCGACAAACCGTGTTGGTGATTTGTTGACAGTCTTCAAGCGGTCGGGCGACTGGTAGAGCTGCGTGAAGAAGGCGTCGCGGACGGTAGTAGTAGACGTTGAAGGCGTAGCGAGAGCGGTAGACGTGTCTCAGGCTTGCGATGTTGTATCGGGCCACGCGCAGGTCGGGGATTGCCGAGTTGACTTCGTAGCCGTCCACCGCGGCGGTACGTCTGGCGATACCAGTAAGCGGGGTAATTGTGGAAGGCCCGCCAGCCGGAGAGTGAGGGCGTGGTCGTCCGTCGGGGCATAGCTGAGGGAGATGTTGGGGAGGATCGACTGCCGACGGTAGTCCCGATGCGGTAGCCTTCGCCGGCAAGGGAGGCGGAGAGTTCGCGCGGTCGCCCGCAAAGGAGATGTCCGTGCCCACGTAGGCGTGGCGATGTCTTCGTCGGACGTGACGGGCGCGGCACCGGTCTGTTCGCCGTGGTTGCGGGTGCGGGTGTAGTCGGCGCCATAGCGCAGGCTGATCCGTTCGAGAGTGCATGGCGTCCGCGGAGGTAGCCGTGCGGTCGGTCGATGCGTTGGAGGCGATCGTAGGCGATGGGGCGACCGGCGACGGTACCCGTGTAGTCCCTCCGGCTGTCGGAGTGAGGATATCCTGCCCCTGCGCGCCATCCGCGGAGGGTGTATGGTCACGCGATGCTTTGGAGGTGGTCGCGGCGGTGCCGTGCTGTTCGCTGGAGGCCGGTGAGGGTGCTGACGGAGCGTCGTCAAACGTTTCGTTGGGCGTCACCCGTGCGTTGTAGTAGACGCTGAGGCGGTGGCGGTCGGCCAGGGCGTCAGTCGAGGTTCAGGTAGAGGGTCATGGGTGGCGGGGTGTGCGAGCGGTAGTCGGTGTGGTTACGGATTTCGGTCGTGTCGCTGCCGACGGCGTGCCGCACGATACGTGTTTGTCCGACTGATCTCGTGTCCGGAGCCTAGGCGGTAGAGCAGATCGGCGGAGAACTTGCCCGAGGCGTACATAACGGAGGCCGTTTGGGTGAAGCGGTTGCATGTTTGCTGTCCCACTGCGTCTGGACTTGCGCGTGAGGCGGTCGGAGAGGCCCTCCTTGAGGATGATGTTGACGGCTGCGCCTCTGACGTTCCATTCCGGCGGCGCGGTGGGCCACTCGATGCGGGGAGGACGCGATCGGCGGGCAGCGACGGACGTAAAGCGGCGTGGCGGCTGCATCGCGGGTAGATGGGCGACCGTTGATGAGCAGGGTGGGCGTCTGGTCCATGGCGATGAGGCGACTGACCCGCCGTCGGTCGATTTCAGGCCTGGGGTCCCGGCCAGAGGTCGAAGGCGGTGGCGAGGATCTTCGATTTGGTCGAGGCCTTGCGGTGTGAAAGCTCAGGCGGCCGTTCTGCACGCGGACGATGGGGCGTTCGGCGCGCACGACGACCTCCCTCGAGCGTCTGCGCCTTGAGCTCCAGCACGATCGTGCCGAGGTCGCCCCGAGAGTCCGCGATGGTGCGTGTCTCGTAAGCCAAATGCCGCACAGTGAGCAGGTACGGGACGGGCCGTGGAAAGCGGGCGGAAGGTGCCGTCGTTCACTCACGGCCGACTCCAAAGTAGGTGGAATCGGGGAGCGGAGAGGATCAGGGCGGCCTGTGCCACGGGCTGGCTGGCGGCGTTAGTCAGTCGGCCAGTGATGCCCTGTTGTCACGGGCGGCGACGGTGAGCAGCAGGCTTGCTGCGAAGGATCGGCAGGAGGGCCGCCTGCCGAAAAAGCGATTCGTTTTCATCACGTGAAGGGGTTTTCAGGGGTGTTTGGATCATAGAAATAACATGGGATGGCTTCGCCCTTCGATTGGGGGCGGCGGCTAATGGGCGGCGGCTAACTGATAGAGGAAGTCCCACTCTTCGCGCAGTTGGTCGAGGACGAACTGCTGGTCGATGATGGCGCTGTGAAACGCTATGCCGACATAGACGGAGAAGACGTTGTACAGCGCCTCTGTGGCGACTTCTTTTCGGATCTCGCCGCGCTCCTTACCTTGATTGATGACCTCCGACCAGTAGCGCGCGCTTGCGCCTTTGTACGCCTGGAGCTTCCCCTCGAAATCGGCTACGTGTTCGCTGATAAAAAGCAAGAAACTCATGAACAGTATCGACGTAATGCCACTATCTCGGGCCAACTCTGCTCAAAGAAGATTCTGCATCCGCCGTTTTATTTGGCGGTGGATTTGAACGTCCAGAAGCTCTTCAATGAAGCGTCTCGCGTCTCGATCTCGTCGGCTGCACTGCTCTGCAAAAGTCGATAACGAACTTTCTGCTACGCCCTTGAGCAGATCTCTTTCGCCCTTTGAAATGATGATAGATCTCCTCTGGTGGCTTGGGAGGCTTTGTCTCTATGTCCATTAAGCTGGACGGCATTGATATCCGTGTGCCAAAAACAGCCTGAATGCGGCCGAGAACGCGGCCTTTTGTCTCTGTCCTTCGTCTGTTCGTCTGTTCACTTTTCTGTTCATGGCGCGGAGCTCGTTGAATGTTGGAAGAGAGGTAGATGGGACAGCTCTCGTTCGCGTTTGTCGCAAAATAAGTAGGATGAGAGAAACCCGTCATACTGTCTCGGTCCATTTCTTCGGCGGCTGGAGCTCTCCTGCCTTGCAGGCTCTGCCGACGCCTCCGACGGCGTCGCTGTCGCCCATCGGCGGCCGGGGTAGACGAAAGCGTATGCGCCCAGACGTTTCCGCAGCATATCGGTTTGGGGGCCAGCATCGATCGTCGGCCCACGCTTCGCAACGCTGTCGCCGGCGCGCTGGCCGAGGTGCGCGGGCGCTATTTGCACGGCGACGGCTTTGATAGAACATCTCCCACTCATTCTGCAGCTTGTCGAGGGGCATTGCCTGGTGGGTGAGGGCGGAGAGAGATGCCGGCGAAGATGGATGAAGGTGTCGACCAGGCTGGTAAAAGTCGAGTTCCGGGCGGACTTCGCCGCGCTCCTCCAGCCCGGTTGACGATCTCCACCGTAACGCGCTTGCGCCGAGGCATACCCTGCAGCCGATACTTGAACGGAGGCACAATGCTGACATGAATCAGCGAAGGTTGAGTGATGAGGCCTGCGTACGTCGCTGTCTTTGGACGACTGCTATCCTGGAAGGCTTGCTCGACGCTATCCTGCGGCGTACTCTACCAGGTAGGCCTCAGCGGCGTCTGGCTGTTTAGGCTTTCTCGCTCGGGCCGGCGTCGCACAGAAAATCGGCTGCATACGTTCGCGGCAGGCCAAAAAGCACTTCGTCTTTGCTCCGGTAATGGTAGAGGAGGCCTCGCGTAGCTCCGAGAGCTGCTCAACGTCCGAAAGGGTCACCTTTTCATATCCGCGCCAGAACAGCTTGTAGGCAATTTCATAATGGCCTGTTTTAGCCGTTCGCTTTCTCGAGTCTTTCTTCATTCTTTGTCCCATGTGTGTTAGGTGGCGGTAAATAAATTTCTTATTGATGGTTGTCTTGTTTCAGATTGCAAAAATACGAAGAACGGCACTGGTTTTTCAAAAGCGTTGCAAGAAAGTTTTGCACAAATTGCGCTACTGTCGTTGCAGCTTTCCTCTGCCGCAACAATTCTGTATAGCAAGCCCCCAGGCCGAAAAGAGAGAGGCTTTATAAAGCAGGTGCGATAAGGGACAGATTGCGCTCATTCACTCAAAATAATCGAAGCTACGGGGGCCGCGATCGCCTCATTGGCTCATCCAGTAATTTGCTACGGCAGCGCTCTTCGTTCATTTTTCCTCGTCGCATCTCTTCCGACGGGGGCGACTTCGTCGCGGCCATCGTCTAGGAGGAACACTCGCCAACGCATGCCATTCGCCCCTGGTCCTGACGTCCGGACGGGGCCGCCGCCCGTCAGGCGCCTCCGTCGGAAACTATTTCGGGGGCCGTCGCCGCCCGGTCGCTCAATGAATCACTACGGCAGCGCCCTGACCGGCAGCGGCCCCGCCGGACACCTGACAAGAGCCACTTCGTGTAAGTCTGCTCCCATTGGAATGTCCGACGGGAGCCACTCACGCATACTGCTGAGCACCTCCTCACCGGGCGCGTCTTTTGCTCGACGCCCCTGTTGGACACGGACGGGCTGTCTTTTGCTCGGACGCTGTTGGACACCCGACGGGCAGTCGTTTCGCTCGGACGCCCCCGTTAGACACTCCGACAGGAGCCACTTTCACGCGTGCACACCCGTTGAGCACCCCAATGGGGTGTCTTTCTTTGCTCGACGCCTCCGTCGACACCCGACGGGATGTCTTTCACTCGACGCCCGTTGGACACTCCGACGGATGTCTCTTTCACTCGGACGCCCCTGCCGGACATTCCGGCGCGCGCGCGCTCACGCCGCGCTCCCAGAGCCACCTTCGGATAGCTGCTTTCGACTGTCCGGAGCGCCCCTGCGGAACGATTTTTGGCGGCGCCGGCCATTTCGTGGCCGCCCGTGATGGGGAATAGAAGATGGCGGATCGGCGTACTTTTGCGCCCATGAATTTTAATACGGATAAGATGAATAAGACCGATATTAGTGCGCTTTGATCTTTGATGCAAAGCGGCGGAATGTTGCTGGCGCAGAGGCGCTGAAGTGGGCCGGACAAGGCGCGGCGGTCGGTCTTTACGATTGAGGCCACGGACAAGGTGGCAATGTCACGCGCGGCACGGGATTTTTGTGGGCGACCAGGAGAGGCTGTCTCTAACTATACCTTATTTATAGGCGCCGACCGGGCCACGGTGATCGATGCCGACGGCGGACGCCTGCCGGTGGTCTCATCCCTCGGCGCGGATGATCTGTACGACGTGATCCGGTTCAAGGTCAGCTCGCAGAAGAAACTGCCCGGCTTGACCCCAGCCGTGAGCCAGCCCGCCGTCGGAGATCGGGCTTTCTCATCCCCGCCTCGTCGGCTAAGGGCGCGGCGCCGGGCCGTGGGCCCGATTTCGAGGTGACCCGCATCAAGGAACAGTATGGTTACTACCGCGTCGATACGCCCCTCACGCGCGAGCAGGTCAGTGCGCCGCTGTTGAACGAGGGCGGCCAGGCGTTTGCCCTGGCGCAGGCCGACGCCTCGCGTAGGGCAAGACGTACGGCATTGACCTCGGCTTATATCATGAGTCTGCGGTCGGCGGCAACCGATGTCCTGAACAAAGTCTACTCCTCCATCGGCATCCGGACGGCCTGGGCCAGCTCGGCCGACGAGGCGCTCGTGGCCCTCATGCTCCACGCCGCCCAGCAGGACGCGCACGCCTATCTCGCCACCCTGACGACTTCATCGCCACCTTCCCAGCTCCCCGGATGGTTACCTGACGCGGGCTTCGCACTACGTCTACCAGCGGAAAAAGCTCGACGTGGGCACCGAGCAGCAGCTGCTCAGCCGGGCTGAGGCGACTTAGCGTCGGCGCAGAAGCTCGTTCGGAGACAATGTCGCCGGAGGGCTATTACAACCACGCGAAGCTCATCTATGGCGTCTCGGCCGCCGACTCCACCCTCACGGCTCCCGGCTGGACAATGGACCGCGCCGCCGACTGGATCGCTAAGGCCATCGCCGCAGACGACCGCCCCTCTACCGACAGCTCGAGGCCGACATCGCCTTCTTCCGCGGCAACTACGCCAAGGCGGCCGCCGATTACGCACTCGTCAACCAGGGCCCCGGTGCTCCGGCCTCTTCGTTTTACATGGCCGCCAAGACCGAGGAGCAGCTCGAGGCCCCGACACCACCCGCATGTTTATCCTCGCGGATAGCGCCATCACCCGCGCCACGGGTGTCAACCGACCGACGCGGCTACGTACATCATGGACGCCGTCGATATGCGCATGCGCCGCGGCCAGTTCGCCGAAGCCGTAAAGCTCTACGACCGCTACTATGCCCTCACGGGTGGCGAAGTCTTGCCCCGCTTCTACTACTACCGCGAGCAGGCTACAAGTTTCGGGCGAACGATATGGACGGCGCTCTCCGACATCCGCCTCGCACTCGAGGGGCGACCCCAACAACGCGCTCTACCTGGCCGAAGAGGGCTCCATCTACCTCCGCAAGCAGGACTTCGCCAAGGCCCGACAGAGCCTGGAGCGCTGCATCGCGCAGGCGACTTCTCGGCGGGCACACCGCCTGCTCGGGCTCTGCCTTGTCCGCAGCGGGAAGAAGGCCGAGGGCTGTCCGGGCCTTCGAACGCGCCAAAGAGCTGGGCGATCCCGTGGTCGAACGTCTCACTGAAGCAGACACTGCCAGTAACTATCGGCGTGCATCGATCGGCGGGGCGGCCGCCTGCCAATCGCTCGTTTGCTAGCTTTTTCATTTTTCGTGTCACACCATGGATGAGTGTAGCCTTTCGAGCATCTCCCCTCAGGCGGAGATCAGAGCTCATCAAGAGCAGTGCCTTGTCGAGACACTGGCTTACGTCAATGAACGGTCGCTCCTTCTACCGCCGCCGATTTCGCCGAAGCCGGCATCGACGTCAGCACTCCGGCGTCTCGAAGATCTCGTGCGACTCCCCGTCACCACCAAGGAGGATCTCCAACGCCACAACGAGGATTTCCTCTGCGTCCCCGCACCGAGATCCTCGACTACGTCACCACCTCCGGCACCCTCGGCGAGCTCGGTCACCTTCGCCGACACCCGCCGCGACCTCGACCGCCTTGCGCTCAGCGAATACCTCTCGTACGAGATCTGCGGCTGTCGCCCGGACGATGTCATCCAACTCATGGCCACCAACGACCGCTGCTTCGCTGGCCGGTCAAGCGTGCCTCTTGGGTAAGCTTCCGCCTCGGGTCGGCCATCGTCCGCGTGGGCAACGGCATCCCCGAACTGCAATGGAACACTGATCCGCCGCCTCCGCCCGACCGTCTGCGTGTGCGTCCCTCCTTCATCCTCAGCTGATCGACTACGCCCGCGCTCAAGGCATCGATTACCGAAGCTGTAGCCTCGCCGCGCCTTCTGTGTCGGCGAAACAGTCCGCACCGACACCCACGAGCTGAACCTACTCGGCCGCAAGATCTCACGATCTCTGGCCCGAGCTGTCGCTACACGTCAACTACGCACTCCACCGAGATGCAATCCTCCTTCATGGAGTGCGAACACCAATGCGGTTCGCACCACAAGCCCGACCTGACCATCGTGGAGTTTTCTCGACGACGACAACCGCCCCGTCGGCTGACGAGCCAGGCGAGATTACCATCACCACGCTCGGCGTGGAAGGTATGCCGGTCGTCCGTTTCAAGACGGGCGACGTCTGCCGCCATTTCGAAGATCCTGCGCCTGCGGCCGTCACTCGTTACGTGTCGGCCCGATCATCGGTCGCAAAGGGCAGATGATCAAATTCAAGGGCACAGCGCTCTCATCCGGCCGCCCTCTACGACATCCTCGACAACGTACCCGAAGTCACGAACTACATCGTCGAAGTCTACACCAACGCCATCGGCACGGACGGCATACGCATCCTGGTCGGTGCCGGCGAATCTCCTGACGAAGGCTTCGAGAAGCGTCTCAGCGATCTCTTCCGGTCGAAAGTGCGTGTCGCGCCGGACATTGTCTTCGAGCCGACCGAGCTGATCGCCCGCAAGCAGATGCCACCGACGAGTAGGGAAGCTGATCAAGTCTTTTCGACTATAGAGTGGGTAACGTATAGTTATCCGTTGTTGGAAGAGCGGGCTGCATCATCCGTCGCAGATGGTGCAGCCCGCTTTGTCATTATACCCGCCGATGCCGGTAGGCCGCTGCCCGGTTTACCGGCCAGCTTTCCTGCAGTTAGCTTTTCATTTTCCGTCTGACGATCGCCACGCCGAGCATGATGGCGAAGAAAACGAGTGAGGCTGCGGCATAGGGGGCCCATTGTCTCGACAGTCCGCCGCCCGTACGAAGAGCGTGTTGAAGCCTTCCAGTCCCCAGTTGAGGGTGAGATACGGGCGACGGTGCGCATAAGAGGTGGCATGACGAACGTGAGGATCCACACGCCGCCGATGGCCGCCAAGATGACGACGGACACGGCGCCGAAGATGCTCGCCTGTTGTGCCGTACGAGCCACACTGCCGATGGCCAACCTGTAACCCACAGCCGACAGCGAGACGGCGATGCACATCAGGGCGAGGGCAGCGTGGTCGTGGCCGAGGCGGAGGGGCGGCAGGCCGAGGTGGGGCATGAGGTAGAGGCCGGTGAGGGAGAAGCAGGGGCGAGCTGCAAGAGGCAGACGAGGAGGTGGATCGAGCACCTTGCCCGTGAGGTAGGGGCGTAGGGGCAGGGCATGGTCAGGAGGCGGGCGAAGCAGCCTGTTTCGCGCTCGCGGATCTGTTCCCGGCCAGCGAGATGACGATGAAGAAGACGGCGAACATGCTCCAGGCCGGTACGTTGTGCTGCGTAGCGTTAGGCAACAGGTCGGCGGTGGAGGAGGTGCGGGCGTAGGACTCGTGGACCGTGATCCAGCCCTCCGTCTCCATCTCTAAATCGATGGGCATGGGGATAAGGCGGTTCACGTGACGCGAGATCTCACTGAGCAGGAGCCGGTTCTGGACCGTGAGCATGTGTTCGCGGACGGCGCTGAGCAGCGTGGCCCGAAAAGGACGGCTTTTGCGGTTGATCGACCCAGAGACGGATCTCAAGCGGTTGAGCCGAGAGGGTGTCTGCCTCGGCTTCGCTTACGCTATCCTCCTCGCCACCGAAGGCTTGCGCCACGCCACGTGCCACGCGTTGCCGTAGACGGTCGGTGGTGCCGGACGGGATGATGACGCCGATCAGGTAATCGCCCCGTGCCACGGTCGCTTCCACCGCCTCGGCTGTCAGCGGCTGACCGTCGGGCGTCGTGGAGGTAATGTCGAAGAGGTGGCTATCGGCTAGCTCCGGCTGACGGTGTTGCCGAGTGAATCGGCGTCTTCGTTCAGCAAGAGGAGGGGATATGCTGTTCGTCGAGGGTGCGGAAGGTGCTGTCCTGCAAGCTGGCCATCAGGATCACGAGCGCCCACGGCATCAGGAACAGTAAGACGAGCCCCACGGATCGCGCAGGAGCAGCAGCAGGTCTTTGCGGAATAATGCGGCGAGCTTCATGCGCGTCCGGCCTCCTCCGTCCGGGCAATAAAGAGGGCTTCGAGCGACGGCATGCGCGCCTCGACAAGCAAGGCGTCGGGCGTGCCTTCACAGACGGTTGCGCCGCGGTTCGCGAGGGCTACGCGGGTGCAGAGTTGCTCGGCCTCGACCATGTCGTGCGAGGTGTAGATGATCGTCATGCCGTCGGTATTGAGGGCGCGAAGGTGCGCGATGATCTCTGCCGGGAATGCACATCGACGCCCACGGTCGGCTCGTCAAGAAAGAGGATACGGGGGCGATGAAGCAGGGCAACGAGGAGGTTGGAGCTTGCGCTTCATGCCGCCAGAGGGTGTTCGATGCGTTTGTGTAGGTGGGCGCGGAGATCGAGGCGGTCCGCATCCGTGTCGATGCGTTCGCGGAGCGTGCGGGTGGGCAGGCCGTGCATGCGACCGAAGAAGTGAAGGTTCTCCGCGGCGGTCAGCTCGGGGTAGAGGGCAATGTCTTGCGGTACGACGCCGATCAGCGCGACGGATGCGGGCACGGTCGCGGCGTACGTCGAGGGCCGCAGAGATGCACCGTGCCGCCGTCGAACGAGCAGAAGGCCGGCGAGGATCGAGAGCGTCGTCGTCTTGCCCGCGCCATTGGGGCCGAGTAGCCCGAAGAATTCGCCCTCGGAGACGTGCAGCGTGAGTCCGTCGACAGAGGGTGCAGCGGCGCCGCGATACGTCTTGCGGAGGTCGCGGATGTCTATGGCAGATGCATGTATAGTTACGAGTGAATGGTTACGAGTTACAAGTGCAGGGAGCTGCGGGCATATACGATGCGCCTTTACGGTCTTCTTTTCTTCCTTGATGGAAGAAAAGAAGCAAAAGAAGATCAAGGCGTCAGGGGACGCTGGCCAATCTGGCCGGGTACCAAGAGGAGTATGAAAAATCGGGCGGACAGACAGGCCTGCTCTACTTTCTACTACTTCAAACTACTTCACCACTCCTTTACTACTTCTCACTACCCGTTCCAGATCCAGTGAAGAGCGTGCGCTCCATACCGCCGATGGCCTTCAGATCGGCGCCGAGCGTCGCAGTAGTCGACGTCGGCCGAGGCGGTTCTTGCAGACGCGTCCGGCATCGGCGGCGAAGCGTCGCCATTGGTCGCCGATCTCGGTCAGGGCGGGCGGAGAGCTCGTTGAGGGTAGGGATGCCGGTCACGTCGGCAGCCTCTTGCAGGAAGGCGGCGTAGAGAAAGCGGAAACCGGCGCCGCCTGTACCCGATCTCCTCCATCATGCGGATCAGTTGTGCCAAATGAAGTGCGGCTCGCTTCGGCCCGTACCGCTGCGGGAAGCGGGGATTTGTCGGCCGAGATAGTCGAACGTGTTGATGCTCACCCAAGGCACCGGGCCCGGGCTGATGGATCATGCGGTTGCAGTTCGTGAGGGATGGCGCGGGCGCACGAGTGGCGGCAGGTCGGGTGTGCCGAGGCAGCGAGCGGATGTAGTAGAGCTTGCCCATGGGCGGATAGGTGCCGCGGGCGAAGCGGGCGCGCATCATGTCGCGCGCCGAGTCGCACCTTCTCCATCGCGATCGGATCGCTGACCAGGTAGTCGTCGCCCTCCTGCCAAAGACGGTGATGTTGTGTGCATTGAAATGGAAGCGGTATTCCGCAGGCATATAGGGCAGGAAGTACATGCCACCACGGCGCCCACGGGCGTACCCTCAGCCAACAGTTGGTCGAGCTTGCGTTCGGCCCGCGAGCGGTTGAAGTAGATGTGTTGCCGCGTGCGAAGCCGAGCAGACGCGTGGTGCGTGAGAAGATCATGCCGGGCGGGGGCGGAACGACGTCACGGGGAAGCCCGCCAGGGCGGACGAAGGGCAGATGGACGAAGTAGAGCGAGGCGAGAGGCCGAAGACGAGCGGCTCGGAATAGTCGTAGCCGTAGAAATGCAGCAGGTTGCGGGTGACGCCATTCTCGCAGTGGGCGCTGGGGCGGTGGTCAAAAGCTATTTCAATCATTCCACATCCTCAGTTCGTCCACGGTGATGCGCAGCGCGTCGGCATATCGCTCCAGGGTGCGTTCGTCGAGCTGCATAAAGGCGTCGTAGGTGAGGTGTTTCTTCACCTTGCGTTTGGGTATGTCGGCGTAGGCGGCCAGCATGCTGACGTCTTGCAGGTTCTTCGTCATGTGGTAAGCCAGCGGACTGGCCTCGTGGCGGAGCACCTGCTCGCGGATGGCCTCGCAGGAGGCGCGGATGTCGTCCCAGACGAGGTCCAGCACATCATTCTTCACTGCCCAGCCGTCGCTGACGACGCTCTGATAGCGCCGTCCTCATCGACGGCATACGCCACGTCGCGGATCACGCCGCCGGCCATGTATTTCAAGTCTTGGGGTACTTCGTTTATCGTCATCTCTTGTGCGTTTTGTTCTAATCATTCATGAAAGCGTTTGCGGGAACCCCGCAAGTGCCTTTGAAAAACTTTTTGGCGTTTGCAGGGAACCCGCAAATGCCTCGAAAACTTTTTGGCGTTTGCAGCAATGCTGCAAGTACCTCGAAAAACTTTTTGGTGTTTGCAGGAATGCTGCAAATGCCTTGAAAAACTTTTTGGTGTTTGCAGGAATGCTGCAAATGCCTTGAAAAACTTTTTAACGTTTGCAGCAATGCTGCAAGTGCGCTTGAAAAACTTTTTGGTGTTTGCAGGAATGCTGCAAATGCCACGGAAAAGCTTTTTCGGCGTTTGCAGCAACACTGCAAGTGCCTCGAAAAACTTTTTGGGGTTTGCAGGAATGCTGCAAACGTTTTCGGAAGCCTAACGAGAGGCTTTACACCACCGTCAGCAGCGCGTAGGAATACGAGAAGCGGGCGCTCTCCGGGCACCATCAGCAGGGATGCGTTGCCCGGGCCGCAGTCGCCCGTCTGGCGCAGCCCGTCGAGCATGGCGAAGGCCGAGACGGAGGCCGTTGCCGATCTCGGGCAGGGTTGACGTACCAGCGTTCGGCGGGGATGTCGTATCCCATACGCTCCAGCTCGGCCTCGATCTTCTTCTTGAAATACATCGATGAGAGGTGCGGCAGGAACCAGTCGACCGACGAGGAGATCGAAGGCGCGCTTTTTCATCACCCGGCGGAGGGAAGTCGCCGCCCAGCGTGATGATGTTGCGCTCCAGGATGCGCGTGTGTCCTGCTTCAGGGGCGAAGAGCGATCGCGACAGCCATTCAGCTTCGGGGTGTTGCGCCCAACCGACGAGCTGCCCTCGGCGTCCTTCTCCCCACCGGCATGCATGCACGTCTCCACCCGATCGGCGTACGACGTGCCCTCGATCCATTCGATGCGGAAGGCCAGCCGACCGTCCGTCGGCGAGTTCGTGCCCGAGCAATAGCGCCGCGCTGCCGTCTGACAGCATCCAGCGCAGGAACTCCTTCTCGAAGGCCAAGATCGGCTTCTCCATCAGCTGGTCGATCAGCTCCGCCTCTCCGCTCGAAATAACGTGCCTGCATCCAGGCCGAGAGTCGCTCGAGCCACGCACACGGCCCGCTGGGCGTCGCCCGTGCGCATCGAGAGCCAGGCGTACTTCAGGGCATGCATACCCGTGCAACACGATCCGGCGAAGGAGACCACCTCCCGCGCCACCATCGCCACCGAGTGCGCCGTGCACCATCACGCCGTGCGAGGGCATGAGCTGTTCGGGCGAGGGCGGTGCCGCAGGCCAGCAGGTCGATGTCCGAGGGTGTCATCGCGGCCTCCGCAAGCAGATGCCGCACGGCCAGCGCGGCCATCTCTACGTTCGTGTGCTGTCACGCAGCCGCTCTTGTCTAATGCGTAATAGCGGCTGCGGATGCCATTCTTCTCAAGACCAATCGCTTGGCGATGGACGATTTCGGATTAACGAGTCCGATATAATCCTCCATCTCTTCGTTGCGCACCGGAGCGTTGGGGAAGAAGGTGGAGAGGTGGAGTGATATAGATGTATTCCATTGTTGGGGATGTTTAGGCGTTGGGGATGTTTAGGGCGTTTGTTTATCTGTTTGAGGTGTTTATCTGTTGGGATTGTTTAGGCGTTTAGGTGTTATCATCGACTCAACAAATGAACAACCCAACGTCTCAACAAGCAAACAATTCATCAACTCAACACCAAACACACCTCGCGGCGGGCACGCTCGAGTGCGGCTCGGCGCAGTGGGTAGGTGAGCCAATAAAACAGTAGGCCGAAGGGTGACGGCGTATAACACGACGAAAAAGAGGTAGGCCTTGAAGAGCCGAAGCCGTCCCTGCCGACGCGGATCGCCCGCGCCGCCCGACGCCGTACGAAGTGCGCTCAACGGCCCCACATGCGGTAGCCATTGTGCTCAATAAAGTAGAGGTGGGGATGAAGGTGACGGCGCCCTCGCGCATGAGTCGCTCCTGAAGCTGCTCCCACTGCCCGTCGTAGAGCGTGCGGAGGAGGATGAGGCCGAAGCGATCGGCGTCGGCCACGTCGCGCTGCGAGACACCTGCGGCGGGCAACAGCCGAGTGGCCTCCTTGCGTCCGTAGAACAGCCAACGGATGATGGTCAGCACGCTGACGAGGTTCGGCGCACGGTCGTGCAGCTCGATGAAGCCGACGATAGGAGCGCCAATCTCGCGCAGTAACGACGCGTTTCGCTTTGCGTCATCACCCACATGTTGCGGCAACCGTTGACAAAGACGACGGGCCGGCCGTGGAGGTGAGGCGCGCACCTCGGGCGACTGGAAGAAGGCGTGCAGCGGCGTGGAGAGCGGAGGTACCAGCTCTGACCGACCACGAGGACGAGGTCGGCTTCGGCTACTTCACCGCTCAGATCCACCGGCTCGATGGCGCAGGCGATGCCGAGACGCGACTCGGGAAAGACTTGAAAGAATGCCTCCGACGACCACGGGTAGGGGTAAGCCGTCACGGGCGGATCTCCCGCGTAACGACCCGACAGCCAGCCGCCTCAAGCGGCGCACAGAGGTTCAGGCGATGGCGAGTGCCTGCCCGGTCTGGGTGTAATAAAAGACTGCAACGGTGAGTGTGCGTGCCATCCTGTGGGTCTCCGTCGGTCAGCTGGCTTTGATGTTGCGGACTACGTCGCGGCCGAACGACTTGTTGGCCAGCGCGCGATTGCGGGGCGGAAGGTGCCGTCCTCCATCTCGCGCATGACGACTCACGTGAAGAGTCGGAACATCTTCGCTCCTGACTCTCGTCGTGATAGAACGTGTCCCAGGCGTATTCGTAGAGCTCTTGGAGCCGTTCGGCAGGACATCTGTTTGGGGTGGAAGACCACCCTGTCCGGCGTTGTAGTGATCCCAATCGAAGTCGAAGATGCGCCCCTGACGGAGGTAGTCGTCGTCAGCCCTTGGTGTGGGGGGAAGGGCGTCATGACGGTGAACTCCAGCCAGGTCGAGGTCGATCTCGAGGAGGAAGTTGATGAGGCGCTTGATGTCGTCTTCCGACTGGTTGTCGAGGCCCAGCAGGATGGTGCCCTCGACGCCGATGCCGTGGTCGTGGTAACGCTTGACGCGCTCGCGGATGTAGTTCGAGGTGTCGTAGACGGCCTGATAGACGTACCAGGCGCCGGCCTGTGCGGCCAGGTCGAGCACCTTCGGATCGTCCTCGATGGTGTGGCTGATCCACTTCTTTTTGAAGGGATCATCTCGCGAAAGAGGTCCATCTCCCACTGCTTGTTTTGGGCCAGTGAGTTGTCGACGATGAAGAGGCGGTTGTTGTCGATCGAGGCGAGGTCTTCGATCACCTTATCCATCGGCCGGGGGCGGAAGATGCGCCCGCCGAGGTAGGTCACGGCGCAGGGATAGCAGCTGAAGCGGCAGCCGCGCGAGGCGTGAAAGAGGTCGACCATCTGCACGCCCTTATGGTTGTAGAGGTGACGCTTGTAGAGGTCGCGGCGGGCGGGTCCGACGTCCTCGATGGCCCGGCTGGCGGGTCATGTAGTTGTGAGACGCGCTTGAGACAGCCGCGGCGGAAGTCGTCGATCACCTCCTGCATGCGGCCCTCGGATTCGCCAAGGAAGACGGCGTCGGCATGCTCCATCGTCTCTTCGGCGTGCAGCATGGTCGATATGCCCCCGAAGAGCACCTCTTGCCGCGTCGGCGGTATTCGTCGGCGAGTGGCCCATCCGCGTTTGACCTGCGTGCTGAGCATCATAGATATGGCTACGAGGTCGCACGCCTCGTCATAGTCGAGCGCTTCGACATTCTCGTCCGTGAACGACACCTCGACGTCCTCGGGCAGGGTGGCTGCAAAGCACGACCGGCCCGTGTGGGGGCAGGTTGAATCGTGGTTTGGCCTTTAGTTTCTTCCATTTCGGATAGATCAATTTTCAGCTTCATCTCTGACTGTATTTACTGTGAAAAGCGCGCAAATGTAACCGTCTGCGGGCATCAGGGGCGTCTGTCAGTTTGGCCGGGTATCTATAGGGGCGCAAAAGCATACGCCCTACGTATTTGCGGGCAGCGTATTGCATACGCCCTGATTGCGTGGCTAGTCGGTGTGTGAAATGACCATGCAACACCTGCACAGCGTCGTCGCAGTGTGCGAAACGACCTGCATGCAACACCTGCACAGCGTCGTCGCGGTGTAGTGAAAACGACCATGCAACACCTGCACAGCCCCGTCGCAGTGCTGCGAAATGACCACGCAACACCTGCGCAGCGTCGTCGCAGTGCGCGAAACGACCATGCAACAGCACCTGCACAGCCTCGTCGCAGTGTGCGAAACGACCACGCAACACCTGCACAGCTTTCGCAATGTGCGTCCCTACCACGGGGACAATCATTCATCCCTGCGGGACTGTCAGAGGGGCAATGCACTGCCCCTACACGGGTACCCGGCCAATCTCGCCGGCGTCCGCAGACGCCCTCCTCTCCCACTCTACTATCAGGGATTGTGAATGCGTAGCGCCACGGCCTACCTTTGCGGCCCTATTTTTAACGTGAATAGCATGATGACAACAAGAAGAACCTTCTTATGGATATGGATAGCCTGCTCTGCTGCCCCTCGCTTGGGGACAGATGGAGCGCAGACGGCACGCATCACGGGCGTCGTGATCGATGCCGCTAACGAGGAGCCACTCATCGGCGCCAGCGCCTATATCGAGCAGCGCTCGGCGTGGCGAAGTGGCCGGGCGCAACGGCGATTTTTACGACGGCCTTCGCGCGCGCGGCTGTACGGTACGCTTCGATTATATGGGTTACGAGGCCGCACCGAACAGATCACCCTGCGCGACGGTGAGACGCGGCGGCTGAAAGTGCGCCTCAAGGCGAGTCCAAGTCGCTCGGCGGCGATCGTCAGGCCAAGAGCGAGGCCCGCCAGCTGAACAGGCTATGCCCGTCACCGTCCTTTCGGCCGATCAGCTGGCCGGTTCGGTGAGCGATGTGAGCGACGATTTTCGAGCAAGACGATGGGCGTCACGCTTCGCTCGCAGGGCGGCGTGGGCAGCGTCTCACGCCTTTCCGTACGTGGCCTCGAGGGTAAACGCATCGGCTATTTTATCGACGAATCGCCCAGACGATCACCGATTACTATCGACATCAACGACATTCCCGTCGGTATGATCAGGCGGTTGAGATCTCGAGGCGTCGTCCCGGCCAAGTTTGGCGGCTCGGCAATGGCGCGCCATCAACATCGTGCTCAAGGAATACCCGCCGCGCTACCTCGACCTCCTCTCAGCGCCATCGAGTCCTTCACCCACAAGGCCACGGCCGTCGTCAAAGCTAACCTGGCCAACGCAGGCCTCGAGATCGGTGGTGGCGCTACACCTATTCGGACAATGACTACACGATGGGTCGCTCTACCAGAAGGGCTACTCATCAAGCGCGATCACGACCGCTTCGGTCTCCGCTGCCGCCATCCGGCATCAAAGGCGCGCAAGGTATTTCGACAGAGCTGAAGATCAACTTCGAGGGCCCTCGTCAGCAGCCAGAGCAGATGTAGGCGTCTATTACAACATTCAGCATGCCCAATGCCGATCGAAAGTCGGGGTGATGGAGCTGGAGTTGAAGAAGAAAACTTCCTTGTCGAAGGGCTCGACCTCGACTTCGAGGGCGCCTCCGCCTTCTCGCGATACCATTTTCATCGATACCGCCAGCGCACCGATTTCGATTGGGACATGAAGCCCTACATCCCCGTCCATCCACTGGGCGGCGGGATCAACGCGCGCCCTCCAACAGCACCCTCGATATAGTTTCACGTCGGCACGAAAGCTCAACCTGAACTACATCCTCTCCGGCCCGGAACGCCATCAACCTGGAACCTGCTCCAGCAATACGCCAATGCGCATCTCCAAGGACACCCTCCGAGACCGTGCGATGATTTACCAGATGAACTCACGATAGCCGCATGAAGCCTCGTCGTCGGCCTGAGTTACGACTACAAGTCGAACAACGACCGCCTGCTCAACTCCCTCACCGGTAAGTACTACTTACTCCTGAAGACATCTTCTGCAGAAGTCTAGCACGACGAGATACCCTATCACCCTCGAAAAGCATTATTGGGAATTATCCAGCGATGCCTTGCGTTACCGCTTTATGCCTGAATGGATGGGCAAATTTTCCGTGGCTTACGAGGTGCGCACCCCGACCGAAAACGAGCTGATCGGCGACGCTGCCTCCTCTCCCCGTCGGGCGACCTCCAGCCCTGACCGCGGCGTCAACGTCAACCTCGGTACGCTTTGGGGATCGGCGCATCGAACGGCATCTTCCAGTTAGAGGTCAACCTCTTCGGCAACTACCTCCGCGAGCATGATCCGCCAAACGCAGGGACTATACGCAGACGCGCTACGGAACTTCGGCGAAATGCGCACCTCGGCGTCGAGGCTGAGGTAAGGCCGGACGTCTTACCCTGGTTGTGCGGCTACGTCAACGTCACCTCACGACCTCCGCGATGACCTGCGACATCACGGAGCCCGACAGCAAGGCCCCCAACGCATCTGCATGCCCAGCATCCCCACTATCCGCTAGCCAACGCCGGATTAGAGTATCACCGCGAAAACCTCTTCGGCACGAAGCGCGCAACACGCGGCTCTTTTGCCGCACGCCTCCCTTCGTGGAGGAATGCCTCACGACTTCGAGCAGAGCATCCACCAAGAGCGCCGCATCCCCGCGCTCCATGCGCCTCTGACCTTGGGCTGGAATACAGCCTCATGGATGGCCGCATCATCCTCTCCCGTAAGGTGGGCAACGCCACCGGCGCCAAAGCTCTTCAGCGAGTTCTAACTATCCGCAGCCCGGGCGAACCTATTCCCTCCGCCTGCGCTACGTACTCAAGTAAAACCTAATTCATATGTACTAACAGATGAAAACAATGAACGTATTCCGAATGGCAGGCCTTTGCTGTAGCTTGCCGCAATGACCCTGACTTGGACAGGGGTGCAAAGAAGACACGCCTACCCCCAAACCCACTCCGGACCCGCCGACGCCTGGTGGTGCGAAGGAGCGACGTGGCCGTCGTCTCCATGCTCACCAACCCCGACGGACAGTCTGGCACAGCCTGGCTACAACTCGTCGACGGCATCGCGCCGCGAACGATCGACAACTCAGGGCGCGCTAAATCGGCTTCAGCATGCCCCCGATGGATGTGCTCGGTAACTACATCTTCACCCATCCCGCAGTATGGCCAGTCGAGACATCTTCATCGAGTGGGAACGCACCGCCGACGGTGCTCTCAACAGGTGGCAGAGCTGACGCTGCCCGCCAACAGCGTCTCCATGCATGGCCGCATCGTACTCCGCCGAAAAAGGGCTTCCTCAGCATACTGATGGTGGGCAAGCTGCTCATCTTTAATCCCACTACGATGAGCTCACGGGCGAGATCGACCTCTCCTCCTATGCCGACAAAAGGCGTATCCGTGCCGCAGTTCGGCTCCTCTTCTTCGATGGCGCGACGATGTACGTCCCCCCTTTGGCAGGTCAATGCCATGCGTATGCCCATCGGCGATCCGGGCATCGACCTCTTGCTCATCGACCTGAAGACGAACAAGGTGATCAAGCGCATCAGGACTCTGCCTCAGGGCTCTCCAGCCTCGGCTACCCCTACGGTGTGCAGAAGAGACGTCTTCAAAGGACGAGGCAGGGGCGACGTCTACTATGTGGCCAGCAGTGCCTTCTCCACCGATCCGAAATACAAGACCGGCATCGTGCGCATCAGAAGGGCGCGACCGAGATCGACCCCACCTACAACTGGGTGCTCAACGATCAAGCGATCGAGGCGAGACGGGCAAGATGATGGTTAGCTCGTCTATTATGCGGGCAATGGCAAGCTCTACGGCATGGCCGACATCCCCAACTAGTGGGCCGACAAGTCGAAGCCCAACTGGCTGCGCGACCGCTCGGTGATCTCCGTCGAGATCGACCTCCGCGCCAAGACGGTCGAAGTTGCCCATCCCCACAGCTGCGCCTACTCACACACGTCTCCGCCACAACGACCTGATTGTCTTCTCCGTTTGGGGCGACAAGGAGACGGGCTTCTACCTACGACCCGAAGACGGGTAAGGCCAGCGACAGCGCCGTGATCAAAAATGCCCGCTTCCCTTCTACGGTTCTACCAGTTCAGTAGGATGACTTATTGATCCGGTCTCTGCCACATCGAGAAAGCCCCGATCCTTCTCACATCTTTGAGAATGGGTCGGGGCTTTATCTCAGGAGTTGTTGGGGCTTCGCCCTCTGTTGATTGCTTTGAGGCGTTTGTTTACCTGAGTCGCTGTCAACTACGGGTGCATCAACAGATAAACAAACCAACAACTAAACGGGGCTTCAGCCCCCAACAACCACCTCTATTCCTCCGGCAACGTGATGTCAGGATTACCGTCGCCGCCCGGTTTGGGTGGCTGGGGCGGCTGAGGTGTCTCCGGCTGCTTAGGTTCCTTAGGCTGCTCGAGTCTTTGATCCTTAGGTTGCTTAGGGCTCCTTCAGTTCTTTTGGGCTGCTTTGGGTTCCTTCGGCTTCTTGTCCCCGGCGGCCTTACGCTGGGCGAGCTCTGGCGATATCTCGTATCTGTCCTATCACCAAATTGTTCAGGTCGTGAATCAAAGTCTTGATCACAGCCCCGGTCTACGAGGGTAGCGCCGGAGATAGGCGGCGCGGATCATAAAGATGATGCGGTCGTAGGCGGCGTCGGTCTTGGGACGTACTTCGGCGGCCGTGGGCAGGTTGCTGCAGCGATCCTTCATCACGCTGCATAAAGGGCTGCCCGAAAAGCTGTGCGCGGCTCAATTTCGTCACGATCGGCGTGGGCCGTGGGGTGGTGATGAGCGCCGCGTTTTTCCGGCTTCTTCAGGTCTATGATGAGGCCGTCGATGTGGATCGTTTCGCGGCGGAGCGATTCGCTGCAGCTTGCTGGCAAAGGCTTTGATGAGGAGGACCAGCTGGCTGGCGATAGCCTCGTCGTTCTCGGGCGACAGCCGATAATCGCGGATCATGAGAGGAAGGATGCGCTTCTGCGCGCCTGCGATCCTTTTGTCGATCTCTTTAGTGATGTAATCAGCCGTTGACTCTTGGTTGATGTCGCCTTCGAGGTCGAGATTCTCTTTCCATTCCTGTTTCCTGGCTCCGTGATACCCGATTTTGCTGACCCTCACAGGCGTTGACCCAAATATCGTGACGTCTCTGTGGAAACCCACGTGCAGCCGTTGTCGAGCTTTGTCATCCGATGGATTGACGTCTATGAATTCTTCCATCTGTAGATGTCGTGATTGGTTGATTAAAGAAACTTGATTGATAATCTCTTTTGCCGATCGTGACGAGATCTTTTATCGCGCTTTCCTGCCTGCAGCCGATCGCAAGTACCGAAATGGACCCTCATTTTGCCCTTTGCATGCCGTGCAAGTACGAAATGACCCTCATTTTGCCCTTGCATGCCGTGCAAGTACCGAAATGACCCTCATTTTGCCTTGCATGCCGTGCAGGTACCGAAATGACTCATTTTCTGCCTTGCGCGCCGTGCAAGTACCAAGTGACCCTCATTTTGCCTTGCATGCCGTGCAAGCAACGAAATGACCCTCATTTTGCTCCTTGCATGCCGTGCGAGTACAAATGACCCTTATTTTGCCTTGCACGCCTGCGAGCACCGATGACCCTCATTTTCCCTTTTGCATGCCGTGCGGTACCAAAACTCACCGGGTTTTGCCCTTGCACGGCGTGCGGTATCAAACGTGATTCAAATAGCGATTAAACGAGGCCTGCCTACGCGGCAGCGCTGACAAATGTGGGAACATTCGGCTACTCACGCCGCTGACCGCCTGATCATTCATTCACTGCGGGATGTCTGGAGGCGTATGCTGCACCTACACGGGGTACCAGGAAAACTTCGCCGGCGTCCGCGACGCCTCCCATCCGGTCGGAGCATAGCGCGGACGGGCTTCTGGCAGATCCGGCCTACCTAAATAAAAATAAACATAAAATCTCCTCTGGTAAAAGAGGTCTTCTTCTTTTGATATCGTTTTATGCCTTGTAATCCGAGGGCGACTCCGGGCAGAAGCCCTCGATGAAGCTGCTCGGATCTGGGCGATCTCGGCGGCGCCGTAGCGGACGTAGACGCGCCGAGGGCGTGAACGAGTCGTCCGTGTTGGCGCTCTGGAGGAGCAGGTAGCCGAAGACTGCAGTGCGTGGCGGCCTCCACCGAGACGGCGCGCGGCATGAAGTCGAGCAGCTCCGCGTCCTTAGGCTCCGTGACGCGGGCCACAAGCCCTTTCGTACGTGTCGGTCATCTCTCCCGGGCTGCGCGTGCACGGTCGGAAGCTCAGGGCGATCGTCTCGGCCTCGTAGTTTTCGCGCAGGCGGGCGGGTAGGTGCCGGTGGTGACTGACTGGTGGATGGCGGCCACGACTCTGCAGCTGCGTGGTGCCCTCGTAGATGTTCGTGATGCGGGCGTCGCGGTGAGAGGCGTTCGCAGGTGTAACCCTTCATGAAGCCCGATCCGCCGTGCACCTGGATGGCGTCGTACGTGTTGCGGTCTGGCAGCTCCGTCGCATGCCCTTGCCCATCGGCGTGAAGGCGTCAGCCAGCTTTGGCGTAGCGCTTCTGCTCCTTGCGCTCCTCGGGCGTCAGCTTGCGCTCACGGGCGATGTCGTCGAGGGCCTTGTAGATGTCCACCAGCGGGCCGTCTCGTAGAGCGCATGGCGCGGGGTGGCGTCGGCGCGGGCACGCATGAGGGCGAGCATCTCGTAGACGGCGGGGAACTCGATGATGGCGCGGCCGAACTGCTCGGCGCTCGTTGGCATACTTGTCGGCTTCGCGCCAGGCGGCTTCGCAGAGGCCCACGGCCTGCGCGCCATGATGCCGGGGCGGGCGCCGTTCATGCAGCGCCATGACGTATTTGATGAGGCCCAGGCGACGCTCGCCGCACAGCTCGGCGGGGCGTTGTTGAAGACCAGCGCTCGCAGGTGGGCGATCCTTGATGCCCATCTTATTCTCGATGCGGCTGACATTGACGCCGCCGTTGCGCTTTGTCGTAGATGAACATGGAGAGGCCGCGGCCGTCGCGGGTGCCCTCTTCGGAGCAGGGCCGGGACAAGGTGGATGTCCGAGTCGCCGTTGGTGATGAAGCGCTTCACGCCGTTCAGTCGCCAGCACTGCGAGGCCTCGTCGTAGGTGGCCTTGAGCATGACGGACTGCAGGTCGCTGCCGGCGTCGGGCTCGGTGAGGTCCATCGAGCATCGTTTCGCCGGCGCAGACGCGCGGGGATGTAGCGGCTGTGCTGATCCTCGTTGCCGAACTCGTAGAGCGTCTCGGCGCAGTCCTGCAGGCCCCAGAGGGTTCTCGAAGCCCGCATCGGCGCGCGAGACAATGTCGGCAGCCATGATGTAGGGCACGATGGGGAAGTTCAGCCCGCCGTAGCGGCGGCAGCGCTACGCCATGCAGAGTCCGGCACGGCGCACGGCGTCGAGGTTCTCCTGCGTGCCCGGTGCGCTAGGTCCGCGACCAGTCCGCCACCGTCGGGCCGTCACGGTCGACGCCCTCGGCGTTCGGTGCGATGACGTCGGCGCTGATCTCGCCGACCATCTCCAGCACGCGTTCGTAGCTGTCCATTGCGTCGTCAAAGTCGACCGGCGCGTAGTCGTACGTGTCTTTTATCTCCGAGTTACGCTCCTTCAGCTCCACGATGCGGCGCATGAGCGGGTGGTGCAGGTGGTGGCGGGCGAGGGGCGTATCGGTATAAAAAGTTTGCCATGATGCTTCCTTATTATTTGCTGTTCTTCTTGTAATACTTGATCATGCGCGGCAGGACGCTCTCCACGGTGCCCGTGATCACGTAGTCCGCGATGGCATTGATCGGCGCCTCGGGGTCGCTGTTGATGGAGATGATGATGGCGCTCTCTTGCATGCCGGCGATGTGCTGGATCTGGCCCGAGATGCCGCAGGCGATGTAGACTTGGTCGCACGGTGACGCCCGTCTGTCCGATCTGCCGATCGTGGTCGGTGAAGCCCGCGTCGACGGCGGCGCGCGAGGCGCCCACCTCGGCGTGCAGCTCTTGGCCAGGTCGAAGAGCAGCTGGAAGTTCTCCTTCGATCCCACGCCGTAGCCGCCGGCACAACGATGGGCGAGCCGCTTGAGTTGTTCTTCGCCTTCTCCACGTGTCGCTCGATGACCTTCACCACGCAGTCCTCGTCGGTGATGTAGTCGCTCGTGTTGTGACGGATGACTTCGCCGCGATAGTTCGCGTCGCGCCTCCTTCTTCATCACGCCCTCGCGCACGGTGGCCATCTGTGGCCGGTGGTCGGGGGTTGATGATGGTGGCGACGATGTTGCCGCCGAATGCGGGGCGGATTTGGTGAGAGCAGATTCTCGTAGGTGCGGCCGGCCTTTGCGGTCTTCGCACGTGCCGATCTCAGGGCCGTACAGTCGGCGGTGAGTCCGCTGGTGAGGGCCGAGCGAGACGCGTGGCCCAAGGTCGCGACCGATGACGGTGGCGCCCATCAGGGCGATCTGCGGTTGTTCTTCCTTGAAGAGCTTGATGGCACGGCCGTGTGGGGCGGTGAGGTGTAGGGGCCAGACGGGCGTCGTCAAAGACGTGCAACACGTCGACGCCGTAAGGCACGATCTGTCGTTCGATGCCATCCAGTCCGCTCCCCGGCGGCCACGGCCTCGAGGCGGCAATTGAGCTTATCGGCCAGTGCGCGCCCCTCGGTGAGCAACTCCTGACTGACGTCGGCTACGGTTCCTTCTTCTATTTCGCAGTGAACAAAAAACGTTATTCATAATCCCTAAAATGGTTATGCGGCTTCGCGCGCACGTGGTAAAGGGGCGTATTGCATACGCCGCCGATGAGTCATGCGGCCTTTGGCCCGCGGTAGTTGACCTTGCGGCCGGGTAGTGAATCCTCCTTCGGGGTAGTAGTTAGCGGGAAGTGTTTCGGATCAGGGCTTGGCGGTAACGGTTCAGCATGATGCTGACCAACCTTGCTTTATCGTTCAAAAGACGACTCTCTTCCTCTGTGATGTAATGCGGGTCGTGAGCCAAGATGAGATGGTTACGCGTTTCCTCCAATGAGCCTTGAGCCATGTTGTAAAAGCGGAGCTTATCTCGTCGAGATCTTCCCAAAAGCCTTCAGCAATGTTTGCTGTAACGGACGACATGAGCTCGCCGCAGTTGGTCCGTGAGGCTGAGATTTCTTCTCTTGAAACTTCTTTGTGACGTTATAAATGGAAAGCACGAGTTCATGTCCTCGCGCCATACAACCAATTGCTCAAATGATCGTGCCGGCATTTCCTTATTCCTCCATCTACCTCTGACTACCCTTTGACTTCTTCTGACTACCCTTTGACTACCCAAATCATCCAATCGTATGATTTGAGATTAATTCCTTCATCAGCTCCTCGATGTCAGCGTCGAGGTCCGTCAGCGAGCGACTCTCTTTGGCTTGGAGAGACGATGTTTTCGATCGTTTTTCACCTTCGTCGGTGAGCCTGAGAGGCCGCACTGGGCCACGTCGCCGCCTACGTCCGCCACGGACCACTCGACGAGGTTCAGGTACGGTCGCGATTCGTAAAGCTCGGCGTAGGGGAGGGGCTCGCCACCCTTTGTGCGCTCAGCTTTCTCTTGCGCACCCAGCGCGTGCTTGTACTTCTGCACGAGTCGTGCGTTACGCGGCCTGCATGCTGCGGCCGATCCGTTCACCGTGACCACGATGGGCGGCGGCCCTTCGACCGTCTCCACGCCTCCGGGGATCTTGCGTCGCACCGTGATGCGTCCGTCCGTGACGCCGACAATCTCCTCCGCATACGTGATCTGTGATGGCCCGAGCTTCTCCGCCACTTGCGGACCTACCTGGGCCGTGTCGCCGTCGATAGCCTGCCGTCCGCCGACGATCGGGTCGAAGTCGCCGATCTTGCGGATCGCCATGGCCAAGGCATACGGGTGGCCAGGGGTGTCGGCGCCGGCGAAGGCGCGATCGGTGAGGAGCACCCGTCGTCCGCTCCGCGATAAAGCCCCTCGCGGATGATCTCGGCGGCGCGTCAGCCCCATGGTGAGGAGCGTGACGGTCGATCCGGGATAGCGTTCTTTCGGTCGCAGCGCCTGCTCCACGCGCTGAGGTCTTCGAGGTTGAAGATGGCCCGGCAGCGCTGCGCGATTGATGGTGCCGTCCGCCTTCATCGCGTCCTTCCGACGTTGCGCGTGTCCGGCACCTGCTTAGCTAATACAATAATTCTCATCTGTCAGAATATTATGGTTTGGCGGCAAAAGTAGGCGCAAGAATGAGATGGTGCCAGCCGGTTGTATATATAAAGGTATGACCCCGGGTCTGCTTGGGGATGATGCAAGATCAACAATTGCCCGACGGCTTAGGAAGGCTTCCGAGTGTCGGAATCAGTGATTCTGGGCTTAGGAAGTCTTCGAGGTGTCGGAATCAGTGATTCTGTATTTCAGAAGACTTCCTAAGTGCCGAAATCATTATGCGAGGGGCAGGCGCTGGGCGTCCATGACGCGCATGAAGTTGCCGCCCCCAGATGTTGGCGATGTCGGCGTCGGAGAGGGCCTTCGGCAAAGTAGGGCGGAGGGTGATTTTGGATCATCTCGCCGGCCGATTGGCAGCCGATGAGGCCGCCGCCGCCGTCGAAGTCGGAGCCGATGCCGACGTGATTCGGGCCAGACGAGCCGAACGACGTGCAGGATGTGGCGGACGGCGTCGCTGAGGGTGGCACTGTCGGGATGGTCGTGGTTGATAAATCCGCCATAAAGGGCAGATCTGCATCACGCCGCCCGTTGCGGCCAGAGCGCGAATGCGGTCGTCTTCTAAGTTGCGGCGATGGTCGCAGAGGGCGCGGCAGGAGGAATGGGTAGCGACGATGGGGCGCCTGCTGAGGGCGAATAACATCGTCGAAAGTGGCATCAGCAGCGTGCGATACGTCGATCATCATGCCGATGCGGTTCATCTCGAGTCACCACCTCGCACCCGAAGGGACTGAGGCCGCCCACTCGCCTTGTCGGCGGCAGAGTCGCAGAGTTCGTTGTCTCCGTTGTGACAGAGTGTCATGTAGGCCACGCCCATGCTGCGCGAATGCGTGCAGTCGGGAGAGGTCGCGGCCGATGGCGTAACCGTTCTCGACGGCGGGGAATGATGGCGCGTCGGCCCTCGCGCTTGAGTCGGCGGAGGTCGTCCGTGGAGCGGGCGATGCCGAGAAGTCAGGGATAACGGATGGCCTGCTCCTCAACGCGTGTGAGTCGCTCGACTAGCGTAGTCGAAGGCGCGGCGGTGAGCCCTCGTCGTTGCGTTCGCCCTGGGGCGGGTAGGCGGCCATGACGACGGCGTCGAGCCGTCCCTCGCGCATGAGTGGCGGGTTGACGCGGTCACCCTCCTTACGCCCGAGGTCAAAGAGGTCGAAGAGCATCGGCGTGTCGGTGTGCGAGTCGAGGGTGATCATGGTGTGGTGCGGGCGTCGGGCGTGGGCGTGGCGGCGCGCACGACTGATAAGATGGCGGAAGAGGTTGAGCATCGCCTCGTGGCCGGTGGTGGCGAGCCATTCAGGGGTGCCACTGGACGCTGAGGATGGGGTATTCAGGTGCTCCATCGCCTCGTTGACGCCGTCGGACGCCTCGGCCGTGGCGATGAAACCGGGGCCAGGGTCGCGGACGGCGTGGTGGTGGAGCGAGTTGACGGGGATGGGTGCGGTACGCGTCGTGGCGTCGAGCCCCATTGCGCGTTGCAGCTCGGAATCTGGGGCAGTGAGGTGACAGACTGCGTGATAACATCTCGTGCTTCCGCCTGACTATGTGGCAATACGGGGCTTGGAAACTGCGAGGGAAGGTCTTGGTAGAGCGTGCCGCCAAAGGCTACGTTGATGAGCTGATGGCCGCGACAGATGCCGAAGATGGGGAGGCCGCGCTGGTGGAGCCAAAGCGGATCAGTTGCAGCTCGCTGGTGTCGCGGATGGGATCGACGTCCTCGATCGACGGGTGGGGCGTCTCGCCAAACAGGTCGGGACAGATGTCGCCGCCGCCGGTCAGGAGCAGCCCGTCCAGGCCGTCAACTGATTGTGGTGAGGACGCTCAGTTCGGTCGTAGCGGGCACGAGTACGGGGCGCCACCTGCCAGGATGACAGATTGGAAATAGGGGTCGGCCAGCATCTCTTTGCCGTCTCGTCGGTTGACGGAAATGCCGATGCGTGGACGTGTGGCAGTGTCGACGGCTGAGGGCGCGGTCAACCTGCGCAAATAGTTCTTTTTAAAAGTGGTGACATGTTGGGTTTGAATGGGAGAAAAAGAAGAGGGCAACCCCGCATGGCGATTGCCCTCTGTTGTTTAATGGTTTATGTGTAAGACTTCGCAGCAGATGCACCGCTATGCAGAAGTGGCGGTTATGCGTCGATGTTCGCGTATGTCGCATTCTCTTCGATGAACTCGCGGCGTGGCCCGACGTCCTCGCCCATGAGCATGGAGAAGATGGCGTCAGCCTCGATGGCATTATCGATGGTGATCTGCTTGAGAGTACGGTTTTCAGGGGTTCATCGTCGTGTCCCAAAAGCTGGTGGTCGTTCATCTCTCCAAGACCTTTGTAGCGTTGCGTGTGGATCTGGGTCTCGTTGCCGCCGCCGTAGGGTGTCGATGAACTTCTGGCGCTGCTGTTCGGTCCAGCAATACTCCTCCACCTTACCCTTCTTGCAGAGGTAAAAGCGGTGGGGTGGCGAAAGTGAACGTACCCCTTCTCGATCAGTCGCGCATGCATGGAAGAAGAAGGTGAGGATCAGGGTAGCAATGTGGCTACCGTCCACGTCGGCATCGGTCATGATGATTATCTTATGGTAACGGAGCTTGCTTAGGTTCAGCTCCTTCGGGTCATCTTCGGTGCCGATCGATGACGCCCATCGCTTTGAAGATGTTTTTGGATCTCCTCGCTTTCGAACACACGGTGCTCCATCGCCTTCTCTACGTTGAGGATCTTACCACGGAGAGGCAGGGATGGCTGGAAGTTTCGGTCGCGCCCTTGCTTGGCTGTGCCGCCAGGCGAGTCTCCCTCGACGAGGAACAGCTCGCAGATGGCAGCGTCTTTCGAAAGAAACGAGTCGGCCAGCTTACCGGGCGGTCCACCGCCTGGGAGGGTGATTTACGTTGTACCATCTCGCGCGCCTTGCGTGCCGCTTGACGTGCTGTGGCAGCGAGGATCACCTTGTCGACGATCGTTTTTAGCCTCTTTCAGGTGCTCCTCAAGTAGTTGCCGAGGGCCTCGCCTGCAGCCATATCGACAGCGCCCATCACCTCGTTGTTTCCGAGCTTCGTCTTGGTCTGCCCCTCGAGACTGTGGCTCGGCCACCTTGATCGAAATCACGGCTGTGAGACCTTCGCGGAAGTCATCGCCTTGGATCTCTACCTTGGCCTTCTCCAGCAGCTTAGAGTCTTCGGCATGTTTCTTCCAGTGTGCAGGTTAGCCCACGTCGGAAGCCAGAGGTGCGTACCGCCCTCGATGAGGGTGTTGATGTCGTTGACATAGGAGAAGACGCTTTCGTTGTACGATGTGTTGTGAGGTCATGGCTACTTCGACGGGGATGCCTTGTTTCTCGGTGACGATATGGATCACATCGTGGATCAGCGCCTCTTTCGACTTGTCGATGTGCGCACAAACTCCTTCAGTCCTTCGATGCGAATAGAAGACTTCGAGTTTGTACGTCCCGTCCGGCTTCACCTCGCGGCGATCGGTCAATGTCAGTCGGATGCCGGCGTTCAGGAAAGGCCAGCTCGCGGAGTCGGTTGGCGAGGATGTCGTATGTTGTATTCGGTCACGGTAAGATTGACGCGTCCGGTTTGAACTCTATGGTTGTCCCGGTACGATCGCTATCACCCGTTATCCGAATATCGGCCAGCGGCTTGCCGCAGGAGAACTCTTGCACGTAGACTTTGCCGTTGCGGTGTACTTCGGCTTTCAGGTGGGTCGACGGTGCGTTGACACACGAGACACCGACGCCGTGTAGTCCACCAGACACTGTAGGTGCCCTTGTCAAACTTACCTCCGGCATGGAGCACAGTCAGCACGACCTCCAATGCCGATTTACCTTCCTTCTCGTGGTAATCGACCGGAATGCCTCGCCCGTCATCTGTCACGCTGATCGAGATTATCCTCACGGATCACGACATCGATATTCTTGCAGAAGCCGGCCAGTGCTTCGTCGATGGAGTTGTCTACCACCTCGTAAACCAAAATGATGGAGCCCTTTCTCACTCGTATCGCCGATGTACATGGCGGGGCGTTTTACGGACGCTTCAGACCTTCGAGCACTTGGATGTTTTTGGAAGAGTATTCCTCGCTTGCTGCTTTTATTTCTTCGTCACTCATGTTGATTTCCTCTCTTTTATTCATTATCAAATACGGAAACAAATATAGCCGTTCCCCTCCGAAAGAGTGGGGTTGGGAGATGGCTAACTGCATGAAAAAAGGCCGAAAGACGATTGACGCCTCTCAGCCTTGATGTAGCCCGTAGGGGGAATCGAACCCCTCTTTTGAGAATGAGAATCTCACGTCCTAGCCGATAGACGAGACAGGCCTTTGATACCAATATAACAGTGGACTTAGACGTCCTTCTTTTCTTTTTCCTCTTTCAGGCGCTTTTCCAGATCTTAAAGCCAATGCGTTGACATGTTTGTCAACTTTGACTTCAGGTTGCCTGCTTTGTTCTTATGAATCACATTCTTTTTCGCCAGCTTATCAAGCATTGCGCACTTTTTCGGATACATGGCTGTTGCCTCATTCTTATCTTCTGTGCCACGCAATTTCTTCACCGCATTACGCATCGTTTTTGGCACCGTAACGATTTTGTGCGCAGCGTGTTTTTGTCTGACGTATCCTCTTGATAGATGATTTGTGATTTGCCATCGTTATCTATTAATCTATTTCTTCTTTTATCTGATTCGTATTTGGTAGCCGTAGAGTCGAACCCCTCTTTCAAGAATGAAAATCTTGCGTCCTAGCCGATGAGACGAACAGGCCAATTCTTCGCTCAGAAATCACGCCTATCAGACCGTTAGGACCGCCCGCGTTTTCATTTTGCGAGCGCAAAGATAGAGGCACTTTCGAATCCTGCAAACATCGCTTTCTCTTTTTCTTTCAATAATTGGCGATGGATGCGTGATGACTTAGACGATGCGAAGGCTGTCCACTTTCAGCAGACGGTTCTTTAAGGCGTCCATGCGGCTTTGTCGGATGCGGGTGTCATCTCGCAGGTGAGCTCGAAGGGATTGTGTGAGGACGTCGGGCTTGTCTTCTTTTACGATGCGCATGACGCTGTTGAGATGAGGGTATTCGAAGGTGATGGTAATGGTTTCGTCGACGGTGCGTTCTTCGATGCGGGCGGCGGCGATGGCTTCGGCGGCGGCGGTGCGGTAGAGCTACGATGAGGCCGCTGGTGCCGAGTTCGATGCCGCCGAGTAGCGGACGACGATGATGAGGATGTCGGTCAGGTTGTTGGAGTTGATTTGGCCGAGGATGGGCTTGCCGGCGGTGGAGGAGGGTTCGCCGTCGTCGTTGGCGCGGAAGGTGGTGCGGTCGGGGCCGAGCATGTAGGCCCAGCAGACGTGTCGGGCGTCGTAGTACTTCTTGCGGTAGATGTCGAGGTTGGGTCTTGACTTCGTCAGGGGGTGCGGACGGGTAGGGCGAAGGAGAGAAAACGGCTGCGCTTCTCGGTGTAGTAGCCTTCGGAGAGGTCGCGGATGGTGCGGTAGGTATCTTCCATGATGGATCAGTCGGGGATGTGGGTTTCTTGTTCATCACGGAAGGCTCGGAAGTCTTTCATGATCTCTTCGATTTCTTCGATGAAGCGTGGGTCGCAGACTTTGTCGCGGACGGCTTCGTAGTAGCGCTCGATGGCGGGCAGGGCGCAGAGGTCTTTGCCACGGAGGACGAAGTAGGGTTCGTCGGCCTCGAGGCATTAGCTTGATCATCGGATGGGTTCTTCATTTCGTTCTTGTCGATAATCAGTGATAGGATAGGATCACTGAGATCGGTGGTGGACAAAGCGTGAAAATTGCAATGAACAGACTCGCCGTCCATTGAAATGGGAGAAATACATGTTTTGGGTGTTTTTGTCTATAGACAATGAGAGAAATATATGTATGGGTGTTTTTTTGTCTATGGACAATGAGGTGAAAAACATGTATTGGGTGTTTTTGTCTATGGACAATGAGATGAAATACATGTTTTGGGTGCCTTTGTCTATAGACAATGAAATTGAGAAAAACATGTATTGGGTGTTTTTGTCTATGGACAATGAGAGGGAATATCTGTATTGGGTGCTTTTGTCTATAGACAATGAGGAGGGAATATATGTATTGAGTGCTTTTGTCTATAGACAATGAAAGGTGATATATGTATTGAGCGCTTTTGTCTATAGACAATGAGAGGGAATATATGATTGAGTGCCTTTGTCTATGGACAATGAGATGAAAAACATGTATTGGATGCCTTTGCCTACAGACAATAGGGGTACGCACCTGTTAGATTCGCTTTCGACGGCAGACGATAGGCGAAGAAACAGGGGAAGAGGGGCGATGATGGTTTTGGAGGTGGCGAGGCGCTGAACGAGAGGGGTGCCCATACACATATATAATAGGTATGGGTCAGCCCTCGAAAGCTCTCTGCGGAGGAAGGGGGCGGTGCGGCTGCGGGTGCGTGGGGCGGCGGCGAGGGGCTTCCGGGCGTGCCGGTGAAGAGGATGCGACCGCCGCCACGGCCACCGTCGGGGCCCTCATGTCGATGAGGTAGTCGGCGCTCTTGATGACGTCGAGGTTGTGCTCGATGACGATGATGGTGTTACCCTTGTCGACGAGCTTGTTGAGGACACCGAGTAGGACGCGGATGTCTTCGAAGTGCAAGCCGGTGGTGGGTTCGTCGAGGATGTAGAGCGTGCGGCCGGTGTCGCGTTTGGCGAGTTCGGTGGCCAGCTGACGCGCTGACTTTCGCCGCCGGAGAGGGTGGTGGAGGGTTGGCCGAAGCTTGATGCTAACGGGCCGACGTCTTGCAACACCTTGATCTTGCTGAGGATGGCGGGGATGTTTTCGAAGAATTCGACGGCCATGTTGATCGTCATGTCGAGGACGTCGGCGATGGACTTGCCGCGATAGCGCACCTCGAGTGTCTCGCGGTTGTAGCTGGGCGACCGTGGCGAGTCTTCGCAGGGGCACGAGCACGTCGGGCAGGAAGTTCATTTCGATCGTTTTGTAGCCGTTGCCTTTGCACGTTTCGCAGCGTCCGCCGGAGACGTTGAAGGAGAAGCGTCCGGGCTTGTAGCCGCGGATCTTGGCTTCGGGCAGGCTGACGAAGGGTTGCGGATGTCGGCAAGAGACGCCCGTGTGAGGTGGCCGGATTGCTGCGTGGGGTGCGGCCGATGGGCGACTGGTCGACGTTGACCACCTTGTCGATGTGCTCGATGCCCTCGATGGACTGGTAGGGTGGGGCTCCTGTTCCGAGCGATAGAATCGCTGGCTGAGGATGGGCTGGAGGGTGGCGTTGATGAGGGTGGATTTGCCGCTTCCGGAGACGCCGGAGACGCAGATGAAGGTGCCCAGCGGGAAGCTGACATCGACCTTCTTCAGGTTGTTGCCCGTGGCGCCTCGGGCACGAGGTGATGGCCGTTGCCGGGGCGACGTGTGGCGGGCACCTCGATCTGACGGCGGCCGTTGAGGTATGACGAGGTGAGGGTGTCGGTCTTGATCATCTCGTCGGGCGTGCCGGCGAGACGACTTCGCCGCCGAGCCGACCTGCCTTGGGGCCCATGTCGACGACGTAATCGGCGCTCAACATCATGTCCTTGTCGTGCTCCCACGACGATGACCGAGTTGCCCGTGTCGCGCAGCTCTTTGAGGGAGTCGATGAGGGCGGATGTTGTCGCGCTGATGGGGCCTATGCTGGGCTCGTCGGGGATGTAGAGCACGTTGACGAGGGCGGCTGCCGATCTGCGTAGCCAGGCGGATGCGTTGGCTTTCGCCGCCGGAGAGGGTGGCCGAGGGGCGGTTGAGGGAGAGGTAGTCGAGGCCAACTTCGAGGATGAAGTCGAGGCGCGAGCGGATCTCTTTTGAGGATCTCCACGGCGATGGTGCGCTGCGCCGGCGAGAGCTTTTCCTCCAGGCCGTTGACCCACTTGGAAAGCTCGGCGATGTCCATCGAGGCCGGCTCGGCGATGTTCTTGCCGTCGATGAAGTAATGCAACGCTTCCTTGTTCAGGCGCTGGCCCTGACATTCAGGACAGACGGCGGTGCGGATGAATGGTGCGGGCTTTTTGCGCGCGGTGGAGGGCTCGTCGTCGCTTTCGCCTTGCATCATGGCGATGTATTTCGCCACGCCCTCGTCAGGCGTACGAGAAGCTGGAGTGGCCGAGCCACGCCGTCGAGACGGCCACCGGCTCTTCGGTGCCGTTGATGATCTCGTCCATGGCCTCTTCGGGGAGGTCCTTGATGGGCGTCTTGAGTGTCGCGCCGTGTCGCTTGCAGAGGGCTTCGATCTGTCGGAAGACGAGGCGTGTCTTTGTATTTCCCGAGGGCCACGATGCCCCCTTGTAAATACTGAGCGAGGGGTCGGGGACGATCTTCTCCATGTCGATCACGTTCACTTCGCCGGGGCCCTTGCACATGTGGGCAGGCGCCGTGGGGCGAGTTGAAAGAGAAGTTGTGTGGCGCCGGCTCGCTGTAAGCCAGTCCGGTCACGGGGCACATCAGTCGGCGGCTGTAGTAACGCATCTCGTCCGTCGTAGCGTCGAGCAGCAGGATGAGTCCGTCGCCCTGCTTCATGGCCACGCGGAGGCTCTCGTGAGGCGTGGCCCGTCGTTGATGCTGACCACGAGCTTGTCGATGACCACCTCAATGCTGTGCATCTTGTATCGATCCAACTTCATGCCGCGGCTGATCTCCATCAGCTTACCGTCGACGCGCACGTTGAGGTAGCCCTTCTGCGCACCTGCTCGAAGAGCTCCTTGTAGTGCCCTTGCGGTTGCGAACGAGCGGTGCCAGCAGATACATCTTCCGGCCGTTGTACTCCCGCTGATCAGCTCAGAATCTGCTCCTCGGTGTACTTGACCATCTTCTCGCCGCTGAGGGTAGGAGTAGGCCTCGCCGGCGCGGGCGTAGAGCAGGCAGGAAGTCGTAGACCTCCGTCGTGGTGCCGACAGTGGAGCGTGGGTTGCGGTTCGTCGTCTTTTGCTCGATGGAGATGACGGGGCTTAGGCCGGTGATCTTGTCCACGTCTGGCCGCTCCACGTTGCCCATGAAGTTGCGAGCGTAGGCCGAGAAGGTGTCGATGTAGCGGCGCTGACCTTCGGCGAAGATGGTGTCGAAGGCGAGCGACGACTTGCCGCTTCCGCTCATGCCTGTGATGACGGTGAGGCGGTTGCGGGGCAGCTCGACGTCGATATTCTTCAGGGTTGTGCACGCGTGCACCCATACGCCAATGGTGCCACCCGCTCGACGCGGTCGTCTGTTGTTGTGACTTCTTTCTGTTTATCGATAGCCATACGTGCTGCGTTCACTTCGTCACCCAGCGCTGGTCGTGAGACGGTGCGGTTGGGGGAGTGTAATAGAGGTCTTGTTTGCGGGGGATGAGGATGGTGTAGCTGCGGCACATTGGAGATGAGCTTCGAGTCGCGCAGCCAGGGGTTGAAAGCGCTTGAGGTCGGCGTAGGTGATGTCGTGCGACTTGGCGAGCTACCAAATCAGGGGATACCGGCCGAGACCGTCACCTCGTCGCAGGAGATGGGCGCGTAGAGGTCGCGTGGGCGGAGGAGAAGCCATACTTCTGCGGGTTCTCGAAGATGAGCTTCGTGGCCAGGATGCGGTAGACATAGCGTGCCGTCTCCTCGACGAGCCAGAGGTTCAGCACGGACGTCTCGCGTTGTGAGGCAAAGGCGCCTGAGATGCGCCCCATGCCCGCGTTGTATGATGCGGCGGCCGAGGCCCAGTCACCGTATTTATTGTGAGGCGTCCTTGAGGGTAGCGGCAGGCGGCCTCCGTGGCGCGGGCCACGTTGTAACGCTCGTCCACGCTGGGCGTGATCGTCGAGCCATATTCCCGTCCGGCCGATTCCAAGACTGCCACATGCCTGCGGCGCGCGCTGGCGATACGATGCGCGGGTCGAGATGGCTCTCTACGACGGCCAGATACTTGAGTCCTCTGGCACTCCATTGGCCTTCAGGATAGGCACGATGATGGGGAAGTAGCGGTTGGCGCGCTTGATGGTCAGCATCGTGGTGGAGTGGAAGTAGGGCCAGGCTGCTCAGCTCGCGGTCCATGGACTCATACATATTATATCGGGTCAAGTCGATCGTCTGGCCGCAGAAGGTGACCTTCTCCGGCACCTCGGGCGAGGTGATCCAGCCGTCGTCCTGTCCGGGGCTGTTCGGAGTTTTGCGATTGGACGGGGAAGCAGGCCGTCAGGCTGATCAGTCCGGCCGCGAGGAAACGCAGGCCGTGGGATGTTTCGTTCTCATTCTCTCTCTTATGCTTATTGATTACTGTGATTCTTGTTTGAACTGGAGCGCACGACGTTGATGTCGCCGCTTTTACGGTGCGTTTTGCCGTCCGTTCCGGTGTATTCGATGACGTAGTAATGGGCGCCAGCGACACGTACTGTCCGCGATAGCGCCCATCCCAGCCGCCGTTCGGGTCGGTCAGTGATAAAAGCAGGCTGCCCTGCCGATTGAAGACGGACGCGCTGAAGCGCACGACCGACTTATGGGCCACTTTGAACACGTCGTTCACGCCCGGCGAACTCTCTGGCGAGAAGACGTTGGGCACCTCAGCACCGTCTCCGTGACGCTGATCTTGTAGCTATTGTCCTTGTTTATGCATCGGCCGGAGCGGTCGCTCACCTCCAGCGTGACGGTGTAGTTGCCCACGCGGTCGAAGGTGTACGTCATCTCCGGATCCGTGAAGCGCACGATGGGCACATCGCCCGTAGCCTCTCGCCGTGTGACTTGCCCGGACGAAGAGCGACGCCACGGGGGTGTTGGCCTGCGCTCGGAAGCGGATCTCGGCCGGGGCCGAGAGTTCGCCCGTTTTGAGTTTGAGGTTTGACCGAGTCTCGGACGTGAGTGTCGTATCGGCGTGCACCTCGAGCGCCACCGCTTCGTAACGATCGAGGGTGGCTGTTTGTTCGATGCCGAAAGTGCGCGCGAAGAGGTCGCCCGTCGGATCGATCTTCCCGTATCCGTAAGCGGCGGGCGGCTCAGCGAGATGTCGAAGGGTTGCCGCGGAGTGTGTCCACGACCAGCTCTTCGGTGAAGCTGCGCGAGGCCTCCTTCAGGTCTGCGTCAGGTAGCTGACTTCGAATTCGCGCGAGCTCCATCTCCTTACCGTCCGGCGGGTAGTAGCGTAGCGTGGGCAGGGTCGGCCGTGCCCGCTAAGCGCAGCGAGGAGCAGGCGTCGGACGATGGGGACACACTGAGGCTCGTGAGGCGCGCCGGGTAGCGGCTGTAATCGATGATCCAGACGTAGCGTCGCAGCTCGCCGCTACCGTCGACGACGAAGTAGCCGTAGCCCTCCGCGGGGTTCGTGACCGTCGACGTAGATCCGCTTTGGGTCGAGGCCACCGCCTCCCAATCGTCCTCCACGGCCGCTTTTTGTGCGGTAGCGATACCAGCGGGTGCGTGCCCGTTCCGGTGTGGCTGAGGGTCACGCCGTCGGTGCCATAGACTAAATAAACTTCCAGCTTGTAAGCCGTATTCTCCCGGCCCGGACGGGCGTCTTGCGCCGCCACTGACTTGATACTGGGGCCCGGGTTCACCCCCGTCCACCCGATCGCGAGCAGAAGAAGGTATGGAGCATGCCTTGTGTGCCACGAAACGGTGGCGTTCCTGCGTTGAAAAATCGTCTTACCCATACTTTTATCCAAATGAGCGGCAAAAAGTAGGCGTGGAAACTGAGAATGGACGGGGGTGCTCCTTCTTCGTGTTTGTGAAGCCCCCATGTCGGCGGTGGGGAAGAATATACGTCGACAGACGCTTTGCAATGGGATAAGAGAACGTGAGTTCGATGTGATGTTAAGTGTGGAGCCAAAGGGCAGAGCGTTTCTACGGAAGCCACGCGTAATGGCCAAAAACGTTTTGGGAAATGCCCCGCGGACGCTTCCGCAAGCGTCAAAAAGGGGAAAAATGAGACTTGCGCGCCTGCGTAAAGTACTGCGGCATTATAGTCAACAAAAATGGTTTGCGAATAGACGAGAGGTCTCGGATCTCTTTATTCATGCGCATGTAGGCATGTAGATCAATTCGCAATCCATTTTCGCTTGACAATCCCCAAAAACGGCTTCTAAATACCGCGTCATGCGACATGCCAGCGTCGCTCTGATCCAGCGGCTGGCACGCGACATGCCAGCGTCACTTTTGACCCAGCGGCCTCGGCATGCGACATGCCAGCGTCACTTTCGACCCAGCGACCCCGTCATGCGACATGCCAGCGTCGCTTTTTGACCCAGCGGCCTCGGCATGCGACGTGCCAGCGTCACTTTCGACCCAGCGGCCCCGGCATGCGAGCATGCCAGCTCACTTTTCTGACCCAGCGGCCCCGGCATGCGGCATGCCAGCGTTACTTTCGATCCAGCGGCCGCGGCAACTGAGTTGCCAGCTCACTTTTGATCCAGCGGAGGCGTCAACTGAGTTGCCAGCTCACTTTTGATCCAGCGGAGGCGTCAACTGAGTTGCCAGCGCCACTTTTGATCCAGCGGAGGCGTCAACTGAGTTGCCAGCGTCACTTTCGACCCAGCAGCCCCGCATGCGACATGCCAGCTCACTTTTGACCCAGCGGCCCCGGCATGCGACATGCCAGCGTTACTTTCGATCCAGCGGCCGCGCAACTGAGTTGCCAGCTCACTTTGATCAGCGGAGGCGTCAACTGAGTTGCTAGCTCACTTTTTGATCCAGCGGAGGCGTCAACTGAGTTGCCAGCTCACTTTTTGATCAGCGGAGGCGTCAACTGAGTTGCCAGCGCCACTTTTGATCCAGCGGAGGCGTCAACTGAGTTGCCAGCGTCACTTTTGACAGCGGAGCCGGCAACTGAGTTGCCAGCGTCACTGACCCAGCGAGGCGTCAACTGAGTGCCAGCTCACTTTTGTCCCGCGGACTGGCAACAGAGTTGCCGGCAGGCCCATTTTTCATTTTCGAGATCGTCGCACGGCCTTTTTCGATGCGTAGGGTCCAATCGGGTTGGACTTATTGGGCCAGAAGTGGCCCATGCTTTTCGCGTATCGAGAAATCAATCAGAGAATCCGGCGACGGCAAAGAAGATCCAATCAGCCCCGACGGCATGCAGGGGCGTGGGCTCCGTAGAAGCTGCCGAAGGCGCTGAGGCGAGTATTTGGGCGGCTTCGAGGGCCGGAGATGAGCGCCGAGATGAGCGTCAGGCCGATCGTCCAGGCGTAAACACTGCGTCGGCCTCCAAAGCGGCGATGCAAGAAGGCAAGTGACGATGAGCACGATGGCCAGCGGATAGAGGAACATGAGGCACGGGGAATGGCTGCGGAGATGATCGTCTTCAGCCCTGAATGTGCCGACGGCGAAGGGAGACGATGACGAACGTCACGGCGTAACCCTTGTACGACAGGCCGCCAGAACTGCGCATGGAAGTAACTGGCACGAGGCCGTGACGAGACCGATGCTGGTGGTTGAGCAGGGCCAGCAACACGATCACAGCCAGGATCAGCGCTCCGGGTTCGCCGAAGAGCAGTCGGGCGGATCCGGCAAGACGGGCGCACCGGTGTCGAGGATGCCGAGCTTCTCCACGCTGGCGGCGCCCAGTCCAGCGATGAAGATGTAGACCAGGCCCAAGCAGCCGATGGCGATCATGCCGGCGCGCATGGTGGCGCCATCACCTCACGGCGTGTCGTGGCGCCGCTGCTGCGTGACGAACTCAATCACCAGGATGCCGAACACGAACGAGGCCCAGTGCGTCGAGCGTGTTGTAGCCGTCGATAAAGCCCTGCAGGAGGGCGACGGTAGGCGATCCGTAGGCCGATGTCGGCGCGTCGGGTGTGCCTGGCGGTGTGATCAACGATTTAACGATGAGGATGACGATCGTGGTCAACAGCGTATGGGCGTCAAGACTCCGCCGATGCGTCCGACCAGTTTTTGGGGGTTGATGGAGAGCCAGAGGGTGACGAGAAGAAGACGATAAGGAAGACGATCTGCGCCCAATAGCCCGCGTCGGGAGAGAGGAAGGGGCGGACGGCAATCTCGAAGAGACGGTGCCCGTGCGGGGGATGGCGAAGGCAGGGGCCGATGGAGGTAGAGCGCCAGCGTGAAGAGTATGCCGAAGAGTGGGTGTACGCGGCCAGCCAGTTCCTGCACATTGCGGCAGCCAGAGTAGCCCATCGCCAAGACGCCGGCCAGGGGCAACCCGACGCCGGTAAGGACAAGCCCGTTATGGCCCACTACACGTTTGTTCCCGCCCGTTGACCTAAGGCGGCGGGGAAAAATCAGTTTCCGGCTCCCAAAGAAGAGGCAAACAACATCAATCCGACTGAGAGGTAAGCACGTCGTGTCATTCGAGTAGAATTGGGGTCAGACATGAGATAAAGTGTTTTTAGAGGTGTGAATGAATAGTTGAGTGGCGGCTCATTCATGAGTTAAACTGAAGAGACGCCGGTGGGAGAGTCCATTTGAGGTGAGGGAAAAGGAGAGGCCCTGTCGGCCATTCCATGTGTCGAATAGTCCGACAGGGGCCTCTTGCTTTTTAGGGGAGGCAGGAGCCTCGTTCGTTGGATCGGGGTTCCTGCCCCCTCGAAGAGGGAAGGTCAGTAGCCGAAGATGTCTTGCAGGGGTGAGGAGCTTGACCTCACCTAAGGAGCGGAGCTTGTTCATGTCGATGTCTTTCAATTGCCCAGAACAGCGTAGTGGTACGTGCGGCCTTGATCCATTTCTCTTGGAAGGCCTTGACGTCAGCCAGGGTCATGCTCTGCACCTTCTCGAAGATGGCCTTGTTGCGGTCGTGAGTCCACGCCCATGTGCTTTGGCATGCAGGTAGCCCAGAGCACATCGCCTCTCACCGTGCGCTCGGTGCGCAGGCGAGCCAGGATGGCGTCTTTGGGCGATCTTGAAGGCAGCTTCGCTCTCAGGCAGTGATGATGATCTCCATGAAGGCGTCGATAGCCTGAGGCATCTTGTCGTTCTGCGTGGCCACGAAGGCTTGGAGGCGTAGGGGCGCGTCTTGTCGGAGGGGCGTGATCAGGACGGCGTTGGCTGAGTAAGCTAGGCCGCGCGATTCGCATCTCTTGGAAGACGATGGCGTTCATGCTGCCGCCGAAATACTCGTTGTAGAGGCGTTACGCCGGGATCGTTAGCCACATCGAAGGGCTCGCCACGGTTGGGAATACTGGAGGTGAGTAGATCTGTTTGGCGTTGTACTCGGCCAGCATGACGGTGTTGCTTGGCGTCTGCACCAGCATGACGGGCTTCTTGGCCAACGGAGCGGGTTTATCGGCCGTGCGATGGAGCTGGTCGAGGGCTCTTGAGTACATCCGATTCGGCGCCGGGGCCATAGTAGAGCACGGAGTGCTGCTTGGTGAAAGGTCGCGCACCCGTAGCGCAGAGCGTGTCGGAGGTGAGCGCCTTCCAGTGCGTCGTTCGTCAGCGTGGTGGCTTTGATATGCTCCGCCCATAGCAGCGACGTAGCGACGCAGGGCTCCAGTTCTGTCCCTGATTCAGTTTCGCATCGGCGCGGGCCTTGATCCGATCGGCTTTGAGGTTCGTGAGCACATTCTCGTCTGGCTTAGCGTCAGCGATCAGTTCCTCCATCAGCTCGAGGGCTTTGGGCATGTTCTCGCTCAGTCCGCTGACGGAAACGTAGCAACGCTCATCGGTCACATTGGCGCTGAAGGAGCAGGCGATGTCAAAAGAACTCGCTTCTTGATCTCCGTGGGCGACTTCTTGCTGGTGCCGAGGGTAGCTGAGGATAATCGAAGGCGGTGCCAAGGGTGGCGTCGTCGTTGCGACCCATATCGAAGACGTACATGAGTTCAAACACATCCGTCGTCTCGTTCTTCTTGTAGAGCAGAGGCAGGCCAGACTTCAGCGAAGCGGTACTCATGTCCTTTTTGAAGTCTAAGAATACGGGCTCGATGGGCTTCACTTCGGTCAGCTGAATCTCACGGAGGAAGCGCTGGCGGTGTCACGATTCGTAGCGATGGGCGTGATCTCCGGTTTGTCGATCTTCTTGAATCCCGGTTGGCCTTCGCGCTTGAAGACTACGGCGTAGGCGTTTTCGCCCAGCTTCTCGTTGGCAAACTTGACGATGTCGGCCTTCGTGATCTTCTCCATTCGTTCGATCTGATGCACCATGTCGGCCCAGCTGACACCGTTGACAAAAGGCGTCGACGTAGGCATTGGCGCGGCCCTCGTTCGAGTCATATTCCTTCATCAGCTCCAGCTTGCAGTTGGCCACGCAGGCACGCAGCAGCGACTCGTCGAAGTCGCCCTTGCGCGGTTTGGCCACCTCCTCGAGCAGCAGGTCGCGCGCCTGTTCGAGCGTCTGACCGTCCTTAGGCCGAGCGTTGAGGAGAAACATGCCGTAATCCGCGAAGGTGTAGGGATAGCAATAGGACGAGAGCACCTTTTGCGCGTGGATGAGATCGAGGTCGATGAGGCCTGCCTGATCATTGTAGAGCAGAGAGGCAGCCAGGATGGCCGAAGTCGTTGTCCGCTGAGGCTTCGCCGCCAATGCGCCACGCCACGTTGACGTTCGCTGCCTCCACGCCGCGCACCTCCTTCGTTGTCGGGCTGGTGATCGGCGCCTCCTCTTTCGAAGGTAGGCTTGGGCAGGCTGTCGTTCGGCTTCATGTTGCCGAAGTATTTCTTGATGATGGCGATCATCTCGTCCGGATCGAAGTCGCCCGAGAGACGAGATGGCCCATGTTGTTGGGCACTACCAGGTCTCGTAATGGCGCTTTGATGTTCGTGATCGAGGGGTTCTTGAGGTGCTGCTGGGTGCCGATGACGGACTGCGTGCCGTAGGGGTGATTGAAGAAGAGCATCGAGCGGAGGGTGTCGATCACGGTCCGTGCATCGCTGGCCAGACCCATGTTGTACTCCTCATAAACGGCTTCAAGCTCGGTATGAAAGCCGCGGATGACGCTGTTTTGGAAGCGGTCGGCTTGGATCTTGGGCCCAGTTCTCGATCTGGTTCGAGGGGATGTCCTCGGTGTAGCAGGGTGACGTCGAAGTTCGTGTACGCGTTCGTGCCCGTGGCGCCGATAGCGGCCATCAGCTTGTCGTACTCGTTGGGGATGGCATGCTGCGAAGCCTTGTTGCTGATGCTATCGATCTGACGATAGAGTGCCTTGCGTTCAGCCTCGTCGGTGGTTTTGCGATAGACTTCAAAGGCGTTCGATCTCGTCGAGGAGGGGCTTTTCGGCCTCATAGTTCGACGTCCCGAAGTGAGTGGTGCCCTTGAACATGAGGGTGCTCAAAGTAGTGCGCCAGGCCGGTGGTCTCTGCTGGGTCGTTCTTTTCCGCCTACGCGAACGGCGATATAAGTCTGGATGCAGGGCGCCTCTTTGTTGACGCTCATGTAGACCTTCAGGCCGTTGTCGAGGGTGTAGATGCGGGTCTTCAGCGGGTCGCCGTCGACCGTCTCATAGATCCGATTTTGCGCTCGGACCTTTTGCAATTCATGACGGTAAACATCCCCGTGAGGATGACTCGCCAACGTGGTGACAAAAACTGCTTTGCTTTCATAGATAAACAACAATGATTAGCGGGATAGCTGTGTATACTTTCGGATTATCTCTTCTGGGTATTGTATTTTAAGCTGAAACAAAAGTAGGGCTTTCGATAAGAAGCACAAATCGTAAGCGAAAAAGCTGAAGCACTTTTTGTAGGGAGGTGCGAAGGTCTCCCGCAGATTGCAGGAGATGTTTGTAGGGGTACGATAGTCTCCCGCAAGTTGCAGGAGATGGTATGTAGGAGGTACGATAGTCTCCACAGAGTTGCAGGGGAGATGTTTGTAGGGGGTACGATGGTCTCCCTCAGATTGCAGGAGATGTTTGTAGGGGTACGATAGTCTCCCGCAAGTTGCAGGAGATGGTATGTAGGGGTACGATAGTCTCCCGCAGATTGCAGGAGATGGTTCGTAGAGGTACGAAGGTCTCCCGCAGATTGCAGGAGATGGTTCGTAGAGGGGTACGAAGGTCTCCCACAGATTGCAGGAGATGTTTGCCAAATGGCGATGATCGCACACGACTTGCATGGCCTGGGGGCGCTCTCCCGTCCTAACCTCTTTTTGGGATTTTTGAGAGGTTGTCGTCCCTCTATTTTGCCGCCGATAATCAGGACAAGTCATTCAATAGTGAACATCACACAAAAACGAACCCACAGGAGATGGCCTCTCCTATACCTTATATTATACGTCTGTGCGGCACACGGCATGCAGGCGCAGATCCTTCCCGCGGACTCTACGAAAGACGATGAAGTGGCCACGCACGCCGCAGCGGGGTGAAGAAGTTTAACCTCGACGAGGTGGTCGTCACCGCCACCCGCACCCCGAAGCGCCTCATGCAGACACCGGTCATCACGCAGGTCATCACCGCTGCGCAGATCGAAGATCGTGGCCTGACCGACATCCGCAACCTGCTGACGCAGGAGATACCCGGACTGGCCTTCAATGAGGTGGGCTTCGGCACGAGCATCAACCTACAAGGCCTCGGCGGTAAGCACATCCTCTTTTGATCGACGGCGAACGCATGGCGGGCGAGACAGGTAACAATGTGGACTATCACCGCCTGGACCCGAACAATGTGGAGCGGATCGAGATCGTGCGGGGCGCCTCGTCGGCCCTCTACGGATCGCAGGCCACGGGCGGCGTGATCAACATCATCACCAAAGCGCCCCAAAGGCCCCGTTCACCGTCTCGGCCTCCATCAAGGCGGCGCCGCTCTATGAACGCAACTACACGAAGGTGGACCCGGACGACGCCCAATGTTGTTTCAAGCGCAGCGTGGACCGACCAATCTCAACGCCGACGTGCGCATCGGTGGGCGCTGGAAGCACTGGACGGCGCAGACCTCCTACGCGCACAGAGCGCCGACGCCTACCGCCTCTTTGACCGTGACAGCGTGGTGAAGTACTTCCCGGAGTACGACATCACCGTCCGTGAGCGCCGCGTGGAAACGCCCACGCAGGTCTCGGGTTACCACGCATCAGGTGACCCAAATGCTGGGTTATACGCCCTCCGACCGTCTTACGATCGGCGCCAAAGGCGCTGGTACACGATGAACAAGCACGACCTCACGCCCGACAACGCCTATGAGCACAACACGGATCTCTCCGGTTCGCTCACCGCCGACTATCGCTTCAGCACCCGCGCGGCCCTCCAGGCCTCGGTCTATTCCGACACCTACAACCGCTTTACCGCCCTCGAGCAGCTCGATCAGCGCGACCTGATCTACCGCAATCGCATGACGCAGCCGCGCCTCATGTTCACCCTCGACCGCTGGCACCGCCAGATCGATCAACATGGGCGCGGAGTTGCTCTACGAAAGCCTCTACACGGATAAGTTCGTCTCCGGCAGCTACGAGACGCGCAGCCAGCGCTCCTATTCGGTCTTTGCACAGGACGACTGGACCGTCACGCCGCACCTCTCGCTCGTGGCGGGTTTGCGCTGGATTATCACAACGCCTATGGCGCCAACGTAGCGCCGAAGTTGGCGGCGGTCTGGCGCCTTTTTCCCCTCACGCTCCGCTTCAATTATGCCGCTGGCTATCGTTCGTCCCACCCTCAAGGAGCTTTACATGATTGGGATCACCTCGGCATGTTCATGATCTACGGCACGAGAACCTGCGCCCCGAGCGCAAATCAATATCTCTCGCTCTCCGCCGAGTATGTTTCAGAGTACGTCTACGCCATGGCCACGGGCTACGTGAACTTCTTTTCCGATAAGATCGAGGGGCCTCTGGACGAACAATCAGAAGGAGCTGCACTATCGCAACGTCTCCTCCGCCGCTCTCCGGCGCCTACGCCAATGTGCGCATCAACCCCGGCGTGTCGGGCCTTTTCCTGCATCTCTGGCTAACTGCCTCTTCCCCAAAGCGTACGGACGGCGTGCAGCTGACGGCTTACAGTCGCCTCTCGGGCAACGTCCGCGCGGAGTACGCCTTCACCCTCGGTCGGCAGCATTTCACGCTGAACCTCAGTGGCTCGCTCCTCGGTGGCAAGCGTTACGATGTGCTCTGGTCGCGTAGAGGTGAACGGTAAAGGAAGTGGAGTCTTATTATGAGTCTCGTTCACCTTCGTAGCAGCCTTTGGAACGCTACGGCTGCGTGGCGCCCCATGCGACAGTTGCGCGTCACCCTTGGCGTGGATAACCTCTTCGATTACCACGCCGGTATCATCAATTTCAACACCTACACAGGCCCCGGCCGAAGCGTGTTCAGGGGCGCTGCATTTCTCAATTTGAGGGGACACTGCTGAGTCTCCGACATCATTTAATCCCTACCACTATGAACGAAAGAAGAACCACAAGCACCCAGCAAGGTCACTGGGTACTGGCCGCCATGGGTAAGCGTGTCCTGCGCCCCGGCGGGGAAAGAGTTGACCGAAAGCTGATCGATAGCCTCAACATCGCATCAAGCGACGACATCGTAGAGTTTGCCCCGGGCTGGACGCTCACCGCTGAGCTGGCCCTGAAGCGCAAGCCACACTCTTACATCGGCGTCGAGATGGACGAGTCCGCAGCCGCTGAGTTGCGTCGGACGATCGACGGCCCCGACCGCCGCATCATCATCGGCGATGCAGCCCATTCAGGCCTGCCCGACGCCTCCGCCGATAAGGTCTGCATGGCGAGGCCATGCTTACGATGCAAAAACGAGCGTCGAAGTCGGCCATCGTCAGCGAGGCTTACCGGCTGCTCAAGCCGGGCGGACTCTACGGCATCCATGAGATGGGCCTCGCCCGACGACGTCAGCGAGGAGACGAAGCGCAGCATCTTGCGCGATCTCTCGTCCGTGATCAACGTCAATGCACGTCCGCTGACCGCAGCGGGTGGATGATTTACTCGTAGCCGAAGGCTTCGAGATCGTACGTGTGGAGACGAACCCCATGCACCTGCTCGAGGCGCAACGGGTCATTGACGACGAAGGACTGCTGCGAGCCGTCAAGATCTGGTTCAACATCCTCACCCATGCTGAGGGCCCGCGAGCGTATCCTGGCCATGCGTGACACTTTCCGTCGCCACATGGAGAATATCAACTGCCGTGCTATCGTGGCCGTGAAGTAATCACTAATCATTAACCCATAACCCAACACCCCAATGAACAGTATCAAAAGAATTTCCTGCGGAGCCATCTTGGTCGTCTGTGCCATCTCCGCTACGCTGGCCAGCTGTGGCAGCGACAACCCCGAACCGAAAACCGAAGGCCTCGACGTGAAGCGTCACACACAGAGCCGCGCCACCTCCGTGGCGGGCGATTCCACCGACTGGGTCTACTTCTCCTTTGCCACTGGCGCCGAAGTGTCAGGTGTGACGGAAGCCAATCGCATGAGCCGCTCCGACTGGGACATCGCCTTCAACCGTTTCAACATGCGCACCAACAGTGGCCTTTCGGGCAGTGGCAAGGGGCGGCGCCGTGGAGACGGACAAGACGAGCTTTGCCGACGTGACCGAAGCGCCCTCCGATGGCTAGCGTGACCGACGTAGAGATCACGATCAGAGGCTACAGCAATGGAGCCATGCGTGAGAAGAAGAGCACCGGTAATCTCGCGCTGAATAAAGGCCGTCCGCTTCTCCGGTCCGCCCCGACGTACACCCTCAACGATCACGTCTTCGTCGTTCGTACGGCCGACGGGAAGTATGTCAAGGTGATTTTCGAGAGCTTCCACAACGCCGGAAAGAAGAGTGGTTACATCACCTTCCGCTACGCCTATCAGCCGGACGGCAGCCGTAACCTGAAGTCAAAGTCGATGTCGAAATCGGAATCGAAGTAGCCCCTGTATAGAATCGATGTCTTTTCCAAATAGTAAGACGCCGCCACGGCGCAAAGAGAAAGCGCGCACCTGGCGGCGTCTCCATAAGTGGGTGGGGCTTGTCCTCACCTTCTTTATTCTGGCCTTCGCGCTCTCGGGCGTCTTCCTCAACCATCGCACCGCCATCACGCGCTGGGACTTGCCGCGCCGATGGCTGCCGCAGCAATACGTGTACGAGAATTGGAACAACGGCGCCGTGGTCGGCACCTTACGTGTGGGGCCGGACAGCGTCATGCTTTACGGCAGCAATGGCATCTGGGTGGCCGACACCTTCTGCCGCGGCCTCCGGCCCTGCATGGACGGTATGCGTCCCGGCACCGACAACCGGAACATCCGCGCCGTCGCTGCCACCTCGACGGTCAGCTCTTCGCCATCTCCACCTATAGGCTCTACCGCTTCGACCGCACCGCCTACCGATGGCGCGAGGTGGAGGGTGCGCTGACGGACGACGAGGCGCTGACGGACGTGCTGTCCGTGGGCGATAAGCTCTACGTAGTCACCCGCTCGAACGTGTACGCCGCCGCAGCGCCCTACACCCGCTTCACCGCCCAACCGTTACCCACGCCAGACGACTACGATCCGCGTGTCTCGCTCTTCAAGACGATCTGGGTGACCCACAGCGGCGACTTGTTCGGTTTGCCCGGCCGACTGTTGATCGATGTGGTGGGGATCATCGTCGTTGTGCTCTGCCTCACGGGCCTCGTCGTGACCCTCTTCGAAATCCCGATTCGCCTGCGTAAGAAGCGCGGCGACCCAGCGCTGCCCTTGCGCCGCACATGGACGTTCTCCTTCGTGTGGCACAACCGGCTGGGGAGCCTCTTTATCGTCCTGTTGCTGCTGATCGTCGTCACGGGCATGTTCCTCCGTCCGCCGCTGCTCATCCCCATTGCGCGCACGCAAGTGAAGCCCGTGCCGGGCAGCACGCTCCAGAGCAACAACCCGTGGCACGACCGTCTGCGGCGCTTGCGCTACGATACGGAGGGCGTCGGTGGCTGCTGGCGGCCTCGTCTGGCATCTACGCTTTCCCCGCGTTTGGCGAGCAGCCCAAGAAACTGGACAACACGCCCCCGGTGAGCGTCATGGGCCTCAACGTCTGGCAGCAGACGGGTCCCAACCAGTGGGTCGTGGGCTCGTTCAGCGGGATCTATGGCTGGGACCTATCTGACGGCAGCGTGACCGATTATGATACGGGCCTCCCGCTCGACGAGATGGGGGCTACGGTCGGCGCGGTGGCGGCGGACGGCCCACGTTCGGGAACCCCGTGAGTGGCTTCTCGGCCGACTTTGCGCAGGGGCCGGTCGTCTTCGATTACGGTCGCGGCGCACGGCTTTACAGCTACCCCGATATGCCGTTCGAGTCCATGCCCGAGGTCTTCGCGCGAGATGGCCGCATATCGTTCTGGCACTTCTGCCTTGAGTTGCACGTCGGCCGACTCTACCGCTCGTTCCTTTTCGCCTTCACGGACTTCTACGTCTTCCTTGGCGGACTGCTGATGTTCCTTGTGGTGCTGTCCGGCTATATCGTCTACCGCCGTAAGTACCGCCGCAAGAAGTCGCGTCGGAAGAAGCGCGAATAGCACCCGTGCGACGAAGAACGTCCGCCGATGAGCAAAAGGAGCCTATTTCTCCTCACTCGTCGGCGGGACGTTTCGTTGTTGCATGGACTGGAAATACATTATTTCTGGCCGCCATAGGGTTTTGAAGCGCCCGAAATACATTATTTCTGGCTGTTGCAGGCTTGCATAGCCTCGAAATACACTATTTCTGGCTGCCGCAGGTTTTTACAATGTCCGAAATACATTATTTCTGGCCGTCGCAGATTTTACAATGCCCTGAAATACATTATTTCTGGCTGCCGCAGAGCTTGCATGGCCTCGAAATACATTATTTCTGGCCGTCGCAAGTTTGCATGGTCTCGAAATACAGTATTTCCGAGCGACGAAGTTGTGCGACGATATAGTCTATTCCGTATCGCGCCCTTCGGGCATGTGCTCCTCCGAACTCCGGTCGGGGTAGAGCAGGTGTTTGCGCCGCATGAGGCGATAACGATCGAGATCGGGCTGCCAGGAAGAGCGGATACGATCTTCGGAAAAAGCCGGCCGCGATCTGTCGGCGTAGCTCGTCGGTGCCAGCGATGAGGTCGAACATGGCGGAGCGGTTGAAAAAGGTCTTCGCATCGCGACCCATGCGGGCGTAGAAGTCCAAGAGGAACCGCAGCGTGAGGCCGCCCTCGAAGGGGAGCTCCCGCAGGTCGTCGCCATAGCAGGTGCGCCCGCGATAGAGTGGCGCGGAGTCCATGCCGCGGATGGGAGAGGGCGTGAAGGTGAAGCGTCCGGCCCGCTGTGCGGGGTAGCCCACGACTTGGAAGGGGAAAAAGCGTGCCCCGGCCGACACTCATACACGTGCCCTCGAAGAAACAGAGCGACGGATAGAGGGCGCACCGCCTGCTGATTGGGCAGGGTTGGGCGACGGCTTGACCATCAGACGGAACGAGTCTCCGTGCTGCCAGCCCGTCATGGGGATGACCGTCAGCTGACAGCGTGCGCCGCCCTGCAGCCACCCCTCGCCATTGATCATCAAGGCCAACTCGCCGATCGTCAGGCCGTGGAGAATGGGGATGGGGTGCATGCCGACAAACGATCGGTAACGCGGCCGTCGGACGGGGCCATCGACGAAGTCGTTCGGGTTGGGCCGATCGAGGACGATGAACGTGCGGCGGCTCGTGGCGCAAAGCCTCCATCAGATAGTGCATCGTGCTGATGTACGTGTAGAACCGTGCGCCGACGTCTTGGATGTCGAAAGACCACCACGTCGATGTCGCTCATCTGGGCCATGGTCGGGCGTAGCGTGCGGCCGAAGAGCGATACGATAGGGATGTTGCGCTCGGGGTGGCGACTGTCAGTCACCCGTGCGCCGGCATCCTCGGCGCCACGAAAGCCGTGCTCCGGCGTGAAGACCTTGCGCACATCGACCCCCAGTGCGAAAGAGCGTGTCGAGGAGGTGTGTCTGCCGTGGGCCCACGACGGAGGTCTGATTGACGGCCAGTGCCACGCGTCGGCCTTGCAAGAGGGGCAGGAGGGTGTCGAGTCGCTCGTTGCCCAGCGTGGGCGGACTATACCCATTATATATGGCCAGCGAGTCGTCCGGGTCGGTCTGGGCCGAGGCTGCGAAGTGTCCGAAGAGGCACGAGAGGCTGATGAACAGCGGGAGGAGGGGTTTGATCATAAAGGGTAGGGGATTACGGATGAATGATAATCGTAAGATGAATCGGGCGGCAAAAATAGGCTTGCCAGATAGTACCCCCAGCCGCCCCTCCGACAGCTCCCTGCGCCGTACCGTTTCCCCACGAATCGCCGCCTAAAGTTCCGATGAACGATTTGGGCTTATTTTTGCGCCCCATCAGAAGACGAATTATTCACCAACAACCCACCTCATCGCAATGAACCCATTAGCCATCCTCTCAGCCTATTATCAACCCGGTTCACGGGCTTATCAAATCTTAGTAAGCCACAGCCGCAGCGTGCGCGACAAAGCGCTGGCGCTGGCAGAGGCTCACCCGGAGCTGGAGCTCGATCGCACGTTTGTCAGTGAGGCAGCCATGCTGCACGACATAGGCATCTACCTCTGCGATGCGCCTGAGATAGATTGTCATGGCACTTCGCCCCTACATCTGCCACGGTTGGCTGGGGGCTGAGCTGATGCGCTCCCTTGGGCTATCCCCGTCACGCGCTCGTCTGTGAGCGTCACACCGGCGCTGGACTCTCTCGCGCGATGATTGAGGCACGTAACCCTGCCCATCCCTCCCGACATGCTGCCCGTAAGCCTTGAGGAGCAGTTGATCTGCTTTGCCGATAAGTTTTACAGTAAAACGAAGCTCGAGCGAGAGAAGCCGATCGAGAAGATCAGACAAGGGCTCGCCGCGTATGGCCAGGAAGACGTGAAACGATTTGATGCGTGGTGCGAACTCTTCCTCTAAAGATAGCCTGCCTCCTGTGCGCCCTCCTGTTTTGTTGCGGCGTGCGGGCCCGTCTGCCCCTTCACGCGGCGCAGATGACCTCGCGGCACCCAGCCGCAAATACGGGTACGTCGAAAATGATCTCCCGCTTTTCGCTGCGGATAGGAGCGTTTCGAAATGAGCTCGTGCGAAGCGCTGCGCTTATCGACCCCTCAAAAATGAACGCCACGCGTTCGGCCGCGGAACACGACTGCGTCGGAAAAGAGCTCCCCGCAAAACATTCAGCCCATCGATAGCACGGGAAAGATTTCCCAGCGACTCTCTGCGGTCATCGATAGCTCAAAAATGAGTTCCCGCGAGGCATTGCGCCCATCGATAGCACGGGAAAGATTTCCCAGCGACTCTCTGCGGTCATCGATAGCACGGGAAAGATTTCCCAGCGACTCTCTTCGGTCATCGATAGCTCAAAAATGAGCTCCCGCGAGGCGCTGCGCCCATCAATAGCTCGGAAATGACTCCCCAGCGTCTTACCACGGCCATCGACACGGCACGGAAGGACACGACGCGACGCCGGAAGAGCATGCTCGAGGCGCCAGTCACCTATCAGGCCTCCGATTCGATCATTATGACGGGGAACAACATGGCCTACCTCTTCGGCGAGGGGCAACGTCAAGTATCGCGACATCGAATTGCAGTCGAACGCATAGAAATGAGCATGGACAGCAGCATCGTGTACGCCACTTACGCACTCGACACCGTGGGGAAGGAGTTCGGCTACCCCCTTTTCATAGAGGGCGAACAGCAGATCGAGGCCCGGACCATGCGATACAACTTCCGCACACGAAAGGCCTTCGCGGCCGATGTCCTCACGAAGCAGGGCGAAGGATACCTCATGGCGGAAGCCACAAAAAGATGTCCGACAATGTGATGAATGTCGCGGACGGCAGATATACCACTTTGCGACGAGTACGACCATCCTCACTTTTACATCCGCATGACTCGCGCCAAGGTGCGACCCGGAAAAGACATCGTCACCGGGCCTGCCTACCTGGTGATAGAAGATGTGCCGCTCTACCCCATCGGGCTTCCGTTTGCGTTTTTCCCTTCACCGACAAATATTCCTCAGGGATCATTGCGCCAACTTACGGAGACGAGATGGCGCGAGGGCTTCAACCTCCGCAATGGTGGCTATTACCTCGCTCTCAGCGACTATTTCGATCTGGCGCTTACCGGAGATCTACACCAAGGGCTCCTGAGGGCGTGGCAGCACGTTCAGCCTATAAAAACGCTACCGCTACTCGGGGAATTTCGACGCATCCTATCTGGTAACCAAGCTCAGCGACCGCGGACTCCCTGATTACAGCGTCTCGAAGGACTTCAAGATCGCCTGGACCCATGCCCAGGATCCGAAGGCAAATCCCTATCGCACCTTCTCGGCTGGCGTGAACTTTACGACAAGTAGCTACAACTACAATCAGCTCAACACGCTCTATACACCAGATGGAACGAACAACAATAAGGGTTCGAGCATCAGTATCTCACAACGCTTCCCCAACAATCCCCTTACCGTGTCGGCTACGATGAATATCAACCAGCGATCGCAGGATTCCTCGGTCAGTTTGACTCTCCCCGACATGACGGTCTCCATGAGTAGCATCTATCCGCTCAAGCGCAAACATGCGGTGGGCCGCGAGCGATGGTATGAGAAGATCTCCATCTCGTATTCTGGCTACTCCGCAACTCGATCACAGCGAAAGAAAATACGTTCCTCAAAAAGAACTTCCCTACACGACTGGCAGCATGGGATACAACATAACATCCCCGTGAGCGCCACTTATCAGTTCGGATTTCTCAACATCACCCCTCGGCAAGCTACACCGAGCGCTGGTATACAAACAAAGTCCATCAGCGCTTCGACACCGCGCGCGGCGGACTCCAGCCCGTCGACACGGCTTTACGGCTTCTATCGCGTCTATGATTATCGCGCCGCCATCTCAGCCTCAACTACGATCTACGGTTTCTTCAAACCGTGGAAAAATATTCGGCGATAAGGTGCAGATGATCCGTCACAGCATGGCGCTCTCGGCCTCTTACAACATGGCGCCCGACTCGGCGCCGCGAACTACGGTTACTACGAGCCATATACTTACACCGACCGCTCGGGGCGCACCGTGTCGGGCTATTATTCCCCTACGAAGGCCAAATGTTCGGCGTTCCGGGGCGCGGAAGGCAGGGGCGGGATCTCGTTAGCGGTAGACAACAATGTGGAAATGAAGGTGCGATCCAATGCCGACTCATCCGGCATCAAAAAGTCAGCCTCATCGATCGTCTCACCTTACGGATCAACTACAATACGGCCGCCGACTCCTTCCGATGGAGCGATCTGTCGGTGGATCTTCGTCTCAAGCTCGGAAGTTTCCCCTTGCAGCTCTCGGAGTCTTCGACACCTACACCTATGGCTACGACGCCGCCACGGGAGTGCCTTTCCGCATCGATAAACCCCGCTGGCAGATGGGGAAAGGCCTCGGGCGACTCCGCTCGACCGGTACCGCCTCTCTTATACCTTCACCAACGACACGTTTAAGAAGCTCTTCTCGCGGAAAGGCGATAAAGACGACGAAAAGAGCAAGCAGAAGGAGCGTGGAAGCGACGAAAACGCCGACGAGACCAACTCCACCGACGAGAAACCGGCTCGCGGCACCCGTCTGCGCCAGGCTAAGAAGGACGATACTGGGTGAATACGACGCCGACGGCTACTATAACGCCACGGTGCCTTGGAGCTTCTCCCTCAGTTACAACATGAGCCTCGGTTACGGCTCCTTCAACCCGCAAAAGTTGGAGTACAACTATCAGATTCGTCACAATCTGAGCTTCAGCGGCAACATCAAACCGACGAAGAACTGGAACATTAGCTTCAACGGATCGTATGACTTTTGAGGCCAAAGAAGATCGCGCACATGACGTGCACCATCACCCGCAATTTGCACTGCTTCACGATGTCCGCCAGCATCATCCCCTGTCGGGCCGTGGAAGTCGTACGCCTTCTCCGTGGCCGTCAATTCGTCGCTGCCCGCGATCTGAAGTACAATCAGAGCGCCAGCCCGCGCGACGTGACGAAATGGTACTAAGCCGTGGAGGCCCTCTTCAGGGAGTTCCCTTTTTACCCCATCAAAAATACCCCTCTTGGGGCTGATCGTCATGAGCCATTCCCCATCCTCCGGTAAGCCGTGGGGATGCGCCGAAGCCTATGGAGGGTGGTCTTTCCGTTTTACATACCCTTAAAGCACCTGCCTACGGTGAAAAACACCGTGAGCAGGTGCTTCGTGCTGTCTGTGCGGTCACTCCAGCGGACGGCATCCCCTTCGCTGTGCAAATCCGCCGCACGCACGCCGTCGCGGAGCAGGATCGGCGCCGTCTCCACATGGGCCTCGTCCCAGAGACCTTCCCGGATGAAGTGGCTGTGCAACTCCGCGCCGCCCTCGACTAAGAGCGACTGGATCTGTCGCTCATGGAGCGTCCGGAGGAGTTGCTGCAGGACAGGGCTGCGTCGGGTCTACGTCTATGCGCGTGACGTTGGGCGGCGTCGTCGGGTTACTCGGCGAGGTGAAGAGGAGCGTGGGCACGCGGCCATCGAAGAGGTGCGCCGTGGGGGCACCCGTCCGTGTCGATCGAGCAGGAGGCGCACGGGCGACGGTCCCGACCAATGGCGCACCGTGAGACTCGGATCGTCGAGGCTGTGCCGTGCGGGCGCCCACGAGAATACTCGCCACCTCGGCGCGTAGGCTGTGGACGGCCCGCGTACTACACTCGTCGGAGGCGTGCCGGAGGGCGGTCGGCGTGGAGCCTCCGCGCGTCGATGAAAGCCGTCGGCGCTCTCGGCCCCTTGCAGGATCAGCGTACGGACGGTGCTCCGTCTGGGCCGTGAGGAAGAACCGATTCATGTGGCGTGCCTCGGCCTCGAGTACGCCGACCACCACCTCCACGCCGGCCTCGCGCAACAGGCCGATCCCACGACCTGCCACCTTCGGAAAAGGGTCTACGCAGGCCACGACGACACGTGGGATGCCCGAGCGGCGGATCAAGTCGGCGCAGGGAGCGTCTTGCCGTGGTGCGAGCAAGGCTCGAGGGTCACGTAGAGGGTTGATCGGCGCAGCAGAGTCCCGATCGCGGACGGCTGCGATAGCGTGCACTCCGCATGAGGCCCGCAAGGCCCGGTGATAGCCCTCGCCAATGATCCGCCCCTCGTGTACGACCACGGCACCCACCATCGGGTTCGGCGCAGTCCGTCCCGCGCCACATCGCGCCAACGCCCTAAACATCGACGCATAAAACGTTCGTCTTCGTTTGTACTTTTGCTATACATAGATGTTGAAATGTTGAGGGCTAAAGCCCTGTTGAGGTGTTGTTGTTCTTTTCCGATCTTCTTTTGCCTTGACGCAGAAAAGGCCCTTCAGGGGCAGGGAAGTAGGCCGACGTCCTCGATTGACCGGATATCCGGAAGGAGGTGTTAGAAACGCCGACCCATTATGATTCTTCTCTTATCTTCTTTTCTGCTTGACGCAAGAAAAGAAGCAAAAAGAAAGTCAAGGCGTCAGGGACGCCAGCCAATTTTCAAGTCCCGGAAGAGATCGTCAAGGACGGCGGTGAATAATTGAACTTAATGTGCCTCTATCATTTCCTCTCTTTCAAATACACTCCCTATGATCGAAACAACAGCCTACCTCCGCGAGCAATTAGCCGCCATTTACGATCCCGAAGAGACGCGCGATCAGCCGATGGGTCATCGAGCACGTCATAGGCTACACTCCGGCCCAACAAATACTGGCCAAGATACTCCGATCGACCCACAGCAGCGAGAAGCCGTCCGAATGATCGTGCGACGGTTAAAGCAGCACGAGCCGATCCAATACATCGTCGGCGAATGCACATTCCATGGTCTGACCTTCCGTCAACCCCTCCAGTGCTCATCCCCGCCCGAGACGGGCGAGTTGGTGGAGCGCATCGTGCAACGCCACGGCGCGGCGCCTTCCTGCGGATGCTCGACATCGGCACCGGCAGCGGGTGCATCGCCATCACGCTCTCCCGGCAGCTACTCCGCCCGCAGGTGATGGCCCTCGACCTCTCTGCCGAGGCCATCCGCACGGCGCAGGCTAACGCCGAGCGCAACGGCGCGGAGTGCGCTTCGTCTGCGCAGACCTTTTCGACCCGCATTTGACGCTTCCCGGGCCGTTCAGACCTCATCGTCTCGAATCCGCCGTATGTATGCGACAGCGAGAAGTCCAACATGGCGCCCCGTGTGCTCGACTATGAGCCGCACGCGCCCTCTTCGTCCCCGACGACGACCCCCTGCTGTTCTATAGAGCGATCGCCCGACGCGCCTGAGGGTGGCTCACGCCCGGCGGATGGCTCTACTTCGAGATCAATGCGGCACTCTCGTCCGAGACGGCTGCACTGCTCGTCGCCGAAGGCTACTCCGACGTCCGGATCAGTCGCGACATGGAAAAACAGGTTTGCAGAGGGAGAGTGGGTGCCGGGAGGCGGTGATAACACGATAGGAATGAAAATGAATCCGAATCGATCCTTAGGAGTAGCCCCTCCGGCCGGTAGGGTAGGGGCGTATTGCATACGCCCTCCGAGACGTCCGCGAAGCACGGATTCGAGGGCCGGATACATGGGGCGTATGCAATACGCCTCTACTTCAGACGCTGCCTCAATAACCTATCCGGGGAATGATCGACAAGCCCTAATTTTTACGACATGAATACAACCGAAGAGACCGAAATGCTGCACAAGATGGCAGCCTACTGCGTCAAGATGGAGCGTTGCCCGTCAGACGTGCGCAAAAACTGACGGCGATGGGCGCCACGAGCGACGTGACGGAACGGATCGTCGCGCAACTCACTCGCGGAACGGTTCCTCGACGAAGCGCGCTACTGTCGGAGTTTCGTGGAGGACAAATGGCGGTTCAATCGCTGGGGGCGGTTCAAGATCCGTTTCGAGCTACGCCGACGCGACTGCTGACAACTTGATCGAGGAGGCACTCCAGCGAACTGATCGACGAGGAGGACTATCGCCGTCCTCGCCGAGCTACTCCGCCGAAAATTGAGTGCCATCCGCGCCACGTCGAGCACTCGATCGAGCCGTGAAGCTCCTTCGACTATGCCGAAAGTAAGGGCTTCGAGCGCAGCGCAGTGTTCGACTGTATCCGCCTATGAAGGACGACGACGTAGAAGCTCCAGAAGACATCGGGACTAAGCCTCATCCACTGAAAAAGAGTGACCTAACGAGGTGCGCTTGAGATATTTTCTAAAAAGTGTATTTTTCAGAAGCCTCATTTTCGTGCTACATCGTAGAGAGGTCTAAAATGGTGACCTTTTCTAGCCTCTACTATAGATAACTTCAAACGCACTCCATTTTATAGCTCTGTCATGGATTGATCTAAATGGATCTCGTTTTGGATATATTCACGACGGAGGAATCCTAAATGGATCGCGTTTTGGGCATATCCGCGACAAAGCGACCCTAAATGGATCGCGTTTTGGTACTCTCCAGAGTGGAAGTGTCAAAATGGACCCTCGTTTTACAACTCATCAGCACGGAGAACTACAAAATGGACCTCGTTTTTACAACTCTCATCACGGAGAACTATAAAATGGACCTCGTTTACCTACTCTTTATCGCGAAGAGTCCAAAAATGGATCGCGTTTTAGGGTCATCCATCGCGAAGAGTCCCAAAATGGATCGCGTTTGGAGTCATCCATCGCGAAGAGTCCCAAAATGGATCAGCGTTTTGGGTCATCCATCGCGGAGAGTCCCAAAATGGATCGTCGTTTTGAGTCCTCCATCAAAGTCCCAAAATGGATCTTTTGGAGTTTCACCTGCTGAGGGGCGTATTGAATACGCCTACAAACACCCCATCAGGGGGTGAATCGGGAAATGGATCGCGTTTTTGAAGTTTCACTGCTGCGTAGCGCCCTCACAAACACCCTCCATCGGGGGTGAATCGGGAAACGGATCAAATTTAGATGTTCTCTATCGCGGATGATAGAAAAACGAATTAAATTTAGGGGTACTCAGTTCCGGATAAGAGTAAAATGGATCAAATTTAGGATTGCTCCATCACAGAGTTAGAAAATGGATCGCGTTTTGAAGTTGCACCTGCTGTAGGGGGCGTATTGAATACGCCCCACAAACACCCCCATCGGGGGTGAATCGGGAAACGGATCAAATTTTTAGATGTCTCCACAACGGATGGGAGTAAAACGGATCGAATTTAGGGGCACTCCGTTCCGGATAAGAGTAAAACGCGGCACATTTTGGAGTCCTCATCGCGAAGAGTCCCAAAAATGGATCGCGTTTTTGAAGTTTCACCTGCTGTAGGGGCGTATTGAATACGTTCTACAAACACTCATCGAGGGGTGAATCAGGGAAATGGATCAAATTTAGATGTCCTCCGACGGATAAGAGTAAAAATGGATCAAATTTAGGGGTACTCCGTTCCGGATATGAGTAAAACGCGGCGCATTTTTGGAGTCCTCCATCGCGAAGAGTCCCAAAATGGATCGCGTTTTGAAGTTTCACTGCTGTGAGGGGCGTATTGAATACGCCCTACAAACACCCATCGGGGGTGAATTGAGAATGGATCAAATTTAGATACCCTCCACAACGGATGAGAGTAAAATGGATCAAATTTAGGGGTACTCCGTTCCGGATATGAGTAAAACGCGGCGCGTTTTGTAGTCATCCATCGCGAAGAGTTCAAAATGGATCGCGTTTTGAAATTGCTACTGCTGTAGGGGCGTATTGAATACGCCCTCACAAACACCCCATCAGGGGTGAATCTGACAATGGATCAAATTTAGATACCCTCCACAACGGGTGGGAGTAAAACGGATCAAATTTAGGGGTACTCCGTTCTGGATATGAGTAAAAACGCGTCGCATTTTGGAGTTCTCTATCGTGGGGTGTAGAAAAAAATGAGGCTCGTTTTTGAGAGTCGACATAAAAGTCCTGCCGGCGGAGAGGCGTTGGGAACCTCTGCCACCGGCAGGACTGTCTCGTTGAGATGCGTCGGGTAACTGCCTCGCGCGGGTTACTTCTCGCGGATGAAAAACTTGGATGGGCGTCCCGTGGAAATCCCAGTGCTCGCGCAGCTGATTCTCAGAATCGGCGGTACGGTTCCTTGACCCACTGCGGCAGGTTGCGAAGAAGGCGAACGAGGGCACTGCCCGCCGGAAGCTGGGTGATATATTTGATCTTGATGTACTTTCCCTTCCAGGCGGGAGGCGGCGTTTGTTCGATCGATCGGAAACGCAGTCTCGTTCAAACGCCCCGTCGTGACGCGTCGGCGACGGTTCTCATAGACGGCCTTTAGCCGTCTCGAGGACCTTGAAAAAATGCGCTGCTTCGTGAGGGCCGAAATGAAGAGGATGGGGAAATCGGTGAACGGCGCCATACGCTCCCGGATGGCGCGTTCGTAGGTTTTTGATCGCCGCGGTGGACTTATCTTCGACCAAGTCCCATTTGTTGACGCAGACGATCAACCCCTTCTTGTTTTTCCGGATGATGGAGAAAATATTGAGGTCCTGACTTTCGATGCCCCGCGTGGCGTCGAGCATGAGCAAACAAACGTCCGAGTTTTTCTATCGCGCGGATCGAACGGATGACGGAGTAATACTCGAGGTCCTCGTTCACCTTGCCCTTTTTGCGGATCCCCGCCGTGTCGACGAGGTAAAAGTTGAGGCCGAACTTGTCGTACCGCGTGTAGATGGAGTCGCGGGTGGTGCCCGCGATGTCGGTCACGATGTGGCGTTCCTCTCCGATGAAGGCATTGATGAGTGACGACTTGCCGGCGTTGGGTCGGCCGACCACGGCGATACGTGGCAGCTCCTCGTCGTGCGCTTCTTCGCCTGCCGAGGGTAGCAGCTCCACGACGCGGTCGAGCACCTCGCCTGTCCCTGATCCATTCACGGCCGAGAGGCAGTAGGGATCGCCCAATCCCAGGCTATAAAATTCTGCGGCTGCGGCGTGGCGATCGTAAGTATCTGCTTTATTGGCCGCCAATATGACGGGTTTGCCGCTGCAACGGAGTATATGCGCCACCTCGTCGTCTAAGCTGGTCGCCCCGTTCATTACGTCGACCACGAATAAGATCACGTCGGCTTCTTCGACAGCTATCTTGACCTGCTTGTTGATTTCTTCTTCAAATACATCATCTGATTGCACCACCCAACCTCCGGTATCGATCACCGAAAACTCCCGTCCGGCCCATTCAACCTTGCCATATTGTCGGTCACGGGTCGTTCCGGCTTCATCATTTACGATCGCCTGCCGCGAACCAATAAGGCGGTTGAAGAGCGTTGATTTACCCACGTTGGGACGCCCTACGATGGCTACTACATTTCCCATATTCTTCTAATTTGCATGTTATACGCTACGAATGGTTTTGTTGCAAGCCCGCGCTGGCGAGCTGTGCGTGGCGGAGTGTTGGCTCCGCGGTTCAATGTATAGGCTGCACGCGACGAGGTGGCCGCATGTGACAAGTTGTCAGCAAAAAGAATGCCGGATACTTGTCCTCCGGGAGGGTGTTGTCCGCCTGCTAAAGACAAGTATCCGGCACTTGTGACGCGCTTTTACAACGGCAACTAATCCAGTTTATATCCGAATCGCCGGAGGAGGTTGTCGCGGTTGCGCCAGTCCGGCTCGACCTTAACGTAGAGCTCGAGAAGATTTTTCTTCTCAAAAATCGCTCCATGTCACGCCTCGCCGTCGTGCCGACCTTCTTGAGCGCCTGCCCACCGTGACCGATGATGATGCCCTTCTGCGTGTCGCGTTTCCACGATGATGAGCGCGCAGATGTGTATCTGCTCCGCGCCCTCAATGAACTCCTCGACAACGACTTCCGTGGCGTAGGGGATCTCTTTTTGATAGTAGAGCAGGATTTTTCCCGGATAATTTCCGTCACGAAGAAACGCGCCGGGCGGTCGGTCAGGGCGTCGCTTCTCAAAGTAGGGGAGGCGAATCGGGGAGCAAGGCCTCGATGCGACGCCTGACGGGCTCAACATTGAGCCCGAGAGCGCGGAGATGGGGATGATCTCGGCCGCGGGCGGGCGTGTGCCACGCCTCGACGGCTTGGGTCAGCCCCGCCTGATCCGTGAGGTCGATCTTGTTAATGAGCAGCAAGACGGGGCATTCGATGCTCACCGCACTTCTGCAGAAAATCGTCATTCTTGTCGGTTTTCCACCATGTCGGTCACGTAGAGCAAGATATCAGCGTCCCCCAGCGCAGATTCGGAACTTTCGCGCATGGTCTCCTGTAACTTGTAGTTCGGGCGGAGCACGCCGGGAGTGTCCGAATAGACGATCTGCATATCGTCCGTATTGACGATGCCCAGGATGCGGTGGCGTGTGGTCTGCGCTTTCAGGTGATGATGGAGATGCGCTCGCCCACCAAACGGTTCATCAGCGTGGACTTCCCGACGTTGGGATTGCCGATGATGTTGACGAATCCGGACTTATGCTTTCGCTCCGTCATAGCCCCATTTCAGGTAGGGTGGCTCCCCAGGTCCATCCGGCACCAAAAGCGGCCAGAACCAGGTTGTCGCCGCGGCGGAGTCTACTCTCCACTCCCAAAGGCAGAGCGGGATGGTGGTGGAGCTGGTGTTGCCGAACTTGTGGATGTTGATCATCACCTTGTCTTTGTTCACCCCGAGGCGCCGTGCGGCAGCGTCGATGATGCGGAGGTTGGCGGTGGGGGCACGATCCAGTCGATCTGATCTTTGGTCAGCCCGTTGCGGCGCACGATCTCCTCGGCCGCGTCGGCCATGTCGATGACGGCCCGCTTGAAGACGGCCTGCCCCTCTTGGTAGACGAAATGGGTCGCTGATCGACCGTCTCGTGGCTTGGCATGCGTAGCGATCCGCCCGCTTTCATGATCAGATGCGATTTGCCTACCCCGTCCGTGCGAAGGAGACTGTCGATCACGCCGTAGTTCTCCGTTGTGGCCTCCAGCAGGGACAGCCGCTCCAGCGTCGCCAAAGAGGGGACAGGTGGCGCGGTCGGTGTAGTCGGTCATGGAGGACATTTTTCGCTCGATACGACGATCAGCCGCTTGTAGCGCCCGAACGGATGTAATTGGCGGCCGTCTCCGGGGCGAAGATGAAGCCGGCGCAGGCCCGCTGGATGTCGAATGCGTAGGCGTTCCGGCAGCCGGACTCATAGGCGATGATCGACGCGGTGCTGGGGAGTGATAGTCGCTCGTGGAGTAGAGCATACGATGCCCTCTACTGACATGGGGTCGATTCCGGTCTTCTGCACGAGGGTCGTTGACGGCTTGCGTGCCCATGTAGCCAGAGCTGAGGTTGGGGTCTTTGAGGATGCGTCGCTCTTTGATACCGACGCGTGTCATGATCCATTCATCGGTGGTATCCACCATCTTAGATAGGTCGTCGTTGGTCAGTACGTCGTCCGGGACGAAACCTCCGACACCGGTGATGACTGCATTTATCTTGTCCATTGTTCTTTTGATATGTAGGATGAAATGAAAGCAGCCCTCGATCAGAATGTGTATCGGGGCTGCTTGCGATACATGAGTGTAGAATTTGATTCTTGGATGGTGTGTGTCCGGTGTGTGTATGTACTGATGCAAGAGCGGGCTGTCTGTCTTTTTAGACAGCCGTCCTTGTCGATCGCTAATTTGCCTCGGTAGTAACCGCATTCGCTGCAAACAATTGTGATATACATGCCATGCACCGCAATTGGGGCAGAGGGGCCAAAGTCGGAACCGCTGCATGATCGTGCGATCTTCTCTTGCCGGTTCTTGCGCTGCCTTGTCTTCTTTTTAGGATGTGCATAATTCAAATTTCGATTATTGTTTTTACTTCTATTCTTCGTCTTTCAGTTGCTTGAGAGCGTCCCAGCGTGGGTCGGTTGGGATGTCTTCTGCGTCGGAGTCCGCTTCGTCTGATGCGTTGTCGGGCTCGTCCTCATCGTCGAGGATTGTCAGGCTGCATGTTTACGCAGCTTGGCCGCCATCATGCGGTTGCATTCGCCCGGTGCGTGGACATGCTTCATCGGTACAGCCAGCGCCACGAACTCGTAGAGGAACCATGCGAGGTTGACACCGCCTTCGTCTTCGGACACCACCAATACTTCGTCGCTCTCTTCCGTATACTCTTTTGCCCTAACTTCACTGTCAATCGGTTTGTTTGTCTCGATCGGCTGCTTCATATGATCTAAGCAACGATCGCAGGGGCAGAAAATGACAGTGCCTTCAAGTGAAAGGTCATCTGGAAAGCAGATGCTTTGTGCTCGACTTTGAGTTGCACGTTGACGTGTCCTTGTCGAACTTCCGTGCCGTCTATGTCTGTGAAAAATTGATCATCCAGCAGATATTCATAGGGTGCGAACTTCCGCTGGATTTATATCCTTCAAATCAACCCAATATGCTCTGAATTTTTCCCAAGGCTTTATTGTATCCGAAAAACGGCGGCAAATGTAGAAATCTTTTTCCAATTGGCGCAGTGCGTTTTATGGCTTGCGAAATGAGCTGGAAGGCGCTTGGGATGCGGATTCTCAGAGGGAGGGGTGGCCATCATGAGTCTGTCCGATGAGGGACTGTTCGATCTCAATTTGCGTTCCTCAGATAACCGTGGAGACTACGAAGATGCTAATGAGCAGATCAGGCACCTCGCGTAGGGCATCGATGCAGTTGAGCAGTGTGGAGCCGGTGGTGAGGACGTCATCGATGAGCAGGATGTGATGTCCGGCGAGGGCGTTCGGGGTGAGCTACGCTGAAGACGTTCTTTACATTCTGACGCCGTTCAGTAGGCTGACTTCCGCGTCTGCGTCTTAGTGTAGGTGTGACGGATAAGAGAGGTTGTATCGATAGGGTGGTGGTAGACGCTGGCCATACCGCGGGCTACGCGCTCGGATTGATTGTAGCCGCGTTGCCGCATCTTCCGTGGGTGGAGAGGGACGGGCACGAATAGATCGACGTCGGTGAGATAGCCATCTCTTTGCAGATCTTCGGCAGCTAATCGGCCGATGTAGATGGCTAAACATTCGTTCTTGTGGTATTTGAATTCGTGGATGAGATGCTGAACGTAGCTCTCCTTTTGGAAGTGTAGGTAGGCGATCACTTGACGCACGGAGGAACAGCCTGCGAAGATGTTCCGGAGAGGATTCTCATCGTCGGGGTAGCGGTGATAGGGACAGGCGAGGCAGTTCGAAGAGGCAATAGAGGCAGAGCAGCTCCTCGCCGTCGATGAGGGGCGCCGCAAGCTCCGCAGATGCGTGGGTAGAAGAGCCCAAGCAGGTCATTCCAGAGGGTGAGAAGGAAGCGCTTCATCATGTTTGCTGGAGGGTAAGCATGTCTTGTCAGAGCATTCTATGATTGTAGAGGGGCCAATGAGGCGTGTCTGAGGCTTCAAGCATTAGACGTCAAACGTGACTTGTGAGTCGCCTAAACGTCAGTTGAAGCCCCATCTTCGATGCGTTTTATACTTCAGCCGACGATTGCTCCTTGCCGTTTGACAATAATAAGAAGAAGCTACCCGGATCATCTCCCCCGGACAGCTTCTTCTTGTCGCATGGCCGATCAGCGGTCGTCGGCCTTTGTTGCTAAGGATGTCAGAAATCTGGACCGGCATTGCTCGTTCGATTCTTGACCAGACTGGCTTACCGTTTTGGAGACCTGAGACGTAATTGAAGCGTACGTAAAAGGCTTCGTTGTTGCCGCTGCTTTTTCTCCTTGCGAGCGATCTCCTCGAAGTAGCTCTTGATGAAATAGGCGCTGTTGACAGCCATGTCGACAGCGGTCTTTGCTACCAGCCGTGCGCTTGGTGGTACGGAGATAGATGTCGTAAAGGTGTGTTTCCCGAGATACGTCTGGGCCTTGGCGTCCGGATTGTACGTCAAGAACCATTCGTTACGCTGGTCGCTGGGTTGGTTCAGGACGTGCTCGACGAAGAGGTAGCCGCGCACATAACCACGCACCAGGTTGACGGGATTCTTGATGGGCACTTCGTCCTTCAGCACCTTCCCCCGTATCCGGGGCTCCGGGATCGGAGAAGCGAGCTATGCGGTACTTCTCGACATCCGCTTTGCGCACTGATCGTCACGGTGCTATAGCCGCGCGATCGGACTACGGTGGAGGAGTTTTCTGCCGCATCGCGGTCGAGGGTAAAGTGCACGAGGACGCATGCGCCTTCGTTCAGTTTGGAGAGTGTCGGTGGGTAGAATGGGCCATCAGGGGAAGGGGTTGTCCATGACCATTTTTCCTTCTTTCGATTCGCGCCGTATGATGCCTACGGTGTCTGATTCTACGCTGTTGCTTCCGCCTTCAAGGCAGGAGGTGGTGCATGCCAGCAACAGCGCGGCTGCTACCCATGCCATTGTCTTGTTCATTCCTTTCATGTCATTATGAATAAGCTATTAGTGGAATTGTGCGGCTTAAGGGCCGCGGTAGTAATAAGTCGTTAGTAATTATGAGTAGGGACGGACCGAGGGGGCTCTCCCGTGTAGTTCTTGATGCAATAATATAATGTATGGGGCGGCACATCGGCCTCTAAAGACCTAACCTCAAACCTGTCTGCAAAGATAGATAGAAGGGTTTCGCCGATCGAGATCGTTTCAATGGAGCTCCCGTTATCAAGTAATAGCTTGCGCCCACCTCGGCGTAGAGGCTTAGGAATGGCAACAGGGGTAGTAGCGCCTGTGCGAGCATAGGGTTGACCATTGCCATTCTTTCATTCGCTGCGACTGCTCCAGTGCTGCGTCGCCCGGTTCCGTAGCTGTGAACCGTGCGGAGACTGCCCGCCACGTTCCACTCTACTGCGCAGCCCTGCAGCCGCATAGAATCGCACACGCCGCCAGTCTGCTATTCGATAAGCCACCCCCGACTGGGATACCGACGAAATGCAATCGCTGTCGGATGTGCCCATCGAAGATGGAGGCTGTGCGCCAACGCGAAGTGAGGCAGGTGTACGTCAGGCCACTCTGCAATGCCCAGCGATCGTTCAGCCGGTAGCTCACGCCGAGGGCCGAACGAGAGTGGGCGCGCGTGCTTGACATCGATGCGATCCGCTTCGTTCCGATGGTAGGCGAGGGGCGTCGTCCGCGGTGCCTTCCCCGTAGTCGTACGGTGGCAGATCAGCACGCAGCTGTCATCGCGGATAAACGTCGCATTGAAGTCTCCGCCTCCACCTTGCAGACCTGTCGTGCTAGCCACCGCCCCCATGCCGAAAGCTCCCAACGTCGGGCGGGTCGTGCTGCACAACCGCCATACGATCAGAGGGATGTTCGATCGCCTCTTCGATTTCCCTCAGCCGTCGGGATCTCTGCCGCATAGAGGGACAGACTGTCGGCCGTGCTTATCGTCGTTTCGGCCAGCCAAAGCGTTGTCTGGCACCGATGGCTCGTCCGTCGGCAGATCAGTGAGCAGGAGCGATGCTTCGTGCGGCGTGGCTGCGTGGAGACGCGTCATGGCCGGTGCGACCGTTTGTGGGGCCGCTTTCGTTCGCGTCCTTACCTGTGCGACCGCGGTGGTCGGTGGTGTCGCAACCGTCGTGTGGAGCGACGATGCGCTCGGCATGGCAACTGACGGCGTAGCTATCGGTGCCGTCGGTACGGGGCTTAGCGTCTCGCCATTCGTTCCGACGAGCTCGTCTGGGCGCCAGAGCCTTCGTCCGCCTTCAAAAGGAGCATCAGCAGCGCTACGGCCGCTGCTGCGTACATCATCGCCGCGGCCAGAGCCGACGGCGCGTCAATCGTCCGACTATCGCATCCCAATCGGCTGGATCGGGCTGCACTTCGTAGTCTTCGAGCTTTGATCGAACGATCTTTTCCCATTCATCCTGTTTTTCATCACATGTTCTCCCATTAATTCTCTTTTGCAGCCATCGTCGGGCTCGCATATAGTGTGCTCGCGATGTACTCTCTTCTATTTGCAGCATGGTTGCGATCTCTTTATGCGAGTACCCTTCGACGGCAAGCAGATTAAAAGACGGTGCGTAGGCTAGGCGGTAGTTCGCGAACCATGGATAGGAGATCTTCCGCCGAAAGTCTCGAAAGGGCCGTAGCCTCTTCCGAGGGACTGAAGGTGGCGCTGTCCAAGCTGACCGTGTCATGCCGGAGGGTCTGTGTACGCCGGAGATATTCGAGCGATTCATTCACGAAAATCTCCGGATCCATGCCCCCAGCGGCCCTTCGCCCCTGAAACTTGTCGAGCGACGAGAACACTTTGACGAAGCCATCGCAACGTCACGTGCTACTCACGATCGGCCACGTAGCGTGAGGCAGATGCCCAGCATACGGCCGGAATATCGCGTCGTAGAGCGCTTTCAAGCTGTTTGCTCACCCTTGAGACAATCGGCTATGAGTTGCTTTTCATCCATTCAATCTGATTCCTTGCGTACCGTTTGCAACCGTCCACGTCCCCTTGACGCATGATGTGGCAAAAATGTGGCCTCGCCGCATATGCACCACGTCTTTTCGGGGGCTGTCGAGGGTATATGTCGTGCGATTTACTCGTGTTTGTAGACCCTCCTTGCCGTGATGTAGCTTCGCATATGTCTGGCAGGCCGCCCTGCCAGCCCTTTCGCCCCCGGATGTTCAGCGCCTCGCCCCCGCAACAGGCTGACGTATGCTCACGATAGGCTCACAGATATCAGTAGACAGCCCCACCGATAGGTATCGAGTGGGGCTGTCGGGTTATCTGCGATCACGGATCGATTTATTTCGGAGGCTACCCTCGAAGATGTTTCTGATGATTTTGATTCATCGTTAGACAAGCTCATAGCAAGCTCGTGTGAGGGATTGATGATGAAACAAAAGGGCAGAAACAGGGCTCGATAGGTCCGAAACAGAAAGGAGAAAGATCCGCCAAAAGGGCTTCTCATTAGAGGATCGAGAATGCTACGGTCAATCCGGCCATGACGATCGAGACCATCGACGCTGAGCTTGATCAGAATGTTCAGCGACGGGCCGGAGGTGTCCTTAAACGGTCGCCGACGGTGTCGCCCACCACGGTGGCCTTATGCGCTTCGGAACCCTTGCCTCCCATGTTGCCTTCCTCGATGTACTTCTTCGCATTGTCCCATGCGCCACCCGAGTTGGCCATGAAAACGGCTAAGACAGAAGCCTGCACCCAGTCCGCCGACCAGCAATCCCAGCACACCGGACACCCTTGAAGAAGATGCCGACAAGCACCGGCACGATGATCGCCAGCAGCGACGGGAAGAGCATTTCGCGCTGTGCACCCTGCGTGGAGATGGCCACACAGCGAGGCATAATCAGGCGTGGCATCGCCGGTCAGGATCCCCTTGATTTCCGGAATTGCCGGCGCACTTCCTCGACCATCTTGCCTGCTGCCCGTCCCACGGCGTTCATGGTCAGTCCGCAGAACAGGAAGGCCATCATGGAGCCAACGAAGACACCAATCAACACCTTCAGGGTTCATCAAATCCACTTGATAGTAAGCCATGAAGTCGGGGATGGTGAGCGTGCCACGTCGACGGTACGGCCCGCGATGTCGATAGTCGTTGTGCCGATGTGTTGCAGACCGATCTTCACTCCTCGATGTAGGAGGCCAGAGGGCGAGGGCTGTCAGGGCGGCTGAGCCGATGGCGAAGCCTTTGCCCGTGGCTGCCGTGGTGTTGCCCAGGGCGTCGAGGACGTCGGTGCGTTGGCGTACATGTGGCTCGAGCCGACTCATCTCGGCGTTACCACCGGCATTGTCGCGATGGGTCCGTAGGCGTCGGTGGCGAGGGTGATACCGAGTGTGAGAGCATGCCGACGGCCGCGATTCCAATGCCATAGAGGCCGAGGCTGAGGTTGTGCGCCGTAGCAGGTTGGCCGTGTCGAACCCAGTGGCAAAGAGGAAGGCGAGGATGATGGCCACGGCGATCGTGATCACCGGAACGGCGTGGAGATCATACCCATGCCGAGGCCGGAGATAATGACCGTGGCGGGACCAGACTCCGCGCTGTGAGCGATCGTTTGCGTCGGCTTGTGAGAATGCGACGTGTAGTATTCGGTCGATTGGCCGATGATGAAACCTGCCACCAACCCGACGATCACGGAGCAGGAGAGGCCGGCGGGTTTGGAATCTCGAGCAGATAGAGTATGCCGAAAGAAGCGGCAGCAATCAATACGGAGCTGAGGTTCACGCCGAAGCCGAGCGACTTGAGCAGCTGGCTCATGCCCGCTCCCTCCTTCGTTTTGACGGTGTAAATGCCGACGATGGAAGAATGATGCCGACGGCGGCGATCAGCATGGGGGCAAAGACGGCCTTGGCCTGCACGTCGCCATCGTTATAGAAGGCTGAGGCGCCGAGTGCGGCTGTGGCCAGGGATGGATCCGCAGTACGACTCGTAAAGATCCGCGCCCATACCGGCTAGCATCGCCGACATTGTCGCCTACGTTGTCCGCTAATCGTAGCTGGATTGCGGGGGTCGTCCTCCGGGATCCCGGCTTCGACCTTCCCCACCAGGGTCGGCGCCCACGTCTGCGGCCTTCGTATAGATGCCGCCACCCACGCGAGCGAAGAGTGCTTGCGTCGAGGCACCCCATTCCAAAGGTGAGCATGGTCGTCGTGATCACTACGAGCTTCTGGGGCCCTGTGGCGTCTACAAAGGCGTTGAGGACGAGGTACCAGACCGAGATGTCAAGTAGCCCCAAACCGACCACAGTAAGCCCCATCACTGCGCCAGATCGAAACGCGATCTTCAGACCAGCGTTGAGCGAGTTGCGCGCTGCGTTTGCGGTGCGAGCCGAGGCCGCGGTGGCCGTTTTCATCCCGATAAACCCGGCTAATCCGGAGAAGAATCCGCCGGTCAGGAAGGCAAACGGCACCCATGAGTTCTGCACATGGAAGCCATAGGCTAGTACTGCGAAAAACAACGCCAAGATAACAAAGACAATAGCGACAACTTTGTACTGTTGCTTCAGATAAGCCATCGCGCCCTTCCGCACATGCTCTGCGATTTCTTGCATGGTGGGGGTACCTTTCACTTTCTTTCCTCATTTGGCTGTAGAAGACGTAGGGCAAACGCCAGCGCCAGGACGGCAGCCAATGGGACCATTACGAATAGTGTTTCCATAGGGAGTGTAATGAGTTTACTATAATGTGTATGTATAAATTACTGCGCGAAAATAGCGTCTTCTTTCTTTTGTGCTTCAAAATTGTTTTCGGATTAAAATTATCGGCCCTCTTGGATCTCAAAAATCGCTATGCAATGGTCGCTGTCGGGGAGTAGAAAGGCGTCAGGGACGCCGGCCATTAAGCTGACCGGGTACATCAAACGGCACCCTCGATAGATCTCGCAGGCGGCCGCAGCTGCCTCGAGGGGCGTCAGGGACGCCGGCTAAAGTCTGGCCGGGTACCAGGAAAACTTCGCAGGCGGGCCGCAGCCGCCCGGAGGGGCGTCAGGGACGCCAGCCAAGTCTGGCCGGGTACCGGAAAACTTCGCAGGCGGCCGCAGCCGCCCCGAGGCCTCGGAAAGTATCAAAAACGCGCCGCTGAACGTTTCCGAGGCCTCGGAAAGTATCAAAACGCGCCGCTGAACGTTTCCGAGGGCTCGGAAAGCTCAAAAACGCGCGCTGCTGAACGTTTCCGAGGCCTCGGAAGGTCCAAAAACACGCCGCTGAAGGTTTCCGAGGGCCCTCGGAAGGCGTCAGGGACGCCTGCCAAGTCTTGCCGGGTACCAGGAAAACTTCCTTGCCTCGGCAGAGAGTCGTCAGGGACGCCAGCCAAGTCTGGCCGGGTACCAGGAGAACTTCCTTGCCTCGGCAGAGGCCGTCAGGATGCGGCCAAGTCTGGCCGGGTACCCCAGGAGAACCTTTGCAGCCGCCCCGAGATCTCGGAAGGCGTCAGGGAGCCGCCAAGTCTGACCGGGTACCAGGAGCTGCTGGCGGCCGCAGCCGCCCGTAGCCGCCCCTGCAGCGCCCTGGGGCCTATGGTTTTGATGCTGAGAGGGGTGGGCGAGCATTTCAAATTCATTTCAGATTTGCCCCTACATCTTTTGCCCCGATTTTTGCTGAACAGCAAAATGAAGAATCAGATGAAAAATGATGTTTATGGCGTGCTTGGTGCTTTTCGCGCTGACAGCCTGTGCAGACGACGATCTGCCGATCCGTACGAACCAGTTGCCACGCAACGCGCAACAGTTCCTGACCCAGTATTTCCGCGGTGTAGAGGTTTCGTATGCGAAGCAAGACGATGAAGGCTTCGACAAGAGCTATGAGGTCGTGTTTGTTGATGGGAATAAGGTAGAATTTCGAAGGGATGGCGAGTGGAAGGAGGTCGACTGCCGTTACGGACGAGTTCCCGACGCTATCGTGCCCGCGCCATCCTCGACTTTGTGCGCCAGCATTATGCCGGCCAGTATATTCGTAAGATCGAGCGCGATCGCCACGGCTATGAAGTCAAGCTCACCAGCGGGTTAGAGCTCAAGTTCGACCGTAACGGTCGCTTCCGCAAGATCGATTGAGGCACTATGTCTATGTGATGGAGCCCCTTTACCCCTGATAAAGGGCACTCGTACTTTTAATAGCTAAAGACCTCTCCTGAACCTGCAAGACAGGGTCAGGGGAGGTCTTTTTGCGATTCGGGCATAGCCCACCGTAGTGTGCAGGGGAGGGTCATTCGAGGTGCTGAAGCGGGAGGTGTCGAGATGGGGGCTTTCGACGGCTTATATCCCCGCAAACGATAGATGAAGGTGAGCGTCACCGCACGCGTGTCGGGCACGACATACATGCGGAGCTGTTGCGTGGCGTAGTCCGTATGCAAGCGGGGCGACCAGGTGGCAAAGACGTCGTCGGCCTTGAGTTGTGGTCTGCGGAGCCCCGTGCGACGGTCCATTTTAGACCCGTATCAATGCGCCAGAGGCCGCTGATGTCAGCTATACCCCATGCTCGGTGTGATGGTGGATGCGTTCGAGCTCAAGAGTGAGGTGATGGCCGAGATGGAAGGTGTTGTCGAGGCGAGCATAGAGGAGCATGCGGTGCCGATCGAACGTGAGGTCGTGAAATGACTATGTCGGACGTGATCGGTCGATGCGTTGAGGACGAGACGGCTCTGCACGTTGGGCAAGGGGTGTATGGGGACGACGAGATTGACCCCAAAGGTGCGCTTTGTAGTCAAAGTTTGTGCTTTGATAGATCAGCGCGGGTGCTGGGGCTCTGGTAGGGAGTTGCACGGAATAACCGGGCATACGGTTGGTGTAGAGCGTGAAATGAACTTCCCACTGATGATGTAGCTCAGGCGACTGGCATAAGAGCGATAGGGACGGAGGAGCGGATTGCCGTGAACCTCAGCGTAGGCGTTGAGGAAGGTTTTCCCGCCGTGACTCTCCCAGTAAGCGGGATATACCTTGTCTGACGTGAGGGAGGCTTGCAGGATTTGCCCGGGGACAAGGCCCACGTGAGACTAAATTCAGGGAAGAGGTACGGTCGTGCGTGTTGGCGAACCGATAATCCTCGCCGGTGAGGGACGCCGATAGGGAGAAGTGGGATGTGAGCGCGAACTCGGTGCCCAGATAGAGGCGGGCGGTGCGTTCGGTCAGGCGATTATCGATGTCCGGAAGGCCGGCCACGTCGTCGGAGGTATATCGCTGTGCGCTGTGGTCGGTTGCGTAGAGGTATTCGGCGCCATAATTCACTTTCAAAGGCCTTGCCGATCGGGTGAGACTGGTCCGCAAATACGCGCAGGCGATCAATTTTTGAGCATTGCGGTCGTCAGGTCGGTCGAGGTATGACTGAGCGTGTTTTCGTAGTCAAAATGCTGTTGCAGGCGCTCTTCGTAGCGCGTGTATTCAGCGCCCAGCTTGAGGCCGAACCCGGTGCTGAGGTCGAGGAGGGCGTTGTGGAGCTGCGTGGGTCGTTCGTTCGAAGTGTAACTACGGGAAAGGCCGAGGGTGCCCTCTCCGATCCGCTCGAAGCGACGTCCGGTGACGAGTCGGGCGGTATAGACCAGTCCGAGGTGGCTTTGCTTGGAGAGCTGGAGGTCTGTTTCCATGCGAATGAGATGCGTCTGGGCGCGATGGCTCGTTCTGTCTTGCTGCGTGACGGCCTGATGGCGGTTGTGATAGAAATGATCGGCATCGATGTCGAGTCCGCCGCGGGTGTGGCTGGCTTCGGACGAAGCGTTGAGGCGCAGCATCCATCGCGGGGCGGTGCGGACGAGCGCGGCGCCGAGGGTATAGTTGGCGTAATGCCGCTGCGCATAGTCGGCATTGATCTGGCCCGCGCCATCCGCCGTCTTTCCCGGTGGCGTCGCGGGTGACAAGGAGGATGGCGGCCCCGCGAACGTGGTATTGCGGAGGGCACTCACATCACCTCGGCCGAGCGGACGTCACGGGCAGGGATCCCACGGAGCACGGTCCGAAGTGCTTCGCCGGAGAGGGACGTCTTGCGGCCATCGATCAAAATAGCCAGGCTAGGGGCGCGGCCAACGTAAGGGCATCACCCTCATCGCGCACGCCGGGAAGTAGCAGCAGCGCCTCATAGGCGTTGGCGGCCACGCGACCCGCGATCAGGCGGGGCAGATCATAAATGATCCGTCCGCCGGATAGCCTCGCGATGGGGCGCTCCCCGCGGACGACGATTTCAGGCATCGCCTGCGCACGCTCGGTCAGTCGGACCGCGATTTCGTTGGCTTGATCTCGGTGGACGGTCTGCTCGTGCGTTTCGTAAGCCACATGCTGCACGATGAGGGCGGTACGTGTCGCGTTCGTTCGGGGTGGCATCGATGTGAAAGGCCCCGATGGAGTCCGTGATGGCAGAGGTTACATAGATGGAGTCCGTCGTTTGGAGGATGATGGCGGCTTTGCGCTACGGGTCGGCCGTCACTGTCGGTGACGCGACCGCCAAGGCGCATTTGTGCACTGGTTCCGTGCGTGATCAGCAAGGCCGCAAGGAGGGTTAGGAGGGTAAAATCGTTCTCATGATGAATCGTTTGATGGGTGTGGATCTTTTTCGCGGCAAAGGTGGGCGTGCTATTCGAGCTGGATGCTTATCACCGGCTTACGAAGTCTTACTTTTGATCTTATCGGCCCCGAGTTGCTGCGCCCGGGAGGCCTATTTTTGTCGGTGAGATGGCAGTCGGACGTGTTGCAAATGCTTCGAAAGAACTTTTTGGCGTTTGCGCAGGTCGCGCAAAGTTCCGCCGCATTTACCGAGACGTTTGCGCAAGCTGCGCAAGTTCCGCGGCATTTTTCCGAGACGTTTGCGCAGGCTGCGCAAGTGCCACGGCATTTGCTCGAGACGTTTGCGCAGGCTGCGCAAGTTGCGCGGCTTTGCCGAGACGTTTGCGCAGGTTGCGCAAGTTCCGCCGCATTTACGAGGTGTTTGCGGAGTCCCGCAAGCGCTTCAAAAGAACTTTTTGGCGTTTGCGGGGAATCCCGCAAGCATTTCCAAAGGCACTTTGGCCGTTACCACATGCTATCAATGACATTCTCTCTACGGATAAGGGAACCTCATTCTTTTGTCGAACTCACATTATCTACGATGGACATCCGAAAATTCAAACGCGCCGTGACCGCCATCCTCTTGGGCATTACTGCGCTCTTCGTCTTCAACCTCTTTTTATCTCAAGGGGCTCGCTGATGCGCTGCACGACGAGGCCGCACGCGTCGTGATGGCCTGTATCGAGAGCGCCGATAGCAAGGAGCTACAACTGCGTCTGCAAAAACGCCGCGCTGATCCGAGCGCAAAGCACAGTGCGATCCTGATCGAGAAGAAAAAAGACAACGACTCCATCGTGACGATGCGTAATGCTTCGATCGGAGAGAAGCGGACGACGGTGGTGACGGTCGTCCCTGCGGAATCGCCTTACATCGAACTCGAGCAACTGGCTCGCGAGGTGCGCACTTCATCCATCAACAGTTGGATGCCTCGTATCCCGTCGATCTTCAGGCCTTGGATAGCTTGATAGACGCCGAACTCCGCGTCCGCGGCATGGCGCTCCGTGTGTTGCGTGCTGAAATCGTGGACGAGAAGGCCGGACACGTCTTGCAAGCCATCCTCCGGGCGAGATGAAGCGCCCGATCTTCAGGCATGTGGCTACTTACTCGTTCAATCCGGAGCGACACTATGCCTACCGTGTCTTTTTCCCGTCCCTTACGGGCGTCATCGTTCGCCAGATGGCTGGGATCCTGTTTTCGACCCTGCTCCTTGTGGTCTTGCTGGCGCTGTCTTTTCGTTTCCTGATTCGCACCGTGATGCAGCAGCGCACTCGAGGAGATGAAGGATGACTTGACGAATAATATGACGCACGAGCTGAAGACGCCCATTGCAGCCGCGTATTCCGCCGTCGACGCGCTCCTGAACTATCGCCAAAGGGGAGGATCCTCCAAACGCGCGCAGTATTTTGCAGCTGTGCCTCGATCAACTCTCCCATTTGAGCGGATTGGTGGAGCAAATTCTGGATATAAGCCTCGAGAGACGGCGTGGCAGGAACTGCACCGCGAGCCTGTCTCCATCCGCGCGCTATTTGAACGGCTGACCAGCTGTACAGCCTCCGTGCCGGCCGTCCTGCGCACTTCCTGACGGAGGTCGCGCCTCCCGACCTGACTCTCCAGGCCGATCCCGAGCTGCTGAGCCAAGCCATCGGCAATTTGATGAACAACGCCATCAAGTATTCCCCAGGCGAGCCGGAAATCACCCTCTGGGCCGGGTGTGAGGGGGCTACGCTGTCACGGTGAGCGATCGCGGCTGTGGCATCCCTTCGGCCTCGGTCGGACGGATCTTCGATAAGTTCTATCGTGTTCCCGCCGGTGATCGTCACGATGTGAAGGGCTACGGACTCGGTCTTTACCACGTCCGACAGATCGTGGAGCGCCATGGAGGACGAATTACCGTGTCGCCTCGACCGCGTGGCGGCTCGATCTTCAAAATACAGATCCCGAAATGACTTATACATCCTATCAGACAATGGAAAATCAAAGTAATCCCAGCATTTTATTGGTCGAAGACGACCCCGCGCTGGCATTGATCATCAAGGACACACTGGAAGGCGAAGGGATTTTAGGTCACACACCGCCGACGGGTTGCATGGTCTGGATGGCTTCGTGCGTTGTAGGCCAGACCTCGTTGTGGCTGACATTATGATGCCCGGAATGGACGGCTTCGAGATGGTCCGTCGTATGCGCCGCGTCGACACCACCACGCCGATCTTGTTCCTTACCGCGCGCTCGTCATTGAACGATCTGGTCAAGGGTTTGGCCTCGGCGCCAACGATTATCTGAAGAAGCCCTTCAAGATGCTCCGAACTCATCGTGCGGATTAGGGCCTTGCTCGGTCGTCCGACACCTACCGAGCGCGTTTTTGCCGACCGACAGCGAGCCGCTGGTCCTCCATTTCGGCCGCCATACGCTTCCAGACCGCCGCGCAACGTCTGATTGACGCCGACGGAGTGGCCCAGGAACTGTCGTACATGGAAAGCGAGCTGTGCGTAGGCTTATCATTGGCCGTGAAACCGTCGTCGAGTTCCGCACGCTCCTTCTCGACCTCTGGCATGACGACAGTCCCTACAACCGCAATAGCCTCGCACGTCTTTCATCCATAAGCTCCGCCGCCGCCTCTCCGCCGACCCCCATATTCGCATCCTCAACATCCGCAGCTTAGGGCTATAAGCTCGTCGTCGAAGGGTAGTGCGTTGACGAACCCGCCCTCATGTACCCGCTACACTTCCCCCGGCGTCGGCAGGGGGCGATTACGGATTGTAGAGATTGCGGTCGTAGAAGTCCGTGATTTCGATCTCCATGCGGTAAGCACAGGCTGCGGGGCCGTCGGGGATTGATGGCCGCGGATGCAGATAGTCGTTGATGGCCTCACGGATACGCCCTCCCGCCTTGCGGTGAGCACGTCCGCGGAGGTAAAGCGCCTCGTCGCTGTCGGGGTGGCTGGCCAAATAGTTGTTAAGTAGTTCGATGGCGTCGGTTGTGCGACCATCGTCAATCAATTGTCTGATTTTTATCCATGCGATAGGTGTATGTGAGAAAATATAGGTGAAAAGAGTGGGTGGATAGTGGTGGAGGAGGTCAGAAGCAGCGGATATAGCCGACGGAAAAACTGTCGTAGAGATTGTCATAAACGCCGTAGCGAAAACGAAGAGAGAGAATGTTTTTGCGGTATTCATACTCGAGCTTGTAGCGGTAGGTGGCGGGATGGTCACCTGTGTTTTTGTAGCCACTAAAAGCCGGAGTAGTCGGCGGCGAAAGAGACGTTGTAGAGGCGTCCGCTCAGCCCGCGCCGAAAAGCAGCGCGTCGTTTTGGCGATAGACCGCATCGTTCGTCATCCAGCAATAGAAGCCGAGCATGCCCCCGTGGTCGGAGTGCGATGCGGCCTCCGTCGAGTCGGAAGAGGTCGCGTCCGGCAGTGGCATCGAACCAGTACGAGGCCGCGTCGGTGTATCTCGCGTCGGCCAACCGATTGCCGCTGGCCGTCTTGAGGTTCGCGCTGAGCATCAGATCGAGCCAGCGGTCGCTACGGACCACTTGATAGAAGGATCGGAGGATAAAGTCGCCAATGCAATACTCCGGCGGACGACACTCGGCTGCATGTCTACGGAGCTGCGTGGTGCGTGACATCTGATACGTTTCACCCACGACACCGCTCATCTCTACGCCTGCGCGTCCGTCGGCAATGGGGATAAAGAGACGCGCAAAGAGATCGGCTGTGCGATCGCCGGCTGCTTCGTGATATTCGCCGCGCAGCTCCAGCTCCCATCGCTTACCGATACGCCCGTCAGTGAGCTCTGAAAGAGGGAAAGCGTTCGGGCCAAAATATCGAGGCGTGTAGTTCAGGAGCTTCATGCGCTCCCGCCAATCCATCCAAACACCATCCTCTTCTATTCCGGATAGTTCGGACTGTGCCATTGCGGCGAAGTGCGTCGTAATGATCATCATCCAAGTGATCACGCTGACAGTAATCCATCTATTCATTTCGTTACCATAAAAACGGGCGCAAAGAAAAGGAATATGCCAGAAGCTGTTTGGGGATTTATTTTTGCGGTTACGAGCATCTGTGGCCTGGTGGGGCGCGTCGGGGGCGGCTGTTGGGGGATGGACGAGCGGCGGGGTGTCGCCGACTCGAGTGGCAAGGCATCGACGAAGGGAGGGCCGTCATCAGTCGGACGGAGCCGGCTTGGATGAATGTATCGCTATAGACGGCGGAAGCGATGTCGCTTATACGGTATGGTGAGGTTTTTCAGCCGATAGAAAAATATCTTCAGCAAGATGTATGATCCTTATTTCATACATCATCGTCTTTTTAGGCTTAGTGCATAGGCTATACAACTTATATAAATCTGGCTTATACGAGGTGTCTACGAGAACAATACGCAGGAATCTATTCATAGACAGAGGTACAGTGTATACATTACAGAAGAAAGTCCACTTATACATAATGGGCAAGTATTATATACAATGGATATTATATTTAGACATGGTGTATGAGTGTAAAATACTGATGGAAAATACACTCACGGTGTGTATATGATAAAAAGACGCATGGTGGAAAACTTAGACAGAATGTATAAGTCAGTATGACGTACGAATGTATGAGCTTACATGATGTAGGAGTCTGTTAGTAACGGATTGTGCAGCCATATATGATGACTATATAAGAAATAGGACAGATCTTATTGTCTCATAAAGTGTATATATCTGGCTTATGAAGGAGAGAAAGGCTATACCTTGTTGTATCTTTTGCGCCGTAAAACTATTGGGAGGTAACTCATGGACGATGAGAAAAATCTTTTGCCGGATGCTGTACAGATTGATGTGGATGGCATCTCACATTTCAGCTCGAACGAGCACGCCGGAATGAATGACGAATTGTTCATACTGATGGCGAAGGCAGGGGAGGAATTGCTGCTGCGTTTAAGGGATTGATGGCACGGTGGGAGGCGGCCATCAAAGCGGAGATGGGGGCATGTGAAAGGCAGGCGAGGGGTCGGAACTGACAAAACAGCTGAGAGAGCTGGATCGCGAGCGGTGAAAATGCTTGTCAACCTGTTCGACATGATCCGTGAAACCGCCATTCGCCGATCGAGGCGCAACGGAAGGCGTCCGAACGGCTGACCCTGAAACTGGGGCGATTTGAGGCGCACACGACGGTCGATGTCAGGGCCGCTGCGGTCGGTAGACATTGAAAGCATCGAGCTTCACCTCAATGAATTATGGCTGACGTGGAGACGCTCGGGCTCAAGAAGACGGCCGATCGACTCGCATGAGTTGAACGAGCGTTATCAGGCGATGACGAGGGCAACGAACCGACGAGGCGCTGGCGCAAAAACTGCGGCCCATGACTGAGCTGCGCCCGCTGACGGACGAGATCTTTGCTATGGTGCGCCGGTATGGAGGCCAGTTATCTGTTCGCGAAAAACGGATGCGGATCGGGCCAAAATCTACCAGCTGGTTATGACGATGAATCGCGTGACGTCTGAGCGCCGTGCGGATTCCGGGAGAGCCAGACGAAGCGGCGGCAGGCCCGCTGAGCGCCAAAAGACAGCGACGGAGGGGCAGGCGTGAGGACGATTTACGACGCGGCCGAGCGGGTCGATGGGCGCAAGTTAGCCGCCACGGTGGGCTTTTTGACGGTGTACACGCGGGTCATCGGTCGCTCATTGCGCAGCTTCGGGAGGCAGCTGCGGAGCGCGGATTGGCGTCGGCGGTGTTCACCTTTCCGGTGCATCCGCGGCGCGTGTTGCAGGCGGATTATCGGCCGCAGCTGCTGGATACTTTCGAGGAAAGCTGGCGCGGATCGGGAGACGGGCGTGGATTATTGCGCCGTGCTGGACTTCACGCCTGCGCTGGCACGGCTGACGGCGCGCGAGTTCATCGAACGATTAGCGGCGGAGTGGGGCGTCAGCACGCTGGGTCGTGGGCTACGATCACCGCTGGGCGCGATCGCGCGGAGGGGTTTGAGGCGTATGTGGCGCGTGGGCGCACGGTGGGGATGGAGGTCGTTCGCGGCGTGCCCGTACCTGCTCGAGGATGGGACAGCGGTCAGTTCGTCACGGATTCGGGCGCTGCTCACGGAATGCCGGGTGGAGGAGGCCGCGCGAATGCTGACCGTGCCCTATCGGTTGCGTGGGCATGTGGTCGGCGGGCAGCAGATCGGGCGAACGATGGGCTTCCCGACCGCCAACCCTGTCCGTCGACGAGCCGCTGAAGGTGCTTCCGGGCGACGGCGTGTCTGCCGTCCGGGCGTGGCTGAGTGGCACGGCCTATCGGGGATGCTCGATCGGCAACCGGCCTACGATCGGCAATCGGCCGACAGCAGTGGAGGTACACCTACTCGGTTTCTCGGGCGACGTGTACGGTGAGGCGCTCGAGGTGGAGTTCATCCGCCACCTGCGGAACAATCGCCGCTTTGACAGTTTAGACGCACTGCGCGAACAGCTGAGCGCGACCGCGAGATGTGGCCGGCCCTGCCGATCGACGGTGTCGGGGAGGCCGAGAGGTGCTGAGAAAGATCCTAGCGACGGTCGGCACGCGGTACGTGATCGCGGCGCTGAACCTGGTGCTGATGCTCATCAACAGCCGCGTGCTGGGGCGTCACGACATGGGCGTGGCGGGCGTGGTGTTCGCCTCGGCCAATGTGGCAGTGATGTTTGCCAGTGTGCTGTGTGGGAACACGATCGTGTACTTCATGCCTTCGAAACGGCTCAGCGTAGTCGTCAGTGCGGCCTACGATGTGGGCGCTGGTGGGATCGGGTATGGCGTGCGGGGCAATGGCGGCTGTGGGGATGCTTCCGACGGGGTTTGGCGGCGTCGTCTTCGCTGGCGGTGCTGCTTTCGTTGGTCAATGTCCATCTGCGCGTACTACTCGGGTGGGATCGGATCCGCCTTCAATGCCGTGTTTCTCGTTCAAGGTGCGGGACTGTTTTTCGTGTTACTCGGACTCTATTACGTGGCAGGGGCTGAAAAAATCTGGGGGATATATGCGAGGGCTTTTTCCTGACAAACTTAGCTGCGTGGGCAGTGAGTCTTGTGCTCCTATTACGCGGTGTGACGCGGCCGAAGGGCGGACTATCCGTCAAGGCGTGGCTGCGCGACACGGGCGAGATGTTTCGCTACGGCCTGTGGAGTAGCGTGGACAATTTGGCAGAGAACCTTTCGGCGCGGCTGAACTACTTTTCCTGCAACGCTTCGGCGGCTACGGCAGCGTGGGCCTGCTGGACGTGGGGACGCGCGTCTCGAGAGCCTGTGGCACGTCAGCCACGGGTGAGCTTCATTGCCTACAGCGAGATCACGCGGGCCACAGAGGCAGAACGCCGTCGGCTGACGGCCGTGCGACTGCTGGGACCGACGGTGGCCGTGCTGGCGGTGGCGATGGGCGCGGTGTTGTGTATCCCGGAGTGGGTATACACCGAGGTGCTGTTCACGCAGGAGTTTGCGGGCATACGCGACGTCATCACGGGGCTATCGGTGGGCATCGTGGCCTTCGGGGAACCGAATCTTGAGCCATTACTTTATCGGTACGGGACGGGTGCGAGTGAGCGCGGCCTGCTCGTTGGTGGGACTGGTGCTGCTCTGCGCGTCGGCTGCGGTGCTGGTGCCGCGGTGGGCGTGACAGGCGCGGCAGTGGCGTCGAGTGTAGCGTACTCCGGTATGCTGACGTTTTTCGATCGTGGTGTTCCTTCGGATCACGGGGACGAAAGCGATGGAGTTGCTGCCCGATCCGGTGTCGATCGTCCGGCAGATCAGAGCACGCCAGGGCTAACCTCGCCCGACTGTTTTTCATCTTTAGTTATTCACTGCTTATGGCTGAAGCCAAACAAATTCAAGCGCTGGAGCAGGAGCGCATACCTCGCCTGCTATTCCATTATGCCGTGCCCGCAGTGGTTGGGACGGTGGTCAATTCGTTATACAACATCGTGGATCGGATCTTCATCGGTCAGGGCGTGAGCGAATACGCGCCTCGGGACCGGCATCACGTTCCCGATCCTCCTTCCTGCAAGCCTTCGGTATGCTGGTTGGCGCCGGTGCATCGGTGCGGGTATCCATCCTGCTCGGGCAACGCAACACCCTCGGGCAGAGCAGACACTCGCCAACGCCGTCTATCTCACGCTCGTCACACAGATCCTTACCATCATCCCGTGCTACATCTATATGGAGCCGCTGCTGCGACTCTTCGGTGCCAGCGACCGCATCGTTGCCCCTATGCCATGGAATACCCTGCAGATCGTCATCCCGGCCAACGTCTTCGCGGCCTTCAGCTTCGGCTACAACGCCATCATGCGTGCCTCGGGCCATCCGCGCAAAGGCCATGACGACGATGCTCCTCAGCGCGCTGATCAACGTGGTGCTGGATTACATCTTCATCTATCCACTGGGCATGGGCATCCGCGGCGCAGCCATCGCCACGGCCACTGCGATGATCATCTGTGCCGCGTACGTCCTGTCGCACTTCTTCCCTGCCGAGCAGCATCGTGCGGTTCCGTCGGACAGCCTTCCGTCCGTCGTGGGCAATCATGCGCGCCATCACGGCCATCGGCGTCGCACCTTCGCCATGCAGCTTACGGCAGCGCGGTGAACGTCATCATGAACCGCTCCGTTCGTGGCTTACGGCACGACGCCCGAGGTGTCCGATCTGGCCATCGGCGCCTTTGGCATCATTAGCAGTTATGCCATGCTGATCGTCATGCTGATCCTTGGTGTGGCGCAGGGCATGCAGCCCATTGTGGGCTTCAATTATGGCGCACGCCACATGCACCGCGTGCGCATGACCTACGCCTACAGTGCGGGCACGAACTCTTCTTCAGTCTTGTCGGCTTTGCCGTAGCCGAACTGGATCCCCGCGCTATCGTCAGTCTCTTCACCATCAGCGAGCCCTTGATTGAGCTTTTGCACAACGGCCTTGCGCATCGGTATCATCGGCGTATCACTCATCGGATTTCAGATCACCACCACGCAACTCTTCCAAAGCATCGGCCGCAGTCAGCTGGCCATCTTCCTCAGCCTCGACGCGCCAGCTACTCTTCCTCATCCCCTGCGCTGCTGATCATCCCCCGTTTCCTTGGCCTCAACGGCGTATGGTGGAGCCTGCCAGTCAGCGATATGGCCGCAGTTGGCGTTGCGGTGGTGCTGATCATCAGTCGATGGAAGTTGCTTGAGGGCACGGAGGCGAAGACGGCCGACGCGTCGCCGGAAGAATAAGAAGCTTGTTTGGAATTTATTGAGCGATTGTTTTATGGAGCTGTTTGGGCGGATCTTTCCTTTCTTGTTTCGGGTCTATCGAGGCTCTGTTTTCGTCCCTTTTTGTTCCATCATTAATCCTCACATAGCTTGCTATGCTCGTCTAATGATGAAACAAAATCATCAGAAACATCCTCCCGATACCCTCCGAAATAAATTCCAAACAGCTTCTGAGGGTACGGCATCTTCACCGCCCTTTATTCGCCGTGTTCGCGGCGCCAAGAAATGTTGCGCGGGTGATGCTCGATGATTTCACGGCGGAGCGCCTCGCGGTCAAGATGGGTATAGATCTCGGTGGCGGTGATCGTCTCGTGGCCCAACATCATCTGGATACCGCGTAGGTTGGCGCCGCCCTCGAGCAAGTGTGTCTGCGAAGGAATGGCGAAAGGTGTGGGGGCTGATGGTCTTCGTGATACCGGCCAATGCGGCGTACTCCTTTGACGATCTTAAAGACCATGACGCGTGAGAGCGATCGGCCGTGCGGATTGACAAAGAGAATGTCCCTCGAAACCCTTGGCCGAGGCGATGGCGAGTCGGTCGGGCAGGTAGTTGCGGATCTCATTGAGAGCCGTCCGCGAGATCGGCACCAGCGCCCTTGTTACCTTGCCGAGGACTCGGATATAGCCCTCGTCGAAGTGAACGTCCGTAACGCAAGCCGGTCAATTCCGATACACGTAGGCCGCAGCTATAGAGCACCCTCGATCATGGCACGGTTTCGTCGGCCGGAGGGCGTGGACACGTCGATCGTGGCGAGGATACGATCGATCTCACCGACGGCCAAGACTTCGGGCAGCCGTCGACCAATCTTAGGGCGATTCGAGCAGCTGCGTCGGATCGTTTTGGAGATAGCCCTCGAGAACGAGATAGCGATAAAAGGACCGGATGCCAGAGATGATCCGTGCCTGCGAGCGTGCCGAGATACCGGGCGTCGTAGAGTTGGGCAACGAACCGCTGCAAATCGGCGTAAGAAACCTCCTGCACCGACCGCCCCTCGACAGCCACGAAGCGGAAGAGCTTATCCAGGTCGCTGACATAGGCCTCCACGGTGTTTTTGACAGCCCGCGCTCGAGGCGGAGATAGATCTCATACATTTTGACCGGATCGTCTGTCGGCCACTCTTTTTACTTGCATATTTTACGTATTGCGATAAGTCCATGACTGGGAAACGTGGCAAGGCGTGCGTGGTCAGCGACACGGGGCACCCCGGCCGCCATGTTCCAACGTCTCCTTACTTTTCGCGCGTCTCCAAAAAGCGACAAATATTAGAAGGAAATGAAGAAGATACTGATCATCAACGGGCCAAACCTAAACCTCTTGGGGCGGCGCGGAACCAGACGTGTACGGAAATACCTCGTTTGAGGCTTTCACCTCGACCAACTCCGGGCAGATTTTCCGCTGTACGAAATCACCTCCTACCAAAGCAACATCGAAGGCGAACTGATCAACAAGATTCACGAGGCAGGGCTTTTCGAGCGACGGGATCGTGCTCAACGCCGGCGCCTATACCCACACCTCGATCGCATTGCACGACGCCATCCGCGCCGTCACCGCACCGGTGATCGAAGTGCATATATCTAATGTATACACCCGCGAAGCCTTCGCCATCACTCCCTGCATAGCCGCTGCCCTGTCGCGGGGTGATTGCAGGATTCAGGGCTGGCGTCGTACAGGTTGGCCTTGGAAGCGTTCAAATAGTTCTCTTCAAACGGATACGCAAATCCTTCCAATTATCATTCACCATCGGGCGGACACTCTGCGGTTTGCCCCTAAATACACTCCCAAACAATGAAGCATACCAAAATAGTAGCCACGATCTCGGACCAGCGTTGCGAGGTCGATTTTATCCGCTCGCTTTACGAAGCGGGTATGAATGTCGTGCGTCTCAACACGGCGCACATGAATGAGGAAGGTCTGCACCGCGTCGTATCGAACGTGCGCATGGTGTCCGGACGCATCGGCATCCTCATCGACACCAAGGGCCCTGAAATACGTACCACCCCTGTGCCGCCCCTGATCGAGTTTTCGGACGGGCGATCGCGTCGTCATGCAGGGCCGTCCCGACGGAGAGACCACCCATGAGTGCATCTGTGTCTCTTATCCCGATTTTGTCAAAGATCTCTCGGCCGACAGTGACATTCTCATCGATGATGGCTGATCTGGAGCTGAAGGTGATCGAAAAACAGGCCGAGCAACTGATTTTGCTGAGGTGCAGAACAACGCCACTCTCGGCAGTCGCAAGAGTGTCAACGTGCCTGGCGTACGGATCAATCTGCCGTCGCTAACCGAAAAAGGACCGGCGCAACATCGAGTGGGGCCGTCGCCAATCGGCTGGACTTCATTGCTCATTCCTTCGTCCGTAGCAAGGAGGACGTGCTGGATGTCCAGAGATCCTCGACGCGCACAAGAGTCCCATCAAGATCATCGCTAAGATCGAGAACCAGGAGGGCGTGGACAACATCGACGAGATTCTCAAAGCCACCTATGGCGTGATGGTGGCTCGTGGCGACCTCGGTATCGAGGTCCCGGCGGAGAAGATCCCGGCATCCAGCGTATGCTGATCCGCAAATGCGTGGAAGCCAAGAAGCCGGTCATCGTAGCCACACAAATGTTGCACTCGATGATCAACATCCTCGCCCGACCCGCGCCGAGGTGACCGATATCGCCAACGCCATCTATTACCGCACCGACGCGTTAATGCTGGAGCGGTGAGACGGCCTTATGGCAAATACCCCTCGAGGCGGGTGCAGATGATGGCACGCGTAGCCTACGAGACCGAGCAGACGAAGCTCTAGCCAACGACATTCGCGTTCCCGTCAAGGGCGACGATCTCGACGTGACGTCCTTCCTGGCCAAGCGAGGTTAAGTCGTCCCAAGCTCGGCGCGTACGTGCCATCATCTCCGGACAGCTATTCCGCCGCACGGCCTGTTACTAGCCGCCTTCCGCGGGGAGGCCACGGTCTCGCCATCTGCTATCGCCCGAGGTCGCGAGAATGTCTCCTCTCGTATGGCATTTGGGCCGTGTTTCAGCGTGGCAGGTCAGCCGCCGCGAATACTATCACGATGCGCTGAAGCAACTTCATCGACCGCCAACTGATCACCGAGGAGGACAAGGTGGCCTCACCTCAGCGGCAGTTTCGGCGAGGGCGGGGGCACGACCTTCCTCGAGATCAACGACGTGAAACGTGTCCTGCGCGCCAAAGACGAGTACCAGTTGCCCACCTTCTGAGCCACGGGAACGGATTCTGCCCTCATGCTCACCGAGCACCTACGTGCCCATTGCTGAGAGAGATCGAGGCCCACGCTCTCGATCACTCGGACGCAGAACCTCCGCTGCTGGCTCGCCTCAACCGAGACGCGCACGTGAAACTGTTGCGGCCGCGCATGATTGCCGGTCACTTGCAAGGGCGGGCATTGAAGATGCTGCCGCATGATGCGCCCGAAGCGTTTGCTGGAGATCGGCACTGATACCGGCTACGCCACGTTCTGTTTGGCAGAGGGCACGGACCCGACGCCGAAATCCACACGGTGGAGATTAACGACGAGATGGGAGCCATTCTTCCGCACTTATTGGCAGGGAGCACCCTGACCGCATGAAGATCCACCCCCATTGGGACGACATACGGAGGTGCTCCCCAGCTTGGGCCTGAGCCGTTTGACTTGGTCTACATCGACGCAGATAAGCGCGACTACTGCGCCTACTATGATCTCGTCTTCCCTTGTCCGCCCCGGCGGGTTGATCCTGGCCGACAAACTACGCTCTGGTCTGGAAAGGTCGTAAGGAGGATGCCACCCATACGGACACTCAAACGCGTGGCATTATGGCCTTTTAACGAGCTGATCCGGAACGACAACCGTGTCGAAAAAGTGTTGCTCCCCCACGCGACGGTCCGACCCTGATCTGGAAAAAGTAAGGCGAGGGTGCCACGATCGGGCAGATCTGTCAAGAAAGAAGATGCCCCTGTGGCGGCGAATCCGTTCGTAGTCCCGTTGGGTTATCCCTGAGGGGACGATTGACGTCCTCACCCAGTGCATCTCAGTTTTAGCGTTTCACTTTTAGAATTTAGATCAGGCGGAGGAAGTTCTCGTGATGATGAATCTTGTCCCCACCCGGAATTTCCTCGCCTTAGCTTCTCACTTTAGAATTTTAGATCAGGCGGAGGAAGTTCTCGTGATGATGAATCTCATTCCCATCCAGAATTTCCTCGCCTTAGCGTTTCACTTTTTAGAATTTAGATAAGATGGAAGGAACCCGATTGAACAAGATAGGAAGACTGCTACAGAAAGAGTTAGGCGACCTCTTCCTCCGACAGACCAAAAGCGCTGCCTGGGACACTCGTCTCGGTGAGTGCCGTGCGCGTCAGTCCGGATTTGAGTGTGGCCAAGGTCTACCCTCAGTATTTTCCCCACCGAAAAAGGCGGACGAGCTGATGGGCGCTCATCGAAACCAACAAGAAGACCATTCGATACGACTCGGCCAACGCGTTCGCCTCCAGCCTCAGGAGAATACCCGAGCTGATCTTCTATCGCGACGACTCGTTGGACCATGTCGAAAAACATCGACCAACTGTTGAACAAATAGCATTGATTAGACAAGGCGAACCCATGCGTCTACCCCTCAGCGTGTACCGATCGCGGATCGGCATGCAGTGGGCGGACCCATCGGTTCGCCCTTCGTGTGTGGTTACCCTCGATATTCTCGCTGGTTTATGGACGGTCGATCCGCCCCGCTTTCCCGTCCCCGGAAAAGGATGGGAATCAAAATGTACCCCTTAACCCTCAGCCGACACGAATCGGGAAGAGCGACCCTTTGGCTTTCCTGTCCTATGGCGGGGGACGAGGGGGCGTATGCAATACGCCCCTACCTTGCTGGAAGGAAGAAAGAACCATCCTTTGGCTTTCCTGTCCTTGGCGGAGTTGATTATGGGCGGCGTAATACAGCCCCTACCCATTCGGAAGGAAGAGGGATCAGCCTTGGGCTTTCCTGTCCTCGAAAAAGAATGGGATTCAAAAATGTACCCCTAACCCTTAGCCGACACGAATCGGAAAGATCACCCTTTTGGCTTTCCTGCCTTTAAGAGGAGGGCGAGGCGGATATTTTGACCTGTCCTACCATTTTTAGTGACCATTACCCCCAGACTTACTTTTTCATTTTTAGTTTTTCGAACCCCGTGAACCTACCTCTCTTCATCGCCAGGCGCTATCTGTTGGCTAAGAAGTCGCACAACGCCATCAACATCATTTCATATGATTTTCGCTTGCAGCGTGGCTGTGACCACCGTCGCGCTGGTCTGCGTGCTGTCCGTCTTCACTGGATTTCACGATCTCGTAGTCTCCATGTTTGGCCACTTTGATCCTGATCTGAGATTACGGCCGTAGAGGGTGGCGTGTTCATTCCCAACACCGACGCGATGCGCTCGGTGCGCGCCCTGCCCCAGGTGGAAGCCGCCACGGAGGTGTTGAAGAGAACGTGCTCCTCCGCTACGGCGGTCGTCAACAGATAGCCGTGGCCAAGGGCGTAGACAGCGCCTTCGAGCGCACCGTAGACCTTGGATCGGTGCTTATTGACGGGCGTTATGCGCTGAATGAGGGCGGTACGGACTATGCCATTCTCGGCATTGGACTCGGCGTCCACCCTGGGCGTCATGCGTCCTTCACCGATCCGATCGAGATCTGTGCCCCCAGCGTGAAGGACGCGTCAGCGCGTCCCAGGCTGCGACCTCATTCCAGATCGAATACGCCTCACGTCAGCGGGAGTCTTCTGCATCGACCGTCCGGAGTACGACGCGAATTACCTGATCCTGCCTTATCGACTTAGTGCGCAACATGTTGCACTACGATGCGGGCGAGGTGTCGGCTCTGAACTTAAGCTGAAAACCCGGGGCCCGGTCGGCGACCTCAGCAGCAGATCCAGCAGAGGCTGGGCCAAGGCTTCCGCATTGAAGACCGTTTCGAGCAGCAGGAAGCGTCGTTCCGCATGATGCAAATCGAGAAATGGATGACCTTTCATCCTCGCCTTCATCCTTACCATCGCTCTTGTTTAACGTAGTCAGCGCTCCATGCTCATCATCGAGAAGGAAGACGATGCAGATGCTGCGCAGTATGGGCGCCAGCCAGCGTTTGATTCGCCGCATCTTCCTCTACGAAGGATGCATGATTCCGCTCTTGGGCGCCGTCGTGGGCATAGCTATCGGCGTCGCGCTGCCTTTGTGCAGCAGACGTTTGGTCTCATCCGGCCTCGGGGAGACGGGGGCCTTGTCAGCGACCAGTATCCCGTGCGCGTGTCGCCCGGGATCTGCTGGCCATCTCGTCACCGTGGTACGATCGGTGGGCTCACGTCGTGGTACCCGTTCGCTCGGCTCGCTCCGACGGTGGGCCGTGACCATGCCCAAGGCCGCCGCGGCGGAGTCTGCTGTTGTTCAGGGCTGCTGGCTACGGCGAGCTGCTCAGGCGGCGGAGAGACAGTCGGCCGACGATAGCCATCGCGTGTCCGTAACGATAGAGGCGCAGCGCTATCTTTTGCCGAGCGCATCGGAGGCGCGCATTTCACGATCCACACCGTAGTCCGCCCGGCAAAGTCCGGAAACGTTCGACCCCACGCCTCAGGAAATGATGGCCGTGGCCCGTAGCCGCGCCTATCTGCGTGTCGGACGCATCGGGTTTGAGCAAGTCTGGATGCCGACCATTGTGGAGCAAAACCCGCATTTTGCAAGTCTCGACCTCTCCCAAGGCATTCGTTGGATCGATAGCGATCCTCCGCGCACGACCAGCACACACGGCGGGGCGACCCGCACATCTGGAACGCGCCTGCCACCGCACGTCAGATGGCCGAAAACACCCTCCGCGCCTTTTGCCTCCTCGACACGGCGCACCGCTGTTCTACCGAGCGGCCCACGCCTCGCTCGTGGCCGAAATCGACTCCACCGACGCCGCCCTGCACGCGATGCTGGACACACTCACTCACCGCACGTTCATCATTTACCACCCGGCGCTGACCTACTTCTCGCCCAGGCGTACCACCAAGCAGCTGGCGATAGAAACCGACGGCAAGGAGCCCTCGGCCGCCTCGATGAAAGAACTCATCGACGAAGCCCGGGCCCAGCACGTCGAGTCGTTTTTGTACAGCGCGAGTTCGACCGCAAGCACGCCGAATCCGTTGCCAGAGAGATCGGTGCCCGCGTAGTCGTTATACGACCCCTTCAGCCCAGTGGAAAGACGAGATGCTCAAAAATCGGACAGGCGTTAGCAAAGCCTTAGTGGTTCACTATCAATTATTAAGCAGTTATTCAGGCCGAAGACGTTCCCTATCAAGGAGACGCCCTGAATTTCTTTTTCGCCCTCCTCTCATTCATCAGGAAACAAATCGGCGCTAACAAAGTACGAGTGCTCCACTATCAATTATTAAGCAGTTATTCGGTACCCGGTGGCGTTCCTGTCAAGGAGACGCCTGTAGGGGTGCATTGCATACGCCCTCCCATCATTCCCTGCAGGGAATGTTTGAGAGGAGGTGGATCCTTCGTCCCTTCCGGGGTAGTATAAGGGGGCGTATTCAATACGCCCCTACCCTGCCGGCAGGAAAAAGAATCTATGCCCATCAGGCCCTCTCTTCCCTTTTTAGGTTTAAGAAAACATGCACCTTCCACCAACCCATCCCCATCAAAAATCAATCTGTACCCCTCAGGCCTTCTTCCTTTTTAGTTTTAAGAAAACGTACACCTCCCACCAACCCATCCCCACTCAAAATCAATCTATGCCCTCAGGCTTCCCATCCCCATCCATTTTTCGAATTTAGCTCATCACACCCTATGCTTCTCGTTCAAATAAACCATGTAACGGCCGGTTACGACTCCCAAAAAGACGTACTAATCGATGTCTCGCTCCAGATTGCAGAGCGCGACTTCCTCTGCATCGTAGGTCCCAACGGCGGCGGCAAAACAACCTCCTGCGCGTCCTGCTCGCTACTCAAGCCACGCATCGGCGCCGTGAATTTCTATCGCGACGGCCAACCCATTCCCAAACTCTCCGTGGGCTACCTGCCTCAGGTCAACGCTATCGATCGCCGATTCCCGATCTCAGTCGCCGAGGTCGTCGCCTCCGGATTCCCGGGCCGAGACACGTGGGCGACGCTGTTCGACCGAGCAACGCCAACGCGTGGAGGCAGTCATCGACCGTATGGGACTCAACGACTTATCCCTGCCGACCTATCGGAGAGCTCTCCGGCGGCGAACTCAACGCACGATGCTTGGGCGCGCCATCGTGGCCCACCCGCGCTTGCTCGTTTTTAGATGAGCCGAACACGTATATGGATCGCCGCTTTGGCGATACGTTAGGCGACCTGCTGTCGGAAATCAATCGCGAGGCGGCTGTCGTACTCGTCTCGCACGACCCGGCGCCCTCCGGCCACTGATCAAAAGACATGGCCTTCGTACGTCGCCAACTCCGCACGTTCCGAAACGACCTCTCCGCCGTTAGCCTCGACAGCGAAGAATCTGAATCTATGGATTAGCTGCCTCAAAAATTCACCCAGTTTGTGGAACATGTAAGCCGGACGAATCCCATCCTCTCCAAGGACAGATTCACCCGGCTTTCTTATTTCCGTCCTCAGTAAGTATATGGAAAACACGCACTTCATCTTTTTCCTTACCCGCCAAGGAAGAGAAAGCTGTGACTATGTTATCCCATCCCTCAGCGAGTTTTCGATAGCTGTGTCCATATTCATCCCATTCCCGTCGGGTTTTCGATAGATATGGCCACATTCGTCCAATCCTCGCCGGGTTTTTCGATAGATATGGCTTGTTTTATCCTATTCCCGCCGGGTTTTCGATAGATATGGCCATATTCATCCAATCCTCGCCGGGTTTTCGGTGAATATGGCCATATCCGTCCCATCCCCGCCGGGTTTTCGATAAAAATGGCAATATTCATCCCATCCCCGCCGGGTTTTGCGCGTATCCATACAATTTTTAAGAGTTACTGTCGAGGTTGGCGTGGCATTGATCACACCCATCCAATCCTCTGCGGGTTTCACATGCTCCATACAAATTTTAATGGTTTCTCGCCGAGATGGAGTTGGTCGCAAAGACATATACCCAAAAACCTGCCAAGTTTCAGATTCATCCAATAAAAGGAATCAGATTTTTGATCCAGAGGGTAGGGGCGTATTGCATACGCCCCTAGCACGTACCGGGTTTGAGATTCATTGTCCGAAGTGGAATTAAATTTTTAATCCGTATCGGTAGGGGGTATTGCATACGCCCCAGAACGTATCGGGCGAATCAATCATTTGCCCATGATCATGGGCATTTGTGGGCGTATGCAATACGCCCCTACATGGGCAATCTAATCCTTGCCGGGGATAGGATTTAATAAATACGTATTTATTAGGTATTTATCCCGTATCGGTAGGGAGTATGTGCATACGCCCCAGCACGTACCGGACGGATCAATTTTTGCCCATGATCATGGGTATTCGTGAGTCGTATATAATACGCCCCTACACAGACAATCCAATTTTCGCCGGAAATTTGATTCAATAAATACATATTTGTCAGATATTTATCCCGTATAGGTAGGGCGTATTGCATACGCCATAGCGCGTATCGGGCGGATCAACTTTTGCCAACAATCATGGGCATTTATGGGGGCGTATGCAATACGCCTCACATGGACAATCGAATTATTTCCGGGAATAGGATTCAATAAATGCATATTTATCAGGTATTTATCCCGAGAGGTAGGGCGTATTGCATACGCCCCAGCATCGTATCAGGGTTTGAGATTCATCGTACAAAGTGGAATCAAATTTTTGATCCGATGGGTAGGGCGTATTGCATACGCCCCAGCACGTATCGGGCGGATCAATCTACTTTGCCCATGATCATGGGTATTCGTGGGGCGTATGTAATACGCTTTACAGGCACCATCCAATCCTTTTCCGGAAATAAGATACAATAAATACGTATTTGTCAGATATTTATCCTGTATAGGTAGGGGCGTATTGCATACGCCCTCGCACGTATCAGGGCGGATCAATCATTTGCCCATGATTATAGGGCATTCGTGGGCATATGCAATACGCCCCTACACGGACAATCCAATCATTGCCGAGAATAGGATTCAACAAATACGTATTTATCAGAATTTATTCCGGTAGTAGGGGCGTATTGCATACGCCCTCGCACGTATCGGGCGGATTAATCATTTGCACATGATCATGGATATTCGTGGGGAGTATGCAATACACCCATATATGGACAATCCAATCCTTATCGGGAGTAAGATTCAACAAATACGTATTTATCAGGTATTTATCAGGTATGGGTAGGGCGTATTGCATACGCCTCAGCACATATCGAGCGGATCAATCATTTGCCAATAATCACGGATATTCGTTTGGCGTATGCAATACGCCCCTACGCGCACCATCCAACTCCTTGTCGGGAATAAGATTCAATAAATACGTATTTACCAGATATTTATTCCAGAGGGTAGGGCGTATTGCACACGCCCCCGCACGTACCGGGCGGATCAATCATTTGCCCATAATCATGGCATTTGTGGGGCGTATGCAATCGACCCTACACGGACAATTCAATACTTGCCGAGGATAGGATTTAACAACACGTATTTATTAGGTATTTATCCTGTATCGGTAGGGGCGTATTGTATATGCCCCCGCACGTACCGGGCGGATCAATCATTTGCCTCATGATCATGGCATTCGTAGGGCGTACGCAATACCCCTCACATGGACAATCTAATCCTTTCCGGTATTAGGATTCAATAAATACGTATTTATCAGGTATTTATTCCGTAGGTACGAGGCGATTGCATACGCCTCAGCACGTATCGACGGATCAATCATTTGCCCATGATCATGGGCATTCGTTGGGCGTATGCAATACGTCACTACACGGACAATCCAATTTTCGCCGGGAATAGGATTCAATAAATACGTATTTATCAGATATTTATTCCGTATGGGTTTGAGCTGTATTTTCATACGCCATAACATGTACCGAGTTTGAGATTCATCGTCCAAAGTGGAATCAAATTTTTGACCCGTATCGGTAGGGGCGTATTGCATACGTCCTGAAACGTATCTGGCGGATTAATCATTTGCCCATGATAATGGGTATTTGTGGGGGCGTATGCAATACGCCCTCACATGGACAATCCAATCCTTGCAGAGAATAAGATTCAATAAATACGTATTTATCAGGGATTTATCCGGTATAGATAGGTGCGTATTGCATATGCCCCTAAATGTATCGAGCGGATCAATCATTTGCCTATAATTATGGGACATTTGTGGGCGTATGCAATACGCCCCTACATGGGACAATCTAATCCTTACTGGGATAGGATTTAATAAATACATATTTATTAGATATTTATCTGAGTATGGGTAGGTATTGCATACGCCCTAACACGTACCGGGTTTGATGGGCATTATGATCCATACAATCCAATCTTTTTCGGGAATAGGATTCAATAAATACGTATTTGATACGTACTTATCCCGAATGGAACCACCGAAGCTATATGTTACCGATCTGCCGCGTTTCTGATTCATCTCCTGACCGCATCAGGCTGCACGTATCTATTATGAGCTTAGACGAACAAAACATCATGTATCTGCCCGGCGTCGGGCCACGGCGCGCCGAGATCCTCAAAAAGGAGATCGACGTGACGACCTACGACGACCTGCTCCATTATTTCCCTTATCGGTATGTGGATCGCAGTCGTATCTACACCGTGAGCGAGCTTGAGCGTATCGTGTCTGGACACAGCGACCGGGTGCCCTTCGTCCAGCTTCGGGGGCGCATCACGGGTTACCAAGCCTCCGAGGAGGGCGAGCGAAGCGACTCGTGGCTCGCTTTGCCGACAGTACCGGCGCGGTGGATCTGGTTTGGTCTCCACGGCCAAAAATTTATCCTCGATAAGTATCCGCCGGGGTGGGAGTATCTCATTTTTGGTCAGCCGAAGGAGTACATGCATGAGTTCTCATTCATCCATCCTGAGATTGACCCGGCCGACCGTGCCGCGCGGTCTCCGGCGGCCCTCGTTCCGATGTACCACACCACCGAGCTTATGAAACGTGCCACGCTTCACTCGCGTGCGATCCGTGATCTCATCTACACGCTCTCGAACACAGTCGGTGGGGGCCTGCCCGAGACGCTCCCGGCGTGGATCCTGAGGAGCGCGCTGGCACCGCTCACTGAGTCTATGCGGCAGATCCACTTCCCGAATCAGCCGAAAAGCTCCGAGCGGCACAGCACAGGCTCAAATTTGAAGAGCTTTTTACATCCAACTCAATATCCTGCGCACGGCGATCTCCGCCGCAACAAGTTGCGGGGAATCCCTTGCCCACGCGTAGGCAAAGCTTTCAATGCGTTCTATGCCAACCGCCTACCCTTTGCCTTAACCGGCGCGCAAAAGCGGGTCGTGCACGAGATCCACGACGACATGAGGAGCGGAAGGCAGATGAATCGCCTGCTCCAAGGCGACGTGGGTAGCGGGAAGACGCTCGTCGCCCTCATGGCTATGCTCCCTGGCCGTGGACAACGGTTGCCAGGCCTGCCTCATGGCGCCCACGGAAATTTTGGCGGGCAGCACTTTGCCACTTTGCAAGAATTGCCGGCGACATAGGCGTGCGGGTGGAGCTTCTCACCGGCTCGACAACGAAGCGACAGCGATCGGCGCTGCTTCCGGCCGTGGCCTCAGGCGAGGTGGACATCCTCATCGGCACTCATGCACTCATCGAGGACGCCGTAGTCTTCCACCGGCTTGGTCTCTCCGTCATCGACGAGCAGCATCGTTTTGGCGTCGAGCAACGTTCCAAGCTCTGGGTGAAGAGCACCTACGTGCCGCACGTACTATCATGACCGCGACGCCCATACCGCGCACCCTGGCCATGACCGTCTACGGCGATCTCGACGTATCCGTCATCGACGAGCTACCGCCCGGCCGCAAGCCTGTCAAGACTGTCCACCGCTACGACGCCAAAAAGGCCGAGTTGTACACCTTCCTCCGCACCGAGATTGGTCGCGGGCGTCAGGGTTTACGTGGTCTACCCCTGATCGAGGAAAAATGAAACGATGGATTACAAGGCCCTCGAGCAGGGCTACGAAACTTTTCGCGAGGTTTTCCCCGGAGTGCATCGTCTGCATGGTGCACGGGAAGATGAAAGCGAAGGAGAAGGAGGCCGAGATGCAAAAATTTATCCGCGGAGAGGCGCAGATCCTCGTCGCCACAACCGTCATCGAGGTGGGCGTGAATGTACCGAACGCATCTGTCATGGTCATCGAGTGCGGAACGGTTTGGGCTATCGCAACTCCATCAGCTCCGGGGACGCGTAGGCCGGGGTGCCGAACAGTCGTATGTGCATCCTGGTGACGGGTTACAAACTGAGCGAGGTTACGCGTAAACGGCTCGGAATCATTGTCTCCACGTCCGATGGTTTCCGCATCGCCGAGGAAGACCTGAAGCTCCGCGGCGCGGAGTGATATGGAGGGCACGCAGCAGAGTGGCGACGGCCTATCGCTTCGTATCGCCGATCTGGCTCAGGATGGCGGCATCCTCCGCACAGCCCGCGACGTCGCTTCTCGCATTCTCGACGCCGACCCGAATCTCTCTCGCCCGAGAATGCCCTACTCAACGCCCGCCTGAATGCCCTCTTTCGTCGGCGCATGAATTGGGGCCTCATCCCCTAAGCGATTCGTGGCAAGGATCGGATTCATCCTCCGCCCATGAATCCTTTTTCTGATCCATTTCTTGAGATCGGACAAACGGAGTCTCTTTTTCGGAGATATTTTTCGAGGGGTATCCGAGAAGTATCCTTTTCGGAGATATTTTTGAGGGTAGGGTAATGGGGAATCTTTCTGGAGTATTTTTTCGAGGGGAAGGTAAAGGGAGTCCTTTTTCGGAGATACTTTTTCGATAGATGTTCAGGGAGAATCATTTTTGGAGATGCTTTTTGAGGGGTGAGGTGAAGGATTTCTTTTTGGAGATGTTTTGAGGGCTGGAAAAAGGGGTATCCTTTTCGGGAGTGTTTTTCGAAGGGTGAAGGAAGGAGAATCCTTTTTCGGAGGTATCTTTTTAAGGAGGAGTCAAGGGAGAATCATTTTTCCGGATACTTTTTGGAGGTGAGGCGAAGGGGATTCCTTTTTGGAGATCCTTTTTCGAGGATGGGACAAAGAGGAGTCCTTTTGGAGGTACTTTTTGATGAGTAGTCAAGGAGGAATCTTTTTCGGAAGTACTTTTTGAGGGCTGGTCAAAGGGGAATCCTTTTCGGGGATACTTTTTCGAGGAGGAGTCAAGGGAGAAACTTCTTCCCGGATACTTTTTGGAGGTGAGGTGAAGGGAATCCTTTTCGGAGGTGCTTTTTGAGGATGAGGTAAAGGAGAATCCTTCTTGGGAGTATTTTTCGAGGGGAGATGAAAGGGGAATCCTTTTTGAGATCCTTTTTGAGGAGTAGTCAAGGGAGAATCATTTTCCCGAATACTTTTTAGGAGTAGGGTAAAGAGGAGTCCTTCTCAGGGGTGTTTTTGAGGAGTAGCCAATAGGGAATGCTTTCCGCGGATATTTTTCGAGGAGAAGTCAAGGGGAATGCTTTTTCGTGGATATTTTTCGAGGAGATAGTAAGGGAGAATCCTTCTCTGGGATATTTTTGAGGGTGGGGGAAAGGTGGTATGTTTTTGGAATGGTCTTATCACAGAGCAATTTACGGACAATGAAAACTGAGAAGAAGACAAATGCCGCCAGACTATTGGACAAGGCGGGCGTGATTTATGAGACAGTCCCTTACGAGGTGGACGAGAACGATTTGGCGGCGACACATGTGGCTGAGCAGTTGCACGAGGACATCGCGCAAGTTTTCAAGACGCTCGTCCTCCGTGGCGACCGAAACGGACTCTTTGTCTGTCGTCCCTGGCGATGCTCGAGGTAGACTTGAAAAAGGCGGCACGCGTGTCGGGCAATAAGCACGTATCCATGCTACCAATGAAAGAGCTGCTCCCCGCCACAGGCTATATCCGCGGCGGATGCTCGCCCATCGGCATGAAGAAATCCCTCCCGACCTACATTCACGAGTCCTGCACCCAGCACCCACATATCTACGTCAGTGCGGGGCCGTCGCGGGCCTTCAGCTTAAGCTCTCCCCCACCGATCTACGACCTTCGTCGGCGCCACCCTGGCCGATCTCGTCGAGGATCGGTAACCGCCCAAACGCAACAAAAGGCAGCCGAGGGACATCGCTGTCTCTCTGCTGCCTTTCGATTGCTTCAAGCGGAGCCGATGCAACGCATCAGCCCCCGCCGAATGGCTTCCGGTCAATAGCCGGGGTTCTGCTGGATCTTCCGATTCACATTCGTCTCACCTCTGGGAATGGGAAGGACAATGCGGAAGTAAGTCCGATCAAATTTGCGAGAATCCGAGGGTGGTCAGCGTGTAGTAGATAGCCCTTTTTCGCTTCGTCTGTATAGCGTACAATCGTCTGATTGTTACGCATGGCATCGAAGAAACGATGGCCCTCGCCAACCAGCTCCTTACGACGCTCGACAAGGATCCGATCTACCGTTGCATCAGCCTCTGACACAGGTGTAGCCTTCGGATTTGCGCGCTGTACGATGGCGTTCAGATACTTGCGGCCGCCGCCTTATCATTCAGCTTTGGCTGAAGCCTCGGCAGCAATCAGATAAGTCTCCGAAAAGACGGAGTAGGGGACGTTATTCAGACGCATTTCACCCTGACTATTCTCTGGAAACTTATTGATCCAGACCTTATCCGTTCCATACATCTGCTTACGATCCGGGTCACGTGTCTCCATCATAGCCGTCAGGCGCATCATCGTGGATCGACCCTGTAGCAACTCACAGAATGATTTTTGTGGCGATAGCGTCGTTGTATCCATACTCGTTGTACAGGTAGGCAATGCCCTCGCGGTCGGTATAGTCGTCCGTGCTGGTGTTGAGCAACTCGAAGATCATTTCCTTGTTATGCGCACCAGAGGTTTTATCCCAGACGTTGGCGGCATACTCTTCGTTCGTCCAGAGTTTATATGGCGAGTTGTCGATTACCTCCACGGCCTCTTTGCGCGCATTCGCATTGTCGCCCATATAGAGATATACCCTCGCCAAGAGAGCCTTGGCTGTCCAATGATTGATGTAACCGTTCGTCATCGTCTTGTTGAGCTTGTTGTCATCGATAGCCTTGCGTAGATCTTTGACCACTTGCTCATAGACTTCCTTCACGGTGTTTCTCTGTGGTAGGGGCACTTGTTGCCAGGGGCTTCAAAACGATAGGAACACCGAGGCTGGCACCGCCATCCATCGTATAAGGATAGCCGTAGACGCGGACCAAATCGAAGTGGATGAGGGCACGCACCACGAGAGCTTCGCTATAGATCCTATCAATGTTAGCTTGTTCACTCTCCACTTTGGGCTTCACCACACGCCTTCCACAGCAGCAATGATGTTGTTGGCACGCCGAAGCACACGGTAAGGCGTGAACCAGATGTCATCCGCATTGGTAGCCGTGTAACGCATCTCATACATAGGAGCTGTACGCTTACCCGAGACACGTGCCTGCATATCGTCGCCACGCACATCACCGTAGTAGAGCATACGAGCAGCATAATACTGATTATATGTACCGTCACCCTGCAACCCATCGTACATACCGACCCGGGCTGCATTCAGTTTCCTGAATCCGTCAGGGCATTCTCGGTACCGATACCATCCGATGGCTCCAGATCAGAGCCAGTCGCCCGAGCAAGCGTTCAACAACAGTGCGGTGGCTGCAAAGAGGGCGATATTCTTTATCGAAAATCCTTTTTCATGTTGGTATTCTATTTTACTGATTGATTAAAAACCTAATTCCACACGAAAGTTACTGTAGCATGGCAGGCGCCTGAAGTGACAAAAGCCACTGGCTGTATTCTCCGGATCCACATAGAGTTTCTTCGATTTGAACGTAAGCGGGTTGTCGCCTGACATGTAAGCGCGGATTCTGTCGAAGCCCACCTTTTTGGATAGTTTAGTCGGCAGAGTGAATCCTAAGGTGAGAGTTCTTCAGCGCACATGATCAGACGGAAGTAACCAGCGCGAAGAGGAACATCCACATTGCCATTGGCGAACATCGGCAACTTGGCATTATCTCCCGGGTTGTGCCACATATCTTCCTTCTTATAGTGGGACGGAACTGCACTAAAACAGATCGATACCACCGTTAGAGTGGAGCCAGCTTACACCGTCATACACCTTGCCGCCAAGGAGTAGGTGAAGGTAAAGTTCAAGTCGATGAACTTCCAAAGTCAGCGTATTGGTCAAACCACCAGTTACTTTCGGATCGGCACTGCCAATGATCGTTCTATTCGCTTTCGTTTCGTCCGTAGTTGTCTCACGAGCATGCTCGTCGTTGGTGTTTTTATAGTACAACTCCTACCTGTCTGCGGATCTACGCCGGCGTATTCGTAGGCACAGAATGAATTATAGGGCTGACCACTACGATGAATAGACTCATAACTTATGATCTCATCTTGATCCTTATTTAGCTGCAGGATCTTATTCTGATTGTGGGCCAAAGTCAGAGTCGTATTCCATGTAAAGTCCTTCTTCTGCACGTTAGTCGAACGCAACTCTAATTCGATACCACTGTTTTCGCAGCTAGCACCGACATTCACGAGCTCGTTGGCATGGTTGTATTCATCCACAAAACCGATAGTTCCAGAAATGGGGCGTTCGAGGAGCAAGTCCTGCGTCTTGCGGGTGTACCACTCTACGGTTAGGGGTGAAGCGATTGAGAAACGTAAGATCAATACCAGCGTTGAAGGCATAGTTCTTTTTCCCATTTCAGGTTTGCATTACCCGGCGTCGATTCGCTTGTTCCCCTTGATTGTCATAATTATAACCGAAGCTATAAACCGGCATGAAGTCGTAGTAGCGCCACGGCTGCGTACCATTCACACCATACGAGGCGCGGATTTTTGTATCCGTCACCTTCTCACGGATCGATTCCATGAAAGGTTCGTTTGTCAGGCGCCATGATCCAGAGGCGACCAGAAGTCACCCCAACGGTTGGCTTTTAGCCAGACGTGAGAGCCATCGCGGCGGTAACTTGCACTCACATAATACTTGGAATCATAGTTGTAATCCGCGACCGAGATAAGACAGCATGCGGTACTCGCTGATGGAACTGGAAGATTTGGTGATGGCTGCATTTTGAATCTCCGGCTTCGGATCGTCCATCGCTGCGTAGTTACTACCGGTGCCATAGACATTCTCATTTTTGTACGCCTCCGTCTCATAACCGAGCAGGAAACTCAGGTTGTGCACCCGGTCGAACGAGCGATCGTAAGTCAGCTGTGTCTGCGAGTTGAATTTAGAGGTGTTGATCATGTATTTCTGGAACACACCGTTGGCTGTACGTCCATCATTGGATTGCGGCCCCCACCATGCGATGCTGGCATTCTGCGTGAAGTCATAGCTGAGGACTTCCTTCAGCTTCAGCCCTTGGTGATGGTATATGTACCGGAGAGGGTGTTGAAGGTACAGTCAGTTTATTCTTATTCGAGGTGTATTTAATAGCGCGAAGCGGATTGGCCCAATCATCACCGATAGCAGGAAAATAACGGCCCAACGTTCCGTCCTTATTGTAAGGATATGACGACGGAGATACCATCGAGGCCATAGCCATAATCGGACTGGAGTAGCTGTAGCCCTCACTGACGGAGCTCTGATCGCTATAGGAAAAGAGTGAGCTGACATCGAGCATCAGCTTGTCACTGGCCTGATGCGATACATTCACGCTACCCGTGATGCGATCAAATCCGGAGTTCTCATAGATACCTTCCTGCTTAGCATAGGAAATGGAGCTATAAAACTTCGTCTTTTTCGTTACCGCCCTGTGCGCTGACGTCATAGTTCTGGTACTGGCCGTTACGAATCAAGATCTTGCGCCAGTCTGTCCAGCCCGACCAAGGTTTCGGAGCATACGTATCGATGTTTTTCATCTGCATAAGCTTTTGGCCTCGGCATCCGATTTGCCTTCGGTATACTTGGCATAGTTCACCAGACCGAGGTGCAGCAATTCGACGTGCATCGCCGTCCAATGTTGGGCGATAATCCACGGCCATGTTAGAAAACCCCAGTTAGCTTTTACGCTGAAAACAGTCTTGCCAGCCTTTACCCTTCTTCGTGGTAATCACAACCACACCGTTGGCGGCGCGCGATCCGTAGAGCGAAGCGGCGGCAGCATCATGATTACAGTGATATTCTCAATATCGCTGCTGTTCAGCGTGGAGAGGATGCTCGTTCCGGCGTCGGCATAGTCGAAACGAGGACATATTACCCGAGAGTACCGGTACACCGTCGATGACGACTAGAGCGGATTGTTGCCTGCATTGATAGAGCCCATACCGCGAATACGTATGCTCTCCGTGGCACCGGGCTGACCAGACTCAGAATTGATCTGCACACCGGCTACATTACCGGCCAGCTTGTCCGACACGCTCGTCACGGGCATCGTCCTTCAGCTTGTCCGTGCTCACCGTCGCTGCCGAGCCCGTGAAGGAGCTCTTCTTAAACGTACCGTAGCCGGTGACGACGACCTCGTCCAGCAGTTCGGCGTCTGATCTCGAGGATCACTCGGATACGCGGACTGACAGCGACTTCCATCGTCTGCATGCCCACATACAGAGATCACCAACGTTCCGTTGGACGGTGCCGACAATGCAAACTCTCCATCGATGTTTGTCACCGTCCCTGTGGTGGTGCCTTTCACCAGCACGAAGCGCCGATCACGGGTTCTCCCTGCTCATCCACGATAGTGCCTTGCACCTGTGTCTGAGCCATCGCAACTCCTATTCCGATCAGGAATAGAGCCATCAGCATAAATAACTTCCTTTTTCATACTTCCGTTTTTTTAATTGATTGGTATTATCTGTTGATTAGTGCCTTGAAGGTATGGTAGAGCATAGGCTGACGGCCCGCGTATGGTTTCGGCTCCGTCCCTTCTTGCTCTGCTTAGTCAACCTATTTTTATTTTCACGTATTCTACATGTTTATGCTATCGATTCTTTTGCCTTTGCGGCCAAAGATATACGCTTTTACACATAGGCAACTTTCTGTTCGAGATTGAAATTTGTCAACCTCGCGCGCGGTTTTCAGCCATTTTTACCGTCCATCCAAGTGTTTTTGGCCTATCAACGACGATCCGGCCTTCGTTTGCTTTGAGTATTCTGCCTCGTTGCATGTCGTCGGAAGCGCATTATCCCCAGTTGACAGCCGTTCCTCTTTCGTCGAAGACTTACTGCGATGAATTACGGTCTCTCTCCTTTCGTATACCTCCTTTTATCTGCTATGAAAAATCATTATACACTTGAATAAGAACTTTCATAGCCTATGAGAATCATTATACGTACAAATAAGAGTATCTATAGCCTATGAAAAAAATCATTATACACTCAAATAAAGAGCCTCTATAGCCTATTAGGATTATTATGCACTCGAATAAGAACTTTCACAGTCTATGAGGATCATTATACGTAAAAATAAGAGTCTCTATAGCCTATGAGGATCATTATACACTTGAATAAGAACTTTCATAGCCTATGAGGATCATTATACACTCAAATAATAGTACCTATAGCTATGAAAATCATTATACGCTTGAATAAGAACTTTCATAGGCTATGAGGATTATTATGGGATTGAATAGGAGCTTCCATAGCCTATGAAAATAATATATACTCGAACAGAAACTTTTCATAGCCTATGAAGATCTATTTTCAATGGAAAAATTCTTGTCATAGCAGGTGTCACGCGATTTTCAGGCGTGGATCGGTCGAGATTCGGACGGAGTGAACGTTTCGACGGTGAGAGAAGCCTCGACGACAGGCAGCGTACCCGTTTATGGCTGTGAAAAAGCCGTCTACGGACTTTCAAATTGATTCCTACACTCCGAAGATCTCAATCAGACTTCTACTTTTGCGGCCTATAATTCAATAATTCATAGAAATGCCTGAGGATCTCACGATTGGGTATCAAGATGCCCGAATCGCCGATACGGAAGCTGGCGCCGTTGGCCAACGAAGCAAAAAGCCAGAGGAATCAAAGTGTATCACCTAAATATCGGCCAGCCCGACATTCCGACGCCAGAGGTAGGCCTCGAGGCGCTGCGGCGGATCGACAAAAAGGTGGCTTAGTTACTGTCCGAGCGACGGGCTGCCCAGCCTGCGCCAAAAAGATGGCGGAGTACTACGGACGGTTTGCGATCGAGGTCACGCCGGACGAGATTTTCATCACCACCGGCGCCTCCGAAGCCCTTACGCTGGTCTTCCTGGCCTGCCTCGACCCGGGTGACGAAATCCTGATCCCGGAGCCGGCTTATGCCAACTATATGTCGATGGCCATGTCGTGCGGTGCGGTGGTCAAGACGGTGCTCTCGTCCATCGACAACGGCTTTGCACTGCCCCCATCGAAGCGTTTGAAGAGGCCATCACGCCGCGCACGAAGGCCGTCCTGCTCTGCAACCCGAACAACCCCACGGCTATGTCTCACGCGGGAGGAGCTGGGGACATCCGCGACTTGGTGCGCCGCCACGACCTCTTCCTCTTTTCGGACGAGGTCTACCGCGAGTTTTCGCTACACGGACGCGCCCTATGTCTCGTCGTTCCACCTCGAAGGCATCGAGCCGAATGTGGTCATGTTCGACTCCATGTCGAAGCGTTACAGCGAGTGCGGCATCCGCGTCGGAGCGATCGTGACGAGGAACGCGCGGGTGCGTAAAAAGCGTGATGAAATGGGCGCAGGCACGCCTCAGTCCGCCGCTTTTGGGGCAAATCGTGGCCGAGGCGTCGATCGATGCACCGAGTCGTATCTCAAGGGCGTTTATGAGGAGTACATCCAGCGGCGTGACTTTCTGGTCAAGCGGATCAACGAGATCCCGGGTTGCTATTCGCCACTGCCGATGGGCGCGTTTTTATACGGTAGCCAAGTTGCCGGTGGACGACGCCGACAAGTTCTGCGCCTGGTGCCTCCGCGACTTCTCGTACGAAGGGCAGACGGTGATGATGGCGCCTGCGTCAGGCTTTTATGTCACCCCGGGTTACGGGCGCAATGAGGTGCGCATCGCTTATGTGTTGGAACGAGACGAGCTGGCGCGCGCTCGACGTCTTGGAGGCCGCGCTTACGACCTATCGTGACAGATGGAACAAGCGTTGACGGTGGCCGCACCACACCTATTCATAAGGAAGCGTCGGGTCATGAACGTTGAGCTGTTTATCGCCCGACGCATCCACTTCGGTGGCAAAAGCCGACCAGGGAAGACGCGTATCACACCGCCAGCAGTGCGCATCGCTGTGGCCGGCATTGCCATCGGCTTTAGCTGTCATGATCCTCACCGTGGCCATCGTGGTGGGCTTCAAGCAGGAGGTGCGTGACAAGGTGATCGGCTTCGGGTCACATCCAGATCACCAATTTCGACAGCAATTCATCTTACGAGACGGCCCCGATCCACGTGAGCGACAGTCTGCTGGACATGCTCCGCCAGACGCATGGTGTGCGACACGTCGAGGCCTTCGCCACCAAGCCGGGGCTACTCAAAAACCGACACCGATTTCAAGGCATCGTCCTGAAGGGCATTGGTTCGGATTACGATTGGGGTTTCTTCCGCAAGCACCTCGTGGAGGGCCGCCCCTTTAGCGTCACTCCTGGACGGATGACGACCGATGTGCTCATCTCGCGCCACCTGGCCGACCTGCTCCGCCTACGTTGCGGCGACTCCTTCCTTGCCTACTTCGTGCAGGACGATATCAAGGCCCGCAAGTTTCGCATCAGTGGCATCTACGATACGGGCTTTTCGGACTACGACCAGCTCTTCGTCCTTGCCGACATCGAACAGATTCGCACCCTGAACGACTGGCCCTCCGACGCGGTCAGTGGGTTTGGAGCTACTCGTCGACGACTACGATCGTCTCGACGAGACCGCCGAACGTGTCGACACCCTTCTCCTCAACCGTCGAGATAACGCAGGCAACACCTACTTCGTCCGCTCCATCCGCGAGCTGAACCCGATCATCTTCAATTGGCTCGACCTACTCGATCTGAACGTAGCCGTGATCCTCGCACTTATGATGGCAGTCTCGGGGTTCACCATGATCTCCGGCCTACTGATCATCATCCTCGAGCGCACAAACATGATTGGCATCCTCAAAGCCGTCGGCCAACCGGATCGTAGCCTACGGCGTGTCTTCCTCACATCTCCAGCTTCTTGATCGGCCGCGGCATGCTCTGGGGTAACGTCATCGGACTCGCCTTTGTGCTGGGTGCAGTGGCAATTTCGCCTACTCACCCTCGATCCTTCGATCTACTATCTCGACGCCGTACCCATCCGTCTCAGCATCTGGTCATGGCTGCTTATCAACGTCGGTACACTCACCGTTTCGTTGCTGATGATGTTGGCACCTTCATACCTAATCACCAAAATCAATCCCGCCCTGCACCATCCGTTTCGAGTAGAAGATTTTCGTCCATGCTTTGCGCGTATAGAAATCATTTTACATTTGCGCGCTCTTCAGCGAAAGGAAAGATGCCAGAGTGGTCGAATGGGCCGCACTCGAAATGCGGTGTACGGGTGACTGTACCGGGGGTTCGAATCCCTCTCTTTCCGCCGGAAGGCTTCAAAGAGGACTTCAGCTAAGGAGTCAGTTAAGCCTTCAAACTCATAGAGAATCGTTGTAAAATCAAGGTTTTACAGCGATTTTTTTCTTTATATACCCTGATCGCCTGACGGCATACCCCCATGTTCTGACAGTCACCTTTCGGTCATATTCTGCTACACTTCCTGCTACACAAAAACGAGAGCAGCAAAAAAATGTAGCAGTGACGGGATTGTGAATACCATATTGACGGCATTAATTTTCTCCTGTTTCATCGTACTGTTGAACTTTGCAGCCGAAAAGCTGCATAACACAAAAACGATGCAATATGAGAATGAATTTCAAGGTCTCCTTCTACCTACGCTCGAACTACGAGAACAAAAGAAGGAAAGTCACCCGTTATGCTTCGGATCTTTTGGGTGGAGAGATGGCAAACTTCGGCACGACGAAGATTTTTCGTGAAGAAGTCTCTTTGGAGCAATGCCACAAGTCGACTCAGAGGAGAACAGCGGAAGCCTTGTCAGTGAAACGCAGCGCTGGATTCCATCTCCACGACACTCCACGGGATCTATCGCAAGTACGAAAAACGACGAATCGCTGTCATTGGATCTAATCCGGACTGTCTTCTTTGTAAGAACAGGAGTTTACTTCTTTCCTCCCGGTCTTCGATAAGTTTTTGGAGGATATCAAGCAGCGTGTCGGTAAGACTATCGGTGCGGACAGTTTGCAGAAGTACAGCGTGCTAAGGAGGCACTTTGCTGAGTTTCTCATGTACAAGTATTCTCGGAAAGACATTGGGCTGAATGAGTTTACCCCGCTGTCGTTCAAGACTTCCATCTCTATATGAGTACGGTCGCGGGATGTGCCTACAACTACTTCGGTCAAGAAGGTGAAAACGCTCAAGACCATAACCATCTATGCTCAGAAGCGAGGCTTTTTGCTTCATGACCCTTTGTCAATCACCATTTCCACATGGAGCCAGTAGATAGAGGCTTCTTGACGGACGAAGAGATCCTCCGAGTAGCCAACAAGGATTTAGGTATCCAGCGACTGGAGTTGGTGCGGGACATCTTCATCTTTTCATGCTTCACCGGACTGGCCTACATCGATGTGTCTAACCTCACGCCCGACCACATTGTGACGATGGACGACAAACAATGGATCATGACCAAGCGACAGAAAAACAAGCGTGGAGACCAATGTGCTGCTTCTCGACATCCCGAGAGCAATCATTGCGAAGTACAGCCACAAGACATACCGGGACGGTAAGCTCTTTCCGTCCTGACGAATCAGAAAACCAACTCCTACCTCAAGGAGATCGCGGACCTCTGCGGGATCAAGAAGAAGCTGACCTTCCACCTCGCTCGCCGCACCTTTGCCACCATGTCGCTAAGTAAAGGCGTCCCCATCGAATCCGTTTCCAAGATGTTGGGCCATACGAACATCCGCACGACGCAGATTTACGCCCGCATCACGAACAAGAAGATCGAACACGACATGGAGCAACTGTCCGAGAAGCTCGGCAAGTTCAACTCCGCGATGGGGATCTGATACAATAGCCAAGTCACATCAAAAACAGAAACACGATATGAAGACAACAAGCAAAAAGGAATTCTCCTGTTACCGACTGCGATTAGAATCCTATTTGAAAGATTATCACCCGAACGGCTGGCCGACGAGGCGTTTATCCGCAACCGATCGGATGCCGCGGCGCAGGCCTATGAGGATGCCTTTCGGCAAGGCTATCCTGTTCTTGAAGCCGGGTATATCGCTACGGAAGTCCCTTCGTAGGACTGCATTTTTCGCCGTACTACACACTCGAACAGATTATCGAGAACGAGTTCGCCAACGTGGTTCCGCCTGAACGTGCCGCGGATTTTTGCGCTGCGGCTGTTGCAGAGCAACTCCATCCGCGAGACCATTGCGAAGTATGAGCCGGGCGACGGTTTCGACGGAAGTCCGGAATACGACCGGCTCTACACCGAGCTGACCGGTGTCATCGTCGAACTGCTCGAGGCGGACGGCGTGAAGGTGCTCCCGTAGCCTTCTTTTTCATCCCTGTTTCATTCGGCCGTGGCATCGCGCTGCGGCCGATTTTATACCCCAACACCTGCATATCCAATTCCGAGGATCTTTCCTCTACGGGTTTCCTGCTTCCACTTTTTGTTTGCGGCTCGAGCCGATGTCAGTTCCCTTTTCTTCAGGCAAAGGTCAGCAGACGATAAGGGCGATGTCAAGGCCGAACCTCTTCGAGAGCGTTCGCCACCGATAAAATCTTTCTGTTTCACTGTCGTTTCACAGCGTATTTTTATCGGTGTAGAGCCTTTCCTTATCCCCTCATCGTCTGCCCTCTGTTGCCCTCGAAACGAAACCGGCATACCCGAGCTTTGAACGCATGTCAGCACGATGAAAAACGGAAGATCTTATCACCCCAAAACAGATTTGAAAACGAAACGACGCCTCCTCACATTACCGCATAAAATCGTTTGGATCGTCATCTGTATTGCGGCGTTGAACGCCATAGGCACTTCGGAAGAATTGATCGCCATCTTGACGGTCCTGCCGTCCTCTATCTCGTGTATGCAACCTCCGAATGGCTCTTCGGATACTATTCTTTTTGATCCGATGGATCTGCATTGCCACTGCATTGGCTTGGATCGTTTGTAGGCTGCTGTTTTGAGACGTTCCCCATAGCATGACGGGGAGAGGATCAATCCTCCCTCCTCGTCATTTTTCATAGAGCAGCGCAAGCTCCACACGGCGCCGTAAACGCAGCGCTTTTCAGCTCTTTGCCGCGGTAGCGGCAGAACGAGGTGTACTCACCTCGGATGTCTCTGTCGCCCGATTCCAACTTCTGAACGAGGCGACTCTTCGGCTGTTTGCCGTAGCCTAAGAGGCGGTATTCACCGACGTTGTATGACAACACGGCAAGGAGCAACGAATCACGCCGAAGCGACGAAACGTGACGAGCCGTTTCTTTAGATCTGCGCGAAGCAGAGAGTCCGCCTGCCGTTTTGTCATCGCACGAAAGCCGCTCACCGGGAAGCAGGCGGTGACCGTAGCCGACATAAGGATAGTTCTTCGGGCCATGCAGCCCTTCGTAATGTTTGATGCACGCGACGGCTCGCTCGAAGCGTGGAAGGCTGAACAGCCGATCGCTCCGCGCCCAAGCATGCGCGTTAGGCGCGGCGAGCGCTGGACACAAACAAGGAGCGCGAGCAGCCTGCGTCCGATTTTTCGTTTTTCATGGGGTGGTCAGATGTTTTTGGGGTGGATAAAAGACAAAAGCACCGATCCGTCGCGGACAGATGCTTTTTTTGTTCCGTGATTATGAACAATACAAGCGATGAAAAAGATTTCGATGGATTCCGGTGAGCGACTCACTGGCTCGCTCTTGATCCAGCGGACTCGGTGAGCGGCCGACTGGGATGCGAAAGCAAAGAATAGTCACTGTCACGTCCTTTTCCTTGCTGTTGAAGTCGAAGGCGAGCGTTTGACTCTGGCCGTGATTGTCCTCGATCACGACTTCGAGCGACTGTCGCTCGGAGGCAAGCGAGTGGTAATAGAGGCTGAAATGCCCCGGCGCGATGGCGTAGCGATCGTTGGGCATGAGTGACTTACCGCGTCGGCCGATGCTGAGCGCCCCTTGCCGTCGTACTGAAAATAGCGCAGGGTGTAGCGCGTGCCTTCACGATGCGTTCGGGCGCGAGCGTGCAACGAATCTCGACTTCTTAGCCCGGCGCAAGGGTTTTCGGGATGGGCATCGTAGTGACTTGAACGGGTAAACCGTTCGCACGTCCAGACGGCGATCACAGCCGACCAAACAAAAACCCGGCCAGGAGCAGGACGCCCTATCGCCCATGCCGCATTACGGATATTCGTTTTTCATGATTCTTATGGGGTTAGAGGTTGATGCGAAACCTGCCGAGATGGCAGGGTCGAAAGAGATGTACGTCCGAGCCGAAGAGAACAGTCCGCGACCGCTCAGGACAAAGAGCAGGTGATCCGACAGGAACAGTTCTACAGCAAGATGCAGCCCGCCACCCCCGACTATGCGCGAACGGTCGAGTAGCTCCGCACCGTCAGGCAGTACAGACTCGCCGCGGTTAAGCTCCTCGTAGCCGGCCAATGCGGAGACCCCCGCATAGACAAAGGCATTCTTCCCTCCGTCCGACAGTAGCGGGTGCATGTATCCGGCCAGCAGGAGCGCGTCACTCAGCGGTATGTTCGACTTTTCGTAAGTCAGATTTTGCCGTTCATACAGGACGGAGAGGAAGGTGTAATTCCCGGCTTTTGAGGTAGCGAGTGAACGATACGCCCACGGTGAAAGTCTCAGGTTGGATCAGCTTTTCGTTCTGAATCACCGGGACGCCCGCCGTGATTTCGACGCCTGTCTGCCGAGGAAGAAGACGTTGTGCATGCGCTGTGAGGGCTGTTGCAACCATGCCGATAAGCAGAAGTAGTGCCCGTTTCATCGCCATTGAGTTTTGAGGTGATCGATGCGGCGGGCACGGAGGATGTCTTCGTTTTGCACGCGGAAAGAGAGCGTCCGGCCGCCGTTTTCGTTCGTGGATTGTGACCTCTAATTGCTTGTCGTCGGGCAGCGAGAAGCCCTCAAAGGCGAAGACCATGCGCCTGACCCGTTTCCGCGCACACGCATCGGCAGGTTGTAGGCACGCAGGGGTTGCAGCACGCGTTCCTGAATGGCCGTTCGTTTGACCACTTTCTTGTCGACGACTTTGAAGGAGATCATGTCGATCGGATAAGGCAGGTAGGTCTCGTTTTTTTACCGACAAGTGGAAATAGAGGAGGTCGTTGTGGACGTACAGGCCGCGAAGCAGGAACTCGAGGCCAAACTGCCGCGCACCGATATGGCGGATCGTGCGGCGGTTACTCTGCTTGATCGTTTTCATCAGCAACTTGACAAGCATGGGTGATTCGCGGCCCAGTTCCTTGAAATAGATGTCGGAGCGGTTGGCTGGCAGACGGCCATCGGACTGCGAGAGAAAGTCCGCCATCTCGACAGACAGTTTCTCAGGTTCGTCGGCATACTTTACGTTGAAAGAGTAGTGAGCCATCATCGCAGATGACGGAAAGGTTCGTCTCCGTCTCGAAATCGCGCACGGCTGCCTTGACGCGAGCACGTTCTCGGCGCCTTCGGCTTTACCCGCGATCAGGTTGTTGCTACCCTAAGTCGACGTAGCAGATCGCAGCGGGGAAGATGAGGTGCGTCGTCTTGTCAAACGTCACCTCGAGACCGTATGGAACGACCATTCGGCCGTTGGGGATGGCGCGGCTCATGCCTTGATACAGGTCGCCGGTGGAGCGCATCTGCGTGCGCAATGTGTCGGTACTTGTGGCGAAGGTTGTAGTGATGAATCCGCAGCAAAGGGCAGCGGATAGGAGGAGTCATGGGAATCAGATGATGAAATAGAGGATTACTTGGCTTTGAACGAGGAAGAGTCGATGACCGCTTTTGACGGTCACCTTGATCGTACGGAGCTTCTTCTGTAGAAGCTGACTGGCGCCCTGCATCACGCCGCGGGCGGCCCTCGGCAATGAGTTGGTCTTTGGCTGACGAGGCGAAGGTGAAGCTCGTTCCGATTGTTCCACCGACGCCCGCGCCCACTTCTGAGGGCCGATACTTCCTCAGAGCCGGGGATGGATAAGCCTTCTTGCCCATCGAGGTCGAAGGCGGAGAGCTTGACGGCGAGGATACGGCCGGCGTGTTCTACACTCGTGACATGGAGCTTCATCCGATTGCCGTCGATCGTAGATTGAGCAATAAGCACCGTGTTAGGGGGCAGCGTCATGCCCTCAATGCGGGCCGATTCTGCGAGACGGAGACGGAGAAAGTCGCCTTGCCGGATGGTCGTCGTGCGATCGACAACGACCGACAGCGTATTGCGGGCAATGGAGGGCGTGGCCTTCCCTACGGAGCGGAAGCCCATATTGCGCTCTTTGTAACCGTACTCGGCGATAAAGGCGGAGTCACTGATCGGCTGATCGAGTGAGGAGACGACCGTCTCCCCGTTCGGGCGATAGCTCCGCCGCGGGTAGTTCGGATGCAGGTGGCTTGACCGTCGACTTATCCGAACTGTTCGCTGACGGATTCGGTGTCGCGTTTCCGGAGGGGAGATACTTCGCGGCCATCTGATATGACTTCTCTAACAGTTCTAATTGATCGACTTCGCCGTTTGCTTGGGCTTTCTCCTCCTTCAGTGCACCGAGTTCGGCGCGGAGGGCTTCAATTCACGTTTGACGTCATCGTCTTCCACGGCGGGCAGGTCGTAAAACGATTCCAACTCGCGGGCGGTTTCCTCGTACTTGTCGATCGACCGACCGATGGCCGCGGGACTTCTTCGCCCGATTCCGGTTCGGCTTTCGCCTCGCCTCCGCGTCGCCCTCCCGATTGAAGTAGTCGGCGAGCGTGCCGAGGAGCTGGCTCTTGCGACCCTCCGCCCTTCGTCGTCGCGCCCTAACTCATAGGCCTTGAGCTTGCTTGTGGGCAGCTCATCGGGTGAGGCTTCAGGGACGTCCTTGTTCAGTCCCTGCTCCGCGGCCGACTGTTCATCGGCGGACGGTTTGAAGATGAACCAGATCGACAGGGGTAAACAGCAAGCCCAGTCCGAGTGAAAACAAGGGTGCGCTGTAGTTGTTCTTTTGCGTTTGGTGTCCATGATAGGTTAAGTGGGTCAGGTGGTGTTTCTTGGAAAAAGGTTTCTGTGCAGGCTGTCCCGCTGGATCGGACTATCGACAATTCGGCTGACGGGGACGGCTGATTCGTGTTTCCCTCAGGGAAGGAAGAGCTGCGCAATCATGGCCATAGAACAGATGAAGTAGATAGCACATAAAGCGAAGACAATCCGCTTCTGCCACTTGGGGCTGAGTCGGTCGCACTGCCGATGCAGCCATACGTGTGCCCGTAGGTAGCGGCGGGTGAGGGTGAATCTTGTACTCATGGCCTATCTCTTATACGTCTGAATGTCCCTATTCTCCTTCACGAGGAAGTGCTCCATGAGGAAGCCTTGCGGGTTGTTGTCTGATCGGACGGCGTTTTGCAGCGTGCACGTCGTAATCAGGTTACGCCCGTCACGTTGCTCGGGCGGACGATGAACTGACGGGCGTAGGTCGTCACCTCGTACGGGTAGCGATCGAAGTCGCAGCGGATCGAATCCACCTCCACGCGCTGGTTGATGTTACCGGAAATGATGCGATTGAAGTAGCCCTTCCCGGCGAGGTCGCGGTAGTAGTCGTATGCCGTTTTGTCGCACAAGAGGAAGGCGCGCTCCATGTTCTTCTCGATGGCGTCCTTGTCGGGTGCGACGGTGAAGAAGAGTTCGTGGAAGCGGCGGACGTGCTCGCGCGCCTCCACGGGACGGTTTGCAGCCGCATCCTGACTGAGGGCGAGGATGAGCGATTTGCCGTTGTCCAAGACGTAGATCTTCTCCCGTTGACGGTTGGCAAAGGCGTACGACGAATAGACGACGATGCCCGTAATGACTATGCACAACACAACGAAAAGCGGCGGCGTAGAGCCGGATCTGTGAACGAGGTCTCCTATGTTGGTGAGTGATCTGAATTCCATGATACATTGAGTAGTTAGAAGTAGTTCAAGTAGTTGGATGTAGTTAGAAGTAGATGGTGGCCTAACCTTCCTTGATGAAGAGCCACTTACTTAATGAGTGCACCCTTGATCCGTCCGCCGGCATTGCCGAGTGCGGCACCCGTTCCGCCATCGTCACCTTGCCGCCGGTATATGCACCTTGCACACCACGCTGCGCCGTCTGATTGACATTGCGACCGTAGTTGCCGATGCCGCCGCCGGCTTCGATGATCCAGCCCACGACCGTCGGCACGCAGAAGAAACCCACAATGCCAATAAGGAAAAAGACGATGTAGTACCAGTCGCCGGAGTCGGGGGACGTAGCCCGGATTCTGTAGTTCGGCGATATCCCTGCTGATCATCAGCACTTGGATTTTGGTCAGAGTGCGGTGAGGATCGAGCTGACGGGCAGCCAGAGGTGAGACCGAGATGTACCGCGCAAACCGCGCTGAGTGACCCGCCGAGGCCGTCCCACGGCGAGGCCGAGACGATCGGCCCTGAGGATGGAGAGGACGATGAGAATGAACGTGCGGAGGGTGTCGATGACGAGCGAGGCGGCGTTGTAAACGAGTTCGAGCGCTTGGTAGATCTTCTTCACGAACCACCGCTTGGTGTTGAAGGCCGTGCGTTCGGCATACATGCCGGCGAGTGTGATGGCGTCCTCCGGGGCCGATGAAGCCCATCTCCTGCACCTTCTCGTCCCACGCCGCGTCGTCGACTAAGTGGGCCCGCGACTTGTCGCGCCGGTAGACCTCTTCTTCGAGTTTGTCGCGCTGGTCGCGGAGCGATTGGAGGTCGTTTTGCTGCACGTGAACGAGCTTCTCGGTGCCTTGCACGACGGGCGAAAAGCACGGCGTTGACGGTGCCCAGGACGACCGACAGGAAGAACATAATACAGAAGCCGAGGACGAAGGGGCGGAGGAGCGGGAAGACGTCGATTGGTTCGGCGCGGGCGAGCGATGACCAGATGCGTAGGGCGATATAGAAGAGTGCGCCGAGGCCGGCGATGCCCTTGCGATGCCTGTCATATGGGCACACAGGGGCATCATCTCCCCGTAGGTGGCGTGCAGCAGCGCGTGCAGGTCGGTAAAGTCCATCGTGCATCACCAATAGCGGTCATCAGCCGATCCGTAGAGCGCATTGACACGGGCCATCTCGCCCTTCTTCGCCGCCCGTACGAAGCTGACGGAGATGTTCTTACGCGTGAAGTACGACGTGGCCGCGCGGTACTCTTTCACCTCGTTGTAGATGCGATCGATCAGCTCGATCCGCTCCTTATCGTTCATCGAGGCACGCCACTACGGACGAGCGACTTCAGCTCCTGAGCGACTTTCGCTGGAGCGCTCCATCAGTTTGGCATGGCCGCCGCCATGGCCGACAGTTCCTCAGGGCGAGTAGTTCGGATCGAGAGCATTTTTCTTGTACGCGCGACGTACATCTCCGTCATGTCGCCCACCATCAGTATGGTTTCCTTGACTTTATAGGCGTCGCCGATCAGGTTGTTGACCTCTTCAGGGGCGTCGTAATAGCGCTTGGTATCGTTGTAGAGCTCTCGACTTCCTTGAAATTGCTCAGCGTGTTGTTCACCGTTTTTGGAGGCGGTGGCGATCTCTTTGATCGTGTTTGCGATGTTGCCTGCCAGATTGACAGGGTCGGTAACGATCCATTGGGCGTGCGCCGTTCGCGTAAGCAGCAGGCAGCACTACGAGGCAGAGGATAAGTTTGTGTTTCATGAGGATTGGGGGATAAGGGAATGAGGAAATAAAAGTAGTTCGGTACTATACGGGTGATCGATTCACTCTTCTGTGATCAGACTTTGATGACGCGCCAGCAACAATAAGCTGGCGTGCGAGCATGATATAGCTGGTGCGCGAGCATGATGAAGCTGGCGTGCGAGCATGATGAGGGCTGGCGAATGAGCATGATGAGGCTGGCGTGCGAGCATGATGAAGCTCGCGTGCGAGCATGATGAGGCTGGCGCGTGAGCATGATATAGCTGGTGCATGAGTATGATGAAGCTGGCGTGCGAGTATGATGAGGCTGGCGCGTGAGCGTGATGAGGCTGGCGTGCGAGCATGATGAAGCTGCGCGCGAGCAGCAACAAGCTGGTGTGATCGAATTCCATCTCTCATGTGATCGAATTTTGTTCGCGCGCCAACCTGCTAATGGCCTGTTCGATATCTCCGCCGAGGCGGTCGGCCAAATGCGCATCACTTCGACCTTTCCGTCTCCTCGGTCGTGTACGCGAGATACTCCTCGCGCGAGACCTCCGTGGCGTAGACGGCCGACTGCATACCGCCTCAGGCCGATCCATACCTCCTGTAACGCCGCTCGGGGGCGTTGTTTTGATTGATCGAGAGGATCTGGCTTTCTCCTTCTCCGACAACCCAAGCAGCGCCTGTATGCCGTCGAACTTGGTCGTGTACTTCCGCTGGTCGAGCAGGATCTTGCAGTCGGAGTTGTTGATGATCGACTCTTGACGATGGGCGACGATGATGTCGTCGACCTCCTGCGTCACCACGATCGCCTCGCCGAAATACTTGCGGACGGTCTTGTAGAGGTATTTTCGATATAGTCTGCCATATTGGCCGACGCAATCGCCTTCCACGCCTCCTCGATGAGGATCATTTTCCGCACGCCCTTCAGCCTTCGCATCTTGTTGATGAAGGCCTCCATGATGATGATCGTCACCACGGGGAAGAGGTCTTTGTTGTCCTTCACCGCGTCGATCTCGAAGACGATAAAGCGTTTGGAGAGCAGGTCGATGTTGCGATCGGAGTTGAGCAGGAAGTCGTAACGCCCTCCCTACATAATACCGTTTGAGGGTCGTCAGTAGGTTGTCGATGTTGAAGTCGGAGAGGGTGACGCGGATCTCCCGGCGACCCATCTCCGGGCGGTAGACGTCCCGCAGGTACTCGTAAAACGTATTGAAACAGGGGCGTGATTTTCCGGTTCGTTCGGATCATTTCGATATACGCATTGACCGCCGAACCTAACTCGCCCACCCTCTGTCTTTTGTGACAGGTTCGTCGGCACTTTTTCCACAGCGTAAGTAGCAGCGTGCAGATGCTTTCGCGCTTCTCCACGTCGAACACGTAGTCGTCGGTATAAAAGGGGTTGAGAGATCGGCCGGGCGTCGGTGTACGTGAAACAGATGCCGTCCGCACCCCTTCGTCTTTCGGTTGATCAGGCCGCAAAGCCCCTCGTAGGAGTTGCCCGTATCGACGAGCAACACGTGTGCGCCTTGCTCGTAATACTGCCGCACCATGTGGTTCGTGAAGAACGACTTGCCGCCGCCTGAGGGCCCGAGGATGAACTTGTTGCGGTTCGTGATGATGCCCTTTCATGGGCAGATCGGAGATGTCGAGATGGATCGGGCGGCCTGAGAGGCGGTCAGCCATTTTGATGCCGAAGGGGAGAGCGAACTGCGGTAGTTCGTTTTCGGCGGTAAAGAAGCAGAGCGCCGGATCGATGAAGGTGTAGAAGGATTCTTCGGCCGGGAAGTCGGCGGCGTTGCCGGGGATGCCCGCCCAATAGAGCGTTGCCGCGTCGACCGTGTTGTGCCGCGGGCGGCATTCCATGAGCGCCAAGGCCGAGCCGACATCGTTCTTGATTTGACGCAGCTCCTCCGCATCGTCGCTCCATGCCAGCACGTTGAAGTGCGCACGGATAGAGGTCAGCCCTTGCGACCGCGCGAGGTTGAGATACTCCTGAATCCACGCTTCGTTGATCTGATTCGAGCGACTGTAACGCGCCAGCGAGTGCATGTTACGTGCCTGTTTCTCGAAACGGTTCAGGTTCTCCTCGCTGTCTTCGATAAAGAGGTCGAGTAGGTCGGGAGCATTACTGCTCCCGACCCCTCTAAGAACCGTACGTGAGAGTTTCCCCTCATACGGCTCAAGCAACTCAAAGTTTCTATTATGAAACCGGCTCATAAGCTCTAATTTTACGGGTAAGTGTACGACTGCATCTATCGTGGGCGATAAACTTGTATCTGCCGGACTTGTCGGATAATTCCTTGATAGTCCAGATTTTATCCGGTTCGATAATCTCACCGCACTACGGACAACGCTGGTTTTGTTTTTTTCCCACATTCTGAGGGAAGCTCTGTCTCTTTGAAAGTGCTTAACATTTTCATTCTGTTACGCATCTCAAAGTATGGACGCCATTCCGGGTCGAATGGGTTGGCTTTTACTGCAGGATTTTGATAGGCTGGTCTTCATGTCAATGTCGGATAGATACTTCAGTGTGTACGGGAATGTCTTCCCGTTGTTCTTCAGTGTCGTACCGAAATGTCCACGCCCGGCCTTTCTTCGACAGAAAATACTTGTTGTAAACCCAGTTCTTTTCCCCTTTGTGGCGGTGGCGGCGTAATGCCCACGCCCACAGTTTGTAGAAGATTTGTGCGTCTGCGTTCTTGAATGTTTTGGCGGCTACGCAACCTTTTGTAATAGTTGCCCCAACCAGTTATGAAAGGATTTAGAAGTCCGATAAGTTTGTCCTGCCTATTAGCTTGATTCTCACGAATGATGCCTTTTAATTTTTGGCAAGAAACTCCTTAACATTCTTCTTTGACGGCTTAATAAGCAGCGTACCTTTGTATTTCCTGATATTGAAACCCAGAAAAATCAAATCCCTACCTCGATGTGAGTAACCTTCGTCTTTTCTTCTGATAGGGTAAGCCCCTTGCTTTAGAAGAAACTCGCTCATCGCGGGTTTGATTAGCGATTCCAATGTTTCCCTGTCGGAACAGGTAATAATGAAAATCGTCTGCGTAACGCACAAGATTTACCATAGGGTTGAAATACCCTTGTTGATACGTCTTAGCTTGAACTTTTCCGCAAGCATAGCTTGCAGGCCGTCAAGCGCCATATTAGCGAGAGTAGGCGATATAATACCGCCCTGCGGCGTTCCTTCCTCGGTGGGGGAATAGTTGTCGGTTGAATACAAATCCACTTTCCAGCCATTTTGCGAAGCATGACCTTATCCATAGGGATATTGTCGAGCAACCATTCATGACTGATGTGATCGAAACAACCTTTGATGTCCCTTCGAGTATCCATTGCGGAGACACCCCTTTTGAAAGTACCGTAAAGCATTGTTCTATCGCATCGACCGTACACCTTTCCTTACGGAAACCGTAAGAGTGCCTGTCGGCGGTAGTTTCTGCCACTGCGTTTAGTGCCATCAGGTATAACGCCCGCATAGCCCCTGTCTTTCATCGTGGGTATTCCTAACGGACGGAGTTTGCCGTTACTCTTCTTGATATGTACCCTTCGTAACGGTTGCGGGTTGTAGCCACGCCTTTTCAGGTTGGCGATTGCACCCATTTTTGCGTTGGGAGTAGTCCAGAGAACTTTTATCCACTCCCGCAGTAGTCTTTACCTTTGTTAGAGGTAACTCGCTTGACTGCCAATGCTTTTGGCGTAAAACGAATGGGTCAGTGTCCATTGCAAGGCTTTTAACCTTGCCCGGACGACCTTCTTTCTGAGCCTTTTATAATACGTCCTTGCAGCTTCTGAACCGCAGTTTCGCATCTGACCCAATCAATGTCGGTCCAGTTGTTCCACTGCCTACGGTCAGCAGGTGCACACGATAAGTTAATCCTCGTTCATTTGCATTCCTTCTTTTTGAAAGTTCTACAAGTTTCTTGTAAAGAGTTACTTTGCGAAGTCTGCCCGCTTTCGCGGCGGGAGTAACGTTGAAAACTCCTATCCGCCCCGTTACAGGACGGCATTCGCTTTTTCTGCGTTCCCATACCCGCACCCCATTCGGTCTTCCTTGCGGATCGGCTTACCTGCCCATAGGCAGGAGATACGGGCTTACCAAGTTTCGTGTAAGTAACAAATGAGTGGGTTAGGGTTCTGTCCATTGCGCCGGCAGTGCTTTTTGTCCGTGTAACCCCACAATACAAGGGGTTATCCGACTGCGTTACCTTTTTGGTTCAAGCCCTATCAGCAACTTTGGCTTGTTCATACATTACTGACGCTTATAACAGTTCGCTTGTGCTAATCATACTGCCCAGCCTCGCTCCCCAGCTCTTTTGTGCTAAGAGCAGCTGCCGTTGCCCTCGCGGTTCAGGCTCCTCCTTGCGGAAGGGCTACTTTGTCCGCCAGCTTCGCACCCCCGCCTTTTGAGCGACGCACGTGACCGTAGGCTACTATTGACGGAACAATAGGTTTAATCTGACTTTTAATGACATTTGTTACTTCATTTAATTGTTAAACAATTACTTACACGACTTCTTGTCGCACGTATTGGTTGAGGAGGTGATTACACGAGAGCATGAGTCCGACGGGCGCGGCGAAGGAGAGTCGGCAGTCGCTACGGTCGGTCGAGAGACGCTCGTAGCGGCTGTCGGTGGAGACCACGGCGGGCAGGTCGTCGGTGTCGCTGAGCGTGTGCAGGCAGCCGATTGTCGCCCACCCGAACGAGATCGGCGCCGAGGCGGATGTCCTCGAGTGACGCGTGGCTCGTGTCGGAGAGCGAGAAGTAGCGATCGAGCAAACCGCTTTTTCCTTTCGTGCCGACGAGTTCTTCCTCGGTCATTCGCGAAAGGCGGATGCGGTCGTCGTCGTTGATGATCCGCTCGAACTGGTCGACGGCCTCCATGAACTTGGCCACCTCCTCGCGGTTGCCCACTTCCTTCGGCAGGATCGTTCCGCGACAAAGCGAGGAGAAATTGCTTTGCTGAGCCATGCGCTGGCGCGTCGTTTTGGTGAGGAAGAGGTAACAGGCATGATCGAGGAAGGGGCGTTCGTTGAAGTGGCGCTCGAGGCGCGAGCAAGGAAGCTCAGCTCGCCGTCCGAGAGGCGGCCGGCGTAGTGCTCCTTGACGAACCAATCCTGCTTGTGCACGATGGTGAAGTCGGGCAGCACCTTGACGGCCTCTGTGCCACGCGGCATGCATCGCCTCGTATTCTGCCGAGGTGACGGTGAAGAGCTCGGGCAGCTCGACGCGGAAGGCGACGGTGATGTCGGCGTCTTTCGAGATGATGCACCCTGCTCGACAGCCAGCAGCGGGAACTTAGATTCTAAGGTGGTGACCTTCGATGTGTTTCTCGTGAGATCTTACTTGTGTTTTTGAGGTATAGCCCGTGTCATCGGCGTGTCGATTTCAGGCAATGAAGAATGTGGCGGACAGAGCGTCGGTTCAGGGAGATAGCGTGGTGCATGCGGACGGCGGCACGTTTCATCAGACCATAGCGGCCGAATCGGCGGTTCAGCGCGAACGTTTGCCACACCACGAGCGTGGCACCCGTTGCGCCGAGGCCGAGACAGAGGTACTGATCCATGCCGCACATGTAGCAGATGACGACAAGGAGGAACGTCGCCAGCAGTCCACCGGCAAAGAGGAAGAGGTATTGCGCCTTGAGCCCTTGAACTCGACCGTCCGCCCCACGCCTTTTATTGATCTCCCACGAAGCCATCAGAGGAAGAAACTTCGAAGGATCGTGGCGGCGACGATCAGGAAGATACACGCCCCGAACCACGAGGCGGCGGTCTTCGACGTGTCTGGGTCGCCGGACGCAAACTTTTGGTAGACCTTGATCCCTCCGATCAGTCCGATGACGGCACCAATGGCGTAAATGAGTTTCGTCCCCGGGTCGAAATAGGAGGTGACCATTTTCGTGGGCCTCGTTGATACCCGATAGCCCGTTGCCCTGCGCGAAGGCGGAGGGGCGAGAACAGTGGAGAGTAGAAACAGGGATAGCTGCGTGAATTTTCTTTTTGTTGCATGATGCGGTTTGTTATTCGGTAGATATGCATGGGGTGTTTTTGTTTTTCTAGAAAAGGAGGGGAACGGCCGCCGGATCCGGCTCTGTACTTCCATCCGTGTGTAGCCTCAAGCGGCACGCCCTCCTTTCGCTTTTGTTTGGGTCGCTGTTTATAAGTAGTACGACAGCGGTTTGTCGTCTGTGCTCGTCCGGAATCGGAGTAGGAACGACTTCAGACGTTTGCGTCTCAGCCTCCTCCGACCGTCGAATGGCGGCGAGGAGTTTGCGGTGATCGCGCTCCTGCTCTGCCAGATACGCCTTGTATTTCTCCATCAGGTCAGTGCCGCGCAGACTTTGCAGGGTCGTCCGGACATCGTCGGGCGCTTCCTCGTCGAGGGCGTCATCGTTCCGACTCCATCCGTTGACACGCGCCAAATCCCGCGAGAGGATGGCCGTCGGAGACACCTCGGGCAGCGGTTCGTCGGACAGCGACAGGTCTTCGCATCACTTCGTCTTCATCGATTTCATCGGCTGCATTGGCCTTACCGATTCCATCCGTCGCGTACGCTTCGACAAATGTAGACCTGCCTCCTTCCGGCGTTGGTTGCGAGGAAACGGCGGGAACTTCCGGGATAAGCAGTGAAACAAACGGCCGACTCTTACCGACTAAATCGTGCGGGGCGACTTTGAGCCTCCTCTGGAAGCGTTTTCAGAGGTGCCGGACGGTTCCTGTTTTGGCCTCGAGATTGCCACACCTGATAACCGAAGTAGCTGATCCTGAGCAGCATCCACCACGCCCAAAAGGAGGAGCAGGTTAAGAAGAAAGGTTTCATGATTTCAAGATGAATGCTTTCATAGGTTGATCGTTGGATTGCGTTTGTGGCGGTCGGCCGCTTTATTCAGCAGCGACTGGTGCGTTTTGAGGTGGTCGAGAAGGATGTTCTCTGATGTAGGCCGTGAGTGTGATTCGTGCACGAATGTCCCGCAGGACGTCCCGCAACAGTGCAGGATGCCACTGCGGATCGTGAAGCCCGACTTTGCCACCGTCGGATCGCGCGGGAACAAGGAAGCGGGCACTGTACTGTTCCAAGGATAGTCCGACCGGTGCCGCCAGTTCATCCTTTTTCGCTTTTGATCTCGGGTCTTTGGGGGCAGGTGGGGTGGTTTCCGATTCGGTAATGGCTTGAGGCTGTTTTGTCACGGCTTCCTCGAGAATCATTTCGGATTCTGTCGATTCTCTACTTCCGGCCTCGAGATCAACAGGTGGATCAAAGAAGGGGACTCCTCTGGAGTGCGTGTCTTCACACCTATGTTACCCATCTCGCGGAGCTTCGCTTAGGATTTGCTGTCGCCTCTCTTGGATGGAACTCATACGGTGATGGATTCAAGTGGAGTCTTCGATCGTCTCCTCAACCCATGCGTCGATGCCTGTCGACGGACGAAGGGCACGGGCGGGTGGCAGATAGGAGCTGAAGACACCTTCACACCACCTTGCCCCAGCCTCACGGGCGAAGCGGACGGAGTGGTAGATGCGGGCATTGAAAAGGTTCAGGGATTCGTCCTCTGGCATATTGGGTATAATAATCGACAACGGCCATATTGGCGCTGCGGGTTAATCTTGTTCCACAACAGAAAGAGGTCTTGAATGCGGGCGTCACCGAAATTGAGACCGAGGTCGCGGATAGTCCGCGCGTAAGCAAAACTAGAGGCCAACGATTGCGGATCGGGCTTCGAGGGGCGAAATGAGGTAGTCCATTTCAATGGAGAGTTCGAGTAGTTCCTCTCGCTCCGGCATGCCCAGGGAAGTCGAAGATGACTAAGGCTGTCGTTTTGTCTGTCTTTTGAGGAACGTCTCCGTATCGCCAATGGCTCGGATTGAGCGCGAGCGAATGATGGGGTAGGCCGGCTTTCCGAACCGGGTGAAGTGAGCCTTCATCTGGTCGCTCAGTTCCTTGGAATCTTCGATGAGCGCGCTCCCGCTCTCTCAGTTTGTAGAACGATTCCTGTGTCCCGTCACAATCGACAACCAACAAGGGTATCCCCTTTTTCATAGTAAGCGATGGAGGCGAGAGTCTCGGCCAAGCTGCTTTTGCCAACGCCTCCCTTTTGAGAGGCGAAACCCAAATAGATGGGGCTTTCGGGGATGTTTTGCATCATATATATAGGTATAGGGTGTTACTTATTCGGGGGATCGACTGACTTCGTTTGTTGTGGTCGGTCAATAGGTTGGTTGGTCAACAAGTCACTAAGTCGATAGGGTCAATAAGTCGGTCACTGAGGTCAGACGGTCGATAAGTCGGTTGGTCAAGGAGTCAACAGGTCAGTCCGTCGGTTAGTCACTAAGTCAGTCGGTCGAGTCAGTAAGTCCAGGGCGAAGTAAGTCGGTGGGTCGGCCACTCCCGTCCCTCAAGGATACAGCGGGAAATCGCGGGAAGAAGTTCTAACAGGCCTTATTACAAGCGGATTACAGAGTCATTATAGCTTTGCCGCCGAATTGAAAGTTTGGGAGTTGAGGCTGTCTTTTTGGCACACGGCCTAAAAGGCTGGGCAGCAGTGTATTTTTGTGACACAAACTGCCGTTTGTACCACGAAAACCTTGCCCGGCTGGGGCGGTTCACTCCAAAGTCGTAACCTAAAAACCTCAAATCGAAATGAAAGACAACAGCCCGCGCTGGGACACTCAGCAGCGTCCGTCTGCCGGCCCCAAAAGACCAACGAAAAGCCATTGATCTCTTCCAAAAATCAGGCGCGAAAACGAAGTCCGACTTTGTGCGTGCACGCTTGCTGGGGAGCCTTTTAAGGTGATCACGGTGGACAAAGCCGCCGTCGATTACTACCGCAAACTCTCCGAACTGATAGCGCAAATCCACAAGATCGGCGTGCTGTACAATCAGGCCGTCCGCGCCATCCATAGCTACCATTCTGACCAAGTAGCGCGCGTGCTACTTGAGAGATTGAGCGTTACTCTGCCCGAATCGTCCTCTTGCTGGAAGAGGCCGTCCGCCTGACCATAGACTTTCGCAGCCGATGATTGCCAAGATTTCGAGTCCCTCCCGCCTTACCGCGGCGCTGGGTTACAACTTCAAAAAGGTGGAAAAACACGTATAATCCGCCAAACGAAATGTCCGGGATCTCAAAACGAAATGTCCGAAGAATGGGGCGACAACACCTCATTTTCGGACGTTCCATTTCCTGAGCAGTTTCTATATCCTAACAGTAGCCGCCCCAGGAGGGCACCTCGACCGTCGCCGGGGGTAGGCCGGGTCGGGCGTGTAGGGCGACGGCTTACGCCGCTGAGGCAGACGCGGACACCTCCAGCTCGATCACGGTCTGGGGTTCTTCGGCAATTGTCGAGGGGTCATAGTTCATCGTAGCACCTCGACCTTACGTCCACCACCGGCCGATCGCTGTTGCTCCACCTCGACGGTGTACCAGCCGTGTGCCTCAGTGAACTCCGAGAGCAGCTCGGAGGGGTAGGACGAGAGCATGAACCGCCCCTTTGAGCTCAGATAGCACCTCCAGCAGTTGGCCGAAGTCGTCGGCCGTAGCCGCCGTAGTGACCCATGTCAGAGTTGAAGTAGGGCGGATCAACGTAGTGGAAGGCCGTCGGACGGTCGGCCCGGCGGAGGATCTCAAGGCGTCGCGACTGAAGATGAGGTGTGCTCCAACCGCCGGGTGTAGGTCTCTGTGAAGTTCTCCTTGCGACCTTGGATCTGTCCGGCTAGCGCTGCGCGACATGCTGCATTTCCACGTGCTGCCGAGGATGGCGTAGAAGGATTGATGCGAGGCGTCCACACAGCCCATGCGCGGCGCACAGGGGTATGCCCTCGGGCGATCGGTAGATGGCGCGTGCTTCGCGGTGCATAAGCTCGCTGTGGGAGCGTCTGGTCGACCTCTCGCTTGAGGGGCGTCGTAGTCGGTCTGGAGGACACGGTAGAAGTTGGCACCTCGCCATTGATGTCGTTGATGAACTCCACCTGCGCCGGCTCCTTAGCCCAAAAGACTGCGCCACCGCCAAAGAAGGGTTCTACATAAATACCGTGCTCGGGGATCATCGGTAGGATGACGCTGAGCATCTTCTGTTTTCCGCCGTAATAGGGTGATCGGCGTCTTCATGATTGGTTTCTTACTTTCCATTTTATCACTGTTTAAATATCGATTAAATTCTACTTTTGCGGCGTCCCTAAGCACATGAAAAATAGGTGCTGCAACACCGATAAGGCTATAAATGCCTCTGTCGTGGTGTTGCAGCACCTTTTGCTTTTCCGGAACGCTTGGGGACATTAGTTCCGAGAGGAGACAGGGGCTTCTTTTTGCCCCACTGTTGACTGTCTCCCTTTTCTATTTCCTGTTTCCTTGTTTGTTTTTCGCTTTGCATCGATCGCCGTGATCTTGTCCAAACCTACCCAGATGGGGATTGTCATTCTTGTTGCTGAGCGCACTCACGGCGCTCGAAGTCGACGGCCGTCACATGACCTCCCGCCCGTCCATCAGTCGCGCCCTGGTCTTTCGCGTGAAAGCGAGAGCGTCGAAGGCTTCGGGGGTGATCGGCGTGGGGCCTTGCACCAACGTAGGCTGAGGCGGCACGGCCGGGGCCGCGGGATCCAGTGGGCGGATAGGGTGGTACCACCGGCGGCTCTACGGGTGTAGGGCTCTTCGGTGGAACGGGCACGGCTTTGTGCTCGAAGTCGGGCGTGTAGGTCACGTTTGGATCGCCGCCGGCCATGTAAAGGGCCACCTGCCGGCCGATGGCGGTCATCTTTTCGCAATAATACTTCTTGCGAGCGCTGTGGATGTCCGTGATCCCGAGGCGCGGTAACGCTTTACGGTGGCCTTCTCATAGTCGAGTGTCAAGTCATCGATGCCTTTTGCCTGTCTCGCAGCGCACGCTGCGCGGCGGGGCTGAAGAGGGTACCCCAAACGACGGGCGTGCCCTCGATTTTGTCGATCACCTCGAGGGGCTGTCTGTCTTGAGGTTCACGCGCCAACGAGGGTGCTGAATGAGCTGCAATTTGGCCCGGGCAAAGTCTACATGGCTCGTGTAGTTGGCATACGGATCGAGGCTGCCCTCTACTTTGTCATCTCCAAGTCGTCCGCTTTGCCCACGGCGTGCTTTGATGTTGCAGTAATTGTGAGTCGCCTACGGGCTTCATGCCTGCGCCGGTGTCCAGCACGTCCGATGGCGATCAACAGCTGCCTCATGGCGTCGCTGAGTGTGTTGTCGGCACTCGAGTAGGCGCGGTCGCTGGCTTTGATGAATGCGGCCCTTGTGTTGGCTCAAAGGCACCCTTGACGGGTTGCCCCAGGTAGCTGTGAGGGACATAGGTCGAGGTAAACTCCGGCGGGATGGTGGTTTTGGTTGGGGTGTTCATTGTTGTTGAATCGTTTATTTGTTGGGTTGTTGAGGGGCGGTTGGTGGCCATGCAGGTGTCATCTGCCTTCTTCCGTAGAATCTCGGCGAGGTTATCCGTCCCAAGGGCTTCAATCACGGCTTGCACGATAGCCTCAGAGCGGCGGCGGGTCTTTTCGTCGGCCTTTTCGTGTATGCTGAGACCCTCGATGCCGCAGATCAAAACACTTATCAGACAGGTGATGACGGGGATGCCGACGATGGGGTACAGCTTCATCAATACAAACAGATGTGAGAAATACAACATGTAGTCGATCGTGGTCGCAATGATAACGGCGCCCTCATAGATGACGAACTTCGTGATCGTCCGGCTGAGCGGATTCGAGCGGATCTCTTGCTTGCTCTCTTTGGCCTTCCGTATGCCACTGATGAGGGTCTACTATGATGGCAATAAAGACGGATATACAACACGCGATTGCCGCGGGAAACATGGCCCCGAGTGCCCTCAAAGAGTACTTCCATTGTTTGTTGTTAGTTGTTGGGAAAAAAGGCGGGGTGCCTGCTAAAGCCTCCCCGCCTGCGGTGAGTGTGTTATTATTCTTTAGATATAACGCTTCGCTCGACCAGCAGATAACCTTCGGTTGTTCAGGGATAACGTGACTTTATCTGCAAGAGGAATTTCCCCTACATGCGAGTTGCTGTATAGACAGCTACCAGTTCGCCATTTTGGAGCAGGGGTGTTCAATTCAAACTTGCCAACGGGAGAATAGACGACGCCTTCTTCACCCGCATTGAGCACAATAGACAATGGGACAGAAGCCCCATTGACTACTGGAGCATCCCCTGAGCCTGCGGTAAACTTAAGAGTTGTTCTACCTGTGGCATTCTTCACGTTGTATTTGTGGACGATGCCGGTGAAGGTCTCTCCTCCAGCGCTGCCGCGATCTGTTGCTATGTTTAATATCGCATCAGTTGTTGTCTTTTTGAGTGATGCAGCGGGGCGGACGTGATGTCCATGCCCACCCCGCTGCGGTTGATTGATGTTTTGAAGAATCTGGGCATCTCCCCGAGGCTTTACCTCGGGCGTGAGACGGTGACCAGTTTCTCGATCATCAGATAGCCCTCCGTGGTACGCGAGAGGCGATCTTGACTCTTAAAGGAGAGCGCGAGCGGAAAGTCGTAGGGTGTTCGAGAAGTTCGCCTCGAGATCCAGCCCGTGGTTATCCGCTCCAGTGCGGAATTCGCATGATGTTGGAGTAGACCGATGCGGTCTGTCCGTGACCGATGGTGATTACACGTGGCACCTGTTGACCGTTGACAATGATGTCCGAGTCTCCGGAGGTGGCCACGCGAGATGTCGTAGCCCGCATTGTTCGTCACGTTGTATTTGTAGACGTAGTTCTCGAACGTATCCACGGGGACGGCAAACGTCTGGACACTCCCCACGATTTGCCCCTCGCCATCCGGCCTGCGCGGTGCGAGCGCGGACGGTGACGCGCCTGTTCTGCCGATCAAACGTGCAGGAGTCCACGAGGAGCCCCTGCCTGCGGCGGTATACCCTTCGGCCCATCGGGGTATATCCGGGGGCACCTTGCACGGTGCCGTTCGAAGGGTGAAAGCCTACGGCATCCTGACCTCTGGAATCAGGCCCGGCTGGGGTTACCGTCACGATCCATGAAGGCAAAAGCCCTGCAAGACGGTGTCGGGGCGGGCCGTCACGCCGTCAAGTTGCCCGGCCCGCCACCTGCATATTGGTTCAGAATCATAAGATCAACACGTTGAAGTTGACGAACCCTTCAGGCGGTTTTGAGCAGGTGAAAGTGATACTCCCCTCGGCCTGTTCGACGGCGTAGATCCCGGCCTTGCTTTGCTTTCGACAGAGTCTGGTGCGAGGGCCGACGATGAGCGTGGTTCGACGCCGTGACGCCCTCCACAGCCACCGTGCGACGCTTGTCCGGCGACCAGCCTGTGCCGTCGAGTGCCACCGTCCGCGCCACGACCTGCATCGGGTCACCCTTCTCCCCCTTTGAGGCGAAGCGAGGAACTCCCGAGCCTTGCTGCCAGAGTGTCCTCCTCCAGCCACAGCTGGTAGGCCGATTTGCCGTCGTCGCCCTTTTCGCCCGGCTTGCGCCTTGGCCTGCTTCATGTACTCCTCGAAGGAGCCCGTGTGGCCCGCTTCCAGCCAGAGCTGGTAGTCCGACTTGCCGTCGTCACCCTTCTCCCCTTTTCAGCGTCAGAAGGAGTCCTGTAAGGTGCCGTTGTTGCCCTGTTCCTTCCACAGGTCGTAGTTCGACTTACCCGGAGCACCCTTCTGCGCATTTGAGGAAGTCCGTGACGGTACCCTCGTTACCCTGCTCCTTCCACAGGTCGTAGGCGCTCTTACCGGTGTCGCCCTTCTTGCCCGGTTCACCCTTCATGTCCTCCACGAAGTCTGCCTCGCTGCCGGTCTGGCCGAGTCGAGCCAGCTTTGGTAGAGTCCCTTGCCGGCGGCGCCTTCTTACCCTTCAGGGAGGCGAGGAAGTCGTCTTCACTGCCGCCCATCGGATTCTTCTCCAGCCAGAGCTGGTAGGCCGACTTGCCATCCTTCCCATCCTTGCCCTTTACAGAGTCAAGGAAGTCCTGCACACTGCCGTCGTTGCCTTGCTCTTTCCACAGATCATGAGCACTCTTGCCCAGTCGCCATCCTTGCCCTTTACAGAGTCTAAAGTCCTGCACACTGCCGTCGTTGCCTTGCTCTTTCCACAGGTCGTAGGCGCTCTTGCCCGGTTCGCCCGGTTCACCGGGATCACCGGTTTGCCTTTCATGTCCTTCACAAAGTCCGCCTCGCTGCCGGTATGTCCGGAGTCGAGGCCAGCTTTGTGAGAGCGATTTGCCTTTGCACCATCGACCTTCGAGTCGATCTTGGCACACCTTGACCCACACTTGGGCCAATCCCGTTTCATCCAAATAAGCCATAGTTAGAAGTAGTTGTAAGTGAAGTAGTAGGGGCGCCCACGATGGGCGTCGGTGGATAAGTAGTTGTAGGTAGTAGTGATTGCATCACGCGCAGATGGCGTCGATTTCTCCATTCGTAAGCGCTTCGACGGAGAAGCTGCCGCCGAGATCATCCCAGTCGGTACCGCTCCAAGCGTAGTTCTTGCCGGTGTCGGTGGCGTTCCCCACGTCACCCACCTTGTTGCCCGAGGAGGCAGCGAGGCCTATAGCCACGTTCCCTTGTAAGCGAAGAGGCCGGTGGTCTTCGTCTCGATGAGTGCCGTGACCTGCGCTGGGTTTAGTAGCCTGAGTCGTTGGTCAGGGTCGGACACCTTGCTGGGGATCGACGTTGTGTCCGGCAATGCGCCTACCTCACTGGCGGTGTACGTCGGCTTGTTTGCCGAGATCCACGAAGGGATGCCAGCGATGTTCTGCCACTTGATCAGCCCTTTGATTTTCTCGTACAGGTGAGCCAACCCTGTTTCGTCTAAAATTTTGCCATGTTGTTTAATTGTTGATAGTTCGTTGTTGTTTACTTGCAAATCGCGTCGATGTCCGCGTCGGAGAGTGCGCCCGAGGCGTGTTCCACTCATCGATGTCCTCTTGCCGGATGTTGCCGGCGGGCGAGTTTTGGAAGACGAGGGTCGACCTCCTCGCCAGCGCTGTCTCCGAAGGCAATGCTGAACTCGAAAGTGCCCTGTCATGCCGTAGTTCGCCGTCTCGTGGAGACGGAGGGTGCCTTGGAGCGAACGACGATGAAGGTGTAGGGGTCGAAGGACAGCCACTGATTGTCGCGTTTGAAGCGCACCAGCACGCGGTATCGCCCCTGTTCGGACGGTGAGCGTCTTGTCCAAGAGCACCGTCAGGCGGTCACCACTCACGCGGAAATGTTCGCCGGGGGTCAGCTCCGTGCGGACGTTCATGTTGTCACAGAGTAGCGCCACGGTGAGGTCTGTCACCTCGTCGAAGTCCACCCACTGGGTACCCTTCTTCAGACGCATGTCGATAGTGGCTGAGGCGCCCTGATTGACCACTCTCATGGCTGTGCCTCCTTTCCGTTTGTGCCCTCGGCTTTGGCGGCGGATAGCTTGAATGACCCGGAAGGCCAGTTGCCCGTTCACAGCCCCAAAGCAAGCCGTTATACTCTTGCTCAGTCATCTCCACAGGCCCTTCAGACTTGTAAATGCGTCTGGCCAGTTCATCCACGGCCAGCGAGGGAGCGCCAGCAAAGGCTGCCTCGCCCACCACCTCGTGCAGGGTCTAAGACGTCGAAGCAGTCGATGCGCGTCTCTACGTTCAGTTTGGTAAAATCGATAGTCATTGTATCTCGAGTGTTAGTTGTTATTGCGGTTTGACCCACATGTATCCTGTAAGAGAATTCCACATAACGTAGTAGTCACCACTGCCCTGCGGGTTGGAGAGCAGATCGCCGGGCTCATCGGTGGGCACGTGTTGTGCCAGCGGCATATGGCTGATGCGGAGCAGCCAGCGCCGGAACCAGTTGGCGTCGCCTTTACACTGTCGCGCTTGCAACGAAAAAGTGCGGATGGCTGAGCCCGTACCGAAGTGACATTCCATGAACTTACTGAAGGTGTGGTCGATGCGCAGAGTAGCATGGACGCCCTGGCCCGCAGTGTAGCAGGCCTTGGCGATTGCCGTTCACATCGATCACGCGGCATGATCCGTGGGCATCCAGCCACAGCCCCTTCGGGTTGCCATGACGTTGCCTTGGATCACCTTATTCGAGGAGTAGAGTCCATCCTTAGCCATTGTGAAGCCACCGATGTCTCCCTTCGTAGCAAACAGGGATCCGTCGTCGTAGATCCGTAGCGGCGCATCATTTCGGCTTTGATAGCTTGATCCCGCCCAGAAACGAGGCCCGCTGTCTGCCGTACCGTCGAGCCCCACGTTACGGTTCTGACTGACGATGTATTGGTTGGAGAACATCCATCCGGAGATGTTGGCCTCCTCGGCAATAAGGGAGACGTGTGGCCACACTCTCGAAGGAGTTCATCAGCTCCCACTTCGCCGTGTTCGTTGGATTCACACCTTGAAACATGCCGCTTGTGACATGCGTCTTGTAATATCGGCCGGCATAGCGGACGACGTCCACGTAGGTAGCCGTGCCGTTGTAGTACTTGAAGGAGTCGTGGTCGCCACGGAAGCAGATGCCCGGCCCGGCCGGCCCCTGTGCGCCTGCTTGTCCCGGTGCTCCCGGGTCCCCCTTCTCACCGGAGATCTTCACAGGGTATGACCACTGCGACACGAGGGCACCTTTGGCCGTGAAGGTGGCCTGACTCATCCAGAGCGGATCGGTGCCTTGCAGGGGTCGAATGACCAGCCAGGGGCGACTCACCGTATGGTTGGAAGGGGGCCGTAGTCGAGCGTCGATAGATCTTACGGACGATGTTTCCCGGAGCGCCATCCTGTCCGTTCTGCACCCGTGTCAGGGTGAAGATATGGCGGTAGGAGACGAGCCCCTCGCAGTTGATTACGACCGTCACCGTGGCTGTATCCTGCGCCGTGAAGGTCATGATGCGGATCTGGTTGCCCGCTTGGGCGACGGTACATCCGACAGCAGATGCTACGGAGACCGTGTATTTCCCTTCGCCCGATATGGTGGCGTAGGCCAGCGGTTGCGCCCCCTTTGTGGCAGAGGCCGTGGAAGGAGATGTTGTTCGGCAGCTCTCCTACCGGCGTGTTTGTCGTTGCGGCGTACCGATCCAGCCCCACGGTGTAGGCGTCTGAGCCACGGGCGACTCTTTGAGTCCCTTGGACTGGAGGATGTTCTTGCCAAGTAGACGTTGTCGAGGGTAGATTGACTTGGCGCCGAGGTCTTGCCCATCGATGACGAGGCCCGTCAGGGTCGCCCATCTGCACACCGATGTGCTGCGGCGATCTCCCATGTGTCCACGTTGCAGAGGTGGCGCACGTAGTTACGTGTGCTGTAGTACGACGATTGGCGCGCCTTGTCGGTGGTGTTGCCGTGAGACGGCGAACTTCATCGCCGTGCAGGGTGCACCGTCGAACCAGGTCTTAAACTGTATTTAAACCGCTTTTCATCGATGATTTGAACGGGCATGAAGTAGGACGTGGAGAAGCCCGGCATGCGGTCGAAGCCGCAAGCATCCTTACCGTTGCGGTCTCGTTATTCGTCAGGTTGTGGAAGATACCCCGGCAGAGGTCGTTCACATGCAGGCCCGATCGTTCGCCCTCCTCCAGCTTCAGCGTGACGATGCGTGCGTTCGTATCTACGCTCTCGATCAGGCCGAAGGCCACCGCGTTCCATAGCTCGCCGCTGACCACGTCGATGCGGTTGAAGCGTAGCTCAGGCACCTCGAGGAACTCGCGGAGATGCATGCCGCCCAGCCAGCAATGGCCGTTTCGGTCGATGCGGCCACCGCTGCCCAGGAAGCCCTCTACGAAGTCGCCGTAGTCCGCTCCGTCGCGGAACGTGATCTTGAAGTTCGTCTCGTCCGGCTGATCCTTACGCAGGTAGCGGCGGTCGAAGGTCTGACCTACGGACTGCACCTCGGCTTTGACCACGTGCCCCTGCTTGTCGAGATGGAGGTTCTTCACAAAGTCTCCCTCTTCGGCTGTCGTCTGCGAGTCGATGTCCTCCTCCTTCGGCACAGCGTGCGAGATTTTTCACCGTCGTACGGCTGGTGCCCGGCGTCTCCTCCACCACGATCCGGTCACCCGCCACGATGGAGAGGTTCGATCCGCTGCCAGCCGATCCGCCAGAGAGGCTACCCCCACCGATACTTCCGCCGCCTGAGCTTGTACCTGGCAAACTTCGCCGGCGGCCGCAGCCGCCCCGGTGCGTGGCTTAGCCTGCCGCACGATGGTCTTGTATTGATATTGTGATGCCATTCTTCCTTGTGGTTATTCCTCGTTATAGGGTACCCCCGTATAGTTGTCTGTTACAATCTCTATCATCGTCCAGGTTACTCTCGTCGCGGAGCAGGTTCTGCACCTCGGAGACGACCATGAATCGGCCCGCCTCGTGCTCGTCGGTGAGCGTCGAGAACTTGTTCAGCAAGTCTGCCGTTCCCGAGAGCTTCTTCTTGCGCCCGTGGAACTGGCTGTAGACCGTGCCCAGGAGCAGCCGTTCCACCTTGTCCGTCACCCCTGCACGGCGGAAGGCGGTGATTACGCCTCCCGCAGCGGTGAAAGAAATTGTCCGCGTGCCGTGGGATGCGCCCCATCGGGCAATGTGCCGCAGACAGTGTCGATCTTCAGGGTCTCCCGGGCGCTTTTCTCCACCCAGGTGCGGAGGACGATATCGCTTTTCTCGAGGTCTTTCCGTAGGCCGTTGTCAGCTTCAGCTCCACCTTCTTAAGGAGGAACCAGTGAATCGTCGAGATGTCGAAATCATTCTCGATCGTCCTGAACGTGTTGCCGATGGAGAGATCGAGCCATCCAGAGACAGGCGGCATGGGGATGTATTCCCCATCGAACATCTTGTCGAAGATCGAGGGCAAGAGAGCGTGTAGCCCATGACTGGCCGATTCGTCTTCCACCCGCCCAGCCCGTCTTCTTGTTCCGATCTTCCTTGTCGTAATACGCCGCATAAGCATTGCCCCATGCGCCTTCGCCAGGTTCCACTTGCGTCCGGTGGTGTAGACCATAAAGGACAGCAGCGGCGTGTTGACGACCGTCGAGTTGTCGTAGTGATGAGCGCCTTGCCTGATCGTCGCGCAGGACGAGCCGGAAGGGGATATAGCCGTAGTGGCAGCGCTTCTGAAAGTCCTTCCACCAGCCCTCCTCGTTGTCTTTGCTCGCATCCTCGAGGGGTTGTAGCGCACATCCACCAAGGCCTCGATCTTCAAGTTCAGCAGGTAGTTGTCACGCTGTGCCGGGTCGACAAAGACGTACGGCCGATCATGCATCTCGATCGTGACCGAAGGCAGACCCGCATTCAGTATGCGGCTGCATTGCTGGGTGTACGTCTTGTGCCCTGTGCGGTGTCGAAGACGACGGCCACGCCCGCCTCTGCATCACCCGAAAAGATGGGCTTGATCTTGAAGAACCTCGCCTGATTGAAGGCATCCAGCACGCGGAACTTCCGCTGCTAAGGCTGAGCGGATGGAGCAGCATGTCGAAGCCCGGGTAGTTCTGATCGGAGTAGTCCACATTCACGCGGTGCGCGGTGCAGGCCGTGTCCCTGATCGTGTCCGGCTCGATGGAGGCGTCGACGAAGCTGTTGTTCATGTAGGGCGAATAGGTCAGCTCGCAGTTGTTGTACGTCTTGTCTACACCCAGCGCCGGTCGGCGAGGCACCAGCGCACCTTGCGGGGTGAGGTGCCCTCGAGGGCATGAAGGTCGTAGAGGTTGATGCGGCCATCCTTCTGCACCATTTGCAGGCCGAAGGGCGCAACACACCCTCCAGCACCTCACGCAGCGTCATCGGCTCGCCGTCTTCGTCGAAGAAGTTGTCCTCCGACACGTAGACGCCGTCGAGCAGTGTCGCTCCGCTGGCCGTAGTGGTGGAGATATGCGTCTGCCATTCTGACCCCGTATTGATCTCGCTCTTCTTCACTGCCAGATCGAGCATGGTGCGCAGCTTGATACGCTGGCGGTTCTGCCCCGTCTGCTCGAAGGCGATGCGATCGAGCAGGGCGAAGTCGCTGAAGGTCAGTGAGACCTCGAGTCCTTCTCCCGGCTGAAGGGCTCCTCGTAGATCTCCGGATCGAGCGTACCGCTCCAGTAGAGCTTATTGTTGCGGTGGATGTCGAGCCGTGTACCGCCTGCCTGGGTGGTGTAGAGGTTGACAAACTGGCGATCTGTCTCGGAGACGACCATCAGCGTAGCCGCCGACGACATCACGGGCTCCAGCTTATCCACCTCTGCCCACTCGATCGACACGGGCGTCTCGTAGGAAACGTCAGCTCGACCGGCTTACCCGTGAAGCCTTCCTGCCAGATCTCCGCCCGATAGCGCGACCCGGCGATGCTCATAAACTCGCCCGTATAGCGTATACCCCTTAGCCACCGTCGTCTGAATGGTTGGTTGTTGAATTGTTGAGAGGCCTGTCGGCCTGTTTAATTGTTTCAGTTGTTGAATTGTTAAAGGTTGGTGCCAGAACGCTTAAACAATTCAGACAAGGGCGTAAGCCCTCAACAATTCAACAAACACACTTATCTCGTTCTTCGGCTCACCTGCGAGCGCTTGTTCAGTACTTCACCAAGTCACGTCCGGCGATGTGGAAGACCACCTCGCCGCCCGTTCCTCCGGCCGGTTCGATCAGGTCGCGCAGCTTAGAGAGCGGCGCCACCACTTCTGGGTTTTGTCGAGGCATTGGCATACTCACCGAATATACCCAGCGTCTTGCCGTAAGCCAGACCGCCCTCGGCGTACTTTGGGATAGAGGCCACTGCGGCCAGCACCGAAGTATCGCCGCAATGGCGAGGATCGGGCCGATGGGATGGTGTCGAAGCGACCGATGCACCAGCACCCTGTAGCACCGGCGTAGGCGTTGGCTGTACCCCTGTGCGATCTGCTTTTGCGTCAGCTGTGTGATCTGTGGGATGGCCGATGCAATGGCTTGCAACACGCTTTGCCCCATTCTAACCATGCCCCGGCCGTACCGCCGACCACCTGCCCAGTTGCCCATCACGCTGGCCACACCGCTCACCCCTTGAGAGACCTTCTTGTAGTACTCCGCCTTGGGGGAACATGTTCTCCATCCGCTCCTTGATCTCGCGATACGCGTTTGAGCTCTCCGGATCGAACTTGAGGGGGATGTTCAGCTTGGGCCCGTTCTTATCGCCGTCCTGGTGATCCGCTGATTCTCCTACGGCAGTGGCCCTGTTTCAGCGGCTTGTTCCCGGACTCGATTAAAGCCTCGCGCATAGCCAGCTGCGTCTTAAGCAGGCTGATCTGCTTCTGAAGCTGCACGGCGTGCTGTTCGTCGGCCGCCTGCTGCTCTCTTGTAGCTCGGCGATCTGCTGTTTGTACCAGCCGAACGTCTCCGGAGCAAACTGCTTCTTGTCGTCCTTCTCACCCTTGCCGCCGCCTTTGCCTGATCGGCCGGAAGGCATGATTCTCCTCCACCGCCACCCATCAGGGCATTCTTGGCGTCAGCCGCATCGCGCATCTTTTGGTTCAGTGCGTCGATCGCCGCCAGCGGCCCACTTGAGATCATCAGCTACATTGCCGCCGAAGTTTGGAATGTTGAAGACGCTCCGCAGCCAACCGGCCAACTCTCGGAGGGCTCCAATCACCCGCTCGATGATCTTCAGCACACCATCTCGGATCCACGTGTTGAACTTATTGATGGACTGAAACAGCTGGGTGGATGAGAACCACCGGGCGAAATCCTTCACCCATTGCACGACGGCCTTGAAGCCTTTCACGGCGACATCCAACGCTCTTCAGCACGCCCCACAGCACACTGGCTAAGTCCTGACCGCCGCCCACGCCTCGTCCACGATGCGCCGGAAATCCTCCGAGTTGTTGTGAGGCAGACCAGCGCCCACTATCGCCGCCAACGCCATGACGACGATACCGATCGGGTTGGCGTCGAGCGCCGCATTGAGCAGCCATTGTGCGGCCGTCCAAGCCTTCGTGGCGATGCCTGTCGCGTTGATGGCCTGCGTCAGCTGGATGATACCGCTGGCGGCCATACCCATCTCGGAGGCTTGCGTGATGAACGACTGGAAGGATACATCTGCCCCACTTCGCTCCTTTTGATGTCGCCGATGGCATTGTTCAGCTGCACCATCCGCCCGGTGTCCGTCTTAGCCAGTTCGGCATTCACGCCACCCACACTCTGGACGCACCACCTCGGCCAGCGTAGCCGCTTTCTCCTCCTCGGTGCCGAACTTCAGGATCCTGCTCTTGCGCCTCGGTGAAGGTGTAGCCGTAACGACTCAGCGCGGAGGTCTGCCCGGCGAACACCTACCCATCATCGTGGCGATGTTCACGGCCGACTCCTGCGTAGCATTGAAGCCGTACTGCTGGGCGATCATGTCGTTCATCACCGGGATGAGTGTCTCGAGCGATGACTTCTTCGAGGCGTAGGGTGACTGTCTTGCACGCCAGCAAGCTGCACCTCGTCGCCGATGACGCCCAGTTCTTGCTGCGCCGAGCAGAGGTTCTGATGGACTGCACCTCGGCGTCAGAGGCGTTCATCGTGTTGCGCATGACCGTTTGCAGCTTCGTCTCCGCCTCCACCTGTGCGGCGTAGAATTGCGTCATGCCACTGATGGCGCTCGGATACCTGACCGAGGGCCGAGGCGACGTTCTGGATCGCAATCACCGCTTGGTTGAAGTTGAGCAAGCTCACCTTCAGCTTGTCCGAGCCATTGGTGATGGATTCGATCGATCCTCCGATCTCGCCCAGCACCTGCTTGAGCTTGTCCACGGACTCCGTCCCGGCGCTCGTCAGTTTGATCTTATATTCTACCGTGTTGTCTGCCATGCCCCTTTGCTTAATCGTCAGTCTTATCTTGCCACTTTGCGGATAGTTCGTCGATCAGCCGTCGTCGCTCCTCGATCGTCATCCGCGGCGCCTCGGTGCGTCTCGCTGCTTTTTCATCCCAGGAAGGGATCAAATCCTCCGGCCGTCTCGAGCGCGACGTGTGCGGCGCTACGGCCGCAAAGGCGATCATTCGCGCCTCGCTCCCAGCCGGTCTGCATCTGTTCCTCTCGGTACTGGGCATGATGCTTCAGCACCGCCTCCAGCTCCTCCGGGTGAGCCGTAGGAAGTCTTCACGACGTATCCCCACGCGGCCCATCGCCACGCCCAGGAGCTCTTCGATGCTTATGCTTTTCTCAGTTGCCCCTCGGAGGATTCACGGGTGCAGCCTCGAAGGCTCCACCCTGCCATGAGGCAAAGTCTTCCGGTGTGATAGCGTCGGCCATCTCCATCAGCGATATTTCGAAGGGAACACCGTCTCGCTTACAGGCCGAAGCGACACAGCACCACGGAGGGTGAGCGCGTCTGAGAACGACTCCCCATTTACCTCCGTCACCCGCAGGCTGGTCTGTTCCTTGAAGCGCATCATGGCGCCCATCGTCATCATGCACGGGTAGTCTTTGCCCGCTATTCGAATGGTATTCATACGTCGTTTAAATCGGGTGATCATGCGGGTTGCTCTTCACTTCGCCCGTCGACTCCAAAGAGACACTGTACGAGGGCATCGTCGTCAGCCGGGCGCGTCTGCTTGAGGTTGGTGATGACAAACTTGCCACTGCGGTAGCGTGACCTTCTTCACCACGGTGGGCATACCACCTCCACCGGTTCGGCCTTCTGCCAGAGCGCCAGCAGCTCGCTGTAGCCGCATTCTGTTTCGTCGTAAAGCAGAAGCCTCGGCACCAGTGACTCGCTCAGCTTGTCACCGACTTCTCTGTCCACTTGCCTCGTATTGCCACCGGCCTGGCCGGAGGGTGGTTTAACGGCCCTGTCTTTTTGATTCTGTGTTGTGCGTGATCTCGCACGTCGAGCAATGTCCGATGGCTTTTTCCGCCGACGAACATGAGCAGGTTGCTGCCATGCATATATCCTGCTGGGTACAGTCTTTGTAATTGTTAATGGTTAGTTGTGAGTGATGGGATGATCCGGCTTCCCTTGATGTAGATCCGGACGACGAGCCACGCGGCCATGCCGAGCATGAGGGCAAGAAGGTGTATCCGCCGCCCATCAGCGCCCGGTGATACCACCGGAAGGGTCGCTCCACGGTGACGTACTCCGTGCGTACACGGTCGGTCATCTCGCGGATGGTGCGGTCGCGCAGGGCGATCTCTGGCGCAGGCTGTCCTCGTGGCATTGCACATCGAGCAGCGCACCGCGGTAGCCCGTATCGGTCAGACGTCCGTCAGGTCGCGCGGCACGATACGCGCGCCGGGCATGGAGATAAGTCGAGTGAGGGCAACGCGCCCCGACTGGCATTCGAGGTAGGCACGGATCAAGCGCCGAGTCCGGCCTCTACGACGACGAAGGTGACACGCACCGTCTCCGTCACCTCCCGCCGCGTCACCTCGCGTTCTGCCGGCACACGGTAGACGTGACAGCCGACGGTCAGCTACATCAGCGCGCATCGCGCGCTATCCATCGATTCATGATTTGTTCGTTGTTCGCCTCTCACAGGAAAGGCCGCCCCCCATCCCTCTGTCCCTCGCCTGCTGCCGGAAAGAGGTAGGGCGGGGGACGGTCTCCACGAACAGAACGAAGTAGTTCACCTGTCGTGCGGCCTCGGTCGGCCCCACTAATTGATTAAGAACCTTCTTTTTGATGATACGGCGGACGGCACTTTGCGTTCGCCGTCTCTCGCCAGCTTGTCGGCGCGCCACCCTCGGAGAGGTAGAGTCCGCCCACGATGTAGCGACGGCCGGGATATCCGCATTCTGATCGAGGACATGTTTCGCCATAGCGATCTGCTCCTCCGTAGCCCCATCCCGGTTGTAGGAGCACTCGTAGTCGTACACCGGTGCGGCCGGTGCCTCCTCCGATGTTTTCTCTTTTGCCTCCGCAGGCGGCTCAGAGTCGCCCGGCCCGGCTTCCCGGGTGGCATCCTCCTTCATCTCTGCCAGATCTGTCAGAGGCCCTCCTTCACTTCCGTCAGGGGTTCCGAGTCACCCGACCAGCTCTCGCCAGCCCCGGTGACCTCCTTCACTTTCCGCCAGAGGCTCCTCATGAGCCTCGGACGGAGTGACCGGTGTCTCCACCGGAGCTCTTTCGTTGTTTTTCGCTGCCATAGCCGCTTACTTTTGTCTGAAATGATGGCACCAATGGCTTCCACCTTCTTCGGCAGGACGACGAAGTAGTGGCGATAGTTCACTAAGGAGCGCTGGTATTGCGGATCATTCTTGGCCTCGGAGTAATAGAACTTCGTAGAACCAGTGGCTTTAAACACGCGACCCGTGTAGAAGGCTACAGAGGCCTGATAGATGCTGCCTACCACTGAGCCGTACCGAGCGCCTGCTTGCGCCGGTCAAGTTGTAGACCGGGCCGGCTACATACTCATACACCTCGAAGCCGTAGAGCATGGAGATACGTCCGAGGCGTAGTTGTAGTACTGCTCAGCGAACTTGATCCATCTCCAAGAGGTCAGCGATATGCTCGGGGCAGAGCACCAAACGGCGTCCTTCGGTAGGTACACCCATCAAGTCTAAGCGCTTCTTCATCTCGATAATATCGTGACGTGTCAAGCGCTTGCGGCTCGTGGCACCGCCATCTTCCACCTCTCCCGTAGTCTTGATGACCGGCGTGGTAGCCGTATTCGAGGCCGGTGCCAGCGCGTGGATAGCCTTCTTCAGTTTTGGCCTCCGCGATAGCCAGCCCGTGACGCTCTTTACGGACGCCATCTTGTCGTAAGAGAGCGCATACAGCTCATCGTCCGTGATCGGTGTGGCCTCCGTTTGAAACTTGTCCAGCTTGAACACGGCATCGGTATCTGTGATGGCCGTGACCAGCGGGTAAGTCGTGTTATTGGTCAGCACCTTGGGGGTCACCGCCGACGTTGACCGCGTGGATCACATCATTTTCCGCATACTGCGAGTAGTCGGTATGCCGTCCAAGAAGGTGCCTTTATCGGCTGATCGCAGTTGCTTGATCAGCTGCCCGTCCAGACCTCCGTCAGCACGCTTGCATTCAGGGCGCCTGCTCCGCCGCCTCACGAGCGGCCCGGCCATCAGCGCACCTACTGCACCCAACGCAAGGGGTGCACCAGCGCCGAGGTCGCCATTGTTCCGATCATCGCGTTCACCATAAACGCCATGATCATTCTCATCCATTTCATCATCGTTGTCATTGTTTAGTTTGTTAGTTGTCAGTTTGTCTCTTTCCTATCAAAAGGGAGAGGAGGACGCCCCGGATCCGCAAGCCCATTCCCCTTTTTTCAGCTTCTTGCCGACTTGCGATCCTATTCGCCCGTTGTCCCCCTCACCTTGGTGTGCTTTTATATCGGGGGAAGGACTGATGGGTTAGTCCTCAAGTTCACACCCACGCCATACTCCGCTTTATACAGTTTGCGGTAGACAGCCAGCTCTTTTGGTGCGCAGCTCGATGATCTTGTCGCCCGGCACATCGCTCAGCTTCGTATTCCGTAGCAGAGCCTCCTTCGGCTGAAAAACTTCACCATCCGTCAGCTTCACCGAGGCGTTCATGCTGCCCAGCAGCTGACTCAGCCTCCGTCGATCCGACCATCTGCCCAGCTCGATAAAGTAGTCGCGCTTCTCTGCGGGGATCTTCTTGGCAGCGAGCGCGCGCATCCACCATGTCGGTCACTGCCGAGAGCTCCGCATGTTCGATACTCGCCTTCAGGGTCTCGATCTCCTGTTTTTGTGCTCCACTTTGGCCTTGGCTGCCGTCAGTACTTCGTCTACCGTTGCTCGGCTGAGAGACCCAGCTGCACGCCACTTCCTTTTTCAACGTCTCGTTCATATCTGTATGGTTTGTTTGCTCGTTTGTTGTCAGTAAGGCAGGCAGATACGCCTCTGTCCATGCCACTGGAGAGATTCAGCTCGTTTGCCGTTCCGGTAAAGCACCATCGCCTCGTCATTGGCTCCGACATCCACCATGACACCTCGACCAGCTTCGACTTTGTGATCGTCTCCCGAGTCTGCCCAGGCAGAGGTGCTTTTTGTCTGCACTCATCTCCACGATATCGATCCTCACACTGACAGTGCGCAGGCTCCCTGAACTCCAATTGCTTTTTGCAACGGATGCTGCACTCTGAGGCTTCGTCGAACTCCGGTTCGCCCGTGATGTCGTCGCCCTCCACCTTCAGATCCTTCATCTTTCCGATGATGTTTCCCGCTCATGCATGTAGAGCAGCACCGGTTTGCGTTCATACTGCGTCAGGTCTACACCGGACGTCAGGATGCGTGCCGTATGCGTTCAGGGAGCTGTTTGTCAGTCGTATTCTTGGCATTGCTTCGTTGTCGCTGATTGTTCGTGGCAAAGGTGTGAGCCGCAAGGTCAAACAAGAAAGTGTGCACCTGTGCAGAGAAGTGTGCACTGAGTGCAGAGTAGTATGCACGGAGTGCACACTTTTTGGGGTGGGGTAGCCCCGGGAAGACCTTTGCCCTCACAACAATCAATTAAACGCCATTTCAATCCGGGTACGAAAAAGGACAACGAAAACAAACGTGAGCTGGCCAAGATGCTCTAGTGTCGGTGGCAGCGAGGTGGCTGACATTGCCGAACGGGTGGGCGTCTCTCGTCAGAGCGTCTCTGCATGGATCAACAAGAACGGCTGGAAGGAATCCAGCGCCGCGCGGAACATCACGCGCCCGGAGCTGGTCAATAAACTACTGGTGACCATTAACCAACCTGATCGAAGACGTCAACACCGGGGATGATCCCGCGTCGGTCAGTGGACTGGCAGACAAGTTAGTCAGCTCTCCTCCGTCATCGAACGCCTCGACAAGAAGGCGCCATCGTGCAGACGGTCGATGTCTTCTGCGGCCTTCACCGATTGCGTGAGTATCAGCCAAGATGATCCGGGAGGTCACCCTGCCTTCATCAAGATCCTGAACCGGCTGCACAACGAGTTCCTGCTGGAGCGGGCCAACGTAAGGAGTCAGGGATATGGCCGTCACACGCGAAGAGAAAGACGCCCGCCGCCTGTGGGAGAAGCACTGCAACGGGTGCAGAGCCTCACGGAGCTCTCCCCGAGGCAGAAAAGAGACGCGCGCCGAACGAGACGCCCGTATCCGCCGCCTGTTGGCGAACTACCCGGCATTCTGCGAGGTACTACTTCCCACACACATGCGCCGCACGAGCACCCCGCCACAGGCCGCGTGACGGGCATCGTACACAACGCCCCTTCCACAATGCCGCCTTCCGTGATATTCTCCGCAACCGCACCTTCAAGGCCGTCTTCGTGCGCTCGCGTGGCCATGCCAAAGTCGACACACCTCGACATCTTCATCCCCATCAACCCTCATGGTGCGCGGCGGTGGGGAGATCCACGCGGCATCATCGTCAACAAGTCGGAGGATGGCGCCAAGACGCTGCTGGCTGACCTAGGCCAGCTGAATTAGAGTACAATCGGCGGATCATTGCCGATTTCCGGTACGCAGAAGCACGTAGGCGACTGGCAGCAGGGAGAGTTCTCCACTCCGGCGGTGTCTGAGTGGTTTGCCGTCGGCCGACAGTCGCCCGTGGACTCAAGAAGCAGGAGCAACGCCTGACTACATCGTCATCGACGACCTCGACGACGACGAGATGAGCCACAACGAAGAGCGCATCCGGCGGCCACCGACTGGGTCAAGCGGGCACTCTTCGGTGCCTTGACGTCGGCCGTGGCCGCTTCCTCATGGTCGGTAATGGCTTCGCCAAGCGCATGGTGCTGAAGAACATCGCCGAGATACCCAGCGTGAAGGTCTCAAGGTTCCGCCGTAGACAGCAACGGTGCCCCCGCATGGGCCGACAAATGGACGAAAACCGAGGCCGAAGCCTATGCCGACTTTGTGGGTTATGCCGCGTGGCAACGTGAGATGATGCACAACCCTGTCGCCGAGGGCGGCATCTTCAGTGGCAATGGATCCGCTACAAGAAGATCCTCCCCTTACGGAAGTACGACCAGATCATCGCTACATCGACTTTCCTTCAAATCAACAACAGCAAACGACCACAAAGCCGCCCGCATATGGGGAAAGACGGGTCGCGAACCCATCTGATCGACTGCTACGTCCGGCAAGACACCGTGGCTGGCATGGTGCGATGCATCTACTTCCACGAGTCACTACCGGAGGACGTCGCCGTGTCGTACTTCATGGAGGCCAACTCATGCGAGACATTATCCTCGATGAGTTTGCCCGCGAAGGCGATCTGCGCGGCTGCCAGCTGCCCATCATGCCCGATCGTCGGAAGAAGCCCGACAAGCTGCAACGCATCGAGGCCGTCTCCTCCTGGGGAGCGCGGACTGGTCTACTACAATGAGGCCAAGCGCAACGACACGAACATGAAGACGGGCATCGATCAGACGCTTCGCGGTCTGCGCAGCTGGGCGCATGACGACGCACCGATGCCGACGAAGGCGCGATCTACAAACTTCAGAAGGCCTCCCGTGAGGAGCGCTTTGAACCCATCTTCGGCGAACGCCCCACCCCCAAAGGCGTGGTAACTCACCCTACAAACAACAACGACATGATCAAAACTTCTTTTCGGCCTGCGTTTTCGGCTGGCCGTCCGTAAAGCAATCGGCGCCCGTCGATACGGCCGCAAATACCTTGTGATTAATGGGCGGACGCCTTGCGACCCTCTCAAGCAAGAGCTCACGCTGCTCGTCCGCCGTGGATACTTCCGTCGCGGCATCACCGCCGCACATCGAAGGCCACGCCCTTCACGCAGCCTCCCCGCTCTTAGTGCTTCACGCTTGGTCTTAGCCCGCAGTGAACAATCTCGACTATCAAGCGATGATCGGCGAGCGCCTTCGACCTCATTCAGCAATCAGACGAAGAGAACCGCCGACGCGCCGAGGAGATGGCCCGTGAAGAGATGGCCGGCTACCTCCGGCCCCGCTACGACGTCGAACGCATCTTCGCTCGGCGCGGTGAGCAGCGAACATGCAAGTCGTGATGTTCCTGCGACATCACTCTCTACCACCTCACCGTGGCTCCCGCGGAAGATGGGCTACGATATTCGTGAGATCCGCTGTCGCCGAGCCATTGAATGGCTTCAAGGCGTGCAAAGCGGCGAGATCGTCCCCGATCTCGACACCCCGGACGACTCCAATGGCGAGCAGCCTTACAACCCTCACATGGCTCCGGAGCAGCACAGCAACCACATCTGGTAATCCCCAACAACTCCCGACAATGAACATCACCGACTTTTTCAGGCGGCGGACGGCTTCCGGGCTGACCACCGTCGACACCCCCTAGCGGCCGCTTTTGACTCGCCAAGAAGGCTGACGCCCGGCGAGTGAAGGCCGTCATGGCCGAAGTACAACGACAGGCCGAATCGCTCACTCGGCAAGAGATCGACTCGTGGCGCCCCGGCTGGCAGCAGGCGCTCGACGTGGAGAATCCCTCCCGCCTTCGTCTCTACAACGTCTACCGCGACGTCGAGGTAGACGGTCACCTCTCCGCGCCATCGGACAGATCAACGTCGTCAAGGCACGCAGCTTCAAGATCATGTCTGGCGAGAGGAGGATGAAGAGGTGCGCCGCATTTTCGATCTTACTTGGTTCAAGACACTCATCGATTCCTCTACTTCTCAGCCCGCTATTGAGCGTACGCTCATCCAGCTGGGCGACGTCGTCTTCACCGAGGGCGGCGTACCAGCCTACGACAGCGTCCTGCTCATTTCCCGCCGGCACGTCATTCCAGAATACGGTCGCGTCGTTGCCGAGTTGGGACGATCTGGCAAAGGCATCGAGTATCGCCGACCGCCCTTCTCCGACTGGCTCATCGAGTGCGGCGGGCCGTACGACCCGGCCTTTACCTCAAGGCGGCTCCACACACCATCCCCAAGAAGAACATGCTCGCCTTTTGGGACACCTTCGGCGAGGTTTTCGGCATGCCCATGCGTATCGCCAAGACCACCTCGCGCGATCCATCGACACTGAAGAAGATCTCCCACATGATGCAGAACATGGGGGCGAAGTTTTTGGGCTGTATTCGAGGAAGGGACGGACATCGACTTGAAGGAGAGACTAGCGTACCGACGCTTCAATATCTACGACAGGCGTGTGGATCGAGCCAACTCCGAACCTCCAAGATCCTGCTTTACCAAACGATGACCATCGACAACGGCAGCAGCCTCGCAGTCGGAGGTGCACTTAGAAGTGCTCAAGAACCTGATCGAAGAGATTGCGATGGCCTGCGCGACATGGTCAACGGCCAGCTCATCTGCATGGTGGCTCATGGCTTCCTGCTCAAAAGGGGCATCCTTCGAGTGGGACTACGAGGAGGACTACACGCCGGAGCAGATGACGGCCATCGAGACCATGCGTTTGCTGAACAATTTCTGATGTGGATCCGGACTATTTCGAGGAGAAGTATGGCGTGAAGATCAACGGTCGCCGGACGTATGCACTCCTGTACCTGACGGGCCGACTGACGCCGACGAGGAAAAGATGGTGCGACGCTCACCCGCTCGGGCGCGAGGCGGGGGCGACCCGTTTTCTTTCCGACTTCACTCGATAGGCAGTACTACGGCCATACGCACGGCGACGCCGCGCACCCCTGCCCGGCCTGTGCACTGGCCAAGCCGGAAGAGAGAACGAGCTGTCATCGACATGGAGAAGTGCCTCGAGCGGGCATTGCGCGACATATATAATAAGGAGGTCGACCTGAACAAAGTGCCTGACCTATCTCTTTTGGGAAGGTTTCACAAAACGTTCAATCATGCTGTCATCCGATCCTTTCCTCCCACCAAAGACAAGATGCTGTCGGAATTTGCCGGCAGATTGAAGTCCAGCAACGAGGTCTTTGCTGTCTTCCGCGCCCACCGCATGAGCCGCGATATGGCGGCTCAGATGGTCGACAAGGAGGGCAACCTGAAGTCTTTCGACCAGTTCCAGTAGGATGTGGAGCCGATTGCCGATCATCACGTCCGGCAGGGTGGCTCCGCACGGAGTACGACATGGCCGTATCACGTGCCCACTTGGCCGCCGATTGGCTAACGTATGAGAAGGATCGGACATCATGCCCAGCCTGCGCTGGGTGGAAGTATCGGCGTCACCCGGATGCAGTGCACAGTAGCTTCTGGGGTATGGTGCGACCCGTGGACGATGCCTTTTGGGCGGCGCATCACCCCGGCGACCACTGGGGCTGCCAATGCTCCCCTCGAGCAGACCGACGACCCCGCGACGACCCTCTCGACGAGGTGATCCGGAAGGCGCCCTCCCTCTCCCGGCCTCGAGGAGAACCCCGGCACGACCAAGCGCCTCTTTCTCCGACCGTAGCCCTTACTTCCCCGGCTCCTGCGAGACATGCCCTTTTCAGTACTTACTCACGGAGCCACGAACCGAGAAGGATTGTTATCGCTGTAAGGCCCCAAATAAGATCAACAAGATAACAAAAACGCAGTGGATCAAATGCGCAAGAATATCGCGCGGAGTGTGCCGGAGACGTGGGAGGACGTAGAAATACCGACGGACTGGTGCGTATCAGCTCAAGCATGGGCCGAACGAAGCGGATGAGAATAAAGAGATAGCCACAAAGCTGGCGAATCGCCACGGACACAAGATCGATTTGATCGAGAGCAGAGAATGGAAAGAGTGCAGATGCCTTCAACCACACTTTGGGCTACAAACAGGAGTTCAAACGAGCACCTCTGAGAAAAGAATTCCATCAGCCAGTCCATTCGAGCTAGCGTGATCAAGCGAATCATATCGTGTTGGAAATTCAATCGGCAGTCCCTGCGGACACGGTAAGTGCAGCTCTGCAAGACCGTGTATCGCGCAAGCGGAATATTGAGTCTGTGTGGGTGATTACAGGGCGACTTCGACAAGCAGTATCAGAGAAAGGAAATTATTCTTCAAGAAGGGCATTTTAACGTGAAATGGGACTAATCTTTTCGACCAATCCCATTTACTCGATAAGGATTCTTCGGACGAATCTTATTCCCTTCCTATGACCGCCACAAAAGGTAAATCAACTATTTAAACACCGATCAAACGGCATTCAAACAGCGGATAAATCATGACCGACAAGCAATTCCTTCGCAGCTGGCCTCCGTCAGGAAGGACATCGACGAGCTGGTGGCCAGCAAGTGGCACGCAAGGCCGATGTGATGGCCATCAACCTTTTCAACGAGAACTTCGCAAGGGCGGTTTCATGGGTAAGACACGTAGCCGTGGAAGCGTACCCAGCAGCAGAACAACCCACGCAAGACAAAGTCCGGAAAGCCTCGGCAGCCTCGTCCTACGGCCCGCTGCTCAGCCTTCCGGCGGCACCTTTCCCGATCGAACGAGAAGATCGTCGGCAACGGACAGGTGACCATCGTCAACAAGGTGCCCTACGCTGCCGTGCACAACGACGGTGGACGCGCCGGACGCGGGCATAAAACCAACATCCCCGAGCGGCCCTTTATCGGCCCTTCCCAAACACTCGACAAACAGATCTCCGACATGATGCGCACCGATATGGAGGGCTCCTGAAGCAATGATCACCCGGGTTGATCCCATTTTGCTCATCTCATTAATAAGACGAGCAAAACCATGCATTCATGCGGGGTCACGGCGCTTTTGGGCGCCAGACTTCGATTTTTATGACAGCTTGCCGGGACTTACCCCACAGCAACAGCAAGGCCAGCAGAGCGTGTCTCTACCGGGCCCTCATAATGACGGCCGCCCATCCCTCTCGGACAAGCGGCCGTCTGTCTCAGAAATAATCAAATGCTGAAACGAAAAAGTCTCGGTTGAGGAGAGGTTAATGATTAGGAGGAGGAGCGATTGCTTTTTGTGATGATCTGCACCGATATGCGGTCGGCTTTTTGCGGGTGAAGGAACCGTGGGGCGCAGTTCGTTTGCATTGATGTAGCGATTGAGTGTTCCCCTATCAACCTTCTAATGATGGCTATTTGCCTCTTGGATACGCCCTCATTCAAAAAGAGACACGATCAGTTGGCGTTTGAAATAGAGCTTATGCTTTTTCCGGGAGGTCTTGCTCCCCTTCGGTCTACGCACGACGCCTTCGGCCTTTTTGCGCGCCAGCGCCTCTTTGGTACGTTGGCTGATCAGGTTGCGCTCAATCTCGGCCGAGAGCCCAAAAGGCGAAGGCGAGCACCTTGCTACTGATGTCGTCCCCAAAGCGGTAATTGTCTTTTGATCGTCCACCTGGCACTCCTTGTTCATGCAGATATTCAGTATGTCCATGATCATAAAGAGGCTGCGCCCGAGGCGAGATAGCTCACTGCAAATGATCAGGTCGCCTTTCTCTACCTTCTTCAGGAGGCGCCTCAGCTGGCGCTTGTTATAGCTCTTCGTGCCGCTGATCGTTTCCTCGAGTCCAGCCGTCTACCCTTCATGTTTTGCCGACGGCAGAGTTCTTGATCTCAGAAGCGCTGGTTCTCGACCGTCTGTTTGTCGCTGCTTACGCGGATATAGCCGTAGGTCATACGAATACCGGTGTGAGTTCGACGTTGTGAGTTCTCCGATAGAGACTGCGCGCCCACTTCGGCCACGCTCGCTCTGCGGGGGTGAGATCCGTGCGACCGGCCGACAGACGCTGGTGCATCTCTATCTCGTGCACGTAGCGGATAAAGGTTGCACCAAAGGCGGCGTTTGGCGTGGAGCCTCCATGAAACCAAATCGCTTTTTGGATGTACTCCAGATCGGCACGCAGCTTGGGCGAGTGCGCGACGGTCATGATGCTCCCTCCTCCACGTGCAGCACGGCGAGGATCCGCGCCGACGTGTCGAGGCTGATGGCGGGAATGTCTGTTTGCAGGCAGGGCGTTATTCCACGCTATGCGGAAGGTGTTTGCCGTGCAGTTTGCATCCATAATTGTTTCTTCGTTTTGCTCGTTTACCGCCCGAGCGAGGCCTTCGTTCATGTTCATATCTGTTCCTGTTTCTTGTTGTTTTCAATTTGCAAAAGCCGCCTATTCTCACGAACCCCAGCGGCTCCTTCTGTCATTTCTGAAAAACCAATGAATTCAAATAAGATCACGTATGCTTGTTTGCCTGCTCTGCGACAAGGAACCGGTAGAGATCGGCCGCTGCGGATGGGATCTCGCTGCCGTCCGCGTTGTAGGCCTTCAGGTCGTTGTTCTTCCGGCCGCAGTCCAGCTCGTAGATGAAATGCAGTCCATCCAGCTCGCACCGTACGCATCCGTCTCGTGTCGTCCATCTCGCTTTAGCGCCTCGACGATCGCCTCGTGCAGCAGAGGTGTTGTCGTACCACATGCCGGAGGCCCCAGGAAAGACTTGCCGCATGAGTTGGCCATTTCCGCCTGTCCTTCTCCGCCTGTAGCCTCGAGTGCGGCAGGTCGTTCAAACGTGCCCAACGTCATCATGCCTCACCTCGCTCCAGCCACCTGTGCGGCCCGGTAGCGGCTTCTGCCGGCGAATCCAGAGGGCGATGTCCTTCCACGGCAGCATGCCGCCCTACGTTCTTATCGTCCACGTAGCAATGCGCATACACTTTGCGCGCGTCGCTGCCATAGGCCGCCACCTGATCTGGCCGGTGGTCATTTACCCGGTCGAAGTGGATGTCCTGCTCCAGGAGCCAGTTCACCATCTCCGTTTGGCGTCGCCCTTCGCGGCATGTCCAAATGATGATGTAGTGCCCCTCGGCGCGCAGGGCATTGATCTCTCCCGCGCATTCGGCAGGGGGCGGCCCGATCCCCGGCCACTGGCCATCGTGGATCGTTCCGTCAAAGTCTACTGCGATGATCATGGTCGCTCTCCTCCTTGCCGTCCAACTCCTTGTTCCGTCTCCTCACAAACTCGTCGTACGCCACGCAGCGATACGTCTCCACCATGTCGATCAGTTCCTCGTGATCGTGGTTCGTCTCCGAGCCCACCCGCTGGAGCGCCCGGAACGACTGCCCGCAGAGATTGTGCAGCGCCCAGGTCACCTCGTCGATCAGGTCGAACACCCCACCCAGTCCCTCCTCGGTGGTATCCGGCCCCGGCCATTCGGTAACGATGTGCAGCCGCACCTCCTGATTCGTTTTGTAGACACCGTTGTCCACATGCGTCCAGTCCGTCGGACTGAACTCGATGAACACCGCCGGCAAGGCGAAGGGCACCTCCTGCTCCAAGAAGCTCATATGCTGGTTCCACAAGCCGATGTGTGCGATCGGCTGTGGCCGGTCGATGCGCCCCAGCGCATCCCGGATAGCTTGATACAGTTCTTTTCTCATCGTCTCGTTTGTCGTTTACTTGTGAAGGGTTGATTCGCCGTCTGCGTTGCGGCCGATCTTCCCTGACGCCTTCAGCATCTTGTAGAACGCCCGCTCGCAGATCCCCAGCTGCGGATGGATGTAGCGCCGCCAGATCTCCCGGTTCGACAGCCCGCTCTTCACGTGCTCATCGTAGATTCGGTTGACCTCACTTACGCGCTGTTCATAACTCCGCCCACGCGGATTGAATCGACCCATGCCCCGTCGTTTACACCTCCGTCATGCTAAGCGCTACGGGCTTCCAGCCGCCATTCTCACCGCGCACCGCCGCGCGGACATACTCCTTCGACGGGGTGGGTTGGTAGCCTCTTGGATGATGCGCACGCCCTCGATGAAGCGGTCGTCGCCCGTTTCTTCGGCCAGCTGCCTGAGCTGCAGCACACGCTGGCCTTCAGATTGCCCATGCTGTCGCGCGAGAGTAGCTTCCAGGATGGCCTTCACGAGCGAGCTGACTCGCGTCGTCCCTTGGCCAGCGACTCGATATGGCCCTTGACCATGGCCACTCCTCGTCCACCGTGTCGCGATAGTTGTCCAGTGTGTAGTGGCCGATGGTGATGCGCTTCGTACCTCGGAGTTGGTGAAGGTGTGCGACTTCTGGTCATCCTTCACCCCGAAGAGCTCGCTCTTCATCTCCAGCGCCCCACAGAAGGCCTCTACGGTCTCCGTCTTGCGCCGGGCTATCTCGTCGCTCATACCCATAAGTCGCGGCATGACGGCATCGATCGTCTCGTCTACCAATGCCGTGTAAGCATCGCGGTCGGCCTTTGCGTTTGGCCTCCGCCTCTTTCTTCTGTTTAGCCTCTTTGAAGGCCGCAAACTCTTTGGCGCTCCTCGGCCGTCATTTCTACTGTTTCCATTTCTTGTTTATGCGTTTATCTGTTTATGCATTTGTGATGGTTGTCTTTTTCGCCCGTGTACATGAAGTACATCATCGCCCCGGGTTGATTCTCGAGCTCGGCCACCGTCATCCGGTCGACCGTTTGAAGGTCTTTTGTACGCCGCTTGAACGCGTTGTAAAGGCTACGCAGCCGATCCACCGGGATGCGGTTGAAGCTTTTCGTCCCAGCCGCGCGGCAGGCGATGGCCTTCACTCGTTCACCGTGACCTCGCGTTTCATCTCACGGCAGTAGCTGAAGATGGCGGCCATCACCCGCTTACGCCAGCGATCAGCTTCAGCCAAGCCCGGCGTGGTGAGGGTGGTCAGCCGGTCGCAGACCTCATCAGGCCGCGGCAGTCCAAGTCCAGCGAGCTCTTCACGCCGTAGGCCGAGAGGATGTCGCGCTTGCCGTCATCGTCGATGCCGGCCTTACCTAGTGGTGGAAAGCGCTTCACTAAGCGCTTCTTCTTTTTCCCATGAATGTTGTTTCCATACTTCGTTTCATTAGGGGGTTGATATTGATTGGGGGCCGCAGGCCGCCCTCATTTCACATAAAACTCTTCTGCCATTTTCTCGAGATGGTGAACTTACCAGTCCTGCCGAAGCGGCTTGTGACGAAGGCCTTAAAAACCTTGCACGGAGAAAATCACGTCTGAGTCCTGCATGATACGCAGCGCCGTGCGTCCTCGGGGCTGGTACCGCGATTATTCTTTACGTGGCTGATAAAGACGAAGAGCTTATCCGGGAACGTCATCTTCAGCTGGCGGTATTGGCTAATCTGTAGCCCCATGAACTGCACGGAGTCAATGAAGACCACTCCAAACCGCTTCATGTGTTTGAGTCGAAAGAAGAGCTCGTCGTAGAGTTCTCTGTCCAGCATGAAGAGTTGCGACCCACCCTCGTCCATCCTGTGCCGCTCCACCGCCATTCGGACGGTCTTGCGGATGCCTTCCCCTACACTGTCGTACACCACGCGGTAATGTTTGGCCAGCGCCTTTGGCCAGAATCATGGCCATCGAGGTCTTGCTGTCTCTTCGAGGGGCCGTAGATGAACCATGTGCCACCCACCGGCTCGGCTGGCCCGATGGCTTCGTCCAGTTCAGGCCCTAGACTGATGCCCTCTGGGTCGACCATACGCGTCAAGTCGCGCGTGCTATAGGCTCTCTTTAGCTTCATTCGGCCGTCTCCTCCTTTCGTCTCTTCAGCCTGCCGGCGCATGCGGTTAAAGGCATGGCACTTGCGCTTGACGCGCCTGAGGTCGCCTTCGCAGTCCTTCTTCACGGTGTCGATCTCGCGCAGCCCTTCTACGCCATTGGCCCGGCAGACGTCCGAGATGTCCGTCTCGCTCAGCCCCGGCATGGCCACGAAGCGCCGGCCGATGCGGGAGTAGATCTCCTTGTAGCCCTTCTTGTTCAGGCGCAGGGCCGCGGCGCACCTTCTTCTCCAAGTAGTCCGTGGCCATCAGCACGATGCCGCAATAGTCCTCCAGCTTGTTGTAAAAGGTGATGAAGAAGAACATCACCCGATCGCTCAGCTCGTCGGCCTCGTCGAGGATGATCAGCGGGTTCTCACGCCGCTTGAGCTCCATCACCACGTCGTCCACCATGTCGCCCACCGTACGCCCGCGGGGTCTTCGCCCATCACGCGGAGCAGCTCCCGGAGGAAGGTCTTGCGGTTCCAGTACTCGAGCAGGCCAGCACGTAGACGTTCGGATTTTTCCGCCCCTGCAATGTGCGGCCGTCAGCGATTTGCCTGTCCCCGCCCTCGCCGCACACGGCCAACACGAGGGCATTCTCCTGCGCGTCAGCGAAGATCTCCGACAGCGCCTTTGTAGTTCCTTGTTTCCACTATGTTCCATCTGGTTTGTTTCACTCCGATCTGTGCCGCTATGCTGCGCCACATCTTTCTGTTGATCAGCTCCCACTGCCGGTCACGATCTGCGTCACCGTGGCAGGGGCTGACGCCCACTAACGAGGTGGCCGCCCGCTTTTGGCTGCCCCTTCATCTCGCAATACTCTCGAGTCGCACCCGGATCATCTCTTTTCTTCGTTCGTTATCATTTTATAGTCTCGTTCAAGTAGTTGTAATCGTCCTCCAAGGCCGGTACCAGCATGGTCTCGCGCTTGAGGGCGCTGCCAACGTCTTCCTCGCACCGCCTGCTGTCTCTTCTCTTTTTCTTTTCGCCAGTCGGTCGTTTCTTCTCGCGCCTCCTGTCGCTGCCTGTAAGCCGCCTCCTTCGCGGCACGCTCCACGCCGCGCAGCTGGGGCATCCGGAGGCCATACAGGCCGGGGTGCATACCCTGCCGCTCGAGGAGCTGTTCGGTGGCCTCCTGCATGTTCGCCTGTGCTACCTTTGTTGGCCAAGTTCATCCGGCTGATGAAGCTGCGATCCTCGGCTGTCTGCTCTGACGGGCGCGGCTGACCTCGATGTACTTCCGGGCGAAGGTGACGAAGCGCAGCTGCCCCTGTGTGTCTCGCGTGTAGAGCGCCACGGTGGTCATGTCCTCCGGGTCGTAGCCGACGAAGAAGTCGCGGCCTACGTTACCCCGGAGGAACTCCCCATCGGGCAGGCCATCCGGGCCAGCACCTCCCACGTGTAGCGACGGCCGTCGATCGTCTTCTTCAGCCCCTGAGGCGGTGTATTTCGAGGAGTGCTCTCGTCCCGCTGGCCGAAGATCCGGAGCATGTCGAGCGCCGTGACGGCCGTCGATTCGGGGGTTCTGGGATTCGCGGTACATGTCGATCCGCCGGCGGCCCGTGGCCGGGTGCGGCGCCTCGTTCCACTCCTGACGACGCCGGGCGTAGAGCTGCCGGATCTCCTCAGGGAGGGCAGGTCGCGCCGGTTGGCGAGGATGAACTCGCGGTTGGCGTGGCTTCGTCCTTCCGGGCCGTCACGTTCTGACCGGTGAAGAACCAGTCGCGGTGCAGATAGTCGGCTTGAAAGCGGCCGAAGACGCTCTCGATCGTTTTCGACTTCCCGTTGTAGGGCTGCGTGGGGATGGCCAGCTGGGCCATGCTACGGAAGAAGTCGCTGTTCTTCAGTTTGCCGTGTCCGCCTTGGTTGTCGAAGCGGATCTCGCACGGCTTGCGGCCGGAGGTCTGGAGCGCCATCTTGTAGGCGAAGAATTGTGCCTCAACGTCCTCCCGCGGGCTGATGTGGTAGCCCAGCAAGACTTCGCTGTAGGCGTCCATCACCTCGTAGACGCAGCAGGTGGCTACGCGTCCCTCCGAGTCGCGGTAGTAATAGTTCAGGCGCGTACCGTCGCCGTACCAAATGGCGTCGCGCACCTCCGGAAGGGCCGTCTTGTGGTGGCGGGTGAAGAGCCCTTGGCCTTCAGCTCGCCGTGGCGGAGGCCGTACCACAGCGGGCGTACTCGGGCCGATCCAAAAGGCGCCGGATGGTGTTCTCGAGCGGACGGGCTTCCACCCGCGCTCCCGGGCCACGCGGTTATACGCCTCGAAGAGCTGCTTCACCGTCACGCGGTCGACGGGTGTGGCGTAGCGGGCGATGAGCCATTCTCTGGCTTCCTCCTCGAGGCGCAGGGCGGTGTCGTTGCCGTAGTTCTTCGATACGAAGGCGGCGTAGCCCTCTTCTTTGAAGCGCATCACGAGCCGGCGGAAGCCGCGTTCGCTCATCGGCAGCGAGTTTGGCAGACCCTTCGTCTGCTGCCCGGCGGCGTAGACTACGGAGTCACGCCAAAACTCACCCATCGGGATGTTGCGGTGCGCGCGGATCACCTCGAGTCGGCCGAGCAGGTGGCGCACGATGGTGGCGTTGTTCGTGTATCGCGTGATGGTGTCTTCGGGCAGATGCGCCTGGGCCTCTCCGTAGGTGTAGTCGTGGAAGAAGGCGGCGGGTCCCGGCGTCGATGGCCGGCCCCGTGGCACGCGGCGCCTTGCCCTGCTCCTCCCGCCGCCCGAACGCCCGCTCGATGGCGGCAATGCGCTCCGGCCGCCGGATCGACCAGGCGTCGATCAGCGTGCGGTCGTGCTGGCTCCGGCGGTAGATCGTAAGATCGCCGCGCTTGGAGTCGTGCTCGAACTGACTTCGAGTCAGCCCCGCTTCCAACCAGCTCTCCACGCTCAGGCACAAGTGGCCGTCCATCATTTGATACATGGTGATTTACTTTTATGGTTTGGCTTATCGGCTCGAAAACCAACCCGACCGAATGGGGCTATCCGCAGATAGTCTTGGCTTTATTAACCGGCCTTCACGCATCAAGCGCTGAATGCCTATACACCCGTCTGGTATATCTTCTTGTAGTGGTAACACTTGCAATCGGAATCCTAACATCAGCCATCGTACTGCATGGTTTGTCAATGCTGCCGGCTCGGGTCCAAAAAATACTCTTGAGGAACGAAGATCTGCAACAAGGGAAGGGCGTCGAGCTCGGTCTGTGTTGGTCTACGCGAAAAAGCTGACCGTATATGGAACGATGCTGTCTTTGTATCGCTTTCCATAAGCCTGATAGGCATCGTGGTGTAGTGGCTGCTTGACTTCATTTTAAGTGTGGGGATAGTCCGGCCGCAGGACAATTCGTTTTTCGTTATTCGTTTTTCTATCACAAGAGTCCGGTTCGGGGAGTCGAACCCCCGCGGCCGTGAGAGAGCCGGCCGTCAAAGCCCCTGAAACCGGTGCCCCGCAGAAGAAAGAAGAGATGTGAAAGACTGCGGGAGCAACACGTTAAACACGTTTCAAAACAGTATTTAGCCGGCTCTTAAATGCCGACCATGAACAAAAAGCAATCAGTATTTTCTTCTAGTAGTCCGCGATTCGTTTGAATCGCCCCCGGTCGCATCGATAAATCAGCCATCCGATGAATATCATGGCGCCATATAGGGCCAGCTCCACCACCGGCTTGCAGTCCGCCGTGGGGCTGCACGAGAGCAACACCGCAAGACACAGCATCCGAAGCCACATCCCCGCGCTCGTCATGCGCAGCGCACCCAAAAACATGTGTAGCATAGCCCTACGCCCTCCCTTGGATATATCGTTCCACCCGGTCGGCTGTCAGACTGACCGACTGCCCCTCGTCTGAGTCGAACACGAACCAGCCGTCCGCCTCTCGGTATCGGTATCGCACCATTTCGCGGCGCCCCCGACCCGTGTACCAATAGCACGCGCCGGGCCTCAATTCTCTTGCCTTCATATATAATTCCGATCGATTGTTGTATATAATTCTGGGGCGGTTTTTGTATTTCCGTCACCGTATGCTCTCACCCTGTCCCTCACCGTATCCGGCCCAAACACGAACCGATACATCCGCCTTCGGGTGTGAAACATAGCGTCCGTCACCGTCGTTTCCCGTATGCGACACTTCCACTTCCTTCCCGTCCAGCATCTGGTAGATATACCGCCCCGATGATCAGTTTGTTTGCGTCCATTGCTCCGTCGGTTATTCGTTGTCATTCTCTTCTTCTCGCTGCTTCATGGCAACCTTTGAGCGCCTCGCGGAGATCTTCGTCGTCTAACAGCCCATCCAGCATTTCCATCAGCAGTCCCTGCGGCCCGGTATAGCTGAAGGAGAACCGCACTTTGGCCATCCTCGCAGTCTTCACCCGCACCGACCAGCATCGTGCGACTACCCGGCCGCTCGCTGGCCATCGCCTTCAGCTCAGCTGCATGCTCTGTGGCACGCGCCAAAAACGGCAGCCCGGCCAGCACCTCTTCATCATTACACTTCACGTTCATCATCTCGTTGTTGTTCAGTTCTGTTTCCATCTTATTCATTTGTTATTGGTGAGTAGTTATTCATAATTCATAATCAGTTCGATCGCATCACTCAGCGCGTCGATACGCGCCTGTGCGCGCAGCAGCTCCACATACAGCGGGTGCGCCGCCTGGACGATCGCCTCGTCCATCAGTCTCTTCCTCCAATCGTTCCGCGTCTTCTCGTGCAGCCTCCAACCGGCAGCCCAGTTCGCCGACGACCGATTCGTACGTCTTTACCTTTTTCATTTTCTTCATATGGGTAGTTATATTCAGGGCCTCTGGCCGGGGCGCCCAAGAGGTGGGGTCTCGTTCAGGTTGAAATTCAGCTTGATCACTTCTATAATTGCCCGAACGTTCGTCCGTGCGGCGTATCGCCGATCAGGGCCGCAAAGCCTTCGAGAGTCTCTGAATAGTGCCCGAAGAGCACGCCGATCTCTCCATTCTTTTTCGCGGAAGGCCGTGAGCGGATCATGTTTCCACTGGCCGAGCTCCTGAAACACGCAGTAGTCTCCGATGTGCTCAACGAGTGCCCGTCGGCCGATATTCGCCCAGCCGAACATCTGAGCATGCCCCGTGACCTCTGCTTCGCCTTCTATTCTCACTATGCCATACACCCTCGGCCCGTTCGTACACCCTCAGCTTGTCCGCCGACATAAGCCATCCCACCGACACAGGCGTTGTCGTACACTCGTGCGTCTTTTCCGACACACGCATAATCACCGATATGGGCCTTGCCATACACACGGGCGTTGTCGAGCACACGGGCCTTGCCATACTACAGGCGAGGCCACCCACGTAGGCATGGTAGAAAAACCAAGGCCTCGCCCCATACCTCCGCGTAACCGTCCACCCACGCCTCACCGATGAGGTTGGATTCACACTTCACGAAGCCGCCCAGCTGCCCAGCCTTGGCGTGCAGCGAGTCGCGTGTGGCCATGATCCGGTGCAGCTTGACGCCGGCCTTGTTTACTTTTCGTCTCTTTTGTCAGTTTGAAGTGCTTATCCATTTTTCTGTTTGTTGAGGTTATGGGCGCTCGCCGGGGCGCCTGAGAGGTAGGGTTAGTTCAGTTTGAAATGCAGTTTGATCACTTCTATAATCGCCCGAAGCGTTCTGTCCGCTCGGCGCGTCGCCGATCAGGGGCCGTAAAGCCCTCGAGGGTCTCTGAATAATGCTCGAAGAGCACACCGACCTCGCCGTTTTTCTCGCGAAAGGCCGTGAGCGGACAGTCTTTCCATCGGCCGAAGCCCTGAAACACGCAGTAGTCGCGGAGGTGTTCGATGAATGCCCGCCGGCCGATCTTCGCCCAGCCGATCACCCGGGCATGCCCCGTGACCTCCGCTTCGTCTTTTACGGCCGCCATGCCTCCACTTCGGCCTGGCTGTGCACCCGGCTTGTCCGCCGACATAAGCGTTCTCGTGGACGCGGGCGTTGTCATACACCCGTGCGTCCGCTCCGACCCACGCGTGGTCATAGACCTGCGCGTTACCGTGCACCCGGGCGTTACCGCTCACATAGGCGTAGCAGTACACAAAGGCCTCGCCCCATACCTCCGCGTTGTTGTCCACCCACGCCTCGCCGCCGAGGTTGTCCTCACGCTCTACGAAGCCGCCCTTCTCACCCGCCCTTAGCGTGCCGTGAGTCGCGTGTGGCCATGATCCGGTGCAGCGTGACGCCGGCCTCGTTTACTTTCGTCTCTTCTGTTAGTTTGAAGTGCTTATCCATCTTTCTTTCTGTGTTTATTGAGGTTTAGATGAAGCGGGCGCCGGCCGGGGCGCCTGAGTGGTTGGTTTAGAGTTCAAATCGTGCTTTAATCACCGCCAGCACTGCGGGGTAAACCTGTTTGAAAATCTGACTCGCTGTCGGCCCGTTCGATCAGCTCGGTGAAGGTCTCCAAGTGTAGACCTCGTCTGCATGGTAGACCCTGAGATCGCCAGTCTTCGTCCGGTAGACCGTTGTTCTGTCGGCCGTCGGGCAGAGGTTGTAAAACTGGCAGAAGTCGGAGTTGTGCGTTACGTATGCGTCCGTACTCAGCACCATGGAGCAATTCAGGCAGGCTCGACCTGACACGCTGGCGTTATGCAGCAGGCAGGAGTTTTCGATGTTGGCCAGCCCGAAGACCTCCGTTTGATCGGCCATCGATACGCCGCGGGAGATCCAGCTTTTGCCGTACACCTTGGCCTGCCCACCTACGGAGCACGCGTCGACCAGTGCGTAGTCATACACCCGGGCTTCGTCGTAGATCACCGAGCCGTTTCTCACTTTGGAGCGGCCATACACTCGTGAGTTGCCTCTCAGCACCGAGCCGTTGATCACTTTTTGCCTCGCCCCCAAACTTGGGATCCTTCGTCCACCCATGCCTCGCCGCCGAGATCTCTCTTCCTTCTCGATGAAGCCGCCCAGCTCACCAGCTCGGGCAAACTTGAAGTCGCGTGTGCACTCGATCTGGTACAGCTTCCGGCCGGCTTCGTTTACGATCGTCTCTTCTGTCAGTTTGAAATACCTTTCCATCTCTTTCTTTTTCGTTGGTTGTTAATTCAGAGGACTGTTACTTGTTCCTCTCCTTTCTCTCTCAATCCCATATCCAGCGCCCGTTTCCGGATCCGCTTTGGTCAGGTCGCTCTTTTGTTACGCCGTTCAGCGCTAATCTCACCTGTTTGGGGAGTTACCTGGAAGGCCTTAGCCAATTCCGTTACCGCTCCGGGTTCTCTTAGAATCTTTCCCATTTCTTCGTTCGTTTACTTAATCCCTTATTTTTAGCGCGCTTTTCGTTCCGAAAAGCACTGCAACTAACGCAAATATATTTGCGACACACAAGCGATTCCGAAAATAAATTCTCGATGATAAAGGATAGAGTTATACAACTACTTGAGTATAAAGGCATACCAAAGGAGGAGTTCTATAAGAAAAATAGGTATGAGCTCCGCCAGTTTCCGTGGGCTGCAAGGCAAACCCGCTAAACTCAAACGCGATCGAAAAATATACTATCGGAGCTGCCTGATGTAAGTTCCGAGTGGTTGCTGATGGGGAAAGGTGCCATGCTAAAGATCGAAGAAAAGCCATAGTATCAGCCATAGCTGGGAACAATGGCCTTAATACGCCAGCAATTGGGCAACAACAACCGACAGTTTATTCACGCGAATGCGTCAGAGCCCACTAAGGGCCATGATGAACGAACCCAAGAAAACAGGATCTTGTAGACCTCCCAATGTCAGAGAGGATCCTACCAAAATGCGGTCAGAGAGAGAGCAAGCGCTTGAAACAGTGATAGCAGAGTTGAAGTCGCAACTAAAATCGCAGGAGTCAACACTGAATGGCTGCAAAGAGAAAGTGAAGAAGAGCGAGCTCACAACCGGTCATTGGTTAACGAGCTGCTGGGCAAGAGCAAGGCATAATATATAAGGTATAGAGCGCACATACGCTCAAACGACTCGATAGAGGCACGCATACCTATGCGTGTCCCTGCTTTTTGCGTACCATTTTTGTCCACGAATAGGCCGAACAACCCACCAACGCCCTATTGAGTGCACAGGAAGTGGCGTATTTCCGTGCGTAAACCGTTAAAAGCCAGTCGGAAAGTCATGACATACACCCCCGTTTTTAACATTATCCTGCGGCAAAACATAGATACATGCAACATTTAGAAACAGTCATTTAACCAGAATTTCCCCCTGTTTATGACGCAGTTTGGCCGTAGTTTGGCCGTAGTTTGGAAAACATAACCTTTTTCGGACTGGTTCGAGGTAGTTTTGAACATTCAGCCTTTTGAGGGGCTTTTTCGGCCTTTCTGAGTGTCCTTCATGGCTTATCTTCCCGCCTATTTATCAGCCATATAAGCACACGCAGAGGCGCGCCTGAAGCCTTTTTGAAACCCCGTGCGTGCACCATCGCCTCCAGCCCCCGGCCGGTAAGCACTTCAAACACCCTCAAAACGCCCCTCAATCTCGCCTCCCAGGCGGCTTTTGGCCCTTTCCTCGTCCCTTTCCCCTCACCCGTTCAAACGCTCTCTAAACGGCGCCTCAAACGCCTTTCAAATCCGCTTTCAGTAAAGCGTTTTGCAAGCAGATGTCGCGTTTGAGCACAAAAAAGGCCCTCCGCAGGCCCAAAACGTAAAGCAGATGTAAAGCAAACGTCAAGCTCTTGGACAATTCGTTTTGCACCCCTTTTCTGTATCTCCCTATTTCTCACACTCTTATGCATACACCCTTTGACAATCCGTTTTGAGGGCCCCACACGAGGCCTCCGTGCTGCTTTCGTGCAGGACTTTTTCCACGATCAGAACGGGGCGTACAGCCGTGCACAGGTGCTCGCCGACATGCTGCGGACGATCCCGAGCGGTGCCGCACAAAGAAGACGGTCTTCCACTGCTCGCTCAATCCGCACCCGGACGAAAAGCTGTCCGACGAGGTACTTTCTCGAATCGCCGCCGAGTACATGGAATCGCTTGGGTACGGTGCCCAGCCGTACATCGTTTTCCGCCATAATGACATTCCCCGCGCGCACATCCACATTGTTTGCTGCGCGTGGACAGCGAGGGGCAGAAGATCGACGACCGTTTCGAGCGGCGGCGCAGCAAACGAATCACAGACGCTTTGAGGCGAAGTTCGGCCTACTTCCCCAGTGGCCACAGCCAAAAGAAGATGGACGTTTCTGCTCAACCGTCAGTTGTCGACATTGATGTGGGAGACATCAAGCGGCAGGTTGCGGCCGCTGTAGAGCACGTGCTCGGGCGGTACGCGTTTCAGTCCGTCGGGGAGATGAATCTGCTGCTTACGCGCTTCCGTGTGACGGCCGAGGAGGTCAAAACGGAGCGGAAGGGTAGGCCCTTCGATGGGATCGTCTACGTGGCAACCGATGCCGACGGACACAAGATCTGCACGCCGATCAAGGCTTCTGAGATCGGTCGGCAGATCAGTTACGCGGCGCTTCGTCGCCACTTTGAGCAGTCGAAAAGCGTTGTCCGAGAGCGGTCGGGAGCGATCCGCCGTGCGATTGCCGACGTGATGCAGACGTCGCCCGACCGTGCGGAGTTCATCGACCGCATGCGTGGGCACGGCATTGAGACCGTACTCTGAATCAACGCTGCTGGACGCCTGTACGGCATCACGTTTATCGACGACGCGAACGGCATCGCGGTCAATGGTTCGCGCCTCGGAAAGGGATTTACAGCGAACGTGTTCAATGCCTATTTCGCGGGTGGCGCGAATCCGTTCATAGATGAAGGCTGGCCAAAAGAGAAAGAAGAACGAGCGGCTGCGGTGGAGGAACTGACAGAAAGTCCGAACGACATGCTCCCGACGGAGATCGATCTCAGTTTGCAGGTACACGGCGCCGACCTCCGAGAATTGGCCTTCCAACGTCGGCTGAGAAACCGCGCCCGCGTGCGCTTACGCCGAAAAACCGCGGTAGCAAGCCTGAACCCCGAGGGTTTTGCCCTTCGACGGTCGTCGGAGCACCGAACCCCGAGGGTTTTGCCCTTCGACGGTCGTCGGAGCACTGAACCCCGAGGGGTTTTACCTTCGACGGTCGTCGGAGCACTGAACCCCGAGGGTTTTTGCCTTCGACGCTCGTCGGAGCACTGAACCCTGAGGGTTTTGCTCTTCGACGGTCGTCGGAGCACTAAACCCTCCAGGGTTTAGCCTTCCTTTTAAGAAGGAGATCATCCACAAAACACTTAGAATCAGCTAGAAAGCCAAACAAATTCACACCAACACCCCATGCAAAAACGAAGATGATTTAAGGGGCCCTCGCCAAGACGATGGACCCCATGCGAGCGATCGCAATCCTTTTTACCGCCATGCACGCGTACTGGTTCTGCTAGCGGCCTTCCGCGACCGACAGCTCACACTTGCGGTCGTCGACACTATCCTACTGAACTTCGACCGTTCCACTGGGCTGTTTGCCTCGCCGCTCTGGACGAAGCTCTTGCCACTGTCTTTTTGTCACTCTCCCGTCTCGGCACGAAGGGCGTCCGAACGGAGCGGATCACCCGGCCGCGCATCAGCAGTGCCGCCGCGGGCACCCCTGCTGTTCTTCCTGAACGGCTGACGCTCCCGCCTGCCGATCGGGACGGACGCGTGCGCCGGGCTGTATCTCACGACCCTCGCCGCCGATTCGTCTGCCTGCTCATGGCCGGTCGTGGGCGAGCCGTCTGCTGCAAGAACAACCTCGCGGACGACGTCTTCAATGTGGAGAACGAAAGTTTCATGCAGGAGACCCGCCTGATGACGAACGAATACTCCGTCAACCTCCCGACGCGTTTCTATTATCGGAAGAAATGGCAGTCCGGATGGATCAATGTTGTCAATCCGTTTCGCGCTACGATGGTGCTCGGCACACCCGGCTCGGGCAAGTCGTACGCCATCGTAAACAACCACATCAAGCAGCAGATCGAGAAGTCATTCGCGATGTATATCTATGATTATAAATTCCCCTGACCTGTCCGAAATCGCCTACAATCATCTGCGCCAGCATCTCGATGCGTACCCCGTCAAGCCGCAGTTTTTCGTCATCAACTTCGACGATCCACGCCGCTCACACCGTTGCAATCCGATCCATCCTGACTTTATGACAGACATCTCCGACGCCTATGAAGCAGCCTACACCATCATGCTCAATTTGAACAAAACGGGTGTGACACGAAGTCACAGATAATTGCTAAGATGTCATATAAGACAGTTTTAGCCTGCTGTTCAGTCAGCGGTAGCTCTACGATAGGGATGCACCAATAGCGATATGGTGTGTTGAGCCTATCGGACAAGGTACACTTTCCCAAAAAGGATGAGAGACAGAACCGTGAGGGGAAGTCAAGGGCGGTTAGTATCGTCCGCCGAGTGGTTTAGCTGAGTAGTATGGTTAGCTACATGCGAACTGTTTATAGCCATCGTGAGGTTTGAAGGAGCCAAAGATGCTGGGCTCTCACTCGTAATGGTAAGCAGTCGGATAACCCTTGCCCATGTTGGGGTTACACGGACATAAGCACTGCCGGTGGATTGACAGAACCTACCCTACTCGTACAGTTATCTATGTGGAACGTGGCAAGCCTGTATCTCTCCTGCTTTGGACAGGTAAGTGAACCGTAAGGCGAACTGAAATGGGGTGCAGGTATAAGATAACGGAAAAAGCGAATGCCGCTCTGTAATGGAGTGGATACGGATTGAGCCTCGGTTACGTGTGGCAGAGACGACATCATCCGACGCGAAAGCGGGCAGACTTCCGTGTGAGGTAACTCTTTACAAGAGAGCTTTCAGAACTTTTCAAAAGTAGAATTGCAAATGAACGAGCAACAAGAAATCGTGTGCGCCTACTGACAGCAGGCCAAAGCAATTGGGGCAGTATAGACTGGCTCCAGGTGCGAGCAGTATGTCCAAAAAGCTACAAGCGCGTATTGTAAAGGCTCAGAAAGAAGGCAGGCATAACAAGGTGAAAGCCTTGCAGTGGCTGCTTACTCACTCCTTTTTATGCCAAGGCTTTGGCGGTAAAGCGAGTTACTTCCAACAAGGGAAAGAACACTCGGGGTTGACAAGGCCCTTTGGGATTCTCCCAAGCGGAAATTCAAAGCAATAAGCGAACTCCGTAGACGCGGCTATAAACCACAGCCGCTGAGACGGGTTTGCATCAAGAAAAGCAACGGTAAACTCAGACCGTTGGGCATTCCAACGATGAAAGATAGGGCTATGCAAGCCTTATATCTGATGGCACTTGAACCAATCGCTGAAACGACGGGCGACAGATTCTCCTATGGTTTCCGAAAGGGACGTAGGACGATGGACGCTATTCGACAGATTGATACAGTTCTTAACTGTCAGCACTCCCCCGAATGGATTCTGGAGGAGATATAAAGGGCTGCTTCGACCACATCAGCCACGACTGGCTGCTATCCCACATCCCTATGGATAAGGGGATTCTTGCCAAATGGCTAAAATGTGGTTTTGTCTTCAAAGGTGGTCTATACCCGACGGAAGAGGGGACACCACAGGGCGGTATTATATCGCCCACGCTTGCGAACATGACACTTGACGGACTTCAGACGCTGTTGGCTGGAGATTCAAGAGACGTTTCATCAACTACAAGACTTTCCGCTACAAAGTAAATCTTGTACGTTATGCGGACGATTTCATCATCACAGGCTACAGCAAGGAACTCTTGGAGAACGAGGTCAAACCGTTGGTGGTTGATTTCTTAAAGGAGCGTGGACTGACACTTTCCGAAGAAAAAGACCACCATCACGCACATCCAGGACGGCTTCGATTTCCTCGGATTCAACATCCGTAAGTCCCACAAGAGGTTGTACACGTCACCGTCAAAGAGAGCACAAAAACGCTTTAGGGCGAAGATAAGTGAGGTCGTGAGACGGCATAGGATGTGCAAGCAAGAGTCGCTGATAAGAATGCTCAACCCAATCGTCACGGGATGGGGCAATTATTATCGCTATGGTGCATCAACCGAAGCTTTTCCACAAATCAGTACAATCACATTTTTAACGTTACGAGGAAATGGGCCTTGCGCCGACACCCAAAGAAGAAAAAGGACTTGGGTCAACGACAGATATTGGCACAATCTCCGTGGCAGGAAATGGACTTTCGCTGTAGTATATAAAGGAAAGAAAGGTCATGAGGACTATCTCGCCCTCAAACGACTTGCCGATGTTCACTACACGGAGTACAAGCAAATCAAGGGCGACGCAAATCCGTTTGACCCAGAGTATGACTTGTACTTCCAAAAACGCGAAACGCAGTTGATGCTTGAAACGCTGAAAGGGAGGAAGTCTCTCCTATGTTTATGGAACAAACAGGGACGGACATGTCCGCTTTGTAGGCAAGCCCATCGACCGAACAAAAGCATGGAACGTCAATGAAAAAGCGATTGACGGAAAGATTGTTCGCGAACTTGTACACAATACCTGTTACTTGAGAAGTAAACGCAAAAGTTGTAAGTATGAGCCGATTTCTATGTACAGATAGAAGTTATGAGTTGCTTGAGCCGTATGAGGGGAAACTCACGTACGGTCTCTTAGGGGAGAAAGGGGCAGCAATGTCCCCGCCTTACCTGATAAACTTGCCTTTAGCCATTGTCTCTCAGTAGAAAGACAAGCTATCTCTTAGAAAGAGGCTCTTCAAGGCAGCTCTCAATATCGACTACCTCAAAAAGCTACTCAAAATTTGATGCGGTTGCCCTGTCTATTTTCCGCCCTTTTGTTCCATCTTTTAGGAGCATAGTGAGCTATGTGACGAAAAAGATGGAACAAAAATCAGAAATATCCTCTGAATATCCTCCGAAATAAATTCCAAACAGCTGTCTCAATATCGACTATCTCAAAGAGCTCCTCAAAATTTGATGCGGTTGCCCTGGGACAATAAAGGGTTAGAAAGGAGTCGGTTTGACCTTCTTCTATCTTTGCCGGCTCAATTTTTACTCGATACAATATGAAGAAGAAAAAGACTTTACGCTGACGCTACTTATTGCAGCCCTTTTTGGCCTCCTCCGAGGCAAAATATGGGGGGCAGGCAGGCGCTATACTGAGTCCGGACGGCAACCCGAACGGCACAGTGAAGGTAAACTAACGCATTCGGCGCCGGAGAGTCCTCAATCATCAGCAACGGAACGAGTCCCACTCGAAATATATTGGGTCCCAACTTCACGCTGAGCCCTTATCCGAATCCAGATTTCTCGTACACCGGCGGGTAGCCTACAATCAGGCATACGCCTATCCGATGGTCGTATCGCTCGAGCTTAACTGACATCCAACAGGTGATAACGGCGTCGATGGAAACCGTCCCAATGGAAATATGGTGATTCGAGCTTATACCGGACAGGGATACGCGCTGGGATGGATCTCCGTAATTAATCGTATTCCGAACAAATCGACGCATCCCAACAGCGTTCCCTATCCAACGAGCTACCCCGAATTATCTGGATTGGATGCAAATACACAACCTAAACGATTTGTAAAAATCACCAGATGGGACACCTCAGTTCAAGTTGATAGAGTTCTCTTTCAACAAGAATAATTATACGAACTATGAGGGCAGAAAAATGGTATAAGTTAGGGATTGGCGATCATCCAGACCCTAAGTCCAGCTTTTAAATGGAGTTGTAAGAAGCAGACATGGAGGAAAGGATGCTTTCGCGCCATGTGGTGAAACGGTCTTTACGGCAGTCAGCTGCATAGACGATCCCAATCTGCCGGGCGGTTATATCATTCGAGCTCATGCAGCATCAGATGCCAGCGGGGACGTATGCAGAAACCGCTTCTGGCCCTGCCCCTATTCCGGAGGCGGTATATACTGCTACGATCGACGGATACTTTACAGTCGTGGGATCCTACTTTTTCGGTCGCATAGGCGGTACAGACAGTACGCGCAGGAATTATCCGACGGACGATGGGGTGCATTTGGTGCAGCTGACGGGTAGCCCGATGCGGGATGCCGCCGCCCTCTCGACGCAGGGTATCTCTCACCCTCTGCGGCAAACAATGCGGGATCTCTGAAGAATTATCAGCGCCCCACGAGTGTGGTGCTCCCGACGGGTATCCATCAATTCAGCAACTTGATATTCGAAGATATCCGCTGGTACTTTGAAAAAAATGAAGCGAGTATCGACACATTGATCAAACCGGATGCTATGAAGTTTATCGGGCAGCTTGGTCGATGCAATTCAGGCGCATCTGTTGCTTATTCAATCAAGCCCTTCTGGAGCCGTAGATATCGGGCAGACATTCGTCGACGGCGCCGTGGTGCTACTGCCCGACGCGCGGGTATGTATCGCGCACGACGTAAAGACCGCACCGCGACGCCGGCCACCTCTCACGACGGCACCGCCCTACCCAATACCGCCACGGATGCCATCCTCGCGCTCCCCTAATAACGACTCCGCACACGGCGGAAGGTTCACCCTGCGCATCCGCGGCAACATCGACAGCGTGAATATGGCCCAAACGCCGACCGGTTCGCAGGATCCCTTCTTCAAACAAGGCAATTTTCCGCAGGCCGCAGCAGACATTTATTTATATGAAGACGGAAACGCGACGCACGACTTTGCTAAGCCGCACTCGGAGCCTACCCTCAACCGTCAACCGACGGCTCACATCACCAACCACCTCATCGCCGCGCCGCCCTACGGAGCTGCAGCGTCCATTTTTGGTCTGTACAGATTATCGTTGGACAACGAACAACGCGGATGTGCATACCGACACCGTGCCAGCAGCTTTCACCGGAAATAACCCGGCGTGATTGAGCTGGGTCCACAAAGGCGCCGGCAGGAAGCACCTGAATGTACTCGGGCGGTATGCTCAAGAATTTCGAGGGCTGTCTGCCGCTCGATAACTTCACCATGCACTTCGGCGGTGGGTTTGGGACGCCCAATTTGAAGATCACCGGCACGAAGCCGCTCTATATTTTGAACTATGGAAATAATGACAACAAAACGGCCTGCGAGGCCAACCTCGTTTTCCATCCTTCCACGAGCGACACTGTGCAACACGCGATTAATGGAGCCAACGACCCCGTGGCGTCTACCCATTATGCACCGCATGACGCAAGATCGCGGCGCGATGCATATCCAGGCGCTGGGTAATACGGAGTTTCGCACCGACGAGGTGTGGAAGCCGGGGATGAATAACTAACCTCTTGATTCTCTCGGAGAGTCGAAACGTGATTGCGCAAGGGATTGATTACACCGCGGGATATACGGACGACGTGGCGAGCGGGCTTCGACCTTCTGGGCGGAGGATCGCACGCCGGATCAAGCCCTTGTCTCGGGCTGCGATAATGCCGGATTGGCCGATCGGAATGGTCATCGCGGCAATTTGTACCTCAACGACGTCACAAAAATCACACGTCCGGCCGGTGGAGGTACGGAAACCAACCTCGTAGCCGCAACAACGTCCGTACGGCTCGCGTGGAATATGCGGGACAGAACGCCGACACGCTCAACGTGATCTCTCGAAAGGGCGATCTCTACCTCGGCTACGCGGCCGGTTCCAAAAATTTACACGCCCACGGAGGCTTACGTCGGGAATAGCAAAACGGGCACCGACAATGCGTTCATCTATCAAGGCACGGTGGCACGGCCGAGGTCCATCTGCAAGCCGGATTTGACGACAGTCGGTCGCAGATGACGCGCACGGAAGGTATGGAGGGCGGAAACGTTCTACTTTGCCCGCCCTGGCCATAGATATGCGCAAACGGGGGTCGCCGGAACGCCCGAGTCACCATCCTCACTCCAGCGAATACATCTGCAACGGCGGCATCTGCACCAGCGCGCGGACCAGAGCATGCTCCGCTACGAACATTCGGGCATCATCGGCGGACTCGGTCGCTGCGGCGTGGAAAACGCGGCAGGCTGGGCGGCGTATGCCGGCCGATTGAGAACCGGGCACACTGAACGACTTGAACACCACTGGCCCGCGGTGCCGCACACCGCTCGCTGGAGTATAAGAGCGACAACGGAAGCCTTGTGCTCGACGCCGGTCGGCGGGGGAATATCATCTTGAACCGCGGCGCCTTACTCACCGGGCGGTACACTACCGGGCACGTCGTTTTTCACACTCGCGAGGGCGATATAGACCTGCGCGACCCCGTGACATCACTGGCGGAATCGGCGGAGGAGTCTTATTACTCGCCCAGACGGATAGCCTCGAGAAATTATCTAAGATCAAAGCCTGCGATTGCGACGAAATGCGGAATAATGTCTACCTCCAAGACCTTTCTTACACCTCTACGCATTCGGATAATAGCTTTTTCATCGGCGCAGACAACAACATCAAACTGAATTATGGCGGATTGGCCAATATCGGCACACGCGAGGATCCATTTCTTAGCACCGACTACGAAGAAAGGGACGGTCAGCCCGTCAGAAGAGGCGTAGGCTATGCCGGCGGGTGAATGGCGGATGTGATAACAACGCTTTTCACTGCGATCTGGACCCGAACGAAAATAAGGCTCGCAATCTGCAACTCACCTTCACCACCTACGTGGCGAGCGATGGCAGTCACTAAGCCCATCCGCAGCGGCGGATTTGCGGCCGTGGCCTCGGATCGGATCGATGTGTACAAAAATCTGATTTACATCGGCGGTGAGGGCACAGGGTTTGGGCACCCTCCGACGGGCGAACGGCCTGCTGCACGGCGAAGACGTACGCGGCTACGGGCTCTTCCTCAAAAACGCAGGCAAACAAGGGCAACTGGACGGAAAACATGCTCCTCCACACGCCCTCTTGCCCCACCACCTGTCAGGGCTACGGGCTGCGGCAGCGGCGAGAAACACCACGCGCCTACCTGCACCACACCGCCCGCCTCACCTTCCACAGTGACGCCCGGCTGAAAGCTGGCAACCAACGCCTCGTGCTGAGTCGCCCGTGATCGAGACCTTCGGCGTGCTCCGGAGCTTGACGCACTCACCAATGCGGGGTAACACCGAGATCGTGATCAAGACAGACTCCTGATTTGCCACGACAGTTTGATCCGCGCCGGAGATGATCGCGCAAATGGACCACTTGAGCAGCCTGCCCGGCGACCAACCCATCATCAAATTGGGTTACAGCCGCCGCACTGCCCCTTCGCCGAGTATGCCGTGGACGGCAAGCGCTGCCGCGAGTGCGTCAGCCACTATAAAGGGTAAGATTTATGCCCCGGGCGAGACACCGCTCGACACGATGTTCATCCAATTCGGCCCTCAACACGCCCACCGAACGTCGGAATGTGTTGGTGCTCGACTACACCGTGCTCTCCTTCCTCACGGATTCTTTCGACCACGTCAAGGGCGGCGACATCCGCCACGCGCGCTTCTTTTGTCGATACGCTCAAAACGCGCAACCAAGTGGAGTTTTGGACCGACGAGAAGCACGAGCGGGAAGGCCACCTGGAGCTGATCTCCGAACCGCAGATGCTCTCGAAAGACTACGCCGGAATGTACACCCGCCATCTGCACCTCGAGCCCATCGGCGCTTGTGGGCGCCCACAAGTGAGCTTTGGATGCCGGGCAACGCGCTGGACGTGATCACCACGTCTACGTTTGGCAGCTTCGGCATCCAGTACACCGACGTGCACGTCGAAAACGGCGGACATCTGAACCCGGGATTCACCTCCTGCGCCTCCGCGGACAATGCTACGAGCAGCAAGCCGCGCGCTGACGATGAAAGACCCACGCCTCGACAGCGGAGCCGATCTGCACTTCTCCATCGGCTCCACCCAAAGGCCTGAATGACAGCCACAGCGACGCCATCGATGTAGACCGACTCACGACGTATGGCTCCGTGAATGTCCATATCGAGATCCGCCCGTGCGAGCGTGTCGAAAAGCGCTGCTATCCGCTCATCTACTATAAGTCGGTGACTCAAACAGCCTCAACAACCTGAAGCTGACAACGAAGAGCGTCACGATCGACGGCGAGGAGTTCCCCTCGCGCTGAGCCTCTCCACGGACGGCGTCGTTTACCTCTGTGTCGGCAACGCCGTGGATCCGGTGCTCACGCATACGGTCACCATGCCCGAAGTGAGTGGCGTCACGACCACACCGCGGGCAGGCATCTGGCCGGTGAACAGCCGGAGTAACTTCCGCTTCAGCGCCTCCTATCCGAAAGGTTCCCGCCCGCTGATGGTGCGCACCAATCGCCGTGTCAGGGGTGGCGCGCTGGAAGAGCTCAGGCATCCTCAACGCGAATGGGGAGTACGAATACATCGTGCCCAGCGTCCGCGAAAAGTCATCCTCACCTTCGGCCCTGATCACGTCTCCAACGAGCTGATCATGCAGCTCGGCCGTGTGGTCGCACGGGGAGCAAATCCATTTCCGTATCGATCGGAGCGACGTAGCGAGCATCTACTCCGTGGCGGGTCGCCTGGTGAAGCGCATCGACCTGCCCGCCGGCGAGAAACGAGCATCCCCATGCAGCGCGGCGCGTACATCATCACCCTGCGCGACGGCTCCGTGCATACAAAGTGATCGTGAAATAAAGCTCGTTAGGCCGCTCGTTCGGCCTCCCCGCATCCTCTTCTCAAGCGTAGAGGATCATTTCGAGGCTCGTTTTGGAACTCTTCGTCGTGGGAAGCCCAAAATGAGCCTCATTTTTTCGTCCTCCGCGATGGAGGGCATAAATGGGTCGGATTACGAGGTACATAGCCCTGATATGATAAGTGGTGTCTTGCCACAGATGCAGGGATATGGAAAAGTGTACTGTGCATCTGCGGTCGTCTTGTCATGTCGTCTCTTTTGACTCTGGGCAATGTAGACGACAGAGCCCTCTTGAAACACATAGACTTCCACAAACGGATTTTCGGAAGCTCTTCGGAGACAGGGGCTATATCTTGAAAGATCTTTTCGAACAACTCTTTATTGACGGCGTACACCTCATCACGCGTCTGAAGAAGGGTCTGAAAAGAACAGCTTTAATGCTTCAACATGACAAGATTATGACTCGGAAAAGATCTCTGATCGAGACTGTTAATGATCAGCTGAAAAGCGTTTGTCAGATAGAGCATACCCGCCATCGGTGCTTCTCGAACTTTATCACCAATCTGCTATCGGCTTTGGCCGCTTTCTCCTTCTTCGACAAAAAGCCCTCTATCAACACCGCCGAGGAGTATACATTCCTCTTTCCCTGCCTGTTGCTTTAGATCAAACTCGCCCTTGAAAAAGTGCGCGACATGGCCCTGCAAATGCTCGACACGGTGGAAAAGCTGCACGATGCCCTCAAGGTGAGACGCTGGGCGATACGGTTTCCGCCCTCAGCCGCAGCCGTGCCACAATGCAGACACGCAGCAATAAGATCGTCGTGTTCAATCTAATCTACTCGACGACCTTCCAAGAAGTAAAAGTAGACGATCAAAGGGTGAAAAATACTCCCTTTCGAGGTGTAAGGGATACGAAAAACGGGCGCGAAAAACACGCCCGTTTTTGTACTTTGATGGCGCCATTGTACTTTGAAGCAAAAAATCCCACCGAACCGCAGCTCGATGGGAAATTTGAGGGGAGAAATTGCTTCTCCCTGAACCATATGAAAAATCCGTAGACTATAGAATGTACCCCGATTGCAAAAACGGGGAGACGTAGTACTCGAAGCTGGGACTTGAACCGCACAGCCGTTGTCGGCCAAGGGATTTTTAAGTCCCTCGTGTCTACCATTCCACCATTCGAGCCGCAGATCTGGGTCTTGAGAGCGGAAGACGGAACTCGAATCCGCGACCCCAACCTTGGCAAGGTTGCGCTCTACCAACTGAGCTACTTCCGCGATAATGTGTCACTGTAGTGCTTGGTGCTTTGTCGGCTTTTGCATCTGCCTTGCAAAAGGTTGGCCGTTTGTCCATCCTTTGGGGCAGGTTGTGCTCTACCAACTGAGCTACTTCCGCGTGTGACAATCATGTCAATTGTGCGCTTTTTCTTTCGCTAAAGCGGCGGCAAAGATATACGCGATCTCTTTTTGCAAAACGCTGGAGTGAAAAATGCTGCCCGTGCGGGGACTGCGATCAGTTGTATACGATCACGGTGCCTCGCCCATCGCTCTCGGTCTTGTAGGGCTTGAGGCCGTGCCGCCCGACACCCTCGACAGGAACGCCGCTGCCATCGTTGATGAGGTATTTGGTGCCGCACTGTGGGCGAGACGGCGTAGATGATGTCGCTGTCGGGCTCGACGCGTACGGAGGAGCGATTTTCGTACAGGGCAGGAGAGGTCGAAGGCGTAAAATTCGGCGTCGACGCCATGCACTACGAGTACACCTCCGAATCCGAAGGCCCGATAGGCGGAGCTTATCGGGTGGCTGTAGTGGGTGTGAGTGGCTGCGGAGGGGACGGTACGGGGCCTTGTCGTTGAAGAGGTCAGATCGAGGCGTAGCGCAACGGGATAGTTGTCGATGGGGTTGGGCTCGGTGCAGGCCGTGAGGAGTCCGACGAGCAGCGTGGCAACGATGGACGCGATGTGAGGGCGTTTCATCGGGGTGAGGTGCTTGCTCTTCGTAGGGCAGGCGGGCCAAGATCTCGGAGATCTTTTCGACGGCTTCCTGCATGGGCTTGGAGACCATCGGTTTGAGGAAGGGATTGAGGTCGGCGCGGACGGTCAATTTCATGCGGGTGTCGCTCGTGGCCACTTGTTTGAGCTGGATCCAGAGTTGCAAGGGGACGGGCGAGTTGAGTGGTCTCGAACTTGATGGTTTTTGTTGGGCTCGCGGTCGACGATGCGAACTCGATCTTCCCGATGGGGCTCACTTCGAAGCTGCAATGGTCGTCGGTGAAGGAGAAAGGCTTTGATGCTGTCTTCGGGATGCTGTTGCGCACGCGTTGCAAGTTGGAGAGGTCGGAAAGCATGGCGAAAACGCGGGCGTCGTGTGGGGAATGGGGACGGATGGTGCTGGTGAATTCTGTCATTATGTATGTACTAAGGAGGGGTAAGGAGGGATAGGGTGGGGAGTAGTCGGGGTTGGTCCTGTGGGTTCCAGTGGGCGGGATCTTTGCGCCATTCTTTGCAGGATGGCCTCCTCGGTCAGGGGTGATGTATTCGTCTTGAGGGCTCTTTGATCACGGCGTCGTAGTTTGAGAGGTGATGAGGCGCACGTTGGCGGCTTGAATTGTTCTTCTGCCACGGGAAGCCGTGGGTGTGAGATAACATGCCGATGACCGTGCAACCGAAATTGCGGACGGCCTCGACGGCTTTGAGGCTGCTACCGCCCGTAGAGATGAGGTCTTCCACGACGACGACCTTCGATCCGGGTCTCAGTTCGCCCTCGATCAGGTTTTCCAGTCCGTGATCTTTCGGCGTGGAGCGGATGTAGACGAAGGGGAGTCAGAGCAGGTCGCCACCAGGGCATCCCTGCGCAATGGCGCCTGTGGCGACGCCGGCCACGGCTCCACTTCACCGAAATTCTCACGATGGTGCGCGCCAATTCGATCTTGAGAAAGGTGCGGAGGGCGGATAGAGAGCGTTTTGCGGTTGTCGCAACAGATGGGTGACTTCCAGCCGAGGCCCAGGTGAAGGGTTTCAGGGTTGCAGCTTGACGGCTTTAATCTTGAGCAACTTCTCAGCGACGATGCGTTCTAATGCTTTCATATTCTCTATTAATGAATGGATGGGTAATGTTTGTGGGCGCAAAGTAGGGTAAAATGCCCACGCAGCCGGGAACGCGCTTCGTTATCGGAGGCTGTCCCGGCCGCGCGTGTGGGATAAGTGGCGTGGCGACCTGATGGACGGCGCTCGGCTACGATGCGTCGCCTTCTTCCATGAGGTTATTCATCGAGGGCGTAGAGCGCAAGGCCGGCCACGGATTTTATGTTCGTCTTGCGGGTGATGTTTTTGCGGTGTGAGATGACGGTGTGGACGGAGATGCTGGAGGCGTTCGGCGATTTCCTCCTCATCAGCCCTGGCTACGAGTACGAGGACGTCCGTCCCACGTCGCGTCAGTTCGTGACCGCCTGCGGGGTCGAGCATTTCGGCTCTATCGGACGTGGATGCGTGGGCCTCGAGTAAGATATCGACTATCCGTTCGGCGGACTCGCGTATCTCGAGCACGCTATGGAAAGCGTGCAGGATGGAGTTGTCGATATGTTGGTAAACGAGGGCTATGCATGGTCATGTGAGGGTATTCCTGGGCTAAGCTATAGACTGGGTAGCGCTTGAGAGGGCATGTACGGTCGGGTTGATCAATAAAATGTCTGGACGTGCCACGGAGATGCGTTCCGCGTAGTCCCTCCGTGCCGTCGGATGGGCGTAGGACGTCCAGCTCCGGAGACTTCCTGAGGATTTTGATCAGCCTTCCTTAATGATGATGGAGGCTCGACGATAAGTACCTTCTTTTTGCGGCTCATGCACGTTTTGCCTCAGCATTTCGACATACGGGACGAGGATACGATCTTCGATCAGCGCATGCTTGTTTACAGTCGACTGATAATTGGAATATATCGAAGACGACGTCGATAGAGTCTTCAGGCGACACATTCCCCGGCAGGTATTTGAAGATGATTTGGGTCAAGTCGCTGAGTTTATCTTCGATATTGTCATGCGCCTCGGCATAGTCGCGGATATGATACGATTCGGGTAAGGTCTCGCCGTTTTCGGAGGCTATTCGCGGTCGCTCGATGTAGGAAAAACGACCTGCTCTTCGTAGTCGAAATGTTCCTCAACTTCATTTTTATACCCGCGAAGAAGTGGCGCAACATATTTCCATATCGGCTTATCCACTTTCGAGGCCATCCCGTCGAGCAGACGTCCCAAATAGGGCAAATGACGCAAGTAATACTGATGAGAAGCATGCAAATAGGGCACGAGTAGGGCGCATGTCGATCGATTGAAGGGTCTCACGATTCGGCAGATAGGGCATCGAAGGTGTAGACGTTGCAGACCAGGAGGAAGAAATCCACTGGCACGTCGTACGCGGCGCATACTCGCGCTACGCTTCGCTCCCCGAACCCTAAAGGAATGCCGAAACGAGGCAGCATAAGAATGAGGTTATGGTTGGCGGAAATCAAATCAGCCAGTTTCATGTTTTCCGAGAAAAGCATTTTATCCATTATTCGTTCAATTCATACATTGATCACGGACGCAAAAGTAGACCTTTCCTATCGCATGAACTCTCTTCGGGGCATCGCTAATGATAGCGATTTTTAGCTTCATCTCTACCCAATAATAGGGATAGGCGCGGTAGTGACCCGCCCCGGCTTGATGGCGACTGCTTCTCGTCTCCTCGATAGGTGCCTCTTCCATCCGTGGTACTCCCAAACGCTTCTCGTTTCCCTATTCACCCCCGATGGGGGTGTCTGTAGAGCGTAACAGCATACGCCCTGCAGCGGGTATATCTGGAAAAACGTGCCGCATTTCTTGATTCGATCCTGTGGGGATCGCCTGTGGGGCGTATGCTGTTGCGCCCTACGGTGGGTATATCTGGAAAACGTGCCGCATTTCCTAATTCGATCCCGTGGGGATCGTTTGTGGGGCGTATGCTGTTGCGCCCTACAGCGGGTATATCTGGAAAAACGTGCCGCATTTCTTGATTCGATCCCGTGGGGATCGTTCGTGGGGCGTATGCTGTTGCGCCCTACAACGAGTATATCTGGAAAACGTGCCGCATTTTCTTGATTCGATCCCGTCGGGATCGTTTGTGGGGCGTATGCAATACGCCCCCTACAGCAAGTGCAACCCTAAAAACGCGATCCATTTTGGGACTCTCCGTGATGGATGACTCCTAAACGCGATCCATTTTGGGACTCTCTGCGATGGATGACTCCTAAACGCGATCCATTTTGGGACTCTCTGCGATGGATGACTCCTAAACGCGATCCATTTTGAGACTCTCCGCGATGAGTGACTCCAAAATGCGATCCATTTTGGGACTCTCCGCGATGGATAACCCCAAAACGAGGGTCCATTTTTGGAGTTCTCCACTCTGGAGAGTAGGGAAAAACGAGATCCATTTTGATGGTCTCCGCGCTGGAGAGTTGTAAAACGCGGCGCGTTTGGGTGGTCTCCGCTCTGGAGAGTAGGAAAAACGAGGTCCATTTTGATGGTCTCCATGCTGAGGAGTTGTAAAACGCGGCGCATTTGGGTGCTCTCCACTCTGGAGAGTAGTAAAACGAGGTCCATTTGGGTGGTATCTACTCTGGAGAGTAGGAAAACGCGGTGCGTTTGGGTGCTCTCCTCGCTGAGGAGTTGTAAAACGAGGTCCATTTTTGATGGTCTCCGTGCTGAGGGGTTGGAAAAACGAGACAAAAAGGGCATCCCGAGGTGGGGATGCCCTTTAGTGATCGACAGGATCGACCGTCGCTAACGGATTACTTATTGGAGGCGTACAATTGGCTGAGCATCATGTCCAGGACAGGTCCGCGAGCGTCAACTCGGAGGATCTTACCCTCGGCGTCTACCAAAGAAGCAGGCCGGTACACCCATAATGCCGTACACTTTGTTGGCCATGCCTTGGATGCCATCAGGGCAGCGGAGCTGCGTCCAGGAGGGTTTGTCTTGATCGAGGGCTTTCTTCCAGGCTGCGTCGTCGTCGTCGACGGAGAGGCTAATAATGTGGAAGGCGGGGTACTTCGACACGATCTGCTTGAGATGTGGAATTTCTGCGCGGCAGGGCGAGCACCACGAGGCCCAGAACTCTACGAGCGCGTAACCCTCTTTCGGGAGCACGTCGTGCAGCTTGACGGTCTTGCCATCTGTGGTGGAGAAGTCGGCGTCGGGGATGACGGAGCCGAGAGCCATGTTTTTCTTCGTCGTCATCTGCTGTACCAACAGATCATAACGTGCTTTTACCCTTCCACGAGGGCTCCCAGACGCGGGATCTCGTCCACGTCCGTCGTTGTCAGCTCATCCGCGTAGACGAGTATGCCGGCTTGATCCAGCGCGACGATGGAGGCGGCGTTTTTGCGGATAAAGTCCAGGCGGGCGTCGTTGCACTCCTTGCGGAGGGCTTCAATTTCGCTCTCCATGCGGACGGCCTCGGCGATGATGCTGTCGGTGCGCTCCTCAGCGGAGTAGTACACGGAGGCCTGTTTCTCGCTGAGCTCGCTCAGGCGGTTCTCCTTGTCGGCCATCTGGGCGTTGAACTTCTCGTTCCAGCTCCTGCGTGGGTGAGCCTGTGATGACGGGGTTCACCGTCTTACGATCCGGGATGTAGAAGAGCGTGGGCATGGTGGCCGCATCGGCTGTGAAAGGTCGATGGGTGCGTTCTCGACGTAAAAAGCATAAGCTAACGTGCGCTCCTGCTCCGAGAGCGAGGCGTCGGGCAGATCTATCGTCAGCTGGAACATGGTTGGCTCGTCCACTTTTGCCTTTCAGCTGAAACTTGCCCTCATAACCACGGCGCTGTCGACGACGGTCATCGTCGGATCAGCCGCATCGAAAGATCTTACTACAGCATTCTCGACGTTACCAGTCAATTTGCCGTCAATCACGAAGCCATCTGAGGCTTTCTGTTTGCATGCCACGGCGAGTAAGGCCATGACTGCGAGGAATAAGTACTTTTCATCTCTTGTTTATGTAGAAATTAAACGTAGTTGTGTGTGGGTGAGCCTCCCGGAAGGTACACTTCGGGGCGTCGGGTCAATAGCCGGGGTTCTGCTTCAAGGCCCGATTTTCCGCCGAGTGCCTTGCGGGGATCGGAAGGATGAGTGTCGGTCGGATTTGACGTAATAGGGGCAATGGGGTAGTTGTCCCAAGCGTGGAAAGCGGACTAAGTCGAACCATTCCTCACTGTTTTCGGTGAAGAATTCCAGCCATTTATGGCGGAGGATCATCTCAAGAGGCGGGAGTCGGAATGGCCTCCACGTAGGCCTGGGTGTATCCAGCGCGGTCGATGCAGAGGATCTCCTTCAGGGGCCGCGCGTGCGGCAGTGGGGTTGCCCAGACGCGCCTCGGCCTCAGCGATGAGGTGGTACATCTCGGCCAGACGGATGTAGTAGGTGCGAATCTTGTTTGGTGCCCGCCAGGCCCTCCGTGATGGGGTACTTATTGATCACCACCTCCGGCCGCCAGGATCGAGGTCCTTGTATATGGCTGCGAAGCGCTTGTCTGCGCACGCTATCGGAGGGGCCACGGCGCTGGCCAGCTTACTGGTGACCGGGCCGGCCGTCGAACAGTTCCAGACTCCGTCGCTGTAGAGCTCATCGGGGGCCATCGCGTAGACGGCGAAGAGCATTTCCTGCGATTGGAAACTGTTCACGAAGAGTTGCTTGAAACTGTCCTCCAGCGCGTAACCGTCGCGGGCGCCTCGGCGATCACTTGACGCGCGCAAGGGTGGCCGCCTGGGCGAACTCCTTCCTGTAGAGGCATCACGCGGGCCTTGAGCGCCTTAGCGGTGAGTCGGCTCATGCGATAGTGCGTGTTCGTCTCGGGGCCTTGGCGATGGCTTCGTCCAGATCGGAGAGGATGGCGCGGTAGCTCTCCTCCACGGAGGCGCGCGGCAGGGCCGTATTGTCTTTGATGGAGCGATTGCCGGGGTGAGAGGACGATGCCATAAGCGGACGTGCGGTCGTAGAACTCGCCATACTGACGCAGCAGCATGAGGGCGGGCCCAAGGCGCGCGAGCATTTCACCTCGCCCACGATCTCCGTGCGGCGCGCGGGGCTGAGCGACTGGATGGCGGCGGTGGACTCCAGGTGCTCGAGGATCGCCGAGGCGTTCTGCACCACGAGTAGAGCTCGATGTGGTTGCTTTCCACACCGGTGTTGTCGTCCGTCACCTCGTTGTCCGGCAAGCCGTCGATGCCCGCGATGTTCACTTCGTTCTCGACCCGGTGAGGACACCGAGCAGATGGCGCATCCAGCCAATGCGATGGGTGCGCCAGAGAGATGAGACGCCGTTGAGGGCCGCTTCGGCCGATTTGGCGTCGGTGATCGTTGTTGTCCGTCAGCTTGTGCTCCCAGCTCGATCTTATCTAAGCTGCCTCACAATTCGCAGGCCGTGAGGGGCCAAAGCAAGGCAGAGACCCTATGATAGCATGTGTCGTTTTCATTACTGTATAGTTGGGGGATGTGTGGAAAGTAGAACTGTGGGTGCACGCCAAACGATACGGTGCGGCTCAGGGGTACGGATCGGCGTCGTTGCCTTGTCCGCGGTGTATGCCGGAGCCCACGAGCTCAGGATCCAGTCCGGGCCAGGCCGTGAGGTGTGAACAAGTTGGTGACCATCAGCAAAGACGGATGCGCTCTGTACGCCCACGAGGCCGCAGGGCCGCCTGAGAGTCGGTAGGTCAGGGTGATGTTCTTCATCCGCAAATGGGAGGTGGAGTAAATCATGCGGTCGTTGGTCTTCGCATTGTAGCTGCTGTACTGTCCGTAGACGAGTCGGGGAAGAGCGCATCGCGCGTTCCGGCGTCCAGGTGCGGCGGAAGGTCTCCCGGGTGATGCTCTGCCCGAGGGTGCTCTCAGGTCAGCCCCGTCGGAGTAGAACGCCTTGCCGCCCTGCGAGAACTGCAGTGAAAGCGAGAGGTCCACGTTGCGATAGGTGAGCGTATGGTTCCATCCGCCGAAGAACTGGGCAGGGGCGATCCGATCACGGTGCGATCGTCCGACGTGATGCGGCCGTCGCCATTGACGTCCTCCAGAATGTAGTCCCCACGCCGAGGGACGTTTGGTAAGCCCGTAACCCTTCGCTGCTGCCTGGGCGTTAAGGCGGTCGATCCGCCTGATCCTTGGCGATACCCGCTTGGTCCGGAAGCCTTTAATCACGCCGACGGGTTCCCCTCGACGATCAGATCCTGCATCTGACTGTTCAGGTTGGCCCGTTCAGCTTCAAGACCTTGTTTCGGTTTGAGGCGATGTTGAACGACGTGCTCCAGGTGAAGTCCGCCGTGCGGACGATGTCGCCACCAGCTCCAGTTCGAAGCCGCGATTACTCATCGTCTATCAAGTTGGAGGTATAGCTGTTCATGCCCGATTCGGCTGAAAGTAGGGGCGAATTGACAAGTGCGCCCTTCGTCGTGCGGTTGTGCAGAGGTCGATCGAGCCATAGAGCCGATGGTCGAAGAAGGAGAAGTCGATACCGCCGTTATACTCCGTGGTGATCTCCCAGCGGATGTCACGGTTGGGCAGGTTGCGCTCAACCACACGCCCGGCTTCTCGCCGTAGCGCCCGCCCTTTTGGAGTAGATAGCGGAGGTGGGAGGTCGTCCACGATCGTCGACCCCGTCTTACGCTTAGTCGCAGCTCAAGGTCGTCAACCAGCTGCACGCCCCGCCACTGAACTGCTCATTGCCCAGCGCGCCAGCCAGAGAGACGGCCGGGAAGACAGCCGTGCGATTGTTCGGCCCAAACTTCGACGAGGCGTCGCTGCGGAGGCTCAGTTCGGTCAGGTAACTGCGCATAGTCATAGCTGACACGCGCGTAGGTGGAGTTCAGTCCGCCGCGGGCATAAGCGTCCATGATGGGCAGGTAGGTATTGGCTGACCCTATGTTGTCCATGTCCGATTCGTTGAAGAAATCGCTAGCACTCAGCGTCCGGGCTACGATAGTGCGTACGGTCAGCACCCACACCCAGCAGGGCCGCCAGGTTATGGTGCCCAAAAGAGCGGTTGTAATCAAGCCGGACGTTGGCCGACGTCTGCGTCGTTGTGCTGTATTCCTCGCCCAGCTCAGCCTTCAGCTCCACGCCCGGGATAAGCGACTGCGCATGCGAGGGAATAAAGGTGCAGTCGCGCTGACCAAAGACAGAGACGTTGACTTCAGCATGCGCCCTGAGACCTTCCAAGATCGTCACGTCCGCATACCCATTGCCCATGAATTGACTCGACACGGCGCGCGTTCTTCCGGTCCCTTACCGCCACGGGGTTCGGGGCTCATCAATGGGCACACCGTGAAACGGCGTCGCATCGAAGCGCGAAGTTGCCCTGCTCATCACGTACCGGCAGATCCGGGCGCATGCGCCACGCCGTCAGGCCCTCCTGAAAAGCCTTCCGTAGGTTGCCCGAATGGCGTGCCGATCCCGAATAGCTCAGCGTAGCCCCAGCCTTGACCCATTTCAGAGACCTCGTGTCGATGAGCCATCCGTCCGCCGTAGTGCTTCAGGCGATCGTTCTTCATCAGACCCTCTTGATCCATCGCGTTCAGCGACACGGAGTGATTCGTCACCGCCGATCCACCTCGGGCGAGACGTGATACTGCTGCGTGGTGGCGTTCAGTGCGTGATCTCGTCGTTCCAATTCGTGTTTGCACGACCGAAGACGTCGTCCGCAGCCGTTGTAAGCCGTCAGTTTATAGAGGTACGTATCCTCGTCCAGCGTCGCTTCCACTTTCCCGAACGATTGGAGCACGGTATACATGTTTGCGTCCATCATTCCGCGGTTCTCGCGGATGTGGCGCACCGTTCGTCCATGATCTCGCCCTGCAGCTCCACTGAACTCCGTCGGGTTGGTGGGCTGTATTCCTTGATCGGGTTGCCGACGAGAGGGTGTAACCCGCATCAATCGTCATCTTTCGTTCTTCCCCGTTGCGTGTCTTGACGATCACCGCCATTGGCACCGCGCGAACCATAGATGGCCGTAGCCGAGGGCGTCCTGAGGATGTCGACACTCTCTCAATGTCGTGCCGGTGAGATGGCCAGCGGCGGATTCAGGTTGTTGTCCTCCGACGAAGTAGGGCATACCGTCGATCACGTGCAGCGAGGGCGTTGGACTGTTCGTCATCTTATCCCGCGGTATGGGCGACGTGATGCCGCGTACATTGAATCAGTGGCCCAGCCCCTGGCGCACCGCTCGATTGCACACTGAAGACGCCTTCACAGCGCCGCCCAGCATGCCGATCCACCGTCGAGGCCGACCGTGCCAGCCGCTCGATGTCGTCGTTCTTCAGCGACGAGATGGAGCTCGTCAGAGCTCTTCTTGTCCTGCTTCCGCAGCCGATCACGACCAGGTCGTCCAGCATTTTGCAGTCTGGCAGCAATCGCAGATTCAGCGTGCTACCTGCCACCGCAGGCAGTTCCATCTGCTCGCGGCCCACGTAAGAGACTACCAGCGTAACGTTCGGACCCTCCACCGTGAGCGAGAAGCGCCCCTCTAAATCCGTCGTTGTTCCCGTCGTCGTACCCTTCACGACGATGTTCGCACCCACCACCGGCTCGCCCGTTTCGTCCACGATCCGTCCGTGATGATTCCTTTCTGTTTGCGTTGCTGTCATGTGGCCTGTTGTCGGGTCAAACTCCGCAGCCCAAGCTGGCTGTAACCCCGTTGCGGCCACGATGCAGAGTGACATCATGGCCCATCCAAGCCTCCGCCCGCCATGCTTTTTACAATCGTATTTGTAGGTCATAAGGTGTATGGATATAAAGTATTCGTTGTCGATGTTTTTGGTTTGAAATCTCACCACTCATTCTCGTCAGATGCACATTGGCACCGAGCAAAATGAACGGCGAAAATAGAAACTTTCGATTAACTCGCCCATGATCGTAACAAATCGCCGCTCTTTTTGCGCTCTTTCTTGCATTTAGAAGTAGTAGAGGCGGGCGTTGCATCGCAATCCACCATTCCGACGCTCATCCATGCCCACTTGCCCGCCGCACCAAGACTTCGCCCCCCATCCAACGCCTCGCCATACCTTATACCGAGACTTCGATTCCATCTAAGCCTTGCCATGCCTTATGACAACTCTTTTTCTTCCCATAGCTACTTTTCATATCATATGAAAATCGTTTTCCATTTGTAGAATAACTTTCATAGCCTATGAGGATCGTTTTTCATTTGTGGAATAACTTTCATAGCCTATGAGGATCATTTTCATTTAAGAAGTAGCTCTTATAGCCTATGAAAATCGTATTCTGCTATAGAAGAATTTTCGCAGCCTATGAGGATCATTTTTCTTACAGGAATGTCCATCACAGTCTATGAAAAATCATATTCTGATTATGAAGGATCATAGATCTATGAGGATCTTTTCAGTCATAGAAAGACTCTCATAGCCTATGAAACTACGTATGGTATAGAATTAGGTCGATTATAGCCTAAAGGAATCATTTTTCATTTGTAGAATGATCTTTATAGCCCTATGAAAGTAGTAATTCGCTTGTAGGAACTTTTTATAGCCTATGATGATCAGTTGTCAAGCAAAAGTTCCCTCATAGGCGCACTACCCTTTCGACGAAAGGCGAAGTGTTGACACATCACATGATGCCCTCTTTTGACAAAAACGAAGCCCCGTCGCGCAGTGCGACGAGGGCTTCGACAGAGCGAAATTGAATACAAAGACGGTCGAGATCACTCCTTTTCGAGAAAATCGATTCCTCGCACTGAAATACTACCACGGTGCGGTAATACAAGTGTGGGGAGCAGGCATGGCCTTACGGCCCTTCTCATCTTTGTCGGTAGCGAGGGCCGGGATTGAACAGGGGACCTCGCGATTTATGAGATCATGCGCTCTAACCAGCTGAGCTATCTCGCCTCTTGTTTCAAAAAGACGCCGCAAAAAGATAGACGTAGGTTTGACATACAAAAGCACCGACCTCTGGTCTTATCGACCCTGCGCTAAGTGATAGGCGCAAAACGTCACGGTGCGTCTTCACAGATCCTTGCCGGTCTTCATTCTCGTTTTTATATTTGCGACACGATAACGCAGAGAGCGATCACAACCGAGTTAAGCCGCACTTGTTCGATTGGGAAACTCATCATAATATCAGAATTCCGAGACACGCTCTTGGCACCAATGGCGGGCTGCAACCTTCAGGTTTGCCTCGAGGCACAGCAGATTACAACGATGTCAATGGCACTCAAATCTTGTCATTCGGGTTTGTTCAATTCCACAGTGCGAGCTTTCATACGAGAGAGAGGTGACTTTTCAACGAGTCGCCTCTCTGCCCCTGGCTTTGCTCTGAGCTGTGGAGAAAGTGTAACGCGACTCCTTCCTGCGTCATGTCTGTAGAAAACCTAAATAGACACGGACATGAGACGAATCTATCTCTATTGATCGGCATACTGGCCGCAGCATGTGCTACTTACGCACAACAAACATTGACCGGGCGCGTGGTAGACGCGCAAAAACCAACCTATTGAGTTTGCCAACGTGGCACTGTAGCGCGTTGCCCGACTCGTCGCTTGTGACGGGGACAATCACCGATGCTCGCGGGGCGTTCGCATTAGAAGGTGGCGCGGCCAAGCGCACGTTCCTCAGGGTCTCCTTCGTGAGCACGAGACGCGTACGGTCGAGGCGCCACAGTCAGGCGTGACCGTCACGCTGAATCCCGAATCCACGCAGTTGGGCGAGGTGACGGTACGGGCCCAGCGGCCAGCTATCCGACTGAAGAGCGATGCGCTCGTGGCGTCGGTGCAGGGCCTCGGTGTTGAGTCAGGCGGGTACGGCGAATCGATGTGCTTCGTCGGTTGCCCTCGCTGACGACGGATAACAAGGGCGTTTTTCTCCGTCTTTGGAAAGGGTGAGGCCAAGATCTACATCAACCGCCGTGAGGTGCGCGACCTCTCGGAGCTGGATCAGCTGAACTCGGCCGACATCCGCGACGTGGAATCATTCGCAATCCTGGTGCACGCTACGACGCCTCGGTGAAGGCTGTAATCCGCATCAACACGGTGCGGCGCGCAGGCGATGGCTTCGGGTTCGACGCGCGATCAGAGTTGGTATCAAGGCGAGACGACCGACCTCCGCGAGCAGGTGAACGTGAACTGCGGCGCAAGAGTGGCAGGGATGTCTTTGGCACCGTCCTTTACGGTCGCGGCGAGTACATACAGGATAGCCGCATCACGCAGTTGACGCGCCTGGATACGCTTTGGCGGCAGGAGAACCAGCTTTACGGCACGGGCGTAGATCAGTGGGTGCGCATCACGGCCGGTACCAGCGAGATCTCGTCCAAAGCATTACGTCGGCCTTCGCTACACGCTTTCGCCCGGCATGCTTTCGAGACAGGACACCCGACCTTCAACAGCATGGTGTACGCCAACGGGGCTTTTTACGACGAATGGAAGAGACCGATGAGGATAGGCGCGAGACGTCCGACCCATCGCACCGCCTCAATGCGTATTACAACGGGACGGTAGGCCGCATGAATCGACTTCAATGCGGACTACTACGACGAGTGGTAGCACGTCGCGGGCACACGTGGAGGAATCGAGCCGCATGCAGGAAGATCGCGTTGTGAACTCAGAAAATCGCGTACAGAATCGCCTTGTGGCTTCCAAACTGATTCTGTCTTACCCCGTCTTGGGTGGCGAGTTCTCCCTCGGTGGTGAATATGTCCGTACGCACCGCACGGACACGTACAGCAATCCGAGCGTATCGTCCCGTCGTCGGACATGACCGTGGACGAGGTGGAACGGCAGTCTCTTCGCGGAATATGCACGAACAACGCCCATCGGGCAGTTGAGTGCTGGGCTGCGTTACGAGCATGTCCGCTCCGATTATCTCAGCGACGGCCGACCGCTCGCGGGGCAGAACCGCAGCTATAACCAGTGGTTCCCGAGTGTCTCGTTCGGCACGCGGGTGAAGGGCGTCGACCTGCAATTGGCTTACACGGCCAAGACGCAGCGCCCGACTTATCGCCAGCTGAGCAGCAATGTGTATTACGCCAATCGCCTCTCTTTGCAAACGGGTAATCCGCTGTTGAAGCCACCGTGACGCACGACGTGAGCCTTACGGCCTCGTGGCGTATGTGTGCAACTGATGGCAAGCTATAAGATGAATCGTGACGCGGTGGTCTACTGGACGGAGCGCAGCAAGTATGACCCGAAAGTCTCCCTGATCACCTTCCGTAACCTCGATCGCCAGTCTGCGCTGACGGTCTTTGCCACGGTCATCACCGACCATTGGGCGTGGACGCCGCAACTGAGCGTGGGCCTCGTGAAGCAATGGGCCGACGTGGACGTGAACAACGAAACGATCCGATATAACGACCCAATGCTCCAAGCCTCGCTCAACAATTCCGCTTCGCCTACCGGCCGGATTGCTCCTGACGGTTGACTTGCGCTATCAGGGCACGGGCGATTATGAGAATGTGCATCTGACCGAAAAGTCGTTCAGCGTCAATGCGGGCCTCACGCGGTCGTTCTTCAACGACCGGCTGCGCGTGGAGCTGAAGGGCTGGGACATCTTCCGCGGACGGAAGGACGGCAAGCCTGCTGCGCTCCCGCAGATGGAGCTTTATCAAGCCAGCTGTTACGACTCACGCGAGTTTGAGCTTACCCTGCGCTACCGCTTCAATGCAGCCAAAGAGCAAATACAAGGGCACGGGGCTGGTACGGGCGAGATCAACCGCCTGTAGGCGTCGTAAAGTGCAAAGAGAGGTGCACCATATAGATAGAAAGAGACCACCGAAGCGATTCCGACGGTCTCCTTTTCCATTCAATAAAAGGAGAGAAAAACTCATTTCTCAGGTACAACCTTTGTGATTCCCTAAGGACGATGGTCATATCCAAGCCTGCAGTGTAGGTAAGGGGAATGTCTTTCCATCAGTTGATTCGGATCCGGTAGTCGCCGTGTTCAGCGGAACTCATACGTCAGGTTGTGGGGCAGATGCAATTGGCTTGCTCACTTGGCTACGTCGCGCTCTTCGATCTGGATCAGTTGACGCGTTGCGGGTGACGTGCATTTCGATGCGCGCGCCGCATCAGTGACTCACACTGTCGTGGCGGATCTGTAGCCGGCCGTTTCCAAAGTGCCCTTGAGGTGGAGCACTTCGTGCCCGCTCGACGGTGGTCGTGGCGTCGTCCGTAGCGTCCGACCGAAGGTTGGAGAGGCAGCCGAGTTGGTGAAGTGATAGACCTTCAAAGTGGCCGGAGTCTTTCCTCCCTGCTTCACTCTCGCTGCTGCGGCTGCTCAGGCCGATCAGCGGTGTCAGCGTTGCCAGCGCCATGCCGCATGAACCAAAAACGTTTTGCTTTCATCTTGTGTCTTTCGGATTAAATGTTTCTGGCCTTATGGACGTCACTATGGCGGGCAGACGCTGCCTCTGCACCGTTAGAGTTTTTCCCTAATCGATAAAAGAAACCCAGCCGAATTCATCCGGCTCGTCGCCATCTGGATGGCGCAGCTGTGATCAGCTTCTCGCAGACGGGTCCCACCTTGCCATCCTTGGCGATGACGTACGATTTGTTTTCGTCCAAGTCGTCGATCGCGGAGATGGGGGCGATGACAGCCGCCGTGCCGCACTCAGCTGCTTCGTCGAGGTGGCGACCTCCTCGAAGGGACTGGCCGACGCTCCACGGTCATGCCCATGTGCTCAGCCAGATGCATGAGGCTCTTGTTCGTGATCGAGGGCAGGATGGAGTTCGAGGCCGGCGTGATGTACGAGTTGCCGCGCACACCGAAGAAAGTTAGCCGGGCCACACTCGTCGATGTACTTCTTTTTCCTTCGGGTCGAGGTAAAGCACGGCTGCGTCAGCCTCCATCGCGGGCTTTGGTGCCGGCTGAGAGGCTGGCGGCGTAGTTACCACCCCACCTGAGCCATACCCGTGCCGTGAGTGCGGCGCGGTCGTAGTCGCGCATGACGCACACTTTCGAGGCGGAAGCCCTCCTTGAAATACGGCCCTACGGGCGTGACGAAGACGATGAAGAGGTACTCGAAGCCGGCTTAACGCCTACCTGCGCGTACCGATAAGCGAGGACGGATGTAAAGCGACGAGCCACTGCCGTAGGGAGGGACGAAGCGACGGTTCAGCTGCACCACGCGGCGCACTGCCTCTTCAAACTTCTCTACCGGCAGCTCGGCCATCATAATGGCACGGCTGGAGGATTGCAGGCGTTTGGCGTTCTCGTCCATGCGGAAGACACGGATGCGGCCGTCCTTGCCCATGAAGGCCTTCAGACCCTCGAAGGGCTTCCTGCCCGTAGTGCAGACAGGTGGCAGCCATGTGAATGTCCACGCTCTCGGACGACGAAACTTCAAGTTCGCCCCATTCGCCATTGCGATAATAGCATCTCACATTGTAGTCGGTTTTCATGCAACCGAACGGAAGCTCTGACCAATTCATTTCTTTCATGGTTGTGTCTCGTTTTTGATGTGTTGTATTAATGTTTGGAAAATAACTACGCGCAAATGTAGGATTCGGGATGAGATATGAAAGCATGTGGCCCGATTTTTCTGCGATCCCTCTTTCCCTCTTCGAATTTCTACGCTTATCCGAAAATCACTCTGCGACTTACGAATAGTCACTTTTTATTCACTATTAAAGCTTGCTGCTCACGAGTTGCGTGCAAATTGACAGGATCAAAGTCGCAGCTTACGATTTGCGTGCAAGTTATTAAGGCGCACAGTTGCTGCTTACGATTTGTGTACAAGTTATTAAGGCGCACAGTTGCTGCTACGATTTGTGTGCAAATTATTAAGGTGCACAGTTGCTGCTTACGATTTGCGTGTAAAGTTATTAAGGCGCACGTTGCTGCTTACGATTGGTGTACAAATTATTAAGGCGCAAAATTCGCTGCTTACGATTTGCGTACAAGGTATTAAGGCGCACAGTCGCTAGCACGATTAATTAGTACAAATTATTAAGGCGCAAAGTCGCTGCTTACGATTAGTGTCTAATTGTTCAATCACGAAGCTTGCTGCTTATGATTTGTGTACTAATTATTCACTTCAAGCTTGCGCTTTACGGTTGTGCACTAATTATTCACTATCAAGATTGCGGGTGAATAAAAAGGCTGTTTTTAGCCTTTGCGACTGGTTGAGCTACCGCGACGGGAGGAAAAAACGGGAATGACTGCCGTCCGGACCACTAGCGATAACAGAAAAGGCCGCCGAAGGCAGGATGACCCCTCGCGTCCGGCGGCCTTACACATTTATATATAGGGGGCTACTCGACCTGCACCTTCTCGTAGCCGTCGGAGAGCGAACGAGGTAGAAGCCCGCGGGCAGACGGTCCGTGACGGTCAGGCCGACGGGCAGCGACTGCTCGCGATAGAGTGCACCGGCAACGGTGAAGAGCGCACCGACTGCGGGCGGTCGACGCGGAGGTACACTGCCCTGCGTCCAGGCGCGGCGCGTGGCGTCGTCCACCACCGCGTTGGCGGTCGGGCTGACGCCCGATGCGGATCTGGAGGTTGTGCGTCACCTGCCGCACACGCACCGTCAGCGAGGCTGTCCGAGATCATCGTTCGCGTTCGATGCCTCCGCCATGCTCCGTCCACGCCGGATGGTCGGCTGTGATGGTGACGTAGCGGGCGACTGCCCACGGAGGGCGCGCACGGTGAAGTGGAAGTCGCGGCGGCTGGCGATGCGGTTCAGGCGCGTGCCGGGCTGTGTCTCTACGGTGGACGGCGCGAATAGCTCGACGGTCACGCATGGGGCCTTCCCACTTCGCGCGTCGCAGAAGTCTACGAAGCAGCGACGGCTCATCACGCTGTCGCCACAGGGGTTCATGACCTTGACGCGATAGAAGCTGGACGAATCGTAGGCCGAGGCGCGATAGACGGAGTCCGTGGCGTTGGGGATGGGCAGGCCGTTGCGATACCACTGATAGGCATGTAACGACCGGTGGGGCGGACGGCCAGCGGACGGTAGATGTTATCGCGGTCGACGATGTCCTCCAGGTCTCTTGGTGATGACGGGGGATCTGGCGGAAGACGACGGCCACGTGCCCGAAGAGATGGTCTCAGGCACCGTGTCGGTGATCTCTCTACGTAGTGACGCCCCTCTTCACGCACGACGAGGAAGGTGTCCGTAGCGCCGGCGATGGGGCTCTCGTCTTGGAACCACTGATGGCGAATGTCCATGCCGCCACCCTTGACGCGCAGTGTGTCTTGCTCTTCGCAGATGTATTGGAAGGCGCGGCGGGTTGCGGATGAACCACAGGTGGATCCAGATCTTCACGGGGGAAGGGCAGGCGACCGGCGGGCGATCCGTACAGTGGCCGTTGACGACGGGCGTGAAGTGGCTACTTCTCTTCGCCCAGTCGGGTGGTGTCGCGCGGCGACTGCGGCCATCTGGGGCCGGTGAACTCGGCATGGGTGGTGGTGCTGTCGGTGTACCAGGTGCCGTGGAAGTCGCGGCTGAGGATCGTCAGCTGTCCACCTCGCCCACATAGAGGCGCGGTGGGAAGGTCCGCGGGCGGTGATCGCGGCCAGGCTGTCTTGTTCAACCCGTCGTGCACCTTGCGCGGCGGACAGTCCTCGAAGAGGCCTTGGATGGTGACGGAGGCAAAGATGGAATCCACCGGGTGGTTGACGCGATAGATGGAGTCCGGCGCCCGTGGGCCGGTTATGAATCACGGGCACGCGGCGGGCGATGCGGCCATGCACACCTTGTCTGTGGCTCCGTCGTAAGCTGCTGGGCAGCGGAATTTTGATGTAGCGCTCGCCGTCAGGGCCGATGCTGTCGCGCGAGGATGCTGTCGCGCAGGTCCAGCGAGGCCATCGGCGCGGTGAGACCCGGGTAGTGGATCGAGTCGCCGTCCACGTCGATTTGCTTAGGCACACGCAGCAGCAGGTGATCCAGGGGTGACATGGCTTCACCGTGCCGACGATCTTCTCGAAGGTCAGCACGAGCGTGTCGCGTGTGCGGAACCTCGTTGAAGGCGGGCATGCCCTTCATGGCGATATCCACCTTTGCCGAAGCGATGGTTATAGGTCACGTCCGGGATGAGTCGTTTGGTAAACGAGGCACCGTTGCCGTCGGCCGTGGCGCCGCAGGCGGTCGATCCGCAGACCTTTCCGGCGTAGTGATGCCGGTGAAATCCGTTTCGCAGTCGGCCGCGAAGACCATCTCCAGACTGTCTTTGCGGTGGCTGTCCGGGTCTCGTTGCCGCCAGGGATGATGATGTCGGCGCCGTACGCTTCTTTCAACTTCAGGCGGGCCGATCGTGTGGCGTTGGACGTGCTGCCAAACTCGGCAATCAACTTCGCCTCGAGTGGGGGAGCTGGCCGGGATGGGGATCACGCGGCCGAGGTGTCTCATCAGCCGATCCCGGCAGGTAGCGCTGATGGGGAGGCACGGTGAAGTCCATCTCCGGATTCTTCACGGCGCCTTTGGTCGAGCTGGCCTCGAAGGTGGCGTGAGACGACGTAGCTGGAGTCGCGCCCCGGGTGTGCGTGCTGATCAACGGCGGGAAGGTGTCCTTCTTTGGCTGTGATGCTACCCAGGATGTGGGCCGTGTTGTCGAAGGTGATATAGAAGGAGTCGAGGGCGGAGAGTTGGCGCTGTCCACATCGAGCGGCAGGGGCGGTGTTGGGCCAGTTGGCGTTCACGCCGAAGCCGGTGTAGACGCGCACAGTGTCCTTCTTCGAGCAGTCCGTTCGGGTGCTATCGAAGGCGTGGGTGTGAGAGCATTTGATGAGGCCGGCGAACTGGTGATCGAAGGATTGACCTTCACCAGCGGTTGTCTACGCCCTCGCCGATGTAGGTCGTTCCGCCTTCCTTCAGCTTCACGTCCTTGATGGGGTCCATCGAAAATAGAACCAGAGGTTGGGGATGGCCGTCGACGACTGGTTAACGACTTGCAGCGTGGGGTGGCCATTTCCGGTCCGCGTGCGGTCACCGTCCCGGATTGACCTTGAGCGTGTGCCGGGGCCGGAATGAGGTGAAGGTGATGTTAAGGGTGTTGCGCTCCACGGCGTTGGTCACGGGATTGCGCCAGACTGACGTACGCTTCGCGATGCTCGGCCCACGCCGGGCAGAGGTGAGCCTGGATCTTACCGTGGGCAGGATTCGCCAGCGGTCGTCCGGGCGGCCCACTGCCGCCGGCCGGTTGCGATCCGCCCGAGCCGTCGTGGAAGTTGAAGTCGTAGGCGGCAGCTGCCACAGCATAGCGGCGGCGCGTCTTGGTGGACGGGCGTCAGGCGTGACAGTGACGCGGGGCGCGGTGCCGTCGCGCATGACTTCAATGTTCGGAATGAGTCGGTAGCCCTGCGGCAACTCGAACTCGAGCGTGTCGCAAGTAGCAGCACTCGCGCGCCTCCGCAGAAAGTACGGCGGAAGGAACCGTTGTGGAAGATGTCGGTGTAGCCGGGTGGGGGCTGCCCGTGAAGTTCACCTCCGAGTTGTCCGTGAAGGTGTGTTTGCCCGTCGTGATACCACCAGTTCAGCGGATCGATCGTGAGGGTACCCATCGAGGCGGACGCCTTGTCTTCGCCCGCGTGTGCTCGTCGGGGGTGTTGCGGACGAACATCTCTGTCTCCACACCCACGGATTTGTTTGCAGCCCGTCCGTTGGGAATGGTGAAGGGCGCTTCTACCTCTACCACCTGTCCGGCGGCCAGCGCCGCAGCGGTTGGTAGCGTACAAGCCTTGCGGCTCGTTTGTTTTGGTAAACGTCACCGTACCTCCGACCGTGCCGTTCACTTTGCCTCTGCCCGTGGCCTGCATTTGGAGGATGTAGTCAAACGTCAGTCCTTCGGCCAGCTCGATCGGCATGTCGACAACGCCGAACCCGCCCGGGTTCTGCACGATGCCCTTCCAATAGAAATGGCGCCTTTGGTCGCCCGGGATGTAGACGTCGTTTGCGGATCTCGTTGGCCAGCGCGGGGTAGAGGCATCGTCAGGCACACCGTTGTTGTTTGAGTCCTTACGGCCTACGGTAGTGCGGACGAGGTGGAAGGTGTCGAGCAAGATGCCGTTTACGGCGCAGAGGTGCGTGGCGTCTTGAAAGACTTGCGAGACGAAGGCCATCGTGCCGCCCATCGCAGTTAGTGGTTGGCCCAATAGTGGATCTTCCCCGTGGTGTTGGTCGTCGGTGTGCCGCAGGTAGCCGCCTCGACGTCGACGTGGAGGTGAGGCTTCGCCTATGTTGCCCCTAACCGCTGACGGTGAGGTACCGTTCCTGATTGCTGACCGTGGAAGAAGTGGTGGTGATGGGCGCGGACATGTCCGTTGGATCTGCCCGACGAGACATCCTCATATCGCGTGATCTTTAGGAAGGCCGGCGCCTTTACGTGCAGCTCGACGGGTGCTTCGCTCGTGCTGCGGAGCCGCAGACGGTCTGCGTCTTGGTCTTTCCGCCGCGCGCAAGTTGAGCGGCGCGGGTACCTCGCGATAGTGTGGTACATTGAGATAGAACTATCCGGTGTGAGGCATCGTCTCCATCGTGCCCGCTTTGCCGTCGATGGCCGTCACCGAGAGTACGTTTGAGGTAAAGCCATTGATCGTGTTCGTCCGTAGTTGTTGTAGACGTTGTTCGTCGTGTTGGCGTAGACGTTTCCGTTGATGGTGGGCACCCAGAAGGTGATCGTTTCGCCCGCCGGGAGTGTCTCTTTGATTGTCACTCAATTCTTTTCGGTTTACCTACGGCGACAGGGGTTTTCTTGGTGCCGAATCGCTCCTGATAGTAGGGGGCGTTGCTGAGCAACTCTTTTTGCACCATGTCAGCCAGTGGGACCGTCTTCCGCGGCCCGCTGCCGATCTGCACGTAGACGTTGCTCGCCAGGTCGAGATAGTTGTCACTGCCGTAGCACCAGAGGTCGAGTGGCCTCCTTGGCCGGGCCGCCATTGTTGCGGAAGACGGTCTTGAGCGCCGTCACCGTCGTGCCGTCCATGTTGATGTTCTTTTGAGCGATGGCCGCATCCGCGGGTAGGGCGTGGCGTAGTTCGTGCTTACGTGACCATATGCGGCGGGGTGGGGACGGGGAAGATCGAGCTGCACGGTGCTGCGGGTTGGACGTGCAGGACGGCGTGGCGCCGGAGGACTGCGGCGGTGGAGACGATATGTCCGCCGACGCCCGTCGAGGCGCCCGTGGGTGACCACGGTGGCGTTCGTTTTGGTCGATCTGATTGCCGGTGCCCAGCATGCGGGGCGTGACGTCGAAGGTGTATGTGCTTCCGCCGCCTCCGGCTGGCGTTACGGTCGGCGTCACGGCCGCGCCTTTCCACTGAGTTGGTGAGCGTCGTGGTTGCGTCGGGTGTGGTGAACGAGATCGCGCCGAGGAGGCCTTGTCCACCGTTGTGACTTTCAGATAATAGGTGATGGTCTGTGTTTGAGTCTGCGAGGTGAAGTTCACCACGGCCTGTTGCGGTGTGAGCGTGAGGATGGGCTGCACGATGTTGGCCTGAACCGCCTTTGTGCCGTTGGGCACGGCTGTGCCGCCCGATTGTACCTCCACGCCGAACGATACGGCCGCGGCGAGACGCACGTTGCGGCCTTGACCTGCAGGTGAAACTCTTTCTCTTGGTTGAGCGGCGGTTTGCCGTTGCCACCGACGGTGAGTGTAAGCACCGACGCAACGAGGTTTTCCGACAGGGTGATGCCGGGCGAGATGGGCGTCGCGCTCCCGCTACGTAGTCGATTCCGGTCGGCAGGGTGACGACGATGGTGGCGTTGCTGATGTCGCTCCCCAGCGCCGCGAGGCGGATGCGGGCGTGCGTTCACTCTCGAGTGTGACGACACGGTCGTTGTCGAGCGACGGGTATCCCGACGACCAGTGTACGGTTTGTGCCCAGGCCGTCTGCGAGCAATAGGCTGAGGCACCATCAATAGGTGCATCATTTTGGAGCATGGCTCCAGTTCGAAATATGTCTTTGCTTCATTCTTGATGTATTTAAAATCAGAGACAAACATACGTCCGTTCTCCCTCTCTTACAAATAGACTATGCTTGAAAAGGGTCGGTCGCAATCTTCCAATAGAGCTTTTTATGCGCAAATCGCAGATTCTAACCTGGTAAATGTCCGTCTTACCCTCCGATATTAACTCACCAAGGTTGCTGCTTAATATCTACAGTGTCGATATTAGTTACTGGGTTGTTGCCAATATCGACAGTGTGTATTATTAACCCACTGGGTTGTGAGTTAATATCGACAGTATGTTGTTAACCCGCAAGGTTGTGAGTTAATATCTACAGTGTATGTTATTAACCCGCAAGGTTGCTGCTTAATATCTCACGGTGTATGTTGTTAACCCGCAGGTTGCTGCTTAATATCGACGGTGTATGTTATTAACCCGCAAGCTTGCTGCTTATGATTGACGGTGTAGATTGGGGCACACTACTGGGGCTGTAAGTGGCGTTTAGGGTCTGTGTTTCCCTGCGGGCAGGGGCGGGGCATAGAAATGTACGCCCCCAGGCAGGGGTAACAGGGCCGGAAGCAGGTGCTGAGAGGGCGCGATGCGCGTATATAATAGTGGAGTATAGGCGGAACGGGGGCGCCCGCCATCCATCACCCTCATAAGGCCCCGCTTCATTCGGATACTTTTGCGGGGCAAAACAGGAGACCATCCCCTCCATCAAAGACAGAAAGGAAAACGAATCATGTTAGGAGCTATCGTGGAGGCGACATTGTGGGGTCGCGATTTGAGTTTAATAACACGCACCGGACGGACTTTGGGCTGTTCACGCCCGGTGTGGATTTACGGACGACACGGTCTGCACGGTGGCCGTGGCCGACGCGTTGCTGCGCGGCGTGGACTTTGGGCCGACGCTCCACAGCTGGTGTCGCCGCTATGCTAATCCATGGGCGCCTAGGCGGACGATTCCGGCAGTGGGTGGCCTCGGACGATCCGCAGCCGTACTTCAGTTTCGGCAACGGCTCGGGCATGCGCGTCTCGCCCTGCGGGTGGGTCGACGGGCCGATGGACGATGTGCTGGAGGCGGCCCGGCAGTCTGCGGCCTGCACCCACAACCACCCGGAGGGCATCAAGGGCGCGCAGTGCATTGCCGAGTGCATCCGCACCCTGCGCGACGGCGGCGGACGTGAGGCGGTGCGCGCTGTCGCCACCACGCGCTACGGCTACGACGTCAGCGAGACGTGCGACGAGATCCGCCGGACGAGATCGTTTCGACGAGACGTGTCAGGTCACTGTGCCGCAGTCCATCGTCTGCTTTTGGGAGCACCGACTTCGAGCAGGCCGTGCGCCTGGCCATCTCCATCGGTGGCGACAGCGACACGATCGCGCCATGACGGGCAGCCTGGCCGAGGCCTTCTACGGCATCCCCGACGCCATCGTCCGGCAGGCCCTGGCGTGCCTAACGCAGGAGATGCGCGACGTGGTCATGGCGTTCATCGCCCAGCGCCCGTCCCTCTGATCCGCTGAACCCCGCTTTCTTTGCCCCCAAATCATCGAGATCTTATCGAGATCATATGGACTATATAGAGACGCATATCCCCGGCGTGTAGGGATCCTGGAGCCGAAGGTGTTTCACGACGCGCGAGGGTATTTTGTGGAAACGCATACAAGCAGTCGGATTTTGAGGCCCAAATCGGGCCGACACGCTCATTCAGGACAACGAATCGTGCTCCTCGCGCGGCGTACTGCGCGGTATGCACTATCAATTGGCACCCTACGCACAGGCTAAGCTGGTGCGCGTGATCGTCGGCACGGTAGTGGACGTGGCCGTAGATATCCGCCGCGGATCATCCACGTTCGGGCAATACGTGATGGTCGAGCTATCGGCCGAAAACCATCGCCAGTTCTACATCGCGCGGCTTTTGCGCATGAGCTTCTACGTCAGAGCGAGACAGCCATTTTCACCTATAAAGTCGACAACCCCTACACGCCCAGCCATGAGCGCGGCTTCCGTTTCGACGATCCCGCCGTGGGCATTGTTTGGGGTATCGAGGAGGCGACCTCCATCCTCACGTCCGAGAAAGACCGCGTGCTACCCCAGCTCCGCGACGCAGAGCTATAACTCCCCCCAGAGATGTGCCCGGCTAACTTCCCCGGCCTCGGCAGAGGCCTTGATTTTTCTTTTTGCTTCTTTTCTTGCATCAAGGCAAGAAAAGAAGATAAACCTCCTCTACCCCTCTAACTATTTATTATGCATACCTATTTAATCACCGGCGGAGCCGGATTCATTGGCGCCAACTTCGTGAAGTATATGTTGGCCACCCACGCGGACGCACAGCTGATCGTCCTCGACCTACTCACCTATGCCGGCAACGTGCACACGATCGAAAGCGACATCGACGGGTGCGTTGCCATTTCGTCAAAGGCGACATCGGCGATCGCGCACTTGTGGAAAGCCTCTTTGAGAAGTACCCCATCGACTGCGCTCGTCAACTTCGCCGCCGAGAGCCACGTCGACCGTAGCATCGAAGACCCGCAGCTCTTCCTCATAAACCAACATCCTCGGTACACAGAACCTGCTCAACGCCGCCCGCAAGGCGTGGACCACCGGACGCGATGCGACGGGTTACCCGACGTGGCGCCCCGGCGTACGTTTCCATCAAGTCTCTACCGACGAGGTCTACGGTAGCCTCGGCCCCGACGGCTTCTTCACTCGAGACGACTCCGCTGGCCCCGCACAGCCCTTACAGCGCCTCCAAGACAAGCGCCGACCTGGTGGCAATGGCTTTACCACGACACCTCACCGCATGCCTGTCAGCATCACCCGCTGCTCGAACAACTACGGGCCGTATCACTTCCCCGAAAAGCTGATCCCGCTCATCATAAACAACATCCTCGAGGGCAAGCAGCTGCCCGTCTACGGCGACGGGTCGAACGTTCGCGACTGGCTCTACGTCGAGGATCATTGCAAGGCCATCGACGCCGTCGTCCACCGCGGTCGCGCGGGTGAGGCCTACAATGTGGGCGGACACAACGAGCGCAAGAGACTATCGACATCGTGCGCACGATCATCCGTACCATCCGCCAACTGATGACCGAGCAACCCGCTTACCGCGACGCCCTCCGCAAACGCATTGCCGGCCCGGACGGACTGCCCACCGTCGACTGGATCGACGACAGCCTGATCACCTTCGTCACCGACCGCCTCCGGCCACGATCAGCGCTACGCCATCGACCCGACGAAGATCTCCACCGAGCTGGGTTGGCAGCCGGAGACGGACTTCGAGACGGGCATCGTCAGACCGTGCGCTGGAACCTCGAGCACCAAGACTGGATCCGTGAGTCGTCAGCGGCGATTACGTGGGGTATTACGAACGCATGTATGCCGGCCGCGAACTGAAGTCATGAATCGTGCCTATCCTCTCCGCTCTTGAGAACGCCGTCGACGAGCTGTCGGCGCTGCCCGGCGTCGGTCGGAAGACGGCGCTGCGGCTCTCCGCTTTACCTGCTCCGTCGCGGGCCGGAGTATGCCGAGGCGACTCGGCACGGCGCTTCAGGCCCTTGCGTCGCGACGTGAAGTATTGCCGCACGTGCCACAACATCTGCGACACGGACCCCTGCGACATCTGCGCCGATACGTCGCGCGACCGCTCGACGGTCTGCGTGGTGGAGAACGTGAAGGACGGATGACGGTCGAGAATACGGCGCAGTTTCGCGGTCTCTCACCACGTCCTCAGCGGTATCATCTCGCCCATCGACGGTATCGGTCCGGCCGATTTGGAGATCGACAGTTTGGTGAAGCGTGTGGCGGAGGGCGAGGTGCGCGAGTGGTGCTGGCGCTCAGCACGACGATGGAGGGCGACACGACGAACTTCTTCATCTACCGCAAGCTCTCGGCCTATCGTCCGCGTGACGGTCATCGCGCGCGGTGTTCCATCGGCGACGAGTGGAGTACGCCGACGAGGTGACGCTCGGCCGCTCCATCCTCAACCGTGTAGGTTCAACGATGCGATATGACCCATGCCCATCCAACTGATCATCCTCGATTTTGACGGCACACTGGCCGACACGCGTGACAACATCGTCCGCACCCTGCAAGCCTCCATGCATCAGCTCGGTCTGCCCGTAGCCGACGGGCGCGCCTGCGCCAGCACCATCGGTCTGAGCTCGATGACGCCTGCCAGGCATCTCTACCCCGACGGCTCCGGCCAACCTCGCCGACCGCTTCGTGGAGACGTATCGCGAGATCTTTTTCCGCAACAAGGAATCGTCGTGTCGGCCCCTTCCCCCACGTCCTGCCGACACTCCGGCAGCTGCGGCAGCGGGGCGTGGTGCTGACCGATAGCCCTCGTCGCGGGGCACGGGATCGCTGCACGCCTTTATCGACGCAATGGGGCTGAGGGACTGCATCTCGTACGTGCTCGGTGCCGACAGCGTGGAGCATGCAAAGCCCCACCCGAGCCCGTGCTCCGGACGCTCTGCGAGACGGGCATCGACGCGGCGCACACGCTGGTGGTGGGCGACATGCCCGTGGATATCCTCATGGGGCGCAACGCTGGTGACAGACTTGCGGCGTCACGTGCGGCAATGCCACGCGCGACCAGCTGCAAGCCGCCGGTGCCGACTTCCTGATCGATGACTTTTGCCGAGCTGGGCGTCTACGGATCCACACAGGTTTAATTGCCATTCCGATTGTACCGCGATACAATCGTGACCCGGCCATATTCGCCGGCGTCCGCGAGACGCCCGTATGCGATACGCCCTACCGCCTACCGGGCAGTAAGGCCGCACAAAGAACAAGGGCTGCATCATACGCAATCGATGATGCAGCCCTTGCGTATAATAACCCTCAACGAGGGTCGCGGCTATTCCGGCACGTAGATCACTTCGCCGTTTTTCGAGCTCGTAGGCTACGCCGACCTTGCGGCCTTTCTTTGCCGGTGGCGTTCTGGTTCTCGGAGGGCTTGTAGCGGGTGATCGTCTGGCCTTCGCTTGGTGATGATCTCCATGTTGTCCTTGCCGGGGTTCTTGACCATGGTGTAATCCTCCTTGGGAAGATTTCGGTCATGTTGAACTTCACCACCATGGCCACCATCAGGGCGACGGCGAAGACCATGGCTACGTCGAAGAGGTTCGTGAGCATGGCCACGGGGTCGTTATCCTCGGCCGAAGCCGGAGCAGTCTGCAGCGGCGACTCGTAGCTGTGGGGCGTTGAGGGTTCGACAGGGAGGCCTTGGCGGTCATGCCGGCAATGAACTCTAAGGAGGCGAGGTCGGCGACGAACCACCGTTGGCGGGCTTGCAGGATGACGTAGCCCACGGCCCCGGCGAAGAGTCCGACGACGGTCGTGGCGAAGGCGATCTCGCATGTTGCAGGCCATCGAGGCGACGTCGCCCGTGGCCAGACCGGCCAGCGCGGGGCCCATGGGGATGAGTGTGCCCATGGTCCGAGGATGGGGCCGGGCGGTATGAGCATGCGGCAGCGACTCAGGTCGGCGTCGGCGCACCTCATACTCGGCCAGGATACGGTCGACATGGGTCGAGTCGGGCGTGGCAGCGATGCGAGCGTACGGCCTCGGTGAAGTCGCGTTCGGCCGAGGCTTCGATGGTGGGCAGGAGGGCGTCGAGTGCGACCGTCCACGTGTCGAGCTGCTTCTTGAGGCTGGCCCGCCTGTTTGGTGCGACGCAGGTATTGGTTGAAGAAACCGCCGAGCATGAGTATGCTGCGGATGAAGAAGTAAAGCAGGCCAACGATGACGGGGACCAGCAGCCCGTTGGAGATCCAAAAGAGGATGTTTGATAGCGTATTCCATTGTTGTTTAATGTGAGGCGTATTGCATACGCCCTTGGGTGGTTATGCGCCTTGCGGCCGGGTAGTAGGGGCGTATTGCATACGCCCTTGGGTAGTTATGCGCCTTGCGGCGCGGGTAGTAGGGGCGTATTGCATACGCCCTTGGGTAGTTATGGGGCTTTGCCCCGGTAGTTAAAGGGTTGTTATAACGACAAAACCACTGTGCAGGCCTTGCATGGTCGCTTCACACTGCGACATCACTGTGCAGGTCTTGCACGGTCGTTTCACACTGTAAAACCACTGTGCAGGTCTTGCGCATGGCCTTTTACACTGTGAAATCGTCATGCAGGCCTTGCCATGGTCTTTTCACACACTGTGCCGCCGTCATGCAGGCCTTTGCACAGTCGTTTCACACTGTGCCGCCGTCTGCAGGTCTTGCACGGCCTTTTTACACACTGTGAAATCGTCACGCAGGTCTTGCAGTGGTCGTTTTACACACTGTGAAATCGTCATGCAGGCCTTGCACGGTCATTCACACACTTTGCCGCCATCAAGCCGTCTTGCACAGTCATCGTTACACCGATGGAGGTAGAGGCGCCCCTCGTGGAGCCTTGCCCCGACTATCCATCCGAAGGCTGTGATTTCTTCTGAAGCCTCCGCCTCATGCGGTGAGCAACCATCCGACGAGCGTGAGCCCAGGAGCAGGCCGAGGTGCCGGGCAGCCGAGCCAGTCGACGGGGGCGCTGTAGACGAGATGACGGTGTTGGAGGGTGGAAGACGGCGCTGCAGATGGTCAGCAGGAAGAGCAGCAGCGTGAGCAGCGCATGATCAGCTCGATGAGCAGATCCTCGCCGCCGATGAGGCTGCGGGCAAAGAGCGACGCGTGCCACGAACACGGCGACCACCCCCGCGGCCAGCCCCATGTGACGGTCGTGAAGGCGACGCCGGGCGAGGGAGAAAAGCAGGTTGATGTGGGTAGAAGAGCGCGGGGAAGATGAGCGGCGAAGGCATGTGGCGCACCAGGGTGGTGTCACCACGCAAAGTGCTGCCAGGCTCGCGATCGCGCAGGCGGGCTAGGCAGAAGTAGACGGTCAGCAGGCTGTCGACCATCACCACCAGGAGATGTCGAAGAGGGCCGAACGCTCCGACAGCATGCGCTGCACCTGCAGCTGTTCAGCTCGACGACGTACGGGTGGGAGAGCACCACGAACACGCCGAGCAGCAGACTGAACGCAATGCGATAGCGTCGGTCGGGCAGCAGGGTGGTCATGCGAAGAGCTCTTCACCACAGCGAAGAAGGCGAGCAGGAGGAAGATGTTGTCACATAATCGAAAGGGAAAAGCTAAAAAGCTAAAAAGTGAAAAGCTAAAAAGCTAAGCCGGGTAGGGAGAGGAGGGGAACTCGCGTGCTCACCTCCTGCCGGCAGGACTTTTCGTTTTTAGCTTTTCGTTTTTAGTTCTTCTCCTTCTGCGGATGATGAGGAATGCGGCGATGGCCACGACAAGCGCGATGGCTGCGATGAGGATCATGCGACGGCGAGGTCGGCCGTCTCGTCGACGGCGTTCTGCTTGTCCTTTTCGAGCACGACACTCTTGGCGTCCTTGTCGGAGAGTTGGCTTCGCGCGCCTCAGCGATCTTTGCTTGTACTGGGCGGCGGCCGGGGCGTCGGCCTTCCGAGGGCGATGAAGAATCCTTCAGCTTGGCGTTGTCGCAGACGAAGCCGGAGCATGCTGCGCCGTACTTATTCACTGTCTCGGTGTGCACGCGGGCCAGCTCGGCGATCTGCTCCGGCGTGGCTTTCCACATGCCCTTGCGGATCGTCTCCATCATCACGGCCGTGATCTCCTCGAGCGTGGCCGGGCTTTGCTCGCGGAAGAACTCGTCGACCTTGAGGTCGTACTTGTCCTTGACGTAGACGTCGAGATCTCGTCCCACAGCGCTCGTTGTCGATGGCGGACGGCTTCATCACGTTCCAGGCGTAAGTGTTGCGGACGGTCTCGGCAAAGACACCGGCCGACGAGGCCTCGCCCTTCATCTTCTCCTTGATATAGGTCGGGTTGAGGATCGTCGTGCGTGCCTCTACACCGATGGCCTCCTTGACCTCCTGCATGCGGACATTGCTACGGTTGCGGTAGTCGCTGAGGTAAGCGTCGGGGTCCTTGCCGGTGACGTGGCGGACGGAAAGGTTCGCTACCGCCCATGAACTCGTAGACGTGATCGAGGCTGAGGGCACCCCACGTGTTGCTCTGGCGCGGCTGTACGACGACGTCGGTGCGGGTCAGCGCGGCCTCGAAAGCGTATTGGCGGAACAGCTCCCACTGCTTTTTCGCTGCCGTAGAAGGCGCCCATGTTATGGATATACGTCTCAGCGATCTCGGACTCCTTCTCCCAGCGGTCGCCACTCTCCACCATGCCTTGGATGCCCGTGCCATAGTTGCCATTGACACCGCCAAAGACGCGATAGGTAGCCATCTCCTGCGCTTCACGCGGCGAGAGAGCTCAGCCAACAGTGTGCGCTGTGCTTCGGTGACACCCTCGGACACTGGTTTGTCGAACTTGTCATCCTTCGCCGCAGCCGCCATCTCCACGGCGCGGTTGATGAGGAAGAGCGCGAGGCAGCCAAGTCGCGCAACTGGCCGGAGGTCTGCACTACCACATCGATGCGCGGGCGACCCAGCTCGGACGGGGGATCAGGCGCAGGTCGGAGACACGGCCGAAAGCGTCGCGCACCGGCTCCACGCCGAGCATGTAGAGGATCTGTGCGATGGTGGCACCTTCCGTTTCGATGAACTCGCCCGACCAGAGGGTGTAGCTCACCTTACGCGGATACTCGTTGTTGTGGCGCTTGCGGTAGAGGTCGATCGTGGCGTTGGCTGGTCGCTTACCCTTTCTCAGAGCAGCCTCCGAGGGCGTCGCCTCGGCATTGATGGAGTAGAGGTTGCGGCCCGTGGGCGGTGTGTTCGGGTTGGCAATCGGATCGCCGCCCGGCGAGCAGCCACGTAGCCACCCTCTAGTGCGTTCATGTTGCTGCGCAGTTCGCTCTCAGGGGCTCTCCATGAGGTACGTCTTGTATTTGTTCACGTTCAGGATCGTGCGCTCCGCTCCATGATGGCGTCGGCCAGGTGCACTTCTTCCTTCGTGTACGTCTTCTTCTTGCCACCCATCATGCCGCCCGGCATACCTCCGGGATGTCCGGCGGGCTTGCGATCGGCTTTACCGCCTGGCATACCTCCGGGATGTCCGGCCGGCTTAGCGTCGGCTTTATCGCCCGGCATACCTCCGGGATGTCCGGCGGGCTTAACGTCGGCTTTACCGCCTGGCATACCTCCGGGATGTCCGGCCGGCTTTAGCGTCAGCTTTACCGCCCGGCATACCTCGGGATGTCCGGCAGGCTTAGCGTCGGCTTTACCGCCCGGCATACCTCCGGGATGTCCGGCAGGCTTAGCGTCGGCTTTACCGCTTGGCATACCTCCGGGATGTCCGGCAGGCTTGGTGTCGGCTTTACCACCCATGCCTTTCGGTGGCATTCCTGGCATACCGGCTGGCATACCGCCTTTCTTCTTGTTGCCCGTCATCATCATCATGGCCGCCATACCCGCGGGGCGTTGCGGTCGGCGATGATCTCGCGTGCCTTGGCCAGCTCCTCGGGGGTGATCTTGGCTGTGCGGCAGACTAACTCGTCCGTGGCCATCGTCGGTTGGGTGAGCAGACGGTTCACCAGCTCCTTCGCCGGATCTAAGTAGACCTGCGTGAACTTCACGCGGTCGCGATCGGCGTCGGTGTGTGCGTCCCTTCAGCTTGTCGAGCGCCCAGACGCCATACGCGATCGGGTCGGTGGCCATAGCCAAGACGGACGATGTGATGCGAGCGGGCTCGTGAGGGTACGCCCATCGTGTAGAGCTGTCGGTGATCTTCTCCGTAGCTAATTCCTCGGCGAAGTTCTCCACGCGGCGGATGTCGTCCTCCGAATAGGGCTTACCAGCGATGCTATCCAGCTCCAGGTCGCGGTGGATGCCGAGCTTTTACGGTGGCCGCCTTCACGTTGATCGCGGCACGCCCAGGTCGTCCTCCATGCGAGCGTCCGGAGCCTTGCCTTGCTCGCGGCGTTCGTTGATGTCCTCGGCGAGGTGGTCGTAGATCTTCAGTGCCTCGGTCAGCCTCGCGGTACATGCCGCGCACGCTACCTCCATGAAGGGCGGCGTGAGGTATGACGTGAGCGTGGCGTAGGGAGCGGCGTTTGGCGATGATGCCCTCGCCGACGTTGCCGATGGTGTAGACGTAGAAGTGGGGTAGCGGGCCCACGAGTCGGTCGGGCCAGTCGTTGCTGGAGAGTGCCACCTGCTTGCGAGGCGTGAACTCGAGGGCTACCGTGTGTACCGAAATGGATCAGCGCGTCGGCCTTAAACCCGAAGCGCATCCAGAGGTAGGGAGGCGATGTAAGGATGCGGCGGTGCGGCGTCTGTGCCGTGGAGGATCTTGAAGGCATTTGTGCCCGATCCGGCGGCGTTTTGCGGCATTACGACGACGTTGCCGAATTGCGGTCGGGCCACGCCCAGTCGGCCGTCGGCCGCAGCCATGTATTGACCGGGAAATCGCCATTGGCGTCTACCACTTCCTTGTATTTCTCCGGGCGGAGCGCCTGCTTCACCCAGGCTTCATAATCTTCCTTCTTGATCAGCTCCGGGTTGCCGGTCTTCGCAAACTCAGCGATCGCGCCCTCGGCATAGACCCCGAGGACGGCGCCCTGCTGCATGATCATCTTCTCCAACTCGCGATGGTTGGCGGGCAGGTTGTCCACCTTGTAACCCTCGTCTTTGAGTCGCTTGAGGAAGTTGTAGAGCGACGGAGCGGACCTCCATGCCACCGGCCGTCATGCGTTGCACATTGGCCCCGCCCCTTGAGGTAATAAATGGCCACGCGCTTCTCGCTGTTGGGCTTGGTGCGGAGGTCAAGGAAGCGCTTCACGGTTTCGACGAACGTCTCGAGGCGTTCGGGCACGGCGAAGAGTGGCGCACGTCTTTGTCTTCATACTGGGCAAAGAGTGCTGTGGTGCGTATGGCGCCGTCGATCTCGGGCATGGTGACGCTCTGCGACATGAAGCCGCCGGACATGCCCATCGGGTCGTCTCCCAATCCTCCACGAGGCGATTGACGGTGAGCGGTGCGAGCATCGTCACGTTGTGCTCCCGGAGCCAATCGACCATCTCGTCGCCCGCGGCCGTGCGCCATGTTGATCACCATCGCGGGGTTGATGGCGTTGAGGTAGTCGAACCATTTCTCGCGGGCGTAGATGGGATAGACGTTCATGCCCGCCTTTTTGCAGCGCATCGATCAGGCCGGTGGGGTCGGCCATCTGTCCGGTGACGACGATTTTATGGGCGCCCCTCGTGCCAGAGGTTTTGCTTCTGGGCCAGGCCTCATAATCGGCCACGGAGTGGAACTCGAGGTCGTCGTCGCGGTCGTGCTCGCCGCTGGGGTTGGGGTGATAGATGATGTCTTCGGCGCGCTCCCACGGCCGGCTCAGGCTCGTTGATGAAGAAGCGTTTGCCGTCGATCACCTTGCGGACGTAGTTGAGCAGGCTGCGATAGTTCTTCTTGCTGCCGCCGTCGAGGTAGGTCTTGATGGAGTCGCGCACCACGGAGTCGAGGTTGCAGATGTTGTTGTCGGGGTTTGTGGCCATCGAGGTGTAGATGGGCACTCCCTTGTCGGCCAGGCGTTGCAGTTGTTCGCGTTGCTCCTCGACGATGCGCAGGCCCATGCCGCTGATGAAGATCATGTCGAAGTCTTTGAGCTTGTCGAGCTCGTCGGTGGAGACTTCACGAGTTTGATGTGCGAGTTGTCGTTGGCTTTGTAGATGCTGCCAAGCGAGATGGCCTGATAGTTCACGAAGGCCACGCGTGAGTGCCATCCATTTGGAATAAGCGAAAAACGCCGCGGCCAAGACGACTGCGACGATCCCAATCCACAGATAAATCTTTCTTTTCATTCTATGCGTAGTTATGGGGCTTCGCCCTCGGTAGTTATAGGTAGTTAGGGTAGTTATGGGGCTTCGCCCCGGTAGTTAGGAGTAGTCGAGGTGGCCTCGAACCCTCAGGGTTTGGCTACTTTTTCTGGGAAGACTGAACCCTCAGGTTTAGCCCTTCTTTTTAGTGACGCTGAACCCTGAGGGGTTTGGCTCTTCTTTTTAAGTGACGCTGAACCCTGAGGGTTTGGGCCTTCTTTTTCAAGCGACGCTGAACCCTGAGGGTTTAGCTCTTCTTTTCAAGCGACGCTGAACCCTGAGGTTTAGCCTTCTAAGCGACGCTGAACCCTCAGGGTTTGGGCCTTCTCAAGCGACGCTGAACCCTGAGGGTCTGGCCCTTCTCTCTCAAGCGACACTGAACCCTGAGGGTTTAGGCCTTCTTTTCTGGGAAGACTGAACCCTGAGGGTTTAGCCTACTTTTTCTGGGGTAGCTCCGATCTGTCGGGGCTTGGGGCCAAAAACAGGAGACGACGCCTCCCTCAAGAAGTGTCGTGCCCCAAAAAGTGCTAGTGTCCGTCCCGTCATTTTTGCCGATCAGCTCTGCGATATTAACGGAGAGGTTGGCGACGAACTCCGTGCCGCGGGTGAGGGTGGCGGAGCAGACGTCATAACCGATGTTCTTATCCCTTGCGTTGAAGAGGTTGTCCACGCCGATGTTGAGGGCGATGCCGCGTGGGAAGTAGCACCCGGCGTTCAGCTTCCAGCATGCGGCTTTCGAGACTCCATCTTGCATGCTCTTCCGGCTGCTGCTGTACGACCAGTAGTCCGTGGCGGCCATCCAGCGCCCGTTCAGGCCGATGTAGGCGCGGCAACGGCCGAAAGCGGCGCGTGTAGTCGGCTTGCATGACGGCCGTGTGGGGGCGGATGTAGAGCTGCGTTTGCCCTGCACCTTCTCGTCGTCGTTGACGTAAGAATGAGTGCCGCGCAGGGTGAGGTCGAAGGGCAGGCGCACTTGGGCGTTGACGTCGAAGCCGTGAGGTCTTGGACTTTTCGGCGTTCTGATAGGGTGTGAGTCGGATGCTGTTTGGCGGGGCCATCCTCGATGCGCACCGTCCGGACGATGCGGTTGTTGAACCAGTTATAGTAGCCCGTGACGGAGGCGTTGAAGATGCCGCGACCCACTCGGCCGAGAGGGGTGGTGACTGGTCTCCCGGGCTTGAGGTCGGTGTTGCCGTAGATCTTGAACATGCCGCGGTGGTCGAACTCGGCGTACAGCTCGCGGAGCGACGGGAGCGGAATCCGGCCGCGTATCCACCGCGCGTGACGTGCCGCGAGGCGATACATGGCGGAGAGTTTCAGGGCGACGTGCGCCTTGTACTCCGAGTGGTAGTCCATGCCGCAGGCCGCCGACGAGAGCTCAGGCGGTCGGTGACGCGATAGTCGTCCTGGACGTAGATCGCGAGTTGGAGAAACGGGAGGAGGTGGTGTCGCGAAACCAGTCGCTCTTCATCCGCTCGGTGTTGTATCTCGGTGCCGGCGGTGAGGCGTAGCGGTCGGCCAGGAGGAGGCTGTGTGGTTGAGTCGGAAGTTGTTGGTGATGTCGCGATACTTCACCGTGGTGAGTTGCCAGCCTGGGGAAGATGTCGTTCTTATAGTAATGGTCGTAGTGGTAGGAGATGTCCAGCCGACTGTTTTCGTTGAGGATGTAGTTCAGCTTGCCGCCGAAGGTGAAGTCGCGGAAGCGCTCGTGAGCTTCATCTCTTCGGTGTAGAGCAGTCGGTTCTGGTAGAAGCTGCCTGTGAGCTCAGCGCTGAGTCGGTCGGTGAAGTCGTAGCCAAACTTTTGGGCGATGGAGAAGGTCTCGTAGCCCTTGATGCTGAAAGCTGCGTCGGGTGGTATCCACGGCTGTGGAGTCGGTGCCGTCGGGGCGCTTGAAGGTGCTCGTCATCGGCTTTGGTGTCACGGATGGTGTACGGGTTGCGACGGCTGAAGGAGGCTGAGGTGAGCGATGAGAACTTCTCCTGACGTGTACCCACGGAGAGCGCGTATTTCTGATCGCCCAGGCTGGTGGTGCGAGCGGAGACATTGCCCACGAACGGGCGGTTGGCCTTCTTGGTGATGATGTTCACCACGCCGCCCAGGGCGTTCGATCCGTAGAGGTAGACATGCTGCCCCTGATCACCTCGATGCGCTCGATGTTGTCCACGTCGAGGCGGGTGAAGTCCGATGTTGTCCAGTGCACCTTCGCCGGCCATGCGTTCGCCGTCGATGAGGAAGAGTAGGTAGGGCGAATCCATGCCCTGGAAGGAGATGTCGGGCAGTCCGGAGCCGTGTGCTGCACCGTTGAGTGTAGGCCGGGCAGCTCGTATTCTAACAGCCCTTTGAAGTCCTGCGGGTCGAGCTTCTTGATCTCCTCGGCCGTGATGACGCGCGTGACGACGGGCTCATCCTCGAGCATGCGCTCCGTTCGTGTTGCCGGTGACGACCACCTCGGTGAGGCCGTTCTTGGCCTCGTCGAGTGTCACCTCGAGGTTGGGCTGCTGTTCGGCCGACACCTCGACGATCTTCTGCTCGTAACCGGTGCGGGAGAAGCGCAGGCGGTAGGTGCCTTTGTCTAATTGAGGCGAAAAACCGCCGTCGACGTCGGCAGCGATTCCGATGTTGGTGCCGAGCACCATCACCGTGGCGTAGGGTACGCGCGTTCATTCGGTCCTTCACGGTGCCCCTCACCGTGTAAGTTCGTCTGGTCACGTTTGCGTCAGTGGCATAAAATGGCCATGGCACAGCAGATCATGGACAGAGAAGCGTAGCAATTCTTTTCATTGTATATGAATGGTTGTTTTGATTTTTAGCGCGGCAAAGATGAAGGCGCGCACGTCGCCCGGCAACCCCATTTCAAGGGAGGCACGAGACGAGTGCACAATGAAAAGAGGGAAGAAGAGGTTTACAGGGTGATTCATGCTCGGGAGGCCCTTCAGAATCCGATTCTGAAGGATTGCAGTACCTCGCAGGCCCAGAATCTGATTCTAAAGGATTGCAGACCGTTGCAAAGGCCTCAGAATCTGATTCTGACGGATTGCAGACCACTGCAAAGGCCCAGAATCTGATTCTGAAGGATTGCAGACCGTTGCAATGGCCCAGAATCCGATTCTGGAGGATTGGCGGACGTGCAACGGCCCTCGGCATCTTTCAGAAGACCAGCAACGAAACGAGCAGCAGGGTATAGATCCAGATATTGCGGGCGGTGATGGTCCGAGCACACGGTTCGAATCGGAGCCGCTGAGGCGACGCAGATCGTGCCACGTCACCAGTTCGAAGGCAAGGAAGATGAGGAACAGCAACCAGGTGGTAGGCGCCGCGATAGAAATAGGCGGGCCATGAGCAGGGCGACGGCCAGCACGGCGCAGACGAGGTGAGCGTCGTGCCAAAGCGGCGGCCGAAACGAACGACGGTGGTGCGTTTGCCAGCGGCGGCGTCCTGCTCTTGGTCGCGGACGTTATTCACGAGCAGGATGTTGACGGAGAGCAGTCCCAGGGCAACGGAGATCCACGCAGTGGTGGCGGTCACGGTGCCCGCCTGGACGTATACGTGAGGTGAGACCGGGATCACACCGTAGAAGAGCAGCACGCAGACGTCGCCCCAGCCGCGATAAGCCAAGGGTAGGGTCCGGCGGTATAGGCGGGCACGCAGAGCGCGATGGCTGCACCGCACCGAGGCAGGACGTTGCCGTAGGCCAGGAGGAAGAGTCCGCAGATCAGGGCCAGCCCTGGTGTGACGAGCGAAGCGCGGAGCATCGTCTGCGGGGCTATCCACCCGAGGCGACAGCGCGCTGATGCTCCCACACGCCGATCGGTGTCGGCTCCCTTTTTATAATCGAAGTAGTCGTTGAGAGGTTGGCAGCCACCTGTGCCAGCACGGCTACGAGCAGGCAGAGCGCAGCGGGCACGAACCGAAATGCGTCCGCGCGCTGCGCCAGCGCCGATGCGACGACGACGGGGCAGGCCGAGGGCCGCCAGCGTGTGCAAACGCCGCCGTGATCAAGCCTTCAGCGGACTCCGATGGCAGCGGACGTGGCGTGGGGAGAAGAGAGGTCGCTCGGTGCTCATAGTTTCGGAAACGTGACGGGATCGGTCGCCGCACCCTTTCCGCCGCGGATGGGCACGGACTTGCTCTTGACTTCGATGCCTCGTTCTTGCCATTCTCGCTGTAACGGATGATGACGTAGCCCGGGCGTTTGGGATCGACTTCGACGGGCTTCAGCCCCGTCTTCCACTGGTCGCAATGGTGGGGAAGCTCCTACCGCCTCGATCCAGCGACCGTTTTGGCAGCGTCCAGACGTGGTAGTCGGCCCAGCAGCCATTGAGACCAGATGGGCAGCAACGACCTCATCGGCGCCGTCACCGTTCAGATCGCCGAGGTTATCGGGCGTGCCGTCAATGCAGTGGCGGACCTTGATGGGTGGGATGAAGGGGTTGAGGAAGCGGATCGTGCCGTCGCAGCCGCCGGGCAGCCGGGCGTCCTCGTCATCCGTTTTTCGCGAACACAGGCGGCTCGAGCCAGACGTAGCCTTTCGTACCCGTGCCGTTGAAGTCGCCCTCGTTCATGCCGCTACCGCGTGCGCCGCCCGTTTCGCTCTTCTTGCGATTGTAGTCGGTGGCGCCGTCGCCCTCGGCCGTGATCCGCCAGCCGTTGGGCATGCGCATCATGACGAGGTGGGAGGATATTCGAAAAAGCCATCGTTTTGCTTGACGCGTTTTGATGAAGGAGCAGCGATAGGTGACCTGATTAATGGAGTCAGACGATCTCGCCGACAACGTTTGGGCGTATCCGGGATGACTCTCCATGTCAGGCCCGTTTGTCATTGATGCACTGTCGGGTGCGGTGCGGCTGCCGTAATAGAGCACCTCGGTGTCGGATAGAGCTGCTTCAGGCGGTCGACGGTCCGAGTCAGGCAGCGTTCCATTGCTCGACCACTTCGCGCAGCTGGACCTTGGTGCGAAAGTCACCGTCCTGATGGCCTCTTTTGATGGGCACGGCCGACGAATCCTGAGGAAGACGCCATCGCTTGTCGCTGTGATGGGCGCTAAGGCGGAGGGTATCGTTAGCGGCGGCCAAGAGTGCCACCGTTTGCGCAGGAGTCTGTCGAGGTGATGTTGTCTCGCGCTCGGCTGCCGGAGTGGCTATCCAGAGCAGTCCGGCCAGTGCGCCGTACATGGCCCTCTGCTGAAGGCTTTCATTCGTTCATTCATTGTTCTCTGTTGAAAAGTGGTGAATACTTCATGGATTACATATGATAAGCTGAATACGTTCAGAAGCTCACGCCCGACGAGTTTCCTTCCGTGACCAAAAACGAAGATCATCCTCGATGAAATTTCCGCTTATTCGTGTGGGACGTATGGCATCGCCCCACGAATCGCCTTTATCAGCAACCGAATGATCGAAAAATCGACGTCTCCGCTTCCGAGACTCCAAATGAAAGCAGCCTCCATCGGTTATCGCTTGTGTTTGGCCACGTAGAGCTGGAAGTAGCGCATTCGCGGATCACATCCCCGGTAGTACTGCGTGTTCGCGTAACGCATCAGCTCGCCAAAAGCCGTCACGATCGAGCCAATTGGGGGAGTTGCTCTGATTCATATACCTCTGATTGTCACAGAGGGCGTCCCGGATCGGACCCAAATAGCAGTCGTTGCGATCGCATTTGATGGACAGAAAACGGCCGCACGCTGTTCATCGGTCGTGGCGGCCTTCAACGCCATGCGGTAATACTTTTCGCGGCGGGGTTGGTCATGCGACCATCTCTTTGGGCATAGCAGGGACGAGCTCGAAGATGGAAGCGTTCAGCAACGGAACGCGCCAATGTCGCTTGTGCCGTAAAACGACATGTTGTAGAAGGCATTCCCGACCAGTAAGCTGTTGTTATACACTCCTCACCGCGCGCATTCATGCTTCGCCCTCCCGCATCTTTTTGGATAAGCGTGATCGGCGTGTATTTCACCCGCTTCCTAATATGCGTTTGCGGGTATGGGCGTCTCATGGATCAAGGATGTAGTCGTTAAAGTGATCTCGTGTAGATTTCCGTCATCCCCTGTTTGCCCGCTTTCATCAGCGCCTCGGCCTCGATCAATTGATCGGCGGGAAGGGCTTGAAGGGCCTTGTGAAGTAAAAACCTCCGCCGTATACGGATACATGTCGACGATGAGCCTTCCATCGGTGTGCGCGGGTTTTCGAGCACGGCGATCAGCTTTGTCCACCACGCCGGGCTGAGCAATCTTCTCGCTGCTATGATCCAGCATCTCTGCCAGCCCGGCCGACCGGCCTTGGCGTAGAGTGTGGACAGATAGGTAGCGCTTTGTGTGATGGCCGTCTTGTAACGTGGGCGCCACCTTCCCCATATCCCGGATAGCTGTTCTGCTGTAGAAGCCATCGGAGCTCTTCGGTGAGGCGCTGTTGTCGCTTTTCACCTCCGTGATCCGACCCAGGCGTTGACGAGGCGCGTAAGCGCAGCTGATCGGCCGCCTCTTTGTTGCCGGCCTTCATTTGTCCTGCGGCCTATCGTAGAGCGAATTAGCGCCATCGTAGTCGCCCGACCAGACGTGATGTAGCCCGCCGCCGCATACCAGAGAACGGGTTTTCGTCTTCTCCCTCCGTTGCGATTCGCCGGATCAAATCGAACGTTTCCGCGGTATTTCCTTCATGCGGTTGAGCTTCGGATCGGCATCTTTCGTCGGTGGGCTGATCGGCGACCATCGGCGATCCTCATTCTCGTTGATGAAGCGGATCACGAGCAGGCTGAGCAGCGGATCCTTAGGGCGGATCTGATAGATGGATCGATGGCCCGGTCGTTATCGCCCGTCCGAATGACAGCAGGCCCAGAGAGCCGTTTTTGCTCGCGAGGCTGCGCGGAGCATTGCTCCATTGTTTTTCGTCTTGCAGCGTAAGCGAAGTGGCGGCGACCGGTCGCATGGCATTCGGACAGGCGGTAACGACCAGGCCATCGATCATCTATCAAGATCCGCCCTAGGGATCACTGCTCAGCCTGCTCGTGATCCCGCCATCTTATAT